>Ga0207874_1000082_pt1 | contig 140631 bp, 137 predicted proteins | sample HigsolmetaAR201D_FD_184833 | JGI IMG/M metagenome (GOLD analysis project Ga0207874, IMG submission 184833) | Ionic liquid and high solid enriched microbial communities from the Joint BioEnergy Institute, USA - AR20-1-D (SPAdes) (version 2) ... | reverse complement strand
AGCGTGCGCAGATGCTGCGGCAGGATGACGCGGATCATGGGATCGTCTGCACTTCGACCGAGAGCACTGCCGGCAGGTCGCGCACGATGGGTGCCCAGCTGTCGCCACCGTCCGGCGAGACGTACACCTGACCGCCCGTGGTGCCGAAATACACGCCGCAGGGATCGAGCGAGTCGACGGCCATCGCGTCGCGCAGCACGTTCACGTAGCAGTCCTTCTGTGGCAGACCCTTCGTGAGCGGCTCCCATTCGTTGCCGCCGGTGCGGCTGCGATAGACGCGCAGCTTGCCTTCCGGCGGGAAATGCTCCGAGTCGTTCTTGATCGGCACGACGTAGATGGTGTCCGGTTCGTGCGCGTGCACCTCGATGGGGAAACCGAAATCGGTCGGAAGATTGCCGCTCACCTCGTACCACGTCGAGCCGCCGTCGTCGCTGCGCATCACGTCCCAGTGCTTCTGCATGAAGAGCACGTTCGGTCGCGAAGGATGCATCGCAATGCGGTGCACGCAGTGACCGACCTCGGCCTCGGGATCCGGGATGTACTGCGACTTCAGTCCCCGGTTGATCGGCTGCCAGGACTTGCCGCCGTCCTCGCTGCGGAACGCACCCGCGGCCGAGATCGCAACGAAGATCCGTTCCGGGTCGCTTCTGTCGAGCAGGATGGTGTGCAGGCACATGCCGCCCGCACCGGGCTGCCAGCTCGGACCCGATTCGTGGCCGCGCAGCGCGGGCAGCTCGTGCCACGTGCGGCCGCCGTCGGTCGTGCGGAACAGCGCCGCGTCCTCGACGCCCGCATAACAGACGTCCGGATCGTCCGGCGACGGCTCGAGATGCCACACGCGCTTGAACTCCCACGGGTGCTGCGTGCCGTCGTACCACTGATGCGTCGTCAGAGGCCGGCCGTTCTCCGACGTGTCGTAGACGAACTTGTTGCTCTCGCCCTTCGGCATACCCGTCGCCGCGTCGACGAGGTCCTCGGGCGACGAGCCGGGCGTCTCCCACGTCCTTCCGCCGTCGTTCGAGCGTTGGATGATCTGCCCGAACCACGAGCTCGTCTGCGAGGCGTAGATGCGGTCCGGATCCGCGGGCGAGCCCTTCACGTGGTAGACCTCCCAGCCCGCGAAGAAGGGTCCGGACACGGTCCAGTTCTTCCGCTCGCCGTCCGCGGTGAGAATGAAGGCGCCTTTTCGTGTACCGACCAGGACTCGGACTGCGGTCACTGTGATTCTCCCTGGGTAGTGGGCTGTCCCCCTGGTCGTTCGGGAAGGTCCCGTTTCGACAGCCTCGCGCTCATGAGCCGATGTACTTCGCGTGCAGGGCGCGCGCCACGGCCGGCTCGTGAGTGCCCTTCACGATCGTGCGGCCGTCCCGGAAGAGCGTGAGCTCGTACGGCTTGCCGTGGTCGGTGATGAAGGCGCGGAGCATGTACCGGTTGACCGTCACCGCCCCCAGAGGCCGCATGCGCTCGGCGAGTGTCTCGAGGTCGATCCCGGTCGAGCTCTGCCTCTGGCGCAATTGCACCGCATCGCGTCCGCAGAGTGTGGTCGCGCCCGAGCCGAGTTTCCCGTCGAGGTACTCGAAGCGCCGGTGCTTGCAGCACGGGCAGTCGCCCTTTTCGTACGCGCGCGCGACCTTGAACTGCTGGAAGGTGTTCAGCCACAGGTCGAAGCTGAGCAGCGTGGGACAGACGCGGTCAAAGTTGCCGGTGAGAATCTTGAGCGCCTCCGCAACCTGGAAGCTCGCGACGATCGCCGGTGCGGAGCCGATGACCCCGGCGGTATCGCAGGTCGCACCGGTCCCCGGCGGAGGCGCTTCCTCGAACAGGCAGCGCAGACACGGCGTCGCGCGGTTCTCACCCATGCCGCGCTCCCACGGCGCGGTGCCTTCCGGTGTGTGCGGCAGCACGACAAACGCCGTGCCCACGGCTCCGACAGCACCTCCGTACACATAGGGAACGCCGCGTTTCACGGCGTAATCGTTGACCAGATAGCGCGTCTCGAAGTTGTCGAGACCGTCCAGCAGGACGTCGGCACCATCCGCGTACCGCTCGATGTTGGATGAGTTCAGATCGTCGACGACAGCGGTGACCTTCACCTGCGAATTGACGCGCGCGATCCGCGCCTTCGCGGCCTCCGCCTTCGGAAGCGCCTCGGCGGCGTCGCGCTCGTCGAACAGCACCTGCCGCTGCAGATTCGTGAGCTCGATGAAGTCGCGGTCGATCAGCACGAGATGCCCGACGCCGGCACGGGCGAGCAGGTCCGCGATCGTCGAGCCGAGCGCACCGCACCCGAGGACGACTGCCGTGGAACCGAGGAGCCTGCGCTGTCCGGCCTCGCCGAAGCCGGCGAGCAGCATCTGACGGTGATAGCGGGCGAGATCCTCGGTCACGCGACTGTCCGTAAGTGGAAGGGAACAGCTTTACGTCGAGGTCCGGTCGTACGGGGCGGTCCGGAATCGACATCCCGGGATCGTCCCGATGCGAGCACCTCGATCCTATACGGTTCCCGGCACGCCGTCAGGCCGAGGCGCGGCACGGGCAGCTCCAGGTGCCGGAGCGCGTGCAGCGGCCCAGAGCTCGATGCGCTCGACGCCCGCGCGGCGCAGCACGCGTGCCGCTTCGCTCGCGGTGCTGCCCGTGGTGATCACATCGTCCACGAGGGCAACCCTCATCGACTGCGGCAGACGCACGAGTCGGAAAGCGCCGCGCACGTTCCGCCGTCTCGCGCGTGGCGGCAGAGCACTCTGCTCGCGCGTGGCGATCACGCGCTCGAGGCATCCCGGATCGACACGCAAACCGAGCGCACGTGCGGCGAAGCGTGCGAGCTCCTGCGACTGATTGAAGCCTCGGACGCGGTACCGCAGCGGATGCAGCGGCACGGGAACGAGCACGCCGGGCAGGGGCAGGTCCAGCTCGCGGCGCGCTCGGGCGAGCAGCTCTCCGAGGACACGCGCGTAGTGACGTTCGCCACGGAACTTGAGTCCCTGCACGAAGTGACGCACGGGATAGGCATAGCGGTACGGTGCGAGAACGAGGTCGAACCCGGCAGGGTCCTCGTCGCCTGCTGCAGCGGGCGGCAGCAGGTCGTGGCAGACTCTGCAAAGGTCGAACCCGTGACCGAGCCCACGCGCACCGCAGAGACAGCAGGTGGGCGGCAACAGGAAGGCGGACAGCGCCCGCCAGGCCGCCTCGGCGCCTTCCCCGGCCAGTCTCGAAGCTCTGATCAATAGTTGATCAATCGTCGACTTTTCCCGCCGCACCGCGTTGACATCCAGAGCGCGGCACCGGAACATGCCCGCGGCGCAGTATCGCGCCGCGGATTGTCTTCACTCGAGTCACTCGATCTGCGCGAACGCCGGGATTTGCACATGGACCTCGACCGACTGGGCACGATTCGACACGACTGGACGCTGGCCGAGGTCGAAGCGCTGTTCGCGCTGCCGTTCCTCGATCTCCTGTACCACGCGCAGCGCGTGCATCGCGCATACCACGAGCCGAACACCGTGCAGATGAGCACGCTGCTCTCGATCAAGACGGGCGCGTGCCCCGAGGACTGCGCGTACTGTCCGCAGAGCGTGCGCTACGACACGGGCCTCGCGCGCGAAGGGCTCCTCGACATCGAGACCGTGCGCGAGCGGGCGCGGCAGGCGAAGGAAGCCGGTGCGACCCGCTTCTGCATGGGCGCCGCGTACCGTTCACCGAAGAAGAAGGACCTGCAGGTCATCGCACAGATGATCCGCGAGGTGCGCGCGCTCGGTCTCGAGACCTGCGCCACGCTCGGCATGCTCACGCCCGAACAGGCGCGCGAGCTCAAGGAAGCCGGGCTCGACTACTACAACCACAACATCGATACCTCGCCCGAGTTCTACGGCGAGATCATCACCACCCGCACGTTCCAGGACCGGCTCGACACGCTCGAAGCCGTGCGCGCGGCGAATCTCAAGGTGTGCTGCGGCGGTATCGTCGGCATGGGCGAGACGCAGACCGACCGCGCGAAGATGCTGCTCACGCTCGCGAATCTCCCCGAGCACCCCGAGAGCGTGCCGATCAATCGGCTCGTGCAGGTTCCGGGCACGCCGCTGCACGGCAAGCCGGACGTCGATCCCTTCGACTTCGTGCGCACCATCGCCGTCGCCCGGCTGCTCATGCCGCGCGCTCACGTGCGCCTGTCGGCGGGCCGCGAGCAGATGAGCGACGAGCTGCAGGCGCTGTGCTTCCTCGCGGGCGCCAACTCCATCTTCTATGGTGAGAAGCTCCTGACGACGGGCAACCCGGACGTCGCGCGCGACGCACGGCTCTTCGAACGGCTGGGACTGCGGCCCGAGCAACCCGTCGCCGCACAAACGGGCGCGCTGCAGAACTCGGCCGCATGCGCGGGCTGCGCGGACGGAGCTTCCGCGACCGATGAAGCGCGACTCGCGAGCGCTTGAGTCCGCCCTTGCCGAGCTCGACAGGCAGCACCTGAGCCGGCGGAGGTGGACGGTCGAGCGGCTGCTCGATCGCACACGGCCCGGTGAGCCCGACGGCGCATACGTGCTCGTCGAGGGGCGACGGCTCGCGGACTTCTGCAGCAACGATTATCTCGGCCTCGCGCGCCACCCGGCGCTCGCGCAGGCGCTCGCAGAATCCGCCACCCGTGATGGTACCGGCAGCGGCGCTTCCCATCTCGTGAGTGGTCATGCGCGCGAGCACGATCTTCTCGAGGACGAGCTCGCGGCTTTCACCGGGCGCGAGCGCGCGCTGCTCTTCTCCACCGGCTACATGGCGAATCTCGCCGCGATCTGCGCGCTCGCCGGGCGCGGCGAGCGCGTGCTGCTCGACCGGCTGAGTCACGCCTCGCTCATCGATGCGGCGCTGCTCTCCGGCGCGCGCTTCGCGCGATTCGCGCACGCCGATGCCTCGGCCGCATCGCGCGCGCTGCAGGAGCACTCCGACGAGACCGCGCTGGTGGCGACGGATGGCGTTTTCAGCATGGACGGCGATCTCGCGCCTCTGCCGGAGCTCGCACGCCAGGCCGCGGCGCACGGCGCGTGGCTCGTCGTCGACGACGCGCACGGGCTGGGTGTGATCGGCCGCTCGGGTCGCGGCACGCTCGAGCACTTCGGCCTCGGTGAAGCCGAGGTACCCGTGCTCGTCGGCACGCTGGGCAAGGCCTTCGGTACTTTCGGCGCATTCGTGGCCGGATCTCGCGATCTCGTCGAGTACCTGATGCAGCGTGCCCGCACCTATATCTATACGACCGCGCTTCCGCCGGCCGTCGCCGCTGCGACTCGCAAGGCGCTCGCACTCGCGCAATCCGAGACCTGGAGACGCGAGCGGGTGCACGCGCTGACGACGCGTTTCCGTGCGGCTGCCGCCGCAGCGGGCATCCCGCTGCTGCCCTCGGACACGCCCATCCAGCCGGTTCTGCTCGGAGACTCCGAAAGAGCGCTCGAGGCGAGCGCCGCGCTTCGCGAGGCGGGCTTCTGGGTGACGGCGATCCGCCCGCCCACGGTTCCCCCGGGCAGCGCACGCCTGCGCATCACGCTCTCGGCCGCGCACCTCGAGCATCAGGTCGATTCACTGGTCGAAGCGCTGGCGGGTGCACTCGAGAAGCTGCCGCGATGACGAGTCTCCATTTCGAAACGCGAGGCAGCGGTCCGGCGCTCGTGCTGCTGCACGGCTGGGGCCTGAATCTGCGCGTGTGGAATGGGTTCGCCGATCGATTGGCGGAACGACGGCGGATCTTCGCGTTCGATCTGCCAGGCCACGGGCACAGCCGCTGGGACAATGAGGCCGCCACTCTCGACGGCATCGCGCAGCTCGTGCAGGAGACGCTCACGGAAGCAGGCGCCCTCCCGGAGGGACCCCAGGCAGGCGACCAGCGCTGCTCGCTCCTCGGATGGTCGCTTGGGGGGCAGATCGCACTGCGGCTTGCGGCACTTGCACCGGAGCGTTTCGACGCGCTCGTGCTCATCGCCACGACGCCGCGCTTCGTGGCGGGTGCCGGATGGCCGCACGGCATGCGGCCCGACGTGCTCGAGCGCTTCGCTACGCAGCTCGCGACCGATTATCGGCGCACCGTGCGCGACTTCCTCGAGCTGCAGGTGCGCGGCAGCGTTGCGGGCACCGAGGTGCTGCACGCGCTCGAATCCGCTGTGCTCAACCATGGCGCCGCCCGCCCCGAGGCGCTGGAGGCACTTCTCGGCGTGCTCGCGTCCAGCGATCTCAGGGAGTCTCTTCCAAGAATCGAGCAACCGGCACTCGTCGTCGCGGGACAGTATGATCGCGTCACTCCGCCGGGAGCCTCGCGCGTCCTCGCGGAGACTCTGCCGCGCGGTCGCTTCCTCGAGGTGCGTCGCGCAGCGCACGCCCCGTTTCTATCGCACGAAGCCGAGCTGGCCGCGGAGACGGTCCGCTTTCTCGACGAGGCGAGAGACGCTTCGCGCGGCATCCGTTGAGCACGATGACTCCGACCGAATCCGACGACGCCTATCACCTCGACCGCGCCGGTGTGCGCGCCGCGTTCGATCGCGCGAGCGCGAGCTATGACGCGGCCGCAGTGCTGCAGGCGCGCGTGCGCGAGGAGCTCCTCGCCCGTGTCGACATGCTCAAGCTCGAGCCCCGGATAGTCGTCGATCTCGGTGCGGGCACGGGCATTGCCACGGCCGAGCTCAAGCGACGCTTCCGCCGCGCTACGGTGATCGCGCTCGACATCTCGCCGGGCATGCTGGAGCGGGCGCGGAACCGCTCGGGATTTCTGCGGCGTTTCGAGCGGGTCTGTGCCGATGCGGAGCGGCTGCCGCTCAAGGACGCCAGCGTCGATCTCGTCTTCAGCAATCTGATGCTGCAGTGGTCCGACGTGCCCGACGGCGTCTTCGCCGAAGTGCGGCGGACGCTGAAACCCGAGGGCTTCTTCGCATTCACCACCTTCGGTCCCGACACGCTGCGCGAGCTGCGCGCCGCCTGGGCCGCCGCCGACGGATTCACGCACGTCAATCGCTTCATCGACATGCACGACATCGGCGATGCGCTCGTGCGCGCGGGACTCACCGAGCCCGTGCTCGACGTCGAGCGCTTCACGCTTACCTACACGGACGCGCTCGCATTGATGCGCGACCTGAAGACAATCGGCGCGCACAATGTCACCGCGGGTCGCCCGCGCGGGCTGACCGGCCGGGGCCGCCTGCAGCGGATGATCGATGCCTACGAGGCCCTCCGGCAGGACGGGCGGCTGCCTGCCAGCTATGAGGTGATCTACGGCGCCGCATGGGGTGCCGCCGGCCGGCCGGCGGCGCCAGTGGTGGGCGGTGAGGTCCGGATCGCGCCGGGCACCATCCGCCGGCGCTCACCGCCGGGCGGCTGAAGAAGAGACTCGAGGGGGAGTACGTGCGCGTCTGCGGCTGCTTCGTGACCGGCACCGACACGGGCGTCGGCAAGACGCGCATGGCTGCGGCCATCGTGCGGTCGCTCGCGCAGGAAGGGCTGCGCGTAGCGGCGATGAAGCCGGTCGCCGCGGGGGCCGCGGCAACCCCGGATGGCCTGCGCAACGAAGACGCTCTGGCGCTCGCGGCCGCCGCGAACGTCGCGGCGGACTACTCGCTGGTCAATCCCTACTGCCTGGAGCTCGCCGCCTCGCCGCACCTCGCGGCGCGGTCCGCCGGCGTCACCATCGATCCGGCCGTGATCCGTAAGCGCTTCGACCGGCTCGCCGAGCAGGCCGATGTCGTAGTGGTCGAGGGAGCGGGCGGCTGGCTGGCGCCGATCGGCGAAGACACGACGATGGCGAGCGTCGCGCTCGCGCTCGGGTTGCCGGTGCTGGTGGTCGTAGGCCTGAGGCTCGGCTGCCTCAATCACACCCTCCTCACCGTGCGGGCGATCGCGGCCGACGGGCTCGCGTTCGCAGGCTGGATCGCGAACCACGTGGATCCGGAGTTCGCGCAGGCGGCCGAGAACGTCGCGACCCTGGAAGACATGCTCGGCATCGAGCCGCTCGCGGTCGTGCCGTTCGATCCACAGCGCACCGCGCTCGAGACTCTGGACGGCGCCGCAGTCTCCCGCCTGCTGGCCGCGGTGGGCGTCCACCGGGGCACTCGCGCTCACGATTCCTAAGTTTCTGAGTTACGTAGAGAAGTTTCTTCGGGTAAGATCTCGCGAAACCCGCCGAAGGTCGCCCGAATTCGAAGTGGAAACCGCTTTCGAACGCATCGTGATCGCGCCGAACTGCTCCCTGAGCGTTCAGGGCGCCCTGCTGTTCTTCGGCGGCATGTGCACGGTGTCTTTCGGCATCGCAGGACTCATGGCGCTCCAGGGGTACTGGCCGATCCTGCCGTTCGCCGGGCTCGAGATGGCGCTGCTCGGGTGGGCGCTGAAGGTGAGCATGGCCCGGCGCCACCACCACCAGACGATCACCGTGTCGGAAACGGACGTGTGTATCGAGTCCCGATCGGGTTCGCAGTCAGTAAAAGTCGTATTTCCGCGCCACTGGGCGCGGGTTACACTTCGCCGCCCTTCTTCCCGCTTGCATCCGAGCAGGCTCGTCATCGAGTCGAGCGGCCGTCAGTGCGAGGTCGGGGGGTTCCTGACGGAAGAAGAGCGCCGCGGTCTTGCGGTGAGGCTCCAGCGCCTCATCGGCCGCGTCAATGAGTCGCCCTCCCTGGCCTGACGGGCCGCTTGCCGGGGGCGAGGCGGAAGTGCCCGACGGGGTGGGCACAAACTGTTTCGAGTGAAACCGCGCCGCGCGCTGTCGCGAGCGGTGTGAGCAAGGTCGTAAGGATGATTCACAGAGCAATTGCAAAGCTTGCCGCGCTCGCGGCCCTCGCCCTTCCACTCACCGCCCTGGCTCAGGAGCAGCCGTCAGGCTGGAGCCTGCTCAACATGCCGCGCGGCGTGACCACCATCAGCCGCGAGGTCTACGAGCTGCACATGCTCATCTTCTGGGTGTGCGTGGGCATCGGCGCCGTGGTCTTCTCGGTGATGATCTATTCGCTCATCAAGTTCCGGAAGTCGAAGGGCGCCGTTCCGGACACGACGATGGTCCACAACACCAAGGTGGAGATCATCTGGACGGCGATTCCCGTCGCCATCCTCGTCAGCATGGCGGTGCCCGCCGCGCGCACGCTGGTCGAGATCGAGGACACCCGCAACACCGAGCTCACCATCAAGGTGACGGGTTACCAGTGGGGCTGGCATTACGAGTACCTGGACAACGGCGTCGCCTTCCACTCGCGCCTCGATCCCGAGAGCAATGCTGCCCGCCAGCTCGGCGCGAACATCGACCCGAAGACCGTTCCGAATTACCTGCTGAACGTCGACAACCCGCTCGTCGTGCCGGCCGGCGTCAAGGTGCGACTCCTCATCACTGCCACCGACGTCATCCATTCCTGGTGGGTGCCGGAGTTCGGCCTGAAGAAGGACGCCATCCCGGGCTTCGTCAACGAGATGTGGTTCCAGATCGACGCCGACAAGGCCGGCCACACCTTCCGCGGCCAGTGCACGGAGCTGTGCGGGCGCGATCACGCCTTCATGCCGGTGGTCGTCGATGTGCGCAGCCCGGAGGATTTCCAGGCCTGGCTGCAGGAGAAGGCCGCGGAGCAGAAGGCCGCGCAGGAGGAAGCCGAGGTGGCCGCCCTCGAGCCGGCCGGCGCCACGCAGGCGGGCTGAAGGGCTTCATCGCGACAAGTATCTGACGCGACAAGTATTTGAGAAGAGATCAGGATCATGGCTGAACACGCACACGTCGCACACGCCGGACACGACGCTCACGACCACAAGCCGCACGGCTGGCGGCGCTGGCTCTTCGCGACCAACCACAAGGACATCGGCACGATGTACCTGGTCTTCGCCGCGGCGATGTGGCTGCTCGGCGGAGCGATGGCGATGGTCATCCGGCTCGAGCTCTTCCAGCCGGGCATGCAGTTCGTCGATCCGCAGTTCTTCAACTCCATGACCACGGTGCACGCCCTGCTCATGGTGTTCGGCGCCGTGATGCCGGCATGGACGGGTCTTGCGAACTGGATGATCCCGATGCAGATCGGCGCGCCCGACATGGCGCTGCCGCGCCTCAACAACTTCAGCTTCTGGCTGCTGCCCGTCGCGTTCACCCTGCTGATCGCGACCCTGTTCGTGCCGGGCGGCGCGCCGGCGAGCGGCTGGACGCTGTATCCGCCGCTGGTCCTTCAGACGGCGGACGCCTTCCCGCTCGCGATGTTCGCCATTCACCTGATGGGCGCCTCCTCGATCCTCGGCGCCATCAACGTGATCGTCACCATCATGAACATGCGCGCGCCGGGCATGACCCTGCTGCGCATGCCGCTCTTCGTGTGGACCTGGCTGATCACCGCGTACCTCCTCATCGCGGTGATGCCGGTGCTCGCGGGCGCGGTGACGATGCTGATCACCGACAAGTTCTTCGGCACGACCTTCTTCACGGCGGCCGGCGGCGGTGACCCGGTGATGTACCAGCACATCTTCTGGTTCTTCGGGCACCCCGAGGTCTACATCATGATCCTGCCGGCCTTCGGCATCATCTCGGAGGTCATCCCCGCCTTCTCGCGCAAGCCGCTGTTCGGCTACGAGGCGATGGTGTACGCGACGGCGTCGATCGCGTTCCTCTCGTTCATCGTCTGGGCGCACCACATGTTCACGGTGGGCATGCCGCTCGCGGGGCAGATGTTCTTCATGCTCGCGACGATGCTCATCGCCATCCCGACGGGCGTGAAGGTGTTCAACTGGACGGCCACGATGTGGAAGGGCTCGATGACCTTCGAGCCGCCGATGCTGTTCGCCGTGGCCTTCGTGTTCCTGTTCACCATCGGCGGCTTCTCGGGCCTGATGCTCGCGGTGGCGCCGGCGGACTTCCAGTACCACGACACCTACTTCGTGGTGGCTCACTTCCACTACGTGCTGGTGCCGGGTGCCGTGTTCGCCCTGCAGGCGGCCGTGTACTACTGGCTGCCGAAGTGGACGGGTCACATGTACGACCAGAAGCTCGCCAAGTGGCACTTCTGGCTGTCGGCCATCTCGGTGAACGTGCTGTTCTTCCCGCAGCACTTCCTCGGCCTCGCCGGCATGCCGCGGCGCATCCCCGACTACGCCACGCAGTTCACCGACTGGAACATGGTGTCCTCGATCGGCGGCTTCGTGTACGGCGTCTCGCAGCTCCTCTTCATCTACGTGATCTGGAAGGCCGTGCGCGCCGGTGAGCCCGTGGGCAACAAGGCCTGGGAGGGCTCGCACGGTCTCGAGTGGGAGCTGCCCTCGCCGGCACCGTACCACTCGTGGGAGACGCCGCCTTCGGCCGACGTCATTGCACGAGGAGCCGCGCATTGACCGATCGGGACGACGAAAGGGAACGGCGCCGGCGCGCGGTGCGGAGTGCGATCATCCTCGGCCTCGTAGCGCTCGCCGTGTACGTCACCTTCATCGTCATGACCGCGATGCGCAATCCGTAAGATGGACGCACGAGACCGCAGGAGCGACAACCGCAGGCTGACGCTGAAGCTGCTCGGCTTCGCCGCCGGCAGCTTCGCGTTCGGCTTCGCTCTGGTTCCCCTGTACGACGTGATGTGCGAGATCACCGGGTACGGGAACCAGAAGTCGCTCACGCGCTCGGCCGACGTGGCCGGGACGCAGCCGGACCTCGAGCGCACCGTCACCGTGGAATTCGTCACTCAGGTGCCCAGCGTCGGAAGCTGGGAATTCCGGCCCGTCGTGCGCTCGATGGAAGTGCATCCGGGCCGGCTGTACGAAGCGCAGTTTGTCGCGCAGAACCTCACCGGCCGCGACACCGTCGCGCAGGCGATTCCGAACGTCGCGCCGTCGAAGGCGGCGGCGTACTTCCGCAAGACCGAGTGCTTCTGCTTCACGCCGCAGCACTTCCAGGCCGGTGAGGAGCGCGCGATGCCGGTGCGCTTCATCGTCGACCCCGCGCTGCCCGCGTACGTCGACCGCATCACGCTCGCATACACCTTCTACGATGCCGCTTCGGGCGCCCGGGTGGCATCCGCGTCGGAATGAAGAACACGTGAATCTATCCTAGGACTCGACATGGCCCAGGCACACGCACACGACCCGAACCGCTACTACGTTCCGCACGAGAGCCCGTGGCCGATCTTCGGCTCGGTCGCGCTCTTCACCCTGGTCCTGGGTACCGTCGCGTACCTCAACGAATGGACCGGCGCGTGGGCGTTCATCCCCGGTGCGCTGCTCCTAGCCTTCATGTTCTTCGGCTGGTTCTCGACGGTGATCGCGGAGAACCAGAGCGGCCTCTACAACATGCAGGTGGACCGCTCGTTCCGCATGGGAATGATGTGGTTCATCTTCTCCGAGGTGATGTTCTTCTCCGCGTTCTTCGGCGCCCTGTTCTACGCGCGCATGCTGTCGGTGCCCTGGCTGGGCGGCGCGGGTACGAAGTTCTTCAGCCACCTTCTGCTGTGGCCCGATTTCGAGGCCACCTGGCCGACCAGCGGCCCGGCGCAGGTCGGCGGCCGCGAGGACGGCACCTTCGACGTGATCCCCGCGTTCGGCGTGCCGGCGCTCAATACCGCCATCCTCCTCACGAGCGGCCTGACGATCACGATCGCGCACCACGCGCTGCGTGCCAACAAGCGCTCGCAGCTCGCGATCTTCCTCGCCGCGACGTTCATCCTGGGCTTCATCTTCGTCGGGCTGCAGGCGTGGGAGTACGCCGAGGCCTGGAATCACCTCGGCCTGCGCCTCTCGACGGGAATCTACGGCTCGACGTTCTTCATGCTGACGGGCTTCCACGGCCTGCACGTGACGATCGGCGCGATCATGCTGCTCGTCATCTGGCTGCGCGTCCTGCGCGGTCACTTCACGCCGACGCGGCACTTCGCCTTCGAGGCGGTCGCCTGGTACTGGCACTTCGTCGACGTGGTGTGGCTCGGCCTGTTCGTCTTCGTGTACTGGCTCTGACGTCGAGTCGTTCTCTCCTCTCTCCCCTCGAGGGAGAGAGGAGACTCCTCACCCGATCCTCGTCCGGTGCAGCAGGTGAGTGAGGAGTTCTTCTACGGACCGCTGACCGGCGGCGTGGCGTGCGGGGTGAGCAGGCCCGCGAGCCAGGCGATCATCAGCAGGATGAAGAGGGCCAGGGAAAGGCCGATGCGGAAAGTGAGCGCACGGACCATCTTCTGCGAGTCGCCCCGGCTGCGCACGAGATGGAAGAGCGCCGAACCGAGACTGAACACGATCGCGAGCAGCACGCCGATGACCAGCAGTCGCATCAGGAAATCCATTTCATCGCTCCATGCTGAAGCGCGGTCGCGGGTGTGAACGAGGATCGGTCGTCCGTGAGCAATTCCCGTGCCCGTCGTACGCATACCCATCGGCCGTCGAGTGTTCGCACCGTCCTGGTCAATGACGGTGCTGACGCTCGTCGGGTGCGCGATCTTCGTTTCGCTCGGACGCTGGCAGTGGGAGCGCGGACAGCTCCGTGAGGCCGAGTGGCAGGCTTTCGAGCGCGGTGCCGAGCGAGTGCTGCCGCTCGGCACGCGAAGTCTCGATGAGCTGGAGCGTTTTCAGCGCGTCTCGGTCAGCGGCAGGTACGACACCGAGCGGCAGTTTCTGCTGGACAACCGCACGCACGACGGCCGTGCCGGCTACGAGGTGCTGACGCCGCTCGTGCTCCAGGACGGCCGTGCGCTGCTCGTGAACCGGGGCTGGGTGCCGTTCACCGGCTATCGCGAGCGGCTGCCGGACGTGTCGCTCGACGCGCCGGAACCGCTCGAGGTGAAGGGCCGTGTCGCGGAGCTGCCGCGCGCGGGGATCGCTCGCGGGCGCGTCGCACCCGCGCTCGATGCGCCCTGGCCGAAGCTCGCGAGCTTTCCGAGCATGGAGCAGTTGAGCCATGCACTCGGACGCGAGCTCGAGCCGCGGATTCTGCTGCTCGACCCGGACGAGCCGCACGGCTACGTGCGCGAATGGAAGCCGCCGGGCCCGCAGCCCGAGACGCACTGGTCCTACGCGATCCAGTGGTGGTGCTTCGCGGCGCTGGCGCTGATCCTGTGGTTGACGCTCAGCACGCGCAAGGTGAGTGAGGATTCAGCATCGAAATGACATCGGACCCGATCGCTCCTGAGCTGCGGTCCCGCAATCTGCGGACGATCCTGCTGCTGGCGGCGCTGTTCCTTCTGCCGCTCGTCGCATCGTTCGTGCTCTATTACGGCAATCTGTGGCGGCCGTCGGGCAGCGCCGCGCACGGCGAGCTCATCGAGCCGCAGCGACCGCTGCCGCGCATCGCGCTTCCGCGCCTCGACGGTGCCGCCGCCGATGGAGATGTCTTCACCCGCAAGTGGTCCCTCGTCTACGTCGGGAGCGGCGCCTGCGACGACGCCTGCCGGCGTGCGCTGCTCGTGATGCGGCAGGACTGGATCGCGCTCAACGAGGACATGCCGCGCGTGCAGCGCGTGTTCCTCGTGACCGCCGACTGCTGCGACCGGGAGTTCCTCGAGCGCGAGCATCCGGGTCTCATCCTGCTCGATGCCTCCGTAGAGGCGGCAGGGCCGCTGCTCGGCAACTTCACGGCGCCCGAGCGCGAGCACCGGATCTTCATCGTCGATCCGCTCGGCAATCTCATGATGCAGTTCGACGCGCGGCAGGACCCCAAGGGCCTGCTCAGGGACCTCGAGCGCCTGCTGCGCCTCTCTCACATAGGCTGAACCTCCATGCAGACACTCATCTGGATCCGCCGTCTGGCACTCGCCGGTGTGCTGCTGTGTCTCATCGTCGTCGTGCTCGGCGCCTACGTGCGTCTCACCGCCGCCGGTCTGGGCTGTCCCGACTGGCCCGGCTGCTACGGCCATCTCACGCCGATCGGTGCGGCGGAGAATCCGGCGGCACAGGCCGCCTTCCCGAACGTGCCGCTCGACATCGGCAAGGCGTGGCGGGAGATGATCCACCGCTACGCGGCCTCGACGCTCGGGCTCATCATCGTCGTGATCACCGCGCTCACGATCGCCGCGCGCAACGCGCGTCCCGTGAGGGTTCCCTTCGTGCTCGTGCTCCTCGGCACGGTGGTGTTCCAGGGCATCCTCGGCATGCTCACGGTGACCTGGCAGCTCAAGCCGCTCATCGTGACGCTGCACCTCCTCTTCGGCCTCACGACCCTGGGACTCCTGTGGTGGCTGTGGCTCTCGGTGCGCCCATCGCGGCTGGCGACCGTTCGCACCGCAGTGCGCGAGCGGTCCGCTCCGCTGCACGAGACGCGCAGGATCGGCACCGCCCGGCGGATGGCGCTCGTCGCGTTCGTGGCCCTGGGTCTTCAGATCGCGCTCGGCGGATGGACCAGCAGCAACTACGCCGCGGTCGCCTGCCCGGACTTTCCGAAGTGCCAGAACGCCTGGTGGCCTGATACCGACTATGAGGACGCGTTCGTGCTCTGGCGCGGGCTTGGCATCAACTACGAAGGCGGCGTGCTCGATCACCCTGCGCGCGTGGCGATCCACTTCACGCACCGGCTCGGCGCGATCGTCGCGACGCTCGCGATCGTCCTCGCCGTCTGGTCCGTGTGGCGCACGCAGGCGCTCTCACGGGCGCGCCCGGCGGCCATCGCGCTCGCGGCCGCGCTCGTTCTGCAACTCGCGATCGCCATCGCGATGGTGCTGCGCGCCTTCCCGCTGTGGCTCGCCACGGCACACAACGCCGGCGCAGCGCTCCTCGTGCTCGCGATGATCGCGCTCTACCGGAGCCTGAGTGAAAGCGCCGCCGTACCCGCAATGGACACGGTCTCCGCCGTGCCGGGCCGGCTCGCACCCTGAGCATCCCGGCGCGGCACGAGCCTGCGCATCCGGCACCGCATCTGTTACCCTTCGCGTCCCCCGCGGATCACCCCGCCGCGGCACCAGACATCGTGGCGACCGAATCCAACCTCACGCCGACCGCTCAAGCGACCTGGCGCAACTACCTCGAGCTCACCAAGCCCAGGGTCGTCATGCTGATCGTGTTCACGGCCATCGTGGGCACGCTGCTGGCGAGCCCGGGTCTGCCGCCGCTCGACGCGCTCGTCTGGGGAAATCTCGGCATCGCGCTCGCTTCGGCGTGCGCGGCCGCCATCAACCACGTGCTCGACCGCCGCATCGACGAGCAGATGGCGCGCACGCGCGGCCGCCCGCTGCCCACGGGACAGCTCTCGGAACGGCAGGCGCTCACCTTCGCTGCGGTGCTCGGCTTCGCCTCGATGGCGATCCTCGCCTTTCTGGTCAACCTGCTGACCGCGGTGCTGACTTTCGTCTCGCTGATCGGCTACGCGGTGATCTACACGGTCTGGCTCAAGCGCGCGACGTCGCAGAACATCGTCATCGGCGGAGCGGCGGGTGCCGCACCCCCCGTGCTGGGCTGGACCGCCGTCACGAACAGCGTCGATCCGAACGCGCTGCTGCTGTTCCTCATCATCTTCGTGTGGACGCCGCCGCACTTCTGGGCGCTCGCCATCGCGCGGCGCGACGAGTATGCCCGCGCCGGCATACCGATGCTGCCCGTCACGCACGGCGTGGAGTTCACGCGGCTGCACGTGCTCCTCTACACCGTGCTGCTCGTGATCGTGACGCTCCTGCCGTTCCTCACCGGGATGAGCGGACTCATCTATCTCGCGGTGGCGCTGGTGCTCAACGCGATGTTCCTCTACTACGCGCTGGCGCTGAAGATCACCGCGCGTGCCGAGCTCCCCATGAAGGTCTTCAAGTTCTCGGTGCGCTACCTGATGTGGCTGTTCGCTGCGCTGCTCGTCGACCACTATCTGCCGACGACGCAGATGCTCGCGCTCGCTTCGCGCTGAGACCCTCCCGCTTCAGTTCCCGAAGCGGATCTCCTTGAGCACGCCTTCGCTGAAGGTGAGAGTGGCGGGAAGCTTTCCGTAGCCGCGCTCGTAGTGCCAGACCTCGCGCGTCGTCGTGCCGATGACGTACGTCGTGCCGTTCGCACGGCGCGCGCGCACCGGCTCGCTGATCTCGGAACGCGACGTGGGCTCGCCGCACTTCGCCAGCACGTAGGCCCGCATTGCCCCGCGCTCGATGAGGACGCTGCCACAGCGCAGTGTCTCGCCGTGCGCGTACGGCGCGCCGCAGACGAGGGCGACGGCGAGCAGGAACGTGCGCACGCGCATCGTGATCCGCCTTCAGCCGCTCGCGGCGCGCGCTTCGCGCGTGAGGTGCGCCCGCCAGGAGGAGATTCGGCGGTCGTTCATGAGCAGCACCCCGCAGGCCTCGTAGTGGTCCGCGTCGATGCGCGCGAGATGCTCGACGCCGTGATACCCGCCGTGATCGGAGTAGTACACCGAGAGGATGGAAGGCCCCACGATGCAGAACGTGCCGTGCAGGTGCCCGAGCGCCGGGTTCTCCGACGTCCACTTCGCGGTGAGCGCGTCCTTGCCCGGCGGCTGGATCAGATAGAGATGCTTGAACTCGACGTGCGGCGAGCAGAGCACCTTCATCGACCCGGCGATCATCCAGCACTCCTCGTCGTGCCGGACCTCGGTGCGGCCCTCGATGGCGCTTTCGCGTCCGTCCTCGCTCCAGAAGGCGCCGGTCGCGGTCCAGACCGCCGGCTCGTAGAGAAACGTGTGCTCGGTCCTCATGGCGGCTCTCCTGCTGCCATCAGCGGCCCTGGAACAATCGGTCGGCGACGAAGGGATTGCTGCGACGCTCGTCACCGAACGTGGACATTGGACCGTGTCCCGGCAGGAAGCGCACGTCGTCGCCCAGGGGGAAGAGATTCTCACGGATCGAGCGGATGAGGGTGTCATGGTCTCCGCCCGGGAAATCCGTGCGCCCGATGGATCCCTTGAACAGCACGTCGCCGACGATCGCGAAGCGCCCCGGCGCGTGGAAGAACACCACGTGTCCGGGCGTGTGCCCGGGACAGTGCAGCACCTCGAGCTCGACCTCGCCGACCCGCACCCGGTCGCCCTGACCGAGCCAGCGCGTCGGCTCGAACGGCCGGGCGTCCGTTCCCAATCCGAACATCGCCGCCTGCATGGGCAGGCGCTCGATCCAGAAGCGGTCGCCCGGATGCGGGCCTTCGATCGGCAGGCCTGCGCTCTCGGCGAGCTGCGCCGCAGCTCCCGCGTGATCCACGTGCGCGTGGGTCAGGAGAATCTTCTTGAGCTCGAGCTTCTCCTCGCGCACGGCCGCGAGCACCTCGTCCAGATCGCCGCCGGGATCGACCACGGCCGCCTCGCGCGTGCTCTCGCACCAGATGATCGAGCAGTTCTGCTGGAAGGCGGTGACGGGGAAGACTCGGATGCGCATGCCTGTCCTGGGCAATCGGCCGTCGGGATTATGGCGCGCCGCACCGCTTCACGGTACCGTGCACTGCGGTCGGAAAGAGGATCTCGAGGAACGGCGAGTCATGCTGATCGAGCGCATCTGGGCTGCAAACGACTATCGGAACTTCCACTATCTCATCGCCTGTCCGGAGACCGGCGAGGCGCTCGCCGTGGACCCGCTCGAATGGCGGCTGTGCCTCGACGCCGCGCGCAACCGGGGCTGGGAGATCACCCAGATCCTCAACACGCACGAGCACCGCGATCACACGGGCGGCAACCAGGGACTCGTCGCGGCCACGGGCGCGCGGGTGCTGGCACATGCCGGCGCGGCTTCGCGCATCGGCGGCGTCGATCGAGGGCTGCAGAAGGGCGACGTGATCCGTGTCGGCAGGACGGTGGAGCTCGAGTGCCTCGACACGCCGGGTCACACGCTCGCGCACATCTGCCTTTTCGCGCACACCGACGAGCCGGCGCTCTTCTGCGGGGACACGCTGTTCAACGCCGGGGCCGGCAACTGCCACAGCAGCGGCCGTCCGGATCTGCTGTACGAGACCTTCGTCGGGCAGCTCGCGCGCCTGCCGGACAACACGCGGGTATACCCCGGGCACGAGTATCTCGCGCGCAATCTCGAGTTCACCCTCGACCGCGAGCCCGACAACTCCGACGCGAAGGCGCTGCTCGAGCGCAGCCGCAATCACGATCCCGCGAAGGCCGTGGTCACGACCCTCGGCGAGGAGAAGCGCATCAACACCTTCTTCCGGCTGCAGAATCCCACCGTGATCGCGCGGCTGCGCGAGGTCTTCCCGGAGATCGGCGAGCAGCCCGATCCGAAGACCGTGTTCCTGAAGCTGCGGGAGCTGCGCAACCGCTGGTGAGCGCGGACCGCAGCGACACGTGTGGCGCGCGCGCGGGGCGCGCACGCGTGTGGCACGTCACTCCGGCCGGTAGGTGATCGGCACGTACCGCGGCTGTGCCGCCACGCGCGCGAGCCACGCGCGCACGCTCGGGTACGGTGTCAGATCGAGCTGCGCCTCGTGCGCCACGTGCGTATAGGCGTAGAGCGCGATGTCCGCGATGGTGTAGCGCTCGGCGACGAAGAAGGTCCGGCGCGACAGGTGCGTCTCCATCACGCCGAGGGCGGCGCGCCCGCGCTCGAGACGCTCCGGCAGCTCTGCGCGGCGCGGCGAGTCCTCGGGCAGATGCTTGAGGATGAACCGCGGTGTGGCGACGTAGGGCTCGTGGCTGTACTGCTCGAAGAACATCCACTGCAGCACCTGCGCGCGTCCGAGACGGTCGTCCGGGATGAAGGGCGTTCCTTCCGCCAGATACCACAGGATCGCGTTCGACTCGGGGAGGAAGGCGCCGTCCTCCAGCTCGAGCGTCGGGATGCGTCCGTTCGGATTCTTCGCGAGGAACTCGGGCGTGCGCGTGGCGCCCTTCAGAATGTCGAGCTCGACCCAGCGGTACGGACGCTGGAGCTGCGCGAGAAGCAGGCGGATCTTGTAGCCGTTCCCGGAATCGAGGAAGTCGTAGAGCGTCATCGGCATACACGGTCTCCTGATGCCGGGCGCAGTATCCGGCGCGCCGCGGCGCGCAGCCAAGCGACAAGCCATGCAGGGCCAGGCCAAGATATTCTTGGCCTCACCTCACGCCGCGACGACGCCCATGGCCCGCCGACTGCCGCCGCTCAATGCACTGCGCGCCTTCGAGGCCGCCGCGCGCCTCGGGAGCTTTGCAGCTGCCGCGGGCGAGCTGCGCGTGACGGCGTCGGCGGTCAGCCAGCAGGTCCGCAGGCTCGAGCGCTATCTGGGGACGCGCCTCTTCAAGCGGCTGCCGCACGGCCTGGTCCTCACCGAGATCGGCCGCGCCTATCTCCCCGAGCTCACCACGGGTTTCGACCGGCTGGCCGAAGCGACGCTGCGGCTGCGCTCGGGGCCTGCCGCGGGTCTGCTCACGGTGGCGACGCTCGCATCCTTCGCGAGCGGCTGGCTGATTCCGCGGCTCGCGAAATTCCGCGAGCGTCATCCGCGCGTGGACGTGTACCTCAAGACCGGCCGCGAGCTCGTCGACTTCCGCCGCGAGGACGTCGACCTCGCGATCCGCTTCGGACCGGGCGAACGCAGCGGCCTCAGGAGCATACGCTTCCTGGAAGAAGAGGTGTTCCCCGTCGCGAGCCCTTCGCTCGTGCCGCTCGCGCGCCTGCCGCTCTCGGTGGCGGAGCTCCGCGGGTGGCCGCTGCTGCACGACGTGGACGCCCAGCCGAATCAGCACTGGATGGGATGGCACGCCTGGTTCGAGCGCGCGGGCCTCGATACGGCCGAAGCGCTGCACGGGCTGCAGTTCACGGACTCGCGCGTGCTGCTCGATGCGGCAGTCGCGGGTCTCGGGATCGCGCTCGGGCGCGCGCCGCACGTGGAAGTGGAGCTCGCGCGCGGCCGGCTCGTGCGTCTTACGCGCGAGTCGTGGAAGGCGGAGTGGGCCTATCACCTCGTCGCGCCGGCCGCGAACTTCACGCGCCCCAACGTGCGCGCCTTCGTCGAGTGGCTCATGGAAGAGGCAGGCGCACCCGAAACGCGCTGAGATCCGCTTTCACCGGAGCGCGCCCGAACGCCCGAACGCGTATCGTCAGCGCTCGTCCTCGCGTGCACCGCTCAGTTTCTCGAGCACACGCGAGAAGTACTGCTGCTCGAGCTGCATGCTCCGCCGATGTCCCGCAGTGAGCGCGAGCCGCGCCTCGAGCACCCGCCAGCGGCGGTAGGCGACCGACCGCTCTTCGGGCGTCGAGGCAAGGGCGAGGAGCTGCTCTGCGTTAGCCAGCTCGCGCCGCAGCTCGAGCTCCGGAGGTACCATGCCGGCGTTCTTGAGGAGCCGGTAGGCCGCGCGCAGCTCTTCGGGCACGTGACTGTCGTCGTCGAGATCGAGCGGCTGCCCGGCGCCGGGCAGATTGTCGAACTCGCCGCGTTCCATCGCTTCGCGGATCCGGCGCTCGGCGAGTGCCGTGACCGGGTCCATTTCGGGTTTGATGTCCATCACTGCTCGATGATATCGATTCGAAGCCCCGACGGGCTGTGAACGGAAGCCATGCGCCCCTCACCGAGCAGCGAGCTCACGCGGCCGTGCTCCCTGACGCCGAAGCGCGCGCCGCGGGCGAGGATGGGCGCGAGATCGGGCACGACATAAGTGACGCCCAGAATTCCCCGTGTCGAAGCTGCAGCGGAGCGCGGCGCATCCTCCGCGAGAGCGGAAGCCTCGACGAGCGCGATGCGACCGAGATGGCTCTCACTGTCGCCCAGCACGAGCATCGGAGCGCTGCGCAGTCTCTCACCGGTTCCGATGGGAAAGCTGCCGCTCTCGAGCCGCTCGAGCCCGAGCACTTCGGTGAAGAATCCCGCTTCACGCTCGAGCTCGTCTGTCTCGATCAGGAGCCAGTACACCGCGTCGATGCGCTCGCGCGTGACGACCGCAGCACCCGGAGTTTCGACGATCAGCACTTCGACGCCGTCGGCCGCAGGCAGCCGCGCGGCGCGCAGCTTCCGACCACCGGGCTCGAGAATCCCCAGATCGCGTGCGGGCGTAAGACCCCCGGCAGAAAGCGCCTCGAGATACCGCTCGAGATCGCGCACGGCGACGGCGATACCGAAAGCCGGGCCTTCGGCAGAGCGACGAGATGCGTGCGTTCCCTGATCGGATCGCGCGAAGCGCACGAGATGAATGCCACCGTCGATGAGACCGGGCGCGTTGAGCAGCGCCTGCCCGACGATGGCGTCCGGCGCGTATCCGCGGAGAGCCGCGAGCGCCGGATCCGGGTCTTCACTGCGCCGGCTCACTTCCATCCCGAAACGCTCCGACCACAGCCCGAGCGCACGATCGAGGTCCTCCACGCCGAGGGTGACATAGGCGAAGGCGTGTGCCGAAGGACCGGCAAGCCCGGTGGTCGGTGCGCGCCGTTCGCCGTCATCCATCGACGCGAATGCCGCCGGCTGCGGGCGCTGGCAGGCGCACACGGCGATCCCGAGCAGCAGGGCGCCGAGGATCGAACGGCGGGCTGGTTTCGTAGCGCGGGATGTCGTGGTCACGGGGAAGAAGCGGGCTGCCTGATTCGATGATCTCTCCGCGCAGCGCCGCGGGTCAAAGCGGACTTCGGCTTGCTGCTCGCCACGGTCGCCGACCCGTTCGCTTCGCGTTACGCTTCAGCTCCGAGCCGGATCGACGGACCGTCACCATCGTGTACTCGCCCTTCTACCGCCGTGCCTTTCTCGTCGGGACCGTGCTCGTGCTCGGCTACGCGCTGCTCAAGATCCTGGATCCCTTCTGGGGCGCGCTCGGCTGGGCGGCGTTCCTCGCCTTCTTCCTGTATCCCGTGCACAAGTGGCTCACGGCGAAACTCAAGGGGAGGGTGAATCTCTCGGCCGGCATCATCACGGGGCTCACGCCTTTCGTCGTGATCGCGCCGCTCGCCGTGCTCGGCATCGTCTTCGCGCGGCAGGTGGCTAATCTCATCGAGTATCTGCGCTCGCTCGACTACAGCACCTATCCCGAGATCCTGGCCCGGCTCGAGAGCTATCCAGTGGTCGGTCGCGTGTTCGGCTGGCTGCGTGACGAGCTCTCGATCACCGCCGAGCAGGTGAGGGGCTGGGCGATCGACGGCGCACAGTCGCTGCTCAAATCGGCCGCTTCGGTCGGCAGCAACATGGTGCTCGGCGTCGTCGGCACGCTGGTCGGCTTCTTCCTGATGCTGTTCCTGCTGTTCTTCCTGCTGCGCGACGGCCGCTCGATGCTGATGCACGTCGTGCGCCTCGTGCCGCTCGACGACTCGCGCCGCCGCGCGCTCATCGTCTACCTCGCGGACGTGACCCGCGCCGTCGTGTACGGCTCGGCGCTGACGGCGCTCATCCAGGGCGCGCTCGTCGGGATCGGGTTCGCGATCGCGCAGCTTCCCGCGCCCGTGGTGTTCGGCGTGCTCGCGGCGATCGCCGCGTTCATCCCGGCCGCGGGAACGGGTCTGGTGCTCGTTCCCGCGGTGCTGTACCTCGCCCTGGTCGGCCGCTGGGGCGCCGCGGCCTTCCTGGCGATCTGGGCGGCAGTGGTGGGATTCTCCGACAACATCCTGCGCCCCGTGCTCACCGCGCAGCGCGCGCCCGTCTCGACGCTCGCGGTGTTCGTGGGTGTCATCGGCGGCGTGGCCACCTTCGGCTTCATCGGCCTCGTGATCGGCCCCGTACTGCTCAGCCTGATCGTTGCGTTGCTGCGGTTCGCCGAGGAGACGCTGGCCGGAGCCGACCGCAGGCGCAAGGGCGCACGCGCGGCGGCGAAAGCGGGCCCGGAAGAATAAATCCGCCTCCCGGGCGGCCGGCCGCCGTCCTTAACCGGTAGAATGCGCCCGCAATGGATTCCTCCCCGATTCTCGATTCCCTGAACGAGGCGCAGCGCGATGCCGTGACCGCGCCGCTCGGCCCCGTGCTCGTGCTCGCGGGCGCCGGCAGCGGCAAGACGCGCGTGCTGACACATCGCATCGCCTGGCTCATCCAGGAATGCGGCGTCTCGCCGCACGGAGTGCTCGCCGTCACGTTCACCAACAAGGCGGCCGGCGAGATGCGCGGGCGCGTCGAGCATCTCCTCGGCATCACGGGCAACGTTCTGTGGATCGGCACCTTCCACGGCATCGCTCATCGCCTGCTGCGCCTGCACTGGCGTGAGGCGGGGCTCGCGCAGAGCTTTCAGATCCTCGACTCCGAGGATCAGCTGCGGCTCATCAAGAGGATGCTGAAGGCTCAGAACCTCGACGAGTCCCGGTGGGTGCCGCGCGAGATCCAGTGGTTCATCAATTCGAACAAGGACGAGGGACTGCGTCCGAAGGACCTGCGCGACAACAACGATCCGACGCGCCGGCAGCTCATCCGGCTGTACGAGGAGTACGAAGAATCGTGCAGGCGCGCGGGCGTCGTCGACTTCGCCGAGCTCCTGCTGCGCGCCTACGAGCTGTGGCGCGACAATCCCGAGCTGCTCGCGCACTACCGGCGCCGTTTCCGTCACGTGCTGGTCGACGAGTTCCAGGACACGAACGCCATTCAGTACGCGTGGATGCGGCTGCTGGTCGGCTCCGAAGGCTGTCCCTTCGTCGTCGGCGACGACGACCAGTCGATCTACCGCTGGCGCGGCGCGCGCGTCGAGAACCTGCAGCAGTTCCGGCGCGACTTCCCGCAGGCGAAGCTCTATCGCCTGGAGCAGAACTACCGCTCCACCGGCAACATTCTCGACGCGGCGAACGCGCTCATCGCGCACAACTCCGGCCGCCTCGGCAAGAATCTCTGGACGAGCGGCGGCCGCGGCGAGCCGATCCGTCTCTACGCCGCGTTCAACGAGCGCGACGAAGCGGACTTCGTCCTGCAGCGCATCCGCGACTGGGTGCAGAGCGGCGGCAGGCGGCGCGACGTCGCGATCCTCTACCGCTCCAACGCTCAGTCGCGCGTCTTCGAAGATACGTTCTTCGCCGCGCGCATGCCCTACCGCGTGTACGGAGGTCTGCGCTTCTTCGAGCGTGCGGAAATCAAGGATGCGCTCGCCTATCTGCGTCTCGTCGCGAACCGCCGCGACGATCCTTCGTTCGAGCGCGTGGTGAACCTGCCGCCGCGCGGCATCGGCGCGAAGAGCCTCGACGTGATCCGCGAGTATGCGAAAGGCGCCGGCTGCTCGCTGTGGGAAGCCGCCGCTGCGTGCATCGGCGAGGAGCTGGGACCGAAGGCATCGGCAGCCGTGCACGGGTTCATGCAGCTCATCGAGCGCCTGGATCGCGAAACACGAGGGCTCGCGCTGCACGAGCAGGTCGATCACGTGCTCCAGGGCAGCGGGCTGCTCGAGTATCACAGGCGCGAGAAGGCCGACCGCGGCGAGGCGCGCATCGAGAACCTCGAGGAGCTCGTGAGCGCGGCGCGCGGCTTCGACCCGGAAACCGGTCCCGACGAGATGTCGCCGCTCGAAGCCTTCCTCGCTCACGCCGTTCTCGAATCCGGCGAGGGGCAGGCGGAGGCATGGGAGGACTGCGTGCAGATGATGACGCTGCATGCGGCGAAGGGACTGGAGTTCCCGGTCGTGTTCATGTGCGGCATGGAGGACGGTCTCTTCCCGCACCAGCGCTCGCTCACCGACATCGACGGCCTCGAGGAAGAGCGGCGTCTGTGCTACGTCGGCATGACCCGCGCCATGCAGCAGCTCGTGCTCACCTACGCGGAGCAGCGCCGCCTGCACGGCATCGACAGCTACGGTCAGCCGTCGCGATTCATCCGCGAGATCCCCGAGGAGCTCATCGAGGAAGTGCGGCCGCGCATCCAGGTCGCGCGTCCCGCGGTCGCGGGCCGCTTCCGCTACGACGAGCCCGCTCTGCCCGGCATGCGGCTCGGCGCGCGCGTGCGCCACAACAAGTTCGGCGAGGGCGTGATCCTCAACGTGGAGGGGAGCGGTCCGCACGCCCGCATCCACGTGCGCTTCGAGCGCGAGGGCACCAAGGTGCTGATGGCCGAGTACGCGAAGCTCGAGCCGGTGTGATGCCGTAGCCTCACATGAAGATCGTCATCCTCGGCGCAGGGCAGGTCGGTCGCACCGCCGCCCACCACCTCTCGCGCGAAGAGGCGAACGAGGTCACAGTCGTCGACACCAACGAGGACCTCCTGCGCGATCTGCAGGAGCGCCTCGACATCCGTACCGTGGCGGGGAATGCCGCCTACCCGTCGGTGCTGGAAGCCGCCGGTTGCGCAGAAGCCGACATCCTCGTCGCGCTCACGAGCAGCGACGAGGTGAACATGATGGCCTGCAAGGTGGCGTCCATTCTGTTCCGCACGCCGACCAAGATCGCGCGCATCCGCTCGTCGGAGTACACGAGCCGTCCCGAGCTGTTCACGGCCGAGGCGCTTTCGGTCGACGTCTTCATCAATCCCGAGCAGCTCGTCACCGAGCACATCGAACGGCTCATCCGCTATCCCGGTGCGCTGCAGGTGCTCGACTTCGCCGACGGCCGCGTGCGTCTCGTCGCGGTGCGCGCCGTCCGCGGCGGCCTGCTCGTGGGCGAATGCCTGAGCGCCCTGCGCGAGCGCGTGCCGGAGAACGAGGCGCGCATTGTCGCGATCTACAGGGCCGGCCGCAGCGTTCCCACGAACGGCGACACCGTGATCGAGCACGGCGACGAGGTCTTCTTTCTCGCCGGCCGCGACTACATCAGGCGTGTGGTGAGCGACCTGCGCCGCGGCGATGCGCCGATCCGCCGCGTCGTCATCGCCGGTGGCGGCAACATCGGTTTCCGCCTCGCGCGCGCGCTCGAGAAGAGCAATCAGGTGAAGCTCATCGAGCGCGATCCGCGGCGCGCGCGGCGCGTCGCGGAGCTCCTCGAGCATGCGATCGTGCTGAACGGCGACGCGGCGGACGAGGAGCTCCTGATCGAGGAGAACATCGACAGCGTCGACGTGTTCGTCGCGCTCACCAACTCGGAAGAGGCGAACATTCTCTCCGCGATGCTCGCCAAGCGGCTCGGCGCGCACAAGGTGATGGCGCTCATCAACAAGCCGTCATACGCCGAGCTCATCGAGAGCGGCAGCATCGACATCGCGATCTCGCCGCAGACCGTCACCATCGGCTCGCTGCTCGCGCACGTGCGCCGCGGCGACGTCGTGCGCGTGCACTCCCTGCGGCGCGGCGCGGCGGAAGCGCTCGAGGCGGTCGCGCACGGCAGTCCATCCAGCTCGCGCGTCGTCGGCCGGCGCGTGCAGGACATCAGACTCCCCGAAGGCGTGTCGATAGGCGCCATCGTGCGCGGCGAGACAGTGATCATGGCGAACCGGGATACGGAGATCCGCGCCGGCGACCACGTGATCGTGTTCCTCAACGACCGGCGGCACGTGGAGGCCGTCGAACGGCTCTTCCTCGGACCGTCCTCGCGCTGAGGGCTCGCCGTGCTCGGGGTCGCGCACGTTCTAGGCCTGCTGCTGGCGCTGTTCGGCGTCGCGCACGTCGTGCCGCTCGTCGGCTCGCTCGTGTACGGCGACGGTCTGCTCTACCACTTTCTCGCCGCCGCAGCGCTGAGCTCCGGCGCAGGCCTGCTGATCGCGCTGGCGACGCGCGGATACGCACGCGAGCTCAAGCCCCGCGACGGCTTCCTGCTCGTCACGCTCGCCTGGGTGCTGCTGTCCGGTGCGGCGACCCTGCCGTTCCTGTTGACCCTGCCGGACCTGTCGTTCACCGATGCCTACTTCGAGGCGATGTCGGGGCTCACCACCACGGGCTCGACGGTGCTCACCGGACTCGACGAGCTGCCGCCGTCGATCAATCTCTGGCGGCACACCCTGCACTGGTACGGCGGGCTCGGCATCATCGTGCTCGCCGTGGCGATCCTGCCGCTCCTCGGCGTCGGCGGCATGCAGCTCCTGCGCGCCGAGGCGCCGGGGCCGGTCAAGGAGGAGAAGCTCACGCCGCGCATCACGGAGACCGCGAAGTCGCTGTGGCTCGCGTACCTCGTGCTCACGGTGATCGCGATCGGCGCGCTGCGCCTCTGCGGCATGTCGTGGTTCGACGCGATCTGTCACGGCTTCTCGGTCGTGGCGCTCGGCGGCTTCTCGACGCACGACAGGAGCGTGGGCCATTTCGATTCGCCGGCAATCGAGATGGTGCTCGTGGTGCTGATGTTCGCCGCCTCGCTCAGCTTCGCGCGCCACTTCGTGGCTCTGCGGCGGCTGACACTGCGGCCCTACACGCAGGATCCCGAGGCCCGCGCGATCACGGTGCTGCTTGCCGTCAGTATCGCCGCCGTCGCGCTTCTGCTGTGGGTGACCGGGGTCTACCCCGACTTCGTCGCATCGCTGCGTCACGCGGCGTTCAACGTGACGTCGGTCGCGACGACGACCGGTTTCGTCTCGCAGGACTACGGCCACTGGCCGATCTTCGCGCCGCTCTGGATGCTGTTCCTGTGCTCGATCCTGTGCAGCACGGGCTCGACGGGCGGCGGCATCAAGATGTTCCGCACGCTGCTGCTCACGCGGCAGGCCGCGCGCGAGCTGAAGCTCCTCGTGCATCCCAATGCCGTGGTGCCCGTCCGGATCGGAAGCATGGTGGTGCCCGAGCGGGTCGGCGACTCCGTGCTCGCCTTCATCTTTCTCTACTTCATGACCATCGTGGCGCTCACGCTGGCCATGCTGCTCACGGGCGCGGACCTGACGACCGCCCTGACGGCCGTCGTCGCGTCGGTGAACACGACCGGTCCGGGGCTCGGCGCCGTCGGACCGGATACGACCTATCAGGCGCTCACCGACGTCCAGACCTGGATCTGCTCCGTCGGGATGCTGCTCGGGCGCCTGGAGGTATTCAGCGTGCTCGTGCTCTTCACGCCGGCCTTCTGGCGCAAGTAGGCGCACCTCGCAACGGCCCGGCGCGCCCGGCCCACAGCCCGTCGCAGGCGGATTGAACCATCCGGGGGGTCACCGCATCTTAGGCAATACGTCCCACAGGCGCCCGGCCTGCGGGCAAGGAATCGGAGGCTGCGGTCGGGTTCCTCCTGCAACATCGTTGGCGAGCTGGGGATCGGTCCGTGCGCGAAACGGGCGCGCGTACCGAAACGCCAACCAGATGCTGACCGCAGCCTCCGTCGCTCACTCTCGTCGACCCACGAGCCGGCTCACGCGCGTCTGGGTGTCGGGAGCTCGGCCCGAGATTCCGTTTCCGTCCGCGGCACCTCGAGGTACCGCCATTCGATCGGCCGCCAGCCGGCAGGCAGCGGCTCACCCGTATTGACGTTCAGCCAGATCGCCCCCGGATGCTCGCAGCTGACGGTGAGGATCACACTGCGGCCCTCGCCGATGGCGATTCGGGCCTCGACCGCGGCGCCTTGCGGCGGCAGCTCGTCGACGACGCGGATCCATGAGTTGCGGGCCGCCTCGCGGCGTGCGGTTTCCCAGATCAGATGACAGCGAAGGTGGAAGCGGACGACGGGCGCGTCGACCCCGTCCCCGAGCTGCAGCTCCATCTCGGTCTCCGTGCGGCTGATCAGCTCGCCACAGAGACTGCACGGCAGGCCCGATCCGAGTCCGCCCCAGGTGTGCGTCGCCTTATCCCTGGGCAATGCGCCGGCCGCGATGCGCTCTCTTGCGAGCGTCCGCAGGGCCTCATCGCCGGGCGGCGTGGCGTCGCTCATGGCTGGACCCGCGAAAGGGCTGCAAACAAACGATTGTTCGGACTATGCCTGTGCTGTCCGGAGGTGTCCAGATGCGTCCCACGCGCCATCGTGGTGCATCGTCGCCGTTACGCAATGCGCGACACCGACGTTTCCGCGGCAATCGCAGTGCGGCACGCCCCGCCGATAGCCTGTACGCACGCGCCGGCCACGGTGGATCACAGAATCTGTAGCTTGTCGATCTCCCTTCCGTTCAATCGACCATGGCGCACGCACCGCGGAAGATGTGCACGCGGATTTCGCGCGGGTATAGTGCGCGCCCCGTTTTCGTGAGCAGCCGGCGGCGCGTGCCGGATGCCGGCCGGCGTACTGGAGCTCAGATGTCAGGATCACGTGCCATGCCGCCCCGGCGCGGGCGCACCGCATTTCTGTACGTTCTGCTGTGCAGCGCACTCGCGGCCTGCGGCGACGCGCCCGCTCCGGGAGGCATGCCGCCGCCGGAGGTCGGCACGCTGGATGTGCGTCCGACCTCGCTCGCACTGCCCCTCGAGTATCCGGCGCAGCTTCGCGGCGTGCGCGAGATCGAGGTGCGCGCGCGCGTCTCGGGCATTCTGCTCGAGCGGCTCTACAGGGAAGGCTCGCGCGTGCGCGAAGGGGATCTGCTCTTCCGCATCGATCCCGCGCCGTTCCGCGCCGAGGTCGCGCGCTCGCGTGCCGAGCTCGAAGTGCAGCGCGCGAACCTGCAGCAGGCGCAGCGCGAGCACGACCGCATTCTGTCGCTGTACGAACAGAAGCTCGTGAGCCTGCGCGACCGCGACGCCGCGATCGCGGCCTTCGAGTCCGCAAAGGCTGCAGTCGCGGCGGCGGAAGCCGCTCTGCGGCGCGCGGAGCTCGATCTGTCCTACACGGAAGTCCGTGCGCCCATCGGCGGACTGACGAGCCGTGAAGCGCGCTCCGAGGGCAGTCTCGTCGTCGCGGGAACGGACTCGAGTCTGCTCACGCGCATCGTCCAGACGGACAGGCTCTACGTCGAGTTCGCCGTGCCCGAGCGCGAAGCGGCGAGTCTCCGTGCGGCGCTCGAGGGGCCCGAGGGCGATTCGATCCGCGTGCACCTCACGGATGCGCAGGGAACGACGATCGGCGGGGCTGCGCGGATCGAGTTCATCGCGCCGGACGTCGGCGATGACACCGGCACGGTGGCGGTGCGCGCGGTGCTCGAGAACCCGGACGGGAAGCTCCTGCCCGGTCAGGTCGTTCGCGCGCGCGTCGAAGGCGTGACGCTGCCGGGTTCCTTCGTCATTCCCAAGCGCGCGGTGATGCACGGCATGCAGGGCGCGTTCGTCTGGGTCGTCGACGCCGAGAACAAGGTGGCACCGCGGCCCGTCCGGCTCGGCATCACGAGCGGCAACGACGTCGCGGTGCTCGAGGGGCTCGAGGCGGGCGAGCGCATCGTCGTCGACGGGATACTCAAGGTGCAGCCGGGCGCGCCGGTGACACCGGTGCCGATCGGACAGGCCGCGGACGGCGCCGCCGCCCTCGCCACGTCGGACGGCTCGTCGTGATCTCGAATTTCTTCATCGACCGGCCACTGTTCGCGACGGTCGTCTCGGCGTTCATCGTGATCGCCGGGCTCGCGGCGTTCCGCGCGCTGCCGATCTCGCTGTATCCCGACATCCTGCCGCCGCAGGTCGACGTCGTCACGAGCTATCCCGGCGCGAGCGCCGACGTGATCGCCGAGACGGTGGCGGCGCCGCTGGAGCAGTCGCTGAACGGCGTGGAGAACATGCTGTACATGCGCTCGGCGAGTTCCTCGAGCGGAGCGCTGCAGATCTCGCTCACCTTCGCGGTCGGCACCGATCCGGACATCGCGGTCATCAACGTGCAGAACCGCGTGCAGGCGGCCCTGCAGCTCCTGCCCGAGGAAGTGCGCCGCCAGGGCGTCACCGTGCAGAAGAGCGCGCCGAGCTTTCTGCAGATCGTGACGGTGGATTCACCGGACGGCCGCTACGACGAGCTGTTCGTCTCCAACTACGCCGCCGTCAACATCGTCGACGAGCTGCGCCGCATTCCCGGCATCGCGAACGTGCAGATGTTCGGCGCGCGCGAGTACTCGATCCGCATCTGGCTGAGGCCCGATCGCCTTGCCGAGCTCGGCCTCACCCCGAGCGACGTGGTGGAGGCCGTGCGCGAGCAGAACGCCCAGTCGGCCGCGGGCCGGCTCGGCGACGAGCCGATGCTCGATCGCGTGGATCTGACGCTCAGCGTGACCACGCAGAGCCGCCTGACCGAGCCCGAGCAGTTCGAGCGCATCGTGCTCAAGACGGGCGAGGAGGGAGAGATCGTGCGGCTCGGCGACGTGGCGCGCGTCGAGCTCGGTGCGCGGGACTATTCCTACCGCCTGACGCGCAAGGGCCGTCCGGTGGTCGGCATCGCGCTCTTCCTCGCGCCGCGCGCCAATGCGCTCCAGGTCGCGCAGCAGGTGCGAGAGACGATGAAGCAGCTCGGCACGCGCTTCCCGGCCGGGCTCGAATGGGACATCCCCTACGACACGAGCAAGTACGTGCGTGTGTCCATGCGCGAGGTCGCAACCACGCTCTTCGAGGCGATGGTGCTCGTGTTCCTCGTGGTGTGGGTGTTCCTGCACAACCTGCGCGCCACGCTGATTCCGACGCTCGCCGTGCCGGTATCGCTCATCGGCACGCTCGCAGGGATGTACGTGCTCGGCTTCTCGATCAACTCCCTCACGCTCTTCGGCATGGTGCTCGCCATCGGCATCGTGGTGGACGACGCCATCGTGGTGCTCGAGAACGTCGAGCGGCACATGCGCCAGGAGCACGTGGACGCGCGCGAAGCCACGCGCCGCGCGATGGCCGAGGTGAGCCGCCCGGTGATCGCGATCGTGCTGGTGCTGAACGCCGTCTTCCTGCCCGTCGCCTTCCTCGGCGGGCTCGTCGGCGAGATGTACCGGCAATTCGCCATCACCATCGCGGTGTCCGTGTCGATCTCCGGTTTCGTCGCGCTCACCCTGACGCCCGCGCTGTGTGCGCTGTTCCTCAAGCCGGGCCACATCGAGCCGCGCGGGCCGCTCGCCTACTTCGACCGCTGGTTCCAGGCGCTGACGCGCCGGTACACGTCAGGCGTGGGCTGGGTCCTCCGCCGCAGCGTGCTGGCGTCGGTGGTCATCGCCGCGATGCTGCTCGCGACGTGGGGACTTACCCGCGCGGTGCCGACCGCGCTCGCACCCGACGAGGACCAGGGCTACGTGATCTCGATCGCCGCGCTTCCGCCCGCCGCCTCTCTGCAGCGTACGAGCGCGGTGCTCGATCAGCTCGATCAGGTGGCGTTCGCGCATCCCGCGTACGACGACAACTTCACGCTGAGCGGGCTCGACATCCTGACGTTCAGCCAGCGCAGCAACGCGGGCGTGTCGTTCGTGATTCTCAAGGACTGGGAGGAGCGGCGAGAGCCGGAGCTCTCTGCGCAGGCGGTCTCGGCTGCGTTCATGGGCGCAGGGATGAGGATCCGCGACGGCTTCGTGTTCTCGGTCACGCCGCCGCCGATCGAAGGCCTGTCGCAGACGGGCGGTTTCGAGGGCTTCGTGCAGGCGCGTACCGGCAACGACTACGCGGCGCTCGAGGCCGCGACGCAGCGGCTCGTCGCCGCGGCGAATCAGCGTCCTGAGCTCGTGGGAGTGAGCACTTCGTTCGCCGCGCAGGTGCCGCGAGTGAAGGTCGAGGTGGATCTCGAGAAGGCGAAGCTCCTCGGCGTGAGCATGGACGACATCAACACCACGCTGCAGAGCACCTTCGGCGCGTTCTACGTCAACGACTTCAACCGGGACGGTCGCGTCTATCGCGTGCACGTACAGTCCGAGAGCGAGTTCCGCGCGCATCCTGAGGACCTGCGCGACGTCTACGTGCGCTCGTCGAACGGCACCATGCTGCCGCTCACCGCCGTCGCGACCGTCGTCGAGAGCACCGGACCCGACGTCATCGAGCGCTTCAACGTCTTCCCGGCGGCGCGCATCTCGGGGAACCCCGCGCCGGGCTACAGCTCGGGTCAGGCGCTCGCGCTGATGGAGGAGCTGGCGGCGCAGCACCTGCCCGACGGTTACACGCTCGCCTGGTCGGGTCAGTCCTACCAGGAGAAGGTGAGCAGCCAGAACACGGCGGGACTCTTCGGGCTCGCGGTGCTGATGGTCTTTCTGATCCTCGCCGCGCAGTACGAGAGGCTGACCCTGCCGTTCGCCGTGATCCTCGCGGTGCCGTTCGCCGTGTTCGGCGCCTATCTCGCGGTCTGGCTGCGGGGGCTCTACGACGACCTCTATCTCCAGATCGGCCTCGTCACGCTCGTCGGGCTCGCCGCGAAGAACGCGATCCTGATCGTCGAGTTCGCTTCGCACATGCATCGGGAGGGCAAGAGCCTCCGCGACGCGGCAGTGGAAGCCGCGCGGCTGCGTTTCCGGCCGATCGTGATGACGTCGCTCGCGTTCATCCTCGGCGTGGTGCCGCTCGCGATCAGCACCGGCGCCGGCGCGGCGAGCCGCCACTCGATCGGCACGGGCGTGATCGGCGGCATGCTCGCGGCGACGTTCATCGCCGTGCTCTTCATTCCGCTCTTCTACGTCTGGATGGAACGCGCCGGTGAATGGATCCTGCGCCGGCGCGGCTCCGCGCAGGGAGGTGCCGGCGCGCAATGACCGGCGATGCTCGCACGCTCGCCGAGGCGCGGAGACGTCTGCGCGCCACTGCGAATGAGGAAATAGCAGCCTTTCTGCAGCGTTTCTTCAGGACCGGACCCGGCGGGTACGGCGAAGGCGACCGCTTTCTCGGGGTACGCGTGCCGGTGGTGCGCCGTATCGCACGTGAGTGCCGCGCGCTGCGCCACGCGGACGTCGTGCGCCTCCTGCGCTCGCAATGGCACGAGGAGCGCCTGCTCGCGCTGGTGATTCTTGCGGACCGCTACGGCCGCGCGGATCCCGACGAGCGCGAGCGGATCTTCAGGACGTATCTCGCGCACACGCACCGGATCAACAACTGGGATCTGGTCGACGTCTCGGCGCCGCACATCGTCGGTGCGCATCTCGATCCACGCGATCTCACACTGCTCACCAGGCTCGCTCGCTCGGCGTCCGTGTGGGAACGGCGCATCGCGATCCTCGCCACCTTTCACTGGATCCGGAAGGGTGACATCGAACCGACGCTGCGCATCGCGCGGCTCCTCGTGGGCGATCCGCACGACCTCATCCACAAGGCTGTCGGCTGGATGCTGCGCGAAGCCGCGAAGCGCGATCGCGATGCGGTGGAAGCTTTCCTGCGCCGGCATCATGCGGGCATGCCGCGCACGATGCTGCGCTACGCGGTCGAGCGTTTTCCGCCGGCTCTGCGGCGGAAGTTCGTTCCGTCTCGCAGCGCCGCCTGAAGCGGATGCCTCGCCCGCGCGAGCGTGATCCGTCGTCGGTGGGTCACACGTTGGGAATGATGCCGAGCCGCATGGCCTGGCGGACGAGCTCGCGACCGGTGTCCGCACCGAGCTTCTGCTTGATCGCGGACTGATGGTTGGCGACGGTCTTCACGGCGACACCGAGCTGCTCCGCGATCTGTGCGAGCGTCAATCCCTGAGCGAGCAGCTTCAGCACCTCGAACTCCCGCGTGGAGAGCATCGCGATGCTTTCTCCTTCACCGGGCGGTCCGCCGAGGGCCAGGCGCTGCGCGATATCGTGACTGAGATAACGTCCACCGTTCGCCACCGCGTCGACGGCTTCCACCAGCACACGCGGCGCGCTCGACTTGGTGACGTAGCCCCGTGCGCCCGCGTCGAGTGCGCGCCGTGCGAATATCGCATCCTCGTGCATGCTGAATATCAGCACGCACGCGTCCGGACTTCGCGCCCTGATTCTTCGTGTCGCTTCGATACCGCTGACGCCGGGCAGTGAGATGTCCATGACGACGACGTGCGGCTTCAGCGCATCGAACTTCTCCAGCGCTTCCGTCGCGCTGGCCGCTTCGCCGACGACCGCGATGCGGCCGCTTTCCTCGAGCAATCGACGATAGCCTTCGCGCACGACCGCGTGATCGTCGACGAGCAGCACGGTCATCGGTTTCATTCCGCAGCTCCGCGGGTTGCGCCGGAAACGATATCAGCGCGGTGTCACGGCGAGGAGGGAAAAACTCCCGGAGTGCTTCGGGAAATCGTCTCTGTACGGCGCCGCTCGGGCATGGAAGGCTGGTGCGCATTCCGGCGTTCGCCCCGAGGTTGGCGTAAGGTCCGGGCGAGCGCAGCGGGAGAGGCTCGTCCGGCTGCCCTCGCCCGCGATGCGCCCGGATCGATGGGCCGGCTGCGCAGAATTCCGCGCCTGCGCAGCCGGCCCCGCCTGTGCTTCGCGTTCAAGCCTGGCTGTCGCCGCGGTTCCTGCGCACGCACGAACGTGCGATCCTCTGTGCGTACGGAACAGGAGGTCCCGTGATGTGCCGCTCAATCATCGCTGCGATTGCACTTTCGTTCGTCTTCGGGGCTGCGGGGGCGCAGCAGCGTGAAAAGACCGGATCCGGCGCGGAGCTCGCTTCCGCGCAGGAAGTCGCGAAGGTGAAAGAGGCGATCGGACGCATCAACTGCAAGGCGGACGTCGTCGAGAAGGAAAGCGCGTCCCTGTTCGAGGTCGACGACGCACAGTGCGAGATCGGTCAGTACGACATCAAGCTCGATGGTGATTTCAACATCATCGTGATGACGCGGGACACGCTCTGATCGATCGGCATCGCGAGGCGCCGCGCGACTTCCCCGTCACGTGCGGGCGGGCCGAAGCAGACGCAGACGTCGGCAGCACCGCGGAAGGTGTCGCGGCGTCACCAGTGAGCTCGTCAGCTGTGGATGTAGCTCTCGAGCTGCTCGATGGTGTGCTGCTGTTCCTCGATGACGGCTTTCACCAGGTCGCCGATCGAAACCACGCCGACCACCCTGCCGTTCTCGACGACCGGGAGATGCCGGATGCGGCGGTCGGTGACGAGCCGCATGCAGTGATCGACCGAGTCCTCCGGCGTTACGGTGATGACGGGTGAGCTCATGATCTGCCAGACCGGCGTCTCGCTCGAGGAGCGGCCGTGCAGAATCACCTTACGGGCGTAGTCGCGCTCCGAAACGATGCCGACGAGCTCTTCGCCCTTCATCACGAGCAGCGCGCCCACGTGATGCACCGCCATCAGCTCGATGGCCTCGAGCACCGGATCCTCCGGCCCGATGGCGTAGATGGCCCTTCCCTTGGCACCGAGCAGGTGCTTCACCGTGACCATGGTTCCCCTCCTGCCGGCCCGCGATGAGATGGGGCGGACCGGCCACAGCCCTGCGTTCCTGCGAGGTTAGCGCTTCGTCCCGCGCGCGTCACGGCGCATGGGCGACCTTGTCGGGGACGCGAGCCTGCGCGTAGAGTCCTCGGCATGCGACAAGAAGAACAGGGGGCGGTCGGCGCAGCGCCGGCCGGAAGCGTCGCGCACGCGGGCGGTATCGATCGCGCCCACCGGCGAGTCATCTTCGCTTCCTCGCTCGGCACCGTATTCGAGTGGTACGACTTCTATCTCTACGGCTCGCTCTCCGCGATCATCTCGCGGCAGTTCTTCTCCGGGGTCGATGAGACCACGGGCTTCATCTTCGCCCTGCTGGCGTTCGCGGCCGGTTTTTTCGTACGCCCCTTCGGCGCGCTCGTCTTCGGGCGGCTCGGCGACCTGACGGGACGCAAGTACACGTTCCTCGTCACGATCGTCATCATGGGCTCGGCGACCGCGCTGGTCGGGATGCTGCCGAGCTACGCGCAGATCGGCGTCGCCGCGCCGATCGCGCTCATCACTCTGCGTCTTCTCCAGGGTCTCGCGCTCGGTGGCGAGTATGGCGGCGCCGCCACGTACGTTGCGGAGCACGCACCGCAGGGACGGCGCGGTCTCTACACGAGCTGGATTCAGACGACGGCGACGCTCGGTCTCTTCATGTCGCTGCTCGTCATTCTCGCGTGCCGCACCCTGCTCGGCGCGGAAGCCTTCGAGGCGTGGGGCTGGCGCGTGCCGTTCCTGCTCTCGATCGTGCTGCTCGCCATCTCCGTCTACATCCGCCTCAAGCTCCAGGAATCGCCGGTATTCCAGGAGATCAAGCGCGAGGGACGTCTGTCGAAGGCGCCGCTCACCGAGGCGTTCGCACGCTGGGGAAATCTGAAGGTAGTGCTGCTCGCGCTGCTCGGCGCGACTGCCGGACAGGCGGTAGTGTGGTACGCGGGACAGTTCTATGCGCTCTTCTTCCTCGAGCGGATCCTGCAGGTCGAGGCGCGGACGGCGAACCTCATCATCGCGGCCGCGCTCCTCATCGGCACGCCGTTCTTCATCGTGTTCGGTGCGCTCTCGGACCGCATCGGGCGCAAGAGGATCGTCCTCGCGGGCTGCCTGCTCGCGGCCGTCACGTACTTCCCGATCTTCCAGGCGCTCACCTATTTCGCGAATCCGGCGCTCGATGCGGCCGTGTCACGTGCTCCCGTCACGGTCGTCGCCGATCCCGCGGAGTGCTCGTTCCAGTTCGATCCGGTGGGCCGAAGGCTCTTCACCAGCTCCTGCGACGTCGCGAAAGCGGCGCTCGCGCGCGCCGGCATTCCGTACTCGAACGAGCGTGCGCCTGCGGGTGCAGTGGCTCAGGTGCGCATCGGTCAGGGGGATGGTGCGATCGTCGTTCCGTCCTTCGCGGGCGAGAGACTCGGCCGGCAGCAGTTCGCGCGCGAGAGCGAGCGCTTCTCGAGCGAGCTCCGGACCGTTCTGGCCGACGCCGGTTATCCGACGCGCGCGGATCCCGGCTCGATCAACTATCCGATGGTCATCGCCATCTGCACGCTGCTCGTGATCTACGTGACGATGGTGTACGGACCGATCGCGGCGTGGCTCGTGGAGCTCTTTCCCGCGCACATCCGCTACAGCTCGATGTCGCTGCCCTATCACATCGGCAACGGATGGTTCGGCGGCTTCCTTCCCGTCACGTCGTTCGCGATCGTCGCGGCCACCGGCGATATCTATGCGGGACTCTGGTATCCCGTGGGCATCGCGCTGCTCACGGTCGTCGTCGGGTCGCTCTTCCTGCGCGAGACGTACGCCGACGAGTGGCGGACGAGCGCGCAGGCGCCCGGCGCGATCGGTCGGCGCGCCGCTGCATCGGATGCCGAATGAGCCGACCCCTCGCTAACGGCGCTCCTGCCAGTACCCGGGTTGGCGGTAGTGTCGATGCAGATCCGCCTCGTACGCACGCGACGGCGGATTCGATGGATCGTATTCCGGACTCTCTTCGATCTGCCGGCGCGTGAGCCCGACGTGCACCGTGCGCTCGGGCCAGCTCACCTCGTCGATCCACTGCGTGGCGATGAGCACGTGCCTGCCCGGCAGCCAGTTGCGCGTGTCTATGGCGAAGTACCGGATCGCCCAGCTCTCGTCGTCGAACAGGAAGTCCTCGACGTGCCCGACGGGCTCGTCGGTCGCCTGGATGTGATAGCCCGTCACCTCGGCGCTGCTGCGCAGATGGGAGTCGCCGCTCTCGTGCTCACGCTCGAGCGATGCGTCCTCGTCCTGCGCGAGCACCTGCTCGCGCAGCTCGGGATCCGGCGGCATCGCGACGGGCACCGCACCCCATGCCCACAGTGTCGTATAGGGCCAGTACGCGGGATAGCCGTAGTAGCGATGCAGCTCCGCTTCCTGCTGGCGCGACACGGGTTTGTCCGTGTCGATGCCGGGACTCTCCCGGACCTGCTGGCGGGTGAGGTCGACGTTCACCGTGCGGCGGTCCCAGTCGACGTGCCGCACCGCGTACGGTGAGATGAGCACCTTGCGGCCGCCGAGCCACCCGCCGGTGTCGACGATCAGATAACGGACGACCCAGCGCTCGTCGTCGAAATAGACTTCTCTGACCTCGCCGATCTCCCCGTCACTCGCGCGGACGCGGCATCCGCGCAGCTTCTTCACGCCATGCAGCATCGCTCGTGCTCCCGCTTCCCCGCGCCGGCCGTCGCGGCACGGCGCTTGGAGCACGAAGCATGCCCACGGCGTGAATTCAGGGACCGGCGACCTCGACGGTGAGAGTCACGTTGGCGCGCACCTCGATCTGTCCCGGAATGACCGGCGTCGACACGTCGGCCGCTTCGGCGCGCGCCGCCATCATGCGCATCTCGTTGATCACGGGAACGACGGGACCGCTGTCGCTGACGGAGAGGACGCGCGTGATCTTGAGGCCCAGAGCGGACGCCATCGCCTCCGCCTGAGCGCGCGCCTTCGTGGTGGCCTCGCGCAGTGCCTGCGCGCGCACGGCCTGCTCGTCCTTCAGCATGAACCTGATGTTCTGCACCTGGTTCGCGCCGGCCTTCGTCGCGGCGTCGATCACCGCGCCGACGCGCGTCAGATCGTCGAGCGTGACGCGGACGGTGTTCGTCGCGGTGTATCCCGTGACCGTGGGCTCACCGCCGTCGCGCGGATAGTGGTAGTTCGGCGTGAGGTTGTAGCTGATCGTGCGGATGTCGGCGTTCGCGCCGAGGAGCTTGCGCAGCGCCGCGAGCACCGCCTCGAGCTGGCGCGCGTTCTGCGTGGCCGCATCCTGCGACTGCGTGGCGCGGCTCATCACGCCGATGTCGATCTGCGCGCGGTCGGGTTTCGCCGTGACGACCGCATCGCCCGACGAGCGGATGGACGGCGGCGGCTGCGGAAAGATCGCTTCCTGCGCAGAGGCGGCGGTGGATAACAGCGCGGCACACAGCAGGGCCGGAAACCGCGCGCGGCGGAACGAGTTCGCGATTGCCTGAGTGTTCATGCGCGCATTGTCGCAGATTCGCGGCACATCGCGAGCCCTCGCGTGAGTCAGTTCATAATCTGCGCAGGAAAACCACGCATTCCGCGTGGCGGCCCGGTATACGGGAGGGCCCATATGCGCACACGCCGCGAGATCCGGGTCGCTCCCGATCACTTCGAGGTCGCCGCCGACGATGCGCTGCTCACCGCGGAGCTGCGCTCGGCGATCGCCGTCTGCCTGTACGACGCCGTCGAAGAGGCCGGTGCGCTGCTGCATCTGCGGTTCGTGGTCCGCAGCGGCAAGCCTGCCGACGTCACCGACACGACCCTGGCGACCGAGCTGCTGCTGCTCGACCGCTGCCTCGAAGCCCTGCGTGAGGCGATGCCCGGTGCGCGGAGCCTCCAGGCGCGCATCGTCGCGCAGCTTCCCGACGACCTGCACGTGGAGAAGGCCGTCGGATCCGTGCTGCCGCTCGTGAGCCTCTTCCTGCGCGATGCCGGTGTCACCGCCGCGTCCCCCGATATCGCCGTGGGCGCGGCGCGCCGGCTCGAATTCTGGCCCGTCATGGGGCGCGTGCTGATCCACGAGATGGCCACCTGACGGGGCCCGGCTTCAGGCCGGGAGCATTGAAATCGCTCTGACCGCCCTCATATCGGGCCTGCTCCGCCGGGAGCAAATCTTGCTCTTAAAGGTGCGCTGCGTGCGCCCGAAACCTTGCGCACGCCTCTCCCCGAGAGGCTCCCTGCGCGTTGCACGGCGGAACCGATTGCGGTTTCCTGCAGAACGATGGCTTCCGACTGGATCGTACCGGCTCCGAGCGATGACTGGGCTCTCTTCCTCGACGTGGACGGCACGCTGATAGACATCGCCCCCACGCCGGACTCGGTGCGCGTGAGCCCCGGGCTGCCGCAGCTGCTCGACCGGCTCTGCACGCGCTTCGGCGGAAGTCTCGCGCTCATCAGCGGCCGGCCGATCGCCGTGCTCGACGAGCTGTTCCGGCCCTTCCGCTTCCCTGCGGCCGGCATCCACGGCGTGGAACGGCGCGACGTGCAGGGGCGGATGCATTACTCGGGCCTGACGGCAGAAGCGCTCGATCCGGCGCGCATCGAGCTGCGACGCTTCGTCGAGCGGCATCCCGGACTGCTGCTCGAGGACAAGGGCCGGAGCCTCGCGATCCACTTCCGTCAGATCCCGCACCTCGAGCGGCAGGTTCAGGCCTTCGTGCAGACGCTGCTGCCGAGCCTCCCGCCGCAGATCCAGGTGCAGCCCGGCCATTTCGTCATCGAGATCAAGAGCGCGGCGGCGAACAAGCGCACCGCCATCGAGCAGTTCATGCAGGAACCCCCGTTCGCCGGGCGTGTTCCTGTATTCTTGGGCGACGACGTCACCGATCGAGACGGCTTTCAGTACGTCGAGCAGGAAGGCGGCCACGCCCTGTTCGTGGGACCCTCTCCCGAGTCCGGACGCGGTTGGCTGCCGAACCCAGGCGCCGTGCGCGAATGGCTGCGGAGCCTGCTGCAATGACGGTGGCAACCGGCATCCTCGCGCGCGCACGCGGTGCGCGTCGTCGGAAGGAGGGTCTGTGAAACGTCTCATCTGTATCTCGAACCGTATCACTCTGCCGCGGCGCTCCGCGGCTCCCGGAGGACTCGCGGTCGGCGTGCTCGCTGCCCTGCGGCATACGGGCGGAGTCTGGTTCGGCTGGAGCGGGGAGACGAACGACAACCCTGCGGACGAACCGGAGGTGCTGACGCGCGCGAACATCCGCTTCGCCACCATCGATCTGCGCCCGAGCGAGTTCGACCGGTACTACAACGGCTACTGCAACAGCACGCTGTGGCCGCTGTTCCACTACTTTCCGGGCCGCTTCCGTCACGAGCAGGATGAGCACGACGCGTATCAGTCGGTGAACGAGCTGTTCGCGCGTCAGGTGATGAAGCTCGTCGAGCCGGGCGACGTGATCTGGGTGCACGACTATCACCTGATTCCGCTCGGCCGCCTCCTGCGTCAGCTCCATTTCCGCGGTCCGATCGGATTCTTCCTCCACATTCCGTTCCCGCATGCGCAGGTGCTGCGGCTGCTGCCGAACTACACCGAGCTCGTGCGCGACATGTGTCACTACGATCTGGTCGGCTTCCAGTCCGAGGACGACCTGCGTTCGTTCTTCTCGTGCGTGGAGCACGCGGGACTCGCGACCGTCGCGCCGAATGCACAGGAGATCACGATCGGCGGACGCACGACGCGCGCCGGCGTGTATCCGATCGGTGTCGACTTCGAGGTCGTGCGCGCGGAAGCCGAAGCGGCGATGTCCGAGGACAGCGTGCAGCGGATGATCACGAGCCTCGTCGGCCGCAAGCTCATCATCGGCGTTGACCGCCTCGACTACAGCAAGGGACTCACCGAGCGCTTCGCGGCGTTCGAGCATTTCCTGGAGACCTTTCCCGAGAACCAGGGCAAGGTCACGTTCCTGCAGATCGCGCCGCTGTCGCGCTCCGATGTGCTCGCCTACAGCGAGATCCGCCAGTCGCTCGAGCAGATGGCGGGGCGAATCAACGGCCGCTTCGCCGAGGCCGACTGGACGCCGATCCGCTATCTCAACCGCAACTTCACGCACGGCACGCTGATGGGCTTCCTGCGCGCCGCGAAGGTCGCGCTCGTCACTCCGGTGCGCGACGGCATGAATCTCGTGGCGAAGGAGTTCGTCGCCGCACAGGATCCCGAGGATCCCGGCGTGCTGATCCTCTCGCCGATGGCAGGCGCCGCGCGCGAGCTCACCGGCGCGCTGCACGTGAATCCCTACGACAAGCGCGGCATGGCGCTCGCACTGCAGACCGCGCTCAACATGCCGCTCGAGGAGCGGCGTCAGCGACATCAGCAGATGCTCGAGGCCGTGCGCCGCCGCGACATTCACTACTGGTACGGCACGTTCCTTCAGGATCTGACGGGCGAGCGGCGCGTGCCGGCGGTACCCGCGAGCCCCGGCAGTGCGACCACCGGTGCCGCGAGGCCCGTCCTGCGCAGCCTCGGCATGGGAAGCTGATCGCGCGTTCAGCGCGGCGTGAGCGCGAGGTCCTTGCTGTAGACGACGTTCATGACGTTGTCGTACCAGCCCCGGACCTCGGGCTTCACGAGATGCTTGTTCACGTAGAAGTAGATCGGCAGGATCGGGTGATCCTGCAGCATCGTGCGCTCGGCCTGCTCGAGGAGCGCGCGGCGCGCGGCAGGATCCGCTCGAGAGGCGGCCTTCCGCAGCAGCGCGTCGTACTCGGCGCTGCGGTAGCGCGGCAGATTGATGCCGAAGTCGCTCCTCAGATACTGCAGAAAGCTGTAGGCGTCGTTGTAGTCGCCGCTCCAGCTCGAGCGGAAGACCTCGACGTCACCCTGGTTGATCTCCTGCAGGAGCGTTCTGAACTCCATGGCGACGAGCTTCACGTCGACGCCGAGCGCCTCTTTCCACATGGAGGCGATCGCGACCGCGACCTTGTTGTGCACCTCGCCCTGGTTGTAGCGCAGCTCGAAGCGCAGCGGCTTCTCCCGCGAGAAGCCGGCTTCCGCGTAGAGGCGGCGCGCTTCCTCGACGCGCCGCTCGTACGGCCAGTCCCGGTAGTCGAAGGACTGCGGCGTGTAGTCGTGCACGCCGGGCGGCACCCAGCCCCACGCCGGCAGCTCGCCCACGCGCAGCACCGCGCGCGCCAGTCGGTCGCGGTCGATGACCATGGAGAGCGCGCGGCGCAGCTGCGGCCGGCTGCGGAACGGCTCGCGCTCGAGGTTGAAGCCGAAGTAGTACGTGTTGAGCTGCGGTGCGATGTGCAGCTCGTCCGCGAGATTCTCCCGGATCCAGTCGAACTGCCCGCGCGGCACGGTGTTGGTGACGTGCAGCTCGCCGGCACGGTAGCGCGTGAGCTCGGCGTTCTCGTCCGCGATGTGCACGTAGCGCACGGCGTCGATGCGCGTGGCCGCATCGTTCCAGTAGTGGCGGTTGCGCACCGCGTACGCGTGCGAGCCGGGCACGAAGTCGGCCAGCACGAAGGCGCCGTTCGACACCGTGACGCCGGGCCGGGTGAAGTCCCTGCCGTGCCGTTCGAGTGTCGGGCGATGCACGGGACAGGTGCTCGGGTGCGACATCAGTCCGGGCAGATACGGCGCGGGACCGGCCAGGCGGACGACGACCGTCGCGGGATCCGGCGCCGCCACGCCGAGCGAATCGGGCGGGCGCTCGCCGGCGATGATCTCGCGCGCGTTCTCGATGACGTCGACGATCTGCGCGTACTGCGAAGCGGTGGCGGGATCGACCAGCCGCCGCAGCGCGAAGACGAAGTCCTCCGCGACGACCGGATCGCCGTTCGACCAGCGCGCGTCGGTTCGCAGCCGGAACGTGTAGGTCAGTCCGTCCTCGCTCGCTTCCCACTCGCGCGCGACGCCTGGTGCGACCGATGCGTCCTTCGCGAGCGACGTGAGACATTCGTAGAGATCGCGCAGGATCGTGTGCGCCTCGATCGTGCGCGCCTTCTGAGGATCTAGAGAATCCGGCTCCGGCCCGTTGCCGCGGACGAGGACGGTCGAGCCTTCCGCATCCGACGGCGCGCCACTCTGCGGCGCCGGCGAGCATGCGAGCAGCAGCGATGCCGCGAGCGCCAGAAACGCTGCACGCGCGTGGTGCGCGACGCGGCCCGCACGGTCCGGCGGCGCGGTGGTCAGGCGACCCTCCTGCGACTCACGGCGCCCGGCCGGAGCGGCCGGCACGGTGGCGATTGATCTCGTCACGGAGCTGCTGCGTGGCGGCTCGTGCGGCCGTTGCGAAGTCCTCGCCGGAAGAAGCATAGAGGATGGCGCGCGAGGAGCTGATGATGAGACCGGTGCCGTCCGGCGTCTGGCCGTTCTGCACGGCCTGCGCGACGTCTCCGCCCTGTGCGCCGACGCCCGGTACGAGGAACGGCATGTCGTCGACGATCGCGCGCACTTCCGCGAGCTCGCGCGGATAGGTGGCGCCGACCACGAGCAGGCAGTTGCCGTTGCGGTTCCAGCGCCGTGCGGCGAGGTCGGCGACCACCTGATAGAGGCGCAGCGGGCGCTGCCCGTTCGGCCGCGTGATCTCGAGGTCCTGCAGCTCGCGCGCGCCGGGATTCGACGTGCGGCAGAGAATCACGACACCCTTGTCGGCGTACCTGAGAAAGGGCTCGAGCGAGTCGAAACCGAGGTACGGATTCACCGTCACCGCGTCGGCGCCGTAGCGCTCGAAGGCCTCGACGGCGTACTTCTCGGCCGTGCTGCCCACGTCGCCGCGCTTGGCGTCGAGGATCACCGGCACGCCGGGATACGTGCGATGGATGTACTCGATCGTGCGCTCGAGCTGATCTTCGGCCTCGCAGGCGGCGTAGTGCGCGAACTGCGGCTTGTACGCGCACACGAGGTCCGCCGTCGCGTCGATGATCGCCTTGTTGAACTGGAATATCGGCGAGGGCTGCGCGGCGATGTGCGACGGAATGCGCTCGATCTCGGGATCGAGACCGACGCACACGAGGGAGTCGTTGCGCTGCCAGGCGGCAGCGAGCCATTCACGGAATCTGCTCATGCCACGCGCATGCGCATGCTGCGCTTCTTGAGGTGTACCAGGAGAATCGAGACCGCAGCCGGCGTCACGCCGGGAATGCGCGCCGCCTGTCCGACGGTCGCGGGACGCACTTCGGCGAGCCGCTGCCGCACCTCGGTCGACAGACCCGTGAGCGAAGCGTAGTCGAGATCCTCGGGAAGCGGCGTTTCCTCGTTGCGCCGCTGGCGCTCGATCTCTTCCTGCTGCCGCTCGATGTAGCCGCTGTACTTGGCGCGCACCTCGACCTGCAGACGGATCTGCGCGGGCAGCCGGTCGTCGAGGGTGTCCCACTCGGACCTTCCCGCGATCTCCGCGAGCTGCTCGAAGCTCACCTCGGGACGGCGCAGCAGCTCGAATGCGGTGGTCTCGCGCCCGAGCGGTCCGCCCAGCACGCGCCGGGACCACTCCTCCGGCACGTCCTCGGGCCTGATCCGCACGCTTCGGAGGCGCTCGACTTCGCGATCCGACAGACGCTGTTTCTCCTCGAACAGCCGCCAGCGCTCGTCGTCGACGAGCCCGAGCTCGCGGCCCTTCGGGGTGAGGCGCAGATCGGCATTGTCCTCGCGCAGGAGCATGCGATGCTCGGCGCGGCTGGTGAACATGCGGTACGGCTCGCGTGTCCCGCGCGTCACCAGGTCGTCGATGAGCACGCCGATGTAGGCTTCGCTGCGCTTCGGGATCCACGGCTCCTGGCCGCGCACGCGCAGCGCCGCGTTGATGCCCGCGACGATGCCCTGCGCCGCGGCTTCCTCGTAGCCCGTCGTGCCGTTGATCTGGCCCGCGAAGAAGAGGCCCTCGATGAACTTCGTCTCGAGCGAGGGCTTCAGGTCGCGCGGATCGAAGTAGTCGTACTCGATGGCGTAACCGGGGCGGGTGAGGTGCGCGTTCTCGAAGCCGCGGATGGTGCGGACGAAGGCGTACTGCACGTCGAACGGCAGGCTGGTCGAGATACCGTTCGGATAGACCTCATGGGTGTTGAGCCCTTCCGGCTCGACGAAGATCTGGTGCGAGGGCTTGTCCGCGAAGCGGAAGACCTTGTCCTCGACCGAGGGACAGTAGCGCGGGCCCACGCCTTCGATCCGCCCCGTGAACATCGGCGAGCGGTCCGTCGCCGCGCGGATGATCTCGTGGGTGCGCTCGTTCGTGCACGTAATGAAACAATTGACTTGCCTTGGATGCTCACTGGCGCGCCCAAGGAACGAAAAGACGGGCAGTGGATCGTCGCTCGGCTGCGGCGTCATCACCGAGTAGTCGATGGTCCGGCCGTCGATGCGCGGCGGCGTGCCGGTCTTGAGGCGGCCCACCCGGAACGGCAGCTCGCGGAGCTTCGCCGCGAGGCGGTTCGACGGCGGATCGCCCGCGCGTCCGCCCTGATAGCTCTCGAGCCCGACGTGAATCCTGCCGCCGAGGAAGGTCCCGACCGTGAGCACGACGGCGGGCGCTTCGAAAACGATGCCGCCGACGGTGACCACTCCGGTCACGCGCTCGCCCCGGATCTCGAGGTCCGCGACCTCCTGCTGGAACAGCACGAGCCCCGGCTGGTTCTCGAGCATGCTGCGGATCGCCTGACGGTAGAGCTGCCGATCCGCCTGCGCGCGCGTGGCGCGCACCGCCGGGCCCTTGCTCGCATTGAGCGTCCGGAACTGGATGCCCGCACGATCCGCGGCGCGCGCCATGGCTCCGCCCAGCGCGTCGATCTCCTTCACCAGGTGACCCTTGCCGATGCCGCCGATCGCCGGATTGCAGCTCATCTGCCCCAGCGTCTCGATGCTGTGGGTGAGCAGCAGCGTCCGCGCACCCATGCGCGCCGCCGCGAGCGCGGCTTCCGTCCCGGCATGGCCGCCGCCGACGACGATCACATCGAAGGGGTGTGCGAAACGCATGTCCGTATATGTCGCATGTCAGTACAAATCGCGAGGAGGGCCGCCGCAGGCGGGCGGTATTGTAGGTGCCGGCTGCGCGGCAGGCACGTGCCCCGCGCATGGAGCGAGCGCGAGGCACGTGACATTGGCACGCTGTCTGCTGGAGATCGCGTTCGCTCGTCGTTCCAGTCGACGCGCGAGGCACAGTAGCACATGACTACCGCCGGAATCGAAAGCACCACGAGATATCACCTGGTACATGGCGGCAGGCGCGCAGCGTCCGACGATCGGCGGGGAAAGCTCGAGCCCGCGCTGCTCGCCGGCGGCATCGGGCTGTGGGAGCTCGATCTGCGGCTGGATGAGCTGAGACTCTACGGTGCCGCGCGCGAGCTGCTGGGCCTGCCCGAAGACTCCGAGGTAAGTCTCGACAGACTGCGGGAGCGGCTCGAGCCCGCACAGCGCGCCGTCTTCGATGCAGCCCTGACCTCGGCACTCGCCGCGGAAGGGTCCGGGCATTTCGAATGCGAGCTGAGAATCGAAACGCCCGACGAGCCTGCGCGCTGGATCGCATGGCACGGCCAGGCGGAATTTACAGAGCAGGGAAAAACTCGCCTTCCTCTTCGAGTGGTCGGCACGCTGAGCGACGTCACGGACCGCCGGCGCATGCAGGATTCGCTGCGTCGAACGGAGGCGGCGGCGCGCGAGGCGGATCGCCGCAAGGACGAGTTCCTGTCACTTCTCGCTCACGAGCTGCGCAACCCGCTCGCGCCCCTGAGCAGCGGCCTGCAGATCATGCGGCGCCCCGGCGCGAGCAGCGCGATGGTCGACGCCGCCCGCAACATGATGGAGCGCCAGCTCGCGCAGCTCACGGGCCTCATCGACGATCTGCTCGACGTCAGCCGCATCGCCCGCAACAAGCTCGAGCTGCACACCGAACGAGTGGACCTGGCGCAGATCGTCGCCGCGGCAGTGGAGAAGAGCCTGCCGCTCATCGCGCAGGGCGGGCACGATTTCACGCAGCAGATGCCGGCCGAGCCGGTGATCGTCGAGGCGGATCCGCAGCGGCTCGCGCAGGCGATATCGAAGCTCCTCGACAACAGCGCGAAGTTCACGCCGCCAGGCGGATCCATCCGCCTCACGGTCGAGCGCCAGAGGGGTGAGGTCGCGATCCGGGTCAGCGATACGGGCGTCGGGTTTTCCGAGAACGCCCTCCCTGGCGTGTTCGATCCGTATGCACTGCCCGATCGCTGCCCCGACCATGGCGGCGGGCTCGGGCTGGGCCTGCCGCTCGTGCGCGGCATCGTGGAGATGCACGGCGGGTCGGTGAGCGCGTACAGCGATGGACCCGGCAGGGGGAGCACCTTCGTCGTGCACCTGCCGCTGCGGGCGTCGGGCTCTCCTGCAACCGTTCCTCCCCGGGAGAAAGCGGTATCTGCGGAAGCGGGCGTGCGTCACTCGATACTCGTCGTCGACGACAATCGCGACAGCGCGGCGAGCCTCGCCATGATGCTCGAGCTGCTCGGCCACGAAGCGCGCGCGACTCACGACGGCGAGAGGGCGATCGAGCTTGCGGCGGAGCTGCAGCCCGATCTCATCTTCCTGGACATCGGCATGCCGCGGGTGAACGGCTTCGAGGTCGCGCGGCGCATCCGCGAGCAGCCGTGGGGCCGCGACGTCAGGATCGTCATGCTCACGGGCTACGGGCAGGAAGAGGACCGGCGGCTCTCGAGGGAAGCCGGCGCTGACGACTACCTCGTCAAGCCGGTCGATCCCGTCGAGCTCGAACGCATCCTTTCGCAGCCGGGCGCTCGGCACCACTGACCGAGGCACGCGGCAGGCGGCCGTGTACGATATGGCCCGCCATGCGGCGGGCATCGTCATTCGTCATCGCTGTCTCGGCCCTGCTGGGCGTCTGCGCGTCCTCGTGTGACGCGGCATCGGATGGCTCCACGGAGCAGCGCTCCGCCGCACCCAAGGCGCTCGTTCTCGAGCCCTGCCGGATCGCCGACCCCATCGGCACCAGTGCGATCACCGCGGAGTGCGGGACGCTGCGCGTGCCGGAAGATCCCGCACGGCCGGATGGCCGGCAGATCGGTCTCTTCGTGGCTCGCGTCCCGGCGATCAGCCGGCGCAAGCAGCCGGATCCGCTCTTCGTGATTGCCGGCGGCCCGGGGATGGCATCGAGCGAGTTCTTCGCCAGCGTCGCGCCCGCCTTTGCACGCATCCAGCGCAATCGCGACATCGTGCTGGTCGATCAGCGCGGCACGGGCCGCTCGAACGCGCTCAACTGCGAGCTCGTTGACGAAGCCCTGTGGCAGGCGCACGAAGAAGTGATCGCCGCCGAGGCGGAACGGTGCCTCACCGCTCTCGGCACGCGCGCCGACGTGAAGTTCTACACGACGAGCATCGCGGTGCAGGACCTGGAGCGGGTCCGCACGGCGTTCGGCTATGAACGCATCAATCTCTATGGCGTGTCGTACGGAACACGCGTGGCGCAGCACTTCGTGCGACGCTTTCCCGACCGTGTGCGCAGCATCATCCTCGACGGCGTCGTGCCGCCCGAAGTGGCGCTCGGACCCGATCTGGCGTTGCATGCGGAAGCAGCGCTCGAACGCATACTCGCACGCTGCGAGCGCGCACCCGAGTGCCGGGAACGCTTCGGCGATCCGCAGCGGATCTACCGCGAGCTTCGTGCGCAGCTCGCCGAGGAACCGATCGAGGTGGTGCTTCCCGATCCGACCACGGGCGAGATGCGACGGCTCGAGTTCACCGAGCTGCACCTCGCGGCGGCGCTGCGACTCGCCACGTACTCGGCCGATCAGGCATCGCTCCTGCCGCTCTCGCTCTACATGGCGCAGCACGATCACGACTTCGTACCGCTCGCCGCTCAGTTCCTTCTGACCAGCCGCTCTCTCGAGGAGCAGCTCGCCTACGGCATGCACAATGCCGTGGTGTGCACCGAGGACGTACCTTTCTTCGAGGTCACGGACGAAGACCGCGCGCGTCTCGCGCAGACGTATCTCGGCACTGCTGCGGTCGATATGCTGCTCACCGTGTGCGGGAGCTGGCCGCGGGGCATGATGGATCCGGATCTGCATGCGCCCCTCGTAAGCGACGTCCCCGCGCTGCTGCTCTCGGGCGGCGACGATCCTGTGACTCCGCCGCTGTACGCGGAGCAGGCAATGAAGGGGCTTTCGAACGCCGTGCACGTCTCGCTCGCCGGCATGGGACACGGTCAGGTCGTCGCGCCCTGCGTGGACCGTGTCATGGCGCAGTTCCTCGAGCAGGCTGCCCCGAAGAAGCTCGACATCTCGTGCACGCAGCGGGTGACGCCGCCGCCGTTCTTCACTTCCCTCGCGGGCCCCGCGCCCTGAGACACCCGGACGGAAACACAAAGAAACGAGAACACGAGTGATCGAGGCGAGGGGGCTCAGCAAGCGCTTCGGACGGATCGAAGCGGTACGCGACGTCACGTTCGATGCGGCTGACGGGCGCATCACGGGTCTGCTCGGCCCGAACGGTGCGGGCAAATCGACCACGCTGCGCATTCTCTATACGGTGCTGAAGCCGGATGCCGGCGAGGCGCGCATCGACGGCATCGACGTCGCGCGTCAGCCGCTCGAGGCGCGCAGGCACCTCGGTGCGCTGCCTCACGGCGCAGGCATCTATCCGCACCTTTCGGCGCGCGAGAACATCGAATACTTCGGTGCGCTGCACGGCATGTCGCGCCCGAAGGCGCGCGAGCGCGCCGAGGAGCTCATCGAGCTGCTCGAAATGCAGTCCTTCGCGGACCGGCGGGCGCGGGGATTCTCGCAGGGGCAGCGGCTCAAGACCGCGCTCGCCCGTGCGCTCGTGCACAACCCGCGCAACGTGCTGCTCGACGAGCCCACGAACGGGCTCGACGTCATGGCGGTGAGGAGCCTGCGCCGCCTGCTGGAGCGGCTGCGCGAAGCCGGGCACTGCGTGCTCTTCTCGAGCCACGTGATGCAGGAAGTCGCGGCGCTGTGCGACGACGTCGTGGTGATCGCGCGCGGCACGGTCGTCGCGCGCGGCACGCTCGACCAGGTGCGCGCGAAGGCGGGTGAGGACAACCTCGAGGAGGCCTTCGTGAGACTCATCGGCTCCGCGGAGGGACTCGGCTGATGCGCGCGATCCTCACGGTCTTCGCGAAGGAGTTCCGCGAGAACCTGCGCGACCGGCGCACGGTGATCTCCGCGCTGCTGTTCGGTCCTCTGTTCGGCCCGCTGCTCTTCGCCGCGGCGCTGTCATTCATGGTCCAGCGCGGTGTGACGCAGAGCGATCGCCCCATCGCGCTCGCGGTGGCGCATGCGGAACGCGCGCCGCGTCTCGTCGAGTTCCTGGCACAGCGCGGTGTCGAGATCGAGCGTGTGGGCTACGACGAGGAGCAGGCCCGCGCGGCGGTACGCGAGCGACGCAAGCGGCTCGTGCTTTCGATTCCCGAAGACTTCGCGGAGCGCTTCACTTCGGCACAGCCCGCCGCGCTCCTGCTGTACGTCGATTCATCCGACCCGGAGCGGGGTCCCGAGGCGCAGCGCGTGCGCGCGCTGATCGGGCAGTACGGGGGACAGCTCGCGCTGCTGCGCGCGCTCGCGCGCGGCGTCGATCCGCTCATCCTCACACCGGTCGTCGTGCACGACATCGACGTCTCGACGCCCGCGAGTCGCGCGATGCTGGCGCTCGGCGCGTTCAGCTACATCGTACTGCTCACGATGCTGACCGGCGGGCTCTATCTCTCGATCGACGCGACGGCCGGAGAACGGGAGCGCGGTTCGCTCGAGCCGCTGCTCACCGTGCCGGTGCCGCGCGCGCACCTCATCTACGGCAAGATCCTCGCGGCCTGCGCCTACATGCTGCTGTCGCTGGTGCTCACCGTCACGGCCTTCATGGTGGCGCTGCGCTTCGTCGGCCTCGAGCGCTTCGGCATGAGCGTGAACTTCGGTCCGCTGACGGCGCTCAAGGTCGTGGCGGCGTGCGCGCCGCTCATTCCGCTCGGTGCGGCGCTGATGACGACGGTGGCCGCGTTCACGCGCAGTTATCGCGAGGCGCAGACCTGGCTGGGATTGCTGCTGCTCGTGCCCACTCTTCCGCTGCTCTACGCCGGCGTAACGGGTGCACGGCCGACGACCGCGCTCATGCTCGTGCCTTCACTGAGCCAGCATTTTCTCGTCACGAGCCTGCTGCGCGACGAGGCGATCCCTGTGCTGCATGGCGTGCTGTCGGCGGGCGCGACCCTGGCGCTCGGCGCGCTGCTCGCCGCTTTCGCGGGAAGGCTCTATCGCCGCGAAGCGCTGCTCGGCTGAGCACTTCGCGCGCGCATTCGGCTCGCCGGCATCACACCGGCGCTTCGTGCGCGGCACCGATCACGCGTGTTGGCGGGCGGTTGCGGTGCAGGCATCCTGCCCACTTCCCGGCGCATGGAGCGCGAGGAGCCTGCGGAAGCGGTGCGCGTGCCGCTCGGCGAACTCGCGCGCTTCGACCTCGAAGCGATTCTGCCAGTAGCCGCGGCGCAGCCACTCGATGACGTAGCGCAGGCTCGTGAGCGTGCGCGTCTCCCACTGATGCAGCACGTGACAGTACTCGTGCAGCATCAGCACGGGATCCGAGAAGAATTCCTCGGCGCTGCCGCGCAGATAGATGCATCTGCGGCGCGTGGTGGCGATGCACCGCACGTGCAGGCGCGCGAAGAGCGAATGCTCGATCACGCGCACGTCGTCGACGGCCGCGCCGAAGAGCGGCTCGAGCGCGGCACGCACGTGAGGCGGCAAAGGCACTCTTCGCCCGAAACGCATCACGGACGATATCGTCCTATCCCATGCAGGGCACTGACCTGCTGCTCAGCCGCGCGGCGGCTGCGGGCGCCACCAGGCCGTTCGCCAGCTCGCACGAAACGCCGCGCCCGTTGCGACGTCGAGCCACAGCGGCTCTCCATCCATCGACTCGCCCACGCGGATGGCGCGACGCGCCGTCTTCTCTCGCTCGGGCTCCATGCACAGCTCCACGGCTTCGCTGAACGGCGGAAGCGCTTCCGAAAGCTTCGTCCACTGAATCATTGCGTGACTTCCCGTGTTGAAGTGAACGAGCGCCGGTGCGGCCGGCCGCTTCACGCGCGATTATCGCAGGGATTCATGACGAAAAGCTGCATCACGCCGAGCTGGATCGCGGCAGGAAGGCACAGCGGTTGCTGCGTCTGTCCCGGAGTTTCGCGGAGAAGGCGCCCATGATCCGCTTCAGCGTGAGCAACGGTGAGCAGGCAGGTGAAACGATCGGACCCGCGCCTTTCTTCCGGCTGGCCGGCGGCTCGCTGCTGTCGGGAGCGGACGGCAGGGAGATCGCGCATCACCTCGGATTCATCTGGGAGTACCAGGGGCGCCTCTTCAGGCGTATCGACTCGCAGGACCCGCTGGCCGTTCACTTCGAAGGCCACTACGGCGCCGCGAGCGAGACACTGGGCCCCTTCACACACTTCTGGGTCGTCGACGGCGCGGCCTATGGCGACGGAGAACGCCTCGCGACACTCGACGAAGGGCAGGCGCACTGGTGCGCGATGATGACCCGGGAGCGCTGGCCCATCATGGTGCTGAGACCTCCGGACTGAGCCCGCGCGACCGGGCGCACGGGCACGATTCTTGCGGAAGCTCCAGCCGGTCCGTGGCCTGGCGTTCACGATCATGTCCGACTGGATCGATGTCGAGAGCGGTCTGCCGGAGGCACACGAAGTCGTCGACGTGTGGATCACGCTCCATGGCGGTCGGGCGACGCGCCTGCGTGGCTATCGTCTCTTCTGCGACGGTGAGGCCGCGCCGCTGTGGCTGAATGCATTGACCGACGAGCCCTTTCCAGAAGGCTGGAGGGTGACGCGCTGGCGGCGTGCCGAAGATACCGGCAACGCTTCGCTGGCCCGGTCGATGCCGACACAGTCTGCGCTTCGCAAGATCGCCTGATCGAGCTCTCCGCGCAGGGGTCCTGGTGCCGCCGGTACGGCGGCAGGGACACGCCTTCGGCTTCTCAGGAGAGATTCTTGGTCCAGCCGCGCGGGGGACGGTCGAATCCGAGCATCACTTCGGCCGCTCTGGCGTGACACTGTGAGCAGCGGAAGCGCTCCACGGCCTGCGCGAGCCTCGTGTTCCATCCGATGAGCGGCGCGAGCGCGCTCGCACGCAGCTCGCGCGCGTGCCCGCAGCGCCGGCAAGTGATCGTCACGTAGCCGTCGGGATGGTCGCGGAGTCGGGTATCCGGTCCTATGGGAAGCGGCATGACACAAAAGCATTGCCGCTCGACCGGCCGGCCGTCCATGCAGTACCGTCGTCGCTCGACTACTGTATGAGGCATCCGCATGTGCGGCCGGTACATCCTCGCCCAGCAGCTCAAGGCGGAGCGCTACTTCGGCGTGCGGCGCACGCTGTGGGACTACATCGTCAGCTACAACGTCGCGCCGTCCCGGAACGTGCCCGTCGTGCGCATCGCGGACGGCGAGCGCGAAGGCGTGATGATGCGCTGGGGGCTCATCCCCTTCTACGCGCACGGTGAGCCGCCGAAGTACTCGACCATCAACGCGACGGTCGAGAAGCTCGAGAGCTCGCCTGTCTGGCGCGGGCCGTGGAAGCGCGGCCAGCGCTGCATCCTTCCGGCCGCGGGCTTCTACGAGTGGCACCTGGACGAGGGCGGCCGCAAGCAGCCGTTCTTCATCCACCTCGCCGATCAGGAAGTATTCGGCTTCGCGGGGCTGTGGGAACGGTCCGAGAAACCCGACGGCACGGTGATCGAGAGCTGCACGATCATCACCGTGCCGCCCAACCGCCTGATGGCCGAGATCCACAACACAAAGCAGCGCATGCCGGCGATCCTCTCACCCGAGGATCACGAGGCGTGGCTCTGCGGAGCACCGACCGACGCGAAGGCGGCGCTGCGTGCCTATCCCGAGGAGCTCATGGTCGCGTATCGGGTGAGCACCCGCGTGAACTCGCCGCGCAACGACGACGAGTCGCTCATCCGGCCGCTCGACGCCGCGAGCGGCTGAACGTTCTGCCGCGTCCCTTACCGAACCGCGGCCCGTCGGCCGGCGGACACACAGGTACGTCCATTCCTCGACGTCCGAGGCCTTCGGGAATCCGAAGCTCAGCAGCCGTCGCCGCCTACCGACACGCCCGCGTTCTGGCCTGTGTTTTGCTTACTCCTCGGCGAGAGCAGACGAACAAGAGGGGGAGTGATGAATACCGTCGAACAGATACTGATGCGTCTCAAGGGATGGCTCACGCGCACCGCGCGGCGCCCGCGCGCGCTGGATTCCGTTTCGACGTCGCACCGCCATGAGGCGCGAGCGCACCAGGAGCACGGCGCCGAACCACTGGTGAGCAGACTGCGGGAGACGGGCGGGCTGTGAGCACGAGACAGTCGGCTGCGCTCGCGCAGGCGAGCTCCGGTTCGCAGGAGTTCTGGCGCGAGGTGTTCAACGTCGATGGTCATCGCGTCACCGTCGACTCCATCAACGGTTGGCGTTGCGAATGCCGCATTTTCCGCGAGCAGCAGAAGTGCGATCACCTGCCGCGTGCGCGCGTCTACCAGGCGATGCGGCGCGCGAACGCCCGCGGCGCGGATCCCAGGCGGCAGCGCGCCTGAAAGGAGGCGGAAGCCGGCCGTCACGCATCTGCGCATGACGGCCGATCAGGCATAGCTCGTCCGTTCACGCAGCGGGAAGACGGCAGCGGCTTCACCGAGCATGATCTCGGGCAGGTACGCCGTCGTATCCCGCCGCTCGATCACGATCTCGTAGCCCTGCGCGTGCAGCAGGCGCGTGAGCTCCCGGTGCGTCGCCGGCGTCATGAGATTGGCGCGGTAGCCGTGCTCGAAGCGGATGATGCCCGGACGCACGCGATCGAAGCGGATGCCGCGCACGATCTCGGCGTCGTAGCCCTCGGTGTCGATCTGCAGCACGTCGAGCTGCCGGATTCCATGCTCGTCGAGCAGCTCGTCCAGCGTCATGCATCGGACCTTCTCGGCCACGATGTCCGCCGGATCGATGCCGAAGCGCCGGTAGTGGTCCGGATCGAACGAGGCGATTCCCTTGCGCAGCCGTTTTCCCGGACGTGGCCTGTAGATCGTCATTTCCTTCTTCGTGCGGTGGATCGCCGCACGCACCGGCACGATGCTGGGATAGCCCCGGTAGGTCTGCACCAGCTCGTCGAAGTAGTCCTCCACCGGCTCGACCACGAGACCGCGCACGCGCGCGTGGTGGAAGGTCACGAACTCGTAGAGCGGATCCGCGCTGTGCCCGTCGTTGGCGCCGATCTGCACGAAGGTGAGGGGCCGCTGCTCGATGATGTGGAACATGAACGACTCGAGCGAATTGTTCGCGTCGGCCCGGATGAGCCGGTATCCGCGGCGGCGCAGGAAATTCTTCACCCAGCGAGCGACGAGCTTTCTCATGCAGATCCCCTCGGCTGTCGGGCCTTTCTCTTGACCTGCGCGGGGAGCAAGAACCGAGCCTGGGCGCAAGCGGGACACGAGGAACGTGGACTCGAAGCGGAAACGCCAGGCTCGCACGCGGCAGGGTGCCGCGCACGCGAGTGTCGATCGTCAAGGGAGCTGCGGCCCGCGCGGGCCGCGGGCTTACATGTCGGGAACCCTGGCGGTGATCTTCGGCACCATGAGCGGTTCCCACGGCGGAATGTCCGGGTTCTCCTCCGTGGCACCGAGCTCGCGCAGGAGCGATGCGAGATCGTGGCGCGGATCGGGACGCTGCTGCAGGAAGCCGACGCGCGCGCGGCCCATCGCGTAGTCGAGCGCGGTGAGGCCGTCGGCGTCCTTCGCGTTCACGTCCACACCCCACTCGACGAGCTGCTTCATCACTTTCGTCCAGCCGCGCACCGTCGCCATCATGAGCGCGGTGCTGCCCCGTACGCGCGCCTCGTCCATGCCGTGCACGTGAATGAGATGCAGCGCCTTGTCACTGAGCGTGACGGCCTTGTGCGGATCTGCGCCCGCTTCCTTGAGCAGGCGCATCGCCGCGAGCGCGTCTTCCTCCGTCTTGTTCGGCGCACGCGACTGCGAAGGCAGTATCGCCGCGAGCATCGGCGTCATGCCGTCGGCCAGCGGCAGATCGACGAGCGCGCCGTGCTCGATGAGCACTTTCATCGCCTCGAGATCCGCGCCGAGCGCCGCGCGCATGAGCGGCGTCGCACCGATGTTCGTCACGCGCTTGTCCGCGCGTCCGCCCGCGAGCGAGTGCCGCGCCGGCAGCGGCAGTTTGATCTGCGCGTTCACGTTCGCGCCGCGCTCGAGCAGCATGTGGATGATGTCCATCGCCGTCGTGCGGTCGGTGGGCGGCACGTCGGGGCGACCACCCTGCGGGATCCTGTTCACGTCCACCGCCGCGTAGAGCGGCGTCACGCCGAAGCGATCCCACAGGTTCACGTCGGCGCCCGCTTCGATGAGGTACTTCGCCACGTCGAAGCGCAGATTCATGATCGCGAGGACGAGCGGCGTGGTCCCCTGCCCGTCCTCGATGTCGATGTCGGCGCCGCCCTTCACCAGCTCGCGCGCGCACTCGACGCAGCCTTCGCGCGCCGCGTAGTGCAGCGCTGCGAAACCGCCGCGGTCCATGTTCTTCTCGCGCGGCTCGGAAGTGACCTTGCGCGGCCAGTCGCGCACGGTGCTGCGCGCGTCGACGTCGGCGCCCTTCGAAACGAGGAACCTGACCATCTGCGGATGGCCCCGCGCGGCCGCCCACATGAGGGCTGTCTGCCCGCCCCAGTTCTCGCGCGCATTGATGTTCGCGCCGGCCTTGAGCAGGAGCGCAGCCGCTTCGACGTTGCCCGTGCGGGCCACTGTCATGAGGGCGGTCTGGCCTTCCGCGTTCGGTGACTCGGGGTCTGCGCCGGCCTTGAGCAGCAGGCGCACCAGCTCGGGGTCGCCCCGCTCCGCCGCGAGCTGCAGAGGCGCGACACCGTAGTTCGTGGCGAGCGTGACGTCCGCGCCGGCTTCGATCAGGCGTTTCACTTTTTCCACGTCGCCGCGGTAGACCGCCCAGTGCAGCGCCGTGCTGCCGTCCGGCAGCCGCGCGTCCACATTGATACCGGATTCGAGAGCCCGCAGCTCCTCGTCGGGAACGAATGCGAGCGCCTCGTCGGCCATCGCGGGGAGAGCCGACGCCAGTTGCAGCGCTCCGGCGAGCGCCGCCAGAGTGAGGGAACGGCAGGGTTTCATACGCATTGCCCGTATTCTGGCACAAGCGGCGTGCGGGAACGGTGCACGGCACTGGCCGCCGGCAGCGAGCCTCGCGTGGTGCGGACCCGGCGGTCCCGGGGCCCCGTGCCCTGGCGGCCCGTCCGTGCGACTCTATGCTCACACTGAAGGAGACCGACCATGGGCAAGAAGATCCTGATGCTCGCAGGCGACTTCGCCGAGGACTACGAGACGATGGTGCCCTTCCAGGCCCTCCAGATGGTGGGCCACACCGTACATGCCGTCTGTCCGGGCAAGAAGGCCGGTGACTACGTATTGACCGCCGTGCACGACTTCGAGGGCCAGCAGACCTACTCGGAGAAGCCCGGCCATCGGTTCACGCTCAACGCGACCTTCGACGAGGTGCGTCCGGAGGACTACGACGCTCTGGTGATTCCCGGCGGCCGGGCACCCGAGTACCTGCGGATGAACCCCAAGGTGATCTCGGTGGTGCAGCACTTCGCGAATGCCGACAAGCCGATCGCGGCGATCTGCCACGGCGCCCAGCTCCTCGCGGCAGCCGGCGTGATCCGGGGCAAGCGAGTGTCGGCGTATCCGGCCTGCGCGGCCGAGGTGAAACTCGCGGGCGGCGACTACGCCGAGATCGGGATGGATCAGGCGGTCACCGACGGCAAGCTCGTCACCGCGCCCGCATGGCCGGCGCATCCGGCGTGGCTCGCGCAGTTCCTGACGGTGCTCGGCACCCGCATCACGCACGGCTGATGCACCGATCGATGTGGGCGATTACTTGCCGATGCAGAAGGTGGAGAAGATCCGCCCGAGCAGATCGTCGCTCGTCACTTCGCCCGTGATCTCGCCGAGCGCGCGCTGAGCGAGCCGCAGCTCTTCGGCCACGAGCTCGCCGGCGCGGCGCTCGCGGAGCTGGCGCTCCGCTTCGTCGACGTGACGGCGCGCCTCCTTGAGCGCTTCGAGATGCCGCGCTCGGGCGGAGACGGTGCCCGCCTCGAGCGTGCAGTAGCCCATGCACGACTTGAGATGAGCGCGCAGCGTGTCGACGCCCTTGCCGGTGTGCGCCGACAGCACGATGCGGGGCGGACCGGCGAGCGTGTCGGCGACGGGAATGCCCGTCGCGATGTCGCACTTGTTGAGAATGAGCGTGACGGGAACGTCCGGCGGCAGGCGATGCCGCTCTTCCTGGTAGGCCTTCGCGGTGGGATCCTCCGCTGCGTCCACGACGAACAGCACGCGATCCGCGCGCCGCATTTCGGCCTGAGCGCGCCGGATGCCTTCCTCTTCGACGATGTCGCCGGCCTCGCGCAGGCCTGCAGTGTCGAGCACGTGGAGCGGCATGCCGTCGATGTCGATGCGCTCGCGCAGGATGTCGCGCGTGGTGCCGGGGACGGGCGTCACGATCGCGGCGTCGTATCCCGCGAGCCTGTTCAGCAGACTCGACTTTCCGGCGTTCGGCCGGCCGGCGATGACGACGGTCATGCCGTCGCGGAGCAGCCGACCCTGGCGTGCGCTCTGCTCGACGGCCTCGAAGTGATCGCGCACGACCTGCAGCCGGTCGGTGAGCTCGCGATCGGAAAGGAAGTCGATCTCCTCCTCGGGAAAATCGATCGCCGCCTCGACGTAGGTACGAAGATCGGTCAGCGCTTCGGTGAGTCCCTGCACCATCGCCGAGAACTCGCCCTGCAATGAGCGCATCGCCGCGCGCGCAGCCTCGCGCGAGCCGGCGTCGATCAGATCCGCGATGGCTTCGGCCTGTGTGAGATCCAGCTTGTCGTTGAGGAACGCGCGCTGCGTGAACTCCCCGGGAAGCGCCCGACGCGCACCGAGCTCGACCACTCGCGCGACGAGCGCCTCGACGACGACCTGCCCGCCGTGGCCCTGCAGCTCCACGACGTGCTCGCCGGTGTAGGAATTCGGCGCAGGGAAGTAGAGCACGATCCCGGCGTCGATCGGCTCCTTGCGTGCATCGAAGAAACGGCCGAAGGTCGCGCGCCGCGGCTCGGGAAGCTCGCCGCCGAGGATGATCGCGGCGATCTCCGGTGCCTTTGGCCCCGAGATGCGCACGATTCCGATGCCGCCTCGCCCCGGCGGCGTCGCCGCCGCCACGATGGTGTCGGTGCGCGCCATCATCGGCGCAAGAGTGTACGCGCAACTACCGGCGCGCGGCGGCCGCCTCGATGCGCCGGTTGATGTTCCACTGCTGCGCGATGGACAGCAGCGTGTTCGTCACCCAGTACAGCACCAGTCCCGCCGGGAACAGGGCGAACATCACCGACATGGCGATGGGCATGATCATGAAGACCTTCTGCTGCACGGGATCGGCCGGCTGGGGATTGAGCTTGTACTGCACGAACATCGCGCCGGCCATGATGAGCGGCAGGATGAAGTACGGATCGCGCGAGGAGAGATCGTTGATCCAGCCCATGAAGGGCGCCTGGCGCATCTCGACGCTCTCGACGAGCACCCAGTAGAAGGCGATGAACACGGGGATCTGCACGAGCACCGGCAGGCAGCCCGAGGCCGGATTGATCTTCTCGCGCCTGTACAGCTCCATCATCGCGCGGCCGAGCTTCTCGCGGTCGTCCTTGTAGGTCTCCTGCAGGGCCTTGATCCGCGGCGCCAGGGTACGCATGCGCGCCATCGAGCGGCCGCTCGCCTCGGCCAAGGGATAGAAGAGGAGCTTGAGCAGGAAGGTGACGATGACGATCGCCCAGCCCCAGTTGCCCGTGATGGCGTGGGCCTTCTCAAGGAGCCAGAACAGAGGCTTGGCGAGGATGGTCAGCCGCCCGTAGTCGGCCACGAGGTCGAGGCGCGGCCCTGTCTCCTCGAGCTGTGCCTGGAGCTTCGGCCCGACGAACAGCGTCTGCCGCAGCGTTTCGCTGCCGCCGGGGGCGACGGTGTGCAGCGGCCCAGCGGCTGCGAGCAGAAAGCGCCGGCCCTGTGCGCCGAGGGTGAAGCGGTACGTCTGGTCGGCAGCCGGTACGACCGCCGTCACGAAATGGTGCTGCAGGGCCGCAATCCAGCCGTTCTGCACCTCGGCGGAAAGCTTCAGGTCGTCCTGATCCTCGATGTCGAGCTTGCGGTAGCGGCTGCCGTCGAAAATGGCAGGGCCCCGGAAAGCGTAGCTTTCGGGGTTGAACATCGAGCGATCGATCTCGGGATCCGTGCGCAGGATCTGCGCGTACGTGGCGGCCGGCCAGGGTTCGCCGGAGCCGTTCTCGATCGTGTATTCCAGATCGATCCGGTAGCTGCCGCGGCGGAAGATGAAGGTCTTGATGACCGTGACGCCCGAGCTGCCCCTCCAGGTGAGGGGCACCCGGAGCTCGTCCTGCTGCTCTCCCAGCACGAATTCCTCGGCAGGGCTCTCGAAGAGCGAAAGGTGCGTGGGACGCTCGGTGTTCGCCGGGCCCGTGAGGCCCGACTGCAACAGGAAGAGCGTTTCCTGGCTGTCCCGGTTGAGCAGGCGAACGGGCTCGGGCTGGCCCTTCACCCGCGGGTACTGCGGAAGATCGGCCCGCTGCAGCGTTCCGCCCTGCAGGCTGATCTCGAGATCGAGCACGTCCGTGCGGACGCGGACGGTACCGGCCGATTCGGCGACGCGCTCGCCTGGTGCCCGCGGTGCGGAGTCGGCTTCGCCCGGCCGTGCGTCGGACGTCGGTACGCTCGCCTGCGGAATGGCGGCATCCAGCGAGCTCTGCATTTCCCCGTCGCGCTGAGCGGCGGGAGTCTGAGCCGACGGCGAACGCGCGTAATCGCGGTTCCACGCCTCGTAGTTGAGGAGCAGGATCAGCGCGAGCGCGATCCAGAGAATCAGACGCGGGCTGTTAGTCATGTGCGTGTCGCAGGGATACGGCATCCGTGGACGGCACGGGATCGAAGCCTCCCGGGTGCCACGGATGGCAGCGGGCCAGCCGGCGCACGGTCAGCCAGCCGCCGCGCAGCAGTCCGAAGCGGCGGAGCGCCTCCAGCGCATAGTTCGAGCACGACGGATGGAACCGGCACGTCGGACCGAGCAGAGGACTGATCGTCCGTTGATACAGGCGGATCAGGAGCTCGGCGATGAGGCGCATTGCTGTCTCACTCGTTTCCAGAGCGCCGCGAGGCTCGCGTGCAGCTCGCGATTATCGACGCCGCGCGCGGTCGGGCGCGCGCTGACCACCAGGTCGACCGGCGGGAGCGAGTGCTGGTGCAGTCGAAACGACTCACGCACGAGTCGACGGAGCCGGTTGCGCTCGACCGAGCTTCCCGCCGCCTTGTTCGAGACGGCAAGCCCGAGGCGCGGCGCGCCGGCACCGCTTTCGTACACGACGACCGAGAAGTGTGCATTTCCCAGTCGGCGCCCGTGTGTGTAGACCGCGTCGAACTCCGCCTTGCGGCGCAGGCGCCGCTCAGCAGGAAGCGTCAGACGCTCGCGGGCGGCGCGGCTCTCGCTCAATCCGCGATCAGGGAACGAGTTTCCTGCGACCCTTCGCGCGGCGCCGGGCCAGGACCTTACGACCGTTCTTGGTGGCCATGCGCGCGCGGAACCCGTGCGTGCGCTTGCGGCGCAGCTTGCTCGGCTGATAGGTGCGTTTCATGTCCGTGGGCTCCGGAAAAGGGCGGCAAGGCTAAGCCGTGCCGACGCGAAGGTCAATATGACCGCACGGTCCGCGACGCACGATCACGATCCGAAAGGCGCATCGGACGCCTCTCGTCAAGAGCGTCCGGCCGGTAGGCCGCGAGCACGCTTCGGGTATAGACTGGCAGGCCCTTTCCCAATCGTCCGATTCACTGATGGATTCACCGGAGGCTGCGCTCGTGGTGGCGTCGCTGTGGTCTCGGTGTATGCGCGCTCTCGAGAGCGAGCTCCCGGAGCAGCAGTTCAACACCTGGGTTCGTCCGCTGCAGGCGGTGGAGAGTGCGGGTGCGCTGAAGCTCCTCGCACCGAACCGCTTCGCGGTCGACTGGGTGAACGCCAATCTCCTGCCGCGTATCGGTGAGCTCCTGCGCGACGAGGTGACGGGCGATGTGCCGATCGTCACCGTCGAAGTGGGCTCGCGCAGCGCGCCCGCGTCTCAGACGAACGGCGGTGCGCCTGCTGCGAGTCCGCCGCCCGGCAAGGGACGCCGCGCCGACGGTCTCGTCGTCGGCGCGCGGCTCAATCCCGACTTCACCTTCGCGACGTTCGTGGAAGGCAAGAGCAACCAGCTCGCGAAGGCGGCGGCGCTGCAGGTCGCCGAAAATCCGGGACGCGCGTACAACCCGCTTTTCCTCTACGGCGGCGTCGGTCTCGGCAAGACGCATCTGATGCACGCCATCGCGCACTACATCAAGGAGCGCGATTCGGAGGCCCGCGTCGCGTACGTTCACTCGGAGCGCTTCGTGGGCGACATGGTGCGCGCGCTCCAGCACAACGCGATGAGCGAGTTCAAGACGGCCTATCGCTCGCTCGACGCGCTGCTCATCGACGACATTCAGTTCTTCGCGGGCAAGGAGCGTTCTCAGGAGGAGTTCTTCCACACCTTCAACGAGCTTCTCGAGGGACAGCATCAGGTGATCCTCACCTGCGACCGCTATCCGAAGGAGGTGGAAGGCCTCGAGGAGCGGCTGAAATCCCGCTTCGGCTGGGGTCTCACGGTCGCGATCGAGCCGCCGGAGCTCGAGACCTGCGTGGCCATCCTCATGAGCAAGGGCCAGAGCGCGGGTGTGGACCTCCCCGAGGAGGTGGCCTTCTTCATCGCGAAGCGGATCCGCTCGAACGTGCGCGAGCTCGAAGGCGCGCTGCGCAGGGTCATCGCGAACTCGCGGTTCACCGGTCAGCCGATCACGCTCGAGTTCACGAAGGAGGCTCTCAAGGACCTGCTCTCACTGCAGGCCAAGCTCGTCACCATCGAGAACATCCAGAAGACCGTCGCGGACTACTACAAGGTGCGCGTCGCGGATCTGCTCTCGAAGCGTCGCAGCCGCTCGGTGGCCCGGCCGCGCCAGGTGGCGATGGCGCTCGCGAAGGAGCTCACCAACCACAGTCTTCCCGAGATCGGCGATGCGTTCGGCGGCCGCGATCACACGACGGTCCTGCACGCCTGCAAGCGCATCAAGGAGCTGCGCGACACCGAGCAGCGCATGAGTGAGGACTACTCGAACCTGTTGAGAATCCTTGCAGGCTGATGTGGATTCTCTGTGGACAAGTCAGGGGATAAAGTTATGCACAGCGCGCCCACAGGCATTGTGCAGACGATCCCGCGACTGCTCCCGGCTCCTTCGAGGAACAAGCTCTTGATTCTTCGCGGAAAAGCCGGTTTTCACCGTCATCCACAGCGCTAACGGTCACTGCAGACAAGATTCAAGACTCATAAGAGATATCAAGAGACATCCATGAAGCTGACAGCCACCCGCGAGGAATTCCTCGCCCCTCTGCAGAGCGTCATCGGAGTGGTCGAGCGCCGGCAGACGATGCCGATCCTGGCGAACGTGCTGCTGTCGGCACGGGATAACCGGCTCAACATCACGGGTACCGATCTCGAGGTAGAGCTGGTCGCCACGAGCACGGTCGGCGTTCAGCAGCCGGGCGACATCACGGTGCCTGGCCGCAAGCTCCTCGACATCTTCCGCGCCTTACCCGAGAAGACGACCGTCACCCTGAGCACCGAAGGCGAGCGTGTGTCTCTGCGTGCGGGACGCAGCCGCTTCACGCTGTCGAGCCTTCCGGCGAGTGAGTTTCCCGTCGTCGAGGAAATCAATGCTCAGCAGACGCTCGATGTGCCGCAGGGGGAGTTCCGGCGGCTGATCGACAAGACGCACTTCTCGATGGCGCAGCAGGACGTGCGCTACTACCTCAACGGAATGCTGCTCGAGACGGAGGGCAAGACCCTGCGTGCCGTCGCCACGGACGGGCACCGGCTGGCGCTGTGTGAGACCGAGCTGCCGGGCGGTGCGCGTTCGGCACAGCAGGTCATCATCCCGCGCAAGGGCGTGCTCGAGCTGCAGCGGATCCTGGGGACGGAGGGCTCGATCGAGCTTGCGATCGGAACCAATCACGTTCGCGCCCAGATCGGCGACATTCGCTTCACTTCGAAGCTGATCGATGGCAGATTCCCGGATTATGCGCGGGTCATCCCCACGAATCCGCCGAAAGTCGTCGAAGCCGACCGTGAGGTGCTCCGCCAGGCGCTGCAGCGGACGGCCATCCTCTCGAACGAAAAGTACCGTGGAATTCGGCTCACGATCCGGCCGGATCTGCTCACGATCCAGGCACATAACCCCGAGCAGGAGGAGGCCGAGGATCAGGTCGAAATCAGCTACCGCGGCGATGAGCTCGAGATCGGCTTCAACGTCAACTACCTGCTCGACGCCCTGAACGCCATCGACGGCGAGAAGGTCGAGATCGGGCTCACGGACCCGAACAGCAGCTGCCTCATCCGGGCGCCGGGCACGACGCACACCAAGTACGTCGTCATGCCGATGCGCCTGTAGACCCCGCTCCGCGGGCCATATGCCTCATGAGTCTTGCCGAGCTCGTCGTGGAGGATCTTCGATGCCTCCACAAGGCCGAGCTGCATCTCCATCCCGGTCTCAACCTCATCTGGGGTGGTAACGGCGCGGGGAAGACTTCGCTCCTCGAGGCGATTTTCCTGCTCGGTCGCGGCCGATCGTTCCGGACGCGCAGCTCTGAACGGCTGATCCGACGCGGCCAGGAGCGGCTGGTCGTCTTCGGGCGTCTGGGGGAGCCGCCTGCCCAGACGGTCGGTGTGCAGGTATCGAAGCACGAAGGCACGGTCGCGAAGATCGGCGGCGCCTTCGTCAATTCCCTCGTCGAGCTGTCTCAGGTTTTCCCCGTGCAGGTGATCGAGCCCGGGGTGCACAAGCTGGTCGAGGAGGGAGGCCACCGTCGGCGCCGCTGGATGGACTGGGCAGTGTTCCACGTGGAACCAGGCTTCGCCGACACGTGGACACGCTACACACGGGCGCTGAAGCAGCGCAATGCCGCGCTTCGCACGCAGCCTGATCAGGCCGGGGTCTGGGACTTCGAGATCGCCCGGCTCGGGGAGATGCTCGCCGAGTCGCGCCGGAGCTTCATCGAGGCACTGCAACCCTACTGGCAGGCTGCCGTCGAGGCGCTGACGGGCCTACCCGTCGAGCTTCACTACTACCGTGGCTGGGGACAGGACCATTCGCTCGCGGAGGCCTTGGAAGCGAGCCGTTCCCGCGATCTCGCAAAGGGACTCTCGCACGTCGGGCCCCATCGCGCCGACGTGACCTTGAGGATAGAAGGGCGGCCTGCCCGGGACGTTCTCTCGCGAGGCCAGCAGAAGCTGGTTGCCGTTGCGATGACCCTTTCTCAGCTCCGTTTCCTGCAGGACACCTCCGGAACGACGCCGACACTTCTGCTGGACGACCCGGCGGCGGAGCTCGACGGCGAGCGCCTCCGGCGATTCATCGAGCAGGTCCAGCAGCTCCGTTGTCAGCTCGTCCTGACGTCCCTCACGCCCGACGTGCACCTGTTCGGAACACCGGACAGAGTGTTCCACGTGGAACAGGGGAGGGTGCAGCCGGTGTATAATGTCGCACCCTAAGATTGAGCCTCTGCATGTCCGCAGTAGACGTCTACGATTCCAGCAAAATCAAGGTATTGAAGGGCCTCGATGCCGTCCGGAAGAGGCCCGGCATGTACATCGGCGATACCGACGACGGGACGGGCCTGCACCACATGGTGTTCGAGGTCGTCGATAACTCCATCGACGAAGCCCTCGCCGGTTACTGCGACCGAATCGTCGTCACCATCCACGCCGATGAATCCGTCACCGTGGCCGACAATGGCCGCGGGATCCCGGTCGACATTCACCCTGAAGAAGGGCGGTCGGCTGCGGAAGTCATCATGACCGTGCTCCACGCCGGCGGTAAGTTCGACGACAGCTCGTACAAGGTGTCGGGCGGCCTGCACGGCGTAGGCGTCTCGGTCGTGAACGCCCTGTCCGACTATCTCCAGCTCACGATCTGCCGCGACGGCAAGATCCACAAGCAGGAGTATCACCTGGGCGAGCCGCTGGCACCGCTCGCGGTCGTCGGCGAGACGCAGGAGCGGGGCACGATCATCCGCTTCAAGCCGAGCGCGCAGATCTTCTCGAACATCCAGTTCAACTACGACGTTCTCGCGAAGCGTCTGCGAGAGCTGTCGTTCCTGAACTCTGGCGTGCGCATCGAGCTCATCGACGAGCGCGAGGGCAAGTCGGACGTCTTCGAGCATCACGGCGGCCTCAAGGCCTTCGTGCAGCACCTGAACCGCTCGCGGAATCCGATTCACGATTCCGTTTTCTGGTTCAAGACACAGGATGGCCCGATCACCGTCGAAGTCGCGATGCAGTGGAACGACTCCTATCAGGAGAGCATGTTCTGCTACACGAACAACATCCCGCAGCGCGACGGCGGTACGCACCTGGCCGGTTTCCGCAGTGCTCTCACGCGCACGCTGAACGACTACATCGAGAAGGAGATGTCCACCAAGAAGGAGAAAGTGGCGACGACCGGCGACGACGCGCGTGAAGGACTCACGGCGATCCTGTCGGTGAAGCTGCCCGATCCGAAGTTCTCCTCTCAGACGAAGGACAAGCTGGTCTCGTCCGAGGTCAAGGGCGTCGTCGAGGCGGCGGTCTCCGAGAAGCTCAGCGAGTTCCTGCTCGAGAATCCGCAGGCCGCGCGCGCCATCGTCAACAAGATCATCGAGGCGGCACGTGCGCGCGAAGCCGCGCGCAAGGCGCGCGAGATGACCCGCCGCAAGGGCGCGCTCGACGTTGCGGGCCTGCCCGGCAAGCTTGCGGACTGTCAGGAGAAGGATCCCGCGCTCTCCGAGATCTTCATCGTCGAGGGTGATTCAGCCGGCGGCTCCGCCAAGCAGGGCCGCGACCGCCGGACTCAGGCGATCCTGCCGCTCAAGGGCAAGATCCTGAACGTCGAGAAGGCGCGCTTCGACAAGATGCTCTCGTCCGCCGAAGTCGGCACTCTGATCACCGCGCTCGGGTGCGGGATCGGCAAGGACGAGTTCGACATCAACAAGCTCCGGTATCACCGGATCATCATCATGACGGACGCGGACGTCGACGGATCGCACATCCGCACGCTTCTGCTGACGTTCTTCTACCGCCAGATTCCAGAGCTCATCGAGCGCGGACACGTGTACATCGCTCAGCCGCCGCTCTACAGGGTCAAGCGCGGCAAGCAGGAGATCTACGTCAAGGACGACAACGAGCTCAATGCCCTGCTGCTCGCCACGGCCCTCGAAGGGGCCGCGCTGCACGTCAATTCGGAAGCGCCGCCGCTCTCGGGCCCGGGCCTCGAGATGCTCGCGCGCAAGTACATGGAGGTGCAGTCGATCATCAGGCGCTGGTCGCGCCGCTATGACGACCGGCTGCTCGAGCAGCTCATCTACATGCCGGAAGTGACGCCGGCGGACTTCGACCGGCTCGACTGGCTGCGCGGCTGGGTGCAGGACCTCAACGAGCGACTCAACGCCCTCAACGACGGCACGCGCACCTACCGGCTCGAGGTGCAGGCGGGCGAGGAGGGCCACCCGACGCGCATCGTCGTTCACAAGACCGAGCACGGCACGCCGAGCGACAAGTACCTGCCTCGCGAGTTCTTCGAGTCGGCCGAGTACCAGCGCATCGCGGACCTCGCGCGTACGCTCGCCGGGCTGATCGGCGAGGGCGCCTACGTGGTCCGGGGCAACGAGCGCCAGGAGGTCGGTTCCTTCAAGGAAGCGATGAAGTGGCTGCTCGACCAGGCGCGCAAGGGCCAGACCATCCAGCGCTACAAGGGTCTGGGCGAGATGAACCCGGAGCAGCTCTGGGAGACCACCATCAACCCCGCGACACGTCGCCTGATGCAGGTGCGGATCGAGGACGCGGTGGCCGCCGACGAGATCTTCACGACGCTCATGGGCGATGCGGTCGAGCCGCGGCGGGAGTTCATCGAGAAGAACGCGCTCTACGTCGCGAATCTCGACGTCTGACAGGCCAAACGGCGGCACGATTGGCTCACGGTCGTGCCGCTTCTCTTGTCCATACAGGTTATCGAATCAATAGTGATTCAATAGACTGGTACTTCGATCGATTCGCGACCGCGGCTCACTCACTGTCGCGGGGAGGCGGCGATGGGCGAAGAGTGATCCGTCGGCGCCCCTTGCTCGCCCCGCAGCCGGGCGATGGTCGACTCGATCCACCGCTGTGCTTCCTCGTTCACCTCGCGCACGTCGCGCCCCCGCGGATCGATCGGCGGGCCGATGACGATGCGCACCGTTCCGGGGAGCTTCAGAAATCCGCGGCGCCGCCAGTAGTACCCGGCGTCGTGCGCAACGGGCACGATGAGACATCCCGCCTGCTGCGCGAGCAGCGCGCCGCTCACACCGTAGCGGCGCGTCTGACCGGGCGGCATGCGTGTGCCTTCGGGGAAGATCATGATCCAGTCGCCTTCGGCGAGCCGCTGCTTGCCCTGCTCGACGACCTGGTTCACCGCGGTGTGACCCGCCTTGCGATCGATGGCGATTGCGTGGAGCTGACGCACGCCGAGCCCCACGATCGGGATCCACTGCAGCTCGCGCTTGAGGACCCACACCTGGCGCGGAAACTCCGCCACCATCGCGATCGTCTCGAACGCCGAGGAGTGCTTCCACAGCGCGACGTGAGCGCCCTGCGGAAGGTTCTCCCGTCCCTCGACGACGTAATCGAGCCGGCACGTCCACTTCAGCACCGTGAGGATCGTGCGCGCCCACACGCGCGCGAGCTCGAAGCGCCGCGGAAACGGCAGGAAGAGCGACGCGATCACGAAGAAGATCGCGTAGCAGAACGTCCAGAGGAACAGGAACGCCGTGAAGACGAGCGAACCGATGAGCTGCATGTCAGCCGGGCAGGCGCGACAGATCGGCGATGCCGCCGAAGAGACCTCGCAGCTCCTGGAGCAGCGCGAGGCGATTCGCGCGCAGCTGCGGATCCGGATCCATCACCAGCACGGTGTCGAAGAACGCGTCGACCTGCGGCTTGAGGCCTGCGAGCGCCGTCAGCGCGCCCGAGTAGTCGCGCGCGGCCACCGCGGAGTCCACCACGGCACGGAGCGACTGCAGAGCTCTATGCAGTTCGCGCTCCGCGTTCTCGCGGAGCTGCGCTTCGCTCGCCGCCGGCGGAATGCTGGCATCGGCCTTGCGCAGGATGTTCGCCGTGCGCTTGTTCGCGGCCGCGAGGCTCTCCGCTTCGGGGCGCGCGACGAACTGCGCAAGCGCCTTGAGCCGTGCCTCGAAGTCGAGCGGTGAGCGCGGCCGGACCGCGAGCACGGCATCGAACATCTCGGACGTGATGTCGAGCGATTCGGCTCCAGGCGCACCGCCCTCGAGGCAGTACGCGCGCAGACGCTCCATCACGTAGTCGTAGACCTCGTCCGCCACGCGCTCGCCCTGCACCGGCTGCAATGCGACGGCACGCTCGATGAGCGCGCGCAGATCGAGATCGAGCCGCTTCTCGAGCAGGATGCGCAGCACGCCGATCGCCGCACGGCGCAGGCCGAAGGGATCGCGCGTGCCCGAAGGCTTCTGGCCGATCGCGAAGATTCCCGCGAGCGTGTCGAGCTTGTCGGCGATCGCGACCGCGACGCCGGTCTTCGTCGCGGGCAGCTCACTGCCGGCACCGCGCGGGAGGTAGTGCTCGCGGATGGCCTCGCTCACTTCCGCAGGCTCGCCGTCGGCCGCCGCGTAGTAGCGGCCCATCACGCCCTGCAGCTCGGGGAACTCTCCGACCATCTCGGTGAGCAGGTCGCACTTGCAGAGATCCGCCGCGCGTTCGGCCCAGCCGCGATTCCCGCCGATGCGCTCCGCGATCTCGCCGGCGAGCGCGACGATGCGGCGCGTCTTGTCGCCGAGCGATCCGAGCTTTGCCTGGAAGGTCACGGCGTCGAGCCCGGCGCGGCGCGCCGCGAGCGGCTGCTTGCGATCCTGCGTCCAGAAGAACGCGGCGTCGGCGAGGCGCGGGCGCACGACCCGCTCGTTGCCCTCGCGCACCTTCTCCTCGTCGCGGCTCTCGATGTTGCTCACGGCGATGAACGACGAGAGCAGCTCGCCGTTCGCGTTCTCGATCGGGAAGTAACGCTGATGCTCCTGCAGCGTCGAAATGAGCACTTCACGCGGCAGCTCGAGGAAGCGCTCCTCGAAGCGTCCTGCGACGACCACCGGCCACTCGACGAGCGAGGTGACCTCGTCGAGCAGCTCGTCGTCGAACACCGCCCGCCCGCCGAGCTCGGTCGCCTTCGCGACGACGAGCTCACGCACGCGCGCGCGGCGCTCGTCGAAGTCCGCGATCACGCGCCCACGCTCGCGGAGCACCCGCGCGTAGCTCGACGGGCTCGAGATGCGAAGCGGCTTCGGCGCGAGGAAGCGATGACCGCGCGTGAGATTGCCCGCGGGCGTATCGAGCAGCACCGCCGGAATCACTTCACGGCCGAACAGCATCACGATCCAGTGCACGGGACGCACGAACTCGGCTTCACCCGAACCCCAGCGCATGCGCTTCGGAATCGGCAGCGCGTCGAGCGACTTCTGCACGATGCCCGGCAGCAGCTCGGTCGTCGCGGCACCCGGCCTCGTGCCGACGTAGAACAGGAACCGGCCCTTGCCTTCGTCGAGCTGCTGCAGCGCTTCGACGGACGTGCCGCAGCTCTCGGCGAACGCGAGCGCCGCGCGTGTCGGCTGTCCCGCCGAATCGAACGCGGCGCTCACGGGAGGTCCGCGGCGCTTCACGTCCTGATCCGGCTGGCGCGCCGCGAGACGCTTCACCAGCACGGCGAGGCGCCGCGGCGTGGCGAAAGATCGGATCTCGCCGTGCGCGAGTCCCGCCTGCTCGAGACCCGTGCGAACGCCTTCGCGGAAAGCGTTCTCGAGCTCGTGCAGCGCTTCGGGCGGCAGCTCCTCGGTGCCGATCTCCACCAGGAAGTCCTGTCTGCCCGAGGCGGCTGCCGCTGCGGCAGGAGCGGGCGCCGGTGCCGCAGGAGCAGCTTCGACGCGCGGCGCGCCTGCGAGCAGCGGAAAGCCCAGTGCTTCGCGGCTCGCGTAGTACGACTGCGCCACCGCGCGCGCCAGTGTGCGCACGCGCAGGATGTAGCGCTGACGCTCGGTCACCGAAATCGCACGCCGCGCATCGAGCAGGTTGAAGGTGTGCGAAGCCTTGAGCACCTGCTCGTACGCGGGCAGGGTGAGCTTCGCGGCGAGCAGGTCGTTGCACGCCTTCTCGTGCTCGTCGAAGTGCCGGAAGAGGACTTCGACGTCGGCCTTCTCGAAGTTGTACGCCGACTGCTCGACCTCGTTCTGGTGGTAGACGTCACCATACGTGACGCGGCCCTGCGGCCCGTCGGTCCACACGATGTCGTAGATGCTCTCGACGCCCTGCAGATACATCGCCAGGCGCTCGAGACCGTACGTGATCTCGCCGGTGACCGGCCGGCAGTCGAGCCCGCCCACCTGCTGGAAGTAGGTGAACTGCGTGATCTCCATGCCGTTGAGCCACACTTCCCAGCCGAGTCCCCAGGCGCCGAGCGTCGGCGACTCCCAGTTGTCCTCGACGAAGCGTATGTCGTGCACCAGCGGATCGAAGCCGAGCGCGCGCAGGCTCCCCAGGTAGAGGTCGAGGATGTCGAGGGGCGACGGTTTGATGACGACCTGGAACTGGTAGTAGTGCTGCAGGCGGAAGGGATTCTCGCCGTAACGGCCGTCGGTCGGCCGGCGCGACGGCTGCACGTAGGCCGCGCTCCAGGGCTCGGGTCCGATCGCGCGCAGGAACGTGGCGGTGTGGAACGTGCCCGCACCCATCTCCATGTCGTACGGCTGGAGGATCACGCAACCCTGCTCGGACCAGTAGCGCTGCAGCGCGAAGATCAGGTCCTGGAAGGTTCGCGGCGGCTGGCCGAGTTTCTGGCGCGTCATGGGTTTCGAGGGGATCCGTACGACTGCGAAAAAGAGCGCGGGAGTATAGAGCCTCTCGCCGCCCGCCTCCCGCCTGGAACGCGAGCGGCGCCGTATGCCGCGCCGCGGAAGCCTCGATCACTCAGGCCCCGGGTAATGGGCGCCCGAATGCACAATAACGGTGCGACATCCAGTGCACGCTGCACTACAATAGTGCACACGCGCGCATCGTATGCCGTAACTCATTGAATTTTCTGGACCTCCTGTCCTGGCACGGCGGCTGCACCATAAGGGCGCTACGTGAGCGCTGCTATGGCATCGACCTCCCGGGCGATGCGAGCACCCGGCGGCGTACGCAGCACCACCCTTCCCGGAGGCGATATGACACCAAGTGAAGTTCTCAAGCTCATAAAAGAAAAGGAGGTCAAGTTCGCGGACCTGCGGTTCACCGACACGCGCGGCAAGGAGCAGCACGTGACGATTCCCGCGCGTCTCGTGGACGAGGACCTGTTCCGCGACGGCAAGATGTTCGACGGCTCCTCCATCGCAGGATGGAAGGGTATCAACGAGTCCGACATGATCCTCATGCCGGACCCTGCCACCGCGGTCATCGATCCGTTCTTCGAAGAGACGACGATCAACCTCCGCTGCGACGTGATCGAGCCCGCGACGATGCAGGGCTACGAGCGCGACCCGCGCTCGCTCGCGAAGCGCGCCGAAGCCTATCTGCGCTCCACCGGCATCGCCGACCGCGCGCTCTTCGGACCCGAGAACGAGTTCTTCATCTTCGACAGCGTGCGCTTCGGCAGCGACATGCGCGGCACGTTCTACCAGATCGACTCCGTGCAGGGCGCGTGGAACTCGAGCACGGACTATCCCGACGGCAACAAGGGACATCGCCCCGGCGTCAAGGGCGGTTACTTCCCCGTGCCGCCCGTCGATGCGTTCCATGACATCCGCTCCGCGATGTGCCTCGCGCTCGAGGAGATGGGTCTCAAGGTCGAGGTGCATCACCACGAGGTCGCCACCGGCGGCCAGGGCGAGATCGGCGTGGGCGCCGGCGGCCTCGTCGAGAAGGCCGACGCCGTGCAGATCCTCAAGTACGTCGTGCACAACGTCGCGCACAACTACGGCAAGACCGCGACCTTCATGCCGAAGCCGCTCGTCGGCGACAACGGCAACGGCATGCACGTGCACCAGTCGCTGCAGAAGGAAGGCAAGACGCTGTTCGCCGGCGACAAGTACGGCGGACTGTCGGAGCTCGCGCTGTACTACATCGGCGGCATCATCAAGCACGCGAGGGCGCTGAACGCCTTCACCAACGCGTCGACGAACAGCTACAAGCGCCTGGTGCCGGGCTTCGAGGCGCCGGTGATGCTGGCGTACTCCGCGCGCAACCGCTCCGCGTCCATCCGCATTCCGTGGGTGTCGAATCCGAAGGCGCGCCGCATCGAAGTGCGCTTCCCGGACTCCACCGCGAATCCGTACTTCGCGTTCGCGGCGATGATGATGGCCGGCCTCGACGGCATCCAGAACAAGATCCACCCGGGCGATCCCGCGGACAAGGATCTGTACGACCTCGAGCCGGAGGAGGCGAAGGACATTCCGACGGTGTGCCACTCGCTCGACCAGGCGCTCGAGGCGCTCGACAAGGATCGCGAGTTCCTCACACGCGGCGGTGTGTTCACGAACGACGTGATCGATGCCTACATCAATCTCAAGATGCAGGAAGTCACGAGGTTCCGCATGGCGACGCACCCCGTCGAGCTGGAGCTCTACTACAGCTGCTGAGTGCCCGTGGCGGACGACACCTTCGCGGCAGACCTCCGGGACCGTCCTCATCCCCTCACCCTGCCCTCTTCCCCGCGCTGCGGGGAAGAGGGAATCCGCAGGTCGGGTGAGGGGGTGAGCGACGGCGCTCTGCGGGCCGCGATTTTGTCGTCGCTCCCGAGGAGGGCTATGCTCCTCTGCCATGCGCGGACTGCTGTTTACCTTAATGCTGGCGGCGTCCCCCGCCGCGTTCCCGGCCACTGTGTACAAGTGGGTCGACGAGAGCGGCGTCACGCACTACAGCGATCAGCCGCATCCGGGCGCGGAGCGGATCGAGCTGCAGAGCCTGCGGAGCGCGTTTCCCGCGCCGCGAAGCACCGCTGCGCCATCCGCGCCTGCGCGCGCACCCGCGGCGCAGGAGCAGGCGTACAGGGTCTGCGAGATCGTGCGTCCCGCGAACGACGAGGCGCTGCTCAACGTGTACGAGCTGCGGGCCCGTGTGCGCACCGAGCCGCAGCTTCGACCGGGACATCGTCTGGTGCTGGCACTCGACGGGCGGCGCGTTACGGATGCGAGCGCGTCCGATACCGGGGAATTCGTCATCTCCCCGATCTTCCGCGGCACTCACACGCTCACCTTCGTCGTCGAGAACGAACGCGGCGAGCAGCAGTGCCAGGCGCCGACCGTGACGTTCCACGTCCGTCAGCCTTCGGTACAGGCTCCCAACCCGGCCAATCGCCCGCGCTTCTAGCGGCTTCCGCGACTGGCCGCGTGCGCGAGGTGCGCCGTGGCCCCTGAACGCGAGTCGCCCGCCTGGCTGACGCACTACGATCCCGCGGAGCTGCTCGATGCGCTCTCGACGGGCATCGTGCTGCTCGACGGGCAGCTCTGCGCCATCTATGCGAACGTGGCGGCGCAGGATCTACTGGCGTTCAGCCTCAACCAGGCACGCGGCAGACCCTTCACGGATTTCCTGCACGAAGCGAACGGCCTGCCTGCGATCCTGCGGCGCGCGCTGCAGACCGGCGAAGCGTTCGCCGACCGCGAGCTCACCATCCGCACCATCGGCGCGCCGCGCGAGACGCGCGTGCTCGACGTCACGATCACGCCGCTTCCCGGTCAGCTCACGGGCACTCATCTGCTCCTCGAGCTGGCCGATGCGACGCAGCGTCACCGCATCTCGCGGGAGAACGATCTGCTCGCACGGCTCGACGGCAGCCGCCTGATGGTTCGCCAGCTCGCCCACGAGATAAAGAATCCGCTCGGCGGGCTGCGCGGCGCCGCGCAGCTCCTCGAGCGCGAGCTGCAGGACGGCAACCTGAAGGAATACACGACGGTGATCATCCGCGAGGCGGACCGGCTCGCGGCGCTCGTCGACTCGATGAACGGTCCGACTCGCGTGCCGAACAAGGAGACGATCAACGTCCACGAGGTATGCGAGCACGTGTATCACCTGCTGCGCGCGGAGGCGCCTCCGGGCGTGGCGATCGAGCGCGATTACGATCCCAGTCTTCCGAACACGCGCCTCGATCGTCACCAGATGATCCAGGCGCTGCTCAACGTCGCGCGCAATGCGCTGCAGGCCGTGGGCGAGCGCGGCCGCATCGTGCTGCGTACGCGCGTGCTGACGAACGTGAGCATCGGCACCGCCCGCCACCGCCTGGTGGCGAGCGTGCAGGTCGAGGACGACGGGCCCGGCGTCCCCGAGCATCTGCGGGCGAGCATCTTCTACCCGCTCGTCACGGGCCGGAGCAACGGCACCGGGCTCGGTCTGGCCGTGGCGCAGGATCTCGTCACGCGCCACGGCGGAATCATCGAATTCGAGAGTGAACCGGGCCGCACCGTGTTCACTCTCCTGCTGCCCATCGAGGAGACGGCATGAGCACGCAGAATCTGCGGGTCTGGCTCGTCGACGACGACGCATCGATCCGCTGGGTACTGGAACGCGCGCTGCGCAACGGCGGAATGGCTCCGCGCAGCTTCGAGGCGGCGGAGCCCGCGCTCGATGCGCTGAAGCGCGAATCGCCCGACGTTCTGATCACCGACATCCGCATGACGGGCCAGTCGGGTCTCGATCTGCTGAAGAAGATCCGCAGCACGCGCCCGACCCTGCCCGTGATCGTCATGACCGCGCATTCCGATCTCGGGAGCGCGGTGTCGGCGTACGAGAGCGGAGCGTTCGAGTATCTGCCCAAGCCTTTCGACATCGATCAGGCGGTCGAGCTCGTCAAGCGCGCGGCGCGCATCCAGCCGCACGGCGGTTCGCCCGAGCTGGCGCACGTGCCGCGCATTCCTTCGCTGCTCGGCCGCGCGCCGGCGATGCAGCAGGTGTTCCGCGCGATCGGCCGGCTCTCTCGCTCGAGTGTCACGGTGCTCATCACGGGTGAATCGGGCACTGGCAAGGAGCTCGTCGCGCGTGCCCTGCACGATCACAGCCCGCGCGCCGGCAAGCCGTTCATCGCGCTCAACACGTCGGCGATTCCGGGCGAGCTGCTCGAGTCCGAGCTCTTCGGTCACGAGAAGGGCGCGTTCACGGGCGCGGACTCGCAGCGCCGCGGACGCTTCGAGCAGGCCGACGGCGGTACGCTGTTCCTCGACGAGATCGGCGACATGTCGACGCCGCTGCAGACGCGCCTGCTGCGCGTGCTCGCAGAGGGCGAGTTCTACCGCGTCGGCGGTCAGACGCCGATCCGCACCGACGTGCGCGTGATCGCCGCGACACACCAGAATCTGCAGGAGCGCGTGCAGCGCGGGCTCTTCCGCGAGGATCTCTATCACCGGCTCAACGTGATCCGCATCGAGCTGCCGCCGCTGCGCGCGCGCTCCGAGGACATTCCCGATCTGCTCGAGCACTATCTGAAGGTCGCCGCCGCCGAGCTCGGCGTCGAGCCGAAGGTGCTCTCGCCCGAAGCGCTCGAGCGACTCGTCGCGTATCACTGGCCGGGCAACGTGCGCGAGCTGGTCAACCTCTGCCGTCGCCTCACCGTGCTCGCGCCCGGCAGCGAGATCCGTCCCGAGGATCTGCCTGCGGAGCTGCTCGCGGGCACGGCGGGTGATCCCGGCGAAGTGGAGTGGACTCGTGCGCTCGCGAGCTGGGCCGATCGTCAGGCGATGGCTGGAAGGCGGCCGCTGCTCGACGAGGCGCAGCCCGAGTTCGAGCGCGTGCTCATCCGCGCCGCGCTCAAGCGCACGCAGGGCCACAAGCAGGAAGCTGCGAAGCTTCTCGGCTGGGGACGCAACACGCTCACGCGCAAGCTCAAGGAGCTGCGCATGAACGTTCCCGACTGAGCGACTCGCCTTTCCGCGTTGTCACGTCCGCACTGCGTCTCTCCCGGCATTGCGCCGGGAGAGACGCGGTGCGGAAGATATCTGTCCCGCCCTCGTTGAATCCTGCTCTAATGCCCTTCACCGCGGGCAGGGCCGCCGCCGCCCGCTTCGGGCTCGAGCGCCGGCGTCGTCACGCGGGCGGACGGGATCCGGCGCTCGCCGGTCTCGGCATCGGCGGCATCGCCGTGGCGCTCGCCGCGCTGCCGGGCGAAATCCGCCGCATCGTCGAGGCGCAGGAAATGACGCGCTTCGATCGCTGTCACTTCCTGAGCTACGCCGAATCGTCGCTGCAGCTCGTGGTGGTGTACTTCGTGCTCACGGCCAACTACACGACCTACGCCGACGCGCAGCAGGCGATCAACCTCGCCATCTTCCGCCGTTTCGAGGAGCTCGGCGTGAGGTTCGCCCATCCCACGCGCACGGTGCACGTCGAAGGCATGGCTGCAGAGGCGCTTCAGAGCAGTGCGCCGCTTCGTTCAGCGGGGCAGGTGGGCTGAAGGGAAAGCGCCGGCTGCGAAACGTGGTGTTCCGGGTTCTTACGGGCCGGAGTCGAGCGTGCCGACGAGCTGCGCGACGCTCTTGAACCCGTTCGTCCTCAGATAGTCTGCGATGCCGGCGTTGATGCGCTTGCAGACCAACGGATCGTAGAACAGCGCCGTTCCCACGCCGACCGCGCTCGCGCCCGCGATGATGAACTCCAGCGCATCGTTGGCGCAGGTGATGCCGCCCTGGCCGATGATCGGCACGCCGTGGCGCTTCGCCACCTCGTACACCTGATGCACCTTGAGGAGCGCGATGGGCTTGATCGCGGGTCCCGAGAGTCCGCCCTGCACGTTGCCGAGGATGGGCTTGCGCGTGCGCACGTCGATCGCCATGCCCATGACGGTGTTGATGACCGACAGGGCGTCCGTGCCGGCCTCGATGCAGCGCCGCGCGTTCTCGCGGATGTCCGTCTGATTCGGCGAGAGCTTGGTGATGAGCGGCTTCTTCGTGACGCGCCGGCAGGCCTCCACGACGCGCGCGGACATGTCGGGATAGTTGCCGAACGCGACGCCGCCCTCCTTCACGTTCGGGCACGAGATGTTGATCTCGATCGCGTCGATGGGCGATGCGTCGAAGCGGCGCGTGACCTCGACGTACTCCTCGATGGTCGATCCCGAGACGTTCGCGATGAAGCGCGTCTCGCTGAAGTCGAGCCCGGGCAGAACGTGCCGCACGACGTGATCGACGCCCGGATTCTGAAGGCCGATGGCATTCAGCATCCCCGCAGGCGTTTCGAAGATGCGGTGCGGCGGATTGCCGAGACGCGGCTCGAGCGTCGTGCCCTTGAGCACGATCGCACCCGCGTCGCGGTTCGAGAAGCCTTCGATGCGCGTGTACTCCTCGCCGAAGCCCACGCAGCCCGAGAGCAGCACGATGGGCGAGGCGAGCTCGAGCCCGCAGAGCTGGACGCGCAGCAGGTCGTCGGGCCGATCGTTCGTGGCGGACATGACGCGCTAGTCTACCCCCTTCGGGCAGGCGGTAGACTGCGAGCCGCAATCGATGAGCGCGCCATGTTCCACGTCGTACTGTTCCAGCCCGAGATCCCCCCGAACACCGGCAACATCATCCGCCTCTGCGCGAACACCGGCTGCACGCTGCACCTGGTGAAGCCCCTCGGCTTCACGCTCGAGCGCAGAGCCGTGCGCAGGGCGGGGCTCGATTACGACGAGCTCGCGGACGTGCGGGTACACGCGGACCTCGACGCGTGCCTCGCGGCGCTCGCCGGCTCGCGCATCCACGCGGTCGAGACGAGCGGCACGCGCCGCTACAGCGATGTGAGCTTCGCCGAAGGAGACGCGCTCGTCTTCGGCCCCGAGACGCGCGGCCTGCCCGCGCGCGTGCTCGAGCGCGTGCCGCCCGAGCGGCGGCTCTTCATCCCGATGCGTGCCGGGAATCGCAGCGTCAATCTCGCGAACGCGGTTTCGGTGGTCGTCTACGAAGCGTGGCGTCAGAACGGCTTCGCCGGCGCGGCGCAGCCCGCGGCGCTCAATCCGTCTCCGCCTTGATGGGGCGCGTCATGAGGCCGCGCACGACTTCCTGCGCGGGCCGGTTCTCGTACAGCACGCCGTAGATCCCTTCGCAGATCGGCATGCTGACGTTCTCGCGCTGCGCGACACTGTGCACGGCCTTCGCCGCCGCGTAGCCTTCGACAACCTGACCGATTTCGCGCAGCGCTTCCTCGGCGGACTTTCCTGCCGCGAGCAGCAGCCCGAAGCGGCGATTGCGCGACTGGTTGTCTGTGCACGTCAGGACCAGGTCGCCGAGGCCTGCGAGCCCCATGAAGGTTTCGCGCTGCGCGCCGAGAGCGACGCCGAGGCGCATCATCTCGGCGAGCCCGCGCGTGATGAGCGCCACGCGCGTGTTCGCGCCGAAACCGAGGCCGTCGGAGAGCCCCGCGCCGACTGCGAGCACGTTCTTCACCGCACCGCCGACCTCGACGCCGACGATGTCGCTGGAGGTGTAGGCGCGGAGTTGCGTTGAAGAGATCTCGCGCGCGAGCGCCGTCGCGAAGGCGGCATCGGGCGATGCCACGGTGAGCGCAGTCGGCAGCCCTGCGCCGACTTCGCGCGCGAAGGTGGGACCCGACAGGACGGCGATCGGCCGCTCGACGCCGAGTATCTCCCGCGCGACCTGATGCGGGAGCTTGCCGCTCTCCAGCTCGAATCCCTTGGTGGCCCAGGCGATGCGCGCTTCCGGCCCGATCCTGCGCGCCACCTCGCTGAGAAGTCCGCGGAACGCGTGGCTCGGCACGACGATCAGCACGTCGACCGCACCGTCGAGCGCGGCGTCGAGATCGCTCGTGACGCTGAGCGTCTCGGGAAACTGCGCCTCCGGCAGATAGCGCACGTTGCGCCGCTCGCGCGCCATGGTCGAGACGAGCGCGGCGTCGCGGCCCCACAGGCGCGTCGGCCGGCCGGAACGTGCGAGCTGGATCGCGAGCGCGGTGCCCCACGAGCCCGCACCCAGCACGGCCCATGGCACGCCGCTGCCTGCCTCCCCCGTCATGCTTCGGCCCGCGCCGCGGCCGCGAGCTTCAGTTCGCGGCCTGCGCCTTCTGCGCCTGTGCCTGTGCCTCGGCCAGCGAGCGCGCGTAGAGCGCTTCGAAGTTGACCGGAGGCAGGAGGAACTGCGGGAAGCCGCCCTGCGTGACGAGGTGCGACACGGAAGCACGCGCGTACGGGAACAGCACGCTCGGGCAGATGCTGCCCACCGCGCGCTTGACGTCTTCCTCGCTGAGATTCCGCATGATGAACACGCCCGCCTGCTTCACCTCGACGAGAAACAGCGTCGTGTTGTTCTGCTTGGCGGACACCGTCACCGTCAGAACGACCTCGCGCACGTCGGGCGCGAGCGTGCTGACGCTCGTGTGCAGATCCAGGTTGATCTGCGGGTTCCACGCACCTTCCACGCGCGGGCCGTTGGGAGCCTCATAGGAGCAGTCCTTCAGATAGACGCCCTGGAGGGCGAGCTGAGGACCGTCCTGCGCCTGCGTCTCGGGCGCCGGCGCGGCGCCGGCAGAATCGTTCGTCGTCATTTGCAGCTCCTGAAATGCGCGTTCCTCAAGTGTGATCCGCCTCGAGCAGCGGATCGAGCCCGCCGGATGCGTCGAGTGCGTAGAGATCGTCCGACCCGCCGATGTGCCGCGAGCCTATGAAGATCTGGGGAACTGTACGCCTGCCGCTGCGCTCGATCATCTCCGCGCGTGCCTCGGGCCGCTCATCGATGTCGATCTCCTCGAACTCGACCCCTTTCGATTTCAGCAGCCGCCGGGCGCGTGCACAGTAAGGGCACCAGCTCGTGGCGTACATCACGACTTTCGGCATTTGCGACTCCTTCGCGGTCACGCGCGGCTCAGCTCTTCGTGAGCGGCAGATTCTCGGCGCGCCAGGCGGCGAGCCCGCCCCGCAGATTGAAGGCCTTGGTGAAGCCCTGGGCGTGGAGCTGCCGCACGGCGGCGGCGCCGAGCGAGCCCGTCTCGTCGTACACGATCACGGGCTTTTCCTTGTACTTCTTCAGAACTTCGGCGGCCTTGAGGATCTGATCCGAGGCCATGTGCCGCGCGCCCGCGATATGGCCGGCCGCGTACAGGTCGGAGGTACGGATGTCGAGCACCAGTGCACCGTGGTTCGCCAGCCGGATCAGCTCCTGCGGCGAGATGGCGGCAGCGTTCTGCGACCGGGCGCGCAGCTCGTAGGCCACGACGATCAGCGCCATCACCACCGCGGCCCAGAACAGCCAGGGGTGATTACCTGCGTATTCGATCAGACGTTCCACGCGATTCGCCGACGTTCCGGTCCAAAAGGTCGCGCATTATAGAGCGCGGTCCGGTGTCCTGCCTCACCCTGGGCTTCGCCTCCAGCCGCCTTGCCGGGTGCGCGGGACTGTCGCCGCGGTGCAGCCGGCGGTAGGCTTCGACGCTGCATCCGGGGGGCCCTCGCCCATGTTCCGTTCGCTCCTTACGCCGACAGACCGCCCGACCCTGGGTCGCACGGGTGCGCGCCGCTGCGCTTGGCTCGCGGCGCTCCTTGCTTCGGGCCTCGCGGTCCTCGCCGGAGCGCAGCAGACGGACAAGGTGCGCGACGCGAAGCAGGCGGAAGCGGAGCTCAAGGCGGTCAAGGCGGAAATCGAGCGTATCCGCCGCCAGGTGAGCCGCGATCAGATCGAACGCGACCGCCTCACGCGCGACCTCCGGGAGGCGGAAGTCGCCGTGGCGAAGGCTCGCGAAGGACTCGAGCGCGTCCGGCAGGAACGCGAGACGCATACCCGGCGGCGAGCCGAGCTCGGACGCGAGAAGCGCGAGCTCGAGAAGCAGCTCGCGGACGAGCGCTCCGCGCTCGCCGGAGAGCTGCGCGCGGCCTATCTCATGGGTCGCGAAGAGCCGCTCAAGCTCCTGCTCAACCAGAAGGACCCGGCGCGGGCCGGGCGCATGCTCACCTACTACGGGTACTTCGGACGGGCGCGTGCCGAAAGGATCGGGCGCATCGAGGAGAGCGTCACGCGGCTCGCCGAGCTCGATCGCGAGCTGGAACAGGAAGAGCGACGGCTCGCGGCGCTCGAAGAAGAGCGCAAGGCGGAGGTCGAGCGTCTCGAGCAGGCGGCGAAGCAGCGCAGCGCGGTTCTCGCGAAACTCAAGGAAGAATCGCGCTCGCGCGAGCAGAGCCTCAAGCGCCTGCAGGCCCAGCAGTCGGGGCTCGAGAAGCTCCTCACCGAGCTGCGCCGGGCGATGGAGCGCTTCCCGGTCGACGCGAAGGACGCCTTCGCGCGTCTGCGCGGCAAGCTCGCCTGGCCCGTCACCGGGAAGATCGTGGCGCGCTTCGGCGAGACACGTGCCGGCGGCCTCAAGTGGAACGGTGTCCTCATCGCCACCGAGCGCGGCACGCCGGTGCGCGCGATCTATCACGGCCGCGTCGTCTATGCGGACTGGCTGCCCGGGCTGGGGCTCCTCACGATCATCGACCACGGCGACGGGTACCTGAGCCTCTACGGCCACAACGAGCGCCTCTACAAGGCGGCTGGCGAGCGCGTCACGGCGGGCGATGTCATCGCGGCCGCCGGCGACAGCGGCGGGCGCAGCCGCCCCGAGCTCTATTTCGAGATCCGCCGGGCCGGGCGGCCCGTCGATCCGCGGCCCTGGTTCAGCTCGCCCCAGCCGCGCGGCTGAAGCCTTGCGGCGGCCCCCCGCCCCTTCTGCGCACGCTCCCGGCCTGCCCGGCTGCCGCCCCGGTTCTTCCGGGGAACCGCTGCGCCGCGATTTGACGAAAACGCCAACTCGTTCAACGAATCGGATCGCGCTCCTTGGGATGGTGGGTCGCCCGAACCCACGGTCGTCATCGGATGATTCACCCCACCACGACAACAAAGGACAGCGGTGAAGCCTGGGACGCGCTCGAGCCCTATGCGCAGGTCATCAGGTCCCTGATGCCGCGCGCGGCAGCGGTCGTGGTGTTCGACGGAGACGGCCAGCTGCGCTGGTCGAGCGAGACGACGACCGGTCCAGACCTCGTCGGTCTGATCGACGAGACGCTCTTCGCCGCGCGCACCGACCACGCATCGCCCGGAACGCTCAGGCTCCTGGCCGGAGACGTCCCCGTCTACGTCTTCTGGATCCGCAGCAATGCGGGCCAGCTCATCGCCATCGTCGGCGTGGTGTGCCGCGCCGTCGGTTCCGCGGAAGGCGAGCACCGTCCCTTCTCGTTCGTGCACTCGCTGCTGCGGCCGGCGCTCGAGTGTCTGCGCCGCGAGCTGATCGCGCGTGCGGCGATCGACGATCTGAGCAACACCGTGACCACGCTCGATCGCGATCTCGCGCTGCTGCTCGCCGAGTTCGCGGGCCCGCGCGGCGGCAACGGCACCGACGGTGCCGACGACCTCAAGGCCATCCTGCAGAGCGCCACCGAGCACCTGGGATGCCCGCTCGCCGCGCTCATCGTGCCCGAGAAGAGCATCGTGCAGATGCGCACGCACGGCGAGAATCCGCCGGACCGGCAGCTCGTGGCGCGCACGCACCGGCAGCTCCTGTCGATGGCGCAGATGCGCCGCGAGCCCGTGATCATCAATCAGCTCCAGACGGGCTCGGCCGCGCTGCAGATGCCGTACCGGATTCTCTCGTGCCCCGTGCGTCATGCGTCGGGGCGCGTGATGGGCGTGCTCGCGGTGTTCCGCAACGAAGCGGCGCCCGCGTTCACCGAGCGCGATGCGCGCCTCGGCGACGTGCTCGCGCGCCGCGCGGCTGCCGTCATCGAGAGCAGCTTCGACGCGCTGAGCGGGCTCTACACACGCCCGGCTTTCGAGCAGCGCGCGCGTGCGGTCCTGGCGGGTGCCGACCGCAACGCGCGCTGGAGCGCGCTCTACATCGACTCGGATCAGCTCCACGCCATCAACGACAACTTCGGCATGCACGTCGGCGATTCGGTGATCGGCCAGATCGGCGAGCTGATCCGCCGCCGGCTGCCGCCCGGCGCGTTCGCTTCACGCATCTCGGGCGACCGTTTCGCGATCCTCCTGCCGAGCGCTCCCGAGGACGCGGCGACATTCGCGGACAGTCTGCGCGAAGGCGTCGAGCGGCTCGGCGCCGCGCAGGACAACTCCCGCCTGCACGTCTCGATCAGCATCGGCGTCGCGCCGGTGGAGCCGGGGTCCGTGGAGCTCACTCATTCGCTTGCGGCGGCGGAAATGGCGTGCAAGGCCGCCAAGGACCGAGGCCGCAACCGCGTCGAGGTCTACCAGACCGCCGACGTCAGCATCGTCCGCCGCTTCACCGACATCAACATCGCCACGCGGCTGCGAGCGGCGATCGAGGAAGGCCGCATGCGCCTCTACGCGCAGCTCATCCTGCCGCTCGGCACGGTGGGACACGACCGGCCGCACTACGAAATCCTGCTGCGCATGGTCGACGAGGACGGCGAGACCTTCGGTCCTGACCGTTTTCTGTCGGCGGCGAACCGCTATCAGCTGATGCCGACGCTCGATCGGTGGGTGATCGAGCAGACGATCGCGCGCTTGAGGCCGCATCGCGAGCTGCTCGCGAGCGCGCCCGCGGTGTTCGCGATCAACTTCTCGGGCCAGTCGCTCAACAACGAGGAGTTCGCCGATTTCCTGCTCGAGCAGATCGAGGGCAGCGGGCTGCCGCCCGAGCTGTTCTGCTTCGAGCTGACCGAGAACGCGACGATCGCGAATCTCGCGCGCGCCGAGGTCATCATGCGGCGGCTGCGCCGCATCGGCTGCGGCATCGCGCTCGACGATTTCGGCACGGGGCTCTCGTCCCTGTCGTATCTGCGTCAGCTTCCGGTGACGATGCTCAAGATCGACGGGAGCTTCGTGCGCGACATCCTGAAGGACCCGCGCTCGGAATCGATGGTGCACGCCATCGCGCAGCTCGCGCGCGCCATGTCGCTCGCCACGGTCGCCGAGTACGTCGAGACCGAGGAGCTGCGCAGCCGCGTAGCGGCGCTCGGCGTCGACTACGGGCAGGGTTTCGCCATCGGCAGGCCTCTGCCCTTCGAAGAGATCATGGAAGAGCTTCCGGTGCTCGCCGCCGCGTCGCCCGTCTGCTGCCCGGTCGAGGAAGCTCTTCCGCAATTGCGCACAGGAAGCGCGTACTAGCAAGCTTGGCAGTAATTGGTCGTTCTCTTTCATTGACCTGCGACGCAAAGCTGTAGTACTCAATGCGCTCGCACAACTGGGGGTCTCAAACAGAATGTCCACGCGATCGCGCACGCTGATCGCTCTCGTGGCCGGGGCGGTTCTGGGTTTCTCGTCGGCGCTGTCCGGCGACGTCCTCGCCGAGAAGCGCAGCAGCATGGGTTCAGGGAAGAACGCCGACGCACCGGCAGCTCTCCCCTGGGAAGAAGCACGTCTCCTTGCCGAAGTCTTCGAGAAGGTCAAGCGGGAGTACGTCTCCGAGATCGACGACCGGGAGCTCATGGAGAAGGCCGTACGCGGCATGATCGCGTCGCTCGATCCGCACTCGACGTACCTCGACAGCAAGCAGTTCGAGCAGATCCGGCTCTCGACGACGGGCTCCTATCCCGGCGTCGGCATCGAAGTCGTGGCCGCCGACGGCCACGTGAAGGTGCAGCGGCCGATCGAAGGCTCGCCGGCCGCGCAGGCCGGCATGAAGACCGGCGACCTCATCCTGAAGATCGACGACACCGAGGTCGGCGCGGATCTCTCGGGCGCCATCGCCCGCATGCGCGGGCCGGAAGGCAGTACCGTCAAGCTCACGGTTCTGCGGCCCTCGACCGGAGAGACACTCGAGTTCAATCTGCGCCGTGCCAGGGTCGCCGTGCACAGCGTCGTGCATCAGCAGCTCGAGCCCGGCTACGGCTACGTCCGCATCACGACGTTCAGCGAGACGACGCCCGCCGATCTCAACCGCGCCATCACGGAGCTGCAGAACGCGAGCCCGACGGGCCTCAAGGGCCTCGTGCTCGATCTGCGCAACAACCCGGGCGGTGTGCTCGAGTCGGGCGTCGCCGTCGCGGATGCCTTCCTCGAGGAAGGCCTGATCGTCTCGGCGGATGGACGCACCGCCGATGCGCGCTTCCGCATGGAGGCGACTCCGGGCGATCTGCTCAACGGTGCTCCGCTCGTCGTGCTCGTGAACGGCGGGTCGGCGTCGGCTTCGGAGATCGTCGCAGGCGCGCTGCGCGATCACGGACGCGCGAAACTGATCGGCCACAAGACCTACGGCAAGGGCTCCGTACAGACGGTCATGCCGCTTTCGCACGGCGGGGCCATCAAGCTCACGACGTCGCGCTACTTCACGCCGTCGGGCGCCTCGATCCACGAGAAGGGCATCATTCCCGACATCGTCGCGGAAGGACCGGAGCGTCCGCCTGCCGACATCCGCGGCGCGAATGCGGACGAGCCGCTCACCGCGCGCGACGACGAAGTGCGGCTCGCGCTCGAGACGCTCAAGGCGCACACTGGCGACGACGCCCGCCCCACGACCGCGTGGGCGGGCACGCCACGCATCGCTGCGGCACCCTGAGAGAAGGACCGCTGATTGGAGCTGATCCACTGGTTCATCGACGTCGTACTGCACCTCGATCGACATCTCGTCGACCTGATGCAGCAGTACGGCGTGTGGATCTATGCGATCCTGTTCCTGATCATCTTCTCGGAGACGGGCTTCGTCGTCACGCCGTTCCTGCCCGGTGACTCGCTGCTCTTCGCGGTGGGCGCGCTCGCGGCGGTGGACACGAGCGGCACGCTGACGGCGCCGCTCGCGAGCGTCCTGCTCGCCGCGGCGGCGATTCTCGGCAATACGCTGAACTACTCCATCGGGCGGTGGATCGGGCCGCCCGCGTTCAGCGGCCGCTACCGCTTCCTCAAGGTGGAGTACCTGCGCCGCACGGAGGAGTTCTTCATCCGTCACGGCGGCAAGACCATCGTGCTCTCACGCTTCGTGCCGATCATCCGCACGTTCGCGCCGTTCGTCGCCGGCGTCGGGCGCATGCCCTATGGCCGCTTCCAGGCGTACAACATCGCGGGCGGCGTGTCCTGGGTGATGATCTTCATCTGGGGTGGCTATCTGTTCGGCAACATCCCGATCATCAAGAACAACTTCGGGATCGTCACGATCATCATCGTGATCGTGTCGCTGCTGCCGCTCGCCGGTGCGCTCGCGCGCTCGCGCCGCCCGGCGTGATCGTTCATTCGATCCGGCCGCGGATCATTCGACGATGACGACGCGGTTGCGCCCTTCGCGCTTGCTGCGGTAGAGCGCATCGTCCGCGCGGCGCAGCAGCGCTTCGGCTGCCGTCTGCGCGGACTCCTCGCGGTCGGAGAGCGTGGCGACTCCGAAGCTCGCGGTGACCAGGATCTCGCCCATGGACGTCGCGAAGGGCTGCGACGCGCAGCGTCCACGGATCTTCTCCGCGACGGCAGCCGCGCCTTCGGCGGTCGTCTGCGGGAGCACGATCACGAACTCCTCGCCGCCGAAGCGTGCGATCCAGTCGCTCGCGTTCCGGATCGAGCCGAGCGACAGCGCCGCGAACTGACGCAGGACTTCGTCGCCCACCTGGTGGCCGTACTCGTCGTTGATCTTCTTGAACTGGTCGAGATCGGTCATCACGACGGACATCGCGTGGTCGTAGCGGCGCGCGCGCTCGACCTCGCGCGGGAGCTGCTCATTCAGATAACGGCGGTTGAACGTGCCGACGAGGGCGTCCGTGATGGAGAGCAGCTGGATCTTGGCGTTCGCCTCGCGCAGTGACTGCTCGAGCTGCACGATGCGCCGCCCGGCATTGAGCCGCGCGAGCAGCTCGGCTTCGTTGGCCGGCTTGCGGATGTAGTCGTCGGCTCCGGATTCGAGGCCCGTGACGACGTCGTCGATGGAAGCCTGTGCCGTCAGCAGCAGGATGTAGACGTAGGTGGGCAGGGTGAGCTTGCGGACCTGGCGGCAGAGCGTGGCGCCGTCGATGCCGGGCATGTCGCGGTCCGTCAGGAGCATCTGGAACTCCCCGGTCGCCACCCGCTCCAGCGCGCTCTCCCCGTCGGGCGCGGTCTCCACCTCGTAGCCCGCCCGCCTCAGCAGCCGCTCGAGGAGCAGGCGCTGCGTCGGCTCGTCCTCCACCAGCAGGAGCTTCAGCCGTTGTGCCTCGTTCATGGCCTCACCGCGGCCTCACCGCGTGTCCGGCGTCGATCATACGCCAACGGCGCAGGAGGCCGTCGCGCGCGTCCCGCCCGATGGCACAATGTGCCCCATGGTGGATCGAACCCGCGGCTACGCACATCGCATCGACATCCTCGCCGAGCCGCAGCGCGTCTGGCAGGCGCTGACCGACTCGGCCGCCCTCGTCCGCTGGTGCGCGCCGAATGCGGAGATCCGCGCGCGGCCTGGCGGGCTGTTCCGGGTGAGCATCGATCGCGCCATCGAGCTCGAGGCACACATCGACGTTTTCGATCCGTGCCGGCGGCTGCGGCTCATCTACCTGCCTTCGCCGTCGCTGCCGCCGGCCGACAGCGTGCCGGTCGACGACTTCATTCTCGAAGCGAGGCGCCGTGGGACGGTTGTGCGCCTCCTCGGCTCGGGTATTCCGGCGGACGAGTCGTGGAACGTGCTTTACCTGAGGTTGCGCATCGCGTGGGAACGGGCGCTCGCCCGTCTGAAGATCTACGTCGAACAGGGCTCGATGGAGGAGGCGGTATGATCGGCTTCGTCTTCCGCGCGGTGATCGCCGCGCTCGGGCTGTGGCTCGCGACGTGGCTCATGCCCGAGCGCATTCACATCGACTCGGCCGTCACGCTCCTCCTGGCAGGGCTCCTCCTCGGCGTCGTCAACGCGATCGTCAGGCCCGTCGCCGTCATCCTGACGCTGCCTCTCACGCTGCTCACGCTGGGGCTCTTCCTGCTGGTCGTGAACGCGGCGATGCTCGCGCTGGTCGCCCTGCTGCTGCCCGGATTCAGCATCGACGGCTTCTGGGCGGCGTTCCTCGCCGCGATCATCGTCGGCATCACCGGCTGGCTCGGTTCCTGGTTCATCGGCTCGAACGGGCGCGTCGAGGTGTACGCGCGCCGCGGCCGCTGAAGGTGCCGAAGCCAGCGGTTCAGGTGCGCAGCGTGGCGTCCGACGGCGCCGGTCCGCGGGACGTGGCCGTGCGGTAGAGCAGTAGCGCGAGCACCGCGAGAATCACGAGGCCGAGCCAGCCACCGAACTGCAGGAACTCGGGCAGTGCGAGCACGTCCGAGCGGCCGGTGGTGACGATGGGAATCGCGATGAGGATACCCATCAGTGCCTCGCCGGTGATCATGCCCGCGGCGAACAGCATGCCCTTGCGCCCGAGACGCTCGGCTTCCTCGGGGCTCGGGGCCACGCCGCGCGTCGCACCGCCAGTGAGCGTACGTTCGGCGAACCAGGCGAGCGCTCCGCCGAGAAAGATCGGCACGGTAAGCTCGAGGGGCAGATAGATTCCCACGGCGGCGGCGAGCACCGGTACGCGGAAGCTCGCGCCACGCGCCTTGAGGATCTCGTCCACGGCGATGATCGCCGCGCCGATCAGCGCGCCGATCGCGACCATGTTCCACGGCAGCGAGCCGCCGAAGAGCCCGCGCGAGACGGACGCCATGAGCGTCGCCTGCGGTGCGATCAGCGGCGAGGGATGCTCGGGCGTCGGCACGCCGATGCCGTAGGCGGCCGCCAGGAGATTCAGCACCGGTGCCATCACGAGCGCGCTCACTGCCGCGCCGATCGCCAGCATGACCTGCTGACGCCACGGCGTCGCACCGACGAGATATCCGCACTTGAGGTCCTGGAGATTGTCGCCGCTGATGCACGCCGCACAGCAGACGACGGCACCGATCATGATCGCGGCGACGGGTCCGATCTCGGAGCCGCGGCCCATGAGGCCGAGAAGCACCACGGCGGCGAACAGAATCGTCGCGATGGTGATGCCCGAGACCGGGTTGTTGGACGAGCCCACCAGTCCCGCCATGTACGCGGAGACCGAGCAGAACAGGAAGCCCGCGACGATCATGATGACGGTCATCGGCAGGCTCACCGCGAAGCTGTCGACGATCGTCTGATACAGCGCGAGCAGCGGCAGACTGAAGAGCACGATGCCGATGAGCACCGACTTCATCGGCAGGTCCTGCTCGGTGTGTGCGACCGCAATGCCCGATGCGGCGGCGCGCGTCGCGGCGAGACCGCTGCGGATGCCCGAGAGGAGCGATTTGCGCAGCGACACGAGCGCCCACAGGCCGCCGATCAGCATCGCGCCGACGCCGAGATAGCGGATCTGCTGGCTCCACAGCAGTCCCGCCGCTTCCTCTGCGCTGAGCCCCGCGGCGGCCTGCGCGAGCTCGGGATTCCCGTCGAGAAAGAAAGCGCTGTAGATCGGGATCGCGATGTTCCAGGAAATGACGCCGCCCGAGAGCACGACGATGCCGATGTTGAGGCCGACGATGTATCCCACGCCGAGCAGCGCCGGCGAGAGATTCGTGCCGAAATAGGCGATGCCGCTGCCCACGTAGGTCGCCGCGGCTGCGGTGTCCGGGATCAGTCGCAGTCCGCTCGCCGCGGCAAGCTTCGCGAGCCCGCCGCCGACCGCTGCGCCCGCGAGGATCTTCACGCCCTGCGCGGGGTTCTCACCGGTGCGCAGCACTTCCGCGGCGGCCTTGCCCTCGGGGAAGGCGAGATTCTGCTCGACCACGAGCGAGCGGCGCAGGGGAACGGAGAACAGCACACCGAGCACGCCGCCGAGGCCTGCGATCGCCAGCACCCACCAGAAGTTGAACGTTTCCCAGTAGCCCAGGATCACGAGCGCAGGGATGGTGAAGATCACTCCCGAAGCCAGCGAGGAGCCTGCGGACCCGGCGGTCATCACGATGTTGTTCTCGAGAATGCCGCCTCCGCCGAGCACGCGGAGCACGGCCATCGAGACCACCGCGGCGGGGATCGCCGACGCGATCGTCATTCCGGCGAAGAGGCCCAGGTACGTGTTCGCCGCCGCCAGGATCAACGCGAGAACGGACCCGAGAATGATCGCGCGCACCGTGAGCTGCGGCGCGGTGGGGGAATTCGAGCTCATGCGCTCCTCCGCAGGCTTTGTTGTGTCGGGCCAGTCAGTCGGGCCGGCGGCTACTGTAACGTCACGCGCGCCGTCTGGCACCGCCGGCTCGCGGACCCCGTTCTCGGATCGTGCGCGGGGGAGTCCAGGGGACCCGGGCAGACCTGTCTCGCTATGCGGCGGGGTTCCGTCCGCCGAGCGCCTGCTCGAGCGCGTTCGTCAGAGGCTTGAGGAAGTAGGAGCCGGACGGCATGGACTGGACTTCGATACCGCGCTCGCGCAGCGCCTCACCGACCACGGGACCGACGGCCGCCACGAGCGTGCGCGAGAGCGCATCCCTCACGAGAGGCTCCGGTCCGACGGCGAACAGCCGCTCGACCTGTGGTGTGCTCGTGAACGCGATCGCATCGACTTCGCCTGCCGCCATACGCTCGAGCAGCGCGCGGACCGCAGCGTCGTCCGCTTGGTCCGCATAGACGTAAGGCGCAACCGGCAGCACGGTGGCGCCGGCGGCCGTGAGGAAATCCATGAGCGGCCGGTTCGGATCGGTGCCGTAGAGCTGCACGCCGATGCGCCTTCCCTGAAGTCGTTCGCCGCGCAGCGCGGCGATCACGCCTTCCGTCGTCGGCACCGTTGCCGGGATATCGGGCTTGAGACCGAGCTCGCGCAGCTCGCGGGCGGGCTTGGGGCCGCGCGTGATCTTGCGCACGCGCGCGAGCTCGCGCAGGAAAGCTTCCCTGAGATCGGGCTCGTGTCGCTCGATGCAGCCCAGGAGACGGCGCAGGCCTTCGCCGGTGAGCAGCACGAGGTCGTCACAGCCGCCTGCGGCGAAGCGCCGGATCCATTCGAGCACCGGCGCAGGGTCCGGCGCATCCTTGATGGCGACGAGCGGACAGCGCAGCACGGCGGCACCGCGCCGCTCGAGCATCGCGGCGAAGAGATCGAGCTCGCGCGTCTCGGGTACGGCGATGCGCCGGCCTGACAGAGTCTGCATGCTCATGCGGCGAGAGCTTGGTGCGCCGGCCACGTCTGCGCAAGATGCAGAACGCAGGCATACGCTTCCCGATTCCCTTTCACGAAAAAGGAAACGCCGCGATCCACGTACACACGTCTCCAGTCATGTGCACGTGAATCGGCGGCGTTGCCAAGCGGACCCGCTGTCGGGTCCTCGCCGGCAGGTCTCTGGTTCCTGCAGCGTCAGCGCCGCTTCTGCAACCGGTGTGCCACGTCCTTCACGGCGCGGCTCGATGTCATGCACGGCAAGGCTTTGCGCGTGCCGCGCATCGTGATGGTGCCGGCGTGTGCAGTGCGTCTCGCCCGCATGCGGAGCGCTCTCGCGCGACGACGCACGCTCGGTGTGCGTCTCGCACCACGCAGCAGGAAACCTGGAACATCTGCTCGAGCACGTCGCGATCGCGGTTCTCCATGTCGATGACGTCCGGATTCGCTTCCCGGATTCCGTGCGGCAGGTTCTGCATGTCGCGCACGATGACGACGTCGGAGTGGCCCGCTTCGCGCCGTCGCTCCGGAACCCGATCCGAAGCGAGCTTTGTATCCGACATGCCCCTCCCCGGACGGCGCGCAATCCGTCGTTCGCGCGGCGTCCGCGAATCAATCCGGTGCACCTGCGCTCCGATTCGCACCGGTGCGAGGCACGCCGATCGCGTGATCGAACGCGCGCGAAAACGCGAAACGCGCGCAGATCGCTGTTTTGCGGGTATTCGCGCACGCGAGCGCGCGTTGGCACACGCGTTGCTTATGAGTGATTGCGGATCCCGTGTCAGCGGTGGTGCGGGTCCGATGGGCACAGGCGTCCATGGAGTACGGGTTCCCCCTTCCCCGTGCTTCTGGACGCCTTTCTCATTGGCGCGGCGACGGAGCTCCTGCGCAACGGCGCGCGCGCACCGTGCTGTACGGCGCGAAGGCGCACGAGCCGCAGGCGGCAGCAACGCTCATGCCATGCGGCAGATCGACGCCGCGCGGGACGCCTGTGGTGCACGTGCGGCAGTCGGCGTAATCTTCTCCGCCGACCGGGAGCGGATCGGGAGCATCTCCCGCGGGTGCGACGGTGAGAGCGGATCTTGCGGGATCACTCGGCGGGCTCGCGGCAGCGTTCATGCTGCTCGCCGCGCCTTCGCTCGCAGCGGACTGGACCGCAAGCGTCGCCGCTACGTCGAACTATCTCGTCAACGGCCTCACGCGTTCAGGCAACGAAGCCGCCGTGCAGGCGCACGTCGGATGGATCGCCGATTCGGGCTGGTCCGCGGGTGTGTGGGCCTCGACCGTTCAGCGCCATCCCGAGACCGGACCGCGCTACGAGCTCGATCTCTACCTCACTCGCGCGTGGCGCATCGGCCGGGACCTCACGGCCTCCGCGCGCGTGAGCCGCTACCAGTCTCTCGGCGATTCGGCTCTCTTTCCCTACGACTACACGGAGCTCGCCGCGTCGCTCTCCTTCCGCGAAGCGGTCACGGTCACGATCGCCGCGTCGCCGGATTACCCCTTCTACACCCGCTACGACTACGCGCCCGAAGGCACGTCGATCACCTGTGAGCTGTCGATGCAGCGGCCCCTCGGTCGCCGCCTGCAGCTCAGCGCGGGGCTCGGGCACGCCGATCTCCAGGGAGGAGCGTACGGTGCTGCGCGGTACTGGTACTGGAGCGCCGGCGGGCAGCTCGCCTGGCGGCGGCTCGAAATCGGTCTGAGCTACGTCGGGACGGACGGCACGGCGGAGCGCCTGTTCGGCACCGCGCTTGCGGGCAACACCTGGATCGCGACGGCCTCCTTCGAGCTGCACTGAGCAGGCCGTCGAACCTTCTGCGCGGCGGGAGGGTACTCACCGGCAGACGGGTTGGGACCATGACCCACGCCTCGAGCCACGAATCTCCGTTCTCTGCGACAGGTGCCGCCGGTGAGCAGGCGCTGCTCGTGCGCGTGTCTCAGGGGGACCGGGACGCCCTGCGAAAGCTGTACTTCCTGTTCCACCGGCGTCTGTCCCGCTTCCTGCTGCGGCTGACTCACCGGCCGGAGATCACGGAGGAGATCATCAACGACACGATGCTCGTGGTCTGGCAGCACGCGCACGAGTTCCGCGGCGACTCGCGGCCGTCGACGTGGATCCTCGGCATCGCCTACCGGCGCGCGCTCAAGGCGCTGAGCCGTGAGCGGCCCTCGCAGGGCAACCCGCAGGACGAGGAGAGCTCGGGCGCGCCCGACGCCGAGGTCATGGAAGGCCTCGCGTACGGCGTCGAGCTCTCCGACTGGCTCGACCGGGCGCTCGAGCGGCTCACGCCGGAGCACCGTCTCGTGATCGAGCTCGCCTACGTGCTGGGCCTCTCGTGCGAGGAGATCGCGAGCATCGCAGGCTGCCCCGTCAACACGGTGAAGACACGCATGTTCTATGCGCGACTGAGACTGCGCGAGCTGCTCGCCCGGCTCGCAGCGCCTTCGGTCGCAGAGAGGCTTCCGCCATGATGTCGCACGCTGCTCGACCGCACGAGCCGCAGGAGCACGTCGAGCTCGATCTGCCGTGGTACGTGAACGGTACGCTGCCGGCTCACGAGCGTGAGCGCATCGAGCGTCATCTCGCCGCATGTGAGAGATGCCGCGAGTCGCACGCTTCCGAGGTGCGTCTCGCCGCTGCGCTCGGCAATGCGCGCGAGCCGGTCGAATGCGCGCCGCAGTCCGGCTGGAACCGTCTCGCCATGCGGCTCGATGCGCTCGAGAGCGATACACAGGCAACGGCATCGGCGAGCTCCGCCGCGCCGATGCGATCGGAAGCGCCGGCATCGACGATGGCCGCACATCCGCAGCGCGCGTCGCGACGCAGGGTTCTTCCTGCGGTGGTGCTGGCGCAGGCCGCGGCGCTCGCGATGCTCGCATTCGCGCTGCTCTACGTGACGCTCGACGACGGCGCGCCGCGCTATCGCACGCTGACGAGCACGGACGGCGCTGCAGTCGTTGCCGGACCGGCGCTGCGCGTCGTGTTCGACGAGAGCGCGTCGAACGCGGAGATCCGCTCACTGCTCGAGCACGTCGGCGGCAGCATCGTCGCCGGCCCCACGGAGCGGCGCGTTTACACCGTGCGGCTGCAGCGTGCGGGGAACGGCACGGTCGTCGACGCGGAAGCCGCGGCGGACTGGCTGCGCACTAAGCCTCAGGTGCTGTTCGTCGAGCCCGTGGACGCGCCGGAATCGCGATGAGCCTGAAACGTACGGCGCTCCTCTCGCTGGCGATGCTCGCGCTCGCGGGCTGTGCCGTACGTCCGGTCGCGCCGGGTGCAGGCGCGCTGATGCCTGCCGCAACGCGCGGTGAAGCCGGGCGCCAGCTCATCGTCACCATCCGCGAGGCGGAGCACACGCTGTCGAGCGCGCCTGGCAGAACGCCTCGCTCGTACGGCGGCGGTGCGCCCTACGGCGCTTCGCCGTACGCGCGGCACGTCGTCGCGCAGCTCGAGCGCGAGTATGGGCTGATCTGGGTCGCCGACTGGCGCATCGACGTGCTCGGCGTGCACTGCGTGGTGTTCCAGGCGCGTGACGATGCCGCGCGTGCGGAAGCCGTACGCCGACTGCAGCAGGACGAGCGTGTGGAAAGCGTGCAGCCGATGCAGAGCTTCCGCACCGCTGCGGGCGGCTCGCGCTACAACGATCCGTACTTCCGCCTGCAGACGCACGTGACGGCGCTGCAGGTGCCCGAAGCGCACCTCTGGTCGCGCGGGCGGGGTGTGCGCATCGCCGTGATCGACACGGGCGTCGCGCTCGAGCATCCCGAGCTCGCACGTCGCGTGCGCGTGGCGCGCAACTTCGTGGACGAGGACGAGGAGAGCTTCCGGCGCGACACCCATGGAACTGCCGTCGCGGGTGTGATCGCCGCTGCCGTGAACAACGGAATCGGCATCGTCGGCATCGCGCCGGAGGTGGAGCTGCTGGCGCTCAAGGCCTGCTGGCACGAAGCGCCGGGAGAGCCCGCGGTCTGCAACACCCTCACGCTCGCCGAGGCTCTCGACTTCGCCATCCGCCGCAAGGCTGCCGTGATCAATCTCAGCCTCACGGGACCGGACGACCCTCTGCTGCGCCGTCTCGTCGAAGCGGCGCTGCAGCGTGGAACCGCGGTCGTGGCCGCGGATGGGGGCCGGGGCGATCGGTCGCGCACCTTCCCGCTCTCGATCCCGGGCGTTCTCGCCGTCGGCGATGCGGATTCGCCCGACAGCCTTGCATCGGCGCCGCTCGTCGCGCCCGGCCGCGAAATCCTGACGCTCACGCCATCGGGCCGTTACGATTACATGTCGGGCGCCTCCCTTTCGACCGCAATGGTGAGCGGGATCGTCGCGCTCCTTCTGGAACGGCGCCGCGACCTGCAGCCGCGGGACGTCGCCGATCTCCTGTCGCGTACCGCTGCACCGCTCCAGCCGTCCAGCATCGCCCGCCTCGTCAATGCGTGCGGTGCCGTCCTGGCGCTCGTCGGCGCCGGGCGCTGCGGCGAGCCGGAAGGGACACTCGCCTCCGTCGACGCCGCGCTGCCGCAGCGCTGAAGCGGCGCCTCCCCCTCACGATGGATCCGCAGACCGCGCGGAGCGCGCTACGCTATGAATCAATGAACGCCCGAACCAGAGCGATGCGCCCCGCCGAGCGGCGCGAGATCAGTAAGGCGGAAATCGTCCGGCAGCTGCGCGCGCTGGGAGTGAAACCGGGCGGGATACTTCTCGTCCACACCTCTTTCCGGGCGGTGCGGCCCGTCGAGGGCGGGCCGCGCGGGCTCATCGAAGCGCTGCGCGAGGCACTCGGACCCGATGGCACGCTCGTCATGCCTTCCTGGTCCGGGGACGACGACGTGCCGTTCGATCCGAAGACCTCCCCGGCCGCGCCCGACCTCGGCGTCGTGGCGAACACCTTCTGGCGCATGCCCGGGGTGCTGCGCGGTGAGCACTGCTTCGCCTGCGCGGCCGTGGGACCCCAGGCGGCGCAGATCGTGTGCGAGCCGCTGTCGCTGCCGCCGCATGGCCCGGCGAGCCCCGTGGGCCGCGTCCACGAGCTCGGCGGGCAGGTGCTGCTGCTCGGCGTCGGTCACGAGGCCGACACGACGCTGCATCTCGCGGAAGTTCTCGCGGGCGTGCCCTACCGCATCCAGAAGCACTACACGGTGGTGCGGGACGGGAAGCTCGAGCGCATCGCCTACGGCGAGAACGATCACTGCTGTGCGCGCTTCGCGCTCGCCGACGAATGGTTGCGTTCGCGACGCCTGCAGCACGAGGGACGCGTCGGTCATGCGCACGCGCGACTCGCGAAGGCGTCCGACATCGTCGCCGTTACGCTCGAGCAGCTCGCGCGCGATCCCCTGCTCTTCCTGCACTCGCCGGAAGACGAGTGCGCGGAATGCGACGCCGCGCGCGCGAGCATCCGCGCATGAGGGCCTTCAGAAGAACCCGTGCAGCTCGATGAAGTACTGCTCGCGGTTCTGCAGCGCGTTCTGCGGAATGCCGTCGTAGACGCGCGCGCCGACCCGTAGCTGCAGGAACTCCACCGGCGTGAGCTCGTAGACGAGACTCGTTCGCGTCTGCTCGTCCTCGTCGACGTCGTCGTCGGGGTCGAACCACTCGAAGGTCAGCTTCACGTTGTGGCCGCGGCGCGGCATCCAGTTCGCCTCGCCGAGCGCGGCGATCAGCTGCCGGCCCGTGGGACCGAGCCCGTCGTCGTCGATGTAATCCACTTCGCCGAGCCACGCGATCGGTCCGGTGCGTATGCCCGCATGCAGCGCGAGCGCGTATCGATCGCCGGCATCCGTATCGTTGAAGCTCGCACTCAGTCCCGCCCGCCACGTGGGCCGCACGTGCGCGGCACGCAGCGTGAGCTGTTTGCCGTTGTCGAGCTCGGGTCCGCCCGCCGTGCCGTTGCTCACCGCGAGCTGCGCGCTCCAGGCGCCGTACTCGAGGCCCACCTCCACCGCGTCATCCGCCGTGGTCATGTTGATCCCCGAGACCTGACGCACGAAGGCGTTGTCGTCTTCGAGCCGCCAGCCGAAGGGCAGATACATCTTGCCGGCCTTCACGTACCACGTGCCTTCACGCAGCCACAGCCGCACGTTGGCTTCGCGATTGTCCGCGTCGCCCGGTGCGAGCTGCTCGTCGACGTACACCGACAGGCGGCCCGGGATCACGGACGCTTCGACGAAGATCCGGCCCTCGGCGACGTCGAAGGCGCTTCTCTCGTCCTGATCGGGCACGTCCACGTGATCGAAGTTCGCGCGCAGATTCCCGCCAATGGCGACGTAACGGCCGAGCATTCCGCTCCAGGGTTCCTCTTCCACGCGCAGCCGCCGAGCCGGCAGCCCCGTCTGCGCGTACGCATTGCCGAAAGGCGTGCGCAGCCCGCCACCAGTGACGTTCGCATGACACTGAACGCACTTGAGGCCGGTGCGCACCGCGAAGTAGGGCTCCGCATGCGCGCCGGCAGCGAAGAAGAGGAGCGCCGCGAGAGCGAGACACGATCGAACGTTCATGGCGTGCCCTCCGTCACCGTGAACGTCGCGTGGAAGTCTCCGCCCGGGGTGCCGTCATCGTCGCCATCGAGCACACGGCCGTCGACGTCGGCGAGCGCGACGGCTCCGCTGCCGGAAATCGTGATCCTGTAAGTTTCCGCCGCGAGCGCGCCGCGCGGCGTGAGCGTCACGACGGTGGGATTGACGAGCGAGACCTCGACGCTCGCGAGCGGCACCTGGATTTCGTTGCCTTCCGCGAACGAACCGTCACCGCCGCTCGCGTGCAGCTGGAAGGTATCCGCGCTCGCGAGCGCGGCGTCGACGGGATGACTGAAGACGATCGTGAGCGTGCTCGGGGTCGGACACTCTTCGCCCTCCGCAGGAACCGTCGAGACGACACGCGGTGGTTGAAGCTGCTCTGCGAGGCCGGCAGTGGCCGGCGGCGCGCCCTGTGCGATCCACTGCCGTACGAGATCGATGCTCGATTGCGGCAGCGGCGGACCACCGAGCGGCATGCGCGCGCCGACTGCCGCGCGTCCTTCGATCTTCTGCACCAGATAACTCGCATCGGGGTCGCCGGGCGTCACTCGCTGCAGTGCCGGGACCTGGACGCTCGGTACGTTCACGAGCATCGCGTAACTATTGGCTTCGTCGAGGCGCAGACCGAGCGGTGCCGCCGCACCCGCATGGCAGTTGGTGCAGACCGGCGTGAAGATCGTGTCCTGTATCTGGCGGAACTCGCCGGTCGCGGGCGGCGGACCTCCCGGCGGACCGCCGTTCGATCCTCCGTCGGAGCCTCCTTCTCCGATCGGACGTCCGTTCGCGTCCAGTCCTTCACCGCTTCCCGCACAGCCCGCGATCGCGAGCAGGGCGGCGGGAACGAGCATGGGCTGAATGCGCTTCGAGCCCGCGAGCCTCAACCGCATCGGTCACCTCGTCGAGTCTGCCGACACGTCCGGTGAGTCCGCGCGCCGCAGCTCGCGGTTCGATGCGATCGCGTGCCGGTCACCAGATGCGTCCGTTTCGAGCCACGCGTGAACCGCACGACGGCGAGAGCGGTACACACGCCCCGCCGAAGCACGTATCGACCGAACCAGGGGTGGACAATGAAGAATCCGCGCCTTCGCCCGCTCATGCTCGTGCGCTTCGCCGCCGTGGTGCTCTTCGCAGCAGGTCTCGCTGCATGCAACGGCGACGACGACGATGAAACGCCGCCTCAGACCGGCCCGGACACCAGCCCGCCGACGGTGAGCCTCTCGGCGCCCGCCACCGCGAGCCGCACCGTTACCCTCACGGCAACGGTGAGCGACAACGTCGGCGTGACGCAGGTGGAGTTCCGCGTCGACGGCACGGCGATCGCGACCGTTTCGGCGGCGCCGTTCACGACTTCATGGGACACGAGCACGGTCGCGGACGGTCCGCATACGCTCACGGCAATTGCACGTGATGCGGCAGGCAACTCGGCGACCTCAGCGGACGTCCAGGTCAATGTCCGCAATCAGCTCAGCTTCGCCGTGACACTGAGCGGCGCCGAGGAGAATCCGCCGACCGGTTCCGCGGGCTCCGCGACCGGAACGATCGACGTCAATGCGATCACCGGCGAGACGAGCGGTTCCATCACGGTCTCCGGCTTCACACCGACCGCGGCTCACATTCACGACGGCTTCGCGGGACAGAACGGACCGATCGTGATCGGTCTCGAGCAGGATCCCGGGGATCCCGCCGTGTGGAACGTGCCGCAGGGCGCGGTGCTCACCGCGGAGCAGCTCGACCGGCTGCTCTCCGGTGCGCTGTACGTGAACGTGCACTCCGATGCGTTCCCGGGCGGCGAGGTGCGCGCGCAGCTCCTGCCCGAGAACGTCCGCGTGTTCTTCACGGATCTCACGTCGCGTGAGGAGCCGGCGCTCATCGATGCGCCGGGATCGGGAAGAGCGGCGCTCACCGTGAACACCGACACGCGTGCAGTCGTCGCGCACCTGACGTTCAGCGGTGTCGACGACGCGACCGACGCGCACATTCACCAGGGATTCGCCGGAGCGAACGGCCCGGTGATCGTCGGTCTCACGCGCGATTCGGCGGATCCGTCCCACTTCTTCGTCACCGACGCATCGCTTTCACAGGCGGCGTACGACGCGCTGCTCGCAGGCGGGCTGTACTTCAACCTCCACAGCACCACACATCCCGACGGCCACCTGCGCGGGCAGATCGTGCCGGAAGGCGTGAGAGTGATCGTCACCGACCTCGAAGGCGTGCAGGAGGTGCCCGCGGTCGCGAGCAACGCCCGCGGACGGGCGGGCGTGACGTTCGTCGAGAGCACGCGCACCGTGCACATCCATCTCAACGCGCAGGGCGTGGACGATGCGAACGCCGCGCATCTGCACACCGGCGTCGCAGGTGTGAGCGGACCGGTCACCGTCGGTCTCACGCAGGACGGCAGCGCACCGGGCCACTGGTTCGTCGAGAACGCAGTGCTCTCCGAGACAGACGCCGCGGCGCTGCTCTCGGCACGCACCTACGTGAATCTCCACACGCCGGCGAATCCTTCCGGCGAGATCCGCGGACAGGTCGTGCCCGACGGACACATCGTGTTGGTCGCTCCGATGGACGGCAGCCAGGAAGTGCCTGAGCCGCGCACGACGGATGCCAGCGGCACCGTGGCGCTGACCGTGGATACCGCGAGCGGTGCGACGGAGGTCCACATCAATGCGACGGGAGTCGACGACGCGGTGGCGGCCCACGTGCACGACGGGTTCGCCGGCGTGAACGGTCCCGTGATCATCGGCCTCACGAAGGACTCCGATCCGGCCCGACCCGGCCACTGGTTCATCACCGACGCGACGCTCACCGCCGAGCAGCTCGAAACGCTGCTCGCCGGCGGGCTGTACGCGAACGTCCATACACCGGCGGCACCCGACGGGCTCATCCGCGGTCAGCTGCTGCCGCCGAACGTCCGGCTGACGTTCACCGACCTCACGGGTGGTGAGGAGGTGCCGCCGGTGAGCACCTCGGCCACCGCGCGCGCCGCGACGACTGTCGATCTCACGTCGGGCGAGGTCACGGTGCACGTCAACATGGTGGGTCTGGAGACCGCGAACGCGGCACACGTCCACGACGCGCCGGCGGGGGAGAACGGGCCGGTCATCATCGGACTGACGCAGGATCCCGCGACGCCCTCTCTGTGGTCGGTCGTGCGCGCGGCCGCGACGCCGGAGCAGATCCAGGGCTATCTCGCGAACCGCTGGTACGTGAACGTGCATACGCCGGCGAATCCGGACGGCGAGGTGCGCGGCCAGATCATCGCGAGCCCCGAGCCGCCGCCCGATGCTCAGGCGCCGACCGTGACGCTCGATGCCGTCCCCGCGACGATTTCCGGCGTCGTCACGCTGAGCGCGACCGCAGCGGACGATACGGGCGTGGTCGTGGTGCGCTTCAAGGTGAACGACGCCATCGTCGGGACTGACAGCACCGCGCCGTACTCCGTCGACTGGGATTCGGCGGGAGTCGCCAACGGGCAGGTGACGATCGTGGCGGAAGCGGAGGATGCCGCCGGCAATGTCGGTGTGTCGGCACCCGCAACCGCGACGGTGTCCAACTCCACTGGCGTGACGCCCTTCCTCTTCAGCGAGCTCCAGTCGCAGGTGTTCAGCATGAGCTGCGCGCTCGCCGGCTGCCATGCCGGGTCGAGCCCGCAGGCGGGCCTCGATCTCAGCGCGGGTCAGAGCTACGCGAATCTCGTCAACGTGCCGAGCACCGAGGTCGGTACCCTGCTGCGCGTGAAGGCGGGCGACGCCGCGAACAGCTACCTGATCCGCAAGCTCGAAGGAGGCCCTGACATCGTCGGCGCGCGCATGCCTTTCGGTGGTCCGCCGCTCTCCCAGGACGTGATCAACCGGATCCGCGCCTGGATCGACGCCGGCGCGCCGAACGACACGGCGCCCGTCGGGCCGCCGCCGATTCCGCCCGGGTACTGAACGGGTGCCGCCCGGCGGGGCGGCACCCCTCATCTCTTCTTCGGGCGACGCCCCGGCCGCGAGGGGATCTCTCCCTCCGCCGGGGTCCACGGCTCCCCGGTCCGCTCTTCGATGTAGCGCCGGATCAGCCGGCGCACGACCTGCGACGGCGTCGCATCCTCTTCCGCACACAGGCGCTCGAATACCGCCTTCTTGCGCGGATCGATCAGAATGGTCAGTCGGGCGGTACGATTCTCGAGAGCCAATGCCTTCACTTTTCTGCGCACAAAACTATTAGAATTGAATTGTAATCAGATGTGCATGGAATTCGCATCCCGCTGCCCCTGCCCGCGCGCCGACTCCGGTCGGACGCACACCGCCGCGACCAAGTAAGCCGCCGTGATCCTCACACCTCTCACGCTCTGTCTGCTGCTGCTCGCGCTGTGGGCCGTGATCGGAGTTGCGGGTCTGGCACGACCGACGAGCCTGCGCTACGTCGCGCGCACGCTCTATCCGCTCGGTGCGCTCTGCGGTATCGCGCTCGCGGCCGTCGCTGCGGTGAGCATCACCTGGGCACCCGAACGGCTCGTTCTGCCTTTCGGTCTGCCCGATCTGCCCTTCCACGTGCGGAGCGACGCGCTCTCGAGCGCATTCCTGTTCCTGCTCGGGGCCGCGGCTGCCGGCATCTCGTTCTTCGGCGCGGGCTACTTCCGCAGCGGTGAAGGCACGGCACCAGGGCTGTTGTGCCTGCAGTACCACCTGTTCCTCGCGAGCATGGGCTTCGTGCTCCTCGCCGACGATGCCTACGGTTTCATGGTCGCGTGGGAGTCGATGGCCCTGACCTCCTATTTCCTGGTCACCACGCAGCACCGTATTCCGGAGATCCGCCGCGCGGGCTTTCTCTACCTGCTGATCGCGCACCTCGGCGCGATCGCCATTCTTCTCAGCTTCGGCGTCATGCAGGGTGGAAGCTGGCAGTTCACGTTCGATGCCATGCGCGCCGCGCAGCTTCCGTCCGGCTGGGCGGCAGTTGCCTTCCTGCTCGCGATCTTCGGTTTCGGTGCAAAGGCGGGTCTCGTGCCGCTGCACGTGTGGCTGCCGGAGGCGCATCCCGCGGCTCCGTCGCCGGTTTCCGCCCTCATGAGCGGCGTGATGCTCAAGACCGCCGTCTACGGCGTGCTGCGCGTCACCTTCGATCTGCTTGGTGAACCCGCGAGCTGGTGGGGCCTCGTCCCGCTCGGCATCGGGCTTCTCACCGCGATGTACGGCGTCGTGTTCGCGGCCGTGCAGACGGACATGAAGCGTCTGCTCGCGTACTCGTCCATCGAGAACATCGGCATCCTGTTCACCGGCATCGGGCTCGCGGTCGTGTTCCATGGCGCCGGCATGGCGGTGCTGGCGGCGCTCGCGCTGATCGCCGTGCTCTATCACGCGCTCAACCACGCCTTCATGAAGAGCCTGCTGTTTCTCGGCACGGGCGCGGTGCTGCACGCGACCGGTGAGCGCAATCTCGGCCGTCTCGGCGGGCTGATCCGCCGCATGCCGTGGGTCGCGTGGCTCACGCTGGTGGGCGCGCTCGCAATATCGGGCCTGCCGCCGCTCAACGGCTTCGTTTCCGAATGGCTGCTGCTGCAGGCGTTCCTGTTCGCCCACCGGGTGCCGCAGACCTTCGTCAACATGCTGCTGCCTCTCGGCGCCGCGGTGGTCGTGCTCGCCGCCGCACTCGCGGCCTACGTCATGGTGAAGTTCTATGGCGTGGTCTTCCTCGGTCAGCCGCGCGAGGCCGCGCTCGCCCGCGCGCACGATCCGGGCGCGCTCGAGAAGCTCGGTCTCGTGTGGCTCGCGCTCGGCTGTGTGCTGCTGGGGCTTCTTCCCGCGCCGGTCGTCGGTCTGCTGGGCAGCGTGACCGCACAGCTCGGTGTGGGCTCACTCCCGCAGGGCGCTTCACCATGGTGGGTGCTCGAGCCGCTGCCCGACCGCGACGCTACGTACGCGCCGCTCGTGTTCCTCGCCGCGATCGTGCTCGTGGTGGTTCTCACCTTCCAGCTCGTCGGCCGCATGTTCCACCGTCGCGTGCGTCGCGGCGCGCCGTGGGACTGCGGATTCGTGCGCCTCGACGCGCGCATGCAGGACACGGCCGAGGGCTTCGGCCAGCCGATACGGCGCATCTTCCAGTCCTTCTTCGCCATAGAGCGTGAGCAGCCGACACCGTTCGACCGCGCGCCGCGCTACAGCATCGTCGTGACCGACCGGCTCTGGCGCGCGCTCTACCTGCCGCTCGCGGGACTCGTGCAGCGGGCGGCCGACGCCGTCGCGTGGCTGCAGCAGGGACGCATCGCCGCGTATCTGCTCTACAGCTTCGTCACGCTCGTGACCCTGCTCGCACTGGTGCTGTGACGATGGCCTGGCTCACGCAGATCCTCGAAGTCCTCGCCGCACTCGTCGCCGCGCCACTGTTCCTCGGCTGGGTGAACAAGTGCCGCGCATGGCTCCAGAACCGCAGCGCGCCGAGCCTGCTGCAGCCGTACCGCGGCATCCGCAAGCTCTTCTTCAAGGACGCCGTCATCGCCGAGAACGCCTCGCCGCTGTTCCGGCTCGCACCCTACGTCGTGTTCGGCGCGATGGTGCTCGCCGCGGCGATCATTCCTTCGATGGGCACGCGGCTGCCGTTCTCGTCCGCGGCCGACGCGATCGCCCTCGTGGGGCTCCTAGCCACCGCACGCGTATTCCAGTCGCTCGCGGCGATGGACGTCGGGACGGCATTCGGCAGTCTCGGCGCGCGCCGCGAGATGATGATCGGCTTCCTCGCCGAGCCGGCGCTGCTGATGGTGATCTTCGTCGCCTCGCTCATCTCGGCGACCACCGCGCTGCCCGTGATCTCCGAGCGCCTCGCCGTGCAGTCGGTAGGCCTCTATCCGAGCCTCGCGTTCACGGCGGTGGCATTCACGATGGTGCTGCTCGCGGAGAATGCCCGCATTCCCGTCGACAACCCGGCCACTCACCTCGAGCTCACCATGATCCACGAGGCGATGCTGCTCGAGTACTCGGCGCGTCATCTCGCGCTCATGGAGTGGGCGGCCGCTCTCAAGCTCTTCAACTACGCCTGCATCGGCTTCGCGCTGTTCGTGCCCTGGGGCGTGTCGACTGCCGCCACCGGACCTGCCGCGCTGCTCTACGCCATTCCGCTGCTCGCCGCGAAGCTCGCGGTGGCGGGCTTCGGTCTCGCGCTGATCGAGACATTGTCGGCGAAGCTGCGCGTGTTCCGCGCGCCTGAGTTCCTGGCCACCGCCTTCCTGCTCGCCGTGCTGGGTCTCCTGGTGCGGCTGCTGCTCGGATCCTGAAGCGATGAACCCGATGCCCTTCGACGTGCAGCTCCTCAACGCGCTCTCGGCGCTGCTCCTGCTGCTCGCCTTCGCCATGCTCTCGCAGCGGCGGATCGTCACCCTGGTGAGCCTGCTCGCGGTGCAGGGCGTGCTGCTGCTCGCCGCGACGCTCCTTCTCGCCTGGCGCACGGGCGAGACACATCTCTATTTCTCCGCGGCGCTCACTCTGGCGCTCAAGGTGCTCTTCCTGCCGTGGGTGCTGTACCGGCTCATCCGCCGGCTCGACGTCTACTGGGACAGCGAGCCGCTCATCAACATTTCCGGCACGATGCTGATCGGGCTGCTGATCGTCGTGTTCTCTTTCGGTCTCGCGCAGCCGATCTCCGAGCTCGCGAGCACCGCGACGCGCAGCGCGATCGGCATCGCGGTCGCGGTGATCCTGCTGTCCTTCCTCATGATGATCACGCGCCGCAAGGCCATGTCGCAGGTCGTGGGCTTCCTCTCCATGGAGAACGGGCTCTTCTTCGGCGCGATGAGCGCCACCTACGGCATGCCGATGATCGTGGAGCTCGGCGTCGCGCTCGACGTGCTCGTGGCGATGCTCGTGCTCGGTGTGTTCTTTTTCCAGATCCGCGAGCAGTTCGACAGCCTCGACCTGCACCACCTCGAGTCGCTCAAGGAGAAGCGCTGACGTGGAATTCCTTCTGCTGCTCGGAACGCCGCTCGCCGGGGCCGCTGCGCTCGCGGTCTGGGGCGCGCGCCCGCGCGCGCCGGAGCTCAACGTGGTCTTCAGTCTCGCCACCTTCCTCGCCGCCTGTGCGCTCACGGTGCGCGTGATCGGAGAGGGGGAGCTGATCGTCGCGCGCGAGCAGTTCTTCATCGACGCGTTCAACGTGTTCCTGGTCGCGCTCACCGCGTTCGTGGGCTTCACGACCTCGCTGTTCTCGCGTCCCTACATGCGCGTCGAGATGGAGCACGGGCGGGTCACGCCGCGCAGGCTCCGCCTCTACCACAGCATGTATCAGCTCTTCATGGCGACCATGCTGATCGCGCTCACCACCAACAACATGGGCCTGCTGTGGGTCGCGATGGAGGCGGCGACGCTCTCGACGGTGCTGCTCGTCACGCTGTACCGCACGCCCGCGAGTCTCGAGGCCGGGTGGAAGTACTTCATCCTGTGCGGCGTCGGCATCGCGCAGGCGCTGTTCGGAACGATCCTGCTCTACTTCGCGGCCGAATCCGTGCTCGGCGTCGAAGGCGTGAACGCGCTGCTCTGGACGCACCTCGACAGCGTGAAGGGCGACCTCGAGCCCACCGTGCTCAGCCTCGCGTTCGTGTTCCTGCTCGTCGGCTACGGCACCAAGGTCGGGCTCGCACCGCTCCACAACTGGCTGCCGGATGCGCATGCGGAAGGTCCCACGCCCATCTCGGCGGTGCTCTCCGGACTGCTCCTCAACGTCGCGGTCTACGCGGTGGTCCGCTGCAAGGTGCTCGCGGAAGGTGCGCTGCGCTCGGATCTGCCGTCGCAGATGCTCATGGGCTTCGGCCTGCTGTCCGTCATGCTCGCGGCGCTCTTCCTGTGGCGCCAGCGCGATATCAAGCGGCTGTTCGCCTACTCGTCCATCGAGCACATGGGCATCATCACCTTCGCCTTCGGCATGGGCGGCCCGGTCGCGAACTTTGCAGCGCTGCTGCACATGACGGTCCACTCGCTCACCAAGTCCGCCATCTTCTTCGCCGTGGGTCACGCGGCGCAGAAGGCGGGCTCGCAGCTCATGGAGAACATCCGCGGCCTCGTGACGCTGAGCCCGACGGTCGGCTGGGGTCTGATGCTCGGCTCGATCGCGATCCTCGGCATCCCGCCGTTCGGCGTGTTCGCGAGCGAGTTCCTGATCCTCACCACGGCGATGAAGGAACAGCCGTGGGCGACGCCGATCCTGCTCTTCGCGCTCGGCATCGCGTTCGCGGCGATCTTCGGACGCGTGCAGCCAATGGTCTTCGGCGAGCCGACGGCGAAGCGTCTGCCGCATCCGCCGGCGCTGATTCCGGTCTTCACGCACCTCGCGATCGTCCTCGTGCTCGGCGTCTTCATTCCGCCTTATCTCGCGGACTGGTACCGCACGGCGGCGCAGCTCATCGGAGGGCCGTGACGTGGCGATGCGGCGCCTGTTCGAGACTGCGGTGAAGCTGCCGGGCGCGCCCGGCCTGCGCCGTCTCACCGTCACCGAGGAACAGTGGCTCGAAGCCGCGCGCGACCTCGCCGCGGCAGGTGCGCGGCTGCTCGCACTGTGGGCGAGCGGCCAGTCGCACGGATCGCAGAGCGTGTACGCGGCTTTCGCCACCGAGCCCGGCGTGCTGGTCCTCATGCTCGCGCGCGAGCAGGACGGGCTCCCGTATCCGGGGCTCGAAGAGATGTTCCCGGCCGCGAGCCGCATGCAGCGGGCGATCGCGGATCTCTCGGGACTGCGCTCGACCGATCCGGACACGCGCCGCTGGCTGCGCCACGCGGCCTGGCCCGAGGACTTTCATCCGCTCGTCGACGAGCATGTGCCGCCCGCGCCGCAGTCGCCGGCCGTCGACGACTATCCCTTCGTCCGCGTCGAAGGCGAAGGCGTGCACGAGATTCCCGTGGGGCCCGTGCATGCGGGCATCATCGAGCCCGGTCACTTCCGTTTCTCGGTCGTGGGCGAGAAGGTGCTGAAGCTCGAGGAGCGGCTGGGCTACGTGCACAAGGGCATCGAGCGCCGCTTCACCGAGCTGCCGATCCTCGAAGGTCACCGTCTCGCCGCCCGCGTTTCGGGGGATTCAGCGGTTGCGTTCTCGTGGGCGTACTGCCAGGCGCTCGAAGGGCTGTCGGGTGCAGAGATTCCGCCGCGTGCGGCATGGCTGCGCGCGCTCGCGCTCGAGCTCGAACGCATCGCGAATCATCTGGGGGATCTCGGCGCGCTCGGTAACGATGCCGGCTTCGCTTTCGGTCTCGCGCAGTTCTCGCGCCTCAAGGAGCAGGTACTGCGCGCGACGGAACGCGCGCTGGGTCAGCGATATCTCCTCGATGTCGTCGTGCCGGGCGGCGTGCGCGCGGACATCGATGCTGCGGCCGCCGACGCGCTGCGCGCATGCGTCGCGCAGGTCGCCTCGGAGGTCCGCGAGCTGCGCGACATCTACGACGAGCACGCCGGCGTCCGCGATCGTTTCACGGGTGCGGGCGTGCTCACGCCGAGTCTCGCGATGCGCCTCGGTGTCGTGGGTCTCGCGGGCCGCGCGAGCGGACAGGCGTTCGATCTGCGCGTGGATCTGCCGTGCCCGCCTTACGACGAGATCCGGCCGGCGAAAGTCTGCCGCAGCGAAGGCGACGTCGCGGCGCGCGTCGCCGTGCGCTTCGATGAGGTGATGGAATCCTGCCGGCTCGTCGCGCGGCTGCTCGCGCGCCTGCCCGAGGGCGAGTACCGTACGGTTGTGCCCGCGCCGCCTGCCGGAGTCGCGGTCGGGCTCATCGAAAGCTGGCGCGGACCCGTGCTCGTGGGCCTGGAAGCGGGGCCCGGGGGCACGATCCGGCGCTGCCATCCGCACGATCCTTCGTGGCAGAACTGGCCCGCGCTCGAGCACGCGATCATGGACAACATCGTTCCCGACTTCCCGCTCATCAACAAGTCGTTCAATCTCTCCTACAGCGGGCACGATCTCTAGGCCATGCTCAGGACGCTGAGGAAAATCGCCGGCATCGGCATCGTCACGGAGCCCGCGCCGCAGAGCGACGAGTCGCTGCGCGTGCGCGATGCGCTCCAGGCGCGCATCCGCGAGGTGATGGGCCGTGCGCTCACCATCCGGCACGTGGACGCGGGCTCGTGCAACGGCTGTGAGCTCGAGATCCACGCGCTCAACAATCCCATCTACAACATCGAGGGGCTCGGCATCCGCTTCGTCGCGAGCCCGCGGCATGCCGATCTGCTGCTCGTCACGGGGCCGGTGTCGAAGAACATGGAAGTCGCCCTTCGACGGGTCTACGACGCGACGCCGGATCCCAAGCTCGTCGTGGCGGTGGGCGAGTGCGGCTGCACCGGCGGAATCTTCGGTGAGAGCTACGCGAGCCGCGGCGCGGTTTCGAACGTCATTCCGGTGGACGTAGCCATACCCGGCTGTCCGCCGAGCCCGAACCGCATCCTCGCCGGCATCCTCACGGCGATCACACAGCCGAAGCGCGCCGCGGCTCACGTGTCCACCGAAGCCGCGGCGCGGCCCGCGGACTGAGCGCGCCGCGCTTCTCTACGGCTGCGCCGGCTTGTCCGCGCTGCCGGGGACTGCCGCTTCGGCAGCCTTGAAGCCCACTCGCGAGTGCGTGCCGTCACAGAAGGGCTTGGTGGTGGAAGCGCCGCAGCGGCAGAGGAAGATCGGCCGCTTGCTCACGGGATATTCCGCACCGTTCCAGTCGACGACCTTCACGTCGTCGCCTTCCACCCGGTACGGACCGTTCTGCATCACCTTGATCGTCGCCATTCGGAGCTCCTTGCTGGTGGACGTGAGGCGTCAAAGATAACCTGCACGACATGAAACCGTGGTCGGAAGCCTGCGAGCGCAACCGCGATCCCATCCTCGCGGTGCTGCGCGAGCATTTCGCGGATCGCCGGCGCGTCATCGAGATCGGCAGCGGAACGGGGCAGCACGCGGTCCACTTCGCGCGGCACCTTCCGCACCTCACCTGGCAGGCGTCGGACGTCGAGGAGAACCTGCCCGGCATCCGGCTGTGGTTCGACGAGGCGGCGCTGCCGAATCTCCCGCCGCCCATCGCTCTCGACGTGAACGGACCGTGGCCCGACGAGCGGTTCGACGCGGCCTTCACGGCGAACACGCTGCACATCATGAGCTGGGACGAGGTGCGCCGGCTCTTCGCCGGGCTCGACAAGGTGCTCGCCGAGGACGCCGTGCTCGCGATCTACGGTCCGTTCAACTACGGCGGGAAGTACACGAGCGCGAGCAACGCGGCGTTCGACGCATCGCTCAAGCGCCGCACGCCGCACATGGGCATCCGCGATTTCGAAGCCGTCGACGAGCTCGCACGGAACATCGGCTTCTCGCTCGTGAGGGATCATCCGATGCCCGCCAACAACCGCACGCTCGTCTGGCGCAGACCCTGAGGTCCGTGCCGAAGCGAAACGCGAGGACCTCGAGCGACGAGCGCTCAGCCGGTGCCGTGCAGCACGCGGCGCAGCCAAGCTCCGATCGCCTGCACCTCTTCCATCGATACCGTGTGCGGGATGGGGTACTCGAGCCACTCGACCCGGTGGCCGTGCGACTCGAGCTCGGTGCACAGAGAAAGCGCCATGGGAAGCGGCACGATCGGATCCTGCGTGCCGTGAGCGAGCAGGATCGGTGTCGACGCGTTCGCCTCGTGATGCTCCCGCCCGAGCGTGCCCGGCAGCGGATCGAAGCACGAAAGTCCGATGATGCCGGCGAGGCGCTCGGGATGGCGCGCGCCGGTGAAGACGGCCATCGCGCCGCCCTGAGAAAAGCCCGCGAGAACGATGCGCTCGGGCGCGACGCCGCGCGACTTCTCGCGCTCGATCAGCGCACGGACGGCCCGGTCCGACGCGCGCACCGCGGGCTCGTCCGGCGGGCCGTCGGGCCCGCGGATGTCGAACCATGCGCGCATGGGAAAGCCGCCATTGATGGTGATGGGACGCACGGGCGCGTTCGGGAAGACGAAGCGCGCCCGCACGCCTGCGGCGGCGAGATCCGGCACGATGGGCTCGAAGTCGTGCGCGTCGGCCCCGAGCCCGTGCAGCCAGAGGATGCTGGCGGCAGGACTCTCGACCGTCTCGATCTCTACCGTATCGAGTGGTGCCTCACCAGCCACACTTCTGACCCGCGTTGTGCTCCTCGAGCCAGCTCATGAGCGGCTGGAAGTACTCGATGATCGCCGAGGCGTCCATCTGCCGCGTCCCGGTGAGCTCCTCCAGCGTGTCCTGCCATGGCTGGCTCGCGCCGAGGCTCAGCATCTTCGCGAAGCGCTCGCCCGCCTCCCTGCTCTGGAACACCGAGCACTCGTGCAGGGGGCCCTTGTGACCCGCCGCCTCGCACAGCGCCTTGTGGAACTGGAACTGCAGGATGAACGACAGGAAGTAGCGCGTGTAGGGCGTGTTGCCCGGAATGTGATACTTGGCGCCGGGATCGAAGTCGGCTTCCGTGCGCTCGACCGGCGGGGCGATGCCCTGATAGCGCTGACGCAGCTCCCACCAGGCGGAGTTGTAGTTCTGCGGCGTGATCTCGCCGGAGAACACCTTCCAGCGCCACTGATCGATGAGCCGTCCGAACGGCAGGAAGGCGATCTTCTCCGCCGCCATCTTCATCTGCTGGTTGATGACCGCTTCCCGGCTCGGCTTGACGGGGCTCACGAGCCCGATCTGCGCGAGGTACTGCGGCGTCACCGAGAGATTCACGGTGTCGCCGATCGCCTCGTGGAAGCCGTCGTGCGCGCCGCCCTGGAAGAGGTACGGCTGATGCGCGTACATCATGAAGTAGTACACGTGCCCAAGCTCGTGGTAGACCGTGAACAGGTCCTCCTCGGTGGGCCGGATGCACATCTTGATGCGCACGTCGTCCTTGTCGTCCATGTCCCACGCGCTCGCGTGGCACACCACCTCACGGTCGCGCGGACGCGTGAGCATCGAGCGCTCCCAGAACACCTGCGGGAGCTGCGGGAAGCCGATCGAGGTGTAGAAGCTCTCGGCCGAGCGCGTGATGCGCACGGCGTCCCACTTCTGCCTCTGCAGCCCGCGGTCCGCGCTCTCGATGCTCGCCTTCGGATACGGCTTCAGGATGTCGTCGTAGATCTTGTTCCACTGCTGCGCCCACATGTTGCCGAACAGGTGGGCGGGGATCGGCCTGCCGGCCGGAACGCGCTCCTCGCCGTAGACCTTCGCGAGCCTCGAGCGCGCGTAGCAGTGCAGCTCGTCGTAGAGCGGCTTCACCTGCTGCCACAGCCGCTCGGCTTCCTTGTCGAACTCCTCCGGCGACATGTCGTAGCCGGCGCGCCACATGACGCCGAGATCCGCGAAGCCGAGCGCACGCGCGCCCTCGTTCGCGAGCTCCACGAAGCGCGCGTACGGCTCGCGCATCTGTGCGCCGACGTCGTGCCAGCCGGTCCAGGCTTCCTGCAGCTTCGCGTAGTCGCGGCTCGTCGCGAGAATCTCCTCGAGATCCGTGAGGTTCATGCACGAGTCGGCGCCGTTCGGGCAGTACTTGCCCTCGCCGTACATCGCTTCGAGCTGCGCGGCGAGGCGCGCGAGCTCGGCGCGCTTCTCGGGATCGGGAGGCGCGGGCGCGGCCACGTTGAGCTTGAGGAGCATCAGCGAGCGCTCGACTTCCGGCGAGAGCTGCCGGCCCTCGTACCGCTTCGCCTGCTCCACCGCCTCGCTGATGTACGCGAGGTAGCGCTCGGTGGCCTTGGCGTTCAGGAACTGCGTGTCGGGCGTGATGTACGTCGCCTGCGTGAAGCCCGCCGCCGCGGCCTCGCGGCCCAGCTCCGCGAGCTCGCGGTTGACGCGCGCCACGAACTCCTCGGGCGTTTCCTCCTGCTGCGCGGTCGACGCCGGCCGATCTCCGCAGCCCACGAGCCCGACGACGATCGCCGCAGGCAGCAACTTTGCGATGTTCTTCATGACCGTCCCTCGCTGGCCGTGCCCATCCACCTGCGAACCGGACGCGCGATGAGGAGCAGCAGCACACCCGCACCGCCGCCGATCAGCGCCATGCGCAGGAACTGTGCCGGCATGTCGGCGACGTCGCCGCCGCCCACGTGCCCGCCGATGAGGCCTGCGGCGAGATTACCGACCGCCGCGCCCAGGAACCACGTGCCCATCATCTGCCCGACGTAGCGTGCCGGAGCGAGCTTCGTCACGTTCGAAAGCCCGATCGGCGAGAGGCACAGCTCACCGGTCGTGTGCAGCAGATACGTGAGCACGAGCCAGGTCGGCAGCACGTTGCGCTCCGAGGTGATGACGACCTCGGCCGCGACCATCATCACGGCGAAGCCGAGCCCGAGCTGGATGAGGCCCAGTCCGAACTTGGCCGGTGCGGAAGGATCGAGATTGCGCTTGCCGAGCGCCATCCACAGCCACGCGAAGACCGGCGAGAGCAGCAGGATGAAGATCGGATTGACCGACTGGTACCAGCTCGCCGGATGCTGTCCTTCCGCGAAGAAGCTTCCGAACAGCGAGCGGTCGGTGTAGTCGCGGGCGAAGAGGTTGAACGTGGAGCCCGCCTGCTCGAAGCCCGCCCAGAAGAGCGCCGCGCAGAGGAAGAAGATGGCGATCACGAGCACGCGCTTCTTCTCGTCGCTCTTCAGGCCGCCGAACAGCAGCACGTAGCCGAAGAAGTACACCGCGAGCGCGAGCATGGCGATGCCCGCCACGTTCGCGATCTGCACGACGTCGAGCGGGATCAGCCCCGAGAAGGCCAGAACGACGAGCACCGCGAGCACGGCGAGACCGATGGTCAGCGTGCGGCGGCTGCGGCCGCGCTCGGCTTCGCTGGAAGGTGCAGGGTGCACGCCGGCATCGCCGAGCCAGTGGCCCCATACCTTGTATTGCACGAGGCCGATGATCATCGCGACGCCCGCGGCGAGGAAGCCCACGCGCCAGCTCACGGTCTCGCCGAGCGTGCCGACGATGAGCGGTGCGATGAACGCGCCGAGATTGATGCCGAAATAGAAGATGGAGAAGGCCGCGTCGCGCCGCGCGCCGGTGTCTCCCTTGTAGAGCTCGCCCACCAGCACGCTCACGTTGGGCTTGAGGAGTCCCACGCCGAGCGTGATGACGAAGAGACCGAAGAACGTCAGAGACGCGCCGGCCGGTATCGCGAGAACGAGATTACCGGCCGCGATGAGCACGCCGCCCCAGAAGACGGCGTTGCGCTGACCGAGGAGCCGGTCGGCGATCCAGCCGCCCGGCAGCGAGAAGAGATAAACGCCCGCGGTGTAGAGACCGTAGATCGCCCCCGCCGTCTCGGCGCTCATCCCCAGACCGCCCGCTGCGGCGGACGCGGTCATGAAGAGAATGAGGATGGCGCGCATCCCGTAGTAGGTGAAGCGCTCCCACATCTCCGTGAAGAAGAGGGTGGCGAGGCCGCGAGGGTGGCCGAGGAACTCGCGGGGAGCTTCGGCCGCTGCGACGGTCGTCGTGGTTGAGTCCGTCATCGGTGTTTTCCCGAAGTCTGAAGCGCCTGAGCGCGCGATGGCGCGGAGTAGGCCACAGGCGGGCGGCCGTCGTCTACCTGCGACGGTCGGGAAGGGGCGTCAGGCCTCGGCGTGCTCGGCGTTCTCGCGGCGCATCTTCTGCATCATGCGCGCCAGGAACAGGCCGGTCTCGTAGAGCAGATACATCGGCAGCGCCATGATGGTCTGGGAGATGGCGTCGGGAGGCGTGAGGAAGGCCGCGATCACGAACATCCCGATGAGCACGAAGCCCCGGTTCGAGCCCAGCTTATCCACGCTGATGAGGTCCGTGAGCACGAGCAGCACCACCGCGATCGGCACCTCGAAGGCGATGCCGAACACGAAGAACATGGTGAGCACGAAGCTCATGTACTGGGAGATGTCCGTCATCATCGCCACGCCTTCGGGCGTGGTGCTCGCGAAGAACTGGAACATCACCGGGAAGACCACGAAGTACGCGAACGCGACCCCGCAGTAGAAGAGCACGATCGAGGACAGCAGCAGCGGCACCGCGAAGCGCTTCTCGTGCCGGTAGAGACCGGGCGCCACGAACGCCCAGGCCTGGTAGAGGACGTAGGGCATCGCGATGAAGACGGCGGCGAACAGCGCCATCTTGAAAGGCGTCATGAACGGCGAGATCACGCTCGTCGCGATGAGCTGGCCGCCTTCGGGAAGCTTGGCGAGCAGCGGCTGCGCGACGAACGTGAAGATGTCGTTCATGAAGATCGCGCAGGGGATGAACACGATGATCACCGCCGCGAGCGCGCGGATCAGTCGATCGCGCAGCTCGAGGAGGTGCGAGATCAGCGGGCCTTCGGCGAGCTTTTCAGGTTCCTCGCTCATCCGGTGACTTCGCTACTGTGGTGTCCGCGACAGCGGGCCCGGGCTCGGCTGCCGGCGCGGCGTCGGGGGGCGCCTCATCGTGCGCGGTCGAGGAAGTCTCCGCTGCAGCGTGCGTTGCCGGGTCGGACGATGCATGCCGCGTGCCGTAGGGATCGATCACGGCGGCCGGATCAGGTCCCGGAATGGGTTCCTCGGCGGCGGGCGAGGGATCGGGCTGCGGTGAGGGAGACGATGGTGCGGCGCTGCCGGTCGCAGGAGTGGACGGACGGGCGGCAGCGGGGCGCTGCGGCCGGTTCACCGATGCCTCAAGATTGACCTCTTCCTCCAGCTGCTCGCGGAACTGGCGCGCCATGGCCCGGGCGCGGCCGATCCAGCGGCCCACCTGCGAGGCGACGCGCGGCAGCTTCTCGGGTCCCAGGACCACGAGAGCGAGCGCAAAGATGAGCAGGAGCTCGGTGAATCCGACCTCGAACATTCCCGGAGAGGCTCCATCCGCTATGGCGTCAGCGTGTCGACAAGCGCTGCCTCAGGCCGGGCGGTCGCTTTTCTGCTCCGGGGCCGCCCTGCCGGCCTCCGGGAACTCCGCGTCCCTGCTGTCGGCGCGCAGCTGCTTCGGCGGCGAGAGCTCCTCTTCCTCACCCTCGGACACCGCCTTCTTGAAGCCGCGCACGGCGGCGCCCAGGTCCGAGCCGATGGTGCGCAGCTTCTTGGCACCGAAAACCAGCAATACGACGAGCAGAATGATCAGCAGCTCGCGCATTCCAATGCCCATGATCCGTCTCTCCCGCGTGAATCGCGTGAATCGTCAATCCCGGGGATCATAAGGCAAACGAGGCCGGCCAGCGGAGAAAGTTCTGTGGCGGAATCGAGAGCGCGTCCGCGGTCCCGCGCGGCTACACACCGCCGTTTCCGCTGGTGGCGCTGCCGGCCGCCGTGGGGCTCTCGAGCCAGAAGGTCACCGGACCGTCGTTCACCAGCTCCACCTGCATGTCCGCGCCGAACTCGCCCGTCTCGACCTGCGGATGGGCGATGCGGGCGAGCGCCACGAGGTGCTCGAAGAGACGCCGGGCTTCCTCGGGCGGCGCGGCGGTGCTGAAGCCGGCCCGGGTGCCCTTGCGGGTATCGGCGGCGAGGGTGAACTGGGGAACGAGGAGCAGCCCGCCGCCGATGTCGCGGAGGCTCAGGTTCATGCGCCCCTCGGCGTCCGGGAAGATGCGGTAGGTGAGCATCCGCTCGAGGAGCCGCTCGGCCGACCGGGCATCGTCGCCGCGGCGAACGCCGACGAGTGCCAGGATCCCCCGCCCGATGGCGCCCACGACCCGGTCCCCGACCGTGACGCGCGCGCGACTGACTCTCTGGATGAGCGCGATCAATGTGCCGCCTCCTCAGAAGGGGTGCCCGGAAGCGGTCCGGGAAGCATGACGCCGTGCGCAAGTCACGGATTTCCGAGGTGGCATTTGCCGAAGCGAGTCCTTAAGATGCGGGGCCGTTTTTGCATCGGTTCTGGAGAAACAATCATGGGGTCTTGGGTGCGCTCGGGTGTTCTGGCTTCTGCTGTCGCATGTGCGGCGCTGGCCAGCGCCATCGCGTCGGCACAGGATGCGCCCGCGAAGGGTGATCCCGCGCGCGGCAAGGTCCTGAGCTACACCTGTCTCGGCTGCCACGGTATTCCCAACTACAAGAACGCGTTTCCGGTCTACAGTGTGCCGAAACTCGAGGGACAGCACCCCGAGTACCTCGTGACGGCGCTGCAGGCCTACAAGAGCGGTGAGCGCTCGCACTCCACGATGCACCTGCAGGCGAGCACGCTCTCCGACCAGGACATGGCCGACATCGCGGCGTTCTTCGCCCGTGAGCCGCTCCAGCCCACCGGCAACACCGGCGGCGGCAACGTGCCCGAGGCGGCGCAGACCTGTGTCGCCTGCCACGGCACGGACGGCGTCGGCATCACCCCGATGTACCCGACGCTCTCGGGTCAGCACGCCGACTACCTCGTCCGCGCGCTGCTCGACTACAAGCGCGGCGGCCGCAAGAACCCGGTCATGGCCGGCTTCGCCGCGCCGCTCACGGACGCTCAGATCCGCGAGATCGCCGAGTACTACAGCCGCCAGCAGCCCGGCCTCGATACGCTCGAGTACAAAGAGGCCAACGCTTTCGCGGTCGCGAGCCGCTGAACCCCTTTCCTTACACGCCTGGCGCGCGTCACTTGCGCGCCAGGCGCTCCAGGAACTGCGCCGTCACCTCGAGGTAGAAGTCGCGGTTCTGCTTCTTGCGGAACCCGTGGCCCTCGTCCTTCGCCGCGAGGTACCACACCTCGCCGCCGCTCGCGCGGATCTTCGCCACCATCTGCTCGGACTCCGAGGCCGGCACGCGCGGGTCGTTGAGACCCTGCACGACGAGGAGCGGCCTGCGGATGTGCGAGGCGTTCGTGAGCGGCGAGATCCGCGTGAGAAAGGCGCGCATCTTCGGGTCGCGCTCGTCACCGTACTCGGCGCGCCGCAGGTCGCGCCGGTACCCCGAGGTGTTCTCGAGGAAGGTGACGAAATTCGAGATGCCCACGACGTCGATGCCGCCGCGCAGCCGGTCGCTGTACGCGACGAGTGACGCCAGCGTCATGTAGCCCCCGTACGAGCCGCCCATCACCACCACGCGCTCGCGGTCGAGATCGGGCTGCATGCCGATCCACACCAGCAGCGAGCCGATGTCCTTCACCGCGTCCTGGCGCAGCATGCCGTTGTCGAGGCGCAGGAAGGTCTTGCCGTAGCCGGAAGAGCCGCGCACGTTCGGCGCGACCACCGCGTAGCCCAGCTCGTTCACCAGGAACTGGATGAACGGCTCGAATCCCGGCCGGTACTGCGACTCAGGTCCACCGTGGATGTTGATCACCACCGGATGCGGACCCGGTGTGCGCGGACGGTAGACGAACGCGGAGATGAGCCGCTGGCGTCCGTTCACGCGATCCCAGGTCGGGTAGCGCACGAGCTCAGCCGGCACGAAGCTGCCGATGTCGACCGGGCCCGCTTCGCTGTTCGTCCAGCGCACGAGCTCGTTGCGCTCGATCTCGTAGACGTACACGTCGCGCGGAACCTGCGGTGATTCCACCGAAAGCGCCAGCCGGCGTCCCGTGCGGTCGAACTTGAGGTTCGTGATGAGACCCTGCGGCAGACCCGGCACGGCGAGCTCGCGCATCGCGACGTTGTCGAGCACCGTGAGGCGGCTGATGCCGTCCTCGTTCGCGACCCACGCGAGGTAGCGGCCGTCCACGCTCGCGTCGAACGCCTCGATGTCCCACGGGATGTGCGCCGTGATGTCGCGCGACTGGCCGGTGACCGTGTCGACGTAGCGAAGCTGCGCGAACTCGCCCTTCTCGTCGGAGACGACGTACACGCCGCGGCCGTCGGGCGCGAAGCGCGCCGCGTGGATGCCGATCTTGCGGCCGCTCGTGTCGAGCGGCGTCAGCGAGCCGGTGGCGACGTCGGCGATGTGGAGGTAGCTCTCGTTGATCGAGACGTAGTTCTGTACCAGGAGCTTGCGGTCGTCGGGCGACCAGTCGAGCGGATACCAGGTGCCCTGCTGTCCGCCGACCATCAGGCGCGGCGCGATATCGCTCGTCACGTCGAAGAAGAAGATGTCGTAGCTCACCCCGTCACGCACGTTGCCGAAGAACGCGACACGCCGGCCGTCGTTCGACCAGACCGGCGAGCCGTATCGCGACTTGCCGTCGGTGAGCAGGCGCACGCTGCGGTCGGCGAAGCGGTAGTAGTGGATCTGCGCGTTCTCGTCGCCGCCGCGGTCCTTGAGGAACACGAAGCCGTCGGCCGCGCCGGTCTGCGGCGCCAGCGCGGTCGTGATGGGCTCGTCGTAGAACGTGAGCTGCTGACGCGCACCCATCGGCGCCGTGAGCCGGTGGATCTGCTCCGTGTTACCGAAGCGGGTGCTGATGAGCATGCTCCCGTCGGGCAGCCAGTCACGGAACGTGGCCTGGCGCGCGTGCAGATAGCGCTGCAGACGCTCCGCGAGCTGCGGATCGCGCTCCGGAATGTTCTCGAGGATCAGATTGCCGCGCTCCTGACGCAGCACCGGCGGCGGAGAACCGGCGGACTGCGCAGCAGCCGGCAGCGCTGCGACGTACGTGAGCTGCAGAAGCACGAGGGCGCCGAGCGCCCGGATGTGAACTCGTTCTGGCATGCCGGAAGGATCGAAAGCGAGTTGCGCTTTTGCTATGGTGCCCGAAACCGCGAGCCCCGCGGAAGCGACCGGGGCATAAGCCTCTGATCCCATGGAACCCCGCCTCACCCGTTACTCACACGGCATCACGGCGATCGACACGGAATACGTGCGTCCGGGACTGGCCGCGGCCCACGTGATCGTGCAGTCAGGGCGCGCCGCCTTCGTCGACAGCGGCACGAACGCCTCCGTCCCGTTGCTCCTGAAAGCGCTCGACATCCTGGGCGTCGGCCGGGAGGCGGTCGACTACGTATGCCTGACGCACGTGCACCTCGACCACGCCGGCGGGGCCGGGCAGCTCATGCAGGCGCTCCCGAACGCCCGTGCGGTGCTGCATCCGCGCGGTGCGCCGCACATGATCGACCCGGCGAAGCTCATCGCCGGCTCCATCGCCGTCTACGGCGAGGATCGCTTCCGGCAGCTCTACGGTGAGATCGTGCCCATCGCGCCTGAGCGCGTGATCAGCGTGGAGGACGGCACGAAGCTCGGCCTCGCCGGCCGCGAGCTCGAGTTCGTTCACACGCCGGGACACGCGCTGCATCACTACGCGATCGTGGATCGCGCATCACGCGGCATCTTCACCGGCGATACCTTCGGGCTCTCCTATCGCGATCTCGATACGGAGCGGGGCCCGTTCATCGTTCCGACGACCACACCGCCGCAGTTCGATCCCGATCAGCTCCTCGACTCCATCGATCGTCTCCTCGCGTACCGGCCGGAGGCTATGTATCTGACGCATTTCGGGCGTGTCGCGGACGTGCCGCGGCTCGCCGAAGAGCTGCGATCGCAGATCCGCGAGTTCGCGCGCATCGCCGAGCGGCATGCGCAGGCTCCGGATCGCCATGCGGCCATTCGCGCCGACATGCGGCGGCTGTGGCTCGACCGGCTCCGCGCGCACGGCTCGCGCCTTCCCGAGAGCACCATCGACGAGCTTCTCGGTCAGGACCTCGATCTCAACACCCAGGGCCTCGTGGCCTGGCTGGACCGGAAGGCGGCGAAGGCCGCGCGCTGAAGATCCCGGCCGGCGGCGAGGCAGGAGCGGCAAGCCATGGAGCCCTTCAAGGCGTACCGCATTCACGAGGAGAACGGCCGCGTCGTCGCCCGCTTCGAGAAGCTCGGGCTCGATGACCTCACGCCTGGCGAGGTCGTCGTGCGCGTGCAGTTCTCCGACGTCAACTACAAGGACGCGCTCGCGGCCACGGGTGCCGGAAAGATCCTGCGCCGCTTTCCGCTCGTCGGCGGCATCGATCTCGCGGGCGTCGTCGAGACGTCCGAAGATGCGCGTTTCTCGCCGGGCGACCCCGTGCTCGTCGTGGGCTGCGGACTCTCCGAGACCTGCGACGGCGGATACGCCGAGTATGCGCGGGTGAGCGCGGATTCTCTCGAGCCGATTCCCGCAGGTCTCGATGCGTTCACGTCGATGGCGATCGGAACGGCCGGTTTCACCGCAGCGCTCGCCATCCACCGCATGGAGCACAACGGTCAGACGCCGGCGGCAGGACCGATCGTGGTCACCGGCGCAACGGGCGGCGTGGGCAGTCTCGCGATCGACATGCTCGCCGGGCGCGGCTACGAGGTGATCGCCGTGAGCGGCAAACCTCAGGCGCGCGAATACCTCACGGCGCTCGGTGCGAAGCAGGTGCTGGCACGGCAGGAGATCGACTACGGCTCACGGCCGCTCGAGAAAGCACGATTCGCCGGTGCGATCGACAGCGTGGGCGGCCGCACGCTCGCGTGGCTCACCCGCACCACGAGCTACGGCGGCAACATCGCGAGTGTCGGGCTCGCGGGCGGTGCGGAGCTCGAGACGACAGTGATGCCGTTCATCCTGCGCGGGGTGAATCTGCTCGGCATCAACTCGACGTACGTCCCGCGCGAGGTGCGCCACACGGTGTGGCAGCGGCTCGCGAGCGATCTGAAGCCCCGGCATCTCGATCGCATCGTCGCGCGCACCATCGACTTCGATGCGCTGCCCGACGCCTTCGCTCCGCTCCTGCGCGGCGAGGCGCTCGGCCGCACCGTCGTCCGCATCGGCTAGCGAACGCACCGCCTCGCCCGCGCCGCGCGGCGTCATCGAATCAGGGTTCTTCAATCAGGCGGCGGGGCTCGCGAGACTCGGCTCTTCGAGGATGCCGACCCGGCGCTCGGCGGAGCGCAGCGTGTTGTGCAGGAGCATGGTGACGGTCATCGGGCCGACGCCGCCGGGCACCGGCGTGATGAGCGAGGCCTTCTGGCGCACGCCTTCGAAATCCACGTCACCGACGATGCGTCCGTCGGGCAGACGGTTGATGCCGACGTCGATGACGACCGCACCGGTGCGGACCATCTGCGGGACGATGAGATTCGGCACGCCCGCGGCCACCACGAGGATGTCCGCGAGGATGGTGAACTGCGCGAGGTCGCGCGTGAGCTTGTGACAGATGCAGACGGTGGCGTCCCGCTGCATCAGCATCAGCGCCATCGGCTTGCCGACGATGTTGCTCGCGCCGACGACCACGACGTTCTTGCCCGCGACCTCGACGCGCTCGTGCTCGAGGAGCTTCTGCACGCCGTACGGTGTGCACGGCGGGAAGATGGTCGAACCGGTGATGAGGCCGCCGACGTTGTAGAGATGGAACCCGTCGACGTCCTTGTCCACCGCGATGCGCTCGAGCACGCGCCGCATGGTGATGTGCGGCGGCAGCGGAAGCTGCACCAGGATGCCGTGCGTGCTGGGATCGGCATTGAGGCGATCCACTTCTCCGAGCAGGCGCGCCTCCGAGATGTCGTTCGGGAGCCTCACGAGCTCGGAGCGGATGCCGACCTCTCCGCATGCGCGGATCTTGTTCCGCACGTAGAGCTCCGAGGCCGGGTTGTCTCCGACGAGAATGACGGCGAGGCCCGGCGTCACTCCATGTTTCTTTTCGAGGGCTTCCACTCGAGCGCGGTACTGGGCGCGCAATGCCTGGGCGACGGCGCGGCCGTCGATGATTCGAGCCGGCAAGACAGTTCTCCTGCGGGAAGTTCCTGGAATGACACAAAGTGTACGCGCAGCGCGGCACAAAAGCGCCAACGCGGCGCACGGTTCGCGCAGCGGCGCACGGCCCGGCCCCCCTTGCCACAGAATGGGGCATGCACCATTGGCGGCCTGTCCGCACGGGTGAGGGCCGTTTAGAATGCTCGCCCTTCCGCTACGGGGCGCTCACCATGTCCGTGACCTCATCGGCCGGCGCCCGTCTGCGAGCGGCCGTGGACGCCGAGCGGCCCCTGCAGATCGTCGGCACCGTCAACGCCTACTGTGCGCTGCTCGCCCGTGAGGCGGGTTTCCGGGCGATCTACCTCTCGGGTGCCGGGGTCGCCAATGCCTCCTTCGGCCTGCCCGACCTCGCCATCACCACGCTCCCGGACGTGTGCGAGGACGTGCGGCGGATCACGGGCGCGACCGACCTGCCGCTGCTCGTCGATGCCGACACCGGCTTCGGCAGCGCATTCAACATAGCGCGCACCTGCCGCGACCTGATCCGCGCCGGGGCCGCGGGAATGCACCTCGAGGACCAGGTGCAGGCCAAGCGCTGCGGGCACCGGCCCGGCAAGGCGCTCGTCTCGCGCGAGGAGATGGTCGACCGCATCAAGGCAGCGGTGGACGCGCGCACCGACGAGCACTTCGTCGTCATGGCGCGCACGGACGCGCACGCGGTCGAAGGCCTCGAAGCCGCGCTCGAGCGCGCGGCGGCCTACGTCGAGGCCGGGGCGGACATGATCTTCGCGGAGGCTCTCACGAGCCTCGAGGAATATCGCCGCTTCACCGGGAGCCTCGGGGTGCCCGTGCTGGCCAACATCACCGAGTTCGGCAGGACGCCGCTCTTCACCGTGGCCGAGCTCGCTTCCGCAGGCGTGCGTCTGGTGCTGTATCCGCTTTCCGCGTTCCGCGCGATGAGCCGGGCCGCGCTCGACGTCTTCGAGACCATCCGCCGCGAGGGCACACAGAAGAGCGTCCTGGACCGGATGCAGACTCGTGCGGAGCTCTACCGTGTGCTCGGCTATCACGAGTACGAGCGCAAGCTCGACGAGCTCTTCGGCAAGAATCAGGAATCCTGAATTTCAGCTCATGAACAAGACCGCAGCTCCCGATACCGAAACCGCAGCCAGGCCCAAGAAATCCGTCGCCCTGTCGGGTGTGCCCGCGGGCAACACCGCCCTGTGCACCGTCGGGCGCACGGGCAACGACCTGCACTATCGCGGATACGACATTCTCGAAGTCGCCGAGGCCGCGGAGTTCGAAGAGATCGCGTATCTCCTCATTCACGGCCATCTGCCCAACCGCTCGGAGCTCACCGCGTACAAGAGCCGTCTCAAGGCCATGCGCTCGCTGCCGGGCGTGGTGCGCAACGTGCTCGAGCAGCTTCCCGCGGCCGCGCATCCGATGGACGTGCTGCGCACCGGTGTTTCGGCTCTCGGATGTACGCTGCCCGAGAGCGAGAGCCGCTCGGCCGCCGGTGCGCGTGAGATCGCCGACCGGCTGGTCGCCTCGCTCCCCTCGATGCTCGCGTACTGGTATCACTGGTCGCACAGCGGGCATCGCGTGCACGTCGAGACGGAGGACGAATCCGTCGGCGGACACTTCCTGCACCTGCTGCATCGCCGGCCGCCGCCCGAGAACTGGGTGCGCGCGATGCACACGTCGCTCATCCTCTACGCCGAGCACGAGTTCAACGCATCCACCTTCACGGCGCGCGTGATCGCGGGCACGGGTTCGGACATCTACTCGTGCATCAGCGGGGCGATCGGTGCGCTGCGCGGTCCGAAGCACGGCGGCGCGAACGAGGTCGCGCTCGAGATCCAGCAGCGCTACGAAACGCCGGAGGAAGCCGAGAAGGACATCCGCGAGCGGCTCGCCCGCAAGGAAGTGATCATCGGCTTCGGGCATCCGGTGTACACCGTTTCGGATCCGCGCCACCAGGTCATCAAGGAAGTCGCGCGGCAGCTTTGCCGCGACGCCGGTGACATGAAGCTCTTCACCATCGCCGAGCGGATCGAGCAGGTGATGTGGGAGCAGAAGAAGATGTTCCCGAACCTCGACTGGTTCAGCGCGGTGAGCTACCACATGATGGGCATTCCCACGCCGATGTTCACGCCGCTCTTCGTCATGGCGCGCGTGACGGGCTGGGCCGCACACGTCATCGAGCAGCGCGCCGACGGCAAGATCATCCGTCCGAGCGCGAACTACGTCGGCCCCGAGCCGCGCAAGTTCGTCCCCATCGATCAGCGCTGAAGTCACACGTCATGTCCGCGCACGACTACACCAAGTCCGCCGCACGGCCCGAGCCCGACGAGGTGCTCGTCCGGATCGCCGAATACGCGCAGAGCTACGAGATCAGGAGCGGGCTCGCCTACGAGACGGCGCGCTACTGTCTGATGGATACGCTCGGCTGCGGCTTTCAGGCACTGAAGTATCCCGCGTGCACGAAGCTCCTGGGGCCGGTGGTGCCGGGCGCCGTCATGCCCGGCGGCGCGCGCGTGCCGGGCACCTCGTACGAGCTCGACCCGGTGCAGGCCGCGTTCAACATCGGGGCGATGATCCGCTGGCTCGACTTCAACGACACGTGGCTCGCGGCCGAGTGGGGTCATCCTTCGGACAATCTCGGCGGCATTCTCGCGGTGGCGGACTGGCTCTCGCGCCGCAACGTGCTCGAGGGCAAGCGTCCGCTCGTCGTGCGCGACGTGCTGACCGCGATGATCAAGGCGCACGAGATCCAGGGCGTGCTCGCGCTCGAGAACAGCTTCAACCGCGTCGGGCTCGATCACGTGATCCTGGTGCGCGTCGCGTCGACGGCCGTGTGCACGGCGCTGCTCGGCGGCACGCGCGAGCAGATCATCAACGCCGTCTCGAATGCCTGGCTCGACGGCGGCGCGCTGCGCACGTACCGCCACGCGCCGAACACCGGCTCGCGCAAGAGCTGGGCCGCGGGGGATGCCACGAGCCGCGGCGTGCGCCACGCGCTCATCGCGCTCACCGGCGAGATGGGCTATCCGAGCGCGCTCACGGCGAAGAACTGGGGCTTCTACGACGTGCTGTTCAGAGGCAAGCCGTTCTCTCTGCCGCAGCCCTTCGGCAGCTACGTCATGGAGAACGTGCTGTTCAAGATCTCGTATCCGGCGGAGTTCCACGCTCAGACCGCAGTCGAGTGCGCGATGCGGCTGCATCCGCAGGTGAGCCCGCGGCTCGACGAAGTCGAGCGCGTCGTGATCGAGACCCAGGAGCCGGGCGTGCGCATCATCGACAAGGTAGGCCCGCTCGCGAATCCCGCTGACCGCGATCACTGCATCCAGTACATGGTGGCGGTGCCGCTCATCTTCGGTCGCCTCATGGCCGAGGACTACGAGGATGCAGTCGCCGCCGATCCGCGCATCGACGCCCTGCGCGCGAAGATGGAAGTGCGCGAGAACCCGGACTTCACGCGCGATTACTACGATCCCGAGAAGCGCTACATCGGCAACGCCGTGCAGGTGTTCTTCCGCGACGGCACCTCGACCGAGCGCGTGCAGGTCGACTATCCCGTGGGACACCGCAAGCGCCGCGCGGAAGGCATTCCGCTCCTCAGGGAGAAGTTCCACACCGCCGTCGCGCGGCACTTCTCCGCGAAGCAGGCCGCGCGCATCGAGGCGCTGTTCGAGGACGGCGCGCGGCTCGAAGCGATGCCGGTCGACGAGTTCGTCGCCGCGATGGTCACGCACTGAGGATGACGCCTCGGGCCGATCTGATCGGCGGCGCCGCGGCGCTCGGCGTCACGCTTTCGGAGGCCGACGCGGCGCGCCTCCTGCGTCTCCTCGGCGAGCTCGAGCGCTGGAACCGCGCCTACAACCTCACCTCGATCGACGAGCGCGAGGAGATGATCACGCATCATCTCCTCGACAGCCTCTCGGTGCATCCCTATCTGAAAGGTGAGCGGATCGCCGACGTCGGCACGGGCGCCGGTTTCCCGGGACTGCCGCTCGCGGTGGTGAATCCGGACCGGCGCTTCACGCTCATCGACTCGAGCAACAAGAAGGTGCGCTTCGTCGCGCACGCCGCGCGCACGCTCGGGCTCACCAACGTCGAGCCGGTCCATGCGCGCGCGGAGGGCCTCGAGCCCGCGGAGCCTTTCGATACGGTGGTCGCGCGTGCCTTCGCGGCGATTCCCGAGCTTCTGCGCGTGGTGGCAGGGCTCTGCGGCCCCGGCACGCGCGTGATCGCGATGAAGGGCCGGCGACCCGACGACGAGATCGCCGCCATCGGCGCGGACTGGCGCCTCGTTGGCGTGGAGCCCGTCACGGTGCCGCAGCTCGGCGAGGAGCGGCACCTGATTCTCATCGAGCGGCCGGGCTCGCGCTCAGACGCCGCGTCCCGCTGAAGTACACTGTGGCCCCATGAAGCGTGTCATCGCCGTCGCGAACCAGAAGGGCGGGGTGGGCAAGACCACCACCGCGGTGAATCTCGCGGCCTCGCTCGCTGCGACGCGGCGGCGGGTGCTGCTCATCGATCTCGACCCGCAGGGCAATGCCACGATGGGCTGCGGTGTCGACAAGAACCAGCTCGCGCGCAGCGTCTGCGACGTGCTGCTCGGCGACTGCGACATGGCGAGCGCGATGGTGCGCATCGAGCGCGCCGGCTTCACGCTGCTGCCGTCGAATCAGGACGTCACGGCCGCCGAAGTGCGACTGCTCGCGATGCCTTCGGGGCGCGAGACGCGTCTGCGCGAAGCGCTCGATCCGGTGCGCAACGACTTCGACGTGATCCTCATCGACTGCCCGCCGGCCCTCAACATGCTGACCGTCAACGCCCTCGTGGCCGCGGACAGCGTGCTCATTCCCATGCAGTGCGAGTACTACGCGCTCGAGGGCCTCTCGGCGCTGCTCTCGACCATCGAGCAGATCCGCTCCACGGTGAATCCGCAGCTCGAGATCGAAGGGATCCTTCGCACCATGTTCGATCCGCGGAACAACCTCGCGAACGAGGTGAGCGCTCAGCTCATCCAGCACTTCGGAGACAAGGTGTTCCGCACGGTCATCCCGCGCAACGTGCGGCTCGCGGAAGCGCCGTCCTTCGGCACGCCGGTGCTGTATCACGATCGCGACTCGCGCGGCGCGCTCGCGTACCTCGCGCTCGCCGGCGAGATGATCCGCCGCGAGGAAGAAGAGCGGGCCGCGGCTGCGGCGGAATCGTCGCCATCCACCGAGCCCGGCGCGGCGTCCGAGCCCGCGCCGGAGCCGGCGGCATCCGGTTCCCCGCCTGACAGCAGTCCCTGATTCCGAGCCGGCTCACCCTCGCGAGGCGCTCGAAAAAGGGGAGCCGTCGCGTCGAGGCGGCAGCAGATATCCAAAGATTGGATATGATGCCCGCCCATGACGCAGAAGAAGCCTACTCTTGGCCGTGGCCTTGCCGACCTGCTGGGTCAGGTCTCCGCGCGCCCGATTCCCGCAGCGACTCCGGGCGGAGCCGCGGCGCGGCCCCCGGGTGAGGAGCTCACGAAGATCCCGCTCGATCTGCTGCAGCGCGGCCGTTACCAGCCGCGCGTCGACATGCGCCCCGAGACGCTTCAGGAGCTCGCCGACTCCATCAAGGCGCAGGGCGTCGTGCAGCCGATCGTCGTGCGGCCGATCGGCACGCCGGGACCGGGCGAATCACAGCGCTACGAGATCATCGCGGGCGAGCGCCGCTGGCGCGCCGCACAGATGGCCGGGCTCACCGAGATTCCCGCGGTCGTGCGCCGGGTTCCCGACGAGGCCGCCATCGCGATGGCGCTCATCGAGAACATCCAGCGCGAGAACCTCAATCCGCTGGAGGAGGCGCGCGCGCTCGACCGGCTCATCAACGAGTTCCAGCTCAGCCATCAGCAGGCGGCCGATGCCGTGGGGCGGTCGCGCTCCTCGGTCACCAATCTGCTGCGCCTGCTCGAGCTCGCGCCCGAAGTGTGCGAGCTCGTCGAGCAGCGCCAGATCGAGATGGGTCATGCCCGCGCGCTGCTCGGCCTTTCGAACCGCCGCCAGCAGGTCGAGGTTGCCATGCTCGTGGCCAAGAAGGGGCTCTCGGTGCGCGAGACCGAAGCGCTCGTGCGCCGCATGCAGCAGCCGGCGGCGGGAAAGAAGGCCGACGGGGACGGCGCGGCCGACCCCAACGTGCGCAATCTCGAAAGCGAGCTGGCCGAGAAGCTGGGCGCGAAGGTCAGCATCCAGCACAGCGCCTCGGGCAAGGGAAAGCTGATCGTTACCTACAACAGTCTCGACGAGCTCGAGGGCATCCTCGCCCACATTCGGTAATGTCTATCCGGGTTTTGCGCGCCATCCGTATTTTCCCGACCGCAAAGCAGTAGATTTTGCCGGCCAGATACTTATAATTCGGCGGCTTCGCGGCCCCAGGGCCTAAGTGGTTTCGGCGCAATGAAAAATCGGCGCCGCATGCCGTCTTTCGACAACTGGCTTTTCGAGTTGCCTTTGCGGTGGACGCCATGCCGGCGGTCGATACCGAAACACGGCGAATCGCCGGGAGGATTCTGGTCGCGCAGCTCGCCGTCACCGTGATCGTCGCGGTGGTGGCATATGTCGTAGCAGGCGCGCTCGCCGGTGGATCGGCGGCTCTGGGCGGTGGCATCGGGATCACCACCAACCTCTACATGACACTCACGTCACTGCGGCCGAGCAGCGATGCGCGGCAGGCAGTGCGGCGGCTGTATGTCGGTCAGGCGATCAAGGTCGTCCTGACGCTGGCGATGTTCATTGCAGCGGCGATGAGTCTCACGGTCTCCTGGCCGGCGATGCTCGTCGCCTACGTGGCCACGCTGCTCGCCTTCTGGTGGGTGCCCTTCAGGGCAGCCATGCGGTGAGCTGGGATTGTCGCGAAGAGGCCCATACATAAAGAGTAGATGAACGACATGGCTACCGAGCAAGGCGGCTCATCGAGCACCGAGTACATCGTCCATCACCTCACGCACCTCAAGGTCGGCGAGGGCTTCTGGGCGCTGCATCTCGACACGCTCATCGTTTCGACTCTGCTCGGCGCCGTGTTCCTCTGGATCTTCTATTCCGCCGCGCGCAAGGCGACTTCGGGCGTTCCCGGCAAGTTCCAGGCGTTCGTCGAGCTGGTCGTCGAGTTCGTGGACAACCAGGTCTCGGAAGTCTTCCACGGCAACCGCGGATTCGTCGCGCCGCTCGCGCTGACGATCTTCGTGTGGGTCTTCCTGATGAACTTCATGGACCTGCTGCCGCTCGACTATCCGGCCCTCATCGCGTCGGCGGCCGGTGCGCACTACTTCCGCGCGGTGCCGACGGCGGACGTGAACACCACGTTCGCGATGTCGATCACCGTCTTCGTCCTCATCATCTTCTACAGCATCCGCGCCAAGGGCCTGGGCGGCTTCGGCCACGAGCTGTTCACCGCGCCCTTCGGCAGCCACTTCCTGCTGTGGATTCCCAACTTCTTCCTGAACCTCGTCGAGCTGCTCTCGAAGCCGATTTCGCTCGCGATGCGACTCTTCGGCAACATGTACGCCGGCGAGCTCGTGTTCATGCTCATCGCGCTGCTCGGCTTCACGGTCGCGGGTCTCGACCTCGGCAGCGGTCTCGGATTCTTCGGCCAGGTGGTGATGGGCGCCGCCTGGACGATCTTCCACATTCTGATCATCACTCTGCAGGCGTTCATCTTCATGGTGCTGACCGTCGTGTACATCTCGATGGCCCAGGCACACCACTGAGCGAGAGAGAACGGCAACCCGGAATTCGACACGCACCCAACCAGGAGAACTAAATGGAAGCGATCGCATCCGTCCAGGCTTTCACCGCGCTTGGGCTCGGTATCATCATCGGTCTCGGCGCCATCGGCGCCTGCCTCGGCATCGGCATCATGGGCTCGAAGTTCCTCGAGTCGGCTGCCCGTCAGCCCGAGCTGACCCCGATGCTCACCGGCCGCATGTTCCTGCTCGCGGGTCTCATCGACGCGGCGTTCCTGATCGGCGTCGCCATCGCGATGTTCTTCGCCTTCGCGAACCCGCTCCTGGCCTCGCTGCAGTAACGGACGCAGGAGCACCGCGCCCGCGTCCCTGAGGAGAACGCGATGGAGTTCAATGCCACGCTGATCGGTCAGGCGATCGTCTTCCTGATCCTGATCTGGTTCACCGTGAAGTTCATCTGGCCGCCCCTCACGCGTGCGATCGAGGAGCGTCAGAAGAAGATCGCGGAGGGACTGTCCGCCGCCGACCGCGGCCGGCAGGAGCTGGAAGAGGCGAAGAGCCGCGCCGACGCGATCATCCGCGAGGCACGCGAGCGCGCCAGTCAGATCATCGAGCAGGCGCAGCACCGCGCCAACGACATGATCGAGCAGGCGAAGAGCGCCGCGGCTGCGGAAGGCCAGCGGCTCGTCGCCGCGGCCCAGCAGCAGATCGAGCTCGAGGCGAGCCAGGCGCGCGAGAACCTGCGCCGTGACGTGGCGCAGCTCGCCGTCCGCACCGCCGCGAAGCTCCTGGAGCGCGAGATCGACGAGCGCGCTCACGCCGATCTGATCAACAAGCTCGCGGCGCAGATCTGACATGGCAGCCCGGTCCACCATCGCCAGACCCTACGCGCGCGCCGCGTTCGAAGAGGCGCGCGAGAAGGGCCGTCTCGACGCCTGGTCGCAGGCGCTGCGCACGGCGGCCGCCGTCGTGCGCGATCCCAACGTCGAGAAGCTGATCGGCAATCCGCACGTCGCGCCCGCGGAGCTCGCGAAGCTCATCGTCGACGTGCTGGGCGAGCAGTGTGACGAGTACGTGCGCAACTTCGTCTACGCGCTCGCCGAGAACCAGCGCCTCGGGTACCTGCCCGAGATCTCCGAGATCTTCGACGACCTCAAGGACGAGGCGGAAGGTTGGGTGGACGTCGAGGTGCGCTCGGCCGCGCCGCTCACGGCCGATCAGCAGGAGACGCTCGCGGCGGCTCTCTCGCGCAGGCTCAACCGCAAAGTGCGCCTGCACACGGAAATCGACCCCGCGCTCATCGGCGGTGCGGTGCTGCGTGCCGGCGATCTCGTGATCGACGGCTCCCTGCGCGCCCGGCTCGAGCGCATCGCGCAAGAGCTGTCGGCCTGAAGCGGGAAAACAATTCGAGGACTACTGACATGGCCATCAAGGCAACCGAGATCTCAGACCTGATCAAGCAGCGGATCGAGAACTTCAAGCCGGTCACCGAGGCGCGTAACGTCGGCACGATCGTCTCGATCACCGACGGCATCACGCGCATCTACGGACTGGCGGACGCCCGCTACGGCGAGATGCTCGAGTTCCCGGGCAACACCTTCGGCCTCGCGCTCAACCTCGAGCGCGACTCGGTCGGCGCGGTGGTCCTCGGCGAGTACAGGCACCTGAAGGAAGGCGACACGGTCAAGACGACCGGCCGCATTCTCGAAGTGCCGGTCGGTCCGGGTCTCCTCGGTCGCGTGGTCGACCCGCTCGGCCGTCCGCTCGACGGCAAGGGCCCGATCCAGGCCGAGCGCTACGCGCCCATCGAGCGCGTCGCGCCGGGCGTGGTGTACCGCAAGTCCGTGAGCCAGCCGGTGCAGACCGGCTACAAGGCCATCGACTCGATGGTGCCGATCGGCCGCGGCCAGCGCGAGCTCATCATCGGCGACCGCCAGACGGGCAAGACCGCCCTCGCGATCGACACGATCATCAACCAGAAGTCCTCGGGCATTAAGTGCATCTACGTCGCGATCGGACAGAAGCAGTCCTCGATCGCGGCCGTCGTGCGCAAGCTCGAGGAGCACGACGCGATGAAGCACACGATCGTCGTGGCCGCCTCGGCTTCGACGCCCGCCTCCATGCAGTACATCGCGCCCTACGCCGGGTGCGCGATGGGCGAGTACTTCATGGACAACGGCGAGGACGCGCTGGTCGTCTACGACGATCTCACCAAGCAGGCCTGGGCGTACCGCCAGATCTCGCTGCTGCTGCGCCGTCCGCCGGGCCGCGAGGCGTATCCGGGTGACGTGTTCTACCTGCACTCGCGTCTGCTCGAGCGCAGCGCGCGCGTCAACGAGCGCTACGTCGAGAAGATGACCAACGGCCGCGTGAAGGGCCGGACCGGCTCGCTCACGGGTCTGCCGATCATCGAGACGCAGGCGGGCGACGTCACCGCGTTCGTGCCGACGAACGTCATCTCGATCACCGACGGTCAGATCTTCCTCGAGAGCGACCTCTTCAACGCCGGCATCCGTCCCGCGATGAACGCGGGTATCTCGGTGTCGCGCGTCGGCGGCGCCGCGCAGACGGGCATCATCAAGAAGCTCGGCGGCGGTATCCGTCTCGCGCTCGCCCAGTACCGCGAACTCGCGGCGTTCTCGCAGTTCGCTTCCGATCTCGACGAGGCCACCCGCCGCCAGCTCGAGCGCGGCGAGCGCGTGACCGAGGTCATGAAGCAGAAGCAGTACGCGCCGATGTCCGTGGCCGAGATGGCGCTCTCCATCTACGCCGTCAACAACGGCTACATGGACAAGGTCGAGCGCAAGAAGGTCGTCGACTTCGAGGCGGCGCTGCAGGCGTTCGCGAAGACGAACTACAAGGAGCTGCTCGACGCGATCAACGCGAACCCGAACCTGACGCCGGAGTTCGAGGCCGGTCTGAAGAAGGTCTGCGAAGAGTTCGTGGCGACCGGAACGTACTGAGATCCCCGAGCCCTTCGCCTGCGAGGGGCGCGAGAGCGAGACATGCCAGGCACCAAGGAAATCCGCAGCAAGATCTCGAGTATCAAGAGTACTCAGAAGATCACCAAGGCCATGGAGATGGTCGCGGCGAGCAAGATGCGCCGTGCGCAGGAGCGCATGCGCGCCTCGCGTCCGTACGCGGAGAAGATGCGCATCGTCATCGGGCACCTGAACCAGGCGAACCCGGACTACCGTCATCCGTTCCTGCAGGTGCGCGACGTGAAGTCGGTCGGCCTCATCGTGGTGAGCACCGACCGCGGTCTCGCCGGTGCGCTCAACGTGAACCTGTTCAAGCAGGTCATCTGCACGATCCGCGAGTGGCAGCAGAAGGGCGCGCAGGTGAGCCTTTGCATGATCGGCGCGAAGGGCCTCGCCTTCTTCCGCCGGCTGGGGCTGCCGATCCTCGCGCAGGTGACGAACCTCGGCGACCGGCCGCACGTGCGCGATCTCATCGGCACCGTGAAGGTGATGCTCGACGCGTACCGCGACGGGCAGATCGACCGGCTCTTCCTGCTGAACAACCGTTTCGTCACCACCATGAGCCAGAAGCCGGAAGTGAAGCAGCTCCTTCCGGTCGAGACTCTGGACGCGGACGAGCTGCCGGAGCACTGGGACTACATCTACGAGCCGAACGCCGCCGAGATCCTCGACGGCCTGCTCATGCGCTACATCGAGTCCCAGGTGTATCAGGCGGCGGTGGAGAACGTCGCGTGCGAGATGGCGGCGCGCATGGTCGCGATGAAGAGCGCGTCGGACAACGCCGGCAAGCTCATCGAGGAGCTGCAACTCATCTACAACAAGGCACGCCAGGCCGCGATCACCAAGGAGATCTCCGAGATCGTGGGCGGCGCGTCGGCGGTTTGATCACCTCTCACCCGCCATGCGGGCGCCTCCGCGCCGCGAAGCGGGCGGAGGAAAGGGTCGAGGGGAATTAGAGGAACGGAAATGGCAAACGACACGGCTACTGCAACGGTCACCGGCACGATCACTCAGATCATCGGCGCGGTCATCGACGTCGACTTCCCGCGCGGGTCGGTGCCGAAGGTGTACGAGGCGCTCAAGGTCGCCGACGACGGCGTGGACCTCACGCTCGAAGTGCAGCAGCAGCTCGGCGACGGCGTGGTGCGCACGATCGCGATGGGCCCGTCCGAGGGTCTCAAGCGCGGCATGAAGGTGGTGGCCACCGGCGCCCCGATCACCGTGCCCGTCGGTGCCGCGACGCTCGGCCGCATCATGGACGTGCTGGGCAACCCCATCGACGAGGTCGGCCCGATCGAGGCGAAGGAGCGCTGGCCGATTCACCGTCCCGCGCCGTCGTTCGCGGAGCAGGCGGGCGGTCAGGAGCTGCTCGAGACCGGCATCAAGGTCATCGACCTCATCATTCCGTTCGCGAAGGGCGGCAAGATCGGTCTCTTCGGCGGCGCCGGCGTCGGCAAGACCGTGAACATGCTCGAGCTCATCAACAACATCGCGAAGGCCCACTCGGGTCTGTCGGTGTTCGCGGGCGTCGGCGAGCGCACTCGTGAGGGCAACGACTTCTATCACGAGATGATCGAGTCGGGCGTCGTCGACATCAAGAACCTGACGAACTCCAAGGTCGCGATGGTGTTCGGTCAGATGAACGAGCCGCCCGGCAACCGTCTGCGCGTCGCGCTCACCGGCCTCACGATGGCCGAGTACTTCCGTGACGAGGTGCGCGAGGGCGGCACGCGCGGCCGCGACGTGCTGCTCTTCATCGACAACATCTACCGTTACACGCTCGCCGGTACCGAGGTGTCGGCGCTGCTCGGCCGTATGCCCTCGGCGGTGGGTTACCAGCCGACGCTCGCCGAGGAAATGGGCGTGCTGCAGGAGCGCATCACCTCGACGAAGATCGGTTCGATCACGTCGATCCAGGCGGTGTACGTGCCGGCGGACGACCTCACCGACCCGTCGCCGGCGACCACGTTCGCGCACCTCGACGCGACGGTGGTGCTCGACCGTCAGATCGCCGCGCTCGGTATCTACCCGGCGGTGAACCCGCTCGACTCGACGAGCCGTCAGCTCGATCCGCTCGTCGTCGGCGAGGAGCACTACCAGGTTGCGCGCGGCGTGCAGGCGGTGCTGCAGCGTTACAAGGAGCTGCAGGACATCATCGCGATCCTGGGCATGGACGAGCTGTCGGAAGAGGACAAGCTCATCGTGTCCCGCGCGCGCAAGATCCAGCGCTTCCTCTCGCAGCCCTTCCACGTCGCGGAAGTGTTCACGGGCCAGAAGGGCAAGTACGTGCCGCTGCGCGAGACGATCCGCGGCTTCAAGGGTATCCTCAACGGCGAGTACGACCACCTGCCCGAGCAGGCCTTCTACATGGTCGGTACGATCGACGAGGCGGTCGAGAAGGCGAAGACGCTGACCTGATTCCGCTCGAGCCTGTCCCTCTCCCTGCCGCGCCGGGAGAGGGCGTCCGAAGGGCGGGTGAGGGGCACTGGAGAATCCGATGGCAGAAACCATTCACGTCGACATCGTCAGCGCCGAGGGCGAGATCTTCTCCGGCCCCGCGCGGATGGTCTTCGCCCCGGCCTCCGAAGGTGAGGTCGGCATCGCACCCCGCCACGCGCCTCTGCTGACGCTTCTCAAGGCGGGCGAAGTCCGCGTGCAGACGCCTGACGGCGAAGAACATTTCTTCTTCGTCGGCGGCGGTGCGCTCGAGATCCAGCCGCGCAAGGTCACCGTCCTTGCCGACACCGCGCTCCGCGCGCGCGACCTCGACGAGGCCGCCGCGCTCGCCGCCAAGCAGCGCGCCGAAGAGGCGCTGCGCGAGAAGGTCTCGAAGATCGAGCAGGCGGAGGCGCTGGCCGAGCTGGCCCGTGCCGCAGCGCAGCTCAAGGTCATCGAGCGGCTGCGCAAGCTCCGCGGCTGAAATCCTTTCATTTCCCTCTCCCCGACAGGCGGGGAGAGGCTGCCCCCCGATCCGGTGGGTGAGCTGAAGCGGGACCGCCGTCCTGCCCGCGTCCCGGCCCTCCAGTAGAATTGCCCGCCATGTCATTCAGCGTCGTCATCCTTGCTGCCGGGCAGGGCAAGCGGATGAAGTCCGATCTGCCCAAGGTCCTGCAGCCGCTCGCGGGCCGGCCGCTGCTGCAGCACGTCATCGGCACCGCGCGGTCCCTCGGTCCGGCTGCCATTCACGTGGTCTACGGCCACGGCGGCGAGCTCGTGCGAGAGCGCCTCAAGGACGCGCCGGTGTCCTGGGTCCTGCAGGCCGAGCAGCTCGGAACCGGGCACGCCATGATGCAGGCGATGCCGCACGTGCCGGACGAACACCGCGTGCTCGTGCTCTACGGCGATGTGCCGCTCATCCGTCAGTCCACGCTCGAGAAGCTCCTGCAGGCTGCGGGCTCATCCGATATCAGCCTGCTCACGGTGATGCTGGACGATCCGACGGGTTACGGTCGCATCGTGCGCGACGAGCGCGGCGACGTGCGCGAGATCGTCGAGCACAAGGATGCTTCACCCGAGCAGCTCGCCATCCGCGAGTGCAACACGGGCGTGATGGTGGTGCCCGCAGCGCTGCTGCGTCGCTGGCTCGGGCTGCTTCGCAACGACAACGCGCAGCGCGAGTACTACCTGACCGACGTCATCGGAATGGCTGCGCGGGAAGGCGTGCGCGTAGTGCCCTTCGTCGCGCCGGAGCCGTCCGAAGTGCTGGGTGTCAACGACAAGGTGCAGCTCGCCGAGGTCGAGTCGGAGTATCGACGCCGCGTCGCGCGTGAGCTCATGCTCGCCGGAGTGACGCTCGCGGATCCCGCGCGCATCGACGTGCGCGGCACGGTGACGCACGGCCGCGACGTGTTCATCGACGTCAACGTCATCTTCGAGGGCGAGGTGCGTCTCGGGGATCGCGTGCGCATCGGTCCCAACTGCGTGATCCGCGACACGACGATCGGCGACGACACGGAGGTCTTCGCGAACTGTGTCATCGACCGCGCCATCATCGGTCATCAGTGTCACATCGGACCTTTTGCACGTTTCCGGCCGTCGTCGACGCTCGAGCGCGGCGTGCACATCGGGAACTTCGTGGAAGTGAAGAACAGCTACATCGGCGAGGGCACCAAGTCGAACCACCTGACCTATCTGGGCGACAGCATCATCGGCAAGGGCGTGAACGTCGGCGCGGGCACCGTCACGTGCAACTACGACGGCGCCAACAAGTGGCAGACGCACATCGGAGATGGTGCGTTCATCGGCTCGGGCAGCATGCTCGTCGCGCCGGTGCGCATCGGCGCGGGCGCCACGATCGGCGCCGGATCGACGATCACGCGAGACGCGCCCGAGGGTCAGCTTACCCTCGAGCGCTCGAAGCAGATCACCGTCGAGGGCTGGCAGCGCCCCGTCAAGAAGAAATGAAGGCCGCCGCAGCGGCCTTTTTCGTGAGTCCGGTGCGACGTCCCTGTCGCACCGCAGCCGTTCTGCCGGGCAGCGCCTAGCGCACGCGGCCTCGCCGGAACAGGTTCACGATGGCGAGCAGCACGACGGCGCCGAGCAGCGATACGAGCAGCGCGCCCAGGCTGAAATCGCCCTGATTGATCGTTCCCTGACCGAGCAGGGGACTGATCAGCCAGCCACCGAGGAGCGCCCCGATGATGCCGACGACGATGTTGAGCAGGATGCCCTGCTGGGCGTCGGTCCGCATGATCTTGCTGGCGATCCAGCCGATGATGCCTCCCACGACTAACCAGATGATGAAGTTCATAGCCGACCTCGCGCGTTACCGGACTTCTTCAAGGCTCCGCAGGACGCAATTTGTGTGCCCGGCGCCACGGGGTCGTGCGACGCACATCACGGCCCGGTCCGTAGAATCAGCACGTTAAGGGACTATCAGGCAAACTAGTGCCGCCCACGGGCACCGAGGAATCAAAGAGATGTGCGGAATCGTCGGAGCCGTCGCTGAACGGAACATCGTGCCGATCCTGATGGAGGGGCTCAGGCGGCTGGAATACCGCGGTTACGACTCCGCGGG
>Ga0207874_1000079_pt1 | contig 144246 bp, 108 predicted proteins | sample HigsolmetaAR201D_FD_184833 | JGI IMG/M metagenome (GOLD analysis project Ga0207874, IMG submission 184833) | Ionic liquid and high solid enriched microbial communities from the Joint BioEnergy Institute, USA - AR20-1-D (SPAdes) (version 2) ... | reverse complement strand
AGCTCGAGTCGGCGCTGTCGGCGCTCGACTGAAACGCGCGCCACGGGTCACGGCGGAAGCTCGGCCTCCGCCGCCGTGCGCACGTCGAGCGAGCGACCGTCGGTCGTGACGACGACGCTCCCGTGGCGGTCGGTCCGGAGGACGCGGGCGCCGGATCGAGCGAGCGTCTCGAGCGTGATGGCATGAGGGTGGCCGAAGCGGTTGCGTACGCCGCACGAGATCACGGCCACCGCCGGTGACACCGCTGCGACGAACTCCGGCGACGAGGACGTTCGACTGCCGTGGTGCCCGACCTTGAGCACGTCGGCGCGCAGGCGATCGCGCGCCGGCCCGCTCAGGAGCTCGCGCTCCTCGTGCCGTTCGGCGTCGCCCACGAGGACAATCGCGCGCTCGCCGAAGCGGATGCGGATCACGAACGAGTTGTCGTTGGGCCCATGGTCCGGCGACACGTCGGGGCATGGAGCGAGGACCTCCACGATCGCGGCGCCGAACGCGTGCGCCCCGCACAGCTCCGCCGGACGGCGCACGCGCGCCCCCCGCGCCCGCGCGAGCGAGAGGAGCTCCGCGTACGGTCCCGCGATCCCCTCCGACTCACCCTGCCCGGTGTCCCACAGCTCTCGCGCACCGACGCGCGCGAGCGTCGCGGAGAGCCCGAGGTGATGGTCCGGGTGCGGATGCGAGATCACGACGACGTCGAGCAGACCTCGACGTCGCGCCGCGAGCAGCGGCAGCACGGCGCGCTCACCGACGTCCACGGGGCTTCCGACCAGGCCGCCGCCGTCGACGAGCATCGCCGAACCGTCGGGGAAGTCGACGAGCGCGGAGTCTCCTTGCCCGACGTCGAGGAACGTGACGCGGAGCACTCCGCGAGGGGCTCCCTCGACCCGCGCGAGGATCTCGAGGCCGATCACGACGGCGACGCCGAGCCACGCGAACGCCCGCGGCCGCCGCGAGCACGCGACGCCCGCGGCGCTGACGGCGATCGCGCCGAGCTGTCCCGCCGTCGGCACCGGCACGGGGACGGCTCCCCACGCGAAGGCGCGGGCGACGATGCGCACGAGCCCGAGCGCGCCCGACGCCGCGAGCGCGCACCCGCTCTCGGCCGCGGGCCACGCGAACAAGAGAACGTGGAGCAGGCAGAGCGGCAGCGCCGCCGCCTCGCCGAGCGGCACCGCGATCACGTTCGCGACGAGCCCTCCGGCCGGCAGCTCGGGGCTCATCGTGGCGAGCACCGGCGCGCACGCGATCGTCGCGGCCGCCGTCGTCGAGACGGGCGCGAGGACGAAGGCGGGCAGGCGGACGGGCAGACGCGTACGAGCAGCGTCTTCGATCGGTCTGCTCAGCGAGAGGATCCCCGCCGTCGCGAGGACCGAGAGGAGGAAGGAGAGATCGAAGACGACGAGCGGATCGAGGATCGCCATCGCGATCATCGAGAGCCCGAGGCCACGCCACGCCGACGAGCGTCGCGCGAGGACACGCGCCAGAAGGACGGTCGTGCACATCCATGCGGCGCGCACGGCCGATCCGCTACCGCCCGCGAGCTCGGCGTAGAGCCAGGCGACGGGCAGACCGATCGCCGACGCGACACGAGCCGCGTCCATGCGTGAGGCGATCGCCGGAACGCGCACGAGCGCCGCGCGCGCCGCTCGGACGAGCCCGAGCACCACGAGGACGAGGTGCATGCCGGAGACGGCGAGCAGGTGGGCGAGCCCGCTCGCGCGGAAGGCGCGCTGATCCTCCGCCGCGAGATCGTCCTCGCCGAGCACGAGCGCGCGCGCCATCGGCGCGGTCTCCCGAGGGAACGTCGCGAGGATGCGATGCCGAATGCGCGCTCGTGCGCGATCGATCCACGCCGCCGGACCGCGGCCGTCGCGCGACGAGACGAGGTCGTGAGCGCCGCCGGACAAGACGACGCCTCGACGCGCCGACGCCGGACGCGGATCCCCCGTGCCGTCGTTCCAGAAGCGATACGGCGGAGCGAGCGAAGCCGTCGCCGACACGACGTCGCCTCGCGCGAGGGACATCCTCGGGGCCGCCGCCTCGGCGACGTCGAGCGGGACGTGGAGGGTCGTGCGCGCCTGCATCGGCGGGTCGTCGCGGCACCGAACCTCGGTCGCGTCGACCTCGACGCGGAGGCCCTCGCCGAGCATGACGGGAGAGCGCGTGATCGTCCCCGTCAGGGTGCACATGGCCGGCCACCCGCCGGCGCCGACGATCGCAGCGCGTCGGGCCTCGTTCTCGCGCACCCGGAACGTCGAGCGGAGCGCGCCGGCGACGAACACGATCGCGGCGAGGAGCGCGACGCCCAGGCGACGACCGTCGCGACGACCGAACGCGAGCGCGGCGACGGCGATGGCCGCGAGCGGCGCGACGAGAGGAGCCACCACCACGAGCGCGCCGGCGCAGGCGGCCGCGCCCACCCATGGAACCGGATCGTGCGAGCGCGTCACCGGACGCTTCGCCGTGGGGGCCGTCATCGCGCGCCGCGGTTGCACCGGTCGGACCAGCGAGACGCACCTCGGATCGCCTGCGTTTCCCGAGGATCGCGCTTCGTGACGTCATGGCCCGGGCCAGCACGGGGCCGGCCCCGGGCCAGGCCTCGACCGCGCCTCGGTTACGTCTCGACACGGCTCCGGCGCGGCTCACGGCGCCATCGCGAGGTAGAAAGCCACGACGACCGGGCCGCCACCCACATCGAACGTCGGGCGGAGCGCCGAGGTGCGCTTGGAGCGACGACGCTCGTGGGACCGCTCGTCGGACGACGGGGTCGGCGGTTGCCGGCTGGACGACAAACTCGTTAATCTGAGACGAGCGCGCGAGTCATTCGACGACGGCGCCCGTCGGCCGAACGGAGCGATGTATTCTCGCGTGCCCCTCTACTCATGAGCCATCGCTTCGTCCGGTGCCCGCACTGCAAGATGCCGCACGATGCGGCGGCCCGTGTGTGCCCGAACACGGGGCTGCAGATGCCGGCGGAGGTCCGCCCGCCGACCCACGAGAACCTCCGTGCGGAGGTGCGCCGGAGGGTGAGCGAGCTTCCGCCCCCGCCGGCCCCGCTGCCGTTCGATGCGCTGCACGGGCGGGCCGCACCCGCGCCGAAGCCGCGATCGGGCGAAGTGCACGGGCCGCTGCCCCCGCCGCCGCGCGATCCGGTGCGCGAGCTCATCGGGCAGACGATCGGCGGGCGATACCTGATCAAAGGCGTGCTCGGCGAGGGCGGGATGGGCACCGTCTACGACGCCGAGCACCTCGGTCTCAGCCGAGACGTCGCGATCAAGGTGCTGAGCCCTTCACAGGCGCGCAGGCGCGTGGCGGTGAAGAGGTTCCAACAGGAGGCGCGCGCCGCGGGCGCCATCGGTCATCCGAACATCTGCGAGGTCTACGATCTCGGCCTCCTCGACGACGGCAGCCCGTACCTCGTCATGGAGAAGCTCGTCGGGCACACGCTGGCCGATCGGATCGCGAAGGAAGGCCAGCTTCCGTTCGACGACGTGGTCGAGGTGATGGTGCAGGTCCTCTCCGGCCTCGTCGCGGCCCACGAGAAGGGCATCATCCACCGCGACATCAAGCCCGAGAACATCTTCCTCGCTCGGCGCGTCGGGTGTCCGCCGATCATCAAGCTGCTCGACTTCGGCGTGTCCAAGATGATGCCGGAGTTCGCGACGGGCGAAGACTCGCTCGACCTCACCCGCACGGGGATGGTCATGGGCACGCCCTATTACATGTCGCCGGAGCAAGCGCGCGGGGACCGCAACCTCGACGGCCGCGTCGACGTCTACGCGTGCGGCGTCGTCATGTACGAAGCGCTCGCCGGCAAGCGGCCGTTCTTGGCGCCGAACTACAACGCGCTCCTGCTCGCGATCATCAACACGTCGCCCCGCCCGCTGCGCGAGCTTCGCCCGAACATCCCGCCGGAGCTCGAGGCGATCATCATGAAGGCGATGGCGAAGAACCGCGCCGAGCGCTTCCCGAGCGCGAAGCACTTCTTGCGCGAGCTCGCGCCTCCGCCGCCGGTCGCCGAGCCGAGCGCGGTTCGACTGCCTCCGCCGCCGACGCCCGAGGAGCGCAAGCGCGCGCCGGTGCTCGGCGGCGGCCGAACGCCGGGCCGCCGCCGGAGCGATCCGCCTGCCGCCGTCTCGAGCTCGCGCGGGCGCCGCCAAGAGCCCGTACCGGTGGCGCGGTATCACGAGTCGTCCGAGCGCCCGGACGCACCGAGCGCGCAGCTCGGCCGGATGGCCGAGCCCGTCTCCAGGAGCGCGGACCGCGAGCGGGCGACGCGCGTCGACGTCCGCCCGAAGCTGATCCCCGCGCCGTTCGACGCCGCCGCGCCGCGCCGTCCGTCGCAGCCGCCGCCTCCCCCGCCGAAGACCGCACCGCTCGACGACCCGGACGACATCGACATCCCGATCGACGTCGTCGCCGAAGACGACACCGACGAGCCGACGGAGATCTTCCGTCCCGGCGTGCACCTCATGCCGCGCCCGCGCACGCGGACGCCCGCCGCGGCGCGAGGCGCGAGCGCGCGCCCGCACACCGATCCGCGAGAGGCGCGCCCGAGGAGGACGAACCACGGGCCCGCGCCGGAGGTGCCGGACGACTGGGACGGCGAGACGATCGTGAAGCATCCCGACGTCGGCCCGTCGTTCGATGCCAGGGATCGCGCTCCATCGCACGCGCTCGGCATGGAGCCGCGTCCGGTGGCGCGTCGGCGCGAGCCGCGCCCGTTCAACCCCGACGAGACGGTGAAGCTCGAGAACACGGGCGAGCTCGGGATCGTCGACGGGCGTCGCGCCCCGCCGCGACGGCGCTGAGCGACGAGGCTCCTCGGAGGGGCGGGCGCTACACGAAGGCGCTCGCGACCGCGGCGAGCACGCTTCCGACACCGAGCAGCACCCCGATGCCGAGCAGCACGAGGCCGACGACGAAGCCCGTGAGGAGCTTGCTCGTCAGCTCGGCCTCGCTCTTGTTCGTCAAGATGAGCTCGTTCTCCGCTCCGATGCCCTGGTACATCACGAGCTGGCTCCCCGGGGCCATCCGATAGCCGTCGTAGACCGGCGGCCCCGGCTCACGACGCGAGGGGCCGATCGCGTAGAGCGGATCTCCCGGCGCGAGCACCTCCTCCTCGTAGCGCATGCTCTTGTTGAAGCCGAGCCAGGTCGTGCTCTTCAGCCCGCGCGACTGGAGGAACGCCTCGAGGTGAGGAGGCGCATCCTTGAAGGTTCCGCTCGATGCGATGCACTGGCGGTCGAGGATGACGTTGGCACCGTTCGGCATGACGCGCGCTTGCTGCCCGGACCCGTCGTCGACCAAGAACGGCCGCCCATCGACCTCGGAGAGGACCGTGTGCCAGTAGGTGCTGCGTCCGGAGCGCCGGAGCTCCTGGACGGTGATGCGGCACCACACGGAGTGACGACCGCTGAACGGAGCCTGCACGACGCCCTGCTCGCTCGGCTGAATCCGTCCCTTGATCTCGACGTACGTATTCCCCGGTGCCTGGGCGATCGGCGTCGTCGGGGTCGCGAGGATCCGCTGCCTCCGCTGGAAGTTCTTCAGGTTGGAGAGGGTGACGAGCAAACCGAGGATGAAGGCGATGCCCGCGAAGATGAGCAGCGGTGCCATTGCAATCGATGTTTGCATGCTGGGCTCCCGATGACCACCGAGCTCTGATAGAACGTGGCTGCACCATGTCGATGAAGCGCACGAAGCAGCGCGGAACATCGAGCAGCCGGTACAAGGACACGGACCTCGATTTCTGGGCGAAGCCGAAGGAAGCGGAGAAGAGCTGGCAGGAGCTGATCGAAGGCAAACCGGACGAGGGCTTCGTCCCGTACAACCTCTCCGATCGCTACGCGAAGGGGCAGCTCGTCGTGCACACGAAGTTCGGCAAGGGGATCGTCGTCGAAGCCGACGCCCATCGCGTGGAGATCCTCTTCCAGGACGGCAAGAAGAAGCTCGGTCACGGCCAGCAGGTCTGAAGGCCGAGCGTGATCGCGCGGGGAGAGGTCCCGCGCCGCCATGAGCGAGGTGATCGATGATTCGTGGTGGAGTCGTCATGCTCGACGTGGGCGACGTCGGACGCGCGGTGCGCTTCTACGTCGAGACGCTGGGAATGAAGCTCGTCGAAGAACGGCCCGACGGCTCCGTCGTCCTCGACGCGGGCGAGGGCTTCCGCGTGGGTCTCCAGAAGAGCACCCGCGAGGCCCCGGGCACGTCCGGCACGGGGGTGACGTTCTTCCCGAAGATCCCCATCGACGAGGCGATCGCGGTCCTCGAGAACCGCGGCGTGTCGTTCACCGTCGAGCGGACGGAGCACTTCGTGCTCGCACGGTTCCGCGATCCGGACGCGAACCCGCTCTGCCTCGCGCAGGCGGTGGCACCCGGCCAGGGCTGAAGCGCTGCGCTAGTTCGCGCGCGCCTCCGGCAGCGGGATCGCCACCGAGGCTTCTTCCGACGCGTCCATCGCGACGACGAAGCCGAGCTCGACCTTGCGGCGGACGGGAAGGCAGATGCTGTGATTCGTCGCGTCGCAGACGACGATGTCGATCACGCCGTTGAGGCTCGCATTCGACGTGCCGGGCGTCGGGCGCACGCTCACGTGGAAGCCGTCCTTGACGGCGTTGCCCGTCGACCTCACGTCGTTCGGCGCTTCGACGAGCCCCTCGCTCCGGTTCCACCGCACACGGAAGGGTGCGTCGTCGTTGACGGCGGTGCCCTTCGGCACGATCCACGTGACGTGGACCGTCGTGGACGCGTCCTTCTTCACGCGGACCTCGGGCACCTCCACCGTCTCGGCGGGAGCGGCGTCGGCCGCCGCCGCCTTCTGCGCGGGCGCAGGCGGAGCGGCCGCGACCGAGGAGGAGGAAGCCGGCGCGCTCGGCTCGGTCTCGCTTCCGCTCGCCTCTTTCTTCTCGCAACCCGCGGCGACGGCGAGGAGAAGCACGACGCTCGTCGCGCGCAGCCCGTCGCGAGCCATCGTTCGAGCTCGTCCCACCCTCACGAATCCTCCTCCGACCCCGGTGGACTCCGTCCAGCAGCGCTCGGCTTAGTCCCGCTCGGTCGGAGAGACAACCCGCTGGACGCCTCGTTCGTTCCCGGCGCCGTTCACGTACCGATGGGCAAGGTGAGCGACGGCTTGTCCCAGACGCCGGAGTCTTCCGCGTCGAGCGTGCTGCCGCCGTCGTCGTCGGCGTTCTCGAAGAAGGCGAGGATCTCGTCGCGGTGCGCGTGGGCGTCGGCGCGCCCCATCTCGATGAGCTGGCGGCAGAAGTGGCCGTCGAAGAGCAGATAGCTGGCGAGATCGGCCTCGTCGCCGACACCGGTGTCCAGCGCGCTGAGCAGGCGCTTCGTGAGGAACGGGTTGCCGATGAACTTGCCTCGACGCACGTGCTCGCTCGCGAGCTTGCCCATGTCCTCCGTCGGACGGAGCGTGAACGCCTCGACGTAGCGGTACGGCGGGGCGTTGCGCTTCTGGGCCTCCTTCGACATCGCCTCGATGAACCCGGGGCCGTAGTGGTTCGTGCCGTCGCGGATGACGTTGTTGAGCCGGTTGAGCAGCTCGAGGTCGGTGTCGATGTGATCGAGCAAGAAGGCGTTGAGCACCTTGCCGAGCAAGAAGGCCGCGCCCGGCATCTTGACGTCCTGTCCCTGCTCGTGCGCGCGCACGCCCTTGTACTCGCGCGAGCTGCCGATCGCGAACACGTGCGTCGCGCCGAGCCGCAAGGCGGGCGCGATGGGCGTGTTCTGCCGGAGACCGCCGTCGAGGTAGAGCTCGTCGTCGATCCGTACCGGCGGGAAGAGCAGCGGGATGGCCGCGCTCGCGAGCGCGTGATGCGGGCCGATGTGATCGGCTCGGAAGAGCGTGCGCGGCGGTGACGTGCGCGGGATGTCGACGTCCGGCGCGGTCTGCATGAAGACCACGGTTCGGCCGGTCGCCACCTCGGTGGCCGAGACGGTGAGCGCACGAAGCTGCCTGCGGCGCAGCGCGCGGGCGAGCGCACGCCAACTGATCTCCCGCTGGACGAGCTCGGCCATCGGCCGCACGTCGAAGAGGCCCGTGCCTTCGCCGCCGCCGCCGAGGAGGACGCGCGGGATGCCGATGAACTGGCGCGGTCCGAAGCCGAGCACGCGCGTGATCTGGAGCTCGCTCCAGAGGTGAACGAGACGCCGCATGCCCAGGACGGGGTCGGTCAGGTGCGCCGCGAGGTAACACGCGTTGATCGCGCCTACGCTCGTCCCGGACAGGATGTCGATCTTCGGCGGACCGCCGCGCATCCGCGAGAGGTCGTCGAAGATGTACCAGAGGACCCCCACCTCGTATGCGCCGCGCGCACCGCCTCCGGAGAGGATCATCGCTGTGCGGCGGCTCGGCTTGCTCGTGGCCGTCGTCGTCATGCCGTCGGGGTCGATCGCTGCTCGTTTCGCTCGTTCCTGGAGATACGCCCTCCCGCGCGGGAGACCGCGTTGCTCTTCGAGTTTAGCCCGTCGGACGCGGGCTTGGGCAAGGGAACTCAGGCTCCAGGCTCCAGGCTCCAGTTGGACGAACGAGAGCACGCGCGAGCCTCTCGTCACGCCGCGAGACGAGCGCACGACGAAGCTGCGGAGCTTCTCTCCTTGGAGCTCGAAGCCTGGAGCCTGTCGTCAGCTCGTTCTCCCCGACGACGGACGCAAACGCGGAGCTTCTCTCTGGAGCCTGGAGCCCGGAGCCTGGAGCCTCATCTCACTTCGACGACGGACGACTCCCGAGCGTCACGGACGACGTTCCGAGGCTCGGCATCGAGTCGTCTCTCCCGACGCGATCGGGCATCGGCGTGTCGTCGAAGAGCGTCGTGACGAGCGGGCGCTCGGCGAACCGGCGCTTGAGGCGCGGGTCGCGGATCGTGCCGACCAGCGCCGCCGCGTAGTCGACGGCGCGCTGCCTGGCCTGCGGCGCCTGCGGAGACGCGGCGCGCTTCAGTGCGTCGGCGCAGAGGACGCGGATCTCGAGGCCGTACTCGCAGCCCTGGAGCGCCTCGACGGCGCCGAGCGCCGTCGTCGCGAGCAGCGTCGCGGCGTGGACCTCGCCGGCGTCCACGCGTGCGGCCGCCTCGACCGCCATCGCGTAGAAGTGGTACGCGACGAGCGCCTGATGCTCCGCCGCGCGGCGCGCCGAGAGCGCGTTGTGGATCGCCATCGGCGCGTCGCGGCGATAGCGCGCGAGCGCCGCGCCGACGACCGCGGCGTGCGTGATGTCGTAGGCGTTGCCCGTGCTCTCCGCGAGCTGCGCGGCCTCGCGGAGGTAGGCGTCGGCGCCGTCGACGTCGCCGAGCTCGAGCAGGACCTCGGCGGAGACGATGAGCGTATCGGCGCGCCCGTCCTGATCGCCGTAGCGCTCGTGGGCTTCGCGCGCGCGCTTCAGATACGCTTGCGCACGCGGCATGTCGCCGAGGCGTGCGTAGGAGTGACCGATGTTCGTGAGCGTCTTGGCGATCTGGAAGCGTCCGCCGATCGACAGGTCGATGCGGATCGACTCGAGCGCGAGCGCGATCGCGTCCTCGTACCGGCCCTGGACGAACATCGCGTACGCGAGCGCGTTCTTCGCGCGCGCCTCCTGACGGCGCGCGCCCACCTTGCGGAAGACCGCGATCGCCTCGACGTACGCGTCGACCGCCTCGCGCACGCGCCCGACGCGCCGGAGGAGGACGCCGCGCGTGCGGAGGACCTCGGCGCGCATGCGCGCGGGCACGGTCGGATTCACGCTCGGGTTGCATGCGGCGAGCGCGCGGTCGCTCGCGGCGAGCGCGCCTTGCACGTCGCCGAGCTCGCGCGAGAGCTCGCTCACGAGCAGCTCGGCCTCGATCTCGAAGCCCGGGTACGCGGACGCGTGCGCCAGGCTCGCCGCCTGCTTCGCGACCGGAAGCCCGTGCGCGAGGTGGCCTTCGTCGAGGTCGTACCGAGCCGTCCGGAGCAGCGCGAGGCAGGCCGCGCGCGGCGTCGCGATGAGCTTCGCCGTGCGCCGGAGCGCGTCGAGGTGACGCTTGCGCTCCGCCTTGCGGCCGAGGACGCGGAAGATCGCCTCGAGCGCCTCGTGCGCGCCGAGCCGCTGGAGATCGGCTTCCGGCAGGTGCTGGATGGCCCGCAGGTAGTAGCGGACCGCGAGCTGCATCTGGTACGCGTTGCGCGCGGCGTTCGCGGCCTCGAGGTAGAAGACGGCGGCGCGCTCGGGCGCGTCGCCCTTGACGAGGTGGCGCGCGACGATGGCGGCCGACACGCCGCGAGCGAGGGACGTCTCGGCGAGATGCTGGCCGAGCGTGCGGTGCATGCGCGAGCGCGTCGTCGAGTCGAGCAACGCGTACGCGACGTCGCGCGTGAGCGGGTGCCGGAAGTCGAGGACGTCGCCGCGGCGATCGCAGAGACCGCGCGCGCAGAGGCGCGTGATGGCGTCCTCGCTCGCGCGGAGCGAGCTCCGCGTGTTGAGCTTGGTGAGGTCCGAGAGGCCGAGCGGACCGCCGGCGATCGCGAGCCAGTCGACGATGACGCGCTCGGAGCCCGGCAGCTCCTGGATGCGATCGGCGAGGAGCTGCTCGAGCGTCGAGGGCAGGCCCATCGCGTCGAGCTCGCCGGCGCCTTCGCGGACGAGCTTGTCGTCGCGGATCTCGAGGACGCCGCGCTCGAGCAACGCGTCGACCATCTCGAGCAGGTAGAACGGGTTGCCGCCGACGCGCGGCATCAGCTCCGCGCAGACTTGGCGCACGCCCTCCTTCACGTTGAGGCGCGTCTCGACGAGGCGGATCTGCTCCTCGCTCGACAGTCCGTGCAGCTCGATGCGGACCTTGCCTTCGAGCAGGTTCGCCACGCGGTCGTCCGGGCGCGTGACGAGGATCACGAGCACCGGGAGCGGATCGGGCTGCTTCAGGAGCTCGGCGAGCAGATCGAGCGTCGGTTTGTCGGCCCATTGGAGGCCGTCGATCACGAAGACGAGCGGCTGCTCGAGCGCGAGCGCGGCGACGAGGCGGCGTACGCCGGTGACGAGGACCTTCTTCCGGTAGTGCGCGTCCTCGTCGTCGTTGCCCTGCTCGCGCTGCTGGTTCGCCGCGATCTCCGCGAGCCGCGCGACCATCGGGTTCGTCCCGTCGCCCCGCGCCGCGCCGCCGCCCGCACGCGCGATGAGCAGGCACATGTCCTCGTACGACTCGTCGCCGCTCGCGCCGACGGCGTCGCGGATCAGATCGGCGAGCGCGCTGTACGGGACCTCGATGCGGACGGGCGAGCACTCCGTGCGGACGAGGCGCGCGTTCGGCGGCAGCTCCGACAGGAACGTCGCGACGAGAGCGGTCTTCCCGATGCCGAGCTCGCCGACGACCGCGCGCGCGGTGACGACGCCGCTGCTTCCATTCCCGCCGACGGCCGCGTGGTACGCGGCGTGGAGCTCCGCCTTCTCGGCGTCGCGCCCGATGAGGTCGTTCTGCGCGGCGGCCTGCTCTTGCGCCTTCTCCTCGCGCGAGAGGCTCCGCTCGAGCGCGTAGATGCGCATCGTCGGCGGCAGGTTCTGCACGGACGCGACGTCGGGGCGGTGCAGGTCGAGCGTGGGCGCGTCGCGCCAGCGGAAGTCGCGGCGCACCTGGCGGTAGACGCCGCCCGCGACCCACGTCGTCCCGACGGGCGTCGCGCGCGCGAGGACGTCGGCGAGATACGTCACCGGATCGTGCAGCACGTACCGGACGAGGTTGCCGTCGGGATCGCGCATGCCGGACGCGATGCCGCGCACGATCGAGATCGACGCGCCGATCGCGCACGGCAGGTCGTCCACGATGCCCTGGATCGCCTCGTGGGTCTCCACCGCGAGCCACGCGGCGTCCGACGCGGCCTTCGCGGGCTTCGCGCCGAGGCCGGCGATGGCGCGCGCCTCGAAATCGCCGGTCCACACCCAGCGCATCCCGCGCTTGTAGGCCATGTCGCCGAGCATCGAGCGCGATCGCTCGAGCGCGCGGGCGAGGGCGCTGCGATCCGCTTCGGAGACCGGCTCGCCGTCACGCCCCGGCACGAGGCGCAGCGTGACGATCGCGACGTGACGAACCTCGCGCTGCTCGGCCCGCTGCCGCGAATGCGGCGGGCTGCTCTTCGCGCCGGGCCGACCGTCGCGCGGGCGATCGCTCTGCGAGAGCGCTGCGGGCGCCGCGGCCTGCGTGTGATGCTCGAGCTGCGGAGGAGGCGGCTCGGTGCCGAGCGCCGGCGCGGAGCGCGGGACGAGCTCGGCGATGGTCGCCTCGAGCGACGCCGAGTCGACGAGCACCTGCCTCTTGAGCATCGCGCGCGCGATCGCCGCGGCGACGTCGCGCCCGGAGGCGAAGCGGTCCTCCGGCTTCGGCGCGAGGAGCTTCATCACGATCGTCTCGAGCTCCTCCGGCAGATCGCGCTGATACGCGCTCGGCGGCTCGACCTTGCCCGACCGGACGACCTCGAGGAGCGCGTCGCCGCTCAGGTTGCCGTGGAGCGGCCGACCGGTCAGGCACTCCCAGAGGATGACGCCGAGCGAGTAGAGGTCGCTCCGCCGATCGACCTTCTCGCCGCGCGCCTGCTCGGGCGACATGTACCCGAACTTTCCTTTGAGGACGCCGGCGTCCTCGTCGACGAAGCGCGCGCTCGCGATGCCGAAGTCGGCGATCTTCACGACGCCCTCGAACGACAGGAGCACGTTCTGAGGGGAGACGTCGCGGTGCACGATCTCGAGCGGCGCGCCGCCCTCGTCGCGCTTCTCGTGCGCGTAGTGCAGGCCCTTCGCGGCTTCGGCGATGATCCACGCGGCGACCCACGGCGGGATGCGCGTGGCGCTGCTCTTCGCCGCGCTCATGAGGCGGCCGAGGTCGCACCCCTCGACGTACTCCATCGCGAGGATGTGCCCCTCGTCCCCCTCGTTCGAGAACTCGTAGACCTGGACGACGTTCGGGTGATTCAGGCGCGTCGCGAGCTGCGCCTCGTCGATGAACATCGACCGGAAGCGACGCGAGGTCGTGTACGCCGGGAGGATCCGCTTGACGACGACGACCTTGTACGTGCCCTCGGCGCCGCGCTTCTTGGCGAGGAAGACCTCCGCCATGCCGCCCGATCCGAGCCGGCGCACGATCTCGTACTGCGCGATGTGGGTCGGGATTGGAGCAACGCTCGACATCGTCGTCCGGTCGTGGCGCGCGCGATCCGCGCCTCTCGATGGGCCTCGTGGGCGTGAGATTCTTGCACAGGTTTCGCTTCGATGCCGGCGGCGAAGGAGCCCGACGAGGTGGCTCCCGAGGTGGGTCCCGGACGTGGCTGACGTGGCGACCGAGAGGCGACTCTGAAACCGGGCGGAGGCCGACGAGAAGCGCCGAGAGGTGCTATCCGCGCCCTTTTCGTCCGTGTACACTGGGAGAACTCGCCGCGATGCAGAATCCGCTCCCGGCACCTACGGCAACAGGGTCGTTGGCGAAGACGCCCTTCCCCCACCTGCTCGTCTACGCGCTCGAGCGGCGACTGTCGGGGACCTTCGAGCTGTCGCGCGGAGCGCTGACGCTCGCGACGCTGCTCGTCGTCCAGGGCTGCCCCGCGAAGGTCCGGACGAACGAGCCCATCCACCATCTCGGCGAGGTGATGCTCGAGCTCGGGATGATCACGCCCGAACAGCTCCGAGCGTCGCTCGACCGGATGCAGGCGAGCCCACGCCTCCAAGGGCAGATCCTCCTCGAGATGGGCGCGATCGATCCGGCTCGCCTCGACGCCGGGCTGCGGGCGCAGGTGGAGCGCAAGGTCGAGCACCTGTTCGGTCTCTCGATGGAGACCACGTTCAGCTACTACGACAACGTCGACCTGCTCCAACACTTCGGCGGCCCGCCCACGCCGATCGATCCGTTCCCGGTCCTCTGGCGCGGCGTACGCGAGTCGCCCGCGTGGGAGCACGTCGACGCGACACTGCGCCGCGTCGGCAACGCGCTCATCCGCGCGTCGGCGACCGCGCAGTTCGAGCGCTTCGCGTTCTCGCCGCAGGAGATGCAGGCGGTCGAGATGCTGCGGCAGCGGCCCACGCGCATGGTCGACTTCGCGAACGCGCTCGGGCCGAGCGTCGGTCAGGTCCTCATGTACCTGCTGATGATCATGAAGCAGGTGGACCTGGTCGATCCGTCCGCCGTGCAGCCGGCCCCCCAGCGCCCCGCGTCGCCGCCTTCGACGGGCGGGCAAGCGTTCGCGCGGGTGCAGCTCCAGCGCCAGGCCCGGCCGGGGATGATCATCGAGGAGGTGGTCTCGTCGAGCGCGAGGGACGAGCGCGCGTCGAGCCCGGGCATGCGCGCGCCGACGAGCGCCTTCGGCCCCGCCGCCGCCAGCGCCTTCGGTCCGCCGACGGGCGCGTTCGCGCCGAACGCGCCGCCGCCGCAGCCCGCCGCGGCCGCGCCCTCGCCGGCGCCGGCGGCCGATGCGCCGCCCCCCACGACGAGCGACGGCGCGCTCGACATCGGCTCGATGATCTCGCAGACGATCGGGCAGTCGGTGCTGCCGCCGCCGGTCGTGCCCGCGGCTCCGGCCGCGCCCCAGGCGCCGGCGCCGAGCGCGAGCGCACCGCCCGCGGGTCCCGAGACGTCGAGCACCTCGTCTGCGCCTCCGGCCGCGAGCACCTCGAGCCGCCCGCTCACGGCGGAGCAGATGACGCTCAAGACGAAGATCCTCGAGCGGGCCGAGCAGATCACGTCGCAGAACTACTTCCAGATGCTCGGGCTCGAGCAGGACGCGTCGATCGAGGCGGTGCAGAAGGCCTTCTTCAGCCTCGCGAAGGTGTGGCACCCCGACCGGCTTCCGCCTGCGCTCGTGGACGTGAAGGACGCGTGCAGCAAGGTCTTCTCGCACCTGACGGAGGCCCACGCCACGCTCACGGATCCCGCCAAGCGCAAGGACTACATGCAGCTCCTGAAGGAGGGCGGCGCGACCCCGCAGGACCAGGCGAAGATCCAAGCGGTCCTCGAGGCGGCCACGGAGTTCCAGAAGGCCGAGTTCCTCCTCCGGCGCAACATGAAGGATCCGGAGGCGTACGAGATCGTGAAGAAGTGCGTCTCGCTCGATCCGGAGCAGGCGGACTACACCGCCACGCTCGCGTGGCTCGACGCGCAGAAGCCCGAGTGGATGAGCCGCGAGAAGACGCTCGAGAAGATCGCGGTCCTCGATCGGTGCATCCAGAAGAACGAGAACTGCGAGCGCGCGTACTTCTACCGCGGCATGCTCTACAAGCGCATCGACGAGCCGAACAAGGCGCTCAAGGACTTCAAGAAGGCCGCGGAGCTGAACCCGCGAAACCTCGACGCCATGCGCGAGGTGCGCCTCCACAACATCCGCGGCGGCGCGAGCAAGCCGCCGCCGGGCCGCACGAGCAAGGCGCCGCCGGCCGAAGGGCTCGGCGGGCTGTTCGGAAAGCTGTTCAAGAAGTAGGCGTCGCCCCGCGCCCGTGGCGCCGAATCAGGCGGGCGAGGCGGCGCGCATGGGCGAGAGGCTCGGGCGCTGATCCTCCGCGAGGTAGCCGAAGCGCTCGACGAACTCGGACGGCTTCATGTTCGCCACCTGCGCGAGCCGCGCGAGCTCGACCTTGTCGGCGAAGTCGCTGGCGCGCAGGCGGAGCATGTAGCTCTGCGCGATCTTGTAGCGGTCGGACTGGATGTCGACCATGCGGACGCGCATGCGGCCCGTGTTCGGATCCATGATCTGATCGAAGGGCACGGGCACGAAGCGGCCGCGCTGGATGCTGATGAGGGCGCGGTCGCCGCCCTCGATGACGTACCGCGCGGCGCAGTAGCCGAGGTCGCGCGTGTACTCCATGTCGAAAGGGATCGGGTCGGCGCAACGGAGCTCGTAGCCGATGTTCTTCGACACGATCGTCGTGCGGATGCGCATCTCGGCGAGCTGGCGCTGAACCGCCGCCTTCACGATGTTGCCGAAGTCGACCTCGGCGATGCGGATGTGGCCGTGCGCGTCGCGCTCGACGCCTTCGAGCCCTTCGATGTCGCGCGTCTCGACGACCTCGACGAGGCCCTCCGCGAGGACGGCGACGCCGTCGGCGCGGCCGTGGGAGAGGCGCTTGATGATCGCCCCCGTGAGCGTGTCGACGATGTGCTTGAGCGGCACCGTCTCGGAGCGCGCCGTGAACTCCTCGGGGATGAGCGTCAGCGTCGCGCCCGCGGCCTTGCCGATCCCGAGCGCGAGGTGCCCCGCCTTCCGGCCCATGGCGACGACGAAGTACCAACGCGACGTCGTCTTCGCGTCCACCATCAGGTTCTTGACGATCTCGACGCCGATGTGGCGCGCCGTCTGGAAGCCGAACGTGTAGACGTCCTGCGGCAGATCGAGATCGTTGTCGATCGTCTTCGGGACGTGGACCACGCGGAGGCGCCCCTTGGAGGCGCGGGAGAGGCAAGCCGCGCTGAAGCAGGTGTCGTCACCGCCGATGGTGACGAGCATCCCGACCCCGAGACGATCGAGCGTGTCCAGGCAGCGCGCCAAGAGCTCCGGGCTCGTGGTCGGGTTCGCGCGCGAGATGCCGAGGTGCGATCCCCCCCGAAAGTGGATGCGGCTCGTGTCGGCGATGGTGAGGGGCATCACGCGCGTCGTGTCCCCCTCCATGAGCCAGCGGAAGCCGTCCTGGATGCCGAGCACCTCCACGCCCGAGAGGCACGCACGGATCGTGGCTGCACCGATGACGCTGTTGATGCCCGGAGCGGGGCCGCCGCCGACGAGAATGGCGAGCTTGTCGTTCGTTTGGGTGCTCATCAGTTTGTCGATCGTCCCTCGATGCTCGATCGCCGGCCACCTCGGGCGGTCGACCGACCGGGGACGAGCGTCGAGTTTACTCGGGTTTCTTCCGCGACCACGAGCGCACGCCGGATCGCGAAACAGTAACTCATGCCTGAGTTACTATACCCGACTTCGGCCTCCTCGTCGCGCGCGAGCGGGAAAAAACGCACGCCAGAGGCGCTGGATCGCGAGGACCGGCAGCGACCGCGGCGGCTCGACGGCGGCAAACCGGCAGTGCTAAGGCATCGTCGTGGAAAAGACGCTCCTCGAACAGGTGCTCGAGCTGCGAAGGCCGGGGCAGGCTGCGCCGCCGTGCCTCGGCGCGATGAACTTCGGACGCAGGACGGACGAAGCCGAGTCGAAGAGGATCGTCGCCCGCGCGCTCGAGCTCGGCATCCGCGTCATCGACACGGCGAACGCGTACAACGACGGCTCGTCGGAGCGCATCGTCGGAGAGGCGGTGAAGGGCAAGCGCGACTCCGTCATCCTGTCGACGAAGTGCGGCTTCGGTCGGATCGAAGGCAGGCCCGAGGGGCTCAGCCGCGCCCGCATCGAGGCGGCCATCGACGAGAGCCTCCGCCGCCTCGGGACCGACTGGGTCGACATCTACTACCTGCACGTGCCCGATCACGACACGCCGATCAGCGAGACGCTCGACGCGATCGCGGTCCTCCTCGACAAGAAGAAGATCAAGGCGTGGGGCGTCTCCAACTACGCCGCCTGGCAGATCCTCGAGATGATGCACATGAGCGACGAGCGGTCGCGGGATCCGGCGGCGAAGCACGGGCTGCCGCGGCCTGCGATCGCGCAGCAGCTCTACAACATCCTGCTCCGACAGCTCGACGTCGAGTACTTCCCGTTCGCGCGGCGCTACCGGCTGCACACGACCGTCTACAACCCGCTCGCCGGTGGCCTCCTCAGCGGCCGCCACTCGCGCGACGGCTCGACCCAGAAAGGCTCCCGGTTCGAGAAGAACCGGATGTACCAGAACCGCTACTTCACCGACGTGATGTTCGATCGCGTCGACGCCCTCTCGAGCCTGGCGAAGGCCGAGGGCATGACGGTGCTCGAGCTCTCGTACGCGTGGCTCGCCGGCGCGCCGGGCGTCGACTCCATCCTCCTCGGGCCCGCGACGGTCGAGCAGCTCGAAGAGGGCGTCGCCGCCTGCCGGCGAGGGCTGTCCCCGGAGGTGCGCGGGCTGGTGGACGCGCTCTACCGCCGCTGGATGGGCACCGACACCAACTACGTCCGCTGATGGTGAAGACACCGTCCGACGCCGAGCTCGACGAAGCGATCGCGCACTACCGCGAACACGGCTACGCGCGTCTCGGAAAGCTCCTGGACGACGAACGCCTCGAGGCGCTCCGAACCCGCGTGGACGAGATCATGCTCGGGAAGGTCACCTACCCGGGGCTGTTCTTCCAGCACGACTCCGCGACGGGCCGCTACGAGGACCTCGAGTACGGCAAGGGCTGGCGCGGCCCCTCCCTCGCGTACCGGAAGATCGAGAAGCTGGAGCTCGACCCGCTCTTCTGGGAGTGGATCTCGAGCGACGTCTTTCGGCGCATTGCGGCGCGCGTGTACCCGAACGCCGACGTCACGCTCTACCGCGCCTTCATCATGAACAAGCACGCCGGCGGCGGCTCGGATCTGCCGTGGCACCAGGACGGAGGCGACTTCTGGGGCCTCGACCGCGACCCGATCCTCCAGGTCTGGACCGCGCTCGACGACGCCCCGCTCGACGGCGGCTGCGTCGTCGTGGCGCCCGGCACCCACCACGCGGGTCTTGCGACGCCCCTCGGCGGCGTCATCCCGAAGGACAAGCTCGAGCACGCCCGCGTCGAGGAGCGCGCCCTCCCGCTCCCGGCCGTCGCCGGAGAGGTGCTGCTCATCCATAACCACGTATGGCATCGGTCCGGCCGCACGACGACCGGGCGCCCGCGCCGAGCGCTCAGCGTCTGTTACATGGACGGAGCGACGCGGTGCCGTCGTCAGAAGCGCGCGCCACGAACTTTCGTCAGGGTTTTCGCTGTCGGCGAGCGCGCATGCTAGATACATGCAGTGGGCAACGGCGCCGTCCGGATCGCCCGCGGCCGCGTGCTCGTGGTCGACGGGGACGAATGGCTTGGGCAGGTGCTCGCGCGCGTCCTGAAGGACAAAGGCTACGCCGTCGACGTCTGCACCGAGGCCCGCGACGGCTTCCGTAAGGCGTGCGAGACGAGCCCGGACTGCGTCGTCTGCAACCCCGATCTGCCCGACATCGACGGCGCGTGGCTCGCCCGACGCCTCCGCACGGAGGCGGGCTCGATCGCGAAGGTGCCCATCCTCTTCGTCGGAGAAATCGACAAGGACGTCCGCACCCAGGCCTTCGTCGCCGGGGCCGACGTCGTCCTCGCGAGACCGCCGGCCTCCAACGACGAGGTGGCCGCCCAGGTCGACGCGCTCGTCGCCATGGCGCGCCGGTTCGAAGGGGCGCGGGCCGAAGACGCGGGCGCGCCGTCGTCGGTCTCCGCGGCCGCGGCGATCCGCGGCGATCTGTCCACGTTCCCGCTCGCGAGCCTGCTCATGATGTTCGAGATGGAGCGCCGCAGCGGGACGGTGCACGTCGTCGCACAGAGCGGCAAGCGGGCCGAGCTGACGCTCGCCGACGGCCTCTTCGCCAGCACCGAGATCGGGGGCGAGCCGCGCCCGGCGCTCGAGGTCCTGCGCGAGGTCCTCTCGTGGCGCGCGGGCCGCTTCTCGTTCCAGCCGCGGGAGAGCGGCACGCTGCCGGCCCCGCGGGCCTCGGTCGGCGCCCTCGTCCTCGAAGCGATGCGCCTCGAAGACGAGGAGAAGGGTCCGCTGCCCGAGCTCTCTCCGGACGACCTCATCGAAGATCCCGCGAAGTCGAGCCGCTCACCCGACGTCGGGCCCCCGCCGGCGCCGCCGCCGCTCCCGGCCTCGTCCGGGACGACGGCTGCCGCGAGCGACGATTCATCGAAGAACGCGGCGCGACAGCAATCCGACACCGAGCTCGCCGCGCGCGACGAGCCGATCCGGAACGCGCCGCCCCGTCCGAAGGCGGCGCCCTGACGGCCCGTCTCAGACCTTCTCGGGGCGCACCGTCCCGAGGAGACCCGCAGGCCTGACGAGGAGCACCAGGATGAGGACGAGGAAGACGAGCACGTCGACCCCGCCCGAATAATCCGTGAGCTTCACGAGCTCGCCGATGATCCCGAGGAGCAGGCCGCCGAGCATCGCGCCCGAGATGCTACCGATCCCGCCGAGCACCGCGGCGACGAAGGCGCGCGTGCCGATGACGACGCCCATCGTCGGATAGACCTGCGACTGATCGAGACAGAAGAGCACCGCGCCGAGCGCCGCGAGCGACGAGCCGAGCGCGAACGTCGTCGAGATGACACGCGAGGTTCGGATGCCCATGAGCCGCGCCGCCTCCTCGTTGGAGCTGAGCGCCCGCATCGCCTTGCCGAACCACGTCCGTTTGACGATGAGCTCGAGGCCGGCCATGACGACGACGGCCGCCACGAGGATGACGACGCGCGACGTAGAGAGCGTCCCGAGGACCGGGACGTGGACGACGCCGGTGAGCACCTGCGGGTACGGCCGGAAGCGCGCCGTGAACAGGAGCTGCGCGAGGTTCTGCAAGAGCACGGACATTCCGAGCGCCGTGACGAGCGGCGTGATCCGCACGAGCGCGCCCCTCCCGCGACCGCGAAGAGGCCGATAGGCCACGCGCTCGACACCGACCCCGAGCGCCGACGCACCGAACATGGCGAGCACGGTCGCCAGCGCCGTCGCGACGAGCGGCGCCGCCGAGAGCACCCCGCTTCCGCCCGCGCCCGGCTCGATCATCATCCCGCCGAGCGCCGACGTGTCCCCGATGAGGAGCGCGAGGAAGATGAGCCCGAAGTAGGCGCTCATCATGAACACCTCGCTGTGCGCGAAGTTGATGAGCCGCAGGACCCCGTAGACCATCGTGTACCCGAGGGCCACGAGGGCGATCATCGAGCCCTGCGTGATGCCGGTGATGATGGTCTCGAGGAGTTTCATTGATCAGGCTCCAGGCTCCAGGCTCCAGGCTCCAGATCGGGTTCCAGGCTCCACGCTCCAGGCTCCAGATCGGGTTCCAGGCCCCAGGCTCCAGGCTCCAGATCGGGCTCCGGAGGGAGTTGCGTCGAGACGCGCTCGCCGCGCACACGAGACCTGCACCGGTTCGGTCGATCTGCGAGAAGAAGAGATCGACGGGCTCGTAGCGAGTCCCATCGACCGGAGTTCATCGAAGCCGCCACCGTCGTTCTTCCTGGAGCCTGGAGCCTGGAGCCTCTCGTCAGTCGGCCATCAACTGCGCCGCGTACTTGAACTTCCTATCCTTGATCTGGACGACCACGATCGGCTTGTTCGCGTTCCGGTCCTTGTCCATGCTCATCGTGCCGGTCGCGCCCTTGAAGTCCTTCGTCTCGGCGAGCGCTCTGCGGATCGCGTCGTGGCTGATTTCGGGCGCGCGCTCGATGGCGTCGAACAGGACGCGGGCGGCGTCGTAGCCCTGCGCGGCGAGGCTCGTCGGCTCGCGCCTGTACTTGGCCGTGAAGGCGGCGAAGAACTTCTTCGAGTTCTCCCACGGCACGTCCGGCGCGTAGTGGTTCGTGAAGTACGCGCCCTCGAGCTCCGCGCCGGCGCCCTCGACGAGGTTGGCGGAGTCCCAGCCGTCGCCGCCGATGAACGAGGAGCCCGTGAAGCCGACCTCCTTCGCCTGACGCGCGATGACGACCATCTCCGTGTAGTAGTTCGGGACGAAGATCGCGTCGGGGTTGGCCGCCTTCAGCTCCGAGAGGTACGTCCGGAAGTTCGTCTCGCCCTTCTGGTAGCCCTTGTCGATGACGATCGACCCGCCGAGCCGCTTGAACTCCTCGCGGAAGCTGCGCGCGAGACCCGACGAATAGGTGTCCTGCGCGGCGTAGAAGATCCCCATCCGGTTCTTCTTGAGCTCGTTCTTCACGAAGCGCGCGGCGACGGCGCCTTGCTGATCGTCGGTGAAGCACGTGCGGAAGACCCACTCGCGGCCCTTCGTGACCTCGACGGCGGTCGACGACGGCGTCACCATCGGGACCTTCCGCGTGTTCGCGATGAGGCCTCCGACGAGCGACCGGCTCGAAGCGACCTCGCCGAGGAGCGCGACGACCTTGTCGCGATCGATGAGCTGGCGGACCTTCTGCGAGGCCTCCAGCGTCATCGACTTGTCGTCCTCGTAGAGGACCCGGACGCGCTTGCCCTTGATGCCGCCCGCCGCGTTCGTCTCCTCGACAGCGAGCTCGATCCCGTCACGCGTGTCGGTGCCGAACGTCGAGTCCGCTCCGGAGAGCGAGAGGTACGCGCCGACCAGGATCTCGTTCTCGTTGGCCCTCCTGCAGCCGCCGGCGAGCACGGCGACGGCGCCGGTCACGACGCCGAGCGTGAACAGGCGCCTCGTGAGCGTCTTGGGCTCCCCGGCGGAGGGCATGGGCGGCGAATACCATAGATCGAGGCTCCAGGCTCCGGGCTCCAGGCTCCAGGGGGCTCCAGGCGCGAGGAGGCTCCGGGCTCCAGGCGCGAGGAGGCTCCAGGCTCCGGGCTCCAGGCTCCAGGGGGCTCCAGGCGCGAGGAGGCTCCGGGCTCCGGGCTCCAGGGACGAGAGTCTCCAGACTCCAGCAAGACTGGAGAGCCGGACCGGTGATCGCGAGGCGGCGGGCCGCTCCGCCGGAGCTACGCGAGGCGCGCTTGGCTGTGGGCGGACCGGGCGGTCAGCGGCCCGCGTCCCAGATCGCGTAGACGGCTCCCCACCCCATCGCGAGGAGCACGATGAAGAAGATCCAGACGAAGACGTCGAGCTTGCGGAGCGCGCGACGGCTCGAGACGAGGCCCCACCCCATCGCGAAGGTCTGGACGCCGTTCGCGAGGTGATAGGCCGTGCCGAGGACGCCGAGCGTGTAGACGATCAGCGTCGGCGTGTGGTGGTGCATCTCGTGCGCGATGTCCGCGAACGGCTCGGGTCGCCCGTCCATCAAGCGGGGCCGGAGCATCGCCAGCCAGATGTGGGCGCCGAGGAAGAGCAAGAGGCCGATCGCGGAGAGGCGCTGGAGCACGTACTTCAGGTTGGCGAAGTACGGGTACTTGCCCACGTTCGGCCGCGTGGTCTTCAGCCGCCCGAGGCCCCACACGACGTGGAGCGCGAGCGGGAGCAGCGCCACCAGCGACGACAAGAAGAAGGCGAACGGATGCGAGTACTCCGTCACCGCGGACTGCCACTCCGCGGGGCCTTTGAAGGCCGCGAGGTTGTTCCAGAGGTGAATGACAGTCCAAACGCCGAACGGAACGACCGCGAGGAGCGAGCCCAGCCGCGAGCGGATGAACCCCGTGTCGATCGTTCGTGTACCGGTCTCGGAGGCGGACGACATCGCCCACAACGTTTAGGGGACCCTGGCCGGCTTTGACAAGCGAACTGTGAGTCTCTGCGCGGACAAAGGCGTGCCCCCGCCGCCCGACGCCGCGCACCGAGGCCGGGGACCGGATGAGACGACCGCCGCCACCTGCTAGAACTCCGCACGATGGCTCGGGGCGCCGGCTCGACCGACGGAAGAGGACGTGCCTGGACGGGGGCCGCCGCCGCGCTCGCGCTCGCCCTTCTCTGGAGCGCCGAGGCGCGCGCGGACCTCACGCACGACACCGTGTCGGGGCGCGCCATCGAGCGCGTCAGCCTCCGGGCCGGCCGCGGCGAGCCGAAGCCGACGGCGTGGGCGGACCTCTCGGCGCCGAAGGCGCCCGGCCCGTACACGATCCGTTTCGTGGCGACCGGCGAGGCGGTGCTCGTCCCGCACTGCGCCGGGCGCAAGCGCGTCCTCGTCGACGGCGTGCCGAAGGACGCGGGCTCGAAGGGACCGCTGGTCCTCCGCGTCGGAGACGAAGCGCCGAGGGAGATCACGATCGAGGTCGAGGTCAGCGCCTACGAGAAGCGCATCGCGTGCAGCGGACCGCCTCGCGTCGGCGCGGTGGTCCGTACGACGGACGGCCTGTCGACGATGCGCTTCGAGAGCCCGCACGCGAAGAAGGGCGGCGGCGAGGCCGTCGTGTTCGTCCCCGGCGGGCACGATCGCAGCAAACCGTCCGCCGTCCTCGTCGGCGCACATCCGTGGAACGGCTCGCCCTGGACGTACGCCGCGTACGAGGAGCTGCTCGACGAGGCGGGCAAGCGCGACGTCGTCCTCTTGATGCCGAGCGGGCTCGGCAACTCGCTCTACGTCGCCGACGCCGAGGACGAGGTGATGCGCGCGATCGACGCGCTCGCCGGCGAGCTCGCGATCGATCGGCAGCGCGTCTCGATCTGGGGCGCGTCGATGGGCGGGGCGGGCGCGACGACGATCGCGTTCCACCGGCCGGATCGCTTCGCCTTCGTCGCGAGCTTCTTCGGCGACAGCCGCTACGACCTCGGGACGTACGTGAAGAGCATCCTCGTCGACGAGCGGGGCGCCCGCCGCGTCAACGCGCTCGACGTCGTCGAGAACGCTCGACACCTGCCCGTCTTCCTCGTCCACGGCGAACAGGACCGCGTCTCGCCGCTCGTGCAGAGCACGATGCTCGAATCGGCGATGAAGAAGGCGGGCTTCTCCGTCGAGCTCGAGCGCGTGCCGGGGATGGGCCACGAAGCGCCGCTCGTCGTGAAGTACATCCGTCGCGTCGTCGAGCGTGCGTCGACCGCGGTGGCGCCCCGTCGGCCGTCGCGCGTCTCGTTCCGCAGCGTGCGCGCGATCGACACGGAGGCATACGGCGTCCGCCTGGTCCGCGCGCCGTCCGCCGACGTGGATCGCGAGGCGTTCGTCGACGTCGAGCGGCGGAGCGACGGCGTGCACGTCCTCGCGGCGAGCGGCGTCTCCGAGATCGTCCTCGCGAAGGACGCGCTCGGTTGCAACGGCGAAGAGCCGGTGAAGATCGACGTGCCCGGATCGAAGGTGGTCGTCCGGTGGGCTCCTTGACGCCGCGCCGCCGCACCGCGCTCGTGGTCTTGGCGCCGCTCGTGTCCGTCGCGACGTTGATGATCGGGCTTCGCATCGGCGCCGGCCACGCCGTGAAGGCGGCGAGCGTGTTCGCGGCTCCGCCCGGCAAGCCGCCCGCGCCCGGCGCGCCGACGCCGCTCGCGTGGCAGATCCTCACGTACCTGGAGGACCGCGGCGTCCGCGAGACCGTCGCGATGCCGGACCTCACGGTGATCGCGCGGAGCAAAGGCAAGGAAGCGCGCTGGACCGGCGCGAGCAACGCGGACGGCATCGCGGAGGCGTCGCTCGCGATCCCCGATCTGTCGCCGGGCGATCCGGTCGAGATCGAGGTACACGCGGCGGGCGAGCGCGAGCCGCTCGCGCGCGGGACGGTCGACACGCAGCGGGTGAGCTGGTCGCCCGTCCTCGATCCGGAGCGCGCGGCGGCGCGTCCGTCGAGGAGCGAAGGCGCGATTGGGATCGACGTCGTGGTCGAAGGCGAGAGCCTCGTCGTCGGGTCCGAGACGTCCGTATGGGCGCGCGTGACCGTGCCGGACGGCGATCCGGCGCGCGTGTCGCTCGAGGTCACGCCCGAGCCGGGCCTCGTCGTCGGCGGGCGCCCGAAGGTGTCGTGCGGCGGATGGGCCGAGCTGCGCGTGACGGCGCAGGCGCACGTGGTCGGGCTCCGGATCGACGCGAAGGACGACACGCGAAGAGGGGTGTGGTTCGGTGCCTTGCCCGTCGCGCCGGGAGCGTTCTTCGTGAGCGCACCGCGCTTCGTCCCCGAGGGGAAGTCGGAGACGGCGGTGCTCGTCGCGCCGAACCCACGCGACGTCGTCTACGCAGAGGTGAACGACGAGCGCGGCCGCGTCTTCGCCGCAGCCCTTCCGCTACGAACCGAAGCGGGCGATCCCGTCCCGCGCGCGCGGTTCGAGATGCCGCCGCTCGCCCCCGGGCTCCACTGGATCGTCGTGTCGGGCGAGCCGCGCGGCGCGGAGCGGCTCTCGGGCGCGACGATCGCGAAGCCCTTCCTCGTCGGCGGCGCCCCGGACGTCCGCCCGGAGGAGGCGTGCAGCCTCGGCCCGTGGCTCGCGCGGCGACCGGCGAGCGGCTTCCCACGTTGGCTCGCCGTCGACGGAATGGCGACGCGCGGCGCCGAGAACCGAGCGCGTCATCGCGCGGGCCTGTTCATCGGGCTCGTCTCGCTCGCCGCCGCGGCCATCCTCGAGGTCCTCCTCCTCACGGCCGCCGCCCGCGAGGCGCGCGCCACGATGCTGCTCGCCGATCTCGAGGACCACGACTCGGCGCGCGCCCGCGTCACCGCGAAGCCGCCCGGCGGCAGCCTCGTGATCGGCTTGCTCGTCGCGGTCCTCGGCTTCGCGCTCCTCGCGGCGCTCTTGATCGCGAAGGGCTGAAGACCAGCGCTGGCCGCCGCGATCAGCCGAGGAGGATCTTCGCGTCGGAGTCGAGCGGCTCGTCGATGACGAGGTCGATGCCGTTGCGCCAGAGGCGGCGCGCGGCGGCGGCCGGCTTCGCGTCGTCGCCGCGGCCCTTCGAGCGCGTCGCCTCGCGGACGAGGAGCGCGACCTCGTAGGCGCGGCCGAGCGTGAGCGCGAGGCGGCGCGCACCTGCCTCCACGGCCGGAGGACCGCCGGACTCGAGCGTGCGCATCAGCCACGCCGTCGCGTGCTCCGTCGCGCGGACCGCCGCCTCGGCGGGCTCCTTCAGCGACGGATCGGCGTCCTTCACGCACGCCTGCACGTCGCGGGCGAGCGGCTCGAGACTGCCGCCCTTCGAGAGCACGCGGAGCAGATCGAGAGAGAGGACGTTCGTGGTGCCCTCCCAGATCGGCAGCACCTGGGCGTCCCGGAGCAGGCGCGGCAGCCCGGTGTCCTCGATGTACCCGGCGCCGCCGAACGCCTCGAGGCACTCGCTCGCGACGGCGACCGCCTGCTTCGCGGTGACGAGCTTGGCGATCGGGGTGAGGAGGCGCGCGAGGGCCGCCTCGTGCTCGGAGAGCTCGCCGCACTCCTCCTTTCCGAGCAGCTCGACGACGCGGAACGCGAGGAGCATCGCGCCCTGGTACTCGGCGTCGATGGCCGCGAGCGTGTCGACGTGGAGCGGCTTCTCGGAGAGAGGCGCGCCGAAGGCGACGCGACGGCGCGCGTAGTCCTTCGCGAGCATGAGGCCGCGGGCCATGCCGGCGACGGCGCAGACCGCGTTCCACGTCCGCGTGATGTTGAGCATCGGCGTGATGTTCTTGATGCCGTCCCTCGTGCCGATGACCGGGATCGCGCGCGTGCCGTCGAGCGTGAGCTCCGCGGTCGGCACCATGCGCGTACCGAGCTTGTCCTTGAGCCGGTTGACGGTGATGCCGTTCATCGAGCCGTCCGGGTTGCGGACCTCGACGTAGAAGAGCGCGAGGCCGCTGCCTCCGGGCGGATTGCCCTCCGGGCGGCCGAGCGTCAGCGCCATCTGCGACGTCGTCGCCGAGCTGAACCACTTCGTCCCGTGGAGCGTGTAGACGCCCTCCTCGCCGGGGACCGGCCGCGCGACGGTCTCGCTGATCGCGACGTCGCTCCCGCCGGTGCGCTCCGTCATCCACTGCCCGCTCGTCCAGGCCCAGCCGGGATCGCGGCTCGTGAGGTGCGGCACGGCGCGGTCGATGAGCTTCTGGTTCTTCGAGACGATGAGGGTCTTCGCAGCCCCGTCCGTCATCGCGAGCGGGCACGAGTAGACGTGCCAGGACGGCTCGACGAGGTAGACGAGCGCGAACTGGTGCACGCGGGACAGCGGGCCGTTCTTCTTCTCGTAGGCGGTCGCGACGATGCCGCGCTCCGCCGTGATCCGCTGCGCCTTCCTCCAGAGCGGAGTCAGCTCGATGTGATCGATGCGCCTGCCCCACGCGCCCCACGGATCGTGGCGCGGCTCGTCGCGGTACGACGCCACCGCCTCGCGATAGAGCTCGCCGCCCGCGAGCTCGCCGAGGTCCACGAGCTCCTGCTCGACCCGCGACAGGACGTCGGGCGGCATGGTGTTCCTCAGGTAGCGCCGCAGCACGTCATCGCCGAGGTACGTGTTTCCGAGCTCAGGAGGGGACTGGTAGAAGGCCATCGGTCTGCTCGTTCGTCGTGAGGCCCCAAACCTTAGCAAGCCTCGACGACGAGCGGCTTTCCCATCGTCTTGCTTCGACTTTCTGCGCCTCGGCTCGCGCACGGATTGCGCCGACGCCCCAGGCATCTGCGGTCAAGTGCGACAAACGCACCCATCCCAGGCTCGAAAATTCCTGACCCACGGCGGGACGGACGCGACACTCTCTCGAGGCTCTCTTCGGGGGGACCTCTTGGTGACGCCTCTTCCCAAGGACAAAAAGGAGCGCCGGACCTCGGTGGTCCGGGAGCTCCATCCGCTCCACAAGGCCGCGGACGGCCTTCTCGTGAGCGAGATCCGGAAGGGGTCGACCGAAGCCGCAGGTGTGCTCTTCGATCGCTACGGCGCGCACGTCGAGCGTCTCGTGTGGAGCATTCTCGGTCCCGAGCCCGAGGCCGAGGACCTGCTCCACGAAATCTTCGTGCGCGCCCTCGAGAAGATCGAGACGGTCGAGGAGCCGTCGCGGCTCAAGAGCTGGCTGACGGGGATCACCGTGTACACCGCACGCGAGTGGATCCGCCGTCGGACGCGCTGGCGATGGCTTCGCTTCGTCGACGTGCTGCCCGAGACGTCGCAGCCGACGGCGAGCGAGGAGGTGAGCGAAGCGACGCGCTGCACGTTCGACGTCCTTCGCAGCATGTCCGCGGACGAACGCGTGTTCTTCAGCCTTCGATTCATCGAAGGCATGGAGCTCGCCGAGGTGGCGCTCGCGTGCGACGTGAGCATTTCGACGGTCAAACGACGATTGAAGAGCGCGGAGAAGCACTTCGTCGCGCGCGCGAAGCGGCACGAGGCGCTTCGTCCCTGGCTCGAGGAGGGTCGATGGGCGATCGAATGAGGCTCATGGACCTCGGCGCGGAGGTCTCGCGTTCGCTGGAGCAGGCCCGTACGTCGCACGACGCGGCGTCCCGCGTGCGCGCGAAGCTCGTGGCGCGGGAGAAGCCCCGGCTCCGATCGACGGGGAGGAGCCTTCGTGCATCGACGATCGCCGGCGGGCTCGCGTTCGCGGCCGCGGCCGGCGTCGCCGTCGTGTTCGTCGTGAAGCGCGAGACCCCGGCGAGCACCGAGCCCGAGCTCGCCTCCAACGTCCAGAGCCCTTCGCCGGCCGCTCCCGAGCCCGCACGGGACTCGGCGAGCGCCGCCGAAGCCCGTCCGCTCCGATTCGTCGTCGGTGAAGGCGCGGGCGAGACGCCGGGATCGACCGGCGCGTTCATCGCCGCGCCCGCGGCGGCCGAGATGCCGATCACGTTCTCCGACGGGAGCCGCGTCCGTCTCGCGCCGTCGACGCGCGTCCGCGTCGCGGAGGTCGCGCCGACGGGAGCGCGCGTCCTCGTCGAGAGCGGGACGGTGCACGTCTCGGTGGTCCACAAGGACGACACGCAGTGGGCCGTCGAGGCGGGCCCCTTCGAGGTCCGCGTCACGGGTACGAAGTTCGACTTGGCGTGGGACCCGGACGCGAGCGGTCTCGTCGTGCGCCTCCGGGAGGGCGCCGTGTACGTCCGCGGCTGCGACATGCTCGGCGACGAGGGCAGGCGCCTCCAGCCCGGCGAAGAGCTCGTTGCATCTTGCAAAGATCGCTCGCTCCGCGTGGGCCCGCTGGAGGAGCGCGGAGCGCCCGCTGCGACGCCGAGCACGACGGCGATCCCGAGCGCGCCCGTCGCGTCCACCTCCGCGGTCCGCACAGCGCCTCCCGCCGACGCGTCCCGCACGATCGTGGGGCTCGCGCGACGTGGAGCGCACGCCGATGCGCTGGCTGCCGCCGAGGCCGCCGGCTTCGCCTCGACGTGCGACACGCTCTCGGGCCCGGACCTTCTCCTGCTCGCCGACGCCGCGCGATACGCCGGCCGCTTCGATCGCGCGAGCGAGGCTCTCGTGGCGACGCGGCGACGCTTTTCCGGGAGCGACGCGGCGGCGACCGCCGCGTTCGAGCTCGGCCGCATCGCGATGGACTCCCGGCGCGATCTCGTCGCCGCAGGAGAGCACTTCGAGACGTACCTGCGCGAGCGCCCGAACGGCAGCCTCGCGCGCGAGGCCCTCGGACGCGCGCTCGAGGCGCGGCACCGCGCAGGCGACGCGTCGCGCGCCGAGCGATTGGCCGTCCGATACCTCGCCGCGTACCCGGACGGACCGCATGCCGCGCTCGCGCGCAAGCTGACGGCCTCGGCAGGAGGAGGCCGGTGAGCACCGGATACGCTCCCTGGAGGCGGCGGGCGGTTCATCCAAGCGACGGCAAGAGGACGGCCCTTGTTCTTGTGCTCGGGGCTGCGTCGCTCCTCGCCGCGAGCACCGCGACGGCCGCCGAGCCCGGCGCTGGTCGTCGACGTGTCGTCGTCGGAGGCCCGCAAGACGATCCCATCGCCGCGCGCGTCCACCAGGAGCTGACGGCGCTCGGCTTCGAGGCCGTGCGCGTCGGCGCGCTCGACGGCTGCGCGCGCAGCGCCGTCGTCGTGGCGGCGAAGGACGAGGGCGCGATCGCAGCGACGTGCTCCGACGGCGACCAGGTCGGCGTATGGGTCTCGGACGGAGCGACGCTGCGCCTGCAGGACGTGATCGCGAGCCACGACGAAGGCGAGGGCGCACGCGAGACGACGGCCGTGCGCGCCGCCGAGGTCACGCGCGCGGCGATCGCGATGCGCGAGGCGGAGGAAGAAGGCGCCGCCCGCAAACCCCCGAGCCCGCCGGCATCGCAGAGGGCGCCGGCGGACGTCGACGGCGCGGTCGTCCCCGACGTGCCGCCGAAGAACCCCGCGCCCGCGAAGAGCGAGCGACGCACACCGATCGTCGTCGGGAGCGTCGGGTTGTCCGGTCTGCTCGGCGTGGACGCGAGCGTGAGCGCGCTGTCCGCCCAGATCGGCGTCGGGATCCTACGGAACGTCGCGGCGACGGCGCGCGTCGAGCTCGCCCTCGAGGAGCACGCGTTCGACCGCAACGGCGCCCGAGACTACAGGGTCGCGCCCTCGTTCGTCGGAGCAGGCGTGGAGGTCCCTCTCGCCGCGCCGACCGCGTTCATGATCCCCCGCTTCGGAGCAGGCCTCGGCGTCGCTTGGATCTCCGCCACCGAGATCGGGCTCGCCCAGACCTTCGAGCCGTCGGGCGCCCAGATCTCCACGACGAACCGCGACAGCGACAGTGCCGCGTCGCCTGCCGGCTACGCGAGCGCGGGGCTCTCGATGCGGCTCTTCGGTCCAATGCGCTTCGTCGTCGATGGCATCCTCGGGACGACGTTGCATCGACTCGTCGCACGCGACGAAGGCGACCACGTCGCGTACTGGGGCCAGCCGTTCGGCGCTCTGGCGCTTCGCTTGGAGGTGATGATCCGGTGAGACTCGCGGCCCTCTGGACGGTTCCGCTCGGGGCCCTCGCCGTCGGCGTCGGGTGCGGCGACGTCTACGCCGATCCAGAAGCCGACGTGACGACGGGCACGCCCCCGCCGGCGCAGACGGACGCAGGCCGGCCCTCCGAGCCGCCGATGGTGTGCCCGGTGAACAGACCGCGCGAGAACAGCCCCTGCGCCGTCCCGGGCTCGGTCTGCGAGTACGGCTCGAGCGCCGACCAGGACTGCAACACGCTCCTCGTATGTCGGGGCGCAGTGCCCGAGATGTACTGGGAGCCGATCTACGGCGGGCCCTGTCGTAAGGCGCTCTGTCCCACGGACACGAACGTCGCGTCCCTCGACGGGAAGCCGTGCACGATCGAGGAGCCGGCGGAGGAAGGTCCGGTCACCGACGCGGACGAGGTCGTCTGCAGCGTGACCGACGGCACGTGCGCATGCACGACCGGCCGCGACGGCGCCACCGCGCACGAGCGGAAGTGGGTCTGCGTGCAGCCCGTCACCTCCTGTCCGGTGAACCGTCCGCTCGCCGGGCAAAAGTGCGTCGGCCGGCAATGGTGCGACTACGGGAGCTGCTCGTTCAAGCGTGGGGTCCTCATGGAGTGCATCGACTCCACGTGGCGCATGGGAGGCGCGACATGTCGTTGATGCGACGGTCGATCGTCTTGGCGAGCATCGGTGCGGCTCTGGCCGCGGCCGTCGCGTGCGGCGAGGAGGACGCCTCCGTCGGCATCGTGAGCGTGCCGCCGGAGGACGAGCCCCCTCCGACGCCTCCTTCCAGACCGGACTTCCAGCCCGCATCGAGGTGTCCGGAGGCGCCGCCCGTCGAAGACGCGGGGTGCAGCGGCGGGTTCGGGGGAGCCGAGTTCACCTGCGAATACGGGCACGACCTCGACGCCGAATGCAACGAGGTCTTCCGCTGCTCGCGCCGATGGCAGCGCGAGCCGCAGCGCGCGTGTCTCGGCCGCTGCCCCACCAGGTTCGAGGCCATCCAGCCTGGAGCCCCGTGCAGCGACACGACGATGGGATGCAGCTATCCGGAGGGCACGTGCGCCTGTATCGCCGACGAGCCCGACGGCGGTGACGGCGGTGATGCGGCCGACGGTGGCGACCCGCCGACCGGTCGATGGCGCTGCGCTCCGCCGCCCCGAGGCGGCTGTCCCGCGCAGCGACCGCCGATCGGAGCCGACTGCGTCCGCCCCATGGTCTGCGACTACGGGTCTTGTATCCTTTGGAGAGATCTGACGTTTGCGTGCGTGGGCCGCGTCTGGATCCAGAGCGACACGGCGTGCACCGACGGAGGGGGACGATGAGCGGAGGGACGGCGTGGTCGGAACGAATTCTGAGCCACGCCGGCGAGGCCGTATCACTGTTTCCCCCGAAGCAGTTCGGCAGCGCGAGGGCTGCGATGGAGACGACATGAAAATCGGAAAGCTTCCTGCGAAGACGCAGCTCGTCCTCGGGATCCCTCTCGTGATTGCGGCTTGCAGCAGCGCGCGCTCCAACGACGGCGAACCGCCGACGGCGAAGCCCGCTCCACGGCAGGGCCCTCAACCCGACTTCGGGCCGCTCGTCCAGCAGCAAGAGCCGCCCCCTCCGATCAGCGGCGGCACGCTCGCGGTCTCGCGGACGGACGGCCTCGCCGTCGCAGCCGACCCCGATCGCGATCGCGTGTACGTCGTCGATCTACCGACACGAACGATTCGCCACTCCATCCAGCTCGCGCACCGCAGCGAGCCCGGCCGTGTCGCGCTCGACGCCTCCGGCCGCGCGCACGTCGCGCTGCGCAACACGGGCGAGCTCGCGACCATCGATCTCGCGACCGGCAAGGTGTCGCTCCGTCATGCATGCACGGCGCCTCGCGGCGTCACGTTCGACGCCGCCAACGACCAGCTCTGGGTCGCTTGCGCGACGGGCGACCTCCTCACCTTCGCCACGGACGGCGGCCCTGCGAAGACGAAGGTGAACCTCGGGCTCGATCTCCGCGACGTCGTCGTCACGAAGAAGCGCGTGCTCGCCACGCGCTTCCGCTCGGCGCACGTCGTGCCCGCCGTCGAGAGCGCCGCGAACGGAAACCACGACGAGACGCTGGGGGAGGCCAACCTCGCGTGGCGCGCGGTCGCCGCTCCCACGGCGCCCGACGAGCCCGAAGGACTCGAAGGAGAGGAGGCCGAGGAGATCCCGGCCGTCGTCACGCAGGAGCCGAGCCCGGAGCCCGTACGCCCCGAGCCAGGCGGCTACGGCTCTCCGACGACGGGCGTCGATCCGAGGTGCAGCGACGTCGCCATCGTGAGCACGCGGCTCTGGCTGCGCGATCCTTCGTTCGAGGACGTCATCGGTCAGCCGTCTTTCCCATCGGTACGCCTTCCCCGCGCCGTCCTGCCCGTCGACCTCGCCACGAACGGACGGGAGTTCGTCGTCGTCGCCGCCGGCAACGCGTTCACGCCGAGCCTTCCGCAGCTCTTCGTCGTACATCGCAACCAGCTGCTCGCCTCGACCGGCGATTGCGTCCAGGCGATCGAGGGCAACGTCCCCGGTCAGGCGATCGCCGCCGGCTTCGACGACAAGGATCAGCTCGTCGTGCAGACGCGCGAGCCGGCCGCGCTCCACATCATGACCCCCGACCGGCGGCGGCCGTGGAAGAGCATCGTCCTCGCGAGCGACAGCAGGGCGGACACCGGCCACGCGATCTTCCACGCGAACGCGGGCGGCAACATCGCGTGCGCCTCGTGCCACGCAGAGGGCGGCGACGACGGAAAGACCTGGGAGTTCGTCGGCATGGGCCCGCGGCGCACACCGTCGCTGCTCGGGACGACTCCGAACACCGAGCCGTTCCACTGGGTCGGCGACATGAAGGACCTCAAGATGCTCGTCGAGCACGTCTTCGTCGAGCGCATGGGCGGTCCGAGGATCGACGACGCGCAGGTCGACGTGCTCGGCAAGTTCCTCTTCACGCTCCCGCCGCCTCCGAAGCTCCGCAACCCGGCCGAAGCGCCTGCGCGCGGCAAGGAGCTCTTCGACCAGCGGTGCGCGAGCTGCCACTCCGGCCCGCTCATGACGAACAACCAGACCGTCGACGTCGGCACCGGCGGCGCCTTCCAGGTTCCCTCGCTCGTCGGCGTGGCTTGGCGCGCGCCCTTCATCCACACGGGGTGCGCGAAGACGCTGTTCGATCGCTTCGATCCCGCGTGCGGCGGCGCCATGCACGGGGACACGCGAGACCTGTCGCGGGATCAGATCGCGGATCTCGTTCGGTATCTGGAGACGCTGTGAGCTGGCTCCGGGCTCCAGGCACCCGGCTCCGGAGAAAGAAGCTCAGCTCCCCGCGACCAGCTTGCGCGTTCCGCTCTCGAAGAGGATGACGGCCTTCCCCGGCTCGATGCCGGTGACGACGCCGACGCCGAACTTCGGGTGCTCGACGAGCTCGCCTTTCTCGAAGCGAGCGTCCGCGGCGTACTTCCTGCGGGGCTTCTTCTCGTCGGCGACCGCGGTCGCCCACACGGTCTGCGGTGACGGCGCGGCGGGAGCGGGTGCACGCTTTCCGAGCGGCTTGTCGTTCTGCGTGCGAAGGTCGATCTCCTTGAGGACCTCGCGCTCGAAGCGGCGCAGGCGGAGGCCGGCGCGATCGCGATCGTCTCGCTTCGGCTCCTCGGCATCCGCGCCGATCCTCGCGCGCAGGTCGGCGAGCGCCTTCGCGTCGTCGTCCTTCGCGCCGGCGAGCACGGCGCTGCCGAAGACCATCAGATCGCGGATCTGAGGCTGCAACGCGTCGCTCGCCTTCTCGAGGACGCGTTCGACCTTCTTCAAGAAGTACCCCGGCGACCAGGAGCCGACCTCGGCGCCCGCGCTCTTGGCGGAGGTGCCTGCGGCCTTCTGCCGGCCTTCGAGCAGCCTGCGCGTCTCGCTCAGCTCCGCATACGCGTTGAGCAGGAGGAAGCGGGGCTCGTCGGGGTAGCGCTCGTGGAGGATCGCCCATCCCTCCTCGGGAGTGAGGCTCTTGTCTTCGCTGCGCGACCAGATCGTCCACGCGATGGCGCGATCGGACGAGTCCTGCGTCACGTCGACGCTCTCCTCCTCCAGCTCGTCGAACATACGGGGCGCATCCTACGGGGATGACCGCGACGTTCAAGGTCTACTTCTCCGCGATCAGCGGATCGTCGAGCCGAAACCCCTCGTGAACTCGGGCGGCTGGATGGTCGCGCTCTTCGTGGTGCCCCGGAAGATCGCGATGTCGGCGCCGGACGCTTGGGTCGCAGCCCATACCGCCGGCCCCGGACGGCCGGGGTGAATGGTCGTCACCTTCGCGCCGTACGGGACGTCGAGGTGCTCGGCCGTGATGCCCGCATCGGCCCAGCGCAGGATCCAGATGCCGTTCGCGGTCGAGCCGACGACGAGCTCGTCGCGGCCGTCCTCGTCGAGGTCTGCCGCCGTCATGCTCGAGGCGAATCCCGGCGGCGCAGGCGAAGGCGGCGACCAGCACGTGGCCGGGTTCTCCTCCGCTTCGAGATCGAGCCCCCGCAGGATGCACACTGCCGGTGCACCCTCGACCGTGGTGGCGAACGCCGTGTCCGTCAGACCGCGGCCCGAGAAGTCGCCTCCCGCGAAGGCCGTCGCTTCACCCTTCGGCGGCCCGCTCAGGAACACCGGTGCGGCCGCCATGACGGCCGGTACCCCGGCGAGGAGGTAGGCCACGGGTGTATCCCCCAACGGCCACGCGAACGGCGACTCGGGGACGCCGTCGCCGTCGTAGTCGTGCCCGGCCCCCAGCGCCATTGCGGACGGTAGATCGGGGACGCCGCCCTCCGTGTCGATCAAGCCGAGCTGGAAGACGTACGTCATCGGGCCCGGGCCGCCGGCGGTCCCCAGGAGCGTGAAGATGTCTCGGCGCGTGCTGATCACCACGTCACCCCGACCGTCGAGGTCGACGTCGCCGGCCTCGCGGAGGTTCGGCGGATCGAGGAGCGGGGGCGTGACCACCGTGGTCAGGGAGGGGCGAAGAAAGTCCGCCGAGCCGGCGAACGCGAGGACGTCGAAGTGTCCGCGGGCCTCGAGCGCCCACGTCAGATCGGAAAAGCCGTCGCCGTCGACGTCGGTGACCGCCACGTCCGTGCCGTGCGTGGCGGGCAGGTAGAGCGGGCTCGTGACATCCGGCATGGTGAAGCGCGTCGGATCCTCCTTCGACCCGAAGAGCACGACGAGGTCGTAGGGCGTGAAGGTCCCGGCGTCGTCGAGGATCGGCTCGACCTCCATGGTGACGACGAGGTCCGGCGCGCCGTCGCCGTTGACGTCGGTGATCGACCCGGTGCCTCTCCCGCTCGTGAGCGGCCCGCCGCGCACGAGGAGCTCCCACGTCGCGCTCGGCTTCGTGCCGATCGCGTCGGCCGTCTTGCCGTACAGCCGCCAGAACCAGAATCCGGTGGGCAGCTCCTCGGGCGTGAGCAGCTCGATGCCGTCCGCGTCGAACGTCTTCTTCTCCCCGTCGCACGCGCGCGTGCGACACAGCTCGATCCGTGCGCCCGTCGTCCCTTGCGCGAGCTCCCACTCGAAGCGCACGCGCGACCCGTTCACCCACGAGACGGAGAGCGGCGCGACGGGCCGCGGCGCGGGCAGGTTCTCGTCGGGACGGAGCTCGGTCGGCGTCTGCGCGTCGCCCGCGTCTCCCGGCCCGCCCACGATGCCGTCGAACGAGTCGGGCCTGCACCCGAGCTCGGGCGCGAATCCGAACGGGATGGCAGCAGCCGACAAGACGAAGAAGACGAACCGAAGCGCGCGCAAGGTCCGAACGAAAGCGTAGCCGCTCGCGGGCCCGCTGTCGCTCGCCTCGGCTCGATCAGCGGATCACCCCGCCCAGCTTCACGACGTACGCGTCCATCCGCATGTCGAAGAACTGGTGGACGTCGGTGCCGGCGAAGATCGTGATCGTCTTCTGGTCGGCGCCGACGGCCGCCCAGCGCGCGGGCCCCGGCCGCCCGGGATGGATCATCGTCACGCGGGGGAGGAAGCTGCCCTCGATCGGCGTCTCCTCGAATCCCGAGCCGTCGGCCTTCATGCGAACGACGGCGATCCCCGTCGCGCTGGCCACGACGATCTCGTCGCGGCCGTCCTCGTCGAGGTCGCCCGCGGCGAGGCTCAGGCCGAAGCCTTCGATCGCGGCCGTCGATCGGTGACAGTCTCGTGCGGTGTCGAGCGGATCCCTCGCCGGCGAATAGACGCAGACCGCGGGGTACGACCCCTCGGCGCCCTCCGGGACGAGCGTCGAGAACGCCATCTCCGCGACGCCGTCGCCGTCGAAATCGCCCATCGTGAGAGCGATCGCCTTCGTGGGGATGGCCGCCTTGAACTTCGGCGTCTTCATCTCCGCGAGGCGCTGGTTCCGTGCTCCGCCGTAGCCGATCGGCGACGTCGGCAACAGCCAGGACATCGCAAAATCGGCGACGCCGTCGCCGTCGACGTCGGCACCGCCGGTGAGGGCCGCGGGGGTCGTCGCCTTCGGCGCGCCGTAGGGAGGCGGATGCAGAAGGAGCGAGCCTGCCCCGAGCGGGCTCCCGAGGCTCACGAACGTCATGTCCGGGAGCGAAGCCACGAAGTCGCCGAACCCGTCGCCGTCGACGTCTCCCACCGTCTCGAGCACGGGCAGAATCGACGGATCGAACTCGGGGACGGGGGCGTAGTGCTCCGGCCCTTCGAACCGATCCACGTCGAAGCCCTCGGGCGCGCCGAAATCGATCTCGACCGTCCCGTAGAACTTGTCGGGGTTGAAGTAGCCCGGCAGGGCGTCGGAGCGGACGAGGTCGCTGAAGCCGTCGCCGTCGAGGTCCGTGCCGCCCGTCAACGAGATGTCCAGCCGTCCGACGGGGAAGCCGAAGAAGCTGCCCTCGTCCCAACTGAACGTGTGGCCGTTCTTCTGGCCGAAGAGGACGTATTGCACGTTCTCGTGCGGGGCGTCCGGGTTCTCGGGGTCCTGCTCCTCGTAGACGATCGCGAGATCCGGCTCGCCGTCGCCGTTCATGTCGAGGATGGACCCGTGCGGGGCATCCGAAGCCTGCTTCGCGGACGGACCTCGGACGAGAAACTCCCAGACGGGGGCCTCCGGATCCGTCGGACCTTCGGCGTCGAGCGTTCGCCCCCGGAGACGCCAGAACCAGAAGCCGGGCTCGAGCGCGTCCTCGACGACGAGCTCCTCGCCCGTCCCGACGTACCGATGGGCGACCTCGGCGAAGTCACGGGTGCGCGACAGCTCGACGATGGCACCGATGGTCCCGGGTGCGAGCTTCCAGCGGAGCTTCGGGCGGTCCGTGTTGACCCAGGAGACGGAGATGGGCGAGAGGTGGCGCGGCGCCGGGATGCCGTCGTCGACGATCGGTCCCTGCGACGCGTGCGGGTCGAACGAGCCCTCGTCGCCTCCGGTCAGACCATCGAACGTCGCCGGCACGCACGCGGCCGACACGGTCAACAGCGAGAGGACGAGGGGGGCGAGTCTCACTTGAGCCTGGCCTTCACGAGCTGGAAGTAACGGTGAGCGACGCCGCTCGCGCGCGCCGCCTGGGTGACGTTTCCGTTGTGACGTGCGAGCACGCGCTCGACGTAGCGGCGCTCGAACTCGGAGACGACGCGCTCGCGCGCGGTCGGGAAGGGCAGATCCTCCTCGATCACGGCGCTCAAGAAGTCGAGCCCCTGCTGCTTCGCCTCGTCGGAGCGGTACGTCGGACCGAGCTCGCCCATCGTCATGCGGGCGAGCACGGCGCTGCGCAACTCCCGCACGTTGCCCGGCCACTGGTAGTGCTCGAAGCGCGGAAGGAAGTCTTCGGGCAGCTCCTTCGATTCCCTCGAACCCGCCGATGGCGCGAGCTCCTGCCAGAAGTGGCGCGCCAGGAGGGCGACGTCCCCCTCGCGATCGCGGAGCGGCGGCAGCTCGATGCGCCCCGCCGCGAGGGCGAAGAAGAGGTCGTCGTCGAAGCGGCCCTGGGCGACGTCGCGATCGAGGTCGCGGCGCGTCGCGGCGATGACGCGGACGTCGCGCGACTTCGTGATCGTCTCGCGCAGCCGGAGCTGGACGTCACGAGGCAGGTTGCCGACCTCGTCGATGAAGAGGACGCCGCCTCGCGCCTGCTCGAGGAGCCCGCCGGGGTCGAAGAGGCTCGCGGCGAGCCGCTCGACCGGGATCGTGCTCGACGCCAGCGTGATGAACGGCCCGTCGGTACGGCCGCTGGCGCGGTGCAGCTCCTCGGCGACGAGCTCCTTGCCCGTGCCGGCCTCGCCCTCGACGAGGACCGGACCGTCGTTGCTCGCGAGCTGGGTGAGCGCCGGGTAGAGGCGCTTCATCGCGGGCGACGCGCCGAGGACGCGACCGAACGACGTCGCCTGGACGAGCTCCGCCGCGCGCGCCTCGCCGCGTTTGACGGAGAGCACGGACGAGCCCACGCGGATCGCCTCGCCGCCCTGGAGGAGGGCCTCCTTGACGAGCACGCCGTTCACCGTCGTCCCGTTCGTCGACCCGAGATCGAGCAGCACGAGCTTCGTGTCCATGACGGTGAGGGCCGCGTGACGACGCGACACCTCGCGGTCGGTCAGCCGAATCGTGCAGACGGGGCTCTGCCCGAGCAGGGCGCGCGTCGGCCCGGTCGCGTCGAGCGATTTCACGAGCCCGGCATCCGGGCCCTCGACGACGGTGAGCACGAACGCCGAGCCGGCAGGCGCAGGGCGCGTGAACCGCGTCCTGCGAACGGTGGCCATCTCTCCAGGTTTCGTCATGGGGGCCCGTTCATCGTAACGCGTTTCTACTTCCGCGACCCAACGACGTAGGTGACCGCCGCCACCGCGAGCGCACCGAGCCCGATGCCGATGGTGACGTTTCGCAGCACGAGCCTGTCGCTCAGCGCGTCACGCTCCGCCTGCGGGCAGTTGGGCGCGCACGTGGCGTGGAGCTCCTCGGCGCGGTCGCGCATCCCGATGTCCACGAGCAACGCCGCGCCGAGCGAGAGCACGCCCGCGCCGGCAAAGGCGACCGGCACGTAGGGGAAGCGCTCGCGCTCGACCTTCACCGTCTCCTTGTCCGAGGGCGTCTCGGTCTTGGGCTTCGCGAGCACGAACGCGCCCGTGACGAGCCGGTTCTTCTCCCCTTCGCGCGCGACGACCTTCACCTCGACGGTGCCCGTGCCCGGCCGCTCGAAGCGCGCCACGTGCGGCCCGGGGTCGACGGGAATCGCACGCCCATCGAGCCCGCCTTGCAGGCGCTCGCCGTCGAGGAAGACCGCCGCGTCGGTCACGTCCTTGCCGTCGACGCTCGCGGAGAAGACGAACGTGGGCAGCGCCTCGTCGACCTCGCGGAGGCCCTTCGAGCACTCGTCGCGGATCATCAAGGGACACGCTTCGTGCGAGCACGTCACGTACTGCGCGCGCGCAGCGATGAGCTTGCGACCGGCGCGCAGCGCCTGGCCGTCGTCGTGCGCCTTGATGCACGCGGCCTTGTCCGGAGGTCCTGCCGGCTCTTCGTCCGCATGCCCTGCGCTCGACGCGAGGAACAGCGCGCCGGCGACGGCTGCGCCGGAGACGCGTCTCAGAAGCATTCGGCCTTGAAGTGCTTGTGCCCCTCCGCGTCGACCGTGTACGGAATGGCGCAAGCGGGATCCTTCTTCGCCCCGTCGTTGTCGGCGGCGCGGCGTGCGGCGGCGGCGGGCTTCTGCACGGCCGCCGTCGTCGTGCTGCGCTTCGCGCGCGGCGCGGCGTTCGCCGTCGCCTGCGCCTCGGGCTTCTGCTCGGCGGCGGGCTTGGCGGCCGGCTCCGCCGGAGGCGGCGCCTCGACGGCCTTCTCCGCCGTAGCGGTCACGACCGGCGCGACCGCGGCGTGCACCGGCGCGGCCGCGGCGGCGACTTCTTGTACGGCAGCGACCTGCGCGACGCGCGGAGCGGCCTCGCTCTTCCTCACGCGCGACACGGCGAGGCCCGACACGGCGAGCGCCATCACGGCGAAGCCGATGGCGACACCGGTCTTGCGGAGCCGACCACGAGCCTTCGCCGCCGGCACGGTCGACGTCGTGGGCGCGGTCGCAGCGGGGCGCTTCGCCGACGGGCTCAGCCGGCTCGCCCGCTCGAGGATCGCGAGCATCGTCGTGCGGCGCGTCGTCGGCTCCTCGACGAGGGGCAGCTTCGAGCCCGAGATGACCTCGCGCGGCGTCACGTACTGCCGAACCCAGGCCGAGACCTCCGTGCGCGTCGGCAGCTTGACCGCCGCGGCGAGCGCCTCGGCCATGGCGAGCGCGGACTCCCAGCGATCCTTCGGGTCGCGCTCGAGCGCGCGCATGACGATCGCCTCGACCTCCGCAGGCAGATCGGGGACGCGCGTGCTCGGACGCACGATCGGGTCCTCGCTGATCTTCTTCACGAGGGCCGCCTCGCTCGGGCCGTCGAACAGGCGCTCGCCGACGAGCGTCTCCCAGAGCGTCACGCCGGCGGCGTAGACGTCGACGCGGTGATCGAGGGCCTCGCCGAACAGCTGCTCCGGCGGCATGTACGGGATCTTGCCCTTGATCTCGTTGTCGTTGCTCTGGTGCGTGTTCTGGCGAGCCTTCGCGACGCCGAAGTCGAGCACGCGCGACAGCCCGTCGATGCCCACGAGGACGTTCTGAGGAGAGACGTCGCGATGGATGATCGCGAGCGGCGAACCGTCGTCGTCGTCCTTCGCCTGATGCGCCTCGTGCAGGCCGAGCAACAGGTCGTGGACGATCGCGCAGGCGATGGGCACCGGCACGCGAGCGCCGGCCTTGTTCACCGACTTGAGGATGGTCGCGAGCGACGCACCCTCGACGTACTCCATCACGAGGAGCAGGTGCCCGTCCTCGGCGACGATGTCGAGCGTGGGGACGATGTTCGGATGACGCAGCCGCGCGGTCAGGCGAGCCTCATCCATGAACATCGAGACGAAGTCGGGATCCTTCGCGAACTGCGGGTGCATGCACTTGATGGCCACGAGCCGTGAGAAGCCCATCGGCCGCCGCATGCGCGCGAGGTAGACCGTGGCCATGCCTCCGCTCGCCAGCTCGCCGAGCAGCTCGTATCGGTCTCCGTCGCCAAGCAGCGCTTGCGTGCCCATCGTCCGTCCACCCACCTCCCTTGCACAGATTGAGCAAAGGCGGTGCCCGACTGCTCAATCGGAGTGTTGCTCGGTGAGCAACCTGTATTTCAGCGTATCGAAGATTTCTCCGTGAGCGAACGGTCCATCGTGGCCTCGACAGGCCGGATCGCGCGGTCCATCTCCCACGGCCCCAGCCCCCACGGAGAATGCCACACCACCATGTAGCGAAAGGTCTGTCCGCCACCTCCGAACGGCGCGCATCGCCCACCAACGACGGGACGCGCGCGATGGCGTCCTGGGAGCGGTGTATCGTGGGCGACGGACGGACGCGCGGCGAGGACGAACACGATGGCCCATCGACACATCACGCTCCTCCTGGCCCTCCTCGGCTCCGCGCTCACGATCGTGGCCGCGTGCGACTCGGGCACCGACCCGGGGCCGACCGGCTCGAGCGGAGCGAGCGAGGAGGAAGACGACGGCGGAGCTCCGTCGAACATCGATGCGGCCGCGGCCGCCCTCGGCGAGAAGTGCGCGAAGGAGAAGACGATCGAGAGCTGCGCGAATTGCTGCGGAGGATCCGACTCGATCGCGGCCTACGAAGAGGCCTTCCGCGCATGCGCGTGCGAAGGGCCGTGCAAGACGCAGTGCGCCTCGACGCTCTGCGCGTCGCCCTCGACCGCTCCGGACGAAGCGTGCGACGAGTGCTTCGGCTCGCCGGACACGGCCGTCGCGTGCCACCCCGCCGGCGCCGACGCTTGCGACAAAGATGTACGATGCAACGACTTCATCACGTGCGACGAGGTCGCGCACTGCCTCGACAAGGATCCCGACGTGGACGGTGGCTGATCGGCGAAGCCGCCGGACCGATGCGTGAGCCCCTGCGCTGGATGCTCGTCGCGGCGACGAGCGCGCTGCTCGCATGCGCGACGGGCTGCAAGGCGAAGGGCGCAGAGGCGGACGCGACCGCCTCGGACGGCGGTGACGAAGCCTCGCTCGCCGCGCTCGCGGCGAGCCTCCCGGAGACCGTCGTGATCTATCTCGACGCCGGCGACGATCCGGCACGTCCGGCATCCACGACGGGAGGGAAGATCGAGCTCATCAGCGGTCTTCCCGAGCCGTGCGAGGACACGACGAAGCGCCTCGGCCTCGTGACGTTCACGCAAGTCGACGACGACGTCGTCATCACGAGCTCGAAGACGAAGGCGCGTGCACGCTGCAAGGTCAAAGACTCGCAGACGCTGATTTGCGACTGGGTCGGGATGGACGGGAAGCCGTCCGTCTTCCAACGGCCCGTGACCTACGGCCCGAACAAGCCCGTCGTCGGCGCGTTCGACGAGAAGCACTCGTTCCGCTGCGCCCCGCGGCCGTGAGCAACGCGGACGATGCGGCGCGCGCTCGTCAATCGCAGTCGCACGAGAGGCACGCCTTCATCGACTCCGTCCCGCACACGGCGCGCAGCCGCTCACGGAGGGCCTTGCGCGCGCGGTGGAGCCGCACGGTCGCGTTGTTCACCGTGACGCCGAGCGCTTGCGCCGCGACCGCGAGCGGCTGCTCCTCGATGTCGACGCGGCGGAGGATGTCCGCATACTCCGGCCGGATGCGTTCGAGCTGACCGAGGCTGCACGCGCACACGCGCCCCTCGTCGAGGCCGGCCTCCTCGACCTCCTCCACGTCGGCCGCGAGCGTCTCGAGCTTCGCCTCGCGAAGCGCGCGCTCCGCGTGGTGATCCGCGATCGTGCGCCGAAGGATCTGGAAGAACCACGCGCGCAGGCGGCTGCGATCGCGCAGATCGCCGGCGCGCGCGGTCGCCCTCACGAGCGCTTGCTGCAGCACGTCCTCGGCGTCGGCTCTCGACTCGACACGAGCGCGCACGAAGGCGAGGAACCTGTCCCGCTCCGCCGCGAGCTCGGACGACAGAAGAGCCCAAACATCCTCTTCAGCCACCTGAGCCCTCTCGACCCGAGCGCGGAGCGGCGAACCGAGCGTCATGACACCAGCCTAGCTCACTTGTCCTTGGTCGCCGGACACCCGCACGAGCTCGGGCACGCGCACGCGGGGCCACACGTGCAGATCGGCCCGCAGCAGCACTCGCCCGGCTTGGGCGCCTTGTCGCCGGTGCAGCCGCAGCTCCCGTTCGGGCACGACTTGCAGGCGCAGCTCCTCTTCTCGTCCGTCATGTTCGTCTCTCCTTTCGCCCAACAAGACGCTCGGGCGCCCCGATTCATTACAGTCGCTGGCGACGAACCCGACCGGCCGTCCGGCCTGGGCTCGGTCCCAGGGTGCACCATGTGCGAGGGCCCTCGTCCGAGCGCCGGGGTCCGAGCGTCGGGGCTCGAGAAGTCGCCGCTTCCGCCGGAATGGCGCTATTTACGGAAGAGTGGCGAGGAGAGCGCGCTGTCTGGGTCCGACGGCGGCGGTGTTAGTTGCATCATGCAACTTAATCACCGGGGCCGATGAGCTCACCTCCGCACCGATCACCGCGGACGCTGGCTCGAGCAATGTCGCCAGCAGCGGCGGCTCGAACGTACCCGACGGCACGGGCTCGCAACCGCCGGGCACCGTGACACCGCCCGACACGTCCACGTCCGACGGCGGACCCGACGGGAATGCAGACGGCGGCCCGCCGGACGCCTCGATCCCGGTCGATTCCGGACCGCCGCCTCCGCCCAACCTCGTCACCAATCCGGGGTTCGAAATGGCCGGCTCGAGCTGCGGCCCTGGATGGGTGATCTGGCGCTCGAAGCTCGACCGCGTGACAAGCCCTCGCTCGGGCACGTACGCGTGCCAGGTGTGCAAGGACCCGGCGGAATCGGATACGGGCTTCACGATCAACTCCGACGGCAACCTCGATCCCACCGCGAAGGTCGGCCATCGCTATCGCGCGAGCGCATGGGTGCGCCGCGTGAACGACGGGCCCAAAGAGGTGGAGCTCTACCTCCGCATCTGGAACGGCTCGAGCGGCCATGCCATCGGCATCCAGTCTCTCCGGATCGACGACACGTGGAGGTACGTCGAGGTCGAAGGCACGGTGGACGGCCCGACGACGAAGATGGACCTCTTCATCGCCACGGACGGCACGCGCGCGACCGACTGCTTCTTGGTGGACGACGTCGCGGTCGTGCGGTTGCCCTGAGCACGAGCAATACGGACGTGGCGGAGGAGAAGGGATTCGAACCCCTGGTGGGTTGCCCCACGGCGGTTTTCAAAACCGCTGCCTTAGACCACTCGGCCACTCCTCCAGACTGCCCGACCCTACCATAGCACCGCCACACGCGGCCCGAGCGCCCGAGCTCGCGCCGCGCGACGCCTTCACCGCGTGAACGCGTACTTCTCCTGGCCGACCTCGAGGGCGAGCGTCGTGTCGGGGCCCGTACTCTTGACGAGGACGCTCAGGCCCGCGAAGGGCGGGTCGAGGAGGACGAGCCGCTCGCTGCCTTCGGCCTCCGCGATCCGGCCGAAGGTGCTCTTCCACTCGCCCGCGTCGACGACACCCCGTCCGTCCGCCACGCGGATCGTGATCTTCCCGAGGACCGGGCTCTTCCACTCGCCGGCCAGCTTCGAGACCCACTCCTCGTCCGGCGTGGTCTCGAGCTTCGCGAACTCGGCGGCGAACGCCTTCGCACGGCGGTCGAGGGCGAAGGAGAAGTTCTGGCTCGCCTCTTCCTTGCCGTCGAAGAGGAGCTCGAAGAAGCGGCGGCGCGTGGCGTCGAGGAGGGCGCCCGCGCCGTTCAGGTTCGTGAGGACGACGAGGCCGGTATCGTGCTCCGGCAGCCACATCGCGAGCGTGTTGAAGCCGGTGGTGCTGCCGTTGTGAGAGACGACCTCGACGCCCGCGTAGCGCTCGACGATCAGCGCGAGGCCGTACGAGGACTTCTCGGAGATGCGGGCCATCGGCTTCTTGCGCTCGGCGAGGTTCGCTGCGCTCACGACCTCCTTGCCCTCGAGCGTCTTGCCGCCGCCGAGCTCGACGGCGACCCAGCGGGCGATGTCGTGCGCGGACGACCAGAGGCCGCCGGCGGGACGGATCGACGGGAGCCACCCCTCGATGCTCACCGGCATCGCTCGAGGCTCGAGCGACGTCGTCATCGCGTGCGGAGAGGCGTGCTCACGCTTCTTCGCGACGGAGAAGTCGAAGGTGCTCGACTTCATGCCGATCGGGTCGAGGACCCGCGACTGCATCGCGGCGTCGTACGCCGGACCGAGCGGCCGCTTGGGATCGGCGGCGTGCGCGGCGAGATAACCGCCGGCCGAGACCATCAGGTTCGAGTACTGGAAGGTCTCGCCGAAGGCGGTGGTGGGCTTCAGCGTCTTCATCTCGTCGACGCGGCTCTCGGGCGTCGCCTTCGACCATCCGAAGAAGAAGGTCATGTCCTGACGCGGGAGCCCCGTGCACGCGCAGACGGTGTGGCGCATCGCGAGCTTCTTCGTCGCGTCGGGATCACCGAGCGTGAACTTCGGGAAGACCTCGACGACCGGCGTGTCCCAGGAGAAGCGCCCTTCGTCGACGAGCTTCGCCATCATCAGGCTCGTAAGCGGCTTCGTGATCGAGCCGATCATGAAGAGCGTGTTCGGCGTGACCGGATCCTTCTGCCCGAGCGTCCGCACGCCGAAGCCGCGCTCCCAGACGATCTTCCGGTTCTGCACGACGGCGACGGCGACCCCCGGGACGTTCGCCTTCACGCGGGCGTCCTCGATGAACTTCTCGAACGCCTCGAGCTTCTTCGCATCGAGCTCGTTCGCCTTCTTGCCGGCGAAGGACTCCTCCTCGACGCCGGGCGCGCGGAAGCTCGCCACCGCCGTCGAGAGGTTCGCGCCACGGCGGCTCATCGCGGCCGACGTCCCGTCGATGAGCGCGACGTAGGTCGTCTCGCCCTTCCGCCACGCGATCGCGACGACGTTGCGCGCTTCGGCGGCCGTCGTCTCGTAGACGATCTGCACGATCTCGTCCCAACCGTCACGGGGCGGAGGCTTGGCCGTCGTCTTCGGCTTCCGCGAGAAGCCCGGCTGCGTGCGTGCCCACGCGAGCGCGATCGCCCTTTCCGTGTCCTTCTCGCGCGCCTCGAAGAACGTCAGCGTGAGATCGCGCTCCGGCGCCTCGAGGGTGATCGTCTCGCCCGCGCGCCGCATGAACCATCCCTTCGGGGCCTCGAACGTGGCGCCGGCGGCCGTCGTCGTCTTCGTGTCCGCGTCGAGACGGACCGGAGGGGCGGCCTGATCGGGCGTCGCCGCCGTCGGCGCGACCGGCGCTCCTCCGGTCGGCGCGGGAGCGGGCTCCGGCGACGGAGTGCGCGGGTTCGATGCGCACGCGGACACGAGCAGAGCGACGGCGAGGGACGAGGTACGGCGCTTCATGGGGCACATACACTAACGCGACATCGCTGCGCCGGACGAGCTCGTTCGCCGCGCGGCGTCGATTCGACGCGTGCGCGCGAGTGCGATCGCACGGAGGACGAGCTGACGAGGCGAGCGCGGCCGCGATGACGACGGCGCGCGGTGGGTTGCCCCGCCGAGTGCGTCTCGAAGGATGCGGGCGGCGATGGACGTGGAAGGCTGCCTCGCTCGACGTGCGCACGTCACGGTGTTCCGTGTCGCGAGGCGGGATGCTCGGCGGCGCCAGAGTCACGCGGACACGAGGAACACGCTGCGGCTCGTGTGGATCGGTTCGTCGAATTTCCGCGCGGAAGCCGGTGAGGTCTCGCGTTTGCAATCGGGGCCGCGCGATCGCGCGCCGAGACGACGCGCAGAAGGAGAGGACACATGAGGCTCGTTCATCATGCGATCGGCGCGTGCGCGGCGATTCTGGCCGTCACCGCCGTCCCTGCGTGCACCGGGGAAGAGGAGGCAGTGGAGTCACACTCGGAGGTGTCGAAGGCGAACATCGGCGTCGCCGGCGTTGGGATCGGCGATCCCGCGTTCTCGCTCTGCTCCGAAGCAGAGGCGCTCTCCGTGCTCCGTGCGCTCAACATGGGCGAGATCGCGATCCTGCAGTCGGTGCGCGAGCAGCTCCAGCGCCCCGAGCTGAAGGCGCTCGCGGATCAGCTCATCGAAGAGCACACGCAGCTCCACGCCGCCACGGAGGCAGCGGCGCGGGTGGCGAACGTGCCGCCGATCGACTCGCCGGTCGCGCAGTCGCTGATGCAGAAGGCGGAGCGCGCGGTGCAGGACATCGGCGGGATGGCGGACGTCGACGACATCGATCGTCAGTTCGTGGCCGACCAGATCCTGTCGCACGTCGCCGGGCTCGGGCTGATCGACAAGCTCGTGCTTCCGAGCATACGAGACCCGCGCTTGGCGATCGTCGCCATGCGCGCGCGGATGATGATGCTACGGCACGTGCGCCACGCGTTTCAGATGCAGGCGGCGCTCGAGCCGCCCTGCCACGAGCGTCTGCCCATGCCGAGCCAGGAGGAGGCGATCGGCAGGCCAGGCATCCCGACACCGGGCGAGCTGCCCGGCCAGCCGCCCGTCGGCATGCCGCGCGGCGCGATCGAAAGGGAGCCCGTCGAGATCCCCGGCCCGATGGGCGGGCCGTCCGAGCTCATGCCCGGCGTCGGCGAAGATCGCCGCGTCCCGTTCGAGGGAGCGCGCCCCATCGGCGAGCCCGATGAGGAGCTGACCGGCGAGGAGCCGCAACAGGACGAAACGGACGAGGAGACCGAATGACGAGAGCCTCGGTCGGCACGATGCGCGTGACGACCGAGTAGAGAGCCCTCGGCGGGCGACGCTCGTCGCTCGCCGCTGGTCGTCGCGAGGAGGGAGCCGGTCCGTTTCGAGAGTCGCCGGCCCGGCCCCCGACTGCGCGACGAAGCTGCCCGGGAGCCGGTCGGATCCGAGTCACCGGCCGGCTCCCGGCGCGCTCATTTATCCCGAATCCATCGATTATCACCGATCTCACGTGTCGAGCGAAAGAAGGACTGGCCCTGTCAGGCTCGACCGACTATCCTGATGAAGATGGTCGGTCTCGGTCCGGGGGCGCCATGAACAAGACGCACGACTCGAGCTTCGAAGAGATCTACGCCGTTTCGACGCGGCCGCCTCGCCGTGGGCGGCGCAATGAATGGATCATCGGGACCGCGGTGATCGCCGGCGCCGTCGCGCTCGTCGCCTACTGGGAGCACCGACCGGAGCCGGCTCCCGTGGTGCACGGCGCCGTGTACGAGGGGACGACCTCGAGCACGACGACGCCTCGCTCGGACACGACGGCTTCGAACGCGCCGACTTCGAGCGAGAGCGCGACGTCGTCGACGACCGATCCCACGACGAGCGCCACGACGGCGACGGCGGCCGCCCAGCCGGAAGGCATCGAGCGCATCGAGCTCGACACGCCGCCACGTCCCGGCTCCGGCGCGGTCGTGCGCGCGCGGACGGAGGACGCGCTCCCGGTGCCGGAGCTGCTCCATCTCGCGAATGCGTCGCTCCGGCACGGGGACACGCGACGCGCCGAGCAGCGCTACCGGCTGGTGCTCGCGAAGGACCCGTCGAACGCGGAGGCGCACACGGGTCTCGGCGACGTGGCACGTCGCGAGAACGACCTCGCGCGAGCGCGCGAGCACTACCTCCGTGCGCTCTCCACGAGCCCGGCGTATCTCCCCGCGCGCATCGCGCTCGCCGACGTCGAGTGGGACCTCGGCGATTTCACGTCGGCGAAGTCGCACTACGCAGCCGCGGTGGACAAGCTCGGCGAGCGCGCGCCGGCCAAGCTGCGCGAGCGCGCAGGCATGGCCGGCGACGCCCCCTCCGCGACGATCGCGAGCACGAGCGCTCTCTGATCGCGCCCCGCGATCAGAAGAGGCCGGCCCGGTAATCGCGGATGGCCTGCTCGACCTCCTCGGGCGTGGTCATCACGAAGGGGCCGTACTGCGCGATCGGCTCGCCGAGCGGCTTGCCGGCGACGACGAGAGCGCGCACACGTCCCTTCTTCGCCGACAGGCGCACGCCGGCGCCGTCGGAGAGGACGCCCAGCTCGCCTCGCGTGAGCTCCCATTCGCCCGGGCCGACGACGACGTCGCCCTCGAACGGGTAGACGAAGCCCTGGTGCCCCCGCGGGAGCGGCACGTCCGCCGTGACGCCCTCGGGGATCTCGACGTCGAGGTAGACCGGCTCGGTGGCGCGGCCGTCGATGGGTCCCCGCACGGCGCCGATGGTTCCCGCGAGCACGCGCGCGGTCGCGCCGCCTCCGAGGTCCGCGCGCGGGATGTCCTCCGGCTGGAGGTCGCGATAGCTCGGCTCGCACATCTTGTCCTTGCGCGGGAGGTTCAGCCAGAGCTGAAAACCGTGCACGAGCCCCTCCACTTGCTCGGGCATCTCCGAGTGCACGATCCCACGGCCCGCGGTCATCCACTGCGCGCCGCCGGCGGAGAGGATTCCCTCGTGCCCCTTGTTGTCGCGATGGCGGAAGCGCCCCGCGACCATGTACGTGATCGTCTCGAACCCGCGATGCGGATGGTCGGGGAAGCCGGCGAGGTAGTCCTTCGGATCGTCGGAGCCGAACTCGTCCAGCATGAGGAACGGGTCGATCCGTCGGAGGAGCGGCGTGCCGATGAGGCGCGTGAGCTTCACGCCCGCGCCGTCGCTCGTCTTCATCCCCCGCACGCTGCTCGTGATCTTGCGATCGAACGCGTGCGCCGCTTCGCTGGAGTCGTTCGTGCTCGTCCGGGCTGCCTCGGCCATGTCGTCCTACCTTTCCGTCCGGGTCACGTTAAGACGCCTTTGCACGGCGGGTAGGCGTCGCAGCGAAACCGGTCGTTGCTCTCGAGAGAACAATGCGGCGGTCCCGACGAGGCAGTCTACGTCGTCGGCAGCCGCGCTTCGGTCGTGCTTCGACGACGCCCTCGGCGGCCGACCAAGGCCGCAAGAGCGACGGCGGCGACGGCGAGCCCGCTCGAGCGGTCGGCGCCCGGTGCGGCCGTGCACCCGGACTTCTTCTTGACCTCGTTGCCGCTCGCAGCCGGTGCCTGACGGCCGGCGTCCGCCGCTCCTCCGGCTCCGACATCACCCTCGCCGCCGCTCGCGACCGCCGGCGCAGTGCCCGCCTTCGCCGCTACGTCGTTGGCGGGCGCATTCTTCGACACGAGCTCGCAAGACGTCGCGGTCGACGTCTTCAGCTCGAGGGTCTCCTGAATCGCGGTGCGCGGGTCCTCGCGCGGCACGAAGAAGATCAGGGTGGGCTTGCCCTCGCACTTCAGCGCCTTGGCGGCGAGCGCCTCGAGCGCTGGATCTCGAATCTGGTTGGTGGGCTTGTAGGTCTTCGCCCACGCCTCGTACTGGGCCTTTTCGATCGAGTAGATCGTGCAATCACCGCCGCGACGACCGACCGGCACGGGGACGCCCTCCTCGAGCTTCGCATGCTCCATGTACGGTGTGCCGTTCGACGTTCCGCACGGGAACGCGAAGAAGACACGGTCGGGCGACGCCGAGAGGCCCGTGACGACGAAGGTGTATTCGACGGGCTTCTTGCCGTCCGGAATCACGTCGGCGCGCGCAGGCCCCGCGACGGCCATCGCGACCAGCACGGTGGAGAGCAACCACGATCGAGAGCGCATCGCGCGATGATACGCGCTCGATGTCGACACGCGAAAGGCGCGCGAAACGACCTCCCCATGCCCTCACGAGCCCGGTCCACGCCGCAGGCCACGCGCCGCGTCGAGCGGAGCGGCGACGAGAGACTCCTCCCGCTGGACGATCGCCGTGAGCGTGTCGTGGAGGGCTCGCATTCCATTCTCACCGACGACGGCACGGAGCTCGGCCTCGAGCTCGCCGAGGACGGAGAGCCCCTCGAAGAGCGCCGCGCGACCACGCTTGCTGAATCGCACGAGCTTCGCACGCGCATCGCTCGGATCCGGCACGCGCTCGAGCAGCCCCATCTCCACGAGCTCGTCGACGAGCTGACCGACCGCCTGCTTGGTGACGCCGAGACGCGCCGCGAGGTCGGTGAGGCGCGTGCCCTCGAGATCGACGTGCGGAAGGAGCGTCGTATGGGCGACGCGCAGCGGCCTGTTCGTGCGGCTGCGCACGAGCGCGATCGCCCGTTCGTTGATCAAGCGCGCGGCCTTGAACAAGAGCTGCAGCGTCGACCGCGCCTTCTCGGCCTCGAGCTTGTCCGCGTACGCGTCGGACCCCATGGAAGCATCAAAACGACGGAACGGCCAGTTCGTCAAGTGCACTTGACGAATTGGTCAAGTATGCTTGACTGAATCCCGGAAGGGAGAGCGAGGACCATGCTCCAACGCATCGCCGAAGACATCTGGTCGCAAGAGACGGACCTCAAGATCGCGCCCGGAGCGCGCATGCCGTGCCGTGCGACGATCATGCGCCTCTCCGACGGCGGCCTCGTGGTGTGCTCCCCGCTCGCCATCGACGACGCGACCGCGAAGGAGCTCGACGCGCTCGGAGACGTGCGCTTCCTCGTCGCTCCGAGCCTGCAGCACTGGATGTTCCTGAAGGCCGCGAAGGAGCGCTACCCGAACGCACGCGTGTTCGGCCCGCCCGGCCTCGAGCAGAAGGTCGGCGATTTGGCGTTCGAACGGCTGCCCGAGCGCGGTCGCATCGACGGCATGCGTGACGAGATCCGGATCGAGCGCATCGAGGGCGCGCCCGCGCTGCAGGAGCACGTCCTGTTGCACGAACGATCGTGCTCGCTCGTGGTGGCGGATCTCATGTTCAACATCCAGCGATGCGACAGCTTCCTGATGCGCCTCGCCTTGCGCTGCATGGGCGTATGGAAGAAGACGGCGCAGAGCCGCGCATGGCGCTTCCTCGTGAAGGATCGCGCCGCGGCCGCACACAGCGCGAACAGTGTCCTTTCGATGGACTTCGAGCGCATCGTCGTCGCCCACGGCGACGTCATCGACTGTGATCCGTACGAGCGCTCGCGGCGCGCTCTCGCCTGGATGACGAGCGTCGCACCCCCGCTCCTCGGCACCGGCTCGGCGGTGGCGTGAGCGGGCCTTCGGCTCGAACGAGCCGCTCAGCGCTGCATCACCTTCGCGAGGGCCAGCGCGTGCTGGACGTCCTGGGGCGACATCCCCGCGCGCGCGGCGATCTCGGTAGCGCGAGGCACACGACCGAGCTCTTGGCGGAGGACGCGCGCCACCTCGACGACGGTCTTCAGGTTCGCCTCGCCGCGACCGCCTTCGGGGCTCTCGACCTTTCGCCCGCTCGCTTCGATCGCGGAGAGCATCGCGTCGATCTCGCCCTGCGAGACGGCGCGTGTGCCGATCGCCTCGCCGAGGGCGTCGAGCGCGATCACGTCGCCGGGAGCCGTGTCCTGGAGGAGCTCCTCGACGATGCGGGCCAGCTCGGGACGCAGCTCGCTCACGCTGCACCACCCGCAGGTGCGGGCCAGAGCTTCCGGAAGCCGACGGCGACGACGGCGCCGTCGTCCCGCAATACGAGCGCGCCCCAGCGGCACTTCTCGACGACCTTGCCGTCGACGAGGTCGCCGGAGTCGTCTGCGTAGCGCACGGACTGGCCTTCCACGAGCAAGCCGAAGAGCCGCGCGTCGCCGGCGATCTTCTCGAGGTCGACGGCGACGTCGCCCTCGTGCACCGTGACCTCGTGCGGAGACATCCGGCGAAGGCGAACGCCGTCGAGGAGCACGTGCACCTCCGTCTGGGAGGCATAGACGACGACGCCGGCCATGCGCCGTCCGTTCGAGAGCGGGAACGTGACGACCACGCCGGGGGCGAGGCCCGGAGGAGGCGGAGCGGCCTCGGCGATGCGTCCGCCCAGGCGAGCGCGAGCGGCGTCGATCGACGGTTTCTTCGCGGGTCGCCGCTGCTCCCCGGTCTTGTCCTCCGCCGGGTCCGAGAACAGCGGAAGATTGACTTTCTTGCCCACGCCTCAATGCTAGCGCCTCTCGTGCGTCCGCGCCCTTCGCGACGTCACTCGGTCTGCGAGGCGGACCTTCGGTCACGCGCACACACAGCCGAGCAGCATCCTGCGCGCGGAGCGATTCGCGGCGAGCTCGACCAGGTTGCGGCGTGGCGACGCCGCGAGAGCGATCGCGACCGCCCGCTCGATCGAGCCGACGAGGCATCGCGTCCAGGAGCCCGACCGTGGCGCGCAGGCGCGGCGCGGCAGAGGCTCTCGCGGCAGCGGTCGCCCGTCTCGGTTCAGCAGCCGATGTGCTCGAGCGCGAGCACCGGCCGCGCGGCCTCGCGCGAGCGGTCGAGGTCGATCGTCGCGTCGAAGAACCAGTCGTTGTCGTCGTCGGAGTCGAGCAGCACCTGCCTCACACGCCACGTCGTCTCGCCGCGCTCGATCGTCGTGTACTTCGGGCTCCTCGCCTCGGGGTCGACGCGGAGCGCGGCATGCGCCTCGAAGAACGGACGGAGCGACTGCTCGATGTTCGCGGCCACCCGAGCCTCCTCCTCGGGCGAGGGCGCGACGATGCGTGCGGCTTCGGCGAAGTCGCGACGCGCGAGCGCTCGAACGAGCCGGAAGATCTCGTTGCGGACGAGGACCGTGAACGCCTTCTCGTCCTTCGTGACGTCCATCGAGCCGGCGGGCTCGAGCTCCTCGCGGACCGGCGGAGGCTCGAAGAGCTCGTACGGATTCTTGAGCCGCTCCCACTCGTCGAGGAGGCTCGAGTCGACCTGACGCACGATCGCGCCGAACGTCGTGATGAGCTCCTCGACGCGGTGGTCCTTCGCCCACGCGGGCACGGTCTGCACGAGCGTCTTGTACACGTCCGAGAGGTAGCGGAGCAGAAGGCCTTCCATGCGCTCGAGGCCGTACTCGCGGACGTACTCGTTGAAGGACATCACCGACTCGACCATCTCGCGGGCGATCGACTTCGGGCGGATGTTCTCGGTCTTCACCCACGGGTGCTTGCGCGCGAACTCGTTGAAGGATTCGTAGACGAGCTCGCGGTTCGGCTTCGGGTACTCGAGCTTCTCGAGCTCCTCCATCCGCTCCTCGTACTCGACGCCCGCGGCCTTGAGCTCGGCGAGCTTCTCGGACTTCAGCTTGTCGAGCTGGCGCCGGAGGATCGGCTCCGGGTCCTCGAGGATCGACTCGACGAACGTGAGCACGTCGAGCGCGTACGTCTCCGACTCCTCGAAGGGGCAGCCGCTCCACTCGTCGCGCTTGTCGAGGATGTCGACCAGGTAGAGCGACAGCGCGTGGTGGATGGAGAAGTCCTCGCCGAGGTCGGCGTTCACGACGATGTGGCGCCTGCCGTCCTCGTCGTAGTCCCACTCGATGATGCCGGCCTCGCGCAGCGTCTTGACCATCTCGATCGCCTGCCGGCCCAGGATGCGCTTCTGCGCGGGCCGCTCGTGGCAGGCCTTGATGAGCCGCGCGAGGCCCATGCACCCGCCGCCCTCTTCGCGCGAGAGCACGTTCACGACCATGCCGTGCGTGAGCTGGAAGCGCGAGACGAGCGCCTCGGGCATCGCCTTCACGAGCCGGTCGAACGTCGACCGATCCCAGTGGACGTAGCCGAACTCGGGCGGCTTCTTCTTCACGATCTTGCGCCGCTTCGCCGGGTCGTTGCCGGCCTTCGCCTCGAGCCGCATGTTCTCGATGACGTGCTCGGGCGCCTGGACGACGACGCTGCCGCGATCGTCGAAGCCCTTGCGGCCGGCGCGACCGCTGATCTGCTGGAAGTCGCGCACGCTCAGGATCGTCGTCTTCTCGCCGTCGTACTTGCAGAGCCGCGTGAAGAGCACCGTGCGGATCGGCACGTTGACGCCGACCCCGAGCGTGTCCGTGCCGCTGATGATCTTGAGCAGCCCGCGCTGCGCGAGCTTCTCGACGAGCAGGCGGTACTTCGGCAACAGGCCCGCGTGGTGGATGCCGATGCCGTGACGGACGAAGCGCTGGATCTCGCGGCCGTACGGGCTGTCGAAGCGCGCGCCCTTCAGCGCCTCCGCGATCGCCTTCTTCTCGTCCTTCGTGCAGAAGTCGACGCTCATCAGGTTCTGCGCCTCTTCGGCGCAGGCCCGCTGCGTGAAGTTGACGATGTAGATCGGCGCCTTCCCCGCCGCGATGAGGTCCTGCACGGTCTCGTGCAGCGGCGTCTCGCGGTACTCGAAGTCGAGCGGCACCGGTCGATCCGTCGAGCGGACGACCGCGGTGCGCAGGCCGTTGGTGGCCGTGAGGTGCTTCTGGAACGGCTCCGGATCGCCGAACGTCGCGCTCATCAAGAGGAAGCGCGCACGAGGCAGCGCGAGGAGCGGGATCTGCCAGGCGACGCCGCGCTCGCGGTCGGCGTAGTAGTGGAACTCGTCGAGGATCGCGACGTCGACGTCGGCGCGCGGGCCCTCCGCGAGCGCGATGTTGGCGAGGACCTCCGCCGTGGCGCAGATGATCGGCGCGTTCCGGTTCACGGTCGCGTCGCCGGTCATGAGCCCGACGTTCTCGGGACCGAACACCCGCACGAGCGAGAAGAACTTCTCGTTCGCGAGGGCCTTGATCGGGCACGTGTAGAACGACCGCTCGCCGCGGACGAGCGCGAGGAAATGCGCCGCCTCGGCGACGAGCGATTTGCCGGATCCGGTCGGCGTGTTGAGGATGACGTTCACGCCCTCGAAGACCGCGAGGATCGCCTCCTCCTGCGCCGGGTAGAGATCGAGCCCGCGCGACGCGACGTAGCCGAGGAACGCGCTCAGGATCACGTCGGTCGGCGCGTCCTTCGGCGGCAGTTCGAGGAGCGAGCTCTCGGCCATCGGACGAACAGCCGTAAACGCGCAGCGCGCGCAGCGCAAGCGCGGCGGCGTCCCGATCGGCCGTCCCCGAGCCCGACGGCGGTTCGTGGGCTACTTGGAGCCGGCCGCGCGCACGAGGATGACGTTCCCTTCGCGCTCGTAGGAGAGGCCCCGCGCGCGCGCGATGACGTCCATCGCCTGATCCCACGGCACGCGACGGAGCCGCATCGTGACGGTCCCGCTCACCTCGCCGGCGACCACGATGTTCACCTTGCCCACGTCGGCGAGGAGACGGAACACGTCGTGGATGTCGGCGCCTTCGAGGTCGAGATCGATCGGCGCCCCGCGAAAGGTCCGCGCCGGCGGATCCTGCCCGATGCGCCGCGTGGCGAAGCGGTCCTCGACGCTCCTGCCGCCGCCGGTGGGGCCTTCCGAGCTCGCAGGTTCCGGATCCTCGAACGCGGTCTCCGGGAACGGCGGCATGTCTTGCGTCGATGCAGGCCACACGCGAGACGGCTCGCGCGGTCTCTCTTGCGTCTCGCCGTGACAGCCCGTGACGGAAGCGATTGCGGTGATCAGGCAGCACACTCGTGCGGCCTCGCAAGCAACATCGAGCCGTCCCACTGAGCGAAACGAGCTGCACGTGGGCGTCATGCGATCCACGGTGCTCTTGACGAGGCCGCGCGCTCCGATCGTGGGTATCGACGGGCGCGCACCGAGATCTACGCGCTCCGGCCGACGTCTCCGTCGCGCATCGACGATGGTTGCACTCTCCAAACGACGGGCATCTCGCTTGCACTCACCGTAGGGCATGAACCGTCTTCGCGTCCTGGCGGCCCTCGGTGTCATCGCATGCGTCCTCGCGAGCGCGAACGCGGAGGCCGCACCGAAGAAGAAGAGGAAGAAGGCTGCCGCGGCTCCGCCCAAGACCGAGGTCGTGACCGAGTTCGACAAGGCGGCGGCCATCGCTGCGATCACGGAGGTCGACCTCTCGAGGTGCAAGACCCCGACCGTCGCGAAGGGCGAGGGCCACGTCGTCATCACGTTCTCGCCGGACGGCACCGCCCAGGACGCGGTGGTCGACAAGGGCCCGTGGGTCGGAACGCCCGTGGCGAAGTGCATGGCCAAGGCCTTCAAGAAGGTGAAGGTCCCGGCGTTCAAGGGCGAGGCGATCACCGTAGGGAAAGTCTTCCACCTCGAGTGACGCGGCGCGAGCGCACGGCCATCGCGCAGACCGTTCGCGGGCTCGATGGTCGACGATGATGATAGAGTTCGGCCGTGCTCCGGACACGCCGTCGTCGCACGCGCTTGCCTCTCTCTTTGCTGAGCTCGGTTCTCTCGTTCGGGCTGATCGCCGGCGCCGCGCCCGAGGCGCGCGCGCAGGAAGAAGAGCTGCCAAGCGACGTCGAGACCGCCGACGGCCCCACCGCATGCCGAGAGCTCCGTGACCGGAACGCGGAGGAGCTCTGGGAGTACGAAGCCGCGCAGCCGCCGGAGCCCTACCGCTACCCGCGCCAGAAGACCTTCCTCAACGCGCCGTGGGGGAACTTCTTCCGCGACGTCGGCTACGGCGGCGAGCTCGTCCTCGCCACGATCATCCCGCACGTCGGCGCGCAGTTCCGCGGCGACTCGCCCGCGGTGCACGTCGCGTGGCCGTGGTCGGTGCTCGTGTTCGGCCCGTACTACGCCTGCTCGAGGAAGAAGGGGACCTTCGTGGTCCACGGACACCGCGTGCACCGCATCCTCGTCGAGCCCGCGGTCGTCTCGAGCCGACTGGGCGTCGGCTTCTCGGTGCGGACCGGCTACCGCTTCGTCTGGCACCCCACGTCGTGGGTCGTGGGCCCGGGCCTCGGCGTCGGCTCGACGGTGGAGATCGCCGGCAACCGAGAGCCGTTCCGCTACTCCGTCAGCCCGGAGATCGTCCTCCACTTCGGCCGCTGCTGCGCGCCGTCGTACTTCACGTTCGCGCTGCGGTACGACCACTACTTCAAGGGGACGAACCTCGACATCGTGGGGGGGAGCTTGGGGTACACGTTTTTCTAGGCTCCAGGCTCCAGGCTCCAGGGGGTTCAGTCCTCAGCAAGAATGGCCTCTGCCCGAGACCGCGGACCTCAACGCCGAACTCCCGTTGTCCTTCCCGAACCGCCTCGCGGCAAGCCCCCGTTCCCGTTCCCGAAAATCCGCTCGCCGGTTTCGACGGCCCCCTCCAAACGAGCGTGCGCCTCGGCGAGCAACCAACGGCCGTTTCCCCCGCCTCAACTCCGCCGGGCCCCAACTACTCCACGCTCGCCGACACCTTGCGCGACGCCGGCTTCTTCGCGTGACCGTTCGCCTTTTCCGCTTCGAGCCGCTTCTCGTCGACCAAGTACCGCATGAGGAGGTCCACGAGCTCGTCGACGAGCGTCTCGTCTTCGAGGCCCGCCGGGCTCTCGAGGAGGCTCGCGAGCATCGTCGCGCGGACGCACTGGAAGGCGACGAACGCGGCGGCGTCGATGTTCTTCCGTCGGATCGGCGTGCCCGTGGCCGCGAGGAAGTGGCGCACGAGCGCGATCACGCGAAGATCGAAGGATTGGAGACGGTCGGCCTTGTTGGAGCGCAGGCCCTCCATCGCGAGCACCCGATGCAATCCCGGGGACGCGACGTAGAGCTCCCGCAGGCCCTGGACGGCCGCCGTGATCGTCTCGCGCGGCGACTTCGAGAGGTTGCCGACGCTGAGGACGTTCTGCATGAGCGCGAGCGCCCGCTCGAACTCGCGCTCCTGGAGGGCGTCGAGGATCGCGTCGCGATGGGAGAAGTACTGATAGATGGTCCCGACGCTCACGCCGGCGACCTCCGCGATGCGGGTGGTGGTCGCCGCCCCGGGCCCCTCCCTTTCGAGAACCTGAACGGTCGCGTCGAGAATGGCGCGTACCGTCGACTTCCCACGCGCCTGTTGCGGCTGTTTTCGCGGGGAACTGCGCTTCCGGCGGGGCATGAGCGAAACCTGAAAGGAAAGCGAATGGACCTTGCCCGCCCCCGGATGGATACTCAACCGTGACCGTGCAGCAAAGCAGCCCGAACAAGGAACGCCGCGTCGGCGTCTACGGCTGGGGTGTCGTCGCCCCAGGTGCCAAGAACGTCGCTGCCCTCGAAGCGCTCCTACGCGAGGGCCGTATTGCGCTCCGCACCACGAGCCGCCCCGAGCTCGGACAGGACCTCTTCGCGGTGGGCGATCCGGACTTCACGGTGGACGACTACGTCCCGTGGGTCGCCGAACGGAAAGGGGAGGCCTACGCGGCGCGGCTCCGGAAGAAGATGGGCGACAACGTCCTGTTCGCCCTCGGCGCCACCATCCAGGCGCTGTCCTGCGATCCGAGGCTCGAGGCGATCACGCGCGAGCTCGACGAGGCATGCCACGTCTACGTCGGCTCCGGCGTCGGCGATCTCCCGCAGAGCTACGCAGCCGCGCGCTCGCTCGATCGCGCGACGCGCGTCTGGAACCAATTCTGGGCCGACCCGGCGCGCTGCGAGGCGAGGCGCCTCTACGAGGAGACGGGGAAGATCGACGGCCCCGCCCCGCCCGTCGATCCCTCGACGTTGCCGGTCGACAGCGAAGAGCGGCTCGAGGCTCGCATCGCGTGGGACGCGTTCTGGGCGCAGCGATCGAGCGCGCTCCGGGAGTTCATGCGCAGGATGGCGATCGTCGAGCGCAACGCCGGCGAGGACGCCACGCCGAGCGAACCGCCGCGATCGGCTCCACCGCCGAAGGGCTCGTCGGACAAAGCCCACCTGCACGCCATCCACAGGCGTGTCCGCGCCCTGCGCGCGCTGCTCGACGAGTACGGATGTCCGCCGCCGCCGTGGACGAACGTGAGCGCGGACCTGATCTGGAACATCCAGAACGCGCCCGCCGCGCAGATCACGATGCTCCTCGACGTCCATGGCGCCGCCTGGGCGCCGGTCGGCGCGTGCGCGACGTTCGGCGTCGCGCTCAAGTGCGGGCGTGACGCGATCCTCCGCGGGGAGGCGAAGATGGCCATCGTCGGCACCACCGATCCCCGCCCCGACCCCGCGCTCGTCGGCGCCTTCCACGAGGCGCGCGTGATGTCCGGCACGGGAGAGGTCAACACGCCCTTCACCTCGCTCCGAGGAACGCACCTGTCGGGCGGCTCGTGCATCTGGATCCTCGGCGACGAGGAGACGTTCCGTTCGAAGGGCCTCACGCCCGTGGGCGGCTGGATCGAGGGCATCGCGCTCTCGTCGGACGCCGAGCACATCATCACGCCGTCGGTGAGCGGCCCGAAGCGCGCGCTCTCGCGTGCGTTCGCCGAGGCGGGCGTCTCGCCGAGCGACATCGCGCTCGCGGATCTGCACGCGACCGGGACGCCGGGCGACCTCAACGAGCTCGCGCTCGTCGAGGAGTACATCGGCGAGCAGACGCTCATCACCGCGCGCAAAGGCCAGCTCGGCCATGGAATGGCGAACTCGGGCGGGTGGGAGCTCACGGCGCTCGCGCTCGCCCTCCGCGCGGGAGAGGCGTTCCCGACCGGCATCGGCGAGCTCCACCCGAACGTGCGCCGGCCCCACGCGATCGTCCGCGACCGGACGCCCCTGCCGGGCGGGCCGTCGCGCGTCGGCTTCAAGCTCATGCTCGGGATCGGCGGCATCACGTCCTGCGTCGTGATGCGCTCGCCCTGATGAGGCGGCCGGCCCCCTCGTGATGGCTCGCCCGACCGACGGAAGAGCGCGAGAGCACGGAAAAAAGCGCCCGAGCGAGAGCGCTCACGCCATGGTTGCGCGCTCGCGGTAGCCGCTGTAAATCGTCACTTCTCCTCCGGGAGAGGTGACCGAGTGGCCGAAGGTACCCGCTTGCTAAGCGGGCGCTGGGCCAAAACCCAGCCGCGGGTTCGAATCCCGCCCTCTCCGCAACGCTTCTTCTTCCACCACGCGCCGACGCTTCGTTCGTCGGCGCGTCGTCATTTGGGGGATCTCACGCGAAGGGTGAAAGGGCGGATTCCGAGGGGGGTCTGTCCGTCCTGCAGCGCGCTCATGCTCGGCATCGGCCACGAGTGGTGGATCGGAGAGCAATGGAGCACGGGCATCCTCGTCCGCGCCACCTCGGGTTGGGTGTCCGGCACCGATCCGTCGGACCCGAACGAAGACACAGCGCGTTCGTCGTGTCCCCGAGCGCGCTCGTGACGTTCACCTACCACTGACCCACGCCGCTGCGAGAGGAGCCCATGAAGCGATTGCCACGCGCCACCGTCGCCGCCGTCGTCGTCATCGGATTGCTCGTCGCGTGCTCGAGCGCGAAGACCAAAGCGGCGGCACGTGCGGAGAGCCGTGCCCGTCCGGATGCGGCTCGCCGAGCGGACACATCTGCTGCAGGCCGCCGTTCTGCGCAGGCGACTGCGCCGGATCGAGCTGCTGCTGAAGGTCGGGACTTCGCGCGCTCCTCGTGACGAGCATGCCACGCGATGAGGCGCGCCATCGCACGAGGTGAGCAGGCGCGCCGCGCTCGGGATGCGGCGCGGCCCCACTTTGTGTCGCGTTCGTTCGTTTGCCATACGACGCGCCATGGCCTTCACGAACGCGTCGAGCAACGGAGTCAAGAGCGGCATCACGAACGGCAAGAGCAACGGGCACGGTGCGTGGGTCGTCCTCCCGCACGGCCAGCTCGAGCAGCTCGCCGAGAACCTCTGGTGGACGTGGGGCTCGGTCCCGCGCAAGCCGCTCCGGCGTTCGATGGTCGTGGCCCGAAGGCGCGACGGCAAGCTCGTCGTCCACAACGCCGTCGCGCTCGACGAGGCAGCGATGAAGGAGCTCGAGGCGCTCGGGAAGGTCGGCTACATCATCGTGCCGAGCGCAGCGCACCGGCTCGACGCACCGGCGTTCAAGCGTCGCTTCCCGAAGGCTCGGGTCTTCACGCCCCGCGCGGCGCGGAAGGCCGTCGAGAAGGTCGTGGAGGTCGACGGCATCTACGAGGACTTCCCGCCGGACCCGGATGTCCGCCTCGAGATGCTCCACGGCGTCCGCGATGCCGAAGGCGCGATGATCGTGCGCTCGTCCGACGGCATCACCGTCGTGTTGAACGACGCCGTCTTCGACATGGACGCCAAAGGCGGCCTGCTCGGCTTCGTCTTCACCAAGCTCCTCGGCTCGGCGCCGGGCCCGCGCGTGTCGCGCCTCGCGAAGCTCTTGTTCGTGAGGAACAAGAAGGCGCTGCGCGACGATCTCGAGCGATACGCCGATCACCCGGATCTCGTCCGCCTCGTGGTCGCGCACGAGAAGGTCGCGAGAGGCCGCGAGGCCGCTCGAGCGCTCCGCACGGCCGCCGCGTGCCTTTGATCACGCCCTCGCGCGGCTCGACGTCTCGGACCGGAAGCGCCATTCCCTGGAGCCTGGAGCCCGGAGCCTGGAGCCTCTCACCGCTGAGGACTGAGGTCTGAGGACTGAGGACTGAGGTCTGAGAAGCGCGACACCCTCGCTCGTGTGCGAGCGATCTTCACGAGGCCCGTGGCGAAGGCGGAACCCAGCCTTATGGTGAGTCGGGCTCGCTGTCGAAGCAGCGACGCGAAAGAGGAAGGTGCTCGTGGTCTCCTCGAGGACGACCATTGCGCGAGCGCTGCCTGCGCTCGCGCCGATCACGATCGTCGCCGCATGCTCGCTCGGAGAGGCGGGGCCGGCCCCGCCGACCATCGGAGACCCGAACCCGTTCGGGAACCCCGTCGGCCGCGAGTGCACGCGCGGCGACGATTGTCGTACGGGCGTTTGTCGAGACGCGATCTGTCAGCCGGCGACGAACACCGACGGTGTGAAGAACGGCGACGAGAGCGACGTCGACTGCGGCGGTGCCGCCGGTCCCGGATGTTCGAGCGGCAAGGCTTGCGCGACGAACGCCAACTGCGCGCGAGGCCTCATCTGCATCGCGTTCCGGTGCAGCCCGAACATGGACAAGCCGGTGCCGAACGCGATGGATGGAAAGCAGAACGGCGGAGAGACGGACGTCGACTGCGGCGGCCCGGACGTCGCCGTCCCTCGATGCGAGAACGGACGGCGCTGCCTCCAGAACGGAGACTGCGCGAGCGACGTCTGCGTCGAACGCACGTGCGCTCCCGAGACCGCGATCGACGGCATCAAGAACGGGGACGAGACCGACGTCGACTGCGGCGGGAGCAACCCGCGAAAGTGCGCGGCGGGCAAGGCCTGCCGCGTCGGCGCCGACTGCGCGAGCAAGGCCTGCGACCCCGCGACGTCGACGTGCAAGGCGGCCTCGCCGCACGACGGGATCAAGAACGGCACGGAGACCGACGTCGACTGCGGCGGCCCCGATCCGATCGCGCGCTGCAAGGCGGGGAAATCGTGCCTCGTGCACTCGGACTGCGAGAGCAACGGCTGCGCGTTCGACGGCAAGTGCGCCATGGGCGCGAGCTGCACGCAGCTCGAAGGCGGGCACACCTGCGGTCCGATCGACACGATGGCGAAGCAGAACGACTGCTGCGACCGCGCGCAGATCGGCGGCGTCACCATCGACAAGTACCTCGTGACCGCCGGACGCATGCGCGCGTTCCTCGCACGCGTCGGCGGCGACGTCCGCGCGTTCGCCGCGAGCCTGCCCGCCGACCGATGGAACCAGGCGTGGACGCCGGCGCTCCCGACCTCGATCGACGGCCCGCCGGGCAGCCCGGACAACGCACACACCCAGCTCGGTCCGTTCTTCGGCAAGCGGTCGTGCCAGTCCGGCAACTACAACGGGCACACGTACTGGACGCCGCTCGTCTACGGCGACGACAAGCAAGACTTCCCGCGAGAGGTGCTCGACACGAAGGCGCTCAACTGCGTCCCCTGGTACCTGCTCGCCGCGCTCTGCGCGTTCGACGGAGGACACCTCGCCCTCGAGCGCGAGCTCTACACCGCGTACACGAACGCGAACACGACCCCGTACCCGTGGGGCCAGCGCGGCTCGTACTCGACGAGGACTTCGAACCCCTACGCCGTGCAGTTCTTCGGGTACGCGACGCCGAACCCGCCGCCCGACGCGCGGAGGAACGGTCAGGATTTCCTCGACTCGGCCTATTACATCGCCCCGCCCGGACGGCGCCCGGCGGGTTACAACTCCGTCGGGGTCGCCGACCTCGTCGGGAACCTCCTCGAGTGGGTGGGCGACAGCGAGCGGCAGTTCGTCTGGAACGGCTCCTGGGAGAACCACGCGGCCGAGGCGGACGGGATCGAGCCTCCTGCGTGGGACGACGATCCGTACATGGCGGTGCGACCAGGCTCGGGACGACCGTGGCGATGGCACGTCGACATCAGCACGACGGAGCCGAACGGCTACTACGCGATCGGAGGCCGCTGCGCGTACTGATGATGCTCAGGTGATGACGCGGAGCGATCCCTTCACGACGCCGTAGCCGCTGTCGGTCCGGAGCTCCTTCCACACGGCCTGCGCGCGCGAGGGGTCCTCGATCGCGGAGAGGTACGCGCGCACGAGCCGACCGACCTCGGACGCGTCCTCGCGCACGAGCTCGATGCGGAAGCGCCGCACGCCCGCGCGCGCGAGCTCGGGCAACAGCTGGACGGCGCTCTGCGGTCGCGCGTGGAAGACCGTGTTGCGGCAACCGACGTCCGCCTCGACGGGATGCTCCATGCCGGCGCGATCGCGCAAGGAGACCTGGTGTTTTTCGCACGGGCGACCGCACGTCTTGTAGTCGCGTCCCGTCGAGAGCATCGCCGCGATCACGCAGTGCTCCATGTGGAACAGCGCCATCGGATGGTGCAGCACGATCTCCATGTACGGCCCGAACGGCGTCCGCGCGAACGACAGGAGCTGGGCGGCGTCGAGATCGAACGACGGCGTGAAGCACGCGAGCCCGCGCGAGAGCACCTTCGCGGCCGTGAGGCGGTTCGTCACGTTGAGCGAGAAGTCGCCGATCGCGAGCGCTTCGCCGGGCCGGAGCTCCCGCAGCGCGCCGAGGCCGCGCACGAGGAACGCGCTCGGAGCCAGCGACGCCAAGTAGCGATCGATCTTCTCCTCGCCCGGCTTCCGGATGCGCGGCGGCGCGACGCCGACGAACGTCCCGCCGCCTCGCGCACGGAGCGTCCGCAGCGCCTCGCCCGTGCCCGTGAGCTCGAGGAAGTCGAGGTACACGCCGGCAGCCCCCGCATCGAGCGCGGCCTCCGCCTGCGCGAGCGTGCGGCACAAGACGAACAGACCGCTCGGCGGCGGCGCGCGGTCCGGCGGGCACGAGCGCGCGAGCAGATCCGCGGCGGTCGTCGCGGTCGTCGCGTGCGGCGCGTACGAAGCGAGCGCCTCGACCAGCGCGGCGACGAGCGCGCGACGCGCGCGGTTCAGCGACGACAGCGGCACGATGACGGAGGGCGGCAGCGCGACGTCGAGCGCGTCGAGCTCGAACGGCGACTCGCCGAGGCGACCGAGCTTGTCGCGCAGCGTGGCCTCGTCGAGCGGAGCCGAGCGCGCCGCCTCGACGACGGCGTCTCCCGTCACGCGCGCGAACGCGCCGCGCTCGGTGGTGCCTTCGAGGACGAAGGGCTCGCCGAGCCGACCCGCGATGCGCATCGAGACACGGATCTTGCGCGGCGCAGCGGCCACGGACGCGAGGATGCGCTTGTCCACGCCGGGCGCGCTCGTCTTGTAGATGCGACGCCCGGGAGGGACGGCGCGATCGACGCGCACGTCCGGACCGAGCCACACCTTGACCTTCGCGCCCGGGCCCGCCGCGTCGATCTCCTTCCCGCCTCTCTCGATCGCCCAGACGCGCCCGCCGATCTCGCCTTCGCTCGCCCAGCCTCCCTCGACGAGGAGGCCGTCGCCGCGCGCGACGTCGCCCGACAGCCGGACGACGAGGAACGTCCGCCCGCGCACGCGTTCGACGCCCTCGAGCTCGCCGACCAGCAGGCCGCGGTGATCGCACGAACGCCCCTCGACGAGGCGCTGGTGATCGACCCCTCGGAGGAAGCCCGGCCCCGAGCCGCGCGTGAAGGTCTGGAGCGCGTCGCGCCGCTCCGCCTCGTCCGGGCCCGGCCCTTCACCGAACGCGGCGTCGACCGCCTTCCGGTAGAGACGCGTCGTCGAGGCGACGTACTCCGGGCCCTTGAGGCGTCCCTCGATCTTGAGCGAGGACACGCCGAGGCGGACGAGCTCGGGGACGAGGCTCGACGACTCGAGGTCCTCCGGCGACAAGAGGTATGCGCGCTCTCCCGTGTCGACGCGTTCGCCGTCGACGACGAGCTCGTACGGCAAGCGACACGCCTGCGCGCAGGCGCCTCGGTTCGCGCTGCGCCCGCCGATCGCCTCGCTCGTGAGGCATTGCCCCGAATACGAGATGCAGAGCGCTCCGTGGACGAAGACCTCGACCTCGACGTCGCTCTTCGCCCGGATCTTCGCGATGTCGTCGAGCGAGAGCTCGCGCGCGAGGATGACGCGTGACGCGCCGATCTCCTTGGCCAGCTCGACGGAGGACGCGTCCGTGCACGTCATCTGCGTCGAGGCGTGGATCGGCAAGGTCGGCGCGACGGCGCGCACGAGCTTCGCCACGCCGAGGTCCTGCACGATCACGGCGTCCACGCCGGCCTCGGCGCACGCGCGGACCGCACGCTCGACCGACTCGAGCTCCGAGTCGAACACGAGCGTGTTGAGCGTGACGTAGCCGCGGACGCCGTGCTCGTGCAGCCACCGCATCGTGCGGCCGAGCTCTTCCGCGTCGAAGTTCGTGGCGCGCGCACGCGCGTTGAAGCCCTTCAGCCCGAAGTAGACCGCGTCCGCTCCGGCGCGCACCGCCGCCTCCAGCGCGGCGCGATCGCCGGCCGGCGCGAGGACCTCCGGCCTGGTCGGGGCTGCCGGCGACATGGGTGCGTGCTCTTAGCGCAATCCGCGGAAAAATCACGCACGGTCGCGCTCGACGGCGACCGCCGCGGGCCTCAGATGGTCCAGCCGACGCGCAGGGAAAAAAACGGCATCACGAACATGCCGAACGTCTTCGCCACCTTTCGCGCGTTCGAGTCTTGGGTCCCGTCCGAGTCGAGCGTGGTCTCGGCGAAGAGCGGGATGCCCGCCCCGAGCTCGGCGCCCACGGTGAGCCCGGACGCGTACGTGTGGAGAGCGCCGACCTTCGGCCCGACGAAGACGGATCGCGTGACGTAGTCCACCTCGCTGCCGAACTTCCTCGAGTCGGCGCGCGAGAACTGATAGCCGACACGCCCGCCCACGAAGAGCCACCGCCAGAGGAAGTACCGGCCGTCGGCGCCCACCTGGAACCAGGAGAGCGTCGTCTCCTCGCCGAAGTTCGCGAGGCCTGGGGGCAGGTACTCGACGCCCGCGCCCACGGCGAAGCGATCCCACCTCGAATCGTCCGGGCGCACGAAACGCGCGAGCAGCTCGAGCGACAGGATGCGCGGCAAGCTCACGGCGCCGATGGTCCCCGTGAAGCGAACGGGACGGACGGCGGACGGCGTCGACGCCGTCGCCTCCTCGGCGAACGCCGGCGTGCTCGCGAAGACGGCGGGTCCCGCGGCAGCGAGGGCGAGCACGAGGGCGGCAGCGCGCATGCGCCTCTACTACCGCAGCTCCGCCCGAACGTCACCGCGGTGCGTGCCCGGCCTCCGGCCCAGGAACGAGCCCCGACCTCCGTGGCCGGGGCCGGCGACGCCGTCTCGTGCTATGCGGCGGCTCATGCTGCGCCGAACGATCGGGCTCTGTCTCTCGATGCTCGTCTGTGGCTGTGACTTCGGCACGCTCGACGACCTCTCGCAGGACGAAGCGGCGACGGGATCGTCGGAGACGTCCGCGCAGGCGATCGCGCTCTGGACGAGCTACGAGGCGAGCGACGACGAGATCAAGAAGGCCGTCGCCGGCATGGAGGGCGTCGTCGCCGGCGCGGGCCCGCGACCGGTCCAGGCGACGATCGACGATCTCACGAAGGAGCAGCTCGGCATCCCGACGATCACGCGCGATCCCGCGGCCGCGCAGGGCATGCTCGTCATCACCGAGCTCGACTGCTCGCTCGACCAGGTCGAGAAGATCCTCGTCGCGAAGAACCAACCCGAGATCTACCCGGGCACCTACGACGAGTACGAGCGCACGTACACGACGAGCATCCAGGACTTCTTGGCGAACGCCGCTTCTTCGGTCGGCTGGAAGACGAAGTACACCGTGAGCCTCCTCGAGCGCCGGTACACCTCGACGCTCACGGGCGGCGCGAGGCGCGTCGCCGGCGCGGCCCCGGGCGGCGGCACGATGCTCCTCGCCCGGACGTTCCTCGACGAGCCCGCGCGCTTCATCGCCGGCGAGGACGCCGAGTTCAACCAGGACTACCAGATCGAGGCGTACTGGGAGATCGGCCCCAAGCGCGTCATCCACTTCTACGCGATGTGGCGCGAGTTCCGCGTCGGGACGCTGTCGAGCTCGCACAACTTCTACGTCAACATCGTGCTCGGGAACCTCGTCGACTTCGACGTGAGGACGAGCAAGGTGTGTCGGGACGGGACGCCGGTGCCGGCGTTCGAATGACTCCAGGCTCCAGGCTCCAGGCTCCAGGGAGTCAGACCTCAGCCCTCAGTCCTCAGTCCTCAGCGGAAGGACGAGACCGACGACCCTTCGCCTCTCGAGCCTCACGCAGCCAGCCGGTCTTGGGATTGGAGCTCCGGCCACTCGAAGCTTCATGAACCCTCCGTCGCCGACATGACGACCGCGTTCGTCGTTTTTCACACCGTGAGCCACCAGGACGCACCGAAATCGAACGGAAGACCGACGAGGCTCGAAGAGCGCGCGCCTTGCGCGCGCATCCGCAGACGCTGAGGACCGAGGTCTGAGGTCTGAGGACTGAGTGAGGACTGACTGGAGCCCGGAGCCTGGAGCCCGGAGCCTCAAAAGAACTGATACACCCCCACGCTCGGCTGGACGCTCCCGAGGTCCGCGGGCGGCGTGACCGGGCCGAACCGCGCTTGGTCTGCGGGGCCCACCGGGCGGAGGTCCTCGTAGAGCGGGACGGCGAGGTCCGCGCGCAGGCCCGTCGCGACGAACTTCGGGATCAGGAAACGGACGCCGGCGCCGGCGGAGAGGGCCGTGCCGGGTGGGCCCATCGGCGAGCGGGCCGCAATGGCGTCGACGAAGACGGTGGGGACGAGCGCGAGCCACGTCGAGTCGAAGGCGGTGAAGCGCACTTCGGCGTTCGCGAGCACGTATGCGCGCGTGCGGACGAAGTTGTCCGGGAAGCCGCGGACGAGATCGAGCCCGCCCGCCCAGAGCTCGAGGTGCGGCGGTGTCTTCGAGACGTTGGCGCCGCGCAGGCGGAAGGCGAAGTTCCAGCGCGATCCGGCGATCGCGAACGCGAGGGCGTCGAGCGTCATGGTCGCGTACACGTCGGCGACGTCGCTCGTCGAAAAGCCGATGCCGGGTCGCAGCTCGAGGCTGGCGCCGCGCTGGCGGATCCGCACGATGTCCACGCGGCCGATGCGGAGGCCCGGCTCGAAGGCGAGCGTCTCCGTCGGCTCCGGGTAGTGGGGCGGCGAGTCGAGCGGCGGAAGGAACCGGTCGGACATCGCCCTCACGCGGAGCGCGAAGCGCTTGCGATCGGCGTCGGCGAGCTTCGCGAGCTCCACGATCGCCTGCGCGCGCTGATCCGAGAACCCCTGCCGCGGGCGAACGAGGCGCTCGGCCTGCACGAGGATCTCGAGGCGCTGGTCGAACAGGCGTGGGTCGCGGAAGAGCGCCTGTCCGCCGTGGAACCCGTCGAAGTACTCGTACTGCGCGGCGACCTCGAGGAAGCGACCGACGAGGTTGTTGTCCGACGCGCCGATCCGGAAATAGGTCGCGCCGCCGCCGGAGCCGAAGCTGAAGAGCGGGTTGAGCGTCCAGCGATCCTCGAGCGTCACGACGAGGACGACACGGCCCTCTCGACGCACGACCTCCGCGCTCACGCGCGCGAAGATGGTCGTGTTCCACAGCCGCGCGATGGCGAGCTCGAGCATCTCCCTCGTGACGACGTCGCCCTCGGCGAAGCCGAGCTCGCGCCGAACGACGTGCGGCTTCGTCCGGGCGAGGCCCTCGATGCGGATGGCGTCGATGCGCGCGGGCAAGAGGTCGATGCCCGCCACCGCCGTCGACCCTTCTCCCTGCGCGCCGCGCCGTTCGGCGGCCGTCTCGCCGGCGTGCGCCGCCATCGGTATGAGGGCGGCGAGGCAGACGGCCAGCGCTCTCGCGCCCGTCGCGAGCGTCCCCGACACCGTACGAAGCGCGTCGGGCGTTCGGCGTCCGAACCCCACGATCACCGCACGACCGAAACGTCGACGACGGCGCGGAAGAGCGCTCGAAGCCCGCGGTGCACGTTCGCGACGCTGACGCGCTCGTTCCGCCCGTGATAGCCGTTGAGCTCCTCCTTCGAGATCTCGAAGGGGACGAACCCGTACGCGCGGACCCCCTTCTGCCGCAAGTAGAGCGAGTCCGTGTATCCGGGCGAGAGCGCAGGGCCGGCGACGACGTTCGGCCTCCCGTCGACGGCGTGGCGAACGAGCGCCGAGAAGAACGGATCGTCCCACGTGCTCTCGTTGCCGCCCATCATGTCGAGGACCTCGAACGAGACGTTCGGGTCGTCGACGATGCGCCGTAGCTCGACGAAGAGGTCGATGGGCCGCGTGCCGGGCAGCACGCGACAATCGAGGATCGCCGAGACCTCGCTCGGCACGACGTTCGGCTCGTCCTTCCCCTCGAAACCCGTGACGTTGACGGTGTCGAAGAGCGTCGCGGCCGCGGGTGGGTTCTCGAGCAGCTTGCCCATCACGAACATCCGCACGAGCACCGGCCGCCGGAGGACGAACCCCTTGATGCCACCGACGCGCTCGCCCACGCGCGCCGCGAGCTCGTAGAGCGACGGGTGGATGACCGGATCCGGATCGCGCTTCATCAGGCGATCGATCGCGCGAAGCAGCCGCTCCGGGGCGCGACCGGGCACGGGGGTCGAGCCGTGGCCCGCCTCGCCGTGGGCCGTCATCTTGAGCCAGAGCACGCCCTTCTCCGCGACCGAGATCGCGTAGACGGTCTGCCCCTCGAGCAACAGGTCGTGGATGCCGATGCCGCCCTCGTTGACGGCGTGCGAGCACCCGACCTTGTCCCAGTGCCGCTCGACGATGAACCGTATGCCGCCGCTGTCCGACTCCTCCGCGGCGACGGCGAGGAGGATCACGTGGCGCCGGAGCGGCACGCCGAGCCGCTTCAGCCACACCATCGTCATCAGCTCGAGGGCGCCGAGGCCCTTCATGTCGAGCGCACCGCGGCCCCACACGTAGCCGTCGGCGAGCGCGCCCGAGAAGGGCTGCTTGTCCTTCGGCCACTTGTCGGCCTCCGCCGTCACCACGTCGATGTGCGAGACGAGGCAGAGCGGCGGCTCCGTGGGCCGCTGCGCCTCGAGCCTGGCGATGAGGCTGCCTCGCCCGGGCGCGTACTCCACGATCTCGTACGGGATCCCTTCCCGCGCGAGGATCGCGCCGAGATACTCGGCGCCACGCGTCTCGTTGCCGGGCGGGTTCGTCGTGTCGACGCGCAAATAGCCGCGGAGCACCTCCACGGCCTCGTCGCCCGCCTTCTTCCAGTCGACGGCGTCGTACCAGCGGCGCGCCGACGTCGGCGCGGCGATCTCGCGCGACGTCGTGACGGCGCAGCCCGAGCCCACGACGCACAGGACGAAGATCGCCCCGACGCGAGCGATCACCGATACGAGCGCGCGAACGAGCGAGGCGCTCGGCGAATTAACGCGGACGCGGCACGGCACGCGCCGCACTCTAGTCGAATTTCGTCGGCCTTCGGATCGACGAGCACGAGGCTCACGCGGAACGCCACGCGCCGTCGTGCTCGTCGGTTCGCGGGTGGAACGATCAGGGAGCGTCCGGCTCGCCGTCGCCGTTGCCCTCGCCGTCGCCGTCGCCCTCGCCCTCGGCGTCCGGCTCGCCGCCGTTCGTCGGCGCGGTGGCGGGGCTGATCTCGTTGTTCGACGTCTCGGCCATCCAGTCGAGGTAGTTGCTGACGCGCGTGTAGACGCCCGGCGCGTTCGCGCGCGCACAGCCGATGCCCCAGCTCACGAGGCCGATGACGACGTTCTCGCCGTCGATGTTCATGAACAGCGGGCTGCCGCTGTCACCCTGGCAGGCGTCCCTCTGTCCCTGCGGGTAGCCCGCGCAGATCATGTTGGCCGTGACCCTGCTGTAGCTCGGGTACGTCTTGCACTGCTCGTTCGAGATCACCGGGACGTCGACCTGACGGAGGACGTCGCTCGGCGACCCGCCCTCACGGGTGTTGCCCCAGCCGACCGCCGTCGTCATCGCCCCCGCGACGATGGCGTCGACCTGGTCCGCGCGGATCAGCTTCGCCTTCGGCGCGCTCGTCGGCTCCGAGAGGTGGAGGAGCGCGATGTCGTTGTCCAGGTTCGCGTAGCGCGGGTGGCGGTAGACGGCGTCGACGGTCCGCGTCTCGCCCTCGTCGGTCGAGAGGCGGTGACGGCCGATGACGACCTTCGTGACGCCGCCCGTCGCCGAGTACGTCGACACGCAGTGACCCGCGGTGACGACCCACTGGTCCGCGACGAGCGCGCCGCCGCAGCTCGGGCGGGTGCCGCCCTTGTAGAGCGCCACCGTCCCCGGCCACGCCCCCGGCTCCGCCTCCTCGCCACCGACGATGGAGTGCGCGCTCGTCTCGACGACATCGTCGACGGTCTGAGAGCAGGCGACGGAAACGAGCGCGGCAGCGGCGAGCAGAGCGAGGCGAGCGGGGCTTCGGAACATGTCTCCTCCGTTTCGGGACGCGGGAACCTACGTTGCGAGCTCCGCTCTTTCGCGACTCGGGAACGTCTCAATTCGACCGGAACGTCAAATCGGTCGTACCCGCGTCTCCATCGTCGGCACACGCACGCAGAAGCGCTCGACGCGCACGTCGGCGATCGGCACGCGGAAAGTGCTGCATTCGCGCCTCACTCTCCTTGCGCAAGCTTCTGCGCAATTTGCGCCGGCGACTCCTGCGAAGCCCGCGATCTCGCGAGGTTCTTGCTGAATGTCGACCGCTTTCCGGAGCGTCTCGGCCGGCAGCGCAACCGCGAGCCGATGCCTTCGTGCATCACCCCCGGAAAGAGGCTGTAAGAGTCCCGTTTTCCACGAATCGGGCCTCGGAGCCGCTCGTCACGCGCGATCCTCGCGCGCCGATCGGAGCGCGCAGAGGCATCGCAGCGTCGGACTTGTAGTAGCGTGACCCGCCATGCGTGGGCGCCTCTGGATCTACGCCATCTTCCTCATGTCCGGCTTCGCGGCGCTCCTGTACCAGGTCGTCTGGCAGCGGTCGCTCTACGCGATCTACGGAATCAACATCGAGAGCGTCACGATGATCGTGACCGCCTTCATGCTCGGCCTCGGCGTCGGGAGCGTGGTCGGCGGCGCGATCTCGAAGGATCCGAAGCGTCCCGTTCTCTTGTTGTTCTCGCTCGTCGAGCTCGGGATCGGCCTCTTCGGCGCGGCTTCGCTGTCGATCTTCCGTGTCGTCGGCGACGTCACGCTCGGGATGAGCGCGGTCCCGACGTTCCTCGTGACGTTCTTGCTCGTGCTCGTGCCCACGGTCCTCATGGGCAGCACGCTGCCCCTGCTCGTCGCGCATCTCGTCCGCGAGAACAAGAACGTCGGCAAGAGCGTCGGCACCCTCTACTTCGTCAACACGCTGGGCTCGGCCTTCGCGTCGGCCGCTGCGGTGCTGTTCATCCTCGGCAAGGCCGGTCAGACCGGATCGGTCCGCGTGGCGGCGCTGCTCAACTTCACGGTGAGCCTCCTCGCGTACGTCGCGCACCGCCGCGCGAGCCGTGCATCGGAGACGACGCGCGCGCTGCCCGACACGGCACGAACGACGTCCGGCGACGAGAAAGCCGCGACCACCGCTGCGAACACCCCGGAGATGGAGTCGGTCTCGTGAGCTTCGCCGTCGCGCTCGTCGTCGCCGCCGTCGCGGGCTTCATCGCGCTCTCGTACGAGATCCTCTGGTACCGCGTCATCTCGTTCGCCAGCTGGGGCCTGCCGGGCGCCTTCGGCCTCTTGCTCGCCGCGTACCTGTTCGGGCTCGCGGTCGGCTCGCGGGTCGCGGGCGCGATCTGCAAGGACGAGACGAAGGCAGGCGACACCAAGCAGCTCCGGGCGCTCGCGGCGTTCACGTTCGTCGCCAACGTCCTCGCCTGGCTCGTCGTGCCGGCGTTCGGCTGGAGCGCGAAGCGCTGGGACTGGCCGCCTGCCCTCGCCGCCGTCGCGATCGCCGCGGCCCTCCTCGGCGCCATCCTCCCGCTCGTCGCTCACTTCGGAATCAAGCCGGACGACAAGGCGGGCGCGAACCTGAGCTACGTGTACCTGTCGAACATCATCGGCTCGGCGGCGGGCAGCCTCGTGACCGGGTTCGTGTTCTTCGATCTCTGGCCGCTCCAGACGATCGGCACGATCATCGCGTGCATCGGAATCGCGCTCGCGGGCGCGCTCGTCCTGCTCGCGGAGATGCCGCGCGCGAAGCGCTTCGCAGGCTTCGCCGGGCTCGCCGTCGCCGCGCTCGTCCTCGTGAAGGCGACGCCGACCGTCTACGACCGCATCTGGGAGCGCCTGCTCTACAAATCGAAGTTCACCGACGACACGAGGTTCCTCGACGTGGTCGAGACGAAGAGCGGCGTGATCACGGTCACGCAGGACGGCACCGTGTACGGCGGAGGCGCCTACGACGGCAAGGTCAGCACGTCGATCCGATGGGACCGCAACGGCATCTTCCGCGCGCACGCCGTGGGTGCGATGCACCCCGCGCCGAAGAACGTGCTGATGATCGGCCTCGCGACGGGCGCGTGGGCGCAGGTCGTCAGTCACCTGCCGGGCGTCGAGAAGCTCACGGTCGTCGAGATCAACCCGGGGTACCTCGAGCTCATCGCCAAGTACGCCGAGGTGAAGAGCCTGCTCGTGAACCCGAAGGTCGAGATCGTCATCGACGACGGGCGGCGCTGGCTCAACCGTCACCCCGAGAGCAAGTTCGACGTCGTGGTGATGAACACGACGTGGCACTGGCGGGGGCACAGCACCAACCTGCTGTCCACCGAGTTCCTCGAGCTCGTCCGTACGCGCCTCGCGCCGGGCGGAATCCTCTACTTCAACACGACGTCGTCGGACGACGTGAAGAAGACGGCGGCGACGGTGTTCCCGTACGCGCTCCGCGTCTACAACTTCATCGCCGTGAGCGACTCGCCGTTTTCCTTCGACAAGGAGCGGTGGCGGAAGGTCCTCACCACGATGAAGCTCGACGGCAAGCCCATCCTCGACCTCGAGAAGGAGGACGAGCGGGAGTTCCTCGAGCAGCTCGTCGCATATGCGGACACCGTGAACGAGCCCCCGCGCGACGACGGTCTCGAGAGCCGCGAGAGCGTGCTCGCGCGCGCGGATGCGGCCGGGGCGAGCATCGTGACGGACGACAACATGGTCCCCGAGTGGCGCCAGGTCCTCCGATTCCACAATCCACCGTGAGCCCGGCCTTCCGTCGCAATTCCGATTGCTTGTACGATCCCAGGCCCATGCAGACGACGCGCGCTCTCCGACGCTCCTTCCTCGCGATGGCGGCTTGCCTCGGCATCCTCTCGGGCGCCCCCGAGGCACGCGCCGACGCGGAGAGCGACGCGAAGGACCTCTTCACGCGCGGTCGCGAGCTCCGCACGCAGGGCGACTGCGCCACCGCGGTCCAGCTCTTCCGGCGCGCCTACTCGATCTACCCGAGAGGCCTCGGATCGCTCCGCAACCTCGCGGAATGCGAGGAGCAGCTCGGACGGTTCGCGTCGGCACGGCGCGCATGGCTCGATCTGAAGCGCGCGCTCGTGACGATGCCGGACGATCCCAAGTACGAGGGCTGGGACAAAGACGCCGAGGAGGCGGCGGCGCGTCTGAAGGAGAAGGTCGCGTCCTTCGTCGTCGACGTGTACGTCCGATCGCCGGAGGGCGAGTCGCTCGCGAACGAGAGCACCGGGGTCGAGCTGTTCGTCAACGGCGAGTCCGTCGGCACCGCGCTCGTGAGCGCGCCCCTCGAGCGCGATCCGGGCCTCTACCGCATCCGCGCGCAGATGGCCGACGCCGCGCCCGTCGAGCAGGTCGTGCAGCTCGCGGCCGGCGACAACCCGCGCGTCACGATCCGGCTCACGAGGAACCCGAGCACGGCGCAGGTCGCGCGCTACGACACGACCGACGCGACCGACGCGGCACGCACGCGCAAGACGATCGGCTGGATCGCGGTCGGCACCGGCGCTGCCTTTCTCGCAGGCGGAGCCGTCACGTTCTTCCTCCGCCAGTCGGCGCTCTCGGATCTCCGCGAGGGATGCCCAGACATACCGACCACGCCGCAGATCGAGTACGAGAGCGGCCCGTGCCCCGGGGAGCTCGAGAGCACGATCAAGCGGGGCAAGGTGATGAGCACGCTGTCACCGCTCCTCGCTGCCGCCGGCGTCGTCGGTGTGGGCGCAGGCCTGACCTTGATCCTGACGGCCCCCTCGACGTCGCGGACCCAGGGTCGAGGGATCTCCATCCACCCGGGCCTCGGACGCATCGACGCGACCTGGAGATTCTGAAGGTGCGCGCGATCCGAGTCGCGAGCGCGGGGGCGATCGGCGTCGGCATCGTCATCGCCGCGGCTTGCGATTTTCCGGACCCGCTGTTGTTCGACGTCGACATGGCGGACGCGGGCGGATCGAGCGATTCGAGCATCTCGGCGGACGGTGGCGGAAACGACGTTCCGCCGGATGCCGCCGACGACGTCGCGAACGACGCGATGCCGGACGCGAACGACTGCGCCTCGGAATGCGACTGCGACGGGGATGGCGTTCTCGCCCTGGAGTGCGACGGCTCCGACTGCGATGATCACGATCCACTTCGGTTCCCCGACGCCGGCTTCTCGCCGAGGATCCCCGCTCCAGGCCAGAGCGGCGACTGGAACTGCGACGGCATCGAAGAGAAGAACGCGCCGACGGGCGTGAAGTGTGCAGGTACCCCGGTGGGGCAATGCGCGTCCGGCTTCGCGGACTCTCCGGCGTGCGGAACGAGCGCAACGTTCGTGGTGTGCGAGGTGTCTGGCGCCCCCGAGCAGTGCATGGAAGCCGCGAGACAGACGCGCACCGTCGAGTGCCGGTGACCGCGCCTCGACTATCCGGGCTTGGTTAGCTACATTTCGAAGAGCTTGCGACGGCATCGCCTCTTCCTCTTCGGCGCCCCGAGCGCCCTCGTCTTCGTCGTCTTTGCCTGCGGGACCGAGTCGCCCAAGTTCATCCTCGTACCCGACGCCTCCGAAGAGACGGAGCAGCCTGGCACCGAGACGGACGCAGAGCCGGGAGGAGGCGGAGACGACGCCGGGACCATCGACGACGCGTCCGTGGTCGACGCGCCGGACTACGACGCCCTCATCGTCGACGACCCCGGCGAGCCGGTCGACGCGAGCGGCTGCACGTCCTGCGACTGCGACGGGGACGGTTTCCCTCGCAAGGGCTGCGGAGACGCCGGCGAAGGCGTGCCGACGGACTGCAACGACGACGACACCCGCTACCGTCCGAACCAGGGCTTCGTCACGGCGCGCCCCGAGCCGGGGAGGAGCGGAGACTGGAACTGCGACGGCCGGGTCGAGAAGCTGTACCCGACGAACGTGAAGTGCTCCCTCCTCGCGCTCACCGGGTGCAACGGCTCCCACGGCTTCGAAGGCGATCCTGGCTGCGGCGAGGAGGGCAAGTTCATCCATTGCAAGGCGCCGATCGGGCTCTTGCTCTGCACCGTCGGCAAGACCGAGACGCGCCGTCAGGCTTGTCGCTAGATCACATGAGGTCGATGAAGTGGCACGACGACGCGCGCTGATGTTCGGGCTCGCGAGCACGTTGACCGTCGGATCGTTCTTCGCCTGCACCTTCCCGGACCCAACGCTCTACACCCTGCTCGAGCCGGAGGCAGGTACTCCAGACGCCGAGAACGGCCTCGACGCATGGGTGGAGCCCGCGACCGACGCGGAGAGCGACGCATCGACGCCTCCGGACGAGCCCATCCCAGGCGTGCACGAAGGCGGAGCGCCGCCGGAGTTCGATCGCGACGCCGGCGCGCCGATCGACGCCTCGGCGTGCGACGACGCCAACTGCGACTGCGACGGCGACGGCTACCTGCGCGCCGAGTGCAATCCCGAACCGAGCATGCGGGACTGCGACGACCACGACACGCGCTACACGCCGGCACAGGGCTTCCTCGACATCAAGCCCGACCCGGGCAAGAACGGCGATTGGAACTGCGACGGGAAGGTCGAGCGATACTTCACCGTCAACGAGAAGTGCAGCGGCCTCCTCTCCAACTGCGACGGGCGCGAGGGCTTCGAGGGCAATCCCGGCTGCGGGGAAGAAGGGAAGTACGTCTTCTGCAAGACGGGTGGCCTCCTCGGCCTCGGGTGCGAGGAGGACAAGGCGCGAACCCAGACGCGCGTGCAGGCGTGCCGCTAGACGGACACCTCGCTCACTTGCAGAGCTGTTTCACCCTCACGCCGTTCGGCTTGAGGGCGCAACCGCCGAGGAGGGCGTCCGAGCGGCATTCGTAGATGTCGCCCTCGGTCCCGCACTTCACCTCCGCGATGAACCCGTGTCCGCCCCTACAGCCGAGGAGGGCGCCCGTCCCGCTGCAGCTCGGGTTCCGCTTCGGCTCGTACTCGAGCTTCCCATCGCAGTTCCAGTCCGGATCGTCCGTCTCCTCGTCGACCCATCCCTGGTTCGGATGGCGAAGCGGATCGAGGTCGTCGCAGTCGATGGCCGTGGCCGCGTCCGTGCCCGCGTCGCAGTCGGCACGCGGATACCCGTCCTTGTCGCAGTCGCAGTCGTCGGGCGCGCAAGCGTCGGGGTCCACTCTCGCCGTCGCGTCGTCGCGCACGATCACGTCGGCGAGGATGGCGCCGTCCGAGGCGACGATGCCGCCTTCTTCGAGCGTGACGACTCCGCCGCCCTCGGTCGTCCCTGCCTCGGCTTCGCCGCTCTCGAACGTCACCTCGGGGAACGTGCACGCCATCCACGCGCCGAGCGGCGTCAGGAAGGCAGCGATCGCGACGAGACGACGGCGCATCAGAACCTCCCCGAGAAGGTGACGCCGCCGAGCGACGGCATCACGCGCACGGCCGTGCCGGCCTTTCGTGCGGACGCGCTCGAGCCGCTCGTGAAGACGAGCGTGAGGCCCGCAGCGACGCCGAGGACGCCGACGGGGAGGAGGACGTTCGTGAGCGTCGTCATCGTCTCGCCGGTCTCGACCGTGTCGCGGAGGCTCTCCGGACAGCCGTTGTGGCTCGGGCACTTCTCGTCGAGCTCGCTCTTCGCGCCGTTGCGAAGCAGGAACGTCACGCCGGACCCGATCAGCGCGGCCGCGCCCACGCCCGCGACGATCCAGCCGACGGTGCGACGGCCCGAGTGGTCCTCGACCGCCGGCGCGACCGGCTCCGGCTTCGGCTCGATGGTGAGGCGCATCGTGACCCGCGGGTTGTCCCCGGCGGCGAGCGTCACCTCCTGCTCCACCGGCTTCGCGCCGGCGACTTGCGCGCGCAGCCGGTACGTGCCCGGATCGCGCTCGAGCGGCGTCCCGACGAGCGTCGTGCCGATGGACTCACCGTTGACGAACAGCTCGACGCCGCTCTTCTCGTTCGCGAGCGCCTCGCCCTCCGGCGACCGGACGTACACGTCGACGACGAACGACGCGACCTTCGGCTTGAGGCGCTCCGCCGCTTCCTCCGCGTCTTGCTCCCAGCCCTCGTACTTCGGGTCGGGCGGCGCGGTGATCAGCGCGCGTTTGAGGTCGAGCCACGCGCGCCGCGCAGACGCATAGTGGCCGAGCTGCTCCTCGCACTCGGCCAGGTTCCGGAGCGAGCCGAGGCCCCGCGGGTAGATCTGCCATGCCTTCCGGAAGAGAGGCGCGGCGCTCCCGCAGTCGTCGTTCGCGCGCAGCTCGCGCCCTCGCGCGAAGAGGTCCTTGGCGTCGGCTTCGGGATCGGCGAACGCCGGAGCCGCGACCGTCGTCGCGAAGAGCCCCATCGCCAGGGGCAGCGCCGCGCGGCGCAGAGAGAACCGAGCGAACGAGGTCACGGATCGATCGTAGCCTGATCGAGATAGTCCAACAAACCCCTCGTGGAGGTCAGAAGATCTCGCCCTTGTTGATGGACTTCGCGGGAGGCGGCGTCGGCGGCTTCGCCGTCGAGACGGGCGGACGCGGCGCGGCCATGCTGCTCTTCGTCACGTTGGCATGGGAGCGAACGGGCGCCGCCGATGCCGTGACCGATGCGGTCGGAGGAGGCGCCGGCTCCTCCGGCACGACGTTCGCGGTCGTGGGCGGAGGCTCGGGCGGCTCGGTGGACGTCTTCACCTCGGACGTCGCGATCGCCGTGTCGACCGGCGGCGACGAGGCGCTCACCTTGCTCGTGCCTCGGAGGCTCACGAAGACGAGGACGAGCCCGATGGCGAGCAGCGCGACGAACCCCGCGATGGCGATCCAGAAGCCGGTCAGACTCTTCCGCCGCCGCGTGAGCACCGTCGGCGCCATCGGGACGGACATCGAGTCTTCGACTCCGTTCTCGAGTTGGGGCGACGAAGAACGCGGTGTCGGCGCCGGCTCGCTCGACATCGTCGGCGTCGACGCGAAGCTCGGGCTGCTCTTGCGCGCCTCGAGGCGCCGGACGCTCTCGGGTAGACCTCCGAGCGCCGCCTCGATCTCCTCGGGATTGACGAGCTGCTCGAACGCCTCGGTGAGCTCCTGCGCGGTCGAGAACCGGTCCTCGAGCTTCGGAGCGAACGCGCGCGCGAAGAACGTCTCGACGGCGGGCGGCAGGTCCGGTCGGCGCGACCGCACCGGCACGACGCGAAACGTGCAGATCGAGAGGAAGACGTCCTCGACGGTCTCACCCTCGAAGGGGATCTTTCCGGTGAGCGCCTCGTAGGCGACGACGGCGAGCGCCCAGAGATCGCAACGATGGTCGAGCGAGTCGAGCCCGCGCGCCTGCTCGGGGCTCATGTAGCTCGGCGTCCCGAGCACCATGTCCTTGCTCGTCACGAAGGGCGACCGCGTTCGGATGGGCTTGCGAGAGCGCGCGATGCCGAAGTCGAGCAGCTTCACGAGGAGGCGGCCGTCCTCGTCGCGCCCGAGCCACACGTTCGCCGGCTTGAGATCGCGATGGAGGATGCCCTCCTCGTGGGCGAGCGTGAGGGCGCGCGCGACCTGCATGACGATCGCGGCGACCTCCGGCATGTCGAGCCGGCCCTTCCGCTTCGTGCGCTGCTCGAGCGACTCGCCCTCGAGCAGCTCCATCACGAGATAAGCGAGGCCGTTCTCCTCGCCGTGATCGCTGACGGACACGATGTGTCGCGTCTTGCGCGAGAGCTTCGCGGCGATCTGCGCCTCGAGCTGGAAGCGACCCGCGGCGGTCTCGGCCTCCACGTCGTCCGCGGGCTCGATCAGCTTCACGGCAAATTCACCGCCGAGCGAGTTGTGCGTGGCGAGCCAGACCTCGCCCATCGCTCCCTTGCCCAGAAGCCGCTGGAGCTCGTACTTGCCAGCAATGACTTGACCGACGTCGACGTTCAAGAGGCCCGCCGTTGCTCGAGAGGAAGTACCGCCCCGCCCCTCGATCGAGATTACAGGAAGGCTTCGTTTTTGCGGAGCACCGTACAGCTCTCGTCGGGTCCTCGTTCCGTCGCCCGGCATTTCTCCGCGCGGTGAAAGGATCGGCCCGGGCCGTAGCGAAGCCTGCTGCCTGCTCGCACATGCTCCGCCGTGAGCCACGGTCGAGGTCTTCGATGCGGCGCCGTTCCTCCGACGTACCCGCCTCCCGATGCCGACGTCGGGAAAGGGACGCAACGCCTCATCCCGAACGATACAGTTTTTCCTGCCACGACGCGGATGTTGCGCTAGCGTCTTTATCGTGGGGCAGGAAAGCGGGCGCAGACCGAAATTCGATCCGGACCAGCGCGAAGCGCGCGGGTCGACCGACGGACAGGACGAGCACCGCTCGTTCAACGTCATGGTGGGGGAGGCCATCCGGCGATCTCGTCAAGAGCATGGCTGGACGCAGGCCTTCCTGGCGGAGCAGGCGGGACTTTCGCCGAACTACATCGCGCGGCTCGAGCGTGGCGAGCTCGGACCGTCGCTCTTCGTCGCCAATCGGATCTGCACCGCGTTGGGCATCGAGCTCGAAGTGCTCGTGACGCCCGGCAGCGGCGCAGCTCAGAGCAAGAAGACGACGGCCAAGCGGCGCGCCCTCGCGGGCTGAGCCGAGCGAAGCTCGCGTGAGCCGCGCGTCGTCTCGACGGCGAACGGCTCACGCGACGCACGGCACGCGTTATCGTGGGCGCGTGCATCGACCCGAACGAAGATCGATCCGCGGGATGGTGCGCGCCTCGCGCGTCGGGCTCGCGACCGTCGTGATCCTGGGCGCGGTCGGCGCCTGTGGTCCGGAGCTCCGCGCAGGCGCGCGTCCCGTCCCGTCGTCGAACGACGGCGCATCGAGCGCGCGCGACGGCGCGCCGGACGCCGACGCGCTTCGACCATTGCCGCTCGTCCCACGCCCGCGCTCGAGTCGCGGCCCGTCGGCGCTCGGACGACGAGACGGCACGCTCACCGTCGATCGCACGACGCGCCTCGGCGTCGACGCCGAAGCGCGCACCGCCGCAGACGCGCTCGCCGGTTGGCTCGGCCTCGGCCCCGCGTCGATCGACGTCTTGAGCGCGGACGCGCCGGATCCTTCGAACGGCATCGTTCTTCGTCTGGATCGCTCCGGCGCTCCGAGCGCGCGCGACCCGGCCGTCGAGCCTCCGCGCTCGGTCGAAGAGGAGGCCTTCACGCTGGACGTCACGCCCACCCGCGCGCTCGTACGCGCGCGCCACCCTGCCGGGCTCTTCTACGGCGCGCAGGCGCTCGCGCAGCTCGCCGGCGCGCGACGCATCGGCGGCGACGGCCCGTCGGCCGAGCGCGAGGCATGGACGATCCCGTGCGTCGCTTTCGAAGACGCGCCGCGGTTTCCTTTCCGCGCGATGCACCTCGACGTCGCTCGCCACTTCTTCCCGCGTCGGGTCGTCGAGCGGTACATCGACCTGCTCGCGTTCTATCGCTTCAACGTCTTCCACTGGCACCTGACCGACGACCAGGGGTTCCGGCTCGACGTGAAGGGACATCCCGAGCTCACGGCCGTCGGCGGCAAGGACGGCTTCTACACGCGCGAGGACGTGCGCGCCGTCGTCGAGTACGCACGGGCGCGGTCGATCACGGTCATTCCCGAGATCGAGATGCCGGGACACGCGCGCGCCGTGCTCGCGTCCCACCCGGAGCTCTCCTGCACCGGCAAGAAGCAGGAGGTGCCGCGCACGTGGGGCATCTTCGAGGACGTCTTCTGCGCGGGCAACGAGAAGACGTACGCGCTGCTCGGCGACGTCCTCGCGGACGCCGCCTCGATGTTCCCGTCGCGGCTCTTCCACGTCGGCGGCGACGAGGTCCCGACGAAGCGGTGGACCGCCTGCGCGAAGTGCCGCGCGGCGATGAAGGCGGCCGGCGTCGGCGCCGACGGCCTCCAGGGCGTGTTCATGCGGCGCATCGCGCGCATGCTGAGCGAGCTCGGCAAGCGACCTCTCGTGTGGGACGACGCGCTCGAGAGCATGACGAAGGCAGGCGAGGCCGGGTCGAGCGGCGCGCCGGTCATCGTCGCGTGGCAGTCGAAAGACCGCGGCCGCACGGCGGCGAAGGCCGGCTTCGACGTCGTGATGGCGCCGTACCAGAGCGCGTACTTCAACTTCCACCAGTCGCGCACGAGGACCGAACCCGGGCACTACGGCTTCCTCCCGTGGCCCACGGTGCACGCGTTCGATCCGATGCCGGAGGACCTCGACCCGGCGGCTGCGCCTCGCATCCTCGGCGGCGAAGGCGCGATCTGGACCGAGTACATCGAGACGCCCGAGCACATCGACACGATGGCGATGCCGCGGATGGCGGCCCTCGCCGAGGCGCTCTGGTCGGGCCCGCCGGCCGACGCGAACGACTTCGCCGCGCGCTTCGCCGAGCAGCTCCCGATGCTCGACGCCTCCGGCGTGCGCTACTTCGTCGATCCGCCGGTGGGCCTGCCGAGCCGGAAGGTGATCCTCGAGGGACAGACCGTCACGCTGACCGCGACGCCGCCGGATCTCTTCCCGTTCGGGGTCGTGCGCTTCACGAAGGACGGCTCGGATCCGACGGCCTCCTCCGCGCCGTTCGACCGTCCGATCACGGTGGCCGAGACCACGCGGATCGCCGCCGCGCTCTTCTTGCCGAACGGACGCACGAGCCCGGTCGTGCGCACCTCGATCGTGCAGGAGCGTCCGCGCCCCGCGACCACGGTCGGGCGCCCCGCGTCAGGTGTATTCTACACATATGTGGAGGCCGACCTGCACCGCCTCCCCGACTTCGGCCGGCTGCCGGCGAAGGCCCGCGGCCGCGTCGGCGCGATCTCGCTCGAGGAGGTCGCACGCGCCGTCGGCAAGATGCGCGCGGAGCGCTTCGCGCTCCTCTTCGAGGGCTTCGTACGCGTGCGCTCGGCCGGCATCCATCGCTTCGTCGCCACGGCCGACGACGGCATCCGCGTGGAGGTCGACGGCGAGGTGCTCCTCGAGGACGACGGCGAGCACGAAGCACGCGAGTCGTCGGCGGAGATCGCCCTCGAGCCGGGCCTGCACCGCCTGCGCGTCTCGTACTTCCAGGGCGCCGAGGGGAAGGCGCTCGACGTGAAGGTGGAGGGGCCGGACCTGCCGCTCGGGCCCTTGGACCTGGTCGTCGACGTCAGTCGACAGTCTCCAGTCTCCCGTCTCCAGTAAGAGTCTCCAGCAGCCCGTGTTGCTGGAGACTCGAGCCTGAAGACCAAAGACCGACGCCCTGGAGCCTGGAGCCCGGAGCCTGGAGCCTCAATCGACCCGATACATCGTCACCACGCACGCCCCGCCGAGGCCGAGGTTGTGCTGCAGCGCGACCTTGGCGTTCGGGACCTGGCGCTTGTCGGCGGTGCCGCGGAGCTGCCAGACGAGCTCCGTACACTGCGCGAGGCCGGTGGCGCCGAGCGGGTGGCCCTTCGAGAGGAGGCCGCCCGACGGGTTCGTCACCCACTTGCCGCCGTAGGTGTTGTCGCCGTCCTCGATGAGCTTCTCGGCCTCGCCCTCCTTGCAGAGGCCGAGCGCCTCGTAGGTGAGGACCTCGTTCGTGGTGAAGCAGTCGTGCAGCTCGATGACCTGCACGTCCTCCGGGCCGAGGCCGGCCTCCTCGTAGACCTTCTTGGCGCAGTCCTTCGCCATGTCGAAGCCGACCATCTTGATCATCGAGTCCTCCTTGAAGGAGGAGTCGAAGTCGGTCGTCATGTGCTGCGCCGCGATCCACACGGGCTTCGAGATCCCGTGCTTCTTCGCGAAGTCGTCGGAGCAGAGGATGGCCGCGGCCGCGCCGCACGTCGGCGGGCAGCACTGGAAGCGGGTCAGCGGATCGAAGACCTCGTCGGACGCGAGGATCTCCTCGACCGTGAGCGGCTGGTTGAAGAGCGCGTACGGGTTGTTCGCCGCGTGCTTGCGCGCCTTGGCGCTGACCTTCGCGAAGGTCTCGCGCTTGGTGCCGTACTTCCAGCGGTACTCGCGGCCCGCGCCGCCGAACATCTGCGCGGCGGGAGGCGCGGAGCTGAAGCCCTGCACCTTGCTCATCAGGTTCGCCTGCCACTCGAGCGGGTTCGTCCGGTCGGTGAACTTCGAGCCGAGCGCGCCCTTCTCCATCTTCTCGAAGCCGAGCGCGAGGACGCACTCGTAGAGGCCGCCCGCGATCGCCTGCGCGGCGAGCATGAGGGCCGTCGAGCCGGTCGAGCAGTTGTTGTTGACGTTGAAGATCGGGATGCCGGTCAGACCGAGCTCGTAGACCGAGCGCTGGCCGCACGTGGAGTCGCCGTAGACGTAGCCGCAGTAGGCCGACTGGACGTCCTTGTACTCGATCTTCGCGTCTTCGAGCGCCGCGCGCGCGGCCTTCACGGCCATGACGTTGTACTCGTCGCTCGCGCCCGGCTTCTGGAACTTCGTCATCCCGACGCCGATGACATTGACCCTACGTCCCATTCCCATGGTGCTTCTCCTTGGCCTCGTGTCAGCGGCTCAGACGAGCCCCTTCCAGAAGTTCAGCTTGTGAGCGACACGCACGTCCCCGTCGACCCGGACGCGGCCGTGCATGTACAGCGTGCGGAGGCTCTCGCCCTTCGCGAGCGCGACGAGGTCGTCGTCCTCCATCGTGAGCGTCGCCTGCGCGTCGCCCTTGCCTTCCGAGATCGCTCCCTTCCCGGTCAGGTCGAGGAGCCACGCGTTCGATCCGACGACGAGGTTGACCTTCGCGCCCACCTCGCTCGCGAGGGCCGGCGACTTCGCGAGCCGCTCGCCGAGCGCCTTCACGATCGCCGGCGCCTGCGCCGGCTTGGGCGCCGCCGGAGCCGAAGCTGCTGCCGACGCCGCGGGCGCCGCCGACGCTCCGCCGCTGCCGCGCAGCTTGGCGACGACCTCCATCGCGCGCTTCGGATCGATCTTCTTCAGGAACATGAGCTTCTGAGAAGCCATCACGTCCCCGGAGATCTTCAGCTTCTTCTCCGTCCAGAGCTTCATCGGATCGGCCTTGCCGGCGACCATCGCGCGGAAGTCCGCGTCCGACAGCTCGAGGACGCAGTCGGCCTTGTCGCCGCCCTCCGTCACGGAGCCCTTGCCGTTCTTGAGATCGATCGTCCACGCGCTGTCGGGATTCGTGAGCTTGAAGAGGAAGGTCTTGCCCACCTCGCTCGCGAGGTTCCCGTTCTGCTCGATGAAGTCGCGGATGACCGCGAACGCCTCCGCGCTCGTCGGCTCGCCCGAAGGAGCGGCGGCCGCAGGAGCGGCGCCGCCGCCCGACGCACGCAGCTTGGCGACGACCTCCATCGCGCGCTTCGGATCGATCTTCTTCAGGAACATGAGCTTCTGAGAAGCCATCACGTCCCCGGAGATCTTCAGCTTCTTCTCGGTCCAGAGCTTCATCGGGTCGGCCTTGCCGGCGACCATCGCGCGGAAGTCCGCGTCCGACAGCTCGAGGACGCAGTCGGCCTTGTCGCCGCCCGCGGTGACCGAGCCCTTGCCGTTCTTGAGATCGATCGTCCACGCGCTGTCGGGGTTCGTGAGCTTGAAGAGGAAGGTCTTGCCCACCTCGCTCGCGAGGTTCCCGTTCTGCTCGATGAAGTCGCGGATGACCGCGAACGCCTCCGCGCTCGTCGGCTCGCCCGAAGGAGCGGCGGCCGCGGCCGCAGCCGGCGCCTTCTTCGCGGGCGCCTTCGGGATCTCGTCGTACAGCTCGATCGCGGCGTTCGAGATGACGACCTTGTCCCGCTCCTTGACCTTGCAGCGGAAGACGATCTTGTTGCCGCTCTCCTTCCACATCTCGGTGACGAGCGTCTCGCCCGGGAAGACGCTGTCGCTGAAGCGCACCTTGATGCTCTTGAAGTACCGCGGGTCGTTCTTCGAGAACGTCTTGATGACGTGGCGCGCGGCGAAGCCGAAGGTGCAGAGGCCGTGGAGGATCGGCTTGTCGAAGCCGAAGGCCTGCGCGAAACCCGGGTCGACGTGCAGGGGGTTGATGTCGCCGGAGAGCCGGTAGAGCAGCGCCTGGCTCGGGCTGATCTTCTCCTCCACCGTCGCGTCGGGCGCGCGATCCGGCGGGACGTTGACGTCGGTGCTCGGACCGCGATCGCCGCCCCAGCCGCCGGCGCCGCGCACGTACGTCGAGACCTCGTTGTAGACGAGCTCGTTGCCGTCCTCGTCGTACGAGGTGATCGCGGTCACGACGACCGCGCCTTTGCCCTTGTCCCAGATGTCCTTGATCTTCGCCTTGTGCGTCAGCTTCGCGCGCGGCGGCAGCGGGCGCTTGAGCTCGGTGTACTGCTCGCCGTGCAGGATGCGTTCGAAGCCGTAGTTCAGGCCCGGCGCGGTCTCGCCGCGCTTGTACATGTCGAAGATCATCTGCAGCGCGGGCACGACGCCGAACGTCGGCAGCGCCGCGAAGTCGCTCGCGTTCTCGTAGACGTACTTCAGCTCGTCCTTGTCGAGCGGGTTCTGTCCGGCGCCGACGCCGAGCGCGTAGAGCGTGAGGTCCTTCTCGTCGTAGGACGAGTGCTGGGGCGGCAGCTCGTAGCCGAGCGCGGTGTCGACGTCGATGAACTCGTTGCCGCCGAGCGACTTCGACTCGAGGTTGCCGAGGATCGGCCCCATCGACTCGGTGACGTTCGCGGGGTGCGTCGACTTCGAGAAGTCGGTGATGACGCTCCAGCTCTTCTTCACCTGCTCCGGCGTGATGTCGCGTCCGAGCTTGAAGAGCTTCCCTTCCGTGCGCTCCCAGCGGAGCTTCGTGAAGAGGCCGCCGCCGACCTCGAAGAGCCCGCCGGTCTCCTCGCAGCTCTCGTGGCAGAGCCAAGCGACGAGCGGCGAGACGTACTCGGGCTTGAGCGCGTCGGTGATGTTCTTCGGGAGGACCGTCTCGGTCAGGCGCGAGCCCGCGATGGGCGCGATCGTGTTGACGAGGATGTTCCGCTTCTTGCCCTCGATCGCGAGCGTGTTCGCGAAGCCGACGAGGCCGAGCTTGGCCATCGAGTAGTTCGCCTGGCCGAAGTTGCCGTAGATGCCCGCGGCGCTCGCCGTGAAGATGATGCGGCCGTAGTTGGCCTCCTGCATGTAGTCCCAGGCGGCCTTCGTCACCCGGTAGCCGCCGAGCACGTGCACGCGGTAGATGAGGTCCCAGTCCTCCTCCGTGATCTTCTTGAACGAGGTGTCGCGGAGGATGCCCGCGTTGTTGATGACGATGTCGACCCGCTTCCACGTGTCGAGCGCGGTCTGGACGATCTTCGCGCCGTCCTCGACGGAGTCGTAGTTCGCGACCGCCTCACCACCCGCCGCTTTGATCTCTGCGACGACCTTGTCGGCCGCGGCGGAGGACCTGCCTCCACCGGTCGCACTGCCGCCGAGATCGTTGACCACCACCTTGCAGCCGCGCTTGGCGAGAAGGAGCGCGTGGGAGCGACCGAGACCGTTGCCGGCGCCCGTCACGATGGCGACGCGCCCATCAAAACGCAGATCGGACATGGCAGAGCTCCGTGTCGGCCCGGGGCCGAGCCCGAGACCGTGAATGCCTAAAAGTTTAGTGTGCGAACTATCGGGGTCGAGCGCTCAGCCGTCAAGTCTCGCCGGACCGGCTCGGCGGGCGCTCAGCAGGTCGCGTTCCGGCAGAGCTGCGGCAGCGTGACCGCTGCGGATTTCAGATTTCAGATTTCCGTCCTCAGACCTCGGTCCTCAGCGAGGAGGCTCCCGGCTCCAGGTTGGGTTCGCTGGAGACTCGAGCCTCGCATCGGAAGGCTCCAGGCTTCGGGCTTCAGGACGAGGCAGCGTTCGACAATGCGTCAGCGGTCGGGAAGACCGGGTGGGCAGACGGTGCCGCCGACCGACCACTTGTCGTTGATGCACTCGTAGAGCTGGGGGCAGCAGTCGCCGTACCTGCAGTGGATCGTGCCCTTGCACGGTCCGCCCGCAGGAGGCGGCTGCGCGGGGCACCGAGGGTCGGGCCTGGGCATACAGCGCCACTGACCGGTCGCCTCGTCCCGCGGCACGGACGCCCCGCCGCAACGAGCGGCGCACCTGCAGATGCCCTCGTCGTACTCGCAGGTCGTCCCGACCGTGCACGTCCCTCGCGGCGCCGAGTAGGTCTGCGGGCACGACGGGTCGTTCGGCGGCCGCGCATCCCGCCCAGCGTCGAGCGGCGTCGGCTGGAGACCGCCATCGTTCTCCTCCGATCCCGATCCCGAGTCGGCGCTCGTCTCCGTGTTGGTCCCGTTCGCCGCCCCACCGCTCGTCCCTCCGCCCGGCTCCTCCACTTCGGGCGAGGACGATCCCCCGCACGCGACAAGGACGACGCCGAGGCCCACGACGCAGACGGCTCGAGTTCGAAGCATGGCCTCCCTCCCAGCAAGGGAAGTCTAGCGCGGCGGATGAGCTATGGCTGTTCAGTCCTCAGTCCCAGCGGAGGAGGCTCCAGGCTCCGGGCTCCAGGCTCCAGTTTGCGGTCGCTCGAGACTGAAGACTCGCCTCCCAGTGGCTGCGGACTCCGCGCTGGCACGCCGAGCTCGGAGAAGACCCTTTCTTGCGCGAAGCTTGCTCGCGTCTGTGAGGGAACGTCGTGTCCGGCAGGGTCGTAACCCCCTGGAGCCTGGAGCCCGGAGCCTGGAGCCTCTCTCTGTCAGGTCAGCTCCATCACCCTCTGCTCGAGCCCCCTGCCCTTCGTCACGCCGCTGATGCGCGCTTGGTTCTGCAAGAGCACCCAGAGCACGTGACCGATCACCGTCTCGGCGTCGACGGTGCCTCGGTCGAAGTAGACGCAGAGATCGCGCTTCTCGTCGTCGTACTCGACGCGCTTGACCATCGGCAGCTCGCGCACCAACGCGATCGGCACGGGCCCCGGTCCGAGCTTGACGTGGATCTCCTCGCTCGCCGCCGTGAGCTCCTGGATGGAGCCGCTGGCGACCACGCGACCGCGGTCGAGGATGCACGCCGCGTCGCAGATCTCCTCGAGCTCCTGGAGGTTGTGGCTCGAGACGACGAGGGTGCAGCGGCCCCTGCGCGACTTGATGAGCTGCCGGACCTCGTAGGCGACGCGAGGGTCGAGCCCTGCGGTGGGCTCGTCGAGGAGGACGATCTCGGGATCGCCGAGCAGCGCCTGGGCGAGCTGCACGCGCTTCGCCATTCCGTGCGAGAGCTGCCCGCATCGGAGGTTCCACCAATCCTTGCCGTCGACCTCCGCGAGGACCTCGCGCGCCTCGTCCTCGATGCGGTCGCGCGGGATGTCCTGCAGCGCCGCCATGTGCCGGAGGAACTCGCCCACGCGATCGCTGCTCGGCAGGAGCGCGTCCTGCGGGAGCACGCCGATGCGCGAGCGAAGCTCGTCGACCTGCGTCGGCTCGTACCCGAGCACCTCGATCGTGCCCTCGGTCGGCTTGAGGAAGCCGGCGAGCATCGAGAACGTCGTCGTCTTGCCTGCACCGTTGGGACCGATGAGGCCGTAGACCGATCCCGCGCGGATCTTGAGCGAGATCTGATCGACGGCGGTCTTCGGACCGAAGCGCTTCGTCACCTTCGTGAGGCGAATCGCGATCTCGACGTCCTTCTTCTTCCGCTTCCGCTTGCCTTCGCCGGACGCGACCGCGGGCAGCGGCGCGGGGACGTAACCCGTCGGCGGCTTGTCCCCGGCATCGCCCTTCGCCTCGGCGGGCGCGGGCGCGGCGGCCTCCCCGTTCGCCGGCGGCGGTCCCTCTCCTGCCTTCACCTCGGTCGTCACGTTCTCGTCGGCCATCACACGTCCCGCTTCATGAAGAGGAGGGAGCCCACGCTGACGTAGAGCGCGGTCAACCCGAGGCAGCCACCGAGCCCGGCGCCGAGCTTGTGCGCTTGCGGGTGCAAGAGCAGGTGGTCGTAGTGGTTCGGGTAGATGTACGCGACCCACTCGGCGCCCGCGAGGACGGCGATCAGGTACACGACCCAGATCACGAAGAAGGCAGCGAACGTCAGGAGCAGCGCGAGGATCGGGCTCCGGAAGAGCGAGCTCACGAGCGTGGCGATGCCGCACCAGATCGCGCTCATCGGGAGCGAGATCGCCCAGAAGCGCACTCCCCAGCCCAACGTCTGCGCCGCGGTCGCCTCGCCGCGTGCGATGCACACGAGCCAGATGACGAGGTCCATCGCGAAGGTGACCGCCGACACGGTCGCCCAGAGGCCTGCCCACTTCCCGACGAAGTACGCCCAGCGACGCGTTCGCAGCGACCAGTAGCGGACGCTCCGGTGTTGGATGTCCGGCGCCACGGAGTCGAACCCCATCAGCGCGACGAGCAGGGGCGTGAGCCAGATCGTGAGGAGGAGCAGGACGAGGAGGACCTCGGGAGCGTCGGCGAGCGACTTCGCCATGGCCTCGTCGCCGTACGCCTTGAGGAGAGCCTTCTCCCGTAGCTCGTGGATCTGCTCCGCCGTCAGCTCGCCGAGCTCGCGGCGCTTGAACTCCTGGTACTTGACCATCAGGAGCGCGACGCTGCTGCCGCCGAGGAGCGACAGTGCCGCGAGGACGATGCCCTTCGCGCTCCGGAGGTTCTTCCGGAGCTCGCGCTGGGTCACGAGGCTGATTTCGGCGAGCGGGCTCACGGGGCGAACGGTAGAACGCCCGCGCCCGCAGCGCAAACCCCGGGGGATCGAGCGCGCCGCCCCTGGTCGAACGGAACGACCCGCGTCGCTCTCGTCGCCTGCCGCTCGATGGGAGCGCGCAGGAAAGGCTCGAGCTCAGCGTCGCTTCGCCCGTCGCCGGATCGTCGCCGCGATGGCCATGGCGATCGCGCCCGCAGCCGCCGAGCCGGCCGTCGCCGGACCGTCGGTCGCCGCGCAGCCGTCCTTCACGATCGTCGTCGTCGTCGTCGCGGGCCCGGCGACCGGCGGAGCTTCGTCGCCTCCGAGCTCCGTCCCGTCGCTCGAGAAGAAGGAGAGGGTGATGCCGTCGTAAGCGCCGTTCGCATCGCCGGCGTTCGCGATCTGCACGTAGATGGAGTCGGCCGTCGCGTCTTCGGGGATCTCGAAGGTCACCGAAGCCTTTCCGCTCGCCTCCGCTTTGGCGGTCAGGTCGGCGTCGTGTCCCTTCTTCGACTCCGCGTCCCACGTGATGGGCGCACCGAGCTTGGCGAGGACGAGCGGGGAGAACGGCTTGCCGGCGCCCGGAAGCGCGCCGGCACCGCCCGATTGCGTGACGAAGCCGACCCTGACGGTGGCGGTCCCGGGCGGAAGCGCAGCGCGGACCTGGAGGATCCCCGGCGCCGTCCCCTTCACGGACACGAGCTGCTTGCCCGGCGCGACGAACCCGAGGCGACCATGCTTCGACCGAATGGGCTCGCCCTCGAACGTCACGATGCGCTCGCACGCGGGCAACAGCCCCCGGTCGGTCATCGCCGCCTCGAGCGCCTTCGCGCCGGCCGGCATGTCGGTCGAGAGCGTCGCGAGGAAGAGCGTCGCGAGGTCGGCGAACCCGAGGTCGCCACGCCCGGGGTTCGCGCGCATCGCTTTGTAGATCGCGGCGTCGAACTTCGATCGTTCGGCCTCGGGCAGCGAGAGGCGTGCCTGCCAGAGCGCGCCCGAGAAGACGGTCGAGTCCTCGTGCACCTCGCCGACGAGCGCGGCCGGGCAGCGATCCGTGTTCGCCAAGGAGCGGATCGCGTCGCCTGCTTCGCCGAGATCGAGCGCGGCGTACTCGCCGACCTCGGGGTCGCCGGTGATCGCCGACGAGAAGTAGTCGGCGAGCGCCTCGTTCATCGCGCCCGGAGCGTCGATGGCGCCGCGCGCGTCGACGTGCCAGACGCCGAGCTTCAGCGTCGCATCGACCACGGCGTGCGCGAACTCGTGGTAGACGACGTCGCCGTCGTACGCGTAGTCGCGCTTCGGGCCTTGCCCGAACCACAGCGCCCCGGAGTCGAATCCGTAGAGCTGCTGGAACAGCGCGCCGAGGCCGCCGTCCCGCGGAGAGAAGAACGCGTTCTGGAACGGCTCGAGCGGCGTGTTCGGATCGCCGGCGGCGGAGATGTCTCCGCTCGTCATGCCCGCGGGGACGCGCAGGTTCGCGACGAGACGGAGCGGCTTGTCGGCGACGACCTGCGCCCCCGGATCGTCCTGCAGGTCGCGGAAGAACGCGTAGGCCTTCGCCGCGTGGTAGTAGATCGAGACTTCGGAGAAGGCGTCTTCGCGTGCCGCCTCGCTCCCGGGGACGTCCGACGGCTCGTAGAGGAAGTCACCGTTCGCGTCCGCGACCGCGACCTGCTCGAGATCGCAGACGTGCACGTCGAGATTGAAGCCGAAGAACTGGACCGGCTTCACCGACTTCTTGTCGACGCAGTTCGTCGCCTCGATGAACGGGTTCGAGAGCGTCTTGCCATCGGGCAGCGTCGGCAGCTCGGCGACGACGGTGGAAGGCGTCTTCGCGGGGTTGGACGGGTAGACGTTCGCCTTCGCGAACACGACCATGTCGCGCGCCTCGAGCACCTCTCCGGTCTGCGCGTCGACGATCGCGCGCGGCGCGGTGGCGAGCGCCGCCGGTACGCGAGGCAGGACCGCCCACGCGAGGCGTGCGCCGCGATCGAGCGTCGGCCAGACGACGAGACGAGCATCGTTCGCCGCCGCGCGGACGAACGTTCCAGGCGCCCAGGGGATCGCGAAACGCGGCGAGGCGATCCGAGCGGCGTCCGCAGGCGACACCGTCGGCGTCGCGGTCGCGGGCAGGTCGCGCTCGAGATCGAGGACGGTCATGATCGGCTCGCCCTTCGCCGAAAGCCGCACCGAAGCTCCGCGACCGATGACCGGCAGGCCGAGGTGCGACTGCTCGAAGCGCACGATCGTGTCGCCGTCACCGAAACGATCGGTGCCCGTCTTCACGAGGTGTGCGCCGACCCTCGTGTGCATGCGCACGATCGATCGAGCGCGCGTCTCCGCGTCGGCGATCCGTGGTCCGTCGTACTTGCCGCCGACGACGATCCACGGCGTCGTTCCACGCATCGTCACGTGCACGTCCGAACGAGGCGCGGCGTTCGACGTCGACGCGAGCGTGAGCACGAACGCACCGAGCGGCAGCGCAACGCCACCGAGAACCGATCGCATGACTGTTCCTCTCCTCCCGACCCTCGCCGACGTCGCGGCGAGCCCAGCCGCCTGCGCGGCGCGGACGCGCTACTTGCGCTCGGGCCGTGGCGGGGTCAAGTGGAGCGAGCTCGCAAGGCAGAGCTTGTAACCTGTCTGATTTTCAGCGTTTTTCGAACCAGGTCCGAACACGGCCAAAAACTGGCCGTTTGGCCGAAATATGATCGAAGCTGAACCACAGAAAACACTCGACGCGGTCGCGAGAACGCCTTACGTCCCCCGGAGCAGTCGATGTCCTCCTCCGGCCCCAGCCACCCGGAGGGGCGGCAGCAGTGATCTGTGTGTGGCCCTGTCGACCCGGAAACGTGAACCCCGCCAGGCCCGAGAGGGAGCAACGGTAGCGCGGAAGGGTGTGACAGGGCCTTTCCTATTTCCCCGTCCTCCCATCGGTCCTGCCTGAGCTGGCTGGCCGATGCGGCACGGTGCTCCATATGGTCGGGGTCACCGTCCGGTGGCGGAACTACCTGAAATCGCGAGCAAAGCTCCGTTCGGAGCGGGCTCGGACGTCGTGGACTGCCCCTTTCCCTGTGGCGCTCGGCGGCGGATTCCGCTACTCAAGTGCGCAGGGCTTCGATGAGCGTCTGCTCCTCCTGCCCGCAAGTTTGTCGGTTCAGCCAGAACGGCTGGACTTCGAGTTGTTCCTGACGGTCGCGCTCGGAGCAGAGCGTCCGAGCAAGGCCGGCGCCCGAAGGCGCAACGCGCGTTCACCTCGCCAAGCGAGGTGGTGGTCATGAGGACCGAGTCATTCCGCCCGACAAGAGACGCGTGCCCGACGTTCGGGAGGCCATCGCCTCTTGGACTCGCGCGCCCCGGCTCTTGCATCTCTCCGGTGGAGAGCTTTGCAACGGCCGCTTCGTTCTCACGGGCAGGCCTAGACTTGGATGGGAGTCGCCCCGTGGGTGACTCCGCGGGGTGGTTGGGGCCGCGGCCCCAAGGCTTCCGTTCTTCGACCCCGGGAGGGATCCTCCCCCAGGCTGTTGCGGATTCGGGCGGGAAAGCGTTGCCCGTCCATGGCCAAGAACATTCTCGTCATCTCGTGTGATTTTCGGGAGACCCGCGCTGCGCTCATCGAGAACGGCATCATCGCGGAGCTCCACATCGAGCGAAAAGGCCGACAGTCCGGCACCGTCGGTAACGTCTACCTCGGCAAGGTCACGCGAGTCCTGCCAGGCCTTCAAGCTGCCTTCGTCGACATCGGGCAGGAACGCGCCGCCTTCCTCCACGTCGAAGACCTGATCCGACCGGACGACTTCGACGAGTACCTCGCCGGAGGACGAAAGCTCGCGCGCGACGACGACGCGATCGACGAGAGCGAGGTCGACGAGGCCGACGAGGAAGAAGAGGACGAGGCCGACGAGGAAGAAGAGGACGAGGCCGACGAGGACGCCGACGCGGAAAGCAAAGACGAGGTGCACGCCGCGGGAGAGGTCTCCGACCGCGACGTGAGCGAGCGCGCCGCGAGCAGCGCGCCGGAGAGCGCCGCCGCCGTGAGCGCGCCGGAGTCGGTCGACGAGCTCGAGAAGACGGTCGCCTATCCGGACTGGCCGGAGCCGCCGAAGGCACGCGACGCCAAGCGTCCCCAGAACGGGAAGACGACCGCTCGCCGCGCGCTCGGCCTCGACGAGGCGCGCGAATCGAGCCCACCGTCGAGCGGCCTTCCCGAGAGCGAGCCGCCGTCGACGCAGACCGCACCGCCGGACACGTCCGCGTCGGCGCAGGCCGTCATCGCGCATTCGTCGTCCTCGACGGTCGCGGTCGCCGCCCCATCGCAGACGGCGTCCGCGACGGCGAGCACGACGAGCTTCGACGAGTCGTCCACCGAGGTGGCCCACGAGATCAGCGCGCCGTCGGAGCACTCGTTCCACTCCGCGCCGACGCTCGACGAGCTGCCCGACGACGGCTCCGACTCGGAGGCGCCGCCCGCCGCCGCCGCGGACGAGGACGACACCGACGACGATCTCATCGGCAACGGCGATCTCCCTGGCTTCACGATCTCCGAGCCCGGCGAGCCCGTTCCGCGCGCGCCGGCACCTCGCACCGCCGAGCGCGAGCGCGGGGAGCGTGGAGGGCGGCGTCGCCGTCGACGCCGCGGCGGCCGACGAGGCGGCGGACGTGCGGAGGCGGACGCGCGCTCCCGCATGCGCGGGCGCGACGGCCGCGGAGGTCGGAGCGGCAGGTCCCCCGGCTTGCCTGGTCGCCTCTCGAAGTCGACCCCGATCCGCGAGGTCGTGAAGGAGGGGCAGGAGATCATCGTCCAGGTGACGAAGGATCCCATCGGCACGAAGGGCGCGCGCTGCTCGAGCCACATCTCGCTGCCCGGCCGTTACGTCGTGTACCTGCCGACGGTCGATCACATCGGCATCTCGAAGCGCATCGGCAACGAGAAGGAGCGCGCGCGCCTGCGCGAGGCCATCGAGGCGATGAAGCCGCCCTCCGGCGGGCTCATCGTGAGGACCGTCGCCGAAGGTCTGACGAAGAAGGCCCTCAAGCAGGACGTCGGCTACCTCGTCCGTCTCTGGGGCGAGATCGCGAAGAAGCGCGAGACCGCGAAGGCGCCGGCCCTCCTGTCGAGCGAGCTCGACCTCGTCCTCAAGGTCGCGCGCGACCTCTTCACCGACGAGGTCGACGAGGTCGTGATCGACGACAAGGTCCAGTACGAGCGCCTCTGCCGCTTCGTCGAGATGTTCGCGCCCGAGCGCGTCAAGGACGTGAAGCTCTACGATGCGGAGGAGCCGATCTTCGACGCGTACGGCATCGAGGACGAGATCGCTCGCGCGCTCGCGCGCAAGGTCCCGCTGCCGAGCGGCGGCTACCTGATCATCGATCAGGCCGAAGCCCTCACCGCGATCGACGTCAACACCGGTCGATACGTCGGCAAGGGCAGCAAGGACATGGAGGAGACGATCCTCAAGACGAACCTCGAGGCCGTCCACGAGATCGCCTACCAGCTCCGGTTCCGCAACATCGGCGGGCTCATCATCCTCGACCTGATCGACATGGAGCAGCCCAAGAACCGCGAGAAGGTGCGCCGCACCCTCGAGGAGCTGCTCCAGAAGGACAAGGCCAAGACGACCCTCAACCGCATCTCCGATCTCGGCCTCATCGAGATGACGCGCAAGCGCACGCGCGAGAGCCTCGGGCGCCTGCTCCACGAGCCGTGCTTCTATTGCGACGGCACGGGCCAGCTCCAGTCGAAGGAGACGATCGCCTACGAGATCCTGCGCGAGATCCGCCGCAAGCGCTCGACGCTCCCGGGCTACTCCGTGATCGTCAACGCCCACCCCGCCGTCGCCGACGTCCTCAACGGCTCGGAGAAGGAAGCGGTGCAGGAGGCGGAGAACCGCTTCATGCGGAAGATCTACGTCGTGCCGCGCAAGGAGTATCACCTCGAGCAGTTCGATCTGCAGGGGAAGTGACGGAGCAAGGCGCAAGGCTCCGGGCTCCAGGCTCCGGGAGAAGGCGGGGCTTTCGTACCGCTACCGCGCCCCGCCGGCGATCGGACGAATCGCGACGGTGAGGCGCGCGTCGCAGCAGCGGCGAAGGTGCACGGAGTCGTTGCGACATCCCCGCGATCGGGCGGCGCCGAGGGCGGGTCGAGCCTCGCTGTCTCGCAAGAGAAACCCGGAGCCTGGAGCCTGGAGCCTGGAGCCTCTATCCTCCGCTCGATGACCGAACACCACGGCCGCGTCGAAGAGCGCATCACGATCAACAAGGAGTTCGAGTCGTTCGACGCCTTCATCCAGGAGTACGTCACGAACATCTCGCGATCCGGCGTCTTCATCCGCGCCCAGCAGCCGCTCCCGGTGGGGACGAGGGTCAACCTCCACTTCACCGTGATCATGGACGACATCGAGACGATCGAAGGCGTCGGCGAGGTCGTCCGCGTCGAGAAGGACGGGATGGGCGTGGTCTTCCGCGAGCTCAGCGCTTACTCGAAGGACCTGATCGACAAGCTCCTCACACAGCGCCGCTGACGGCACCCGGCGGCGCCGGCCCAGCGCCGGGCCAGCGCCGGGGAGGAATGCGCACCGACGCCGCCCGAGTCGTGAAACCGGCTGAATATCCAAGGCCTTTCGCCGGGCCGTAGCGTTTTGATATGCTCGCCCCCACCTGTGAGGGCCCCGATGCGAACTCCGTCTTGCTTGAAGCCGGTGATGATGGCCGGACTCAGTGCCCTTCTTGCGATTGCGTGCGGCAGCAGCATTCCGCCGCCCTCGGACCGACTCGCGAGCGCGGAGGCCGCGGCGCGCAGCGCACGTGAGCTCGGCGCATCGCGCGAGCCGAAGGCACAGCTCCACCTGAAGCTTGCCGACGAGCAGATCGAGCAAGCGAAGAAGCTGATGGCCGACGGCGACAACAAACGCGCCGACCTCATCCTGCAGCGCGCGAACGCCGACGCCGAGCTCGCCGTCATGCTCGCCAAGGAGTTCAACGCGCGGGCGGAGGCCGAGAAGGCGCAGGAGAGGGTCAAGCAACTCAAGTCGGGAAAGTGAGCCGTCCATGAGCGTCCGTCATTCGTTCCTCTTCCCCTTCGCGGCCACGTCACTGCTCGTCGCACCGCTCGTCGCGGGCTGCGGAAGCACACTTCCTCCGAAGGAGCTGGTCGACGCCCGCGCCGCGTACCAGGCGGCATCGCGAGGCCCCGCCGCGCAGCAGGCGCCCGCCGAGCTCCACGTGGCCAAGCAGGCGCTCGACCAGGCGGAGCGCTCCTTCAACGACGACGGCGACAGCCCGCAGACGAAGGACTACGCCTACATCGCGATCCGCAAGGCGCAGCTCGCGGAGGCGTCCGCTCGAGCCCTCATCGCGCAGAAGGACAAGGAAGCCGCCGAGCGCGAGGCGCAGAACCTGACGCTCGATCAGCTCCGAACGGCGCAGAAGGAGCTCTCGTCGACGAAGCAGAGCCTCGAGAAGACGCAGGACCAGCTCGCCGCCGAGAAGGCCGCGCGCGAGGCGGCCGAGAAGAAGGCCGCCCAGGCGCTCGCCGACCTCCAGAAGATCGCCGCGGTCAAGCAGGAGTCGCGCGGCATGGTCATCACGCTCTCCGGCTCCGTCCTGTTCGCGTCGAACGAGGCGACCCTGCTTCCGGCCGCGATCATCAAGCTCAACGAGGTCGCCGACGCCCTCATCAAGGGCAACCCCGACGCGAACATCACGGTCGAGGGCCACACCGACTCGCAGGGCACGCGCCAGTACAACATGGAGCTCTCCAAGCGGCGCGCGGACGCCGTCCGCGATCAGCTCATCTCGCGCGGCGTCGCCGCCGATCGCATCAAGGCCGTCGGCGTCGGTCCCGATCGTCCCGTCGCGGACAACAAGACGCCCGAGGGCCGCGCGAACAACCGGCGCGTCGAGATCATCGTCGAGCCGCCGAAGAGCTGAGAGGAGAGGCTCCAGGCTCCGGTCGGGAGGGCGTCGGTTCGGCCGGCGCCCTCTCCCGTTTTGTCACGGCACGTCGAGCGTCAGTGGCGCGACGGCGGGACGTCGGTGGGGCTCGGAGGCGCGGACGGATCGGAAGGCCGGCGCGTGCTCTGCGAGCTCGTGTTCTGGGAAGGAGGCCGAGGCGGCTTGGACCTCGACGCCGCCGTCTCGGCCGGTCGCGGCCGCTTGGTGGGGGGACGCGGCGGCGTGTCCGTCACGGCCGGCGCCACGGCGGTGACGGGGATCGGAGCCGTGGCCGGCGGCGTCACGACGGACGTCGAGAGCAGCGTCGCGGGCGGCGCCGCGGTCGCCGGCAGCGGCAGAGGAGCGCTGGGCTGGGGCGGAGCCTGGGGCTCGGCGACGGCCTCCGTCGGAACGGACCGGAAAGATGCCCACGCGAGCGTTCCGGCGAGGAGCGCCAGGAGCGCGAGCGCGCCGAGGATGGCCTGCCGGTGCGATGCCCCGACGGGCTTGCGTCCGGGTGCCACGTGGCCCGGCATCGGCGCAGGATGCGCCGGCCACATCGCGTCGCTCGACGGCGGCAGGCCCGGGATGCCGCCGGGATCGACCGCCGCGGTGCGCGGCGTGAGCGGGCTCGAGACCGTCACCTCGAGCGCACGCGTCGGCGGCGGCGCCGTGCTCAACGGCAGCGTCGCCGGGCCGAGCGGTGGCGTCGCCGCGGCGGCCACCGGCACGGAAAACGCCGGCGACGCCGCCGTCGTGGGCGACGACGACGCGGGATGGGACCGCGAAAGCGACGGCCCGGAAGGAGCCCGCACACCCAACGTGGCGGCGATGCGCTCGGCGCTCGAGCGGGCCGCCCGCGAACCGAAAGGCGCGAGCGCGTCGGCCAGCTCGGCGAGGTTCGCAGGTCGCTGGGCGGGGTCGTGCGCGAGGCAGCGATCGACGATGGCGATGAACTCGGGCGGCGCGTCCGGAACGACGGTTCCGAGCGACGGCGGTGGGCCGTCCGCCATCGCCGCGAGGACGTTCATGAACGACTCGCCCTTGTACGGGCTCTGTCCCGAAGTCAGCCGATACAGGATCGCGCCGATCGAGTAGACGTCCGAGCGCACGTCGACGTCGCGCGAGCTGGTCATCTGCTCCGGCGACATGTAGCCCGGCGATCCGAGGGCCATGCCCTCGTTCGTCAGCCCGGTGCCGTCCCGCTCGTCGAGGCTCTTCGAGATGCCGAAGTCGAGGACCTTGACGGTCTCCGTGCCGCCGGGTCCGCGCGCGAGGAAGAGGTTCGCGGGCTTCAGATCGCGGTGCACCATGCCCAGCGCGTGCGCCTCCGCGATCGCCTCGCATGCCTCGAGGACCCAGTCGACGGCTTGCTCCACGGCGACGCGATTGCCCTTGCCCACGCGCCTCGCCAGGTCCTCGCCATCGAGGAGCTCCATGACGATGTAAGGCGTGTCGTCGTCGAGGACGCCGATGTCGAAGACGCGCGCGACGTGCGCGCTCTTGAGGCGCACGATGAGACGCGCCTCGCGCCGGAACCGCGCCACCGCCTCCGGGCTCGCGTCGCGGAGCATCTTGATGGCGACGCGCTGGTCGAGCTCGATGTGGGTGGCCGCCAGGACGACGCCCATGCCGCCGACGCCGATCACGTCGTCGATCCGGTACTTTTCCGCCACGATCTGGCCTGCGGAAAGGTCGAGCAAAGTCGGTCTCCTCGGGCCGGGCGCCGGGCCCCTCGTGTCATTGTCCCACAACCGTCGCTCGCATGCGGTATCGTCGAAGGGGGCCGTGGTCGTACCGCGGATCATCGCCGACAGGTTCGAGCTGGTCGACCGCATCGGGCGGGGCGCGATGGGAGAGGTGTGGGCGGCGATCGATCGCAAGACGAATCGCGACGTCGCCGTCAAAGTCGCGCAGCCATGGTCCTTGAGCGAGCCCGAGCTGCTCGCGCGCTTCGAACGCGAGGGCAAGCTGCTCCGGCGCATCCGCAGCCCTTACGTCTGCTCGCTGATCGACGCGGGAAGGACCGAGAACGACGTCCCGTACATCGTCCTCGAGCGCCTCGTCGGCGAGACGCTCGACGAGCTGTTGAAGCGCGAAAAGTACCTCTCGCTCGAAGAGGTCGGGAAGATCGCCGACGAAGTCCTCCAGGCGCTCGTCGTCGCGCACGCCGCCGGGATCGTCCACCGGGACCTCAGCCCGTCGAACGTGTTCCTCCACCGGCAACCGTCACCCGACGACCCGCGACGAGAGGAAGTCATCACCAAGGTGCTCGACTTCGGCATCGCGAAGGCGGAGGACACGGCGAGCTCGCGCACGGGGAACTGCGCCACGATGGGCTCGCTCCCGTTCGCGGCGCCCGAGCAGCTCGGCGACAGTGCCCGCGCCGGTCCCCGCGCGGACCTCTACGCCGTCGGGACGATCGTCTTCTACGCGCTCGCAGGCCGACTCCCCTTCGGCAGCGCCCGCGGCACGTCGCTCATCGTCCTCAAGCGCGAGCACGATCCGCCGACGATCGACGAGGTGACCGGCGAGCGGTGGCCCGCCGCGCTCCGCACCTTCCTCGTGAAGACGATGGCGCGCTTGCCGTCGAAGCGATACCCGTCCGCCGAGGTGGCGCTCGCGTCGCTGCGCGAAGCGCTCCGCGGTCGAGGCCCCGCGTTGCAACCGCCCGAGCCTCCGCCCGACGCGACCTCGACGCTCACCGTCGGACCGCCTCGCGGACATCGCCACTGACGAGCCGTCCGGCCTTCATCCCATTCGCGCCGGGCCGAGCAGACGACGAGACCTTCAGGGCACCGCCGTCCTCGAATGGTGTAGAACGGTCGTTGATGGCGACGACGGTCTTCTCGACGCAGATGCTCGAGTTCAAAGGTGGACGCCTCATCCACGACGTCGACGGAGGGCGCGAGATCACGATCGGTCCCGAGCCGATCGTCATCGGTCGCGATCCCTCGTGCGGCTTCGTCGTCGCCGAGTCCGGCGTGAGCTCGATGCACGCGGAGGTGACCGCGACGCCCCACGGCGTCCGCCTTCGTGATCTCGGGAGCAAGAACGGCACGTGGGTCGGCGAGCTCCGCGTGTCGGAGGCGTACCTGACGGCGTCGACGTCGTTCTGGGTGGCCCGGACGCAGCTTCGCTTCGAGGCGTCGAAGCCCCAACGCGTCGAGCTCCCGGAGATCGATCGCTTCGGACCGCTCTACGGCGCGAGCGCTCCGATGCGCGACCTGTTCCGCCGTCTCCAGAAGGGCGCGCCGACCGATCTCACCGTCCTCGTCCAAGGAGAGACCGGCACCGGCAAGGAGCTCGTCGCTCAGGCGATCCACGCGGCGAGCAAACGGAAGAACGGCCCGTTCGTCGTCGTCGACTGCGGCTCGATCGCGCCGACGCTCGCCGAGGCCACGCTGTTCGGTCACGAGAAGGGCGCGTTCACCGGCGCGACGACGGCGCGCGAGTCGCCCTTCGTCGAAGCGAACGGCGGCACCATCTTCCTCGACGAGCTCGGCGAGCTACCGCTCGACGTGCAGCCGAAGCTCCTCCGCGCGCTCGCCGAGCGCCGCGTCAAGCGCGTCGGCAGCAACACGTACCAGGAGTTCGACGCCCGCGTGATCGCGGCGACGCGACGCGATCTCGAGGCCGCCGTGAACGCGGGCACGTTCCGGAGCGACCTCTACTTCCGCCTCGCGCAGGTGCGAGCCTACGTGCCCCCGCTCCGGCAACGCCTCGACGACATCCCCGGCCTCATCCGGACGATCCTCGAGCAGCTCGGCGCGAAGCACGCGTGGCGCCGCGTCACGCGTGCCACGCTCGATCGCCTCCTCCGCTACGACTGGCCCGGAAACGTGCGCGAGCTCCGGAACGCCGTGTCGGTCGCGCTCGCGCTCGCGGAGGAGGGCGAGCCGCTCGACATCGCGGGCGCGTTGGGCCTCAAGGTCGCCAAGCCGAAGGGAAAGATCGTCGACGTCACGGCGGTGCGCAGCTACCACGACGCGAAGCGCGAGGCGCTCCACCAGTTCGAGCGCGCCTACTTCTCGCAGCTCGTCGAGGCGACGAACGGGAACGTCGCCGAGATCTCGCGGCGCACGGGCCTGCAGCGCACGCACGTGCGCAAGTACCTGCGCCTCCACGGCCTGCGCGAGCCGCGCGGCTGAGCCGAAGCGGCGGCCTACTTCCGCGGCGGCCTCCGCCGCTCGCGGAACCACTCGCGGTACGACTCCATCTTCGCCCGCTGCTCGGGAGGCGCGTGGGCTCTGCACGTCGACGCCTCCTCGCTTCCCGGTGGCGCGCCCCAACGAAGCTCGACGCAGTCGTTCGGGTTGTAGGCCATCTCGAACGCGGCGCTGCGCGCGAGGACGTCCGCGAGCGTGAGCGTGAACGGAGAGCCGTCCGAGCGCGTGTACGTGATCGATCGGCTGGCGAGCTCGCGCTCGAGGATCTTCTCGAGGGCCGCCTCGACGTCCTTCGGCGACTTGCCCGGAGGCATCGCATAGCGCTCCGACCTGCGCACGACGCGCGCGGGGAAGTTCCGGACGACGTCGATCGCGATGAGGAGACGCAGGTCGCGCGAGGGGGTCGAGAAGTCCTCCCAAGGACCGAGCGTCTCGAAGATCGCCGGCCCGTCGGGCATCGGCGCAGGCCCTTCGCCCTTCTCGAGCCACTTGCGGCCATTTTCGATCGACCGCACGCGCGTCCGGACCTGCTCGTCGAGCGCGGTGATGGCCTCCATCATCGCGCGCTCGGGATCGAGCGGGCGCGGCGACAGCACGTCGTCCATCGCGTCGTAGAAGCCCTCGACGTCGAGCTTGGCGGCGTCGCGCGAGAGGTCGCCGTAGTGCGGGCTCCGCAGGATGCCCTCGTCGTCGAGGCGCTCGAGGCGACCGTCGCGACGCACGACGGGGCGGAAGCGCTTGAAGCCCGGGCCGCCGAGCTCGGGCTGCGTCGCGTACAGGAAGTTGCCGCGCCAGAAGCGCTTGCGCGCGACGGTGCCGTCGGGCTGCCCGTCGACGGCGAAGAGCACGCCGCCGCGCTCGGCCGTCTGCGGCAGCCGCTTCGCGATCATGAGGATGTGCCCGTACGGATCCGCGTAGACCGTTCCCGGCCGGAGGCTCTCCCACGAGAGCTTCACCGGATAGTAGTCGCTGTTCGGATCCTCGAAGGGCGTGCGTGCCGATCCCGAGTGCGCCTTGTCCGCGAGCGTTCCACGGAGGAAGGCGCCGAAGGTCGCGACCGCGCCGTCCTTCTTCTTCGCCTCGGCGCGCTCGTCGTGATCTTCGTTCGTGATGAGCCCCTGGCACGACGGCGGCGCGCCGCCTCCGCCGCGGTTGCACTCCGCGACGCCGAACGGCAGCTTGAGCTTCCACGCGAAGTACGCGCGCAAGAAGTACGGCAGGTCCGCGCAATCGGGACGGATGACGGGCGCCGCCTTGCTGCTGTCCTCACCGGCGCCGAGGTGATCGTAGAGGACGTTCCGCTTCGGATCGCGCAGCACCTCGTGGAGCGCCGACCAGCTCGGCTGCTCCTCCTCGGGCGCGTCGAACAGCACCTCGATCCATGCGGAATACAGGTTCTCGAGCGGACGGGTCCACGCGGCCCGCGCGGTCCACACGCCGTCCTTCGGCGGCTCGGGCGGCGCAGGACGGAACTTGCGAACGTCGACCTTCTTCGACGTGACGCCCCGCCCCTCCTCGCACGCGCTCTGCACGAACGACGCCTCGAGCGCGCCCGCGCGAGGTGCCTTCACCTCCGCGAGCCAGAAGTACGGCGGGCCTCCCCGTCGCGTCTCGGACGTCGCGGCGACGGCGCCGGACTGCGAGATGCGTAGCTCGCCCGCCAGCGGCCGTTCGGTGACGGCGAGGACGCGGACGGACCCGCCGGCGACGGGCACCGCGGGGGACGTGAACAGCAGCAGGCCGGGCTCGTCCACGCACGTCGGCGGGGGCTCTTCGAACGACACGACCGAGCCCGCATCGTCCGACGCGACGGGGGCCTCCGCGTCCGCCGCCACGACACGGGGCTCCGCGTTCTGAGCCGCAGGGGGAGGAGCCTCGCGCGTACGCGAGCACGCCGCCGACGAGACGACGGCCGCGAGGCAGAACACGATCGACAACCGCGCGCGCACCGTCGCTGAATAACGCACGGGCGTCGTCGCGTCATCTTCCGGGCGGAAGCGCTCTGGCTGAGGTCGCCCACGCCCCGCCGCGCCCGGCCCGGTCTCGGAGGCCCGCGGCCGTCATGGCTGTGATAGAGGTCAGGGTACATGGCTCGGGACCGCCGGCCGTGGGGCCGCTTCGCCGCCTTCGCTGTCGCGCTCCCGTTCTGGGCCGTGGCGAGCGGCGCCGACGTCCTCGCGCAGACGCCGGAGGGGGGCGCCCTCACCGAAGCCGCGGACGCTGCGCCCGCCGAGGCGGTCGTCGATGCGGCGAGCGCCGTGGACCCCGCCCTCGTCGAGGCGGTCACCGCGGCGCGCGCCGAGCTGAGCGCCCTCGTCGACTTCTCCTCGCAGCGCCTCGCGTCGATCCCGAGCACCCAGCTCTTCCGCGTCGACCTCCGGAACGACGACGCGGTCGCGCGACTGCTCGCCGACGTGCGCCGTGATCTGCACGACGCCCGCGTCGCCGCGACGGGGGCGGCCGAGGCCCTGCCGCCGCCGGACGCCGGCGCCGACGACCACGACGCCGGCCCGAGGAAAGCCGACCGAGATGCCTGGCTGCTCGAGGGCGAGATCCGCCCCGAGACCTTGCTCCTGCTCCGGGTACGCGTCCTCGAAGAGCGCGAGCGCGTGCTCGCGCTGCCCAAGGCGAAGCGCATCGAGCTCCTCGTCGCCGAGAAGGACGCGGCACGCGGAGACGCCGTCAAGAAGGAGCGCGAACGCGCCGAGCGCGAGGCGCAGCAGGCCGAGGAGGAGCGGCTCAAGGCGCTGCAGGCCGCTCAGCAGGCACGGAGCGCCCTCGAGCGAAACCTCGCGGAGGCCCGCGCGCGCGTCGAGGCGGTGCGTCGCGAGCAGCTCCGTGCGCAGGCGGACCTCGCGGAGCGACGCCTCGCGCTGAGCCACGACGAGGCGGAGCGCGCCGGCTACCTCGCCGAAGCCGAGCAGAGCGTCCAGAAGGTGACCGCGGGCACGCCGGAGGCGGACAAGACCTACGACGCGATCGTCGAGGACCTCACGAACATCCTCGCCGACGAGGACGCGCTCCTCGCGGAGATCGAGCACGGCCCACGCGCCCCTCGACCCGACCCGCCGATCGTGCTCCCCGACGTGGCGGGCACGGACCTCGCCGCCGAGCGCGATCGCTTGCGTGACCTCGTCGCGAACGTCGAGGCGGAGGCGACGCGGCTCGACACCGAGAGGCGCGCGCTCGTGTGGTCGGCGCTGCGGACGCTGCGGACGGTCGAGCGGCGGATGAACGAGCTCCGGATCGGCATGCTCGAGCAGATCACGCCGGAGAAACGCGAGCGCGTGCTCGGCTTCGGCGAGGAGGGCCTCGCGCAAGGCCTACGCGAGATCGATCGCCTCCGCTTCGAGCTGCGCTGGCTGCGCGCGAGCGGCAAGGAGATCGTGCGCGAGACGCTCGCCGATCTCCGGCGCCCGACCGCGATCGCGCGCATGTCGTTCCAGGCGCTCGGCCTCCTCGCGATCGCCTGGGCGACGATCGTGGCGCGCCGGCGCCACCGCCTCTGGCTCGTGGGCCTGCGCAACCTCGCGGCGCGATCGACGAGGCGCCCGTCGGTCCTCCGGCTGCTCCAGCGTGGCACCGCCGCGGTCGAGGCCGTCGGCAAGGAGAGCGTGACGCTCGGAGCGATCGTCTTCGCGGGCGCGATCCCGGAGCTCGGTCTGCGCTCCGGGTCGTGGGCGGTCGCCTACGCCCTCGTGCTCTGGTACGCGATCTATCGGCTCGCGCTCACCACGACGCACCGGGTGCTGTCGTGGCTCAGCACGCGCGGCGACGTCGTCGCGAAGACCGGGACGAGCGACAAGATCCTGAGCTCCGTCCGGCTCGTCGGCCGCGCGGCGTTCTTCTTCGCCGTCCTGCTCGCGAGCTCGGCGGCGGTGGTCGGGAAGGGCTACCTCTACGTTCTCGTCGTCCGCGTCGCGTGGCTCCTCGGCTTCGTCATCGGCGCGGTGCTCGTCCGCCGATGGCGCGACGACATCGCCGACGCGTACCTGCGCGTACGACCGTCGGGCGCGCTGAGCCGCCTCGTCTCGCAGACACGGAACCGGTGGGCGGGCTTCTTCATCGTCATCGCGGCGTTCGGCTTCGTCGTGGCCGCGGGCGTGGTACGCGCCCTCCGCCGGTTCGTCCTCGGGTTCGAGCAGTCGCGCAAGGCGCTCGCGTACCTCTTCCGCCGCCGCCTCGAGAAGCAGGTCGAGCACGCGCCGCTCGAACGGCCGGTGCTCGACGACGACATGCTCTCGTTCTTCACGGAGGCTCCGGTGAAAGACGACGAGCTCGTCATCGATCGCTACCCGGGCCTGTCCGATCTCGCCGGCCGTATCGCGCGCTGGCGGAACGGCGAGCGCATCCCTCCGATGCTCATCGTCGGACGGACCGGCCACGGCAAGACGTCGTGGCTGCTCGCGGCGCGCGCGCGGCTCGGTGACACGCCGATCCGGACGATCGAGCTCAGCGAACGAGCGACCCGCGCGTCCGACGTCGTCACGCTCCTGCGCCGCGAGCTCGATGCACCGAGCTCGGTCGACGATCCCGACACCCTCGTCCGGTACCTGCACGGCATGCCGAGGCAGGTGATCATGATCGACGACGCCCAGATGCTCTTCCTCCGCGGCGTCGGACGCCTCGAGGGATGGCGGACGTTCACGCGCATCGTGAAGGAGACGACCGGCAACGTCGCTTGGCTCGTCGCCTTCGCGCACTACCCGTGGGAGTTCGTCAACTGGGCGACGAAGGGCGATCACGTCTTCGGACCGGTCGTGCACCTCACGCCGTGGTCGGAGCTCGAGATCGCCGAGCTCCTGAGCCGGCGCACGGAGGCGAGCAAGCTCGCGATTGCGTACGACGACCTGCTCGTCGAGGGCGTCGGCGGAGACGTGTCGGCGGAGATCCTCACGACCGCGCGCGACTACAACCGGCTCGTCTGGGACTACGCGGAGGGCTCCCCCCGCGTGGCGCTCCACGTCTGGGGACGCTCGCTGGTCCCGGACGGCCCCGGCCGCGCCAGGGTGCGCCTCTTCTCCAACCCGGACGCGAGCGTGCTCGAGGACCTGAGCGAGTCCGCGAAGATGGTCCTCGCCGCCATCGTGTGGCACGAGCGCCTGTCCGTCGAAGAGGCGATCGCCGTCTCGCTCTTCCCGCGCTTGTCGTGCGAGGCCGCCTTCGAACGCCTCCTCGAGCACGGCACGGTGGCGATGAACGGCAAGTACGTCGTCGTGACGACGGAGTGGTGGCCGGTCGTCGTGCGCTACCTACGACGCAAGCACCTGATCGAGACCTGAGGAGGTGACGGATGCTGGACGACAAAGCGCAGTCGGCGAACCTCTTCGAGGTCGTCCGTGTCGGAGGGCTCGCCACCGCGGTCCTCGTGCTCGCGGCGACGTGGGTCCTCGTTCGCTTCCTGACGTCCGCGCTCCAGAGCCTCGGCAAGCGCTGGCTCGACAAGCGCCTCCTCATCAACCAAATCGCGACGCTCGCCCGCTTCGTCGTCTGGCTCCTCGGCCTCGGCCTCGCGCTGGCGCTCTCCGTGAACCTCACGCGGGAGGTCCTCCTCGCGATCGGCGGTACCGCCGCCGTCACCGTCGGCTTCGCCTTGAAGGACCTCGCGGCGTCGATCCTCGCGGGCGTCATCATCATCATCGACCGTCCCTTCCAGGTCGGTGACCGCGTGAACTTCGGCGGCGTCTACGGCGAGATCGCTTCCATCGGCCTCCGCTCGGTCCGGCTCGTGACGCTGGAGGGCGTCGTCGTGACGATCCCGAACAACAAGTTTCTGACCGACATGGTCAGCTCGGGCACGTGGGGCGCGCTCGACATGCTCGTCCAGGTCGACTTCTACGTCGGCGTCGACCAGGACATCGGCCTCGCGGAGCGGCTCGTGGAGGAGGCGATCACGAGCTGCCGCTACGCGTACACGAAGAAGCCCTGGGAGGTGTGGGTCAGCCAGGTCTTCCACGAGAACACGGTCGCCATACGCCTCCGAGCGCGCGCCCACGTCCTCGACGTCCACTACGAGAAGGAGTTCGAGTCGGACCTGACGAGGCGCGTGATGGCGGCCTTCCGCGAGCACGGGATCCTGCCGCCCGCGGTGCTCCACCGCCAGGTCGAAGCGCCCGCACCGGCCCCCCACCCGGCGCCGCGCACGACCTCGCTGCCGAGCTAGCGTGCCGTCATGCGGCTCGGGCGAGGTCCATGGAATGACCCGCGATGACTTTCCATCGCGGGGAAGCTTGGCGGAGAGCAAGGGATTCGAACCCTTGGTACCCTTGCGGGTACACCTGATTTCGAATCAGGCACCTTCGGCCACTCGGTCAGCTCTCCACCTCGCACGCTCATCCATCGGGCGTCCGTTGTCAAGCGGGACCGCCGTCGAACGCGCAGCTTCGTGCGGCCCGGGGCCGAGGCTTCGTGCGGCCCGGGGTCCGAGAGACGCGCAGCTGCAGGCCGAGAGGCGCAGCGTCCTCCCTGGAGCCCGGAGCCTGGAGCCCTTCCCCGCCCGTCACATCAAGGGCCCACCGGCCGGAGGCGTCAGGACGGTGCCAGGGCGCCCGAGCCGGGTGCCCTCTTCACCGTCCATGATGACGCGCTCGCCGTGGAGGTCCTCGATGTCGATGACGAGCTCGACGGCGACCTTCGCCGGCGCCCGCGTCCGGAGGCCGACGTCGAAGCCGGTGACGGCCGCGACCTTGTCCTTCGAGGCGGGCATCCAGGGGGCGAGGACGGGATCCGGCTCGCTCGAGCGGTTCTGGGCCTCGAACGTGCGGTTGTAGAGCGCGGCGCCGCGGAAGGGGCTGTTCTCGTCGGGAGGTCGGGCGGCGAGCGCCATCGCGACCGTCAGATCGGTCGCGAGCTCCACCATGTCGTCCGGCGTGATGATGCCCTCGACGCGGCTCTTGCCCGGCACGATGAACGTGCGCTGGATGCCGGAGAAGTTCGGCAACATCTCGTTCATCCGGCCTTCGCTGAAGCCGGGGACGTAGCGCACGAACTCGTTCCACGGGTCGATGAGGAGCTCGACCACGCTCTGCTCGTCGCCCAGGTTCGACAGCGTGAAGCGGATCGTGACACGCGAATCCGTCGCGACGTGGAAGGGCGGACGGGGATAAGGGTCGAGGTTGCCTCGCGGACGCTCGTCACCTCTGGGACTGCGGTACGGCAGACGAACCTCTCGGCTGACCTGATAGATCTGCTCCTGGCCGTCGTCGTAGGCAGGCGCAGTGTCCTCGAGCATGCCGAGCACGACGGGCGGCAGGACCTCCTTTTGGTCGTTGCTCGCGCATGCGCTGGCGACGATCGCCGACGTGACGACCACGAGCGTCGCGACCGCACGCCTCGCCGATCTCCGGACTATCCCGGCTCGCATGTTCGCTCCACCCTCCACCACGACCACATCATAGCCGACGCTTCCGCTCGGTCCTCAGTCCTCAGCGATTTCCATCCGTCGCACGCACGACCGTTCGTGACTCGGGAGGCACACATCGCGGGGGTCACGCGCGGAGCGTGTCCGTACCGTGGGGACACGCGCTGAGCGTGACCGTGCGCGCGTCTCCTCGCGGCGCACGCGGGTTGCACGAGGGGGCCAAGGCAACCCGTCCCAGGAGGTGAACCATGAACACGTACGAGGACATTTCCCAGCGCGGCGGTGGCACGAGCGAGGCGATGGCCGAGCGCGAGGGGCCCATCGCACGGAAGATCGAGAAGCAGACCGCCAAGATCCCGTCGGACGTCTTCTTGTGGGCCGCGGGGATCTCGGTGCTCACGTCGCTCGCGCTCGAGGTCATCGGGATGGCGCGAGAGCACCGCACGGTCGGCCAGAAGATCTTCGGACGCCGGGGCGGAGCCGAGACCTCCGCGCCGCTCGCGACCTTCGTCGGGTTGTGGGTCCCCTCGCTCCTTCTGCTCGGGCTCTACAACAAGATCGTGAAGGTCGCGGGATCCGACCGCGTGTCTCCCTGACGACCTGGCGACCGCGATCCATCGGGCGCGCCCGTTCCGAGGTCGGCCGAGGCGCGCCCGTTCGTTCCCACGAGAAGGGGCGTAGCGCCCGAGGTCGAGCTCACGCGCGCGACCGGATCGCGCGCGGCACCGTCGGAGCATGCGCGAGCTCGAGCGCTCGAGCATCGACCACCGACGTGGTCTGTCACGCGACCGCGACGGGTGTGGCGAGCTCGCCTTCGACGCTCGAAGGCTCATCCGCGGCGCGCCGAGCAGAGGCCGAAACGGAGCTTGGCCCGGTAGCTGAAAGGTGACGGGCGAGCACCTCTTGCGCGTTCCGCTCGAGGTGACGGCTGGGCTGCCCTGCGCAGTCCTCGGGAGGAACCATGAAGCGTTCGCGCATCATCGTCGCGCTCGGCTTGTCGCTCTCGGCGATGGTCCCGCTCGTGGGCGCCTGCGGCGGGGACGACCAGGATCGTGCGCCCGCCGCGAAAGGTCGACCTCGTCGCGGCTCCGAGAACGGCTCGCCTGGGAATCAGGGCGGCAACGAGGAACAACCGAAGGAGATCACGACCCAGGGTCAGGCGCTCGCCGTCGTGCTCGGCAACCACGAGACGATGATCTCGGAGGCCGAAGCGGCGATCCCGCGCGTGACCCAGGACTCCGTGAAGGTCTTCGCCCAGGCGATCCTCGAAGAGCACGCGAAGGCGAAAGGACGCCTCGAGGAGCTGATGGCGGAGAAGGGGCTCGCCGCAGAGAAGACCTCGGTCGTCGAGCGCCTGAAGTTCAACAGCATGGCCTCAGTCGGGCACATCAAGAACATCGGGCGCGACATGATCGACAGCGCGTACATGACGCGCGCGATCAACGCGAGCAAGAACTTCATCGAGGTCATCGACGCCGAGATCGTGCACGTCCTCACCGACGAGGACGTGAAGGCGGAGGTCGCCCAAGTGCGCGCCCTGCTCGAAACGGAAGTCGCCGAAGGCGACCGCATCCACGGCACGCTCCCGGTCAACTCCCCGCTGCTCCCGCCAGGATTCGAAGACGCGGGCCTTCTCCCTCCGGAAGAACCCGACCCGGGCGTCGATCCGGGCATCGATCCCGATTTGGCGCCTCCGCCCGACCCGATGGACCCGCCCGACCCGATGGACCCGCCCGACCCGATGGACCCTCCAGACGTTCCAGACGACTCCGGGCTCTGAAGCGAACACGAGCCAAGGGAGTCCTCAGTCCTCAGTCCTCAGTCAAAGAAGGCCACGCCCAAGTTCACTCGGAAGCAAGCCACGCCGAAGCAGGACGCGACGGAGACCACAAGGCGCGCCAGACACCCTTTCTCTGGAGCCCGGAGCCTGGAGCCTCTTTTCCGCTGAGGACCGAGGACTGACCGCAGGTCAGGCCCTCGCCTCGTCGTCGCTGCCGCCCTCGTCGTCCTCGAGGGCCGCACCGTGACACTTCTTGAACTTCTCCCCGCTGCCGCACGGGCAGAGGTCGTTGCGTCCGATCTTCGGGCCCTCACGGCGTTGCGGCTGCACGCGGACCTGCGGGCGCGGGGGCGGCTGGCTCCGGCCCGACGAGCCGTCGCCGTCGCCGTCCGCGACCTCGGCGCCGTGACGGAGCTGCATCTGCCGCGCGGCGCGCTGATGGCGCTCGTAGTCCTCCCGCTCCATCCGCTCGATGTCGGTCTCCTTCTGGAGCCGCACCCTCATGAGCTTCGTGATGACGTTGGAGGTCGTGGTCGCCATCATGTTCACGAAGATGTCGTAGCCCTCCTTCTTGTACTCCTGCTTCGGGTCCCGCTGGCCGTAGCCGCGGAGACCGATGCCGTCACGGAGGTGCTCCATGTTCGTGAGGTGCTCGACCCACTGCTTGTCGATCTCCTCGAGATAGAAGTGACGGAACACGCGGAGGAGCAGCTCCGTCCCCATCTCCTGCTCACGCTCCTCGAGCGCGGCGAGCGCCTGCTTGTAGAGCTCGTGCGCGAGATCCGACAGGTCGTGGATGTTCTCGTAGTCCTTCGGCTTGACGCCGAAGTGCTCGATGAACGCGCTCCGGATGCCCTTCCAGTCCCAGTCCTCCGGCGGCTTGTTCGTCGGGCAGCTCTCCTCGACGACGGCGCCGATGATGCCGTCGATGAGATCGAGCAGGCGCTCGCGCTGCTGCGTGAGGCTCGAAGGGATCTCCTTCATCAGGCGCTCGTAGACGCCCTTCGGATCCTTCGCCTCCCTCTCCTTGTAGTCGAAGCGGTAGCCCCAGAACTGGTAGATCTCCGTCCGGAGCTGCTCCATGTCGTAGATCTCTTCGATCTCGTCGATGGTCTTCGGCCGCTTCACCTCCTCGCCAGGAGCAGGCATCGGCGTCCCGAAGTGGAGCAAGAGATCGGTGACCGCGGGCTTCACCGCCTCGACGAGACGGGGGAGCGTCTCGATCTTGCGGATCTTGCCCGTCGCCTTGCCGTCCTCGTCGAGGATCTCCGGCGTGTAGATGCCGAGCAGCAGCTGCTGACGGATCTTGTAGACCGTCTTGCGCTGCTCGTTCATGACGTCGTCGTACTCGAGCAGGTTCTTGCGGATGTCGAAGTTGCGGCCCTCGACCTTCCGCTGCGCGTCCTGGATGCTCTTCGTCACCCAGGGGTGCTCGATCGGCTCGTCGTCCGGCATGCCCATCTTCTCCATGAGCGCCTTGACGCGGTCGCCGGCGAAGATGCGCATGAGGTCGTCCTCGAGGGACAGGAAGAAGCGGCTCGAGCCCGGATCGCCCTGGCGGCCCGCACGGCCGCGGAGCTGGTTGTCGATGCGGCGCGACTCGTGGCGCTCCGTGCCGACGATGTGAAGGCCGCCCGCCGCGCGGACCTCCTCGCCTTCCTTCTTGCAGATCTCCTCGTACTTCTTGACGAGCTTTTCGAACTCCTCCGGCTCGGCGTCGGGATCGCGCCCCTGCTCCTTGAAGTCGAGCTTCGCGAGCATCTCCGGGTTGCCGCCGAGGATGATGTCGGTGCCGCGGCCGGCCATGTTCGTCGACACCGTGATGGCGCCTTTCCGGCCCGCCTGCGCGACGATGTACGCCTCCTTCTCGTGGTGCTTCGCGTTCAGGACGGCGTGCGGGATGCCCTTCTTCTTGAGGATCTTCGAGATGGCGTTCGACTTCTCGACGGACGTCGTGCCGACGAGCACCGGGCGCCCCTTCTCGTGGGCCTCGAGGATCTCGTTCGTGACCGCCGCGAACTTCTCGCGCTCCGTCTTGTAGACGACGTCCTGGTGATCGATGCGGCGGACCGGCTTGTTCGTCGGGATCGCGACGACGGTGAGCTTATACGTCTTGTGGAACTCCTCGGCCTCGGTGTCCGCCGTTCCGGTCATCCCCGCCAGCTTCTTGTAGAGGCGGAAGAGGTTCTGGAACGTGATCGTCGCCATCGTCCGGGTCTCTTCCTGGATGGGGACGTGCTCCTTGGCCTCGATGGCCTGATGGAGCCCGTCCGACCAGCGACGGCCCGGTAGGACGCGACCGGTGAACTCGTCGATGATGAGGACCTTGCCGTCGTCCGTGACGAGGTAGTTGACGTCGCGCTTGTAGAGCGTGTGCGCGCGAAGGCACTGGTTGAGGATGTGCAGCGACTCGAGGTTGACGGGGTCGTAGAGGTTCGAGATCCCCATCAGCTTCTGCGCCGCCTCGATGCCGTCGTCGGTGAGCGACACCGAGTGCGCCTTCTCGTCGACGACGTAGTGCTCGTCCTTGCGCAGACGCGGGATGACCTCGTTGATCGTCCGGTACTTCTGGCTCGAGGCTTCGGCCTGACCGCTGATGATGAGCGGCGTCCGGGCCTCGTCGATGAGGATGGAGTCGACCTCGTCGACGATGGCGAAGTTGAGCTCGCGCTGGACGTAGTCGAGCGCGCTGAACTTCATGTTGTCGCGGAGGTAGTCGAAGCCGAACTCGTTGTTCTGGCCGTACGTGATGTCGGCCTTGTAGGCGGCTTTCTTCTCGCGCTCGCTCTGCTGGTTGACGACGACGCCGGTCGTGAGGCCGAGGAAGCCGTAGAGCTTGCCCATCCACTCGGCGTCGCGGCGCGCGAGGTAGTCGTTGACGGTGACGACGTGGACGCCCTTGCCCTCGAGCGCATTGAGGTAACAGGGCAAGGTCGCCACGAGCGTCTTGCCCTCGCCCGTCCTCATCTCGGCGATCATCCCCTTGTGGAGGACCATCCCGCCGATGAGCTGGACGTCGTAGTGGCGCATCTTGAGCGCCCGCTTCCCCCCTTCGCGGCAGACGGCGAAGGCCTCGACGAGGATGTCGTCGAGCGTCGCGCCGTTGTCGAGCTTCTCCTTGAACTCGCCCGTCTTCGCCCGGAGCTCGGCGTCGCTCAGCTTCGAGATCTTGGGCTCGAGCTTGTTGATCTCGTCGACGAGCGGCCGAAGCTTCTTGAGCTCGCGCTCGTGCGAAGTGCCGAGGATCTTCTTGAGTGCCCAGGTGAGCATGACGGACGCGTACCTCGAAGGAGAGAGCCGACCGCGCGGGACGCGGCCAGGAGCGGGAAGGTAGTGAGACTGTGACGAGATGGCAAACCCCGGCCGGACGCGCGCTCTTCCCGGACCTCGCACGCGAAACTCGTGGGAAATCCGACAGGGGGCACGGCCGGCGGGCCTTGCGGGAGACACCAGAAGCTAGCACAGCGGCTCCCGCCGTTGCCGCGCTGTCTCTCCTCGGGGTTCGTTCGGGTCCGTCGCCGCGAAGCCGGTCGTCCGGGAGCGTTCGTAAGGCCTTCCGATTTCCGTGACGAGGCTTCGGCCGGTGTGGCGCCTTTTTCCGGGCGGCGCCGGGGTCTCGCATCCCGTTCGGCGGATCGCCGTGTCAGGGAATGCGCACGCTCCGCGAGGCTGCGCCCCAGGCACTCGCGACATGGCTCTGCGCCTTGCCGACGAAGCTCTGCACCGCAGGCTTCTGACCGACGGGGCTCTTCATCAGGGCGATCCCGCCGGAGATGCCGGCCACGAACGCGCAGAGGAAGATCGGCCACCGCCGGTAGCGCGGCAGCTTGCGCGCGCACATCACGGTCTCGACGTCGCGCTGCGAGACCGCCTTCGTGCTCGGCGGCGTCGCAGAGGCCTGCTTCGACACCGATCGCACGATCTCCTCGGCCGTCGGTAGCCTGCGAACCGAGGGCCCAGCGACGATGCGCTTCGGCGTCTCTTGCTCGAGCAGCTTTCGGAGCGGAACGAGGACGGACTCGGCGTCGAGGTTCGCATGCTTCCGGATGCTCGCGAGGCACGCGTCGACAAGGATCTGCGTCGGCTCCACCTCGACGGGAAGCGCACCACAACGAGACATGACCACCCTCCGCGCGCCCGTTCCGAAAGCACGCACCGTGCCGCGCGCTCACGCCGGGAAATCGCGCGAAACTCGTGATCGGACGTGAGGGGAACGGGCATCAAGTGGTTCGTCGCGGTGCCCTTCACAGCCCTCGACTCGGCGACCTGGGCTCACGACGGCTCGTGGGCCTCCGCCCTCGACGTGGGCTCGCGCCCCCGCCGCGCGGAACGAAGCGGCAGAGCTCGATGGTGATCGACGACGGCGTCGCGCGCCGCGCGCGCCGTCGCCGCGCTCACTCGCAGAAGACGGGCGGCCCGAACGACGTTCCGTCGAAAACGCGCGTACCCGACACGTACTGGCCTGCGGGCCCCACGCACCACGTCGTCCACGTCGGAGGTGCGCTCTTCGTCTCGCGATCGAAGTCGAAGAACGTGAAGAGGCCGTCCAGGTTGATGGTCGCGTTGGCGTTGATGCGCTGCACGCCGAGCTGGATGTCGTTGAGCGTGATCTTCGTCGTCGACGCCGGATCGGTCACCTTCTCGAGCGCCACGACGACGTCCTCGCCGCGCGCGTCGGGGTTCGCGGAGAGCGCCGCGTACGTCGCGAACAGGACGAGGAGCGTCGTCTCGTAGGCGCGCCCGGCGCCCGGGTTCGGCTCGGGGCCGAGCTTCTCCGGCGCGCTCGGAGGGCGGAAGGCCTCTCGGAACTTGTTCTGGAAGACCTCGAAGCTGTTGTCGCGGAGCGGACGGATGCCGCTGATCCGCTTGCGGACCTCGGGATCCGCGAGGTCGAGGTTCTTGTACCCGGCGTCCTCGACCTGGAGGAGCGGGTGGAGGTAGACGGGGCGATTGACCGTGCTCGGCGCGGTGGCGTACCGCCGCTCGAGCTCCGGAAGGAGCTGCGCGCCCCAATCGATGTCGGCGAACGGAATGATGACGTGGGGGTTGAAGGCGATGATCTCGGCGGCGCGCTGCTCGACGACGGACTTCTCCGCCTGGTTCGTCGCGAACCGCGCATAGCAGTTGCCGCAGCTCGCGTCGCGCTCGTTCTCGACGGCCGACTTGCCGTTGAACACGAGCCGCTGATCCATGAGGTCGCCGTACTCGGCGAACGGATCGAACCCGGGCGTCGTCGCCGTGTTCACGACGACCGCGACGCGTATGGCCGAGACGGATCCCGCCGACGCTTGCTTGATCCGCGCCTCGTGCTCGGCGAGCAGCGCATTGAGCGGCGCGACGACGTCCGCGCGCCTGAAGCCCACGAGCCAGGCGAGATCCTGCGCCTCGGGGATCACCGCCGAAGGGTTGCCGTTGATCCACGGGCTGAACGACGGAATGCGCGCGGGGAGCAGCGTCTCGACGACCGCCCGCTGGCGAGCCTCCTCCGACGGACCGATGACCGCCCTCACGCCGAGGTTCGCGAGATGGGCGCTCGCCCGCCGAGGGGAGTGCTCCGTGCAGGCGATGAGCGCACCGGCGCCGCCACCGGGGAAGCGCACACCGTTCTGGTCGAAGAACTCCGTGAACGCGAGCTTCGCGGCGTCGAGGTGCTGCCGCTGGCGGAAGTACAGCGAGTCGTCCGGGCTGATCTCGCTGAGCAGCCCGAACAGCACCGCGCCGTCCGCCTTGGGATCGCCGTAGGCGACGCTGCAGTCCTCGCTCGTCACGGGGACGCACCGCTGGTGGACGGAGCTGCAGACCAGATCGGCGCCGCGCGATGCGCAGTCGGAGCTCTTCGTGCACTCCGGCTCGGGCGCCGGCCGTGGCACGCAGATCCCGGTCGGATCGCAGATCGTGTCGACGAAGTCGGGGCCGCGCGCCGCGCAGTCGGCGTCCGTCCGGCACTGCGCTGCGTCCTCGGTGACGATGGCCGTGCACGCGACGACCGCGCCGAAGAGGAACAACGGGAGGATCTGTCGCTCGATCGTGCGCATCGTCATTCCTTCTTGTCCGCGAAGCAGGCGTCGAGCTCCGGAGCGCACTGCACGAGGACGCAGGTCGAGCACGCCGACGTCTGCGTCGATCCGGCGCAGTACGTGCCGCACTCCTGGACGCACTTGTCGTAACAGACGCAATCGACGAGCGCGTTGAGCCGGCGGGCGGAGCTCGGAGGACCGTTCTTGCGGCACAAGATGCCGCGCGCGGTATCCGTGCTGAGCGTCTCGTTGCAATGCCGGCAGTCCGGCGCGTCCTCGTCCGGATCGTCGGGCTGCGGGACGACGAGCGGCGGCGGCGTGCTCGCGTCGACCGACGCGTCCCGCTTCCCGACGACGAGAGGGTCCTCCTTCACGCAGCCGGCGACCGCGAGCGCGAGCACGAACGGCATGGGCGCATCCTGTCGACGGATCCTCATCGTCAGAAGCTCCGTGCGTAGCCGACGCCCGTCGGCAGTACGGTGAAACCCGCGACGGGATGCGGCGAGGCGGCTGCGCTCTTCTTCGACGCCCACCGCACCGTCAGGTACGTCGAGACGCCGGCGGTCAGCACCGCGCCTGCGATGAGCGCGTCCGTCGCGATGCCGAACATCCGCGCCCTGTCGCGATCCTCGTCGAGCGCCGCACGCGAGATCCCGAACGTCGCTTGCTTCTCCTCGAGCTCGTTGCGCGCCTCGACCGCGAACATTCCCGTGACCGCCGCGCCGCCGCCGAGCAGGACGGTGAGCGTCCAGAGCGGCCACGGGAACGACGGCCCGTCGGCCGCCGGCGCCGGACGCGCGGCATCCTGGACGGGAGCAGGAGGAGGAGCGGGCGGCGGCGCGAGCTCCGCGAACATGAGGCGCACCTCCGCATGATCGTCGCCGGACGTCACGTCGAGCGCCTTCGTCACGGTCTGCCCGCGGGCGCTGATGGAGAACTGCCTGCGTCCGATCTTCACCGGGATGGGTCCCGGCAGAGGGATCGTCCCGGCCGGCCGATCGTCGACGAGGAGCACGGAACCGGCTGGCGCGTCCGTCGTGACGCGCACCTTCGTGATCATGAGCGCGAGCTTCGCGAGCCTCTCCTGGACGTCCGCGCGTCGCGACTCCGAGAGCTCGGTGCCTCCCTCCGCGAGGTACTTCGTGAACGACTCGGCGGCCGCCGGATAGTCCTTCAACGCGTTCTGGCAGATGCCGATGTTGTAGAGGAGCTTGTAGTTGTTCGTCAGCTTGTACGCCGTCAGGAACTCGACGAGCGCGCCCTCGTAGTTCTCCGCCTCGTAGAGCTGGACGCCGCGCTCGAAGCGCGCCACGGCCTCGTCGTCCGCGCGCCCGGGCGCGGACCACGCGAGCATCGCGAACACGAAGGCGAGGGCGCGGGTGGTCCGCCTCGAGAAGAACCGCCCCCGTACGGCCGAGGGCACCGCCCCTACAGCCTGAAGGGTAGGCGTCGTCATCCAGTCACCTCCTGAACACGTCGGTATCGATCTTGTCCTGCTTCTCGGAGCGCTTCGGACTGCTCATGTCGATCTCGGTGATGCCTCGCGCCGTCGTCGGCTTCGACGCCGTCGCGCTCGTGCCGGCTGCCGCTTGCGACGTGGCGTGTGCCGGCGTGGACGGCTTCGACGCGACCGTCGGATTCTTCGGCGCCGCCGTCGGGTTCTTCGGCGCCGCCGTCGCGATCGGGGCGATCGGAGGCTGCGGCGCTCGTTTCGCGAGCGTCATCTCGACGACGCGATCACGATCCCAAGCCGCGAACATGGTCCGCGTCTCGTAGCCCTCCGCCTCCGCACGGATCTCGTGGGTGCCCTCGGCGCGCGGTGTCGTGAGGTGATACGGGTTCGCGACCAAGTTTCCGTCGATGTAGAGCTTCGCGTTGCTCGGCTTGACGGAGATGTCGATCGTGACCTCGGGGACGTCGGCCGTGACGGAGGTAGGAGGAGGCGGCGCCGCCTGCACGACGACGGACGGCGCTGGATTCTCGAGGACGACGCTCTGCGCGCCGAGCCGCTTGCCGACGACGAGCGCACCGCCGACGAGCCCGAGAACGACGGTCGCCCAGACGACGAATCTCGTCTTGCTCCCCGAGCCGGCGGCCGGAGCCGCGGGCCGTGGCGTCGCCTCCACCACCCCCGAGGTCGTCTCGCTCGACTGCGACGGCTCGCTCGCGCCGTCGACGGAGCCCGGGAGCGAGCCGGAGCTGATCGGCCGAAACAGGAAGGGATCGGACTCCTCGCGCACGGACGCCGCGGCCTCGGCCTCGTTCGCGGCCGCGTCGGCCTTCGCCGGCGCAGGTGCGTCGGCCGATGGCGCAGGTGCGTCGGCCGATGGCGCAGGTCCGGCCTTCGCAGACGCCTCGGCCTTCGCGGGCTCGGGGTCCGCCTTCGCGGACGCCGACGGATCGACGCCGGCGTTCGCCCGCGGCAGGAAGAAGGCGTCCGCTGCCGATGCAGCGTCCTTCGACTTCGCCACCGCGTTGCTGACGAGCTGCCGGACCTTCTCGCGCTCGGCCTCGAACAGACCGAGCACGAACTGGCCGACCTCGCGCTTCGACGCGCGGAGGTCGTGCTTCGCGCACGCCTTCTCGAGCGCCTCGAGGAGATCGTTCGCCGTAGCGAAACGCTTCTCCTTGTCCTTCTCCATCGCCTTCGCGCAGAGCTCGTCGAGGTCCTCCGGGATCTCCGGATCGACCGTGCGCGTGCGCGGAAGCGGCTCGTCGTCGAGGAGCCGTTCGAAGACCTTCGCCTCGGAGAGGCCCTCCCAGAGGCGCTTCGTCGTCAGCATCTCCCAGAGGAGGAGGCCCACGGCGAACACGTCGGCGCGCTCGTCGATCGTCGTGTCGGAGCGCGCCTGCTCCGGCGCCATGTACGCGACCTTCCCTTTGAGCACGCCCGCGCGCGTGCGGCTCATCGAGGCGACGGTCTTGGCCACGCCGAAGTCGACGAGCTTCGTCTGACCGGCGTACGTGACCATGATGTTCTCGGGAGACACGTCGCGGTGGACGACGCGCAGCGGGGTGCCGTCGTGATCGATGAGGTTGTGCGCGTACGACAAACCCGCGAGCGTGTCGCGGAGGATCTCGAGGGCGATCGCCCTCGGGATCGTCATCTCGCGCCGGGCTGCACGAGAGCGAATCCGGCTGAGCGGCTGACCCTCGATGTACTCCATGACGAGGAACGGGCCGGTCGCATCCTCGCCCACCTCGAAGGTCTGCACGATGTTCGGATGATTGAGGCGCGCGGACAGGCGAGCCTCGTCGGCGAACATGCGGAGGATCTCGGGGTCGTCGTCCTCGAAGGTCTTCAGCCGCTTGACGACGGCGAGCTTCGCGAAGTCGGCCTTTCCTGACAGCTTCGCCAGGAAGACGTCGGCCATGCCGCCGCCGCCGAGCTGGGCGATGAGCTGATATCGACCACCGACGTAATGCGCCAACGCCGCTCCTGCCGGAGGGACCAGCTCCTCCCGCAGCGATCAACGGTATGGCAGGCGTAACGGGCGAGGCAAGGATCTATCTGACCCGTCGCCTGTACTCTGTAAAGGTACGACGCGCGCTTGCTCACGAAGAGCACGACGCTGCGCAGCTACCAGCTCTTGCTCGGGCTCCGGGCTCCGACGAGCGAGGCGCGAGGAGCTCGAGGAGGGAGCGCCCTCCCCGAGCGGCGTCACGTCACAGCCAGCCGTTCTCCTCGTACCACTTCGCCGTGCGGCGAAGCCCCTCCGGCAGCGAGACCTCGGGGTTCCACGCGAGGTCCTCGCGCGTCTTCGTGCTCTCGCAGACCCAGTGGTGGCTGAGCATCTTCACCTTCTCGCGCGTGAGCATGACGGCCTTGCCGCGCACCTTGCCGTAGGCCTCCAGGCCGAGCGACGCGATCTGGAGAACCGGGAACGGCACGCCGATGCGGAAGAGCGGCGTGGTGCCGAGCGCCTCGTGCAAGAGCTCGCCCATCGCGCGCGCCATCGGCACCGGCTCGCCGTCGTCGACGAAGTAGATGCTGCCGCTCTCGACGTTCGCGTCGATCGCCTGGATGCACGCGCGCGCGCAGTCGGGGCCGTACGTGTAGCAGCCGAGCATGCTCCCGTCGCCGATGACCGGGTACTGCCGCTTGCGCGCGGCACGGAACGCCTCGAGGATCTCGACGTCGCGCGGTCCGTAGATCGCCGCCGGACGCAGGATCACGCTCGGGATCTTGTCCCGACGCGCGATGACCTCCTTCTCGGCGGCGAGCTTCGAGCGGCCGTAGGCCGTGACGGGACGCTCCTGATCGATGGGCACCGGCTTGCCGTCGAGCGACGGGCCGCATGCCTCGAGGCTCGAGACGTGGACGAAGCGACGCAGCTTCGGTGCACGAGCGATGGCGGCCTCGAGGAGATTGACCGTCCCTTGCGTGTTGCACGCGAAGAACTCGGCCTCCGAGCGCGCCTTGACGAGACCGGCGGAGTGCACGATGGCGTCGACGCCTTCGACGGCGCGGTCGAGCGAGGCACGATCCTCGACGCTGCCTTCCACGAGCTCGACGTTCTTCAGCGTGGAGAGGAACTTTCGGTTGGAGCTCTTCCGGACGAGCGCCACCACCTGGTGGCCGTCGTTGGAGAGCTGCTCGGCGACGTGGCTCCCGAGGAAGCCGGAGCCTCCGGTGACGAGGACCCGCATCTTTCGTCCTTCCATGGTGGAGTCGGTCATGACAGCGCCTTCTCGTAGACGCGATACGTCTTGTACTTCTTCGCGCCCATCATCCGGATGCCCGCGTTGACGGCGGCGTTGTCCTCGAGCGTCCACCCGAGCTCGCCCCACGTCATGCCCACGCGACGGGCCCCGTCGTTCATCTCCGCGTACAAGAAGAGGGAGAGCGCGGCGTACTTCCGCTGGAGCCGGAACTTCTTCTTGATCCCGAGGAGGATCAGGCGGCCGCTCTTCGGGCCCTCGACCTTCAGGCGGTAGAGCAGCTTCGGAAGCCCGAACGGGAACAGCTTCCCGCGCAGGTCCGTGATGAGCTCGTTGATGTTCGGCAGACCGATCGCCACCGCCGCGGGCTCGCCGTCGATGAGGACGAGCACCGTGATCTCCGGGATCAGGAACATCTTGAGGTCGGAGGCCATCTTCTCCGCCTCCTTCTTCGTCGCGGGGACGTACCCCCAGTTGTCGCTCCACGCGTCGTTGAAGATGTCGAGCGTGAGCGCCACGTCGCGATCGATGTCCTTCTTCGAGAGGTGGCGGACCGTGATCTCGGGCATCGCCCGGATGTCCTCTTGAGCCTTCTTCACGCGCGCGTTCGGCTCGCCGACCTCGTACCTCCACCCGAAGACGTCCTTCACCTTCGCGTAGCCCGCCTTCTCGATGAGACCGCCCTGGTACGGGCGATGGTGCGGGTTCATGAGCACGGGCGGATCGTCGAAGCCGTCCACGAGGCAGCCGATCTCCTCGTTGATGCTCAGCGAGATCGGCCCCCGGGCGGTCCTCATCCCGTGGTCCTTGAGCCAGGCCTCCGCGTGCCGGAGCAGCTCGGTCGCGACCTCCGCGTCGTCGATCGTGTCGAAGAAGCCGAAGAACCCGACGTCGTCCTTGTAGCGGGCGAGATGCTCGCGATCGATCTGCGCGGTCACGCGACCGACGCACTTCCCGTTCCGGTGCGCCGTGAAGATGACGCCGTCCGCATGCTCGAAGAAGGGGTTCTTCTTCGGGTTGAGACGGTCCTTCAGGTCCATGTCGAGCGGCCGGATGTATCGGGGATCGTCGCGGTAGATCACGTCCACGACGTCGAGGAAGTCGCGGAGGTCTCCCCCCATCGGGGTCTGGCGAATCTCCAGCATGCGGGCGCTTTTCGCACTCGCCTCGCGACCCGTCAACTTGGCCTTCGGAGGCGCACGACCACGGGGCGTGCTCCAGATGCATGTATCTACATGTATATGGGAACCGCCGCGTTTGGCCGGACGCGGGCGAGCGACCTGGTGAGAACTTGGCGGTGCTCGTTCGCGCCAGTTACGCTTCATCCTGACGCTGTCGGCTCGATCAGCCGCATCGTCGCGGAGGAAGGTTCATGAAGCGGCTCTTTGGTCGGACTCTCTTCGTGCTCGCCATCGGCGCGAGCGCCCTCGCGCTGACGCCCGCCTGTGCCGAGAACGACGAATCGATTTTCGTCCGTCACGTCCTCGCTCCTCCGCAGACCCGGTCGCAGAGCGGTTTCTGCACGTACCAGCCGGACGAGAACCAAACGGCGCTCTTCCACGGCGTCCTCGACGTCGAGCTCAGCCTCAATTACGACGCCGTTCTGCTGGTCGGCGGGCAGCTCATCCCGCGCGGAGATCAGGCCAACACTCGCGCCGAGTCGAACCGCGTGCACATCAACGGCGCGGTCGTGAAGGTCACCGACCCGGCAGGCGCCACCATCAGCGAGTTCACGGCCATCGGGAGCGGCTTCGTACACCCCGGGCAGAGCCAGAACGCGTCCTTTGGGCTCGTCAACGTCACGCTCATCGACGCGCCGACGGCAACGCAGCTGAAGGAGTCTCTTCCCAAGTACTTGGACTCCCGGCTCGTGATCGCGAACGCCAAAGTCTTCGGCAAGACTCTCGGCGGCGTGGATGTCGAGTCGGGCGAGTTCCAGTTTCCCATCACGGTCTGCCGTGGCTGCTTGATCAGCTTCGCGACGGGTGACGATCCGTTGACGGACGGGCCGGACTGCTCGAAAGAGCTCGACACGACCACGCAGTTTCAACCCCCCTGCAAGTTCGGACAGGACGAGGGGGTCCCGTGCCAAGCCTGCAGGGAGCGCAGCCCAATCTGCAGGGGCATTTTCCCCTAGACGGGTTCCGAGTCGATGAGGCCGACGCGGGCAGGTAGACGAGCGCGGGTCTCCGCGTCACGGCCTCGGACCGCGTGACGGCGCTCTTCCTTTCGTGCGAATAGTGGAGCGTGTCCCGCTGGGTCCTCCGACTCGCCTCGGTATGCATCGCGAGCTCTCTGACGGTTTGGACGTCGACGGGAGAAGCGAAGCCCCAGCTCGGCGCCGGCCTCACGACGGGCGCCGCCCTGACGGACCTGCGATGGCCGAACGGCCCGCGGCTCGCCTATCACCTCGGCGGACGGTTCGACGTTCTCCTCCTCCGTGAGCGCCACGGGACGATGGCGCTCGGCCCGTACGTCGACGTCGCCACCGCCGCGTTCGACACGTTCGAGGCGGGCGGCGGCGTCGAGTGGCTGATCCCGGTCGGCGACACGGCCCTCATCGCGTCGGCGGGCGGCTTCGGCCGAACGAGCCGCTTCGGCTGGGAGCCCGGGGTCTGCGGGACGATCTTCTGGGGCTCGCGGAGCTTCAACTACCACGGGAGCTATTCGCTCGGTCTCGGGCTCTTCGCGCAGGGTCGGTACGGGCTCGGCGACGGGAAGCAGGCGGACGCCATCCTCGGCGTCCAGATCGACCTCGGCTACATCGCGCTCCCGTTCATCTTCGCCTACGAGGCGATCCGGCGCTGATCGCACGCGCACGGCCGAGCTCCCTCGACGCAGCTCCACCGTGTGTTAGGTTCGCGGCCGATGCACGGGCGCCCCATCAGCCTTCGGATTGCCGGCCAGAGCTACCGGGTCGTCAGCACCGCGAGCGAGGAGGAGCTCCAGCGCCTCGCCGACACCGTCACGGCGAAGGTCCAAGAGCTCTCCGCCGACGGCGAGACGGCGGCCCCCCAAGCCTTCGTGCTCGCGGCGATGGCGCTCGCGCACGAGCTCGAAGAGGAGCGCGCCCGCCGGCTGTCGGTCGAGCGACGAGCGAGGGACATGCTCCAACGTGTCCTCGGCCAGATCGACGACGCGCTAGCCTGCGCGCCGGACCCGTGAGCCCTGCTCACGGCGCCGGTCGCTCGGAGCGTTTCACGTGAAACAGACCTCCCCCCGCCCCGATGCTCCGTCGCAGCGGGGCCCGCTCGCACATCTCGAAGACGCCCTCGCCGCGCTCGAACGCGAGGGGCTCCGCCGGAGGCCGCGCCCGCTCGATGGCGGCGACGCGTCGTTCTGCTCCAACGACTACCTCGGGCTCGCGACGCGCCCTGCCCCGCAGGTCCACGTCGGCGCCGGCGCATCGCGCCTCGTCTCCGGCGACCACCACGCGCATCGGCGCCTCGAAGAGGCGCTCGCCCGCTGGCTGGGCGTCGAGGCCGCGCTCGTCTTCTCCTCGGGCTACGCGGCGAACGTCGGCACCGTCGCCGCGCTCGCAGCGCCGGGGGACCTCATCGTCAGCGACGCGCTCAACCACGCATCGCTCATCGACGGGGCGCGCCTGTCCCGAGCACGGATCGTCGTCACCCCTCACAACGACGCCGACGCCGTCGCACGCGCCCTCCGGGACCGCTCGGAGCCTCGCGCCTGGGTTCTCGTCGAGAGCTACTACAGCATGGACGCGGACGGGCCGGACCTCTGCGCCCTCCGCGAGGCGACGACGGAGACCGGTGCGGCCCTCGTCGTCGACGAGGCTCATGCGCTCGGAGTCCTCGGTCCACGCGGTCGCGGTCGTTGCGCCGAAGCGGGGATCGTCCCGGACGTGCTCGTCGGCACGCTCGGGAAGGCCTTCGGGAGCCAGGGCGCCTTCGTCGCCGGCAGCGCCCTGCTCCGCGACTGGCTCTGGAACCGCGCTCGCTCCTTCGTCTTCTCGACCGGCCTCTCGCCCGCCTCCGCCACCGCAGCCCACGACGCGCTCGCGATCGTCGAGCGCGACCCTGGCATCGGCTCTCGAGTGCTTGCGCTCGCGGCCCGCCTTCGCGCCGGCCTCTCGGACCTGCCCCACGGGCTCCGACCTTCCGGCTTCGGACACATCGTCCCGCTCGTCGTCGGCGAGAGCGATCGGGCCGTTCGTCTCTCTGCCCTCCTGCAGGAGGAGGGCTTCGTCGTTCCACCGATTCGTCCGCCGACGGTGCCTCGAGGTACCGCTCGGTTGCGCATGACGGTGACGGCCGCGCACGACGAGGAGGCGATCGACCGGCTCGTGGCGGCGGTACGGAGGGCGGTGGAGAGGATGGACTCCAGACCTCAGTCCTCAGTCCTCAGCCCTCAGCAGTGAGCCATCTCGCGGGGGTGCGAGCGGAACGCGGATAGCGAGGCACCACGCTCTCGAGAGCGGTGGTGGCTGGACAAGCGTCCACGTTTCACGTGAAACGGTCGCGGCTGTTGCTCGGCGGCTTCTTCTGGACGGACGTCCACGGTTCACGTGAGGGGTACTGAAAGGAGTCCTCGGTCCTCGGTCCTCGATCCTCAGCGCGTTACGGTCCAAAGGGCCCCGAGCGGAGAGAGGGGATCACCCCTGCTCGGACGTGCTGGCTGTTCACTCACTCAGGTGAACGAACCAACGCTCGAGCTCACCGCGCCACTCGTACGTCCACCGTCGAGAGCGATGCCGCTTCGTCGAGCACGGGAGCGAGCAGCATCGAGGCACGGTCGAGAGCTCGTCCTCGACGACCTCCACACTGCGAAGCTCTTCGACCGCAGCACGCGCTCTCTCGATCTCGGAACGCACACGATCTGACCCCGAGCGAACGGACCCGACTCGCTCGGTCGATCGTTCGAGACTCGACGACGGCCACGAATGGATGTGCTCCGCACCTCGACCTGCCCATGCGTGTCGTGCGCGTGCGCGTGCTCGTACTCGTACTCGCCCTCCTGCAGAGCGGAGAGGCCTGACGCCCCACACCACCGCGGCCACCGCTGCGGCGCACGCTCTCCCGGCTCCGCCGTGCGCGCACGCTCCTCCTCACGAGAGGCCCCAGCGGAGCTGGCCCGGTAGCGGAGGGGCAGCATCGTTGCGCGCAGACGTCGGACGATCCTGGCGTCTGCCAGCGCGACGACGGCCGAGCAACTTGCTTGCATTCTACACATAAAAGGAAGCGGCGTCCATTTCATTGCATCCTACACACATATTCACCCGAGAGCGGGTGCGCGGACGCGATGGGCTGTCTCGAGCTGCGCGTGTCCGGAGCCGCGCAGGCAGACAGGCCGTCCGCCGTCACCCAGGCGGTATCCGCCACGCCCCGCCGAGGGCTGAGGACTCGCGATTGAGCCTCGGCTCAATCGCGAAGCCGCACCCCGGCCGAGGCCTCCTTCACCTTGCCGCCCTCCAGCACGAGGCGCTCGTCCCCGACCTCCTTGGCGAAGGCCTCGTCGTGCGTGACGACGATGACGACGGCGCCGCGCCGGGCCTCCTCGCGGATGACCTCGGCGAGCGTCGAGACGCCGGAACGGTCGAGCCCCGTCGTGGGCTCGTCGAGAAGGAGGAGCATGGGCTCGTGCACGAGCGCGCGGGCGAGCGCGATGCGCTGGCGCTGGCCACGGGAGTACGTCCGGAACGGTCGACCTGCGAAGCTCGTCAGGGAGAAGCGCTCGCGCGCGACCTCGTAGGCCCGGTCGGGCGAGACCCCGTACAGGCGAGCGGCGAGCTCGATGTTCTCGCGGCCGGTGAGGTCGCCATAGCAAAGGGCATCGTGCCCGACCCAGCCGAGCACACGGCGGACGGCTTCGCGCGTCCTGCCGAGCTTGCCGTGAGACACCCTGCCCGAGGTCGGACGCCCGAGCGTCCCGACGATGGAGAGCAGGGTCGACTTGCCCGAGCCGTTCGCCCCGAGGACCACGGAGACGCGACCGCCCGAGAAGGCCGCGCTCACTCCGCGGAGCGCACGGACCGCCGGCGGGTACGTCTTCGTGACGCCCTCGAGCTCGACCCGCAGCGTGGAGCTGGCCTCGGCCACGCGCGGAGCGTGCCGCGCATTTCGCCAAAGCGGAAGCCCCGCGCCGAGGATTCGTCCTGCGCGCCCGCGAGACCCTGACGCCCCGAAAAGCGGCCGGTCCAGGCCGGGCACACCTTCTCCCACGAGACGGGCCCGAACGGCCTGACCGCACCAGCCGGACGAGCCCGGCCGCCGCGGCCGGCAAGCCCATCCGCCTCGCCGAGCCCGAACGGCGCGGCACCGGGCCCGCGCGGAGCCGCCCGATGAGCCCACGCCGATGAGCCCACCAAGGCAGACGATTGGACGGCGGAACTCCGTGCTATCCTGAGCCGCATGACTGCTGCTGCGGCTCTGCTCGGTGAGGAGCTCCCGCTGATTCAGAAGCTGCGGCAGGCCGTAGAGACCGCCCTCGAAGGGAAACCGGAGGTCGTCGAGCTCGCGCTCGTCGCGCTGCTCGCCCGCGGGCACCTCCTCATCGAGGACGTCCCCGGCGTCGGGAAGACCACGCTGGCGCGCGCGCTCGCCCGTGCGGTGGGAGGCGAGCTGCGACGCATCCAGTTCACGAGCGACCTTCTCCCGAGCGACGTCGTCGGTGTCTCCGTCTACGACCAACGCAACGGAGAGTTCACGTTCCGGCAGGGACCGATCTTCGCGAACGTGCTCCTCGCCGACGAGATCAACCGCGCGAGCCCGCGTACGCAGTCGGCGCTGCTCGAGGCGATGAACGAGCAGCAGGTCTCCATCGACGGGCAGACCAACCCGCTGCCGGAGCCCTTCTTCGTCATCGCCACGCAGAACCCGCAGGACTTCGCCGGAACGTTCCCGCTTCCCGAGTCGCAGCTCGATCGCTTCCTCCTGCGGCTGCGCATCGGCTACCCGCCGCCGCAGGTCGAGATGAGGCTCCTGCTCGAGGGCAACTCCGACACGGTGCGCGACGTCCCCGTCGTCCTCGACCCGGCCCGCCTCGTGGCCCTCCAGCGCCAGGTCGACCGCGTGACGATCGACAGCGCGCTGCTCAGCTATCTCCAGGCGCTCGTCCAGGCGACGCGAACGGCGCCGGCGCTGTCGCTCGGGACGTCCACGCGCGGGGCGATGGCGCTCGCCAAGGCCGCACGTGCTCGCGCTCTGCTCCGCGGGCGCAGCTACTGCATCGCCGACGACATCCACGATCTCGCCGTCCCCGTGCTCGCACATCGCGTGCGGCTCTCGACGCACGCGGACGGCTTCGTGCCGTCGCGCGACGAAGCCGAGAGCGCCGTTCGCGACATCGTCGCGCGCGTCCCCGTTCCGCTGTGACCCCTCTCCTCTGACACGTCTCCGCACGCCCTGGGGGCGACATGACCACGCAGCCCGAGCCAAGCAATCCTGCGCTCGCCGGGGCCCCACGCCGGAAACCAGGGTCGGCGGCGCCGAACGTCGGCGCGGCATCCGGGACGCCGCGGCGCCGGCCTTGGCCGTGGTCTCGCAGCTCGACGTCGCGAAAGCTCAAGTTCACGCGCGAAGGGAAGTTCTTCGTCGGCATCACCCTCGGAGTCGGCTTCGCCGCCATCAACACGGGGAACAACCTCCTCTACCTGCTGCTCGGCATGCTGCTCGCGCTCATCATCGTGAGCGGCATCATGAGCGAGCTCAGCCTGCGCGATCTCACCGTCGTTCGACGACTGCCGCTCCGGGCGCAGGTGGGCCGACCGCACCTCGTGGAGATCGAGGTCTTCAACCACAAGGCGCGCGTCCCTTCGTACGCGATCGAGGTCGAAGACCTGCGCGAGGGACAGCCCGCGGACAAGCGCTGCTTCTTCTTGAAGATCAGCCCGAAGAGCGCGCAGGTCGCCGCCTACCGGCGAACGCCCGCGAAGCGCGGACGCGATCGCCACGTCGGGTTCCGGATCGCGACACGCTTCCCGTTCGGGCTCTTCGAGAAGTCACGCGAGGTGCCCGCCGAAGGCGAGCTCATCATCTATCCCGCCGTCGACCCGGTCCAGCTCCCCGCGCTCCCGCCCGGACGCCACGTCGGCGGCGAAGCTTCGTTCGGGCGCGGGCACGGAGACGACTATCTCGGCCTCAAGCTCTTGCGCGACGGAGAGGATCCTCGCGACGTCCACTGGCGCAAGAGCGCCTCCGTCGGACAGCTCGTCATGCGCGAGCGCGCCCGCGAAGCACGGCCCGACGTCGTCCTTCCGCTCGACAACGTCCGCCGGGACGACGCGAAAGAGGATTGGTTCAACGCGTTCGAGCGGAAAATCCGCGACGTCGCCTCTCGCGCCGTGGCGCACATCAAGAGAGGAGACAGCGTCACGGTGAAGACGACCGCCGGCGAGATGGTCCGGAGCGATCGTTCCACGGGCGCCGACCGCATCTTGCGCTTCCTCGCGCTCGTCGAGTCGATCACCGCTTCGGAGCTCGCGGCGAAGACCCCCGCCCATAAGGCAGCGCCGACGATCGCGCCCGCGCCGGCGTCCGCCCCCGCCGTCGAGTCGGAGAAGGCAGCCGAATGATCGCGAAGGGACCGACCATCACCGTCGCCCGATCGCTCGCAGCGGAGGACGTCCGATGAGGTTCGGCCTCGTCCACCGCATCATGACGGACGCCCTCGCTGCCCTCGGCGTCCTCGCGGTCGTGAACACCGCGACGATGTCGGCGTGGACGACGGGCTTCGTCATCGCCGGGCTCGTCCTCGCGCTCGCGGTGCCCGAGTCCTGGCAGAACAAGCCGGCGCTCCGACACCTGGCGACGATCGGCCCGGTGACGCTCTTCGCGGTGCAGGGCATCCGCCTCCTCGCCGGGCGTCCGGCGCTCGACGTCGCCGTCGAGTTCGCCGCCATCCTGCAGATCATCCGCCTGGCGACCCGTCGCGGGGCGGCGCACGACCAGCAGATCATCGTCCTCGCGCTCCTCCACTTCGTCGCGGGCACCGTGCTCGGAGGAGGGCTCTCCTACGGCCTCTGCTTCATCGGCTTCTTGATCGTCGCGCCAGGCGCGCTCGTGCTCAGCCATCTTCGGCGAGAGGTCGAAGGCAACTACCGCCAAGGCGCGCGTGACCGCACGGGCCTGCCGGTCGACGTACCGCGCATCCTGCGCAGCCGTCGCGTCGTCGGCCGCGGGTTCCTCGCGACGACGTGCCTGCTCTCGATCCCGATCTTCATCTTCACCGCCGCGCTCTTCATCGCCTTCCCGCGCGTCGGCCTGTCGCTGCTCCTCCTCAACCACCGGAACGGCGACCGGATGATCGGCTTCTCGGACAAGGTCGACCTCGGCGAAGTGGGCGCGATCCGCGACGTCCCCGCGCTCGCGTTGCGCTTCGACGTGGCGGATCTCCCCGAGCCTCGACCGCAGAAGCTCACGCTTCGCCTCCGCGGGACCGCGTTCGATCGCTACGACGGCCGTCGCTGGGAGCGCACGCAGTCGAAGACCCATACGGGCGGAGCGAAGAGCACGGACATCCTCCCCATCGCGAGGATGCCCGATCCGACGCGCGATCGCCGCGTATCCATCGAGCTCGAGCCGATCGACCCCACCGTCGTCTTCTTGCCCGTCCGCACCGTCGCCTTGCAGCTGCGCACGCAGCAGCATGCGATCGTGGGCGATCCGATCGAGCTCACCCGCGGTCCGGAAGGCGAGGTGCGTTACACGGGCGAGGGCGCGCACGGACTCCGTTACGACGCGTACCTCGCGACGGATCGCGAGCCGATCACCGAGCCGCTCCCGCCGCACGATCGCGCGCGATACCTCGAGCTGCCGCCCGAGACGCCCGAGCGCATCGCCCAGCTCGCGCGCGAATGGACGGAAGGCCAGCCCACCGCCTACCTGAAGGCGAAGGCGATCGAGGAGCGGCTCAAGAACGAATACAAGTACCAGCTCGGATCGCCGTCCGGCGGCAAGCCCCAGCCCGTCGACCATTTCCTGTTCGAGTCGAAGCGCGGGCACTGCGAGTTCTTCTCGACCGCCATGGCGATCATGCTCCGCACGCTCGACATCCCGTCGCGCAACGTGACGGGGTTCGTCGGTGGAACGTACAACCGCTTCGGGAGGTACTACGCGGTCCGCCAGGGCGACGCGCACTCGTGGGTCGAGGCCTACATCGACGAGAGCCACGCGTGGGTGACCTTCGATCCCACGCCGACGTCGGGCGCGCAGCCTCTCCAGGACACGTCGGGCGTCTGGGTCTATCTCCGCGACCTCGTCGAAGCCCTGTCCCAACGGTGGAACCGATACGTCATCGGTTACGACCTCAAGACGCAGGTCCGCCTCCTCGAGAACCTGAACCGTCGTTACGAGCGCTTCCGTCAGCGGGCGGGCGTCAACACCGGCGCCGCGGAGCGACTCACGCGACCGTCGGTCGTCGCGGGAGCCATCGTCGTCCTCGGCCTCGGCGCCTACATGCTCTGGACGAGGCGTCGCCCACGGAAGGACGGCGAGCAGAACGGCGCCGAGAAGCCGAAGCCGAACCCGCAGGTCGAAACCGCGACGGCGCTCTACAAGTCGCTCGAGAACGCGCTCGCCTTGCAAGGCATCCCGCGCCCGCCGTCACTGCCTCCGCTCCGCCATGCGGAGGAGCTCGTCGCGCGCCAGCACCCGCTCGCCCAACCGATCCTCGAGCTCACGAACCTCTACATCGAAGCTCGCTTCGGCGGCCTCACGATCGACGAGAACGCCCAGCGCGACTACGAACGGCGCGTCAAAGAGATCCGCACGTACAAGCCCCCGGCACCTGCTGCGGAGAGCTCTCCTTGACGTGAGGTGACGAGAAGGAGAGGGGAGACAGGGGGACTTCACAGGAAGAAGGGAAACCCTGTCTCCCCCGATCGCCCCGTCTCCTCCGGAGATCAGTTCGGCATCTGCGGCGTGAACGACAGCTCGCCGTCCGGCCCGCGATCGACCAAGAGCTGGGTGCCCGGCGGGAAGTCGCCCGCGATGATGTGCTTCGCAAGCGGGTCCTCGAGGTAGCGCTGGATCGCACGCTTCAGCGGACGGGCGCCGTACTGGGGATCCCAGCCGACCTCGGCGAGCAGGTCCTTCGCCGCGGGCGTGAGCTCGACGCGGATCTCTCGCGCGGCGAGCCGCTCGGCGAACCGGCGGAGCTGGATGTCGATGATCGCGTGGATGTCCTTCCGGCTGAGGAGGTTGAACACGACGATCTCGTCGAGGCGGTTCAAGAACTCCGGCCGGAACGCCTTCCGGACGTCCTCCATCACCGCGTGCCGGATGAGCTCCTTCTTGTCCTCCTCCGGCAGCGGCCGCTCGTTGATCGCTTGGATGTGCGGCGAGCCGATGTTGCTCGTCAGGATGATGACCGTGTTCTTGAAGTTCACGGTCCGCCCCTGGCCGTCCGTGAGGCGCCCGTCGTCGAGCACCTGCAACAGCACGTTGTAGACGTCGGGGTGGGCCTTCTCGACCTCGTCGAAGAGGATGACCGAGTACGGACGGCGCCGCACCGGCTCGGTGAGCTGTCCGCCCTCCTCGTAACCGACGTACCCCGGCGGCGCGCCGATGAGACGGCTCACCGTGTACTTGTCGTGGAACTCGCTCATGTCGAGGCGCACCATCGCGCGCTCGTCGTCGAACAAGAACTCGGCGAGCGCACGCGCGAGCTCCGTCTTGCCGACGCCGGTGGGCCCGAGGAACAGGAAGCTCCCGATGGGGCGGTTCGGATCGCCGAGGCCTGCGCGAGACCGGCGGACCGCGTTCGCCACCGCGAGGAGCGCCTCCTCCTGACCGACCACGCGCTTGCGGAGCTGCTCCTCGAGCCGGAGGAGCTTCTGCATCTCCCCCTCGAGCATCTTGCTCACGGGGATGCCCGTCCACTTCGAGACGATCGCCGCGATGTCCTGATCGGTGACCTCCTCCTTCAGGTAGGAGCCCTTGGCCTGGACCTTCGCGAGCTCTTTCCGCAGCTCGTCGATGCGCTTCTCCGTCTCCGGGATCTTCCCGTAACGAATCTCGGCCGCCTTGCCGAGATCGCCGCGCCGCTGCGCCTGCTCGGCCTCCGCGCGGAGATCCTCGAGCGTCGAGGTCAGCTTCCGGACCTGCTCGATGATCTCCTTCTCCTTCATCCACTGCGCCTTCATGGCGCCGATCTGCGTCTCGAGCTCGGCGATCTCGCGCTTGATGTCGTCGAGACGCGCCTTGCTCGCCGGGTCGCGCTCCTTCTTCAGCGCCTCCTGCTCGATCTGCAGCTGGAGAAGCCGACGCTGCACGGCGTCGATCTCCGCCGGCATGCTGTCGACCTCCATCTTGATCTTCGACGCCGCCTCGTCGACGAGGTCGATCGCCTTGTCGGGCAGGAAGCGGTCCGAGATGTAGCGATCCGACAGCGTCGCGGCGGCGACGAGCGCCGAGTCCTGGATGCGGATTCCGTGGTGGACCTCGTAGCGCTCCTTCAATCCGCGCAGGATCGCGATCGTGTCTTCGACCGTCGGCGGCGCCACGAAGACCGGCTGGAAGCGCCGCTCGAGCGCGGCGTCCTTCTCGATGCGCTTCTTGTACTCGTCGAGCGTCGTCGCGCCGATGCACCGGAGCTCGCCGCGAGCGAGCGCGGGCTTGAGCAGGTTGGCGGCGTCCATCGCGCCCTCCGCCGCGCCGGCACCGACGATCGTGTGAATCTCGTCGATGAAGAGGATGATCTGTCCCTGCGCCGCCTCGACCTCCTTCAAGACGGCCTTGAGGCGATCCTCGAACTCGCCGCGGTACTTCGCGCCCGCGACGAGCGCGCCCATGTCCAGCGCGACGAGCCGCTTGTTCTTGAGCGACTCGGGGACGTCGCCTCGGACGATCCGCTGCGCGATGCCCTCGACGATGGCGGTCTTGCCGACGCCCGGCTCACCGATGAGCACCGGGTTGTTCTTCGTCCGGCGCGACAAGACCTGCATCACGCGGCGAATCTCCTCGTCACGCCCGATGACGGGGTCGACCTTTCCCTTGCGGGCCGCGTCCGTCAGATCGCGACAATACCTCTCGAGCGCGAGGAACTTCCCTTCGGGATCGCGATCCGTGACGCGCTGAGCCCCGCGGACCGCCGCGAGCGCCTGGAGGAGCTTGTCGTATCGAACGCCGGCGGCGTCGAGCTCCGACTGCGCCTCGCGATCGTGCTTCGCCAGCGCGAGCAGGAAGTGCTCGACGGAGACGAAATCGTCCTTGAGCGTCTTCGCCTCGTCCTCGGCGCGGCGGAGCAGCTCCATCGTCCGGCGGGACAAGGTCGGCTCCGCTCCGCCGCTCACGCGCGGGAGCTTGTCGAGGTACGCCTCGACCTTGCGCACGAGCGTCTCGGGATCCCCTCCCGCCTTCTGGAGCAACGGGAGAGCGATGCCTCCTTCTTGTTCGAGCATCGCGAGCACGAGGTGCTCGGGAACGATCTCCGGGTTGCCGCGACGGCTCGCGAGATCCGCAGCGGAGCGGATCGCCTCCTGGCTCTTGGTCGTCATCCGATCGGGACGCATGCACTCTCTCCCTTCTCAGCCGCTGCAAGCGCGAGCAAACGCGCGCGCATCCGGCTCTCGCGGCGGCGACGGGTCAGGCGTCGCCAAAGCGCACGTTAATCACGGGCACAAGGGCTGCAACGGCCCAAGCTCCCCGTTCCGATCGGAACGCCCCGCCGCGAATCGCGAGCGCGACGGGGCCCGGCCCACCGAAGAGGCGCGGCCCCCGAGACGAGCGGGACGAGCCTCGCGTGAGGCTCCCGTCAGATGTCGAGATTGCGCACGTTGAGCGCGTTCTTCTCGATGAACTCGCGACGCGGCTCGACCTGATCACCCATGAGGATGGTGAAGACCTGGTCGGTCTGGACGGCGTCGTCGAGGCGCACCTGCAGCATGACGCGGGCGTTCGGGTCGAGCGTCGTCTCCCAGAGCTGCTCCGGGTTCATCTCGCCGAGACCCTTGTAGCGCTGGATGTTCCACCCCTTGCGCCCGCGGGTCTCGATGAAGTCCCACAGAGCGTCGGCGTCCTCGATCTCCGTCTCCTTCGCCTCCTTCGCCTCCTCGCCGGACTCGGCCGAGCCCTTCAGCGTCGAGGCGAAGTAGGGCGCAGGTCCCATCGATCGGACGTCGAGCTCGATCGAGTAGAGCTCCTCGTACTCGGCCGACTCGACCAAGTTCCAGTCGATCGTCACCTCGCGCGCGGCCGAGCCCGGGCGAGGACGCACCGTGATCGTCGCCGAGCCGTGCTCCGTCTCCCACCCGATGTCGATCGTGAGCGGGAAGATGTCCGGGTACTTCCTCTCGAGGAGCGCCCGAATCGCCGGGACGGCCTGCTCCACCTTCTTGCGATCGCGGATTTCGTTCTTGCCGATGCAGCTCGCGCGGAGGACCGCCGAGACGATCTTCGCATCGGCCCGCCGATCGATCTTGGCGAGCGCCTTGCGGAACATCCGGAGGCGCTCGGCGAGGTGGAAGAGCGGCTTGCCCGACAGCGGCGGGCCCTTCGAGGCGCGCACGACGAGGCCTTCCACGCCTTGCTCGAGGAAGAAGCGATCGAGAGCGGCCTGGTCCTTCATGTAGAGGGACTTCTTGCCCTTCCACACGCGGTAGAGCGGGGGCTGGGCGATGTAGAGGTAGCCCTTCTCCACCAGCTCCGGCATCTGCCGATAGAAGAACGTCAGGAGCAGCGTGCGAATGTGGCTGCCGTCGACGTCGGCGTCGGTCATCAGGACGATGTGGTGGTAGCGGAGCTTCGAGATGTCGAAGCTGCCGCCCTGCTCGGGATTGCCGATGCCACACCCGAGCGCCGTGATGAGCGTGCCGATCTCCGCCGAGGACAGCATCTTGTCGAGGCGTGCACGCTCGACGTTCAGGATCTTTCCGCGGAGCGGGAGGATCGCCTGGAACTTGCGGTCGCGCCCCTGCTTCGCCGAGCCGCCCGCGCTGTCTCCCTCGACGATGTAGATCTCGCTCGTCGCGGGGTCACGGCTCTGGCAGTCGGCGAGCTTGCCCGAAAGGCTCGTGTAATCCATCGAGCCCTTGCGCACGACCTCGCGCGCCTTCCTCGCGGCCTCACGAGCCTTCGCGGCGAGGATCGCTTTTTCGACGATCTTGCGCGCGGTCGACGGGTTCTCCTCGAAGAACTGACCGAGCTTGTCGACGACGACGTTCTCCACGACCGTCTTCGCCTCGCTCGTGACGAGCTTGTCCTTCGTCTGCGAAGAGAACGACGGATCCGGCAGCTTGACGCTGACGACCGCGGTGAGGCCCTCGCGGATGTCCTCTCCCGAGAGCCCGTTCTTGACGTCCTTGAAGAGGTTCGCGCTCGTTCCGTAGTTGTTGAAGACGCGGGTGAGGGCCGCCTTGAACCCCGTGAGGTGCGTGCCGCCGTCCTTGTTGTGGATGTTGTTCGTGTACGCGAAGATCTGCTCCACGTAGGTCGAGTTCCACTGGAGCGCGACCTCGACGACGATCGGTGAGCCCGACTCGGACGGCACCTCCGACATGATGTGCACGACCTTGTCGTGCACGGGCTCCTTCGTCTTGTTGAGGTGCTCGACGAACTCGCGAATGCCGCCCTTGTACTCGAAGACCTCCTTGCGGCCCTCGCCACGCTCGTCCGTGAGCGTGATGACGAAGCCGGCGTTCAAGAACGACAGCTCTCGCAGGCGGCTCGCCAGGATGTCGTAGCTGTACTCGCAAACCGTGAAGATCTGCGGGTCCGGCTTGAACGAGACCTTCGTGCCCGTCTTGTCGGTGTCGCCGATGACGGCGAGCGGCGCGACCGGCACTCCGCGCCGGTACTCCTGGAAGTAGACGTGGCCCTCCCGCTTGATCTCGACCTTGAGCCACTCGCTCACGGCGTTCACCGCGCTCACGCCGACGCCGTGGAGCCCGGCCGAGACCTTGTAGCTCGAGTGATCGAACTTTCCGCCGGCGTGGAGGACCGTCATGACGACCTCCGCCGCGCTGATCTCCTTCCCGAGCTTCTTGCTCATCTCGGCGTGGATGCCGACGGGGATGCCGCGACCGTTGTCCTCGACCGTGATCGAGCCGTCGAAGTGGATCGTGACATCCATGCGGGTGCAGTACCCGCCGAGATGCTCGTCGACCGCGTTGTCGACGACCTCCCAGACCAAGTGATGCAAGCCGGAGCCGTCATGGACGTCTCCGATGTACATGCCGGGGCGCTTGCGTACGGCTTCGAGGCCCTCGAGGACGGTGATGCTCTCGCTGCCGTAGTTGGACGGGGGCTGCGACTCGCGCGGGACGCTAACGTCGGTCGTCATGGTGGGTCGATGCGTCTTTCGTGGTCGCGAGACGGAAGATCTCCGTTTGTTTCGCGACGAAGAATCGGGATTGAGCGGACGGTAGAGAGACTCTCCGGAAGTGACCGGGCTCGATGGGCCGAATCCGCACGAAACCCGAGAGCCAGAGTATACGTTCGGGGCCGTCGAACCGCAAGCTCAAACGCGAGCGTTTGCCGCCAAATATCAGGCACTTAGACGATCTGTCGAACCGCCGGGCCGCACGAAATTTCGCCCGCCCGAGCAGCCTCATCCATGGCCTGCGATCCGGCCGAAATGAGGCACGGGATCGAGCCTCGCGGAGGACGTGATCCTGCCCCTCATTCTCGTCGAGAAACTCGCGACACTTCGCCGCCGCGGATCTCGAAATCGACACGCGAAGCGACCTCGCCCGTGTCGATCAGCTCCGGGCGCGTCGTGGTGAGAAGGACCTGCCCTTCCTGCGCCCGAAGGAACGAAAAGAGTGCCGCCGTTCGCTCGCGATCGAGCTCACTCGATACGTCGTCGAGGAGCAGGATCGGACGAACCCCTCGGGCCGAGCCGATGACGTCGATCTCCGCAGACTTCAACGACAGCGTCACAGCGCGATGCTGTCCCTGCGAAGCGAAGCCTCGCACCGGGCGACCGGAGATCTTGATGACGAGATCGTCTCGATGAGGACCTACGGTCGCGCTTCCTCTCCGGAGGTCGGCCGCCCTGCAACGCTCGAGCTCTCTCGAGAACGTGTCCTCGTCTCGAGGCGCGCCTGCGACGTACTCGATCTCGAGTCGAAGATCCGGAGCAGCGATCTTCTGGAACGCGTCCTTGGCTCCGGCGGCGAGCAGAGCTCCGGCGCGAGCGCGAGACTCCATCACGGCGAGACCGTGCCGGACACAGAGCATCTCCCAATCGGAGAGCTCGGGAGCCGAGACGCCTCGAGCCTCGAGCGTCCGCTGACGCGAGCGAAGCGCCTTCGTGTAGCTCTCGAGCTCTGCCATGGACGAAGGCTCGAGGTAGAGCGCCGTACGGTCGAGCAAACGCCTGCGCTCGGAGCTCGCGCCCATCGACAGAGCGATCTCTCCCGGATGAAAGACGACCATCGGGCACTTCACGGCGTAGGCCGAGAGCGTCGGAGGGCGCTTCTCGTCGATGCGAACGATCCTCGCCCCGGAGCGAAGCCCGACGGATTGCACGCGCGACGATCCGTCCTCGACTACGCGAGCGCGGACGCTCGCGAGCTCCCCGCCGAACGTCACGAGGTCGTCCAGCTTCGAGGGACGAAAGCTCTTCGACGTTCCGACGACGTAGATCGCCTCGAGCAGGTTCGTCTTTCCCTGCCCGTTGTCACCCGAGATGACGTTGAATCGCTCTCCGAGGTCGATGTCGACGTGCAGGAGGTTGCGGAAACCTCGAACCTGCACGTTCTCCACTCGAAGAGGACTCACCGGTCCTTCCTAGCGCGCGGAGACAGGCTCGCCCTGCGCGAACGACGAAGGCATCCGTGGACGAGGCATGCGCTCAGATGCGCATCGGCATGATGACCGCGAGGAAATCGCTCGACGACGCCGACGCACATGCCGGACGGAGAACGGCGGGATCGAGCTCACCAGAGAGCCCGATCGAGACCTCGTCGGTCGAGATCGCGCCGAGGACGTCGAGGAAGTACTTCGCGTTGAATCCGATGCTCATGTCCGGCCCCGAGTACTCGACCGGGACCTCGTCGAAGCCGTCGCCGCTCTCCGGGGACTCGCTCGTGATGCGCATCGAGCCCTTCGTCAGAGAGAGCTTCACCCCACCGGTGCGCTCGCTCGCGGCCACGGACACGGCCTTGAGCGCATCCGAGAGCGAGACACGAGGCGCTCGGACCTGCTTCTCGGTCGATTGCGGGATGACCTGCGCGTAGGGGGGAAACTGCGCGTCGACGAGCTTCACGCTGAACGTCGTGCCTGCTCCCTGGAAGAATGCGCTCGAGCCGCTCTGCGTGATGAGGAGCTCCGGCTTCTTGTCGCCCGACGCATCCGCGAGCATCTCGTCGCAAAGGCGGCGAAGCTCGTGGATGGCCTTCAGCGGAATGAGCATCGTCGCCGAAGCCTGGCGGCCGGTCACCTTCACGTCGATCTTCGAGAGCCGGTGACCGTCGGTCGTGACCATCCGAACGACGTCGCCCTCCCACTCGAAGAGGGCGCTGTTCAGGTGCGCGCGCGTTTCGTCCGTCGAGATCGAAAAATGCGTCTTCGCGATCAGCTCGGAGAGCACGTCGACGGCAAGCGCGAGAGTGGGAGCCCCTTCCGCAGGCTGAGGCAGGGGAGGGAAGTCGTCCCCCGGCATGCCGCGCAACGTGTAACGGCGAGCAGTGCCGCTGGCCTTGATCGTCGTCGTCGCGTTGTCTTGCGACGAGATGACCACCGGGCCGTCCGGCATCATCTTCACTCGCTCGAAGAGGTCCTTCGCCGACACCGCTACGCTGCCCGGCTTCTTGATGTCGGCCGAAACTCGGCCCATCAGCGCGAGGTACAGGTCCGTTGCGGCGAGGCGCAGCGAGTTGGACCCGTCGACGGCGAGGAGCACGTTCGCGAGGACCGGCATCGTGCTCTTTCGTTCGGCGACCCCCTGCATGCGAGCGACGATCTTCAGAAGGTCCTTCTTCGCGACGGTGAGCTCCATCTCGTGACTATCGCCTCAGGGGGTAAGGGGGCACCCGCCAAGTGCCGTGAATCTCTGATGTCGTCAAGGGTGCCCGGACGGCCTGTCACTCGACGCCTTGCGGTTCGCGAGCCTGCTGTCTCGATGTCGGAGAGGGAAGGAGAAAGTAAAAGATTAACTTACCGTAGAGCTAGAGCCTGTGGATACCGGGGATAGACGCGGATCCTTAGTAATTCCGAAGGTA
>Ga0207874_1000077_pt1 | contig 147191 bp, 121 predicted proteins | sample HigsolmetaAR201D_FD_184833 | JGI IMG/M metagenome (GOLD analysis project Ga0207874, IMG submission 184833) | Ionic liquid and high solid enriched microbial communities from the Joint BioEnergy Institute, USA - AR20-1-D (SPAdes) (version 2) ... | reverse complement strand
GACAGCCGGCCGAGACGCTTGTTTGCGCGCGAGACCACGGGGAGGGCGCGGCGACCCGACCAGAGCATTTCCGCAAACGCATCCCGCAACGAGGTGTCTTCGGTGACGGGCGGGCCGGAGGCGTCTCCCTCCTCGACCGCATCCCGCACGGGTTGCAGCGAGAGCAGGCGGAAGGGACGGTCTCTCACGCCCACCAGTTCCGCCACGAAATCGTGGGCGGGATCGAGCAGGATACCCGTGGGCGTATCCCACTGGAGAACACGGCCTTCCTGCATCACCGCAATGCGATCACCGAGCTGGATCGCCTCATCCATGTCATGCGTGACGATGATGATGGTGGTGCGGAACTTCTTCTGGATCTCCATCAGGTCGTCCCGCGCCTTGGTACGGATGATGGGATCGAGCGCGCCGAACGGCTCGTCCATGAGCAGGATCTTCGGCTCCGCCGCCAGTGCCCGGGCCACGCCCACGCGCTGCTGCTGGCCGCCGGAAAGCTCGCTCGGAAAACGGTCGCGGTACTGGGCAGGATCCAGCTGGAAGATTTCCATCAGCTCATCCACTCGCCGCGCGATCCTGTCCCGGTCCCAGCCGAGCAGCTGGGGAACGGTGGCAATATTCTCCGCCACCGTCCGGTGGGGAAACAGACCATAACCCTGGATCACGTAGCCGATCTGCCGCCTGAGTTCATGGGGCGGGATGGCACGGGTGTCCTGCCCGCCGATGCGCACGCTGCCGGAGGTCGGTTCTACCAGCCGGTTGATCATCCGCAGCAGGGTTGTCTTGCCCGAGCCGGAAGTGCCGACGATGGCGGCAACCGTTCCTTCGGGCACCGTGAGGCTTACGCGGTCGACGACCGTGTTGCCGTCATAGACTTTCGTCAGTTCTTCGATTTCGATCATGTCGACCGGGTCCTCCGGTGCGAGGCGCGGCTGATGTCAATCAAGGCATCCATCAGCACGGCTGCCGTGAAGGAGAGAACGATGGTCGGGATAACGCCGAGCAGCACGAGGTCGATCGCCGCCTGGCTCAGCCCCTGGAACACGAAGACACCGAACCCCCCGCCCCCGATGAGGGCTGCAATGGTGGCGAGGCCGATATTCTGGATCAGAACGATGCGGATGCCGGCGAGGACTGCGGGAAGGGCGAGGGGAAGTTCCACGCGCATGAGCTGCTGCCGCCCGGTCATCCCCATGCCACGCGCAGCCTCCCGCGTCGCGGCCGGAACGTTTTCCAACCCCGCAAGCGTATTGAGCACGATCGGCAGCAGCGAATAGGCGAAGAGTGCGAGCAGCGCAGGGGCGGTGCCAATGCCCTTGATCCCCAGCGAGGCTGCGAACGGAATGTGGGCGGCGAACCAGGAAAGAGGGGCGATCAGCAGCCCGAACAGGGCGAGTGAAGGAATGGTCTGTATGAAGGTGAGCCCGTTCAGCACCGTCGGGCGGGCCCGGCTCGCATAACGGCAGAATATGCCGAGCGGAATGCCGGCTATGCAGGCAAAAAGAAGCGATCCGCCGGAGAGAAACAGGTGCTGCCCGGCCTCGCGCCAGAAAGCCTGTGCCTGATTGGCATACTCCTTGAGGAGCGAGAGGTTCGACCAGATGCCGCTTGCCACGAGCAGGACGAGAAGAAACGGGAAGCTTATGCCCAGCGCCAGCCGCACCCACGGGTTCAGGCGGATGTGGGCCATCGCATTGGCCATCGTGAGGAAGCAGGCGAAAAGCAGCAGCCAGAATCCGCTTGCGGGCCGGATGCGTGCGAAGCTGCCGGCGTCTGCGGCTAGATTGTCGGCGGCGAGACCGGCGAAAATGGCAGCCACCAGGGCCGTTGCCCCCGCCATCACGGCCTTGGAGGCAGGTGGCACACGCAGCAGCGCGGCAAGGGCCATTGCCCCCACTGCAAGAAACAGTCCGGCCGCCTGAACGGATGTGAGAGACTCGAGGATCGGTCGCGGCTCGCCTTCAACGATCCGGTTGGCGGCAATGTTCATGAAGGGCAGGAAGAGGGCTGCGACCGCAATGGGCGCTGCTAGCAGCCCCACCCGGTCTATGCGCGCCATGCCCCACATGAGCGATCTGGAACGGCTGGTCGATGCCTGAAGGGCTGCTTCTGCCATGGATTGCCAGCCTTCGTGGCTATTTCAGGAACCCTTTCGTCTGCAGGAAGTCCTCGGCCACGGCATTCGAGGGTTCCCCGCCAACCTGTACCCGGCCGTTCAGCTCCTGGAGCGTCGTAAGGTCCAGCGCGGTAAAGACGGGAGCAAGGATGTCCGCGATCTGCGGATTCGCGTTCAATACTTCCTCACGGATGATCGGCGCCGGATTGTAGATCGGCTGGGAATGCTGGTCGTCTTCCAGTACCACGAGTCCGGAAGCGGCAATGCCGCCGTCGGTGCCGTAGACCATGGCTGCATTGGCACCATTTGTGCCGCGCGCTGCGGCCTGGATGGTGGCTGCCGTGTCTCCGCCCGATAGCGTGATCAGTTGATCGGAGGACAGGGTAAAATTGTAGACCTTCTGAAAGGAGGGAAGCCCGGCCTCGGAGTTCACGAACTCGGCGGAGGCTGCGAGCTTAACCTCGCCGCCATTGTTTACCCAGCTGGCGAAGTCGGTCATGGTCTTGAGGTTGCTCTGCTGGGCCACGTCATTGGTGACGGCGATTGCCCAGGTGTTGTTCGCGGGAGCCGGCGTCAGCCAGACGATCTTCTCGGCGTCATGGTCGAGCTTCTTCGCTTCCTCGTACCCGGCTGTTGGGTCGTTCCAGATTTCTTCGCCCGCGCGATCATAGAAGAAGGCGGCGTTGCCGGTGTACTCGGGGTAGATGTCGATTTCGCCCGCCTTGATCGCTTCGCGGACAATCGGGGTTGCACCGAGCTGTAGACGGTTCTCCGTCGCGATGCCATTGGCTTCCAGCATCAGGATGATGATGTTGCCGAGAACTCCGCCTTCCGTGTCGATCTTGGACGAGACGACGACCTGCGCGCTCGCGTGACCCGCAGCCAGCATGAACATGGCAGCGGCAATCATTCCCCTCATCTTCGATGGCATCGCTTCACCTCACCCCTTGTCGGTGCGTCCCTGTCACGATTCCCCCGGCGCCGGCTGTGCCAGCGCATGCGAAACCGTGACCCTTAACGCGCGAATGCCATCTGCGTTCCATTCGTGAGCTGGCTTTGTAACGATCAGCCGTGTTCTTTCTCTTGGGGTACGAGGCGGACGGGAGTAAGGTTTATCTCGGCACCGGTGCCTTCCGAGGCGAAATTGTACGTAGATTTTGCCTAGATAAGTCGTTATTCCCTCGTACTGTTTAACAACGCCTCGGGAATGATTGGGCGGAAGAGGAGCGTTCATGAGTTCAAACATTTACATCATCGGCAGCGGCCATACCCAGTTCGGCCGTCTCACGCAGAACCTCGAGGAACTGATCGTCGAGTCCGCGCGGGAGGCAATTGCGGAGGCGGAGATCGACCCTGCCGAAATTGACGCAATCTACCTTGGACACTTCAATTCCGGCCTGGTTCCGGATGGCTTCCCCTCGTCCCTGGTGAAGCAGGCGCATCCCGCGCTGCGTTTCACGCCAGCCACGCGCTGCGAGAACGCTTGCGCTTCGGGTGCCGCAGCCATCTTCAGCGCAATGAACCTGATCCAGGCAGGCAAAGCGCGTAATGTGCTCGTCGTGGGCGCCGAGAAGATGACCCATCGCTCCACGCCGGAGGTGACGACCGCTCTGGCCGGTGCAGGCTACCAGAATGACGAGCGCGAGGCGGGGCTCAGCTTTCCGCAGGTCTTCGCCCTCTTCGCCCAGGTCTACACGGAGCGGTTCGGCGATCCGCTCGACGCGATGGCGCGCATCGGTTCCAAGAACCACCAGAACGCCATGAAGAATCCGCTCGCGCAGATGCACCGCCCGCTGACCTTCGAGCAGTGCCGCGAGGTAACTGACAAGAACCCGCTGATCGCGCCGCCGCTACGGCTCAGCGACTGCTCGCTGATTTCGGATGGCGCTGCAGCAATCGTGCTGAGCAGCGAGAACGGAAAGGCTGCTTCCGCCAGGCGCCGCGTGCGCGTTGCCGCTGCCGAGCACGTGTCCGACTTCCTGCCCATGAGCCGGCGTGACTTCGTGCTGTTTGAGGGGCCGGAACGCGCCATCCAGCAGGCCTACAAGGCGGCGGGGATCACCGTTGACGACCTCGATTTCGCCGAGGTGCACGACTGTTTCACCATCGCCGAACTCCTGATCTACGAGGCGATGGGGCTTGCGCCGAAGGGCCAGGGCGCCCGCGCGATCGACGAGGGCAGCGTGCTTGCCGACGGCAAGACGCCGGTCAATCTCTCGGGCGGTCTCAAGGCCAAGGGTCATCCCGTGGGCGCCACGGGCGTTTCCATGCACGCGCTGGGCTACCGTCAGCTGACAGGCCAGGCCGGCGAGATGCAGCGCCAGGGTGCCGAGTGGGGCCTGCTCTTCAATATGGGCGGCGCAGCCGTCGCCAACTACGCGAGCATCCTGCAGGCGGATCGCGCCTGACGCTGGTGCCTGAGACTCGGGACGTGGCTCCGGTCCGGGAAGGCAGGGGCCGCGTTTCGTCGTTGTGAGCCCGGTGAGAAGTCCCGGCACCTCTCACTGGCTCAGTGTTTCAAGGGGCTTGCTGGCTGCTGTCAGCAGCCTTGCAGCTGGCAACGCCGCAGCTGTTCCGCAGGATAGATATCGAGAAGCTCGCCAAGGCGGGTGATCGTGTGATCGGGCTGCGCCGGAATGCTCGGCGGCAGCTTGAGACCAAAGCGGTTGCACCAGATGCCCATGAGTCCCTCGCGTTTGGGCGACAGCACATCCCAAACAAGATCATCGCCGATCATGATCGCTTCTTCCGGCCTCACGTTCAGGGCGGCCAGCGTCTCGCGATAGGCGCGGCCATCGGGCTTGCCGAACCCGGCTTCCTCTTCGACCTGGAAATGGTCAAACCGGTTGCGCAGACCGAAGCGGTCGATCTTGGCGTTCTGCACTTCCGTCGCGCCATTGGTGACCAGGCCGAGCCTCAGCCCCTGCTCGCGGAAATGGTCTATCACCTGGTAAGCGTCGGGATAGAGGAACATGTTCTCTTCCCGATACGAGGCGTAGCGGTCGGCAATATCCTCCGCGAGTTTCGCAAGATCGGGGAAGCCTGCATTTTCCAGAGCATGGCGCACCACGGACCGGCGCGTGACCACCTGTTCCAGGCGCCAGCGGCGGCGGTTCTCGTCATCGCTCAGGAAGACGGCGGTGGAATCCGCCAGAGCCTTTGCGACGGCATCGACCGGAGCCTCGCCGAGGTAAGGCGCGAATTCCTCCGCGACCGCCCGCCAGGCCGGGGCCGGATTGGCGTAGGCGAAAATCAGGGTGTCGTCGAGATCGAAGAGAACCGCGCGGATCATGCAGCAGATGCCTTGCTGTAAACCTCAAGAATGGCGTTGACCGCTGCCCCCGGATCGGCCTTGTGTCCAAGGCGGTTCAACGCGCCGGCAAGCGCCGCGATGTTCGCCACGACCGGCTCGAAACCTGCGAGCCTGCCGGTGTGCTGGAAGCGCAGCACGCGGTTCGCTGCCGCTCCAACGCTGGCTGAGATCGCCCTGCCATTTGGCCCGATCGCTGCCAGCGCGTCGGGCACGGAAATGCTCTCCGGCAGCACGATCGCCGTGGCGAGATTGGAGGCGGTCTCCGGCGGCGTGAACTCGCGCAGACCAAGCGCCTTGAGCGCCGCGCGGGAAGCCCGCGCAGCCGTCTCATGGCGGGCGATCACGTTGGCAAGGCCCTCCGCTTCGACGCGGGTGAGGGCGGCGTCAAGCGCGTGAAGCTCGAGGCTCGAGGGCATGCCGGGAAGCGCGCCACGGCCCTTTTCCAGCCAGTTGCGCTTGAGGTCGAGCAGCGAAAGCGTCGAGATTTCCTTTGCTCCCAGCTTCTCGATCTGCGCCCAGGCGGCGGGGCTCACCGACAGCATGGAAAGGCCGGCGGAACCGGCCAGCGCCTTCTGCGGGCCGATCACGGCGATGTCGATGCCGAGCCTGTCCACCTCGACCGGATGGCCACCGACGGAGGCCACACAGTCGGTCACCACAAGCGCGCCCTTCGACCTGGCGAGGGCGGCGATCTCCGGCAGGGGGTTCAGGATACCGCTCGCGGATTCCGCATGCACCAGTGCGACGAGGTCGAAGTCCTGCTTCTCGAACGCGGCTTCGACAGCCGCGAAGGTGATCGGCAGGGCATTCTCGGCGGCGAGATTGGTAACCTCGGAGCCGCCGCGCTCCAGCCACAGGCCGAACCAGGCGCCATAGGGGCTGGTGACGATATTGAGGGCCTTCAGGCCCGGGCGCGCAAGGCTCGTAGCCGCCGCCTCGAGCGCGATGATCGCCTCGCCCTGGACAAGCAGGACGTCATTCTTTGTGCCCAGCAGCGCCGCTACGCGGTCGGCAAGTTCGCCAGTGCGCTGCGGCGGGAAGGGAGGAAGATCGAGAAGAACGTTGTGAGGGATGCTGTGTGTCATGGGTTCCTCGAGCGGATGAGGCGGGGCACGGCGGCGATCAGCGCCTTGGCCATGTTTGATTGCGGTCGGTCGATCACATCCTGTGTCGGACCGAGCTCGACGATCCGGCCTGCTTCCATCACCGCAGTGCGGTGGGCCATGGCCTTCACGACCGCCAGGTCATGGGAAACGAACAGGTAGCTCAGGCCTTCCTCTCGCTGCAGCTCGATCATCAGGTCGATTATGTGCGAGCGGAGCGACACGTCGAGCGCCGAGACAGCCTCGTCGAGCACGATCAGCCGCGGCTTGCAGGCAAGCGCGCGGGCGAGCGCGACGCGCTGGCGCTGGCCGCCTGAAATCTCGTGCACGGCCCTGTCCATGAGATGGGGAGGCAGCTGCACGCGGTCAAGAAGCTGCGATACCTCCTGTCGCCAGCGTGCGCGAGGCGCAAGACCGTGGATGCGGATGGGATCGACAATGGCAGAAAAGACCGTCGCGCGCGGGTTGAGCGCTTCCAGCGGGTCCTGGAACACCATCTGCATGTACCGGCGCTTGCGGCGCAGTTCCGCACCTTTCAGCGCCAGCCAGTCTTCGCCGGCAAAGCGGATCTCGCCGCCATCCACCGTGATCAGCCGGGTGATGGCGCGTGAAAGCGTGGACTTGCCGCTCCCCGAAGGGCCGACGAGCGCCAGCGTCTCGCGTTCCCCGAGCGTAAAGGAGACATCATCCAGCGCCTGCACCTCACGGCCGTGGCTGCGGTAGCGCTTGGAAAGATTGCGGACCTCGATCAGCGGGGTCATGCGGCGCCCCCGGAAATCCTCGGCGCGTCGTCGAGGTCGATGTGGGTGTCGAGAAGGTGGCGGGTGTACGGATCCCGCGGGTTCGCCACGATCTCCTCCGCCGGACCAATTTCCACCAGGCGCCCCCGGTGCATCACCGCGATGCGGTCGGCGAGTTGGCTCGCAAGCGCGATGTCATGGGTGATGAACATGAGCGTCATTTTCTCGGTCGTCACCAGCGTCTCGATCAGGCGCACGATCTCCGCCTGCACCAGTGTGTCGAGCGCGCTGGTAGCCTCGTCGGCGATCAGTAGGCGCGGGCGGGCGGCAATGGCCGCGGCAATGGCGATGCGCTGGCGCTGACCTCCCGAGAACTGGTGCGGGTAGGCGCGAAGTGCCGCCTCCGGCTGCGGGATCTGAACCTTTTTCAGAAGATCCAGCGCCACGGCCTCGGCTTCTTTCCAGCTCAAGTCGAGATGCTCCCGAGCGGCTTCGGCCACCTGCTCGCCGATCCGAAGCACCGGATTGAGGTTGGAGCCCGGATCCTGAAACACCATGCCGAAATCGCTTCCCGCCTGGGCGGATCGGCCGAGCGACGGCCAGGAGATGGTGCCGCTCTCGCAGGTGCCGCGCGGGTTGAGACATGCCACCGCGCGGGCGAGCGTGCTCTTGCCCGATCCGCTCTCGCCGATCACTGCGAGCTTCTCTCCGGCCGCGAGCTCGAGCGAGATGTCGATCAGCGCCGGTTCCGTCTGGCGCGGATAGGTGAGCGTATAGCCTTCGAGTTTCAGAAGAGCCGTCATGAGTGCTGCTCCCGCCGCGACAGCATTGCGGTCAGGCCCTCGCCGAAGAGGTAGGTTCCCACGACTGTGGCCACCAGCGCGAGGCCCGGGATGATGGAAAGATACGGCGCGGAGCGCAGCACGGCCCGGCCTTCGGCTATCATCGAGCCCCAGGTGACGATGTTGGGGTCTCCCAAACCGAGGAAGGAGAGGGCGGCTTCGGTGAGCACCGCGCCGGCCACGATCACCGCGCTCAACGCCAGCACCGGCGGCAGCGCATTGGGCAGCACCTCGCGCAGCGCGATTTCGAGCGGGTGCATGCCGATGATGCGGGCGGAAGCCACATAGTCCCGCTCACGGATCGAGAGCACCTCGGCGCGGGCGAGGCGTGCGGGACCGGTCCAGGCGCCCAGCGCGATGGCGAGGATCACGATGGGCAGACTCGGCTGCAGCACGCTCACGAAGGCAAGCGCCAGCAGGAATCCCGGTACGATCTGGAATGCGTCGACCACGCGCATCAGCGCTTCGTCGATAAGTCCGCCGGCGAAACCCGCGAGCGTGCCGACGATTGAGCCGATCAAGACCGCCACGAGCGCGGCGGCAATGCCCACGATCAGCGAGGCCCGCGCGCCATGCACGAGGCCCGCAAGCACGTCACGGCCGAGGCGATCGGTGCCGAGCGGGAAAGAGGGATCCGTGAAGGGCGGAATGAGCGGCGCACCTGCAATACGCAAGGGATCCCCGGGAAAGAGCACCGGGGCAAGCAGGGCGACGCTCGCGAGCGTCAGAAGAATGGCGAAGCCCACAACGCCTTCGGGCGAGCGGGCAAAGCGGCGGAGTGCACTCATGAGCTGCGCTCCGATGCGCCCACTCGCGGATCCAGGAAGGCGTAGACGAGATCGACGATCATGTTGACCAGCACGACGAGAACGGCGCTCACCACGATGATGCCCATGAGCAGCGGCGCGTCGCGCATGGCGACCGCCTCCTGGGCCAGACGCCCGAAGCCGGGGATGGCGAAGACGCTTTCGATCACCACGCTGCCGCCGAGGATCGAGGCGGCCTGGAGGCCGAGCATGGTCACGACCGGCAGCAGCGCGTTGCGCGCCACGTGGCGCAGCACGATGCGGCGGCGGGACAGTCCCTTTGCTCGGGCGGCGCGCACGAAATCCTGCCGCCATACCTCCGCCATGCCCGCGCGCATCACGCGCAGGAACAGCGCCAGATAGATCATGGCGAGCGCGGAGACCGGCAGCACGAGGTGCCAGGCGATGTCGAGGAAACGCGCCAAGCCCTCTTTGCCTGAGGCAATGGTCTCGATGCCCGAGGTGGGAAACCAGCGCAATTGCACGGCAAAGACGATGCTGAGCACGAGGCCCAGCCAGAAGTTCGGGATTGCGTACAGGGCGAGCGAGCCGATGGAAAGCACGCGATCGCGCGGGCTGCCGATGCGGGCTCCGGCAACGATACCCAGCACCGTCCCGAGCACAAAGGCCAGTCCCGTGGCACTGCCCATCAGATAGAAGGTATTCGGAATACGCTCGAGGATCAGGTCGATGATCGGGCGGTTGAAGCCCACCGACCATCCGAGGTCGAAGCGGAGAAGCGAGGTGAGATAGAGCCAGAGCCGGTTGAGCGGCGACTGATTGAGCCCGTAGGTCTGGCGCAACTGCTCCGTTAGGGCGGCGTCGCCGCCCCCGATGGAGACGATGTAGGCATCCACGGCATCGCCGGGCGCCAGCTCGAGCAGGAAGAACGTCCCAATGACAACGATCAGCAGCACGGGAATGCTGCTGATCGCGCGACGTCCAATCAGCTTCAGGGCGTTCTTCACCAGTCGTTGTACTCCGCGCCGCTGAAGGCGTTTACTGCTTGAGGGCTACATCTGCCCAGTTCGAGACGGCCCAGCGCGGGTTGTTGCCCACATTGAGCACGCTGTCCCGTGTCACGGTGATGAAGCCCCACTCGGCCACGTTTATCAGCGGCAGCTCTTCGGCCACCTTCACCTGCAGCTCCTTGTAGAGCCGGGTGCGCTCCTCCGTATCCACGGTTTCGGCAGCGCGGTCAATCAGGGCGTCGATCTCGGCGTTCTCGTATCCACCCTGGTTGGAGAAAGGCACACCGGCAGGTGTGCCGGAGCGCACCAGGATGGTCGTGGAGATCGCCGGATCGTTGCGGAACACGGGCGGAGCCACGGCAAGGTCGAAGTCGTGGTCGGTGTAAACCGCCTTCTGGTGCGCCGCAGAGTCGTTGTTGACCAGCTGCGCGTCGATGCCGATCGCCGCCAGCGCCTGGCGCAGGTATTCGCCGAACTGACGCGTCTCGTTGAAATACGGCGCCGGCAGCAGCCTCAGCGAGAAGCGGATGCCGTTGTCGCCGCGCGGGTAGCCGGCCTGGTCGAGCAGTTCGTTCGCCTTGGCGACGTCGAATTCATACTGGGGAACGTCCGGATTGTAGAATTCCGGCGCGTTCTGCGGAACGATGCCCGTCGACGGTGTCGCGTAGCCGAGGAAGATCGTGTCGACCACGTACTTCTTGTCGATGGCGTGGGCGATCGCGCGGCGCACGTTGACGTCGGCCAGTTCCTTGCGGCGATGGTTGATCTCAACCACAAGCTGGTAGGTCAGGCCCTCGTAGCCCTTGGTGACGACATCGATGCCCGGCACCTTGCTGATGCGGGCGAGATCGGCCAGCGGTACCGCCGAGAAGGCGGCAAGATGGATTTCCTCCGCCTCGATTGCGCTGGCGGCCGCCGAGCGGTCCGGCAGGACGCGGTAGATGATCTCGTCCAGATACGGCTCGCCTTCGCTCCAGTAGTTCTCGTTGCGCACGAGCCGGTAGTATTCGCCCGGCTTGTACTCCGCGAACTTGAACGGCCCCGTGCCAACCAGCTGGTTGTTGTGCGGGTTCTCGGCAATATTGGTGCCCTCATAGAGATGCTTCGGCAGCACGCTGGTGACCACCGGCAAAGCATTGCGGATGAGCTGGAACGGCGTTGGCTTGGAGAAGCGGAAGATCGCCGTGTGCTCGTCCGGTGTGTCGACAGCTTCGAGGTTGGCAAATACGATGCGGCCGAGGTTCTGCAGCGGCTTCCAGACTTCCATCGCCGAGAAGGCGACGTCGGCCGAGGTGAACGGCGTACCGTCGTGCCAGGTGACACCCTCACGCAGTCTGAAGGTGGCTGAAAGGCCGTCATCCGAACCTTCCCAGGAGACGGCGAGCCGGGGTACCAGGCCATCCTGACCGTTGAAATCGGCCTCCGCCAGCGGCTCGATTACCTTGCTGGCGACGAAAAACACGCCGTTCGAGGCGACGATGGCGGGGTTGAGATTGCGCGGCTCGGAGTCCGCGGCGACGATCAGACGGCCACCCGTCGGAAGATCCTGCGCAAGAGCCTGCCTGAAACTGATGATGGGAAGTGCAGTGGACGCAAGCAGCAGTCCTGCGCCCTTGAGAAGCGTGCGACGCGACAATGACATGGGTAATTCTCCGTTGCTGCAGGACGAGCGTCCCGTTGGCGCGAAATTGCGAAATCTGCAGCCATCATTCTAGGCATGACCGCCTTTCCGTCAAAGCGAGCCTTAGGAAACTATTTCTGATCACAGTGTCGTTGTAGAGTATTTTTGCTATCCAACTGAATGATGGAGTCGCGACCGAGCACGCCTGATCTCCCAGCTGCCTCGGGAATGTGAAAACTTCATCCTTCGCTGCGCGCGCCATCCTTGCTATCTAAGAAAGATCGAATTGGAGGAGGTTATTGTGCGTCAGGTTGGCCATTTCATCGGAGGCAAGCACGTCGAGGGTACGTCCGGCCGGTTCGCGGACTTTTACCAGCCAATGACTGGCGATGTGATCGGGCAGGTCGCGCTGGCATCGAAGGACGAGGTTCGCAAGGCGGTCGAGAATGCGAAGGCCGCGCAACCTGCGTGGGCCGCCGTCAACCCGCAACGCCGTGCCCGCGTGCTGATGAAATTCCTCGAGCTGGTGAACAGGGAGATGGATTCGCTGGCCGACCTGCTGGCGCGCGAACACGGCAAGACCATTGCCGATGCGAAGGGCGACATCCAGCGCGGCATCGAGGTAGTGGAGTTCGCCTGCGGCATTCCTCACCTGATGAAGGGGGAGTTCACGGAAGGGGCAGGGCCCGGCATCGACATCTATTCCATGCGCCAGCCGTTGGGCGTGGTGGCGGGCATCACGCCGTTCAACTTTCCGGCCATGATCCCGATGTGGAAGTTCGCGCCGGCGATTGCCTGCGGCAACGCCTTCATTCTGAAGCCCTCGGAGCGTGATCCGGGCGTGCCGATGCGGCTTGCCGAGCTGATGATGGAGGCGGGCCTTCCAGCCGGCATCCTGAACGTGGTGAACGGCGACAAGGAGGCGGTTGACGCCATTCTGGACGACCCGGACATCCAGGCGGTCGGCTTCGTTGGATCGTCGGCCATCGCCCAGTACGTCTATTCGCGCGCGGCGGCGAGCGGCAAGCGGGTGCAGTGCTTCGGCGGCGCCAAGAACCATCTCATCATCATGCCGGACGCTGACCTCGACCAGACGGTCGACGCCCTCATCGGCGCGGGCTACGGCTCGGCTGGCGAACGCTGCATGGCCGTATCGGTGGCCGTGCCCGTGGGCAAAGCCACCGCAGACGCGCTGGTGGAGCGGCTGGTCCCGCGCGTCGAATCTCTTAAAGTGGGACCATCCACCGATCCCACCGCGGACTTTGGACCGCTGGTGACGAAAGCGCACCGCGACCGGGTAATCTCTTACGTGGACCTCGGCGTTCAGGAAGGCGCAAAGCTGTTGGTCGACGGCCGCGGCTTCACGATGCAGGGCTATGAGAACGGCTTCTACATGGGCGGTTGTCTGTTCGACGAGGTCAAGCCCCACATGCGCATCTACAAGGAGGAGATCTTCGGGCCGGTGCTGTCCATCGTAAGGGCGGATACATATGAGGAAGCGCTGCGGCTTCCGAGCGAGCACGAGTATGGCAACGGCGTCGCCATCTTCACGCGTGACGGTGATGCGGCGCGGGACTTCGTTTCCCGCGTGAATGTGGGCATGGTCGGCGTCAATGTGCCGATTCCGGTACCGCTTGCCTACTATACGTTTGGAGGCTGGAAGGCTTCGGGCTTCGGCGACCTCAACCAGCACGGACCGGACTCGATCCGCTTCTACACCAAGACCAAGACGGTCACGTCGCGCGGGCCCTCCGGCATTCGCAGCGGCGCTGAGTTCGTCATCCCGACGATGCGCTGAACAGCGTCGGATCGGCGGAACGCGTTGCAAGACCCGGCCGCGAGGCCGGGTTCTTGTTGAGGGGAGCATCATGCGTGCCCTGAACGTTTTTGAGGTGATAGTATTATTAAGGGGGTGTGATAAGCATCCACGCGAGTCTCTGGCCGGATGGCCGGAAACGGTCGGATAAACTCACATGGGGGAGGAACCGTGTCCAATGCCGAGCTGCCGCGAAAGTCCGGCAAGCGCAACGGCGGCGAGATCACGCTGCAGCGCATGCGGATCTTTTGGGCTGTCGCCCACAGCGAGACCCTGACCAAGGCGGCCAAGCAGCTCGGGCTCACGCAGCCCACGCTTTCCCAGCAGATCGCAAATCTGGAAGCCATTGTTGGCACGCCACTGTTCGAGCGGCGCTCAAATCAGATGATCCTGACGGAGGCGGGCCATTTCCTGCTGCGCAAGGCTGAAGCCGTGCTGCGCAACATGCAGGAACTTGAGGACGGACTTGCCGAGTTCAGCGCAGGCCTGCGCGTCACGCTGCGGATCGCGGGTCTGAGTTCCATGCTGCGCCTGGTGCTGCCACGGGCAATCGCGCGGACGCAGGAAATGTTTCCCGACGTGGAATACGACATTCACGATGCCGCGCCGCCGGATGTCCTCGAGATGCTTTATGGCCGGCGGGCCAACATCGGCCTCATCAACGCGGGCGCGGTGGCGAGCGCCGGCACGGGCTTCATGCAGATTCCCCTTTTGGAAGATCCATATGTGCTCGTGGTTCCGGGAAACGTCCAACTGGAGGGAATAGCCAGTTCGGACGGGCTTTCGCGGGGTGTGCGGGACGTTCTCAACCGGTCGATCCGTTTTTCGTTCGGCACGGCCCACAGCCAGCATGTGCAGGAGTGGTATTCGGAGCTGCTGCCGGAGAACCGCCAGGTTGCCAGCACGCGCGGCTACGGCGACGCCTTGGCGCTGGTGCGCGCCGGCGTGGGGGTGTGCCTTGCACCCGCGCTTGCCTGCGTCATGGACGGGCCGGCCGAAGGAGGGCTTCGCCTCTACCGGGTTTCCTTCCCGCCGCGAAAGATCGTGGCGCTCGTGCCGACCCAGTATCAGCATACCCAGCCCTATGCGAGCTTCCTGCAGATCCTGCAGGACGTGTCGAGAGAAATTGAACTCCCCGCGCTGCGCGACACGCCGCCGATCCTGGCGAAACGCTAGTACTGCCGGGCCAGGTGGTGCATCCTTGTCCGGATAATGCGGTGATCATGGGGAGACCGGCGGAGTGACAGGGCAGGCGTTCAGACTCCTGCGGGAGATCGAGATCCCCGAACGCGGTTCGGTTGCCCGGTCCTACGTTCATGACCGAACCGGACTCGAGGTGCTTTCCCTGACCAATGGTGACGTCAACAGGTGCTTTGGCATCGCCTTCCGCACCGAGACGCCCGATGACACCGGCATCGGGCATGTTCTGGAACACGTGGTGCTGTGCGGTTCTCGCCGCTACCCGTCCACGGCGCCTTTCGCGGAGCTGCTGAAGGGGTCGCTGCAGACCCATCTCAATGCCGCGACGCTGCCGGACATGACCGTTTTCAAGGCGGCCAGCCGGAACCTGCGCGACTTCTACAATCTCTTCGACGTCTATCTCGACGCGGTGCTTCATCCCTTGCTGAGGGAAACCACCTTCCGGCAGGAAGGCTGGCACATCGAGCCCAGCGAAGAGGACGGCAGGCCGGCCGGTTTCGGCGGTGTGGTCTACAACGAGATGAAAGGTGCCTATGGCCATCCCGCCGCGCGGCTTGACCGGGCGCTGCGGGCGGCCCTTTTCCCCGACACATTCTACCGGTTCGACCATGACGGCGACCCTGTCGCGATCCCGTCGCTGACGCCCGAAGCGATGCGTGCCTTTCATGCGCTCCACTACCAGCCCTCGAACGCTCTGGTGTTTCTGTCAGGCGATCTCGATGTCGAAGAGGCGTTGGCATTTCTCGATGAGCGGCTGGCAGGTTTCAAGCGTGGACCGAAGCTGGAGCCGCCACCGCTACAGCCGCAGTTCAACGGACCGAGGCAGCTTTACCGTACATTCCCCGCGGTGGCGGACGTTTCCGCAGGGCACATCACGCGCGGCTGGGTTCTGCCGCCGCCCATTGACCTGCCCGAGGCGCTGGAACAGGACTTTCTGGCAGAACTTCTTGTCGGGTCTGATGCCGGGCTGTTGCGAAGGACGGTCAATCAAAGCGGCCTGGGCGGGCACGTGACGGGTTCGGGCCTTTCCCGCCAAACACCTCAGCCCGTGCTTTCGATCAAAATGGGCGACCTCAACGCGAAGCTGGCGGTTGGCCGTTTCGATGAAATTGTTGATGGCACGTTTACCGAAATCGTCCGCCATGGGCTTGATCCGGACCTGGCGAACGCCGCGCTTCACCGTCTTGAATTCCGCCTGCGGGAGAATGATGGCGGGCGCATGCCGCCCGGGCTGGCGCTCATGCATGAGCTCCTTGCCTTCTGGCGGGCAGGGCGCGACCCGCTCGACTTTCTGGCCTTCGAGAAGCCGCTGGCGACGCTTGGGGAACTGGTGAAGGACACGGCCAGCATTCGCGATCGAATCCGAAGATTATTGGCGGACAATCCGCATCACGCGACGGTGATCCTCGAGCCGGATGCAGAGCAGGCCGCGCGCGAAGCTGCGGCCGAGCAATCCAGGCTGGCGGCATTGCTGCCGTTCTACAAACCTCCCGCGAAGGAGAAACCCGCGGCTTCGACCGTGCCGGTTCTTGGTATCGACGAGATCGGGCGGAAGGAAGAGCGGATCCCGTACGAGATCGTTCGGGAGAGCAACCCGCGCATCCTGCTCTTCCCGCTACAGACCAACGGCATCTGCCATTTTCAGTTTGGGCTGCCGCTGCATCGTCTTCCGCCTTCGCTTCTACCGCTCGCGCCGCTTTGCGGACGGATGATGCTGGAGAACGGGGCCTTGGCTGCGCGCAGAAACCGGCTGCTCGGCCGTACCTCAGTGGAGACCCGCGCCCTTGCGACATCTGACGGTCCGCAGGCCTGGCTGTTCCTGCGGCTGGCGGGCATGCAGGAGAACCTGCCGGAAATCCTGGCGCTCGTGGTGGATTTGCTAGCCGCGCCCTTACCCAATGACCGTGAACGCTTCATGCCGCTTCTGGCAGACGAGATCGCCCGCCATAGTGCGGGGCTGATCCAACGCGGGCATGACTATGCGGACCTGGCAGTTTCCTCGGCCCTTAACGAAGCCGGCGCGCTTGCTGAAATCCTGCAAGGTATCTCGCAACTTCAGTTTCTGAGGCGCCTAAAGAATCGAGCGGAAGCGGAATGGGGCGGCATTCGGGATGACCTGCAGGATCTCCACGGCCGGCTTGTTCGGCGCAACAGCGTGATCTGTGGCGTGACAGCAGCGCCGGGGGTCGCGGAAGCAAGCGCGGCAGTGGCAGTGGAGGCCCTCGGCAGCCTGCCGGAGGAGACGGGTTTCGGAGTGGCGATGGTCCCGAAACTCCGGGCCCCGATGGGCATTGCCGTCAACGCCTCGGTCAATTTCGTGGCCCAGGGTGTGAGGTTGCCGGAGGACGATCGCGCGGGAGCCTTCGCCGCGGTTGTGCGTCATGTCACGGGATCGTGGCTCTGGAACCGGGTGCGCATGGAGGGCGGGGCCTATGGCACGCTGGCGCGGTTCGATCCACTCGCAGGTACGCTCCGTTTCCTGTCCTATCGCGATCCGCACCTGTCGCGGACGCTGGATGTCTTCGGCTCCGTTCCCGAATTCCTGCGGGGGCCAATTTCGGAAACGGAGATCCGGCAGGGCATCATCAGCGCCATCGCTGAGTGGGACCGGCCGAAACTGCCGCGCGAGAGCAGCTTGGAGGCCATGCTTTCAATGCTGTCCGGTGACTCATTGGAGAAGCGGCAGGCACGGCGCGACAGCCTTCTGTCCGCTACGCGGATCGATTTTCTCCGTCTGGCCAATCTGATCGAGGCGCAGCCGAAGCGTGTTGCCGTGCTGGGTTCGGAGGAAGCGCTCCAGGCAGCGCTCGCGGAGCGCCCAGACCTGTTCACGCTAACGGCCGTATAGGTCGCCTCGTTCACCGATCCTGTCAGCAAGATCGCCGATAGCCTTTACCACGGCCTCGCGCACGCCCGGCTCTCCAAGCAAATGGCCCGCGCCCTCAACGACCCGCACTTCCGCTTCCGGCCAGCGTGCGGCGAGCGCATAAGCTGTCTCCGGCGGGCAGAGCAGGTCGTAGCGCCCCTGAATGATGATGCCGGGAATGCCGTGAAGCTTCCCCGCGTTTTCCAGCACGGGAGCGTCGGCAAGAAAGCAGTCGTGGCTGAAGTAATGCGCTTCCATGTACGCGCTGGGTGAAGGCTTGCCGGGTGGCGGAAGCCGGTCGGCGTGTGGCATGAGCGAAGCGAGCGCCCGTTCGGTGGCGGCCCACGCATGGGCAAAGCTCGCGGCCTCCTCCGGGTCCACGCCGAGAATGCGAAGCCAGTAGGCGGGCAGGGGATCATGCCGCTCAGCTTCAGGAAGCAGGGCGAGAAAGTCTCGGCATAGCAGCGGGTAGAAACGGGAGAGGTTCTCACGGAATGCCGTTTCGAGCTCGGCGCGCGTTCCGAGAAACGTGGCTCGCAGCACGATGCCCAGCACGCGTTCCGGATGCTGTTCGGCATAGGTGAGCGCCAGCGTCGCGCCCCATGAGCCGCCCACCACCAGCCATTTTTCGATGCCGAGGTGGCGGCGGATGAGTTCCATGTCTGCAATCAGATGCCAGGTGGTGTTTGCTCGCCGCTCGCCATGCGGCCGGCTGCGCCCCGCGCCACGCTGGTCGAAGAGCACGGCATGGAGCCGGGGATCTGCAAACAACGTCCGGTGCTCGGCCTGGCAGCCGCTTCCCGGCCCGCCGTGCAGGAAGACGACAGGAATGCCTTCGGGATTGCCCACCGTCTCCACATAAATCTCGTGGCCATCGCCCGCTTCGAGGTACTCCGACCGGAGGTGCGCCGGAACCAGCGCTTCCTGCATTGTCACTACCGCTCGCCTTCGGGCGTGCCGCCCGCGAAATTGCGGTAGATGAACCGTTCGGCCGGGCCTGTTGCTTCCTCCTTCGCGGCGCGGAAGATCTGCTCGTGGAAGGGCGAGAAGACGCAGGCCGGATCGGTGTTGGAAGCGTCGCCTGTCAGGGCGAAGGCCTGGCAGCGGCAGCCGCCGAAGTCTTCCTCCTTCTTCGGACAGCTGCGGCAGGGCTCCGGCATCCAGTCTGTCCCGCGGTAAAGGTTGAGCGCAGGCGAATTCTCCCAGATCCATGCGAGCGAATGGTCACGTACCGAGTCGAAATGCAGGCCCGTGATGCTCTCCGCGGCGTGGCAGGGCAGCACCTTGCCGGAGGGGGAGATGTTGAAGAACTGCTGGCCCCAGCCGCCCATGCACTTCTTGGGCTGCAGCGCGTAGTAGTCCGGGATCACGTAGTCGATGGCGAGAATGCCGCGCAGCCGCTCCTGCGCCTCCTCGACGATCCTGGTCGTCCAGTCGACCTGCTCTTCCGTTGGCATCAGCGCAGCGCGGTTCTTCAGCGCCCAGCCATAATATTGGACGTTGGCGACCTCCAGCCGGTCCGCATCCAGCGCCACCGCCATGTCGATGATCTCCGGCAACTGGTGGAGGTTCTGCCGGTGCATGACCGCGTTGATGGTGAGTGGGAGGCCGACCTCCCGGACCCAGCGCGCGACCTCAAGCTTCTTCGCATGGCCTCCCTTGAAGCCGCCCACGCGGTCGGCGATGCCCGCCTCGCTGCCCTGGAAGCTGATCTGGACGTGGGACAGGCCAGCATTAGCGAGTTGCGCGAGTTTGTCGCGAGTGAGCAGCACGGTGGAGGTGATGAGGTTCGAGTAGAGGCCCACCTCGGTCGCATGGCGGACAAGTTCGACGAGATCCTTCCGCGCCGTCGGTTCCCCGCCGGAGAAATGGATCTGCAGCACGCCCATATCCGCCATTTCGCTCATGGCGCGCTTCCACTCCTCGGTGGTGAGTTCCGCGCCCGCGCGCTCCAGCTCCACCGGATTGGAGCAGTAGGGACATTGCAGTGGGCAGCGGTGGGTGATCTCCGCCAGCACCGACATGGGAATGCCATAGCTCTTGCCCGCGCCGGCAAGCGTTTTCGCCCCGTCTCTTGGTTCTTCAAGCAGATCGGTCATGCTTTTTCCTCCCCGGCGTCAATCAGGTAACCCTTGTCGGCGAGGTCCTGCAGCAGGGCAATGACGTCGTTTCTGATCAATTGTCTGTCGGCCGCGTATTTCCTGCAAAGCTCGTCCAGCACGGCTGCGATGCTACGCTCGCCGTCGCAGAGGTGCAGGATTTCCACCGCCGTCTCATCCGGAACGAGGACACGCTCCGGCACCAGCAGCACCCATTGCTCACGTATCTTGTCGAACTTCAGCCGTGCGTGGCGCGCAAGCTTCGGGCGGCTCTGCTCCGAAAGCTCCAGACGGGGGCTGCTGGCGGGAGCCGTGTTCATGCGTGTTCCTCCGGGCGGAAGGCTCCGGGCGGAATGTGGCCGCAGACATAGGCATGGTAGAGCGCGTCAAGCTGCACCCAGAGCACGTTTGTCTTGAAGATCAACGCCTCGCAAACGGCCTTGCGCTCCTCCGGCGTGCGGGCGTGCTCCTTGACGTAATTGAGGGCAAACATGGCGTCGCGCGGAGCCTGGTCCAGGCGGCGCTTGAAATAGGCCATCACCTTCGGCGAGATGAAGTCGTAGTGCTCCAGCATGCCGGCGATCCGCTCCTCGTGCAGCTGCGGGGCGAAGAGCTCCGTGAGTGAGGAGGCGATCGCCTCGAGCGGCGTGCGCTGTGCCACGAAGTTCACGTACGCGTCTACCGCGAAGCGTGTGGCGGGGAGAATGCCCTGCGTTGACTCCACATAGGCCCGGTCGAGCCCGAGGCCATCGGTCAGGACGAGCCAGCGTTCGATGCCGCCCTCGTCGCCGGCAACGCCATCATGGTCCTCGATGCGTTTGCGCCATTCCAGTCGGATGTTTCGGTCGCGGAAGCGCGAGAGAACATGCGCATCCTTGATGGGGATCGAGCTCTGATAATAGTGGCGGTTGAGCGCCCAGGCCTGGACCTGTCCCTTGTTGAGCTTGCCGCCGTGCAGCATCTTATGGAACGGGTGCAGGTTGTGATAGCGCTTTGCGCCGATCTCGTAGAGCCGCCTTTCGAGGGCCTCGGCGCTTTCCAGCGGGCTGTCGTCAATGTCGGACCACGTCGGGACCACGTTCATTGGGTGAGCTCCATTCCGTCATGGGGAATTAGCCATCCCGCCGCTTCGGCCTGCCGGCGCTCCTCGGAGCCGGGTCTGAGCACGGGATTGGAATTGTTGATGTGAAGAAAAACCTTCTGCCGGATGCCGAGGTCGGCGAGCCTCGCGATTGCGCCGTCCTCGCCCGACATGGAGATGTGGCCCATACGCCGGCCGGTTTTCCAGCCGAGACCGGAGGTGATCATCTCATCGTCGCGCCAGAGCGTGCCGTCGAAGAAGACGAGCGGCGCGCCTGCGATCCGCTTCTCCAGCTCGGGCGTGACCTCGCCGCAGGCGGCGATGAAGAAGAGCTCACCTCCACTCTTCGCGCGGATGTGGAGGGCGATCGTGTCGCCTCCCTCTTCCGGCTTTTCGCGTCCTGTGCCCTCCAGATACCAGGCTGGCTTGCCGGGCACGACGAAGGCCGTGACCTCGAGCCCGGAGTGGCTGCCGTCCGGCAGCTTCGGCTCGAAGGGCCGTTCGATCTCGATCGGCTCGCGCCGCACGAAGTCAGGATTGAGCACGTTGAAGATGCTGTTTTCCGCCAGCACCGACAGCACCTTGCGGTGGGCGTAGATTGTGAAGGGCGAGCTTTCCCTCAAGGAAAGCAGGCCGGCCACCGCGTCCACCTCGCCGTTGGTGAGGAAGACGCCTGCGATCGGCGTGTGTCGCAAGGCGCCTTCCCTGGGATGTAGTCTAGGTGTTGCGATGATCTGCTGCCGCACGTCAGGCGAGGCGTTGATCAGGAACCAGTGGCTGTCGTCGCAACTGACGGCCAGGGAGGCCTGCGTCGCCTGAAGGGATAGGGTGCCTCGTGCGGTCCGGCAGTTCTCACAATTGCAGTTCCACTGAGGAACGCCGCCGCCTGCCGCAGCTCCCAATACGATGGCTCGCAACATGATGACTTGCCCTTCTCGAGGTTGCGGCAGGCAAACGTGCTGTTACTTGCGCTTTGCGCAGGCGTACATGTTGATTTCCATGCCGACCTGCACTTCAACGATTTTCGGTGACTTCCAGGACATGATTTCTCCTCTCTAGCTGGAGGGTGCCGACCACCATGACCGGCCACCCGCGGACGATCTTGCACGCTGCACCCCGGCATATCCATCTATGTTTGTTATAGATCAAATGCACTCACACCGCCCTAAGCCTTGGGCCGCCTGGCGTTGTGTTCATTGGTGAGGGATGTGATTTCCCACGTTTCCGCATCAAATTGAAGTTCCGTGACCTGTTCTGCGATCCAGTCTGCAACCGCGGGGCGGAATGCCTGATTCAGCCGCATCCAGACGTTGTTTGAGCATCCGGATTGCCTGTGTTGTCCTGCTGGACCAGATTGTTCTGAAGCTCCCGAAGTCCGGGCGAGTCATTCCAAGCGTCAGTAACAGCACGTTTGAGGAAACGGAGACCACATGACGGATGTGCTTGAAGGACCTGTTCTCGTTTTCCGCCAAGGCGCGCTTGGCCGCATCAAGCTGAACCGGCCGAAGGCGCTCAACAGCCTCAACACTGAGATGGCGGGTATCATCTCGCGCGCGCTCGACCGGTTTGAGGCTGAAGGGGGTGTGGTCGCCGTACTGCTCGATGGTGCCGGGGACCGCGGGCTGTGCGCCGGCGGCGATATTCGGGAGATGTACGAGGCCGTGCGGGCAGGAACCGACGGTGCGGCTCGGTTCCTTCGGGCCGAATACGAGCTCAACGCGCGAATCGCCCGGTTCGCCAAGCCGTTCATCGCGATCATGGACGGCATCGTGATGGGAGGCGGTATCGGGCTTTCGGTACATGGCCGTCACCGGATCGTCACCGAGCGCTCCAGGCTGGCAATGCCGGAGGTGAGCATCGGCTTCGTGCCCGACGTGGGCGCGACGTGGTATCTGGCCAAGGCGCCGGGAGAGCTTGGAACCTATCTGGCCCTGACGGGCGAGAGCTTCGCCGCGGGGGACGCCATCCAGCTTGGGTTCGCTGACATGATGATCCCGACAGGAAGGCTCGATGAGTTGGTCGAGACCCTGGTAAAGGTGTCGTCGGCGGACGAGATCGAAACCATTTTGGAGGATTTCGAGGAGCCTGCGCAGGGCATCGTCCTGCCCGCCTACAGGGACGAGATCGATGCCGCTTTCCTGCACGACGATGCTGAAAGCATCGTTGCCGCGCTCGACAGGTCCGTGACTGCCTTCGCCCAGGAAACGCGCGAGACGATCCTGGCGAAATGTCCCATGAGCGTGAAGCTCGCACTGCGGCTGGTGCGCCTGGCGCGGAACGCGTCTACGGTCGAGGAATGCCTGCTCAATGAATACCGCGCCGGTGTGCACGCGATCCAGCGCCCCGACTTCCTCGAAGGTGTACGCGCGGCGATCGTGGACAAGGACCGCAAACCGCGCTGGGAGCCCGCGGAGCTGTCCGCCATCTCGGATGACGAGGTTGCGCGCTGCTTCGAGCCGCTGGCGGAGGAACCGCAATTCCGGCGGTGAGCTCGCCGGCCGCGAGAGCCGTCCGCGAACGGCCCGCGCGGGACTCAAGCGATATCACCTGGCCATGAAGACCGGCAGCCGGGCGTCCGAGAGCATCGTGCGCGTCACGCCGCCGAAGATGAGATCACGCAGGCGCGAATGGCTGTACGCGCCGATGACAATCAGGTCGGCCGAAATGTCCGCGGCATGGGCCTGCAGCACCTCCGCGACTCGCCGTCCGTCCCGGGGCAGGCGGTCGACGATGGCGTTCACGCCGTGGCGCGCCAGATAGGCAGCAAGATCAGCCCCCGGTTCCATCGTGCGCTTCTCGGCCGAATCGTCCGGGGTGACCATGGTGATGTGGACCTTCCCCGCGTTGACGAGCAGCGGAAGCGCCTCATGCGCAGCGCGGCTGGCTTCCAGGCCGCCATCCCAGGCAAGCAGCACCGTCTTTGGGTGGAACGTGGCCGACTTGCCTTTGGGCACGAGCAGCACGGGGATCTGTGCAATGTAGAAAAGCCCCCGGAGCACAGACGATTTCAGGGAATCATTTGCCATCAGCTCCGGGCCGATCACGGCGATGTCCGCGCATCTCGCCCGGATGCCGACTGCCTCATCGACGGAGCCCTTGTCCAGATACTCGGTAGCAATGTCTCCCGACACGCCCGTTTGTGTAAACAGGGTGTTTATCGTGTTCACCCGCTGGTTAAGCTGGTCCGTGAGGTTGCGGTATGCCTCAACCCAGGCCGTGTCGCTCATGGGGGCGCTGGGCGATTCGGGAGGAGGAATGGCAATGGTGATGAGCTGGATTGCCAGATGCGAGTTCTCTCTCTGGCAAAGGTCGACCGCCAGTTTCAGGTCGTTTTCGGACGCCCGGGTCTCAACGACCGACAGTACAGTCTTAAAGGCCATCAAATGTCTCCTTGCGGGGTGGGTCGCCAATTTTGCAAAGGCTTGACCCTACTAGAGCGAAGAACCTTGTGCCGCGTCAATCCATGGTTCAGGATCGATTGACGCCAATCAATGTCGGGGGACCGCGGACCTGAGAAGCTGAATCGCTACCCACGGAGGACGCAATGGAAGCGACTGACAGGAAATCGGCTCTGGGTTTGTGGCACGTTCGCATGGAGCTCGCCCGCGAGAAGGAGCATCCCATGGGCGATCGGAACTTCGGGTACGATCTCGTGGTTCCGCTGACCCCGGACGGCACGCTTGATCCCGAAGAATGGAAGAAGCGCAAGGACGACTGCCGCGTGCGGCGCTTCCGCCCCGGCGAGGAGGACCAGATTGGCAAGCTGCGCCGCAAGCCCGGCGGACAGTGGTTCTTCGACTACGGCGAAGGAGAGGATGACGACGAGATCGGTTTCCGCCTTGGCGAAGAGCGTTTCGTGGTTGGCGAATACGTGTCCGTCCGCGACGATGAAGACAAGATGCGGACCTATCAGATCAAGATCGTCGAACCCGTGTGAGCGCAACGCGCGACACTCGGCTGTTAGCGGGAGAACGGTGAGGGAAAACTGATCAAGACCGGCGACCGTTATGCCTGTGACGGGGGCGCCGGAACTCCCCGCACAAAGCACGCGACAGCGGGAAGAGTGCCGTGTCGGGTTTCCGAACCCATGAAGGAGTGATGCAGATGTCCAAGGAATTTGAAGGCAAGGTCGCGCTGGTAACGGGCGCGGCGTCTGGGATTGGAGCAGCTTGCGCGCTTCAGCTCGCGGCGTCGGGGGCGGCCGTCGTGGTCGCCGACCTCGACGAGGAGGGCGCCAAGAAGGTTGTGGCCGAAATTGAAGCCAAGGGCGGCAAGGCTGCTCCCTTCCGTATCGACGTGTCGGTTCCGGAGGAGGTCGCGGCCATGGTGGCCTTTGCCAAGAAGACGTTCGGCGCCTTGCACCTGGCCGTGAACAACGCGGGCATCGGCGGCCCGTCGGCGCCGGTGGCCGAATATCCGCTCGACGGCTGGCGCAAGGTCATCGACATCAACCTGATGAGCGTCTTCTACTGCATGCACTACGAGATCCCTGCGATGCTTGAGGCGGGCGGTGGCGCGATCGTCAACATGTCGTCGATCCTTGGCACCCAGGGCTTCGCCAACTCCAGCGCTTACGTGGCCGCCAAGCATGGCGTCGTGGGTCTCACCAAGACGGCGGCGATGGAGTATGCGACGAAGAACATCCGCGTGACCGCGGTCGGGCCAGGCTTCATCGAGACACCGCTGGTGACCAACAACATCGACCCCGAGGCGCTGAAACAGATCACCGCTCTGCATCCGGTGGCGCGCCTTGGAAAGCCGGAAGAGGTGGCCGCGCTTACCTGCTTCCTGCTGTCGGACAAGGCGTCCTTCATCACCGGCAGCTATCACCTGGTCGACGGCGCCTATACGGCACCGTGACGCGACCATCAGTCAGGGCTGCGTCACCGACACCGCAGCCGCGCCACCGAAATGTGGTGCGGCTGTCTTGTTCGGGCAAACAGACATGTGCGGAGGTGACAGGACCGGCCGTCTTTGCAGGACGGAAGGGCGGCTATTCCACCGCCCGCACGCGCGTGCCGGCACGCCCTTCGAGAATGGCGCGGGCGTCCTGCAACCGCCCGATGCCGGCCAGCCGTCCAGGAACTGATAGTGCAAAGGTGCAGGCCGCTTCGACCTTCGGTCCCATGGAACCGGCGGCAAAGGACATGGCGGAGAGTTCCGCGGGGGTCGTGTCCTGCAGCGCCCGCTGGTTTGGCGTGCCCCAGTCGGCGTAAACCGCATCCACGTCGGTCAGCATCAGGAAGGCATCGGCATTGAGCTCACGGGCGAGAAGCCCCGCCGCGTGATCCTTGTCTATTACCGCCTCTACGCCTTCGAGATCGCCCTCGTCATTTCGGATCACCGGAATGCCGCCGCCGCCCGCGCAGATAACCGTCACTCCGGTTTCCACCAGAATCCGGATCGGGCTGACCTGCACGATGCGCTGCGGCGCGGGCGAAGGCACCACGCGCCGCCACTTGCCAGGGCTCTCCTCGACCATCGGCCAGTTCTTTTCGACCCGTAGCTTTTCGGTTTCGTCCGCCTCATAGAGCGGACCGATGGGCTTGGTCGGCGTGCGGAAGGCGGGGTCGTCCGGATCGACCTCCACCTGCGTGAGCAGCGTCGCACAGGCCGAGCCGTCCGGCATGGCGTTGATCATCTCCTGCTCGACCAGATAGCCGATCATGCCGACGCTTTCCGCGCCGAGAATGTCGAGCGGGTAGGGGGGCACGCCCTTGTAGGCCGCCGCCTGCAGCGCAAGCAGCCCCACCTGCGGGCCGTTGCCGTGCGCCACCACGATGTCGTGGTCGCGGGCGAGGTCGGCGAGTGCCTCGGCCGCAACACGCACGTTCGCGCGCTGCACCTCTGCCGTCATAGGCTCGCCGCGCTTGAGTAGCGCGTTGCCGCCAAGGGCCACAACCACACGCATGACTTCAGCCTCCGATCGTGGCGACAAGAACCGCCTTGATGGTGTGCATACGGTTTTCAGCCTGATCGAAAACGACCGAAGCTTCGGACTCGAACACTTCTTCCGTCACCTCCATGCAATCGATGCCGAACTGCTGGAAGATCTTCTCGCCGATCTCCGTCTCGCGGTTGTGGAACGAGGGCAGACAGTGCATGAACTTGGCGTGCGGGTTTTCCGTCGCCGCCATGATGTCCCTCGTCACGCGATAGGGCGTGAGCAGCTTGATCCTCTCCTCCCACACGCTGTCCGGCTCTCCCATGGATACCCAAACGTCCGTGTAGACGAAGTCGCAACCGCGTGCGGCTTCATGGGGGTCTTCAGTGAGAACGATCTTGCCGCCGGTCCTCTCGGCGATCTCCCGGCACTGATCGACGAGCGCCGGGTCCGGCCAGCAGGACTTCGGCGCGCCGAGGCGGATTTCCATGCCGATCAGGGCCGCGCCGCTCATCAGCGAGTTGGCCACGTTGTTCTTCGCGTCACCCAGGAAGCAGAACTTGAGCTGCGACAGGTGCTTGCGCGTATACTCGCGCATGGTGAGGAAGTCGGCAAGAATCTGCGTCGGGTGGAAAGTGTCGGTGAGCCCGTTATAAACGGGCACACCCGAATAGCGCGCGAGTGTCTCGGCGGTGTCCTGCCCGAACCCGCGGTACTCGATGGCGTCATAGATGCGGCCGAGCACCCGGGCGGTGTCCTTGATCGATTCCTTCTTGCCTATCTGGGTCCCGGTGGGGCCCAGATAGGTGACATGGGCGCCCTGATCGTAGGCCGCCACCTCAAAGCCCGTGCGGGTACGGGTGGAGTCCTTCTCGAAGATCAGGGCGATGTTCTTGCGGGTGAGCGTTGGCCGCTCATACCCACCGTACTTCGCCTGCTTCAGCGAGGCGGCGAGACGCAGCAAGAAGCGGATCTCGTCCGGGGAGAAGTCCAGCAGCTTGAGAAAACTGCGGCCACGCAGGTTCACTGGCATGCCGGTCCCTCCTCATACGGGGTCGCGGATGAGCGGGCAGGTCATGCAGTGTCCGCCGCCACGGCCGCGGCCAAGCTCGGAACCGGGGACGGTGATGACCTCGACGCCTGCCTTGCGCAGCTGCGTGTTGGTGTAGACGTTGCGGTCGTAGCCGATGACAACACCCGGCTCGAGGGCCACGACATTGTTGCCGTCGTCCCACTGCTCGCGCTCGCGGACATAGGCGTCGCCGCCCGTCTCGACTACGCGGAGTTCCTTCAGACCCAGCGCCTCGGCCACGACTTCCGTGAGCGGACGCTCCTCGGGGCGCACGTCGATCTGCCAGTCCTTTTCGCCAGGCCGCAGCGAAAACACGCGGATGTGGTTCACCACGTCGGCAAAGATCGTCACCAGGTCGCGGTCGCAGAAGGTGAACACCGTGTCGAGGTGCATGCTGGCCCGTTCGACGGGCAGGCGGCAGGCGATTACCCGGTCGGCACCGCCCTGGGCGAACAGCGCGCGGGCGATCTGGCCCACCGCGTGGGGCGTCGTCCGCTCGCCCATTCCGATCATGACCGTCCGGTTGCCGATGGGCATGATGTCGCCGCCCTCGGCGGTCGCGAGCCCGTAATCGAGGTCCGGGTTGCCCCACCAGACGGGGAAGCCGGCATCGCGGAAATCCGGATGGAACTTGTAGATCGCCGCTACATTGACCGTCTCGAGCTTGCGCGCGTTCCACCGCATCGGGTTGAGCGTCACGCCTTCGTAGATCCAGCAGGTCGTGTCACGGGTGAACAGGTGGTTCGGCAGGGGCGGCAGGATGAACTCCTCCGGCTCCATCACGGCCGCGACGACGCTATGGGCCTTGATCGGCATCTCCGCCTTGTTCATCCCGCCGATCAGAATGCTCGACAGCTGGTCGGCGCTGATTTCGGTAAGATAGGCGCGCAGTTCGTCGGCCAAGCCGACACCGACCGTGTTGTCGTTGACGCGGCGCTCCAGCAACCACTGCCGGGCTTCCGGGATTTGCATCGTTTCCGCCAGCAGCTCACGCAGGAACACGACCTCGACGCCGCGGTGGCGCATTGCGTCCACGAAGGTCATGTGCTCCACGCGGGCCTGCTTCACCCAGATGACGTCATCGAAGAGCAGCTCCTTGCAGTTGCCGGGAGTTAGGCGGGCGATGGCCGTGCCGGGCCGGTGCACCAGCACGCGCCGCAGCTTGCCTACCTCGGAATGAACGCCATAGGTCAGGGTCATTTCAGTCTCCATCAGATGAGGGCCGCGACGCTGAGACACGCCATGATGATGACGGTCAGGATCAGCAGCAGCGGCCACATGAAGGCGATCCAGCGCTCGTAGGGCACACGGCCGATCGCGAGCGCGCCCATGACGACCGCGAAGGTCGGGTTGATGAGGTTCACGATGCCATTGGCGGACTGGTAGGCGGTCACCACGAGGTCACGGCCCACGTCCGCGAAGTCGGCCACCGGTCCCATGATCGGCATGCTCAGCACCGCAAGACCGGATGAGGACGGGACGAAGAAGGACATCAGCACCTCGATCCAGTAGATCACGTTGATGAACACAACTTCGGACAGGCCGCCGACGGAGACTTCCGCCCAGTGCAGGATCGTGTCGGTGATGCGGCCGGCGTCCATCACGACGACGATGCCGCGGGCAAGACCGATGATCAGCGCAACGCCCACCAGGTCGCGCACGCCGTTGATGAAGGAGTCGACGAATTCCTTCTCGCCCGGACGGGCTATCAGGCCGACGATGATGGCCGATGTCAGGAACAGGGCCGTCATTTCGCCCATCCACCAGCCGGCGAACAGCACGCCCCAGATCATTACCACGAAGGTAAGGCCGAAGATGGCAAGAACTATCTTGTGCAGCGTAGTGAACTCAGGCTGCTGCTCGGTTCTATAGGCGGCAAGGAAGTGCTGTTCGTTCTCTTCTTTCAGGTCATAGACATAGGAGCGGGATGGATCGACGCGGACGCGCTCGGCATAGCGCATCACGTAGAGCACGCAGGCGAGCCAGCACAGGGCAAGAATCACCAGGCGCAGCGTCATGCCGGTGGTGAAGGGAACGCCTGCCGCGTCGGACGCGATTACCGTCGCGAAGGCATTGACCGTGGAGCCGAGCACGCCGACGCCGGCGCCGAGCAGGATGATCGCCACGGCGGTCATCGCATCGTAGCCGGCTGCGATCATGATCGGGATCAGCAGCACGTAGAAGGCCAGCGTCTCTTCGGCCATGCCGTAGGTCGTGCCGCCGAATGCGAACAGGCCCATGAGCACCGGGATCATCCACTTCTCACGCCCCTTGAGCGTGATCATGGCTTTCGAGATGCCCGCGGTGATGGCACCGGTCGAGGTAATGACGCCGATGAAGCCGCCCAGGATCATGACGAACAGGGCGACGTCGATGGCGTTCGCCTCGTTTGTCACCGGGTTGTAGATGCCGGCAATCGGCGCCATGAGCACGTCGAAGATGCCCTGCGGGTTCGGTTCCACCCCCGTGTAGGTGCCGGCGATCGGCACCTCGCGCCCGAGCGCCTCATTCATGACGCGCTGATACTGGCCGGCTGGAATGATCCATGTCAGCGCGGCGACGAGGATGATGAGACCGAAAAGGATGGTGAACGCGGTCGGGAAACGAAAACGTTTCGGTTCGGCGAGTTCGTCGGATGCCGTAGCCATGTCGAATTGCCCCTCTCTTCGCCACGGCAAGAGATGCAATTCCGATCCTGCCGCAGCCTACGGTAAGTGAGCCATCAGATCGGATGGCGGAAGTTCGCCGCCATCCCGGCTCCATGACTTTATTGATACGCTACCACGCATTGCTTATTCAGGATTGACGTGCGTCAATGTTTACTAATATTTGCGCCAAGTCTAGAACACCATTTGAAGGTTGCGCCTACCGCAATTGGTATTTCTTGCGAAATATCTTCACAAGGTGAGCGAAACCTGCAGGACCGTACGATCAGTGCCGGACGGCCGGACCGAGAAGCCAAGGTCTTTCGCCATGGTCAGCATCTTCGTGTTTTCCGCGAAGATGGAGCCGTCGATCCGTTTGATACCCTCGGTACGCGCGTAGTCGATGACGTGATTGAGCAGCGCCCAGCCGATACCGCGTCCCTGAAGGTCGCTGCGCACCAGAATGCCGTATTCGGCCGTCTCCTTGTCGGGATCGCAGAAGAGCCGCACTATGCCCGCGAGCTCTCCCGTTTCCTCGCGGAGCGCGACGAAGGCCATCTCCCGCTCGTAGTCGATCTGGGTGAGGCGCACGAGCATCTCCTGCGGGAAGTGCTTTCGCGGCGCCAGCAGGCGCAGCCGGATGTCCTTCTCCGTGACCTTTTCCAGGAAGGGGGGATAGAGGACAACGTCCGCGGGCTTGATCGGGCGTAGGAAATAGCGATCGTCATTGAGGACCTCGTGCTTTTCCCATCCGTCCGGATAGGGGCGGATCGCCAGTGCCGGGTTGGGCCCGGTCTTTTCCACCGTTGCCGGGTCGATCACGATGCGCGCGTCGAGTGCGATCACGCCATCCTTGTCGGCCAACAGCGGATTGATGTCGACCGAGACGACGCACGGGAAGTCGACGACCAGCTGCGAGAGGGCGTTAAGAGAGCGGATAATGCCTTCGCGATCTGCCGGAGGCCGGTCGCGGTAGCCGGCGAGCAGCTTGCCGATGCGCGTGGCATCAATCAGGTCGCCGGCAAGCACGCTGTCGATGGGCGGCAGGGCGATGGCCGTGTCCTTCATGACCTCGACCGCCGTGCCGCCTGCGCCGAACAGGAGAGTCGGGCCGAAGATGTTGTCGTGGCCGATGCCGAGGATCAGCTCATGGGCGCCCTTCCTGGTGATCATGGGCTGCACGGAGAAGCCGTCCACGGCATCTGCCTTTCCGACGGCCGCCAGCCGACCGAGGATCGCCTGCGCCGCCTCTCGCGCCTGCGCGGCGCTACCGATGTCCAGCACGACGCCCCCCACGTCGGACTTGTGCGTGATGGTCTTGGACATGAGCTTGACGGCGAGCTTGCCCGACACCGAAAGCAGCCGCGTGGCAGCTTGCTCGACCTGCTCCGGCGTGGTGACGACGACGGTTTCCGGAACGGGAATGCTGTAGGCGGCAAGGACGGCTTTGGCTTCCGGTTCTGTGAGGATGGTCCTGCCTTCTGCGGCACCCGTACGGAAGATGGCGCGGACCTTCTCCATGTCGCGCTCGCACTCGCCGCTGATCATGGAGGGGACACGCGTCAGCTCCTTCTGTGCCCGTGCCCAGCCGCCGAGATAGGCGACCGCATTGGCAGCGTCGGCCGGGGTGGCGAAGGTGGCGATTCCGGCTTCCTGCAGAACCTTCCGTCCTTCGCGGGCCGTCGCCTCACCAAGCCAGCAGGTGAGCACCGGCTTTCCGGCGATCATGCCCTTCTGTGAAAGCTCGGCAACTGCGCGGGCGGCTTCCGCCGGAGAGGCCACGCCCGTCGGGCAGTTCATGACCAGGATGACGTCGGTGTTCGGATCCTCCGCCACGGCGCTGACCGCGGCCGCGTAACGCTGCGGCGGTGCATCGCCAATGATGTCGACGGGATTGGTGCGTGACCAGTTGGAGGACATCTCGCGCTCGAGGCGCTCGATCGTCTCCGGCGCGAGCTCGGCGAGCTCCGCCTTCAGGTCCATCAGCCGGTCGACGGCAAGAACGCCCGCGCCGCCGCCATTGGTCACGATGCCAACTCGGGCCCGCTCGAGACGCGGGAAGCGCGAAAGCGTCTCGGCGGCGATGAACAGTTCGCTCAGGCTCTTCACCCGCAGGATGCCGGCCCGTCGCAGCGCCGCATCCATCACATTGTCGGAGCCGGAGAGGGCGCCGGTATGCGTGAAGGCGGCCTTGGCCCCTGCGGGATGGCGTCCTGCCTTGACGGCGATGACGGGTTTCACGCGCGAAGCCGCGCGGGCGGCAGCCATGAACTTGCGGGGCTCGGTCACCGTCTCGAGATAGAGCAGAATGGCGCTGGTATTCGCGTCACCGGCGAGAAGATCGAGGTAATCACCCACGTCCACGTCGGCCATGTCGCCGAGGGAGACGATGTGCGAAAAGCCGATCTGCTCCTCCACTGCCCAGTCGATTAGGGAGGCCGTGATGGCGCCGGACTGGGACAGCAGGGCAAGCCCACCAGCCACAGGCTGGAGATGGCCGAAGCTCGCATTGAGTTTCGCGGGCGGGACGATCAGGCCAATCGTGTTCGGCCCGAAAATGCGCAGGAGGTGGGGCTTGGCCGCGTCGAGCATGGCCTGCCGCAGGCCATTGGCGCGGGTGAGGCCCGCGGTAATGACAACGGCCGCGCGGCAGCCCTTCTCTCCGAGTTCGGCGATAAGGCCGGGCACGGTGGGCGCGGGCGTGGCGATCACTGCAAGCTCCGGCGCCGCCGGAAGATCGGCGACGGTGCGGTAGCACCGCCTGCCTTCGATCTCGTCATACTTCGGGTTGACCGGCCAGATGTCTCCCTCGAAGCCGCCGTTAATGAGATTGCAGAGCACGGTGTGACCGACCGAACCCTTTCTCGTCGATGCACCGAGCACAGCGACGGATTTGGGATGAACAGCGTATTCAAGGTTACGGATGGTCATTCGTCATTCTCCGAAATGCTGCAATCATGCCCGTTTCCACCCGCAGGCCACTGGCGGGAAGCCTGCCCTCAGTGAGAAAGCAGGACCGGGAGCTGCAGGTTGTCCAGGATTCCCCTGGTCGCGCCGCCCAGAATGAACTGCCGCAGGCGCGAATGGCCGTAGGCGCCCATCACCAGCGTGTCCGCCCCGACGGCTCTTGCCTCGGCCTGCAGGGTCTCGCCGATGGCGCGACCCGCCGTGGTCGCGTAGTGCGCCTTTGCCTCAAGCCCACGACGGGTCAGGAAAGCCGCCAGCCGCTCGGCGCCTTTCGTGTCGGGAATGGCTTTTTCGTCGGTGACGAGGATGACGGTCGCCCTCGTCGCATTGCCGAACAGAGCCAGGGCATCGCCCACCGCGCGTGCGGCGACCCGGCTTCCATCCCAGGCGATGGCGATGTGGTTGAAGTCTTCCGGCGCCGTTTCGGGCAGCAGAAGCACCGGCCGGCCGGAATCGAAGATCAGGGCTTCTGTCGTTGCGCGGACGGTGCGGCTGAGCGGATCCCAGCCGACGAACGAGACATCGTGGTAGCGCGCCGCCGTGGCGATGACATTGCCGAACTCGGCCTCGATAGCCCGGGCCGTCTCGGTCTCGCACGTGATACCGGCCTCGTCCGCGGCACTGGAAATGGTGCGGAGCAGTTCCTCGCCCCGCTTGCGGCTCAGCGCCTCGGCCTCCGCCGCAAGCTTGCGGACATCGACCAGCGCGCCGGAAAGCGCATTCGAGACGGCTGGAACCTGTACCTCCAGAGCCATCCCATGGAGCCGGGCCCCGATCAGGCGCGCGGCTCTTACGGCGCTCGCGACACTTCCGGCGCTGGTGGGGTCGGGATAGGTGATCAGCGGAAACAAGGCTTCAACAGGCATATGGTCCTCCCCTTCCTGGAATGAGACCGATCGGCGTGCAGGATGAGTGGTATGCGCACCGGTTCGCGTGCAAGTGTCACATCAGGTCCTGCCGGGTTGAAACTCGGGCAAAGCGCGGCGTCTCGCGCTCACTTTGCCCCAATAACAAGACGAACGCCACAAGGCCGTGGTATGCGAATAGGGTCGCGGCGGAGATGAAGGTTGCCAGATCCGGCATGTCGCCCTCCCTTCTGAAGGTGCCACCTCACTTGATTGCATGAAATCATGCGCATGAAGCTCGATGCACCGGGCGAGCAGGACACTAGCCAGTCGCTGCATCGCCCTGCCTTGATCCGCATCAATGCGTCCGGGGACGGTCGATGCACAAGGTCGGCCGACAGCGAAGGGGATCGCAAATGCAAAGAGCAGGCGAACAGATGATTGGCACCGCACCACGGGGCCTCACGGCGCACCTGACGGAGTCGTTACCGCGTTACACAAGCTATCCGACGGCGCCGCACTTTCACGCCGGTGTCGACGCGGGCGTCTTCCGCGGCTGGCTCGGGCAGGTCAAAGAGGGCGAGGACATCTCGCTCTACATTCACATTCCATTCTGCGACCGCCTGTGCTGGTTCTGCGCCTGTCATACCAAGATGACCAAGCGCTATGAGCCGGTGGCGACCTATCTCGAAACGCTGAAGCAGGAGATTGCTACCGTCGGCGAACTGGTGAAGGGTTCCCGCGTGCGCGCGCTGCACTTCGGCGGAGGCTCGCCCACGATCCTGAGGCCCGAGGACGTGGCGGCGCTCAACGCCACGCTCCGCGACGCCTTCGACTTTCTGCCGGATGCGGATATCAGCGTCGAGCTCGATCCTACGGACATTGACGAAGCGCGGCTCGACGCCTTCGCAGCCATCGGCATGACCCGCGCCAGCCTGGGCGTACAGGACTTCGCCCCGAAGGTGCAGAAGGCGATCAACCGCGAACAGGGCTTCGAGCTGACGAAAGCCGTGGTGGATGGCTGCCGCGCCCGTGGTGTGCGTTCGCTCAACCTCGATCTGCTCTATGGCCTGCCGTACCAGACGCTCGAAAGCCTGCAGGCGACGCTGGAACAGGCCCTGCAGCTTTCGCCGGACCGCATCGCGCAGTTCGGTTATGCGCATGTGCCGTGGTTCAAGAAGCACCAGACGATGATCGACGAGTCGGCCTTGCCCGGCCCGCAAGAGCGTTTCGCGCAGCAGCAGCTCGCCACGCGGCTCATTGTGGAGGCAGGCTACCAGCCTATCGGCCTCGACCATTTCGCCAAGCCCGACGATTCACTGGCCGAGGCAGCGCGAACCGGAAGGCTCCGCCGCAATTTCCAGGGTTATACGGACGACCGTTGCGAAACGCTGATTGGTCTCGGGCCCTCTTCCGTATCGCGCCTGCGCCAGGGCTATGCGCAGAACACGCCGGCCATCAATATCTACAGCAAGCAGGTGCAGGAAGGCGGCCTTGCCACCACGCGCGGCATCGCGTTTTCTGACGAGGATCTGGCGCGGGGCTGGGTGATCGAGCGGCTGATGTGCGACTTCGCCTTCTCGGCTGCCGAGGCAGAAGACCGCTTCGGCGAACTCGGACGCCAGATCGTTAGAGAAGCCGAAGCCTTAACGAAAGAGAAAGACAGCCTTCTTGTCCGGAACGGCGACCTGTTCGGGATCCCGTCAGAGGCCCATGTGCTGGTGCGCGTCGTCGCCGCCCGATTTGACACTTATCTCGGAAAGGGCAACGCTCGTCATTCTGTGGCAGTATAGCGCCCGAATTTCCAGTGATTGTTGTCGAGCGGGGGCATGGCGTCAAAGACAACCGAGAAAGTGATCGAAGTCGCCAGGGCCATCGCGCCGCTCATGGTGGTGGTAGGCGTGCTGCAGGTCACGCTCGTCCATGCGCCGCTCGAGCTGTTTCTCCAGTTCATCGCCGGGGCTTTCCTGGCCGGCGTGGGAATGGTCCTGCTTCTCCTGGGTGTTGATCTTGGCATCCTGCCCATGGGACGCTTCATCGGGGCGGAGCTGCCGCAGAAGGGATCGCTCGCCCTGATTCTGGCCGTGGCATTCGCCCTTGGATTTGCGACGACAGCCGCCGAGCCCGACGTGCTGGTGTTGGCCGGGCAGGCGGACGAGGCCTCCGGCGGCTCCATTCCGAAGATCGCCGTGCTCTACGTCATCGCGGGCGGTGTCGGTCTGTTCACCGCTTTGGGCAGTGCGCGCATCATTTTCGGCTGGCCGATAAAATATCTCGTCGTAGGAGCGTATCTGGCGATGCTGGTGCTGGCCCTGTTCACGCCGGATCAGTTTGTCGCCCTTTCCTTCGATGCGGGCAGCGTCACGACCGGCGTACTCACGGCGCCGGTGTTGATAGCCATCGCCATGGGATTAAGCTCGGTGCTCGCCGGCCGCTCGGCCGTCGGTGACGGGTTCGGCATTTCGGGCCTTGTCTCGGTCGGGGCAATTCTCTCGGTACTGCTGATGGGGGTCCTGTGGAGCTGAACGGCACCTTCCTCGATCGGGTAGCGGAGACCGCCTTCAGCGTCGCGGTGGCGGTCGTGCCGCTGGCGGCACTTTTCATTCTCTTCCAGGTCTTCATGCTGAGACTTCCCCGCCGGGAAGTGATGGACATCCTGCGCGGCAGCCTGCTTGCTTCCGTGGGCCTTTTCCTCTTCCTGCTCGGAGTGAGCATCGGCTTTCTGCCGTTCGGCCGCGCGATCGGTCAGGCGATCGGGTCGGTCGAGGACTGGTGGTGGATCGTCGCCATCGGGCTCTTCCTCGGTTTCGTGACCACCTGGGGCGAGCCCGCGGTGCGCATCCTCGCCGATCAGGTGGACCAAGCCTCACAGGGAACGATCCCCGGAATTCTTGTGCTCTACGCGGTCTGCATCGGCGTTGCCGTGTGGGTGACGATGGGGTTCCTCCGCATCGTCTATGGCATCCCGATCCTCTACCTGCTGCTGCCGGGCTATGTCCTTGCGGTCCTGCTCATCTGGAGGAGCGACAGCGATTTCGTGGCCATAGCCATCGATGCGAGCGGGGTGGCGACGGGGCCTCTGGCAAACACCTTTCTGCTAGCGCTGGCGCTTGGCGCGTCGTCGGCGATGGAAAATCAGGATCCGGTCACGCACGGCCTGGGTCTGGTGGCGCTCATCGCGGTCGCGCCGATCATTTCGGTGACCGTGCTTGGCCTGCTGATCGGGCGGAAACGTCTAAAGGAGCAAAAACCATGAGTGAACAGGTGCTCGAGCCGTATCTGATCGTAAGCATCGTCCGCCGCGGATGGGGCGACACGATCCTGGAGGCCACGATGAACGCCGGCGCGCACGGGGGCACCGTTCTCATCGGACGCGGCATCGGGCGCAATGAGCAGCAACAGGTTTTCGGCATCAAGATCGAGCCGGAGAAGGAGGTCGTGCTCACCGTCGTTCCCGCGGTCATGAAGGACAGGGTACTGCGCGCGGCTGAAGAGGCCGGAGAACTCAACGCACCCGGCAAGGGACTGGCCTTCTGCCTGCCGCTGGAAAAGGTCGTAGGTGTCGTCCACCTGGTGCAGGACAATGGCGCGCGGGAAGGCGACGAGTAACCGCCGTATCATCACGTGTGTGGACTCGGCAGGGAAAAGCCCTCAGCTCTCCTCAGCCGCCATTCCCGACCGATGGGCGCGTTTGCCTAGGCTGAAATAGCCTTTCCGTTCCCCGTAGCGAACGCGAGCTTGGTCAGCTCGCGCACCCAGAGCACCGAACTTGCCACCACCGTGCAGAACAGCCAGTCGGACAGGCTTAGGCTCACCGTTGAAAAGGCCTTCTGCAGGACCGGCAGATAGATGACCGCCGCGTGCAGCAGGATCGAGAGAACGATCGCGCCCCAGAGCCAGCGGTTGCTGAAAAGGCCGGCAAAGGCGCTGCGCTCGTCGGAGCGGGCGTTGAAGACGTTGAAGAGCTGGAACAGCGTCAGCGTCGTGAAGGCCATGGTCTGGGCGTAGGGAACCGTTCCGGTGCCTTCGATCAGCCCGCCTGGCAGAGAGGCGTCGATCACGGCCAGCGTGCCCGCCGCCATGGTCGCGCCGACGATGAAGATGCCTGCCCACATGCGGGGCGGGATCACGCCTTCGCCGCGCGGGCGGGGCTGGCGCCTCATGAGGCCAGGGTGTGCCGGGTCCACGCCGAGGGCTAGGGCAGGGGCCCCGTCGGTCACAAGGTTGATCCAGAGGATCTGGGTGGCGAGGAGCGGAAGGACGAGGCCCCCGTCGGCGTCGGTCAGGCCGATGAAGCCCGCCAGCAGCACGCCGAAGAACATCGTCATCACCTCGCCGATGTTGGAGGAAAGGAGATAGCGCAGGAACTTCCGGATGTTCGAGAAGATCGCCCGGCCCTCCTCCACTGCCGCGACGATGGTGGCGAAGTTGTCGTCCGCGAGCACGATGTCGGCCGCTTCCTTCGACACGTCCGTCCCGGTAATGCCCATGGCGATGCCGATGTCCGCGGCCTTGAGGGCAGGGGCATCGTTGATGCCGTCGCCGGTCATGGCGACGATGGCTCCCTGGCGCTGCAGGGACTGCACGATGCGTAGCTTGTGTGAGGGGTTGACGCGTGCGTAGACGGAGACCTCGCGCACCGTTCGATCGAACGTCTCGTCCGACATTCTTTCCAGCTCCGCGCCGGTGACGGCCCGGCGGTCGCCGGTGATGCCGAGTTCCGCCGCGATGACGGCCGCGGTGCGTGGGTGGTCACCGGTGATCATGATCGGGCGGATGCCAGCCGCCTTCGCGTCGGCGACAGCCTGTTTCGCCTCCTCGCGCGGCGGGTCCATCATGCCGATCAGGCCGAGGAAGACGAGATTGTTCTCGATCTCCTCCGGCGGGCAATCATCGGCTTCGGCGGCATCCACGCTGCGGAATGCAACGCCCAGGGTGCGCAAAGCCTCGTCGGCGAGCGTCTCGTTGGCGGCCATGATGGCCGCCCGGCGCTCCTTGGTGAGAGGGCGAGTTTCCTCTCCCACGAGCTCATGGGAGCAGCGCGTCAGCAGCACGTCCGGGGCGCCCTTGGTGAAGGCCCGCAGCTGGCCGTCGCGGGTGGCAACTTCGTGCAGGGTGCTCATCAGCTTGCGCTCGGAGGAAAACGGAATCTCCGCAACACGACGGAAGCGGCGGTCGAGTTCGGCGCGCTCGAATCCGCTGTTCCATGCCGCGGCCACTAGCGCTCCTTCGGTCGGATCGCCCTGCACGGACCAGCGGCCGTCGTGGTGTTTCTGGAGCACGGCGTTGTTGGCGCGTTCCGCGGCGATCAGGGCGCGGCTCAGCTCGGCCCGGAGCCGTTCGGGATCCGCGTCGTCGCGGGGGATGATTTCCGGCTCGTCCGAACCCGACATCCGGATTACGCCGCTGGCCGTCACGATCTTGCGGACGGTCATCTCGTTCTTCGTGAGCGTGCCCGTCTTGTCCGAGGCGATGACATTGGCGGAGCCGAGTGTCTCGACGGCTGCCAGGTGGCGCACGATGGCATTGCGGTTCGCCATGCGCAGGACGCCGATGGAAAGGACGGCAGTGACAATGGCCGGCAGCCCCTCCGGCACGGCAGCAACGGCGAGCGCCACGCCCAGGATCAGCACATCGAAGAAGCCCGCTGCTCCATCGATGTTGCCGACCATCACGATGGTCGCGATCATGATGACCGCGATGGCGACCACGACCTTGCCGAGCGTGCGGCCGACACGGTCGAGTTCCTCCTGCAGCGGCGTGCGTTCGGCCGGCGCCTGTTCAAGCATTCCGGCAATGCGGCCCATTTCGGTCTGCATCCCGGTCGCGGAGACAACAGCCTTCCCGCGTCCGTAGGAGACGGCCGTGCCGCTGAAAACCATGTTGTGCCGGTCGCCCAGCGTGGCGTCCCTGGGAACAGGGGCGGTGTGCTTTGTGACAGGCAGGCTTTCACCCGTCAGCGCGGCTTCCATCGTCTTGAGCGAGGTTGACACGATCAGTCTCGCATCGGCGGGGATGGTGTCTCCCTCTTCGAGCAGGATGATGTCGCCCGGCACGAGAAGGCTGGAGGGTATGCGCTTCTGTACGCCGTCGCGGATCACCGTCGCCTGGGGAGCGGACATGTTGCGCAGCGCGTGCACCGCCCGCTCCGCGCGCGCTTGCTGCACATAGCCCATAATTCCGTTTAGCAACACGATGACGAAGATGGCTATAGCTTCGTATGGCAGTGCAGACTCGCCCTCGACCACCCACAGCACCGCCGAAATCACACCGGCGATGATCAGCAGAACGACCAGGACATCGGTGAACTGTGCCAGGAACTTGCGCCAGGCCGGAATGGGCTTGGTTGACTCGAGCTGGTTGGGGCCGAACCGCGCGAGCCGGCTGGCGGCTTCGGCGTCGGACAGGCCGCATCTGGAATCCGATCCAAGGGCCGCGAGCACGTCCTCGACGGTTTCGCGATGCGGTTCGATACCTGCCGATCCCTTTGGGTGATCATGTGCGCCGGCTTCCGGTCGCTGGGCGGTAAACGAATTCACGATCGGCCATGCTCCTGGAGCGGTTGTCTGACCGGCGGCGCCCGTGCTGCCCTGGCGCCGCCCACATCTTGGTCTTCATCCATCGTACATTGTCACGATGGATGCGAAGCTGATCAATCGTAGTGGAGACAAAGTCTGCCGCGGTTGATTTTCATCAATGGTTTGGAGGGCGGCATCCTGCATGATCCGGCTGTCAGTCGACGACGGAAGGACGTCAACCGTCTGAAACCGTATTCGTTGGATGCGCGGCAACGATGCTTACCGACACGGCCAAACACTCGGGTTTCCCGGTATGGTTCGATGAACCGCGCTCCCGCTGTGCAAGAAGGCGCATTCAGACAAGTCCTGCCAGATGGCCGGGACGGCACGCATCCGTCCTGACGCCGGAGGTGCTCGGAGGGGTAAGAGCTGGTGTTTAAGGAAGCGAGGGACGTGTTTTCGAGGAACTGGCTGTGGATTGCCGTTCTGGCCGCTGCCGTCGTGGCGGGCTGGTTCCTTGTCCAGAGGCTGACCGAGCCGGAACTGCCGTCGTGGATCGCCGCGGGCAACGGACGCATCGAGGCCGTGTCCATCGACATCGCCTCGAAGACGGGCGGTCGGGTCCGTGAAATCCTCGTGGACGAGGGCGATACCGTCGAGCAGGATCAAATCCTCGCCTACATGGATACCCAGCAGCTTGAGGCACAGCTGCGCGAGGCCCAGGCGCAGCTGCAGCGTGGCAAGATTGCCCGGGAGGTGGCTGAAAGCAACGTGACCCAGGCCGAGGCGGAATACTCGGCTGCCCAGGCTGTCATCGCCCAGCGCCAGGCGGAGCTTGAGACTGCGGAGCGCCAGCTCGAACGTTCCGAGCAGCTTGTTCGCACCAATGCCATTTCCCAGCAGACGCTCGATACCGACCGGGCAAGGGCGGCGAGTGCGCGCGCCGCGCTCGACGTTGCGCGGGCCCAGGCCGCTTCCGCCCAGGCGGCCATTGCCACTGCCAAGGCCAGCATCGTGGACGCGGACGCGGCCATCGAGGCGGCGGAGGCTGCCATCGAACGCATCCAGGTGGAGATCAACGACAGCGTGCTGCGCGCCCCGCGTGACGGGCGCATCCAGTACCGTGTGGCGCAGCCGGGCGAAGTGATCGCAAGCGGCGGCCGCGTGCTGAACCTGATCGACCTCAATGACGTCTACATGACGTTCTTCCTGCCGACGGTGCAGGCGGGACGTGTGGCGGTCGGCGCGGAGGCGCGGATCGTGCTCGACACGGCGCCCAACATTGCCGTGCCGGCCGAGGTCTCCTTCGTCTCGGATGTTGCGCAGTTCACGCCGAAGACGGTCGAAACGAAAGAGGAGCGCCTGGACCTGATGTTCCGCGTGAAGGTTCGTGTCCCGCCGGAACTCCTCCAGAAATATGCCCGGTATGTGAAGCCGGGCATGCCTGGCATGGCCTATGTGAAGCTTGATCCGAACGCAGAGTGGCCGGAGTCGCTGCGCGCCGGTGTGCTGGAATGATCGCATCCGTTCAGCCTGAAGCGATAGAGTCATTCGCCGCACGGGTGCGCTCCGTCACCCATGTCTTCAGGAAGACGGTCGCCCTTGATGACGTCACGCTGGATTTCCCGGCGGGACGGATCGTCGGGCTGATCGGACCGGACGGTGTCGGCAAGTCGACCCTGCTTTCGCTGATCGCGGGCGCCCGCCGGATACAGAAGGGCGAAATCGAGGCTCTCGGGGCCGACATGCGCAGCGCGCGCCAGCGCAGCCGCGTAGGCCCGCGCATCGCCTACATGCCACAGGGCCTCGGCAAGAACCTCTACCCGACACTCTCCGTTTTCGAGAATGTCGATTTCTTCGGCCGCCTCTTCGGCCACGCCCGCGCGGAGCGCGAACGGCGCATCCATGAACTGTTGAAGGCGACGGGACTCGATCCGTTCCTCAATCGCCCTGCCGGGAAGCTGTCGGGCGGCATGAAGCAGAAGCTCGGCCTGTGCTGCGCGCTCATCCACGATCCGGACCTGCTCATCCTCGACGAGCCGACAACCGGCGTCGATCCGCTGTCCCGCCAGCAGTTCTGGGAGCTTATCGACGGCATACGGCAGGACCGTCCCGAAATGGGCGTGATCGTCGCCACCGCGTATATGGAGGAAGCGGCGGGGTTTGACCATCTCGTCGCGATGTACGGCGGGCGCGTGCTCGCAACGGGAACGCCTGCCGAGCTGCAGGAACGTACCGGCACAAACACGCTGGACGATGCCTTCATCGAGCTGCTGCCGGAGGAAAAGCGAAAGCTTCACCGCAAGGTCGCGATTCCGCCGCGCCCCGAGGATGGCAGCGGCACGCCGGCCATCGAGGCGGATGGGCTGACCATGCGCTTCGGCAACTTCACCGCCGTCGACAACGTGAGCTTCAGCATCGCCAGGGGAGAGATTTTCGGCTTCCTTGGCTCCAACGGCTGTGGCAAGACCACGACCATGAAGATGTTGACCGGCCTTCTGCCGGCAAGCGAAGGCACGGCGAAGCTGTTCGGCCAGGAGGTTGATCCGCGCGATCTCGAGACGCGCCGGCGCGTCGGCTACATGACGCAGTCCTTCTCGCTCTACACCGAACTCACCGTCCGGCAGAACCTCGAGCTCCATGCACGCCTGTTCCAGATTCCCGAGGAGGAGATCCCCGCGCGCGTCGAGGAAATGGCGCGCCGATTCGAGCTGGTGGACATCATGGACCGGCTGCCGGATGCGTTGCCGCTCGGCGTGACCCAGCGCCTGTCGCTGGCCGTTGCGATGATCCACAAGCCCGAAATCCTCATCCTCGACGAGCCGACCTCCGGCGTGGACCCGATCGCACGTGACGCGCTCTGGCAAAGCTTCGTGGACCTGTCGCGCAACGACGGCGTGACCATCTTCATCTCCACCCATTTCATGAACGAGGCCGAGCGCTGCGACCGCATCTCGCTCATGCACGCGGGCAAAGTTCTGGTGTCGGACACGCCGGCCAACATCGTCCGGCAGCGGGGTGCGGCCAATCTCCAGGAGGCCTTCGTCTCCTGCCTCAAGGAGGCCATCGCGAATGAGGCGGGAAGCGGAGCGGTCAGCGTGGCAGACGAGCTGGAGGCGCTCCACGCCGTCGCCAGGCATCACGAACAGCCGAAGCCAAGGCGTTTCCTCGACCTGCGGCGGCTAGGCAGTTATGCGCTGCGCGAGTCGCTGGAGCTGTGGCGGGATCCCATCCGCGCCTCGTTCGCCTTCGTGGGCAGCCTTACTCTGCTGTTCGTGCTGGGTTACGGCATCAGCATGGACGTCGAGGACCTGCCCTTTGCCGTCCTTGATCGCGATCAGACCACCATCAGTCGCGATTACACGCTCGAAATCTCTGGGTCGCGCTATTTCACGGAAGAGCCACCCATCAGGGATCCGACTGATCTCGACAAGCGCATGAGCGAGGGCGAACTGAGCCTCGCCCTCGAGATCCCGCCCGGCTTCGCGCGGGATCTCGCGGCGGGCCGTTCGGTGGAAATAGCCGCCTGGCTTGACGGCGCGATGCCGATGAGGGTGAAAACAGCGCAGGGCTACGTTCAGGGCCTGCACGCGCATTGGCTCACGCAGAAGGCACGGGAGCTCTATGGCGACCGGGCGCTCGCGAGCGCGTTCGAGCTCGAGACGCGCTTCCGTTACAATCCCAACCTGCAAAGCATCGTGGCAATCGTGCCGGCCGTTATCGGTGTCATCCTTCTCTTCATCCCCACCATGCTGGCCACGCTTGCGGTCGTGCGCGAAAAGGAAATGGGCTCGATCGTGAACCTCTACGTGACGCCGGTCTCCAGGCTAGAGTTCCTGCTAGGCAAGCAGATCCCCTACGTGGCGATGGCGATGCTCAATTTCGTGACGCTGCTGGTGTTCGCCGTTGTGGTGCAAGGCGTGCCCTTCACCGGCTCGCTTGCCGCCTACATGCTCGGCGGCTTCCTCTATGCCATTGCCGCGACGGGGCTTGGGCTTTTCATCTCCAGCTTCATGAACAGCCAGATCGCGGCGATCTTCCTCACAACCATAGCCTCCATGCTGCTTGCGGTGAGTTACTCCGGCCTGATCGATCCTGTGGCGGCGATGGAAGGCATTGGCGCAGCGATTGGTCACGTCAACCCGGCAACCCATTTCATCACGATTTCGCGTGGCGTCTTTGCCAAAGCTCTGGGTCTCAGAGACCTGGTCTGGTCCTTCCTGCCTCTGGCAGCGGCGGGACCGGTGCTGCTGATGCTGAGCGTGATGTTCCTTCGGAAGCAGGCGAAATGACGACGATACGGTTCTCGACCATATGGCGGTTGGGCATCAAGGAGCTTTGGGGCCTCCTGCGGACGCCTGCGCTTCTCGCCGTCATCGCCTTCTCCTTCTCGCTGCAGATCTACATTTCGGCGACGGCCACGCCGCTGACCCTCAACAAGGCGGCGATCGCGATCGTCGACGAAGATGTCTCGTCATTGTCGACGCGCATCGTGTCGGCCTTCTATCCGCCTTATTTCAGGCCGCCGACCATGATCACGCAGCAGGACATGAACAGGCGGCTCGATGCGGGCATGGACACGTTCGCGCTGGTCATCCCGCCAAACTTCGAGCGCGACCTGTTGGCGGGAAAGGCGCCTGCGCTCCAGCTCAATGTCGATGCGACACGCGTGTCACAGGCTTTCACCGGAGCGGGATATGTCCAGGCGATCGTCTCGGGCGAGGTGAACGAGTTCCTGCAGCGCCACCGCGGCACTGATACGCCCACCGTCGATCTTGTGCTGCGCGCCCGTTTCAATCCGGAACTCAATCCGGGCTGGTTCAGCGGCATGATGGAAGTCATCAACAATGTCTCGCTGCTTTCGGTGATCCTGGTGGGTGCAGCGCTGATCCGCGAACGGGAACGGGGAACGATAGAGCATCTGCTGGTGATGCCGGTCACTTCCACTGAGATCATGGTTTCCAAGATCTGGCCGATGGCGCTCGTCGTGATGATCGCTGTCCTGTTCGCAATGACGGCCGTCATCCAGGCGTGGCTCCACATTCCGGTGGCCGGTTCCCTGTGGCTTCTGATGGTGGGCGTGGCTGTTCAGCTCTTCTGCACGGCCTCGCTTGGCATTCTGCTGGCGACGATCGCGGGGTCCATGCCACAGTTCGGCCTGCTGCTGATGCTGGTGCTGTTTCCGCTGCAGATCCTGGCCGGCGGGATGACGCCGATCGAAAGCATGCCGGACTTCCTGCAGACAGTCATGTCATTTACGTCCGACACGCATTTCATCCAGTTCGCGCAGGCGGTCCTGTTTCGCGGCGCGGGGCTCGATGCCGTGTGGCATCAGCTGGTGATCATGTTGGCGATCGGTTCTGCGCTGTTTGCCATCGCGCTTTGGCGCTTCCGGGCTTCCATCAGGTAAGGGCGTTCGGGGGAGAAGGCGGCCGTTTCACCGCCGAAAGCCGGAAAAGAAGAAGGGCGGCGCAGTGGCCGCCCTTTGCCATTGGCCGAAGAAACCCGCACGGCTCATCGCGCGGCCAGGATGGCCTCGGCGATCGCCTCAAGCGAAAGGCCGGCGAGATCGCGGTCGAGCGTTCCCACCAGGCGCTGCTCCAGCGCGTCGTGAAAGTTGCGGCGCATTTCGCCCAACGTGCGGGGATCAGCCACGAGGTACAGTTTCTCGAAGGCGCCCTTGATGGCCTGCCCGTTCAGGTATTCGGCCGCTGCGGCGGCAAAGGCGTCCTCGTCCAGGCGATCGCTGTCGGGATTGGAAGCCTTGTTGATGTGACGGACGCCCGATCCTCCCTTCACCGGCTCGATATCGGGAGCGGGCAGCGGTACCAGCTCGATGCGGGGCTCGTGGCCCTTGTTGCGGAACATCCGCAGCTTTTCGCCATCGACCACGGCGACGATCGTTCCGGTCGGCAGGATCATTTCAGTCCTCTTTCCTTGCGTTGCTCGAGGCCTCCCGCCTTGGACTCGTGGCCACTGCATCCCATGCGGAAGACCTGCGACCAGTAAATGGCCGGGCCGGGCGCACCGCATTTATGAAAGTCAACGCATCGCACGAAGCCCCCCGAAATGCCATCATGGTGCTTGCAGGGACAGGATATCCGCGATGATCGCCTCCGGCTGCCGGGCGGCATTCACGCGGTGCCAGGTGATGTCGCCGGTGTCAGCCATCATCTGGCGCGCCAGCACATCGACCGTCGCATCGGACGGACCGCCCTGCCGCTGCCGCACCCGCTCCTTGAGCACATCCTCCGGCACGTCCAGCCACACGCCGAGGAAGGGTAGCTGCCGCTTCCGCACCGCGTGTTCGATGCGCTCCCGGTTTTCCGGGCGCTGGAAAACGGCGTCAGCGACCACGGGGGCGCCGCCTTCGAGAATGGTTTCCGCGCGCCGGGCCATCTCCCCATAAACCCTTTCTGAGACTTCCGGACGGTAGGCCTCAGGCGGCAGCCTGGTCTCAGCCGGAACGCCATGGAGAGCCTTGCGGATGCGGTCGCTCTCGATGATCCGTGCGCCGGGCGCAACGCCGATGCGGGGCGCGAGTGCTTCGGCGATCACCGTCTTGCCCGAGCCGCTCAGCCCTCCGATGGCGATGAGGCGAGGGGAGAGGACGGCGAGCTGGCTGCGGGCGAGGTCAAAGTAGCTGCGGGCCCGTTGGCTGAGTTCCCCCGAAGGATCGCCCGCTTCTTCGGCCTGCGTTGCGGTCACATGGGCGCGGACTGAGGCACGGATCGCCATCAGGAATGGCAGGAGCGCGAACCCGTTTTCATTGTCCGTTTCGTCGAAGTAGCGGTTGGCGACCAGATTGGCGAGATCCACATGTCCGCGATGCGTCAGGTCCATCAGCAGGAAGGCGAGGTCGTAGAGCACGTCCACGGTCGCAAGCTGCTCGTTGAACTCGATGCAGTCGAACAGGAGCGGGCGTCCCTCGAAGACGCAGATGTTGCGCAGATGCAGGTCGCCGTGGCAGCGCCGCACCTTTCCGGCTTCTTCACGGCGGTTGAGCACGTCCGCATGACGGAACAGACTGGTGCGCAGCTGATGGTCGAGCGCATCCACTTCGGCGGAGATGAAAAGGTTGGTGCGGTCAAAGCTCGCCCGGTTAATGTCCAGCACGTCCACGAGATTGGAAGTGCCAGTCCCCGCCCGGACAATGGGGGCGTTCTCATGGAAGCGGGCGATCATCGACGCCGTTTCCGCCATCAGCTGTGGCGTGAGCTGTCCGGCGTCGGCCATCCGGTCCATGATCTGAGCCTGATCGAAGCGGCGCATTTCGACGATGGCATCCACGAGTTCGCCATCGCCGTTGAATGACAGCTGGCCGTCTGTGTCGAGGATAATGCGCCGGACGCCGAGATAGAGATCGGGGGCCGTCAGGCGGTTGAGCTCCACTTCTCTGCGGCACGCCGCGTATCGCAGCTCCGGCGTTGAGAAATCGGCATAGGGCAGCTTGACGGCGCGCTTCAGTTTGAAGGCCCGGTCGCCGGCGAGAAAGATGCGGGAAATGTGGGTGTCGATCGTTTCGACCGAGGCGTCCAGCTCCCGCGCGAACGCCTCGATCAGAAAGGCCACTACCCGCTGCTGCATGTCGGACATGACGAAGTTCCGTTTGATGGCGGCGGAGATCGCGACGGATCGAGGATCGTCCTCTGCCGCTCGATACAGGACCGCGCCGGATTGCCCGGCGCAATCCATCGGTTTGATCGGGAAACGTCAGCGGGCCAGGAAGACGGGCAGCGGCGGATTGTCGAGCATCGACCGCGTGACGCCGCCGAAGATGCGCTGGCGCATCCTGGAATGACCATAGGCGCCCATGACGAGCATGTCCGCGGCCACATCCACGGCATGCTGGCGAAGGATGTCCTCGACGGGACGACCCTGGCTCGGCAGGCGGTCGACGGTGACCTTGGCGCCGTGCTTGGCCAGGTATGTCGCAATGTCGGCGCCGGGCTCGAAGCCGTGATCGCGCTCGCCCTGCTCCGGATCGACGAGGGCCACGTGGACCGACTCCGCTCCAGCCAGCAGTTCGATGGCCGCCGAAACAGCCTTGGAGGCTTCGATGCGTGCGTTCCAGGCTACCAGAATGCGCTTCGGTTTCAGCGTCGGCCTGGCGCCCTCGGGAATGACAAGCAAGGGCTTTCCGGCGCGGAACAGTGCTCCTTCAACCACCTTCTCCTTCATCGGCGGATGGGCGAGCAGGTCCGGCCCGAGCAGAACCAGGTCGGTGTACTTTGCGCGCTGGCCGATGACGTCGTCCACCCAGCCCTCTTCCTCGTAGATCGTGGAGATGTCGGACGAAACATCCTTTTGGGCGAGCTTTTCCCGGAGCTCGGCTGCGAACTTTTGCAGATTGGCGATCTCGGCTCTGCGCTCTTCATGCCAGGCGTCCGAAATCTCTGCTGCATATCGGCCGATGGGCGGCGGCGCGGCAACTGCAGTGGCAAGGACGGCCAGGTGCGCTTCCGCGTCCTGACACAGAGAAACAGCCAGATCCAGCCTGGGATCGGGAACATCAGGGCCCGTGACGGCGAGAATGACTTTGAACGGCATGGAAGCACCTCCTTGCAGCTTGCTTGCCTGCAGAGTTGATCCACGATGGACGCTCGGCATTGAGCGGGATCAAGAGTCTTTCGACTTTCCTCCCTGCCGCAGATTATTTCGCCGGTTGTCCTCTGGACAGTCCCAATTTCGAGGGTGCCGTCACGCCGGCATGCGCGGTACGCTGGAGAGAAGCTTCCTTGTGTAGGGATGCTGCGGATTGGCGAGAATATCGGCCGTGCGGCCTGCCTCCACGATCCGGCCCTTCTCCAGGATGACGATCTCTTCGCAGAGTGCGGCGACGACGCCGAGGTCGTGCGAGACGAGCAGGATGGTGATCGCCTGCGACAGCTCCTTCAGCAGTTCGACGATGCGGATGCGGGTGGAAAGGTCGAGCGCGCTCACCGCCTCGTCCGCCAGCACCAGCTGCGGCCTGGCCACGATGGCGCGCGCCAGCGCGATGCGTTGGCGCTGGCCGCCGGAGAACTCGTGGGGGTAGCGCGAGATGGCGTCAGCTGGCAGTCCTACGTCCGCAAGCGCCTGCACAATCGCCGCATGGTGGTCGCCCGGGATCCTCAGCGCGCGCAGCGGTTCTGCGATGATGGATTCAACCTTCTGCCGCGGATCGAGCGAAGAATAGGGATCCTGAAAGACAGCCTGCACGGCGCGGCGGTAGCGGCGCATGAATTCGCGGTCACGCAGGTTGAGCGTTTCTCCCTCGAAGCGGATCGTGCCGCCGGAGGGCTTTTCGAGCCCGAGCAGCAGTTTGAGGATGGTGGACTTGCCCGATCCGGACTCGCCCACGAGCCCGAGGTTGACGCCCTTCTTCACGGTGAAGGAGACATCGTGCAGAACCGGTTTGCGGCCGTAGCTGAATGCGACCGATTCGACGGAGATCAGCGTCATCGCACGGGCTCTCCCAGCGCGCGGTCGAAGGCCGCCGCGGCCTCAACCAGCATCTTCGTGTACTCATGTTGTGGAGCGGAGAACACGGCCCGCACCGGTCCCTGTTCGACAATTTCCCCTCGCCGCAGGACGGTCACTTCTTCCACCACCTTCGCCACCACCGGCAGGTCGTGGCTGATGAAGAGCAGCGCCATGCCTTCCTCGCGGACAAGTGTGGAGAGAAGTTCGAGGATTTCCGCCTGCGTGGTGACATCGAGCGCGGTCGTCGGCTCGTCGGCGATCAGCAGTTTCGGGCGGCAGGCGAGGGCCATGGCAATCGCCACGCGCTGGCGCTGGCCGCCGGAAACTTGAAACGGGTAGGAATTCGCGATCCGGTCGATGTCCGGCAGCGCGACGCGTTCGAGGTAGTGGCGTACCTCGGCGGCGATCTCCTGCCGGCTTGCGGACCTGCCCTCGCGGCGGTGGCGCCGCGCGATGGGCTCGGCTACCTGCCGGCCGATCTTCATCAGCGGGTCGAGCGCGGTCAACGGCTCCTGGAACACGAACGCGGCAGCGCTGCCGCGCAGCGGCCTCAGCTGCTGGTCTGCCGCGCCAATGACCTGAACACCGTCGAGCAGAATGGAGCCTTTCGCCTTCAGCCCCGGCGGCAGCAGGCCGACTGCGGCGAAGGCCGTCAGCGACTTGCCGGAACCGGATTCGCCGATCAGTCCGACACGTGCGCCGTGCTCGATGGTGAGCGAAACATCCTTCACCAACACCTGGCCGCCTGCGCGGATGGTGAGGCTGTCGATCTTGAGCAGGCTCATCGGCGCCCCCTCCGCGTCGGATCGCCAATGTCGCGCAGGCCGTCTGCCAGCAGGTTCATGCCGATCACGAGCGAGACCAGCGCGATGCCCGGCGCCACCGCGCCGAAGGGAGCGGTGTAGACCGTGCCCTGCGCCTCCTGCAGTAGCCGCCCCCACGAGGCGTTGGGCGGCGGCGCGCCAAGCCCGAGGTAGGAGAGGGAGGCTTCCGCGATGATCGCGATGCCGAACTGCAGCGCGAAATTCACCGACAGGGTTGGCCAGGTGTTCGGCAGCACATGGCGGAAGACGATGCTGAGCCAGGACGAGCCGGCCGTGCGGGCGGCTGTGATATAGTCCATCGCCAGCACACGCTTGGCCAGAATGCGGGTGAGCCGCCCCACGATCGCCGAGATGGCGATGCCAAGCGCAAGGATTGCCGAGAAGAGGCTCGCCGTTTCAGTTGCCGCCACCACCAGCATGGCGAGCAGCAGCGTCGGAAAGGCAATCAGGATATCGAAGGTCGCGGCCAGCATGTCATCCAGCGTGCGCGTTGCGAAGGCGGCAAGAACGCCGAGCGTGACACCAATGAGCGCTGCAATGGCGACGGCGCCCGCGCCGACGGTCAGTGCAATGCGCGAGCCGATCATGATCTGGGTGAAGAGGTCGCGGCCCAGACGGTCCGTGCCGACCCAGTGCTCCCAGGAGGGGGGTGCCAGCCGCCCGCCGGTCATGGCCGTCGGGTCATAGGGGGTCCAGAACAGTGTAAGGATGCCGACAAGGAGATGCAGGCCGACCAAGATCAGGCCGACGGCAAGGGTCAGCGAACGGGTTGTGCGGCGTGCGGACGAAGGTGCCTTGAGCTCGACAAGGTCTGTCATGGCCTGTTCCCCGAGCGTTCGCGCAGGCGCGGGTCGATCAGCCGCTGGGCGAGATCGGCAAGGAAGCCGATGAGCAGCACCAGCAGCGTGGAGATGAAGAGCACGCCCTGGATGTTGGGATAGTCGCGCTGTTCGATGGCGAGCAGCAGCATGGAACCGAGGCCGGGTAACGCGAAGACGCGCTCCACCACCACCGCGCCGAGCAGCGTGGTGGCAAGCTCGATGCCGAGGATGGAGACGACCGGGACCGCTCCGTTACGGACGCCGTGACGCACCAGCGCTTCGCCAAAGCCCGAGCCCATGGCGCGGGCCGTGCGCAGGTAGTCGCTGCCCAGCACATCCTGCGTGGCGGATCGCACGTAGCGCAGTAGCGAGGCGGACATCACGATGGCGATGGTGATGATGGGCAGAAAGAGGTTGCGGAGCGCCGCAAGCGGCGCGCCCCAGCCCTGCGGAGGGAAGCCCCCCGAGGGAAACAGTCGCAGGTTTACGGCGAAGACCGTGACCAGAAGGATGCCGACCCAGAAAACGGGAATGGCAATGCCAAGCTGCGAAATGACGGAAATGGCCGCGCCATACCAGCGGTCCGCCCTCACCGCGGCGATAATGCCGAGCGGCACGGCGACGACGATGGCGAGCAGGAAGGAAAGAACGGTCAGCGGCAGTGTCACGGCAAGCCGCGCCATGATCTCGTCGAGCACCGGCACGCGACTGACGAAGGACGTGCCGAGGTCGAACCGCGCGAGGCTCGAGATGAAATGGACGAACTGCTGCGCGAGCGGCAGGTCGGAACCCACCTGCCGCCGAGCGGCTGCGATCTGCGCCTCGTCGGCCCCTACGGAGAGGAGGGCATTGGCCGGATCTCCGGGCAGGAGCCGCAGCAGGACGAACAGGACGATGCAGGCAGCCAGCAGCGAGAAGGCCAGAATGGCAAGCCGACGAAGAATGTAAGCTAGGATAGCTCCCTCCTTCCGCAGCTTGCCCGGTCCGGCTTACTGCGCGCGCTTCACGATGGCGTAGGCGAAGAACTGCGAGTTCAGCCCGTTGACGGGATACCCGCTCACCGACGCGCTCGATACCACGATCTGCGGATAGAGATAAAGCCAGGTGCTGGCCGCGTCCTCAGCGATGATGCGATAGCGGACGGGTTTATCCATCCGTGCAATCATCTCGACGATGCGTTTCCGCAGGCTTCAAGAGAAACGCTCGAGTATGGCGGGCATTCCGAGGCCGGCCTTCTCAGCGACAGATTCCAGCTCCTTCCTGGCGATTCCAGAGCTCACCCCGAGATGGATCAGCACTGAAGAAATGCCGAAACGCTGGGCGCCGAAGATATCATGTTCCATGCTGTCACCGATGGCAACGATTCGATCCTTCGGTGGCGCACCACAGATCCGGTAAGCATACTCATACATTGCCCGGTGAGGTTTGCCGACCCAGGAAACCGTGCCGCCGAGCGCCTCGTAGATCTTGGCTATGCTGCCTGCGGCTGGAGCGAGGCCCTGGGGCGTCAGCATCATGATGTCGGGATTGGTGCAAATCGCCGGCACGCCGGCTTCGGCCGCGGGTCGCAGCATCTCCCGGTATGTGTCGAGGCTGATGCGGTGGGCCTGGCTGCCGGAAATGACGATGAGGTCCGCATGGTCCGCCGTTTCGACGGCCTCGAGCCCTAGCCTGTCTGCGAGGAAGGTGTCTCCGTCGCGCGATATGGTGAAGCATCGGGTGCGGGGCGAAAGCGGCAAATTCAACGCACCCCTCATCAGGAGATCGACCGCCACTTCGCCGGAGGTGACAAATTGATCGAAAGAGTCTTTCGGGAAGCCGATCTTCACGAAGCGTCTGGCGTTAGCTTCAGCGGACTTTCCGGAGTTTGACAGGATGACCACCTGCTTGCCGGCGGCCCGGATGCGTTGCAAGGCTTCCACGGCGCCGGGGTAGGGCGCAACGCCGTCGTGCAGCGTTCCGAACTGGTCAAGGAAAAAGACATCGAAGGACTTGATGAGGCTGGAAAGTGGCACGTTCTTCATCATTGGCGCAGGGCCCTCCAGGCCAGAAGAGCGGTGCCAACGGCCGCCTCGGTTGAAAGCGCAGGAAGGAAGGGAACGCCCAACCTTTTCTGGCGTATCCGGGCCCACGCCTCGTTCGCCGCGCCTCCGCCCACGCTGCGCACGGACCTGAGAGCAGGCGCCCCCAGCGCCTCGAGGCGCCGGTAACCCTGATCCTCCACAGCGGCAATGCCCTCCAGCAGTGCCTGGAAGAAGGTTGCATTGTCCGCGGGCCGGGGCTCCAACCGGGGCGGCAAGGCCGGATCGTTGACGGGGAAACGCTCGCCGGGGCCCAGCAGCGGATAGTAGTCGAGACCGGTTGGACGGTCCGGCTCGAGCCTCGCTGTCAGCGCCGGCAGGTCCCTGTCTTCGAAGAAGTGGCGGATCACTGCGCCTCCCGTGTTCGACGCGCCGCCGGCAAGCCACATGCCCGCTATGCGATGGCTGTAGACACCGTAGGCAGGGGCGTCGATCCGCCGGTCGGACAGGAGTTTCAGCACAAGCGTGGATCCAAGTGCCGTGACGCCATCACCCGGCTGGCTCGCGCCCGTGGCAAGGAATGAGGCGCAGCCGTCCGTTGTTCCGTTAACGATGACTGCCGACGGAGGCAGGCCCAGCGCTACAGCCTGTTCACCGACAGGTCCGATCACGCTTCCGGCAGGCTTTACCTCCGGCAGGACCTCGAGGCCCAGGCCCGATTCCTGGATCCATTCAGGCCATGTTCCGGTTTCGAGGTCGTATCCGGTCTTGAGAGCGTTGTTCTCGTCGCTGGTGATGGAAGCGCCAAGCCGTATGGCGATCCAGTCGGCCTGATGAACGATGTGCCGCGCACCATGTTTCCGCGCAAGATAAACTGCCCGTGCAAGCGCTGAATAGGGACCGCGTGCGGTGCTGCTTTCCGGCACCAGTGCGTCGAGCCGGGACACGATTGCGGGATCGGGACAGGTCTCGTCATACATAAGCGCGCGGCCGCGCGGGACCAGCGATGAATCAAGCGCAAGCACGGTGCCGGATGTGCCGTCCACTGAGACCGCTGCGACGAGATTCAGATCGACTTGCCCCGCCAGAGTTCCAAAGCACTCCTCCACGCAACTCCACCAGGCGGCGGGGCTGTGCCGTTCCTCGCGCCTGGTAAAACCCTTTGCCGCAAAGCCCTTCATACGGCCTTCGCTGTCGACGGCCGCGATGCGAACGCCCGAAGTACCGATATCAATCCCCAGGGCAAGGGCTGTGTGGGTCTGGCTCTGCATCGCCTAACGTTCCGGGCGGTCAAGTTTTTGGCGGTATTGCTCGGCTTCCCAGTGGAGCAGTTCGCGCTCTTCGCTGCGCCCCAGATATTCGATCGGTGCCCGCGGATCGATGCGAAGCGCCACCTCGGCAAGGCAGCGCGCCATGACCAAGCCGCCGGAGGACAGCGTTTCCGATACAAGAACCCCGCGACCGGGGACGAGAATCAGCTTTGGTGCGCCATTACCGCCGCCAGATTTCGTGGCTGCGACATCCGACCCGCTATTCATGACGCCAAGCGCGGTCCCCAGAAAGATCACGTGGTCGGGGTAAAGAGAGCCGGCGCGCGCAATCCGGAAGGCAGCGGAATCGAGGGCCACGGCATGTATAGCCTCATCCTCAGGAAGACAGTATCCGGGCAAAACAATGGAGGAGAGGTAGTCGAGGTCGGGGCGCGGCGTGCGCCGCGGCTCTATTCGGAGCGCGGAGGTGACGGCTTCGATCTTTTCGTCCACTTCGTCCACACTCTCGCCTGCAATGATGATGCCGTGGTTGCGAAGGACAAGGACATCCGGTCTTTCCGATGCCACTTGCGCTATTGCATGTGCCAGCGGAACGCCTGGTCTGCGGTACGGGATCATGGCCAACCGGAGATGAGGCACTGACTGCATTCGCGCCCCGACCAAGGCCTCGGCATCCGATCGCACGGCATGAGCAATGGTGTTCACGCAGTGGAAATGGACAACGACGGCCTGCGGCAGCACCGCGTGCACACTGGTCTCTATGGAGGGGCGCAGCCGGGTTTCGTTGAGGCTTTCCACTACGAAGTCCGTGATGGAGGTTTCAACCCTCCCGTCATCCGCCTGGAGGGCGGCCACCAGCGGCTCGACCGCGACGGGCACAAAGATTTCCCGATCCTCGGCCTCGGCAAGCCAGGTACCCGAGGCTTTCACCCACATGATGCCGCCGGACTTGACGGAGGTGTTGCCGCCCGCGCCCTGGGTGCGCGTGATGTCCCTGCCAAGCCTTGCCGACAGGTTTCTAAGCGCGGGGAGCATTGACGCTTTGGTCACAGTTTCCTCCGAAGGGCACCCGCTGGATGGCGGTTCCGCTAGCTATCACATGATGATTGAGTTTCGTCAACCGTGAGCAAAGTTGCTTGCTATACGCCGCCCATTCTGATTATATCTGATCAAGGACGCGCAAAAAGACGCGGGGAGGAACAGGCTGGTGAGCGACAGTGATCGCCACAGAGTTATCCGGGAACTGTTGAAGGAACGCCCGTTTGCCTCGGTGCGGGACCTTCAGAAGGTGCTCGGTGTTTCGGCCGCAACCGTCCGGCGCGACATTGAGAAACTCCACGAGACTGGCTTGGCCCGTAAGGTCTATGGCGGCATTTCGGCGGCTGAAGGATATGCCGCGGGCTACGCCTCCGCCCGTCCCTACAACGAGAACCGAGACATCGCCGTTGATGCCAAGCAGGCCATTGCCCGGGTGGCGGAAAACCTTGTTGCAGACGGGGATTCCATTATCGTTCACGCTGGGTCTACCTGTTATTACCTCGGCATACGACTGGCCCGCCGGAACCTGCGTATCTACACGAATTCCATGCCGCTCGCTTCCTATCTGGGTGAGCACGGCACGTGCCAGCTTACTGTCGCGGGCGGCGAGCTGCACCGCGAGCCCGGCATTATCCATTCTCTGCAGTCTTCCTCGCCAGGCTTCTTCGCTTCAAAGTTCTTTCTGGGCACGCAGGGCATCAGCAACGAAGGCATTCTCGAATCCCATCCGCTTCTTGTGAAAGTGATCCGGGATCTGAGCGAATGCGCGGACGAGATTGTGGTGCTGGCGGACAGTCGAAAGTTTTCGCTCCGGCCACGTCATGTCGTGCTGCCGCTTCCGCGCATCAGCACGCTGGTGACGGACGAGGGAATTTCGGACAAGAATGCCCAGATGATCGAGAGTGCAGGCATCCGGCTGATGATCGCGAGAAGGGCGGGGGACGAGGCATGATCGCGCCGGTTGCAGTGTTCGACCTCGGAAAGACGAACTCCAAGATGTTTGTCTTTTCTCCAGAGGGGGAGATCCTCGACGAGCAGCGTGAGGCCCCGGCGTGGCGGAACCATGAGGGTTTCCGCGTGCTCGATGACGCGAGGCTGGAGAGCTGGATGCGAGCTGCGCTCAGCAAGGCAGTTACCGAATACGGCGTCGAAGGCGTGATGGTTTCCGGTCACGGGTGCACCTTCGCCCTCGTCTCGGGCGACCGCCTCACCTATCCGATCCTGGATTATGAACAGGAGCCGCCGGAGGATATTGCGGCAGAAATCGACGCGTTAATTCCGTCATTTTCCGAAACCTATTCACCGCGCCTGCCGATGGGTTTCAACTTTGGCCGGCATATTCTTTGGCTGGAAAACGTCAGACCGGATGTGCTGGAGACATCGCAATACATCCTGGGATATCCGCAGTTCTGGACCTGGCGGTTTTCCGGAACGGCCGTGTCGGAGCGCTCCTATCTCGGCTGCCATTCGCATCTGTGGGCACCGCTGCGGAACGATTTCTCTTCTCTGGTTGATCAACGCGGCTGGCGCGAAAAGATGCCGCCCTTTGCGCGGGCGGGCGAAGTGGTGGGTGACACCCGTATCGCGCTGCCAGCAGGAGAGGCGCGCACTCTGGCGGTCCACAACGCGGTACACGACTCCAATTCGTCGCTCTACTGCTATCGGGCTGCGGGCCACGATTCCTTCACGCTGATCTCCAGCGGCACCTGGGTCGTCATCTTCAACAGTGAATGCCCGTTTTCCCTGCTGGACGAGGAGCGCGACATGCTGGCCAATGTGAGCGTGGACGGCGCGCCGGTACCCACGATCCGCTTCATGGGCGGGCGTGAGTTCGACACAATCCGCGAAGGTGCATCCCCGCGGGTGAGCCGCGAAAGCCTTCAGGCCGTGATCGACCGCAGGCTGTTCGCGCTGCCAAGTTTCGCACCCGGTGGACCTTCGCAGGAAACGCGGGGTGAGATCACGGGAGCGATCGGCTCGGATGTCGAGCGCGCTGCCCTGGCGCTGCTCTACGTAACGCTGATGAGCGACTATTGTCTTGACCTTATCGGTTCCCGCAACACCATCATCGTCGACGGCGGGCTGGTGAAGACGGGTGCCTATGCAGAGGTGCTGGCCCAGCTCCGGCCGGAGCAGAAGGTGCTGTCCAGCGACAACCCCGAGGGGTCGGCGGTTGGTGCTGCAGCTCTCGCTTTCGAGGCGCTGGGTGGAAAGCCAAGGCCGGTCGAATGCAGCGTTACGGTTCCTTCCGAACTTCGCGGCCTTGTCGAATACCGCGCCGAATGGCGCGACAAGGTCGAGGAGCGGCGGCAAAAGGCAAGGAGTCGCTCATGAACGCGCTAAACGAGAATCTCGCGACCAGGCAGGGGTCCTTTTCCGTCACTGCGCGGGCGACCGCTCCGGTGCTTGAAATGCGCAATATAAGCAAGTCCTTCGGAGCAATTCAGGCGCTAAAGAATGTCTCCTTCACCGTTTACCCGGGCGAACTGCACGCGCTCATGGGCGAGAATGGTGCGGGAAAATCCACGCTGATGAAGGTCCTCTCCGGCGCCTACACGGCAGATCCCGGCGGCGAGATTATTGTCGGCGGTGAGCCGATGCCGACAGGCAATCCGAAACTGGCCAAGGCAAGGGGAATTGCCGTCATCTATCAGGAGCTGTCGCTCGCGCCAAACCTCACCGTCGCCCAAAACATGTTCCTGGGCAGCGAGCCCTCCCGCTACGGCACGGTCGATCGCCGTGCGATGGTGAAGGCGTCCGGACCAATTCTTGAACGTCTGGGAGTGCATTTTTCCCCGACGACGCTGGTGGGCACACTGTCGCTGGGCGAGCGCCAGCTGGTGGAGATCGCCCGCGCCCTCAGCGCCGATGCGCGGATCATTGTCATGGATGAGCCGACGACCTCGCTGACAACGCGGGAGACGGAAAAGCTCTTCGAGGTGATCCATAACCTCAAGAAGGAAGGTATCGCCGTCATCTACATCAGCCACCGGATGGAAGAGATCTATCGCCTGGCGGACCGCTGCAGCGTGCTGCGCGACGGCACCTATGTGGGCACGCTTGAGCGCGAGGAGCTGTCTGCCTCGCGGCTGGTCTCCATGATGGTGGGGCGGGACCTTTCCTCCTTCTATCGCAAGCAGCACTACACGCCGAAGAGTGGCGAGATCATTCTTTCGGTGCGCAACGTGGGGGACGGCAAGCGGGTCCACGATTGCTCCTTTGATGTCTACCGCGGCGAGGTGCTTGGCATTGCCGGCCTCGTTGGTTCCGGGCGGACGGAGCTGGCGCGACTGATCTACGGCGCGGACAAGCGAACCTCCGGAACCATCATTCTCAACGGCAAGGAGCTGTCGATCAGTTCACCGCGCGAGGCCCTGGACCAGGGCGTGGCCTATCTCACGGAAGACCGCAAGGTGCTGGGCCTGTTCCTCGACATGTCCATCGCCGAGAACGTAAGTGTCAGCGTGCTAAGGAAGGATGCCCGCAAGGGTGGTCTCATCGACTTCAAGGCCATGGCGCGGCGTGCGGCCCAGGCGATTGAATCCCTGTCCATCAGAGCGCATAGCGCTGCGATGAAGGCTGGCGCGCTGTCGGGCGGGAACCAGCAGAAGGTACTGCTGGCGCGTCTGCTGGAGACGAAGCCCAAGGTCATCATTCTCGACGAACCGACGCGCGGCGTGGATGTGGGGGCCAAATCTGAAATCTACCGGCTGATCGACGAACTCGCCCGCGGTGGCATCGCGATTGTCATCATCTCCAGCGAGCTTCCAGAAATCGTCGGCGTGGCTGACCGGACGCTGGTGATGCGTGAGGGCAGGATCGCTGGCGAGGTGGCGGCGAGCGCAACCGAGCCGATTGACCAGGAGGCCGTCATGGCCCTGTCCACGGGCGCTGCGAGCCTTCAGGAACGCGTGCCGGCGGCATGATCGTGAAACGCAAAGGCAAGATCGAGAAAAGGCGATGACTGACGCTGTTGTCCAGACCCAGAGAGACCGACAGCTCCGGCTTCGGATGCTGATCTCCGCTCTCGGCATGCTGCCGGTTCTGCTGCTGCTGGTGATCGGCTTCCAGCTGCTTTCGGGCCGCTTCCTGACGCTAAATAATCTGTCGATCGTCATGCAGCAGGCCTCGATCAACATCGTGCTCGCCGCCGGCATGACCTTCGTGATCCTCACGGGCGGAATCGACCTGTCGGTCGGCTCGGTGCTGGCAGCCTCGGCGATGATCGCGGTCATCGTCTCACTTTTCCCAGACTGGGGCATGCTGGGCATTCTCGCAGCACTAGCAATGGGTCTTGCATGCGGCTTCATCAACGGAGCGCTCATCGCCTATCTGCGATTACCGCCGTTCATTGTGACACTGGGTTCTCTCACGGCCGTGCGCGGCGTTGCCCGCCTTCTCGGCAACGACACCACGGTGTTCAACCCGTCGCTGCCCTTTGCCTTTATCGGCAATGGCACATTGTTTGGCGTGCCTTGGCTGGCAATCATAGCCATCTCGGTGGTTCTGGTATCGTGGTTCATCCTGCGGCGGACGGTGCTAGGCACCTGGATTTATGCCGTGGGCGGCAACATGGAGGCGGCACGGCTAACTGGCATCAAGGTGTCGCTTGTACTGCTCTTCGTCTACTCGATGTCCGGCCTCCTGTCCGGCCTTGGCGGTGCCATGTCGGCGGCGCGCCTGTTCGCGGCTAACGGGCTGCAGCTTGGCCAAGCCTATGAGCTCGATGCCATCGCGGCTGTCATTCTCGGTGGCACGAGCTTCGTGGGGGGAGTCGGTTCCATTTGGGGCACGCTGATCGGCGCCCTCATCATAGCTGTGCTGTCCAATGGCCTCATCCTCGTGGGGGTCTCGGACATCTGGCAGTACATTATCAAGGGATTGGTCATCATCGCGGCCGTGGCGCTGGATCGCTACCGGCTCCAGGGAGTGAGTAGGACGTGATTGATGATCCAACACCGGTTCACGACCGGTGAGTCAGCGCCATCCGGCGTAAAACGGAGGAAGAGGAGGAGCAACAATGACGAGGATGAAAAGGCTGCTTTGCGGCGCCGCACTCGCGTCCATGATGGCGGGTTCGGCCGTGGCGAAAGACTTGAACAGCATCGGCATCTCTGTGGGCCTGCTGGGCAACCCCTTCTTCGTGGCCACGATCAAGGGCATCGAGGACCGCGCCAAGGAGATCAACCCGGACGTGAAGATCACGTCGGTCTCGGCCGACTACGACCTGAACAAGCAGGTATCCCAGATCGACAGCTTCATCGCGGCTGGCGTCGATATCATCATGCTCAACGCAGTGGATGCGAGTGCCATTGCGCCGGCTGTGAAGAAAGCTCAGGATGCCGGCATTGTCGTCGCCGCCTTTGACGTGTCCGCGCCCGGCGCCGATGTCACGGTCATGACCAACAACGTGAAGGCTGGCGAGATCGCCTGTCAGTACATCGTTGACCAGCTCAACGGCCAGAGCAATGTCATCATCATCAACGGTCCGCAGTCGTCGTCCATCATTGACCGCGTGAAGGGCTGCAAGAGCGTGTTCGAGAAACACTCGGGCATCAACATTCTGTCGGATGATCAGAACGGCAAGGCCTCCCGCGAGGGCGGTCTGGACGTGATGCAGAGCCTGCTGACCCGCTTTGACGACGTGGATGCTGTCTTTGCGATCAACGACCCGACAGCAATCGGCGCCGAGCTTGCGGCGCGCCAGCTCAATCGTACCGAGTTCTTCATCACCGCTGTGGACGGGGCTCCGGACATCGAAGAGGCGTTGAAGACCGGCACCTCGATGATCAAGGCATCGGCCTCGCAGGATCCTTACGTGATGGCCGGTATGGCGCTGGAGCTGGGCTACAAGGTGCTCCAGGGCGAGAAGCCCGAGCAGGACACCGTGCTGCTCGATCCGCAGCTGATCACCGCGGAGAACGTGAACGAGTACAAGGGTTGGACCGCTGCCCGCTGAAGCTTGACCTGCCATCGCGCAGCCGGAGTCTTCCGGCTGCGCCTTTCATTTGAAGATGGGCTTTTTCCGCCTTTGCGGGAACGGTCCGGTCCGTGGGGTAGCAGCGGCGGCAGCCGCAGTCCCCGAACGCGAGAGGTTGCCATGACCAAACTCGGCATTCACTCCTTTGTCTGGAGCGCTAGCTCGTCGCGCAACGAAATCGAGAGCGTTCTGTCCCGCACCAAGGAAGCCGGTTTCGATCTTATCGAATTCTCCTATCTTGACCCAACCGCCGTCGACATACCGTGGCTGGCACGAAGGCTTGAGGAATACGGGCTTGCGGTGGCCATCAGCATGGGGTTGCCGCGCGACGGCGACATTTCCAGTGCCGATCCGGACATCCAGAAGAATGGCGTGGCCATTCTTGACCGAGCTGTCGCGCTCACCCGTGATCTCGGGGGCACCAAGCTCGGTGGCATCCTGAGTTCGGCCCATGGCTATACGCCGGAGGCGCCGACACCGGATGCCTGGGACCGCAGTGTTGCCAATCTGGCCAAGGTGGCCGAGCGGGCCAAAGCGGCGAGTGTCACACTCAATCTCGAGATAGTCAACCGCTTCGAAAGCAACCTGCTCAACACTGCAGCTCAGGGCCTGGCGTACATCAGGGACACGGGCGCCTCGAATGTGTTCCTCCACCTCGATACGTTCCACATGAACATCGAGGAGGCGGACCTGGGACTGGCGCTGCGGAACGCCGCCGACAAGGTGGGCTATGTCCACATAGGCGAAAGCCACCGGGGTTATCTCGGTACCGGCAGCATCGACTTCGCAGCCGTGTTCGATGCGCTCGTGGCTATCGGCTACGATGACTACATCACCTTCGAATCCTTCTCTTCGGAAATTGTAGATGAGGATCTTTCACTGAAGGCGGCCATCTGGCGCAACCTTTGGACCGATAACGTGGATCTGGCGCGGCATGCGCGCAGTTTCATTTCGCTGGGCATGGAGACCGCGCGGCGCAAGGCGGAGCTGGTGCGGCGGGAGCACCGGCCCTCATAGAGCCTGTGATCCTGCGGAGGGGAAAAGGGCGAGCCGCTGGCCCGCCCTTTCGTCATATTAGGTGGCCGCCTATTGCGCGCGCTTCACGATGTCGTAGGCGAAGAACTGCGAGTTCAGCCCATTGACGGGATACCCGCTCACCGACGCGCTCGATACCACGATCTGCGGATAGAGATAAAGCCAGGTGCTGGCCGCGTCCTCAGCGATGATGCGGTTGGCTTCCTTGAGCTTCTCCACCTGCTCTTCCTCGGTGGCGCTGGCCTCGGCCGAGGCGATCAGGTCCACGACCTGCCGATTGTTGTAGCCCCAGTAGAAGTTCGGGTTGCCGTAAAAGACGATGTCGCGATGGTTCACGTGCTCCTGCAGAGTCGCCTCGAAGTCGCGCGCCTGGTAGATCTTCGTGTACCACTCGTTGGCGGTGATGATGTTGATGTTCACCTTGATGCCGACCTTGGCGAGCTCGCTCTGAACGAACTGCGCGACGATCGGGTGCGGATCGTAGTTCGGGGTATCCAGCGTAAAGGTGAAGCCATCGGCATAGCCGGCCTCGGCCAGCAGCTGCCTGGCGCTCTCAGGGTCATACGGATCGACACCGGTAAGGTCGATGTACCACGGGTCGGTCGGCGGCACGAACGAGCCGATCAGCGTGCCATACTCACCCCAGATGGACTTGAGCAGCTGTTCGCGGTTGATCGCGCGGGTGATGGCCTTGCGGACCTTCGTGTTGCTGAAGGGTTCGATGCGGTCGTTGAAGGCAAGCACTTCCTTGGTCGTGGACGCGCCCTCAGATACGGTGAAGGCCGGGTTGTCCGTAAACTGGGCGAGCGAATCCGGGCTCTGGACGCTGGTGATGATGTCCACTGCGTCGGTGAGCAGGGCGTTGTTGAGCGCCGTCGCCTCCGTGAAGTAGTTGAACGTCACGCCGCCGTTCTTCGGCCTCTCGCCCCAGTAGTTCTCAAAGGGGACGAGGCTGATGCTGGAGCCACGGCGCCAGGTGTCGAGCTTGTAGGGGCCGGTGCCGTCGGCGGCCGAGGTGATGTCGCCGGCCGCATCGTTTACGATCCAGACGTAGGTGAGATTGTAGGGCAGCGAGATCGAGCGGCTTTTCAGGCGGATCACGACCGTCTGGTCGTCCGGCGTCTCGATGCTCTCGATATTGGAGAGACTGTTCTTGCGCGAGCTCTTGGAGGTCTCCGCTGTCACGCGCTCGATGCTGTACTTGACGTCAGCCGAGGTCAGCGGGTCGCCGGAATGGAAGGTCACGTTCGGCTGCAGTTTGATGGTGTAGGTCAGGCCATCGTCGCTGACCGAATATTCGGCCGCAAGCTTGGGCTTCACGGAGCCGTCGTCCTGCAGTTGGAACAGGCCCTCGTAGACATTGCCGTTGAAAGCCTCGTTGATGCCCTGGCCAGCACCGGCGGTGTTGTCGAGATTCTGCGGTTCGTAGAGCGAGCCGATTCGGATGATGGCGTTCGGATCTGCGTCCTGCGCCCGGACTTCGGCGGTGCCCGAGAGCACCAGCATCAGGGCCGTGGCGATGCCGGCACCCCAGCCAGCCCACTTCTGCTTTACGGTCATCTTGTTCTCCTCATGCCTGTTCGTTGCGCCGGGCGATTGTTGCTGGCGCCAGACGATTTGACGTGAATGTAGACGTTTCCAACGGGGTCGGCGAAGAAAACTATTTCACGAAATCAATGGTCGCAGCAATATCATTTCATACAACGACGAGCCGCTAGAATGGATTTTGGCGTAGACAAGGCCTCCCGGCCTTGTTGCGCCTTCGCCCCTGACGCTCTATCTGGAAGGAGGGGAAGGTTGCGTGCATCATTCGCAGCTTGCGCCGGTCAGTGAAACTTTTGTTGGGCGTGTCATGGTCAATATCGTGAAGAGATCCAGTGTGGTGGAAGCCCTCCTGCCGGGACAGGGGCAGGGTAAGGTTGTGGCGCGGTCGACGGGCGCGAGCATCGATATCGCCGGTGGGGTGCGTGACGGTGGCATGACACCTCTTGAAATGATGGACGCCGCGCTGGCTGGCTGCCTTGTGCTGAGCGTCAGGATCGCCGCCCGCAACCTTGGCTGGCAGGACCGGCTGGTTTCCGTGAAGGTGGATGTGCGCCATGAAAAGGCGCCCGATCAGCCGTCGCGGGTGGCGAGATTCGATTGCCTCTTCGCGATCAAGGGCGATTTTTCGGAAGAGGAACGCCAGAAGCTGATCGACGAGGCGCACCATCTCTGTACCGTCGGCAACACGCTGACGAGCAACGTCGAGATCCGCGACGTGACGGACATTCCGGAGGACGCATAACAGTCCAACGGAAGCGTGTGAACGCGCCAGCCGAAAACCAATCGAAGAATTGCATCTGGCGCTGACGCCCGGATGCCTTGTGGTCGTCACGGTGCCCATGGCTGCAGGCCGCGCCTCATCATCCCTTCTTCCGCGCCTGGATTGGTCAGCTATTGCTCCGGGAACCGGGGCGTCCTGATGTCTCTCCCGCCGCAGGCCTAAGGCATGTGCCAGATAATGCGCTGTCGGATGCGCGCTACCGAAAGCTCTTGCGCCCGGAAGTACTGAACCTAAATTTATAATGTAACTTTTTTCAACTTGTTGGATTTACGGTGTCTCTGGCGCAGACTGTGCTCGGGACAGGCTTATTCTGCACATGAAATTTATGGTGTCGCTTCTGTTCGCAAAGATCTTCTTGCTTATGTTTGATCGGCGTCAATGAAGGAAAGTGTCATGAGAGCTCTTCTGTTGATGCTGGTTGATCGCTTGCAACGGGACACAAGCTGGTTGGCCAGCCCTCTGAGTGCTTTTGTGGCTGGGTTCCGCAGTCACGTTCGGCAGAAGGATCCGCGGCATCGAAGCATGTGAGCCGCCGCTGAGGCCGATGGTCGGTGCCCGGATCATTGCGGCAATCTCTGACCAAAGGAGAAGACCCATGTTGGGCAATAAACTCCCGATTTCCAAGAACACCGATCCTGCCAAGGTTGACGATTGGTCGCCCTTTGAAAACCTGCGCCGGGAGATCGACCGGCTGTTCGACGAGTGGAGACTTCCGTCGCGCTTTCTAGGCTTTGACGTACCTCGCTTGTCGAATGTTGCGGGCACCCTCGTTCCGGCAACGGATATCGCCGAGAAGGATGATTGCTACGAAATCACGGCCGAACTTCCGGGCCTGGACGAGAAGGACGTCGAAGTCAGCCTTGCGAACGGTACTCTGACGATCAAGGGTGAGAAGTCGGAGAACAAGGAAGAGAAGCAGAAGGGTTACTACCTGTCGGAGCGCCGTTACGGCTCGTTCCAGCGCAGCTTCCGCATTCCGGAAGGCGTCGATGCCGACAAGATCGAGGCAAGCTTCGCCAAGGGCGTCCTGACGGTAAAGCTGCCGAAGACGGCTGAAGCCAAAGCCGAAAAGAAGATCGCCATCAACGCAGGTTGATGGGCACGTGCAAAGTCGCACTGCACCGGCGCGCGAACTTGCGCGCCGATGTTTTTTGATGCGAACCTTTTGTGTCCAGCCATTGCAGGGCCGGCTATCCGTCCGTACTCGCGTCGGCAGCCTGATGCGCAATGATGTTGTGTATTGTTCAGGATTATCGTATTTTTAAATTCTACCAATTATTTTATTTATAGGCCATTATCTCGGTATATTCCAGATCAAGGACTGTAATATATTATAAACTATTTTACTATTAAAAATTGTTGCCATTGAAAAAGCTTCATTTGTTATGAATACGTATAATTGCGTAAGGATACGGCACAATTTCGGAGCAGGGCATCTTCAGTATAGATAACCCGACAAACACGGAGGGTTGTCAAATGCTCGCATCTGAAATTCCTGGTGTTTCCACTGCACATGGTCACAAGTTCCGCAATCCGAATGTGGCTGCTGTTCGTCCCGAAAGGGACCTGCCGGCACCGGTTTTCTTTCGGGCTGGATCAGAGATCTATGCTGAGGGCGATGCCTGCGGGAAGCTCTATCGGGTGGCATTCGGATGCGTGCGTGTCTACCGCCTGCTGTCGGACGGCCGGCGCCAGATCTCCGCGTTCCATCTGCCGGGCGAGGTCTTCGGCTTCGAGGCCGGCAAGGAGCGCCGCTTTTTTGCAGAAGCCGTCTGTGACAGCGGGATCCAGATCCTTTCGACCGGATCCGGCTCCGAGGAGATGGCAAACGAACTGCTGCCCATGGCGCTTCAGTGCCTGCTGCGTGCAGAAGACCATCTCATGATGCTCGGCCGGCAGAACGCCATGGAGAGGATTGCCAGCTTCCTCCTGGAAATGGCCGAGCAGCAGGGCGAACAGTCCCACATCGAACTTCCGATGACGCGGTCTGACATCGCCGACTATCTCGGCCTGACGATCGAAACGGTTTCCCGCGCCTTCTCGACGCTGAAGCGGCGTGGCGTCATCCGGCTGACCGGACTGCGCGGCGTCGACATCGTGCAGCGCCAGGCGCTGAAGGCCATGGCCTGCCACTAAGGTCTCTTGCTGCCATTACTGCTCCGCCGAAAGCGCGGATGGCCTCCGGGGCATCAGACGTTACGGCGATGGTGTCTTCGCATTCGATGCCGGAAATTCTCCGGCCGTTTCTGCTTCCGTTGGCGCGCGAAGCTGTGTCTTGAGCAGGGAGCGGGGAACGGCCTAGGATCGTCTCAGTTTGCTGTGAACATGCGCTCGAAGGAGGACGCGCCATGGCGGAGACGATCGCATTCATCGGGCTTGGCAACATGGGCTGCCCGATGGCTGCCAATCTGGTTAAAGGCGGCTATCGGGTGACGGGTTTCGATCTGTCGCCCCCGGCCTGCGCAGACGCCCGGGAGAAAGGTATCAAGACCGCGACGTCTGCGCCGGAGGCCGTGAGTGATGCCGATGTCGTTATCACCATGCTTCCGGCCGGGCGGCACGTTCTTGCCGTCTGGCGGGAGATCGTGCCGGCCATGAAGGATGGCGCGCTTCTCATAGACAGTTCCACGATCGATGTCGGCAGCGCTCGCCAGGCGCACGAAATGGCTGCGGCGGCGAACCGCGGGCTCGCGTCCTTGGATGCGCCGGTGTCAGGTGGCGTGGGCGGCGCCACAGCCGGCACGCTCACCTTCATGTGCGGCGGAACGGGGGAAGCCTTCGCGCGGGCCAGGCCGGTTCTTGAGAAGATGGGTGCGAAGATCGTCCATTGCGGCGACGCCGGAGCAGGGCAGGCAGCCAAGATCTGCAACAACATGATCCTCGGGATCTCCATGATAGGCGTCGCGGAGGCCTTCGTCTTGGCCGAGAAGCTGGGCCTCTCGCATCAGGCCCTGTTCGATGTGGCGTCCACTTCGTCCGGCCAGTGCTGGTCGCTGACCTCCTACTGCCCCGTGCCGGGCCCCGTTCCATCCTCACCGGCGAACAACGGCTACAAGCCAGGCTTTGCAGCTGCGCTGATGCTGAAGGATCTGCGGCTCGCGCAGGAGGCGGCAAACGCCACCGGCGCCACGACGCCGCTTGGCGCCGAGGCGGCGCAGCTTTACTCGCTGTTCGCTGCAGCCGGGCACGCCAGCGAGGACTTCTCCGGAATCATCAATTTTCTAAGGGGTGGAGGCAAGGACTGATGTCCTATTCGACTATACTGGTGGAAACGCGTGGCAAGGTGGGGCTCATCACACTCAACCGGCCGGAGGCGCTCAATGCGCTCAATTCGGAGCTTCTGCGGGAGATGAATGAGGCGCTGGACGGGTTCGACCGCGATCCGTCCATCGGCTGCATTGTCATCACGGGTTCGCAGAAGGCTTTTGCCGCTGGCGCGGACATCAAGGAGATGGCGAACCTCACTTATCCCGGCACCTATCTCGACGACTATTTCGCGGGATGGGATCGCGTGGCTTCGCGCCGCAAGCCGATGATCGCAGCGGTTGCGGGCTATGCGCTGGGAGGCGGCTGCGAGCTTGCGATGATGTGTGACTTCATCATTGCCGCCGACAACGCCAGGTTCGGCCAGCCGGAGATCAAGCTTGGCGTCATGCCCGGCATGGGCGGAACGCAGCGCCTCACGCGCCTGATCGGGCGGGCGAAGGCCATGGAGATGTGCCTGACCGGCCGGATGATGGATGCGGAGGAAGCGGAGCGCAGCGGTCTCGTCGCGCGCGTGGTGCCGCTTGCCAATCTGCTCGACGACGCCATCAAGACTGCCGAGACCATCGCCTCCATGTCTCTTCCGATCGCCATGATGACGAAGGAGGCCGTCCACCGGGCTGACGAGGTTTCGCTGTCGGAGGGGGTGCGTTTCGAGCGTCGCGTGTTTCATTCCATGTTCGCCACGCAGGACCAGAAGGAAGGCATGGCAGCCTTCATCGAGAAGCGGCAGGCCGAGTTCAAGAACGGCTAGCGCGGTCGGGGGCGCCAGTTGCCGGCGCCCGGCCGAGTCTCGTTCATGCGGGTTCCCCAAGCCTATGCCGTGATCTCGGGCTCCACCAGACGCGCCAGGTTGCGCAATGACTCCTGCCAGCCGAGATAGCAGGCCTCCGGCGGAACGGCATCCGGTATACCGGACTGGACGATTTCGAGCTCCGTGCCCACCGAAACCTTCTTCAAGGTTACAGTGACTTCCATGGCGCCGGGCAGGTTCGGATCGTCGAACTTGTCCGTGTAGCGGATGCGCTCGCCGGGCGAGAGCTCCAGGAACTCGCCCCCGAAGGACTCGGCCTGGGAGGTCGTGAAATTGCGGAATGACATTCGGAACGTGCCCCTTACCGTCGGCTCGAATTGCTGGACGGTGCAGGTGAAGCCGTTGGGCGGGAGCCATTTGGCAACCGCGTCGGCCTCCACAAAGGCGCGGTAGACCTTTTCCGGGCTGGCGGTGAGAACGCGGTGCAGGCGTACGGTGCTGGGCATCGGGATCCTCCTTCCTGAATTGGTTGGACCAAGGACGGATGGGATGCGGTGCATCCGACATCATGAAGTCCCGATTGTCTCGATGCGCCCGAAGGCGGTTCGGCGGGAGTGTCGTCTGGGCACTGCTGGCTGTCGCCAGACTGTTGCAGCCCCATGAGGGAACCGGCGCCATCCTTGCGGGTTCTTCCGAGAATAGAAGGAGGGCCATATGACGGTCATTCGTGACAAGGCCACGCCCGCACGCCAAGCCGCCCAGACCCGTGGTCGCATCCAGAAGGGTCTCGATGGCGACAAGGTCCCCGGCTTCGATCCCGCAGCCGCGCCGCTGGAAACGGACGCTGAAGCGGGGGGGTCTTCAGATCCGTTGCCACCGGAAACCCCATCGGACACGCCCCGGACCAACCGGGATGCTCATGCCTCGTCCCATGCCGAGGCCATGCGACCGATCGAAGGGACTGTCCAGCCGCGTGCCGTGAGCGTATGGTGGTTTCTGCTGGCCATTGTCGCAATTGGAGTAGCTTTCGGGCTGCTGTTCTTGCGAACCTGACGGCGGCCGACGGATCGGATAACTAGGTGGTCCGGCCGGTGCCGGGCCGGCATTTCTCTATGCCAATGACTGTATGTTGACATAAAGATGTCTTTATGTGAAAAGCCCAAGAGCCCGTCACATAAGGAATTGTCATGCCTCAGGAACCGTCTTTGCTGGATAATCTTCTCAGTCCAGTCGCCAGGCCCGATGGCGCGGAGGTGCTTGCGGCCCTGACCGCGGCAGCGCGGGAGCGCATCCTGATTCTCGATGGCGCGATGGGCACCCAGATCCAGGGCCTGGGTTTCGACGAGGAACATTTCCGGGGCTCGCGCTTCATCAATTGTGAGTGTCACCAGAAGGGCAACAACGACCTTCTGATCCTGTCGCAGCCCTCGGCGATTGAAGAGATCCATTACAAGTATGCCATCGCCGGCGCGGACATCCTTGAAACCAACACTTTTTCCTCGACCCGGGTTGCTCAGGCGGATTACGGGATGGAGGATGCCGTCTACGACCTCAACCGCGAGGGCGCGAGGCTCGCGCGCCGCGCGGCGTTGCGCGCCCAGCGCGAGGACGGCAAGCGCCGCTTCGTGGCCGGTGCCATTGGTCCTACCAATCGCACGGCGTCCATTTCGCCTGACGTGAACAACCCCGGCTTTCGCGCCATTTCCTTTGACGAGCTGCGCCTTGCGTATGGCGAGCAGATTCGCGGCCTGGTCGATGGCGGCGCGGACATCATCCTGATCGAGACGATCTTCGACACGTTGAACGCCAAGGCGGCCATTTTCGCCTGTGAGGAGGTGTTTGCGGAAAAGGGTGTCCGTCTGCCGCTGATGATCTCCGGCACGATCACGGATCTGTCCGGCCGCACGCTCTCCGGCCAGACGCCGACGGCATTCTGGTATTCGATCCGCCACGCGAAGCCTTTTACGGTGGGACTCAACTGCGCCCTCGGCGCTGCCGCCATGCGTCCGCACATCGCGGAGCTCGCGAGCGTTGCCGATACCTTCATCTGCGCCTATCCGAACGCGGGCCTTCCGAACGCATTCGGCAAGTATGACGAGACGCCGGAGATGATGGCCGCCCATCTGCGCGACTTTGCGCAGGAGGGGCTGGTCAACGTGGTGGGCGGCTGCTGCGGCTCGACGCCGGAACACATTGCCATGATCGCCGAGGCGGTGCGCGGTCTTGCCCCGCGCAAGCCGGTTGAGCCGCGCCCGCTGCTGATGCTCTCCGGCCTTGAGCCGTTCACACTGACGGAAGACATTCCCTTCGTGAACGTCGGCGAGCGCACGAACGTCACCGGTTCCGCCAAGTTTCGCAAACTGATCACCGCCGGCGACTATGCGGCTGCGCTCGACGTGGCCCGCGACCAGGTGGAGAACGGCGCACAGGTCATCGACGTCAACATGGACGAGGGCCTGATCGACTCCAAGAAGGCGATGGTGGAGTTCCTTAACCTCATCGCCGCTGAGCCCGACATCGCCCGTGTGCCGATCATGATCGACTCCTCCAAGTGGGAGGTGATTGAAGCCGGCCTGAAGTGCGTGCAAGGCAAGGCGATCGTCAATTCCATCTCGCTCAAGGAAGGCGAAGAAGCATTCCTGCATCACGCGCGGCTCTGCCGCATGTATGGCGCCGCGGTCGTCGTCATGGCTTTCGACGAGAAGGGCCAGGCCGACACCAGGCAGCGCAAGGTGGAAATCTGCACCCGCGCATACAAACTGCTGACGGAGAAGGGGGGCTTCCCGCCGGAAGACATCATCTTCGACCCGAACATCTTTGCGGTCGCGACCGGTATCGAGGAACACGACAACTACGGCGTTGACTTCATCGAGGCGGCGTCCGAGATCCGCAAGACGCTTCCGCACGTTCACGTCTCGGGTGGTGTATCGAACCTGAGCTTCTCCTTCCGTGGCAACGAGCCAGTGCGGCAGGCGATGCACTCGGTGTTCCTGTATCACGCCATCCAGGCGGGCATGGATATGGGCATCATCAACGCCGGGCAGCTGGTTGTCTATGACACGATCGACCCGGAGCTGCGCGAGGCTTGTGAGGACGTCGTGCTCAACCGCAAGCCGAAGGCCGGCGGCACGGCGACCGAGCGCCTCCTGGACCTTGCCGAACGGTACAAGGGTTCCGCCAGCAAGGAGAGCAAGGAAAAGGATCTCTCCTGGCGCGAGTGGCCGGTCGAGAAGCGGCTTGAGCACGCACTGGTCAATGGCATCACCGAGTTCATCGAGGTGGACACCGAAGAGGCCCGCCAGAAGGCCAAGCGCCCCCTCGACGTGATCGAGGGCCCGCTGATGGCCGGCATGAACGTGGTCGGTGACCTGTTCGGCTCGGGCAAGATGTTCCTGCCGCAGGTGGTGAAGTCCGCCCGCGTGATGAAGCAGGCCGTGGCCGTCCTCCTGCCCTACATGGAGGCGGAGAAGCTTGCCAACCAGACCGGTGGCGAACGCCAGTCCGCAGGCAAGGTCCTGCTCGCGACGGTGAAGGGCGACGTGCACGATATTGGCAAGAACATCGTCGGCGTCGTGCTCGCCTGCAACAATTACGAGATCATCGACCTTGGCGTCATGGTCCCGGCGACCAAGATCCTGCAGACGGCGAAGGAAGAGAAGGTCGACATCATCGGTCTTTCCGGACTCATCACGCCGTCGCTTGACGAGATGGTGCATGTGGCTTCCGAGATGGAGCGTGAGGGCTTCGACATTCCGCTGCTGATCGGCGGCGCCACCACCAGCCGCGTCCATACGGCGGTGAAGATCCATCCGGCCTATAGCCGCTGCCAGGCTGTTCACGTCAACGACGCGAGCCGCGCGGTGGCCGTGGTCTCCTCGCTGCTGTCGGATGCCCGCAACGAGTTCATCGAGTCCGTCCGTGCCGAGTACAAGCGGGTGGCAGAGGCGCATGAACGGGCCGAGGCGGACAAGCAGCGCGTGCCGATCGAGAAAGCGCGCGCCAATGCCTACAAGATCGACTGGGCGAACTATGAGCCGCCGGTTCCCTCTTTCCTTGGCACGAGGACCTTCGAGACCTGGGATCTGTCCGAGCTGGCCCGCTACATCGACTGGACGCCCTTCTTCCAGGCCTGGGAGATGCGCGGCCGTTATCCGCAGATTCTCGAGGACGAGAAGCAGGGGGAAGCCGCCCGGCAGCTTTTCGAGGACGCGCAGGCGATGCTCCAGAAGATCATCGAGGAGAAGTGGTTCGCGCCGAAGGCCGTGGTCGGCTTCTGGCCCGCGAACGCGGTCGGTGACGATATTCGCGTCTTCACCGACGAGAGCCGCAGCCAGGAGCTTGGGACCTTCTTCACGCTTCGCCAGCAGTTGAGCCGCCGCGACGGCAAGCCGAACATGGCGCTCTCCGACTTCGTGGCGCCAGCGAACAGCGGCAAGCGCGACTACATCGGCGGCTTCGTGGTGACGGCCGGCATTGAAGAGGTCGCCATCGCCGAGCGATTTGAGCGCGCGAACGACGACTACAGCTCGATCATGGTCAAGGCGCTGGCCGACCGCTTCGCCGAGGCTTTCGCAGAGCGCATGCACGAATATGTGCGCAAAGAGCTCTGGGGCTATGCGCCGGACGAAAACCTGACCAACGACGAGCTGATTGCCGAAGCGTACAAGGGTATCCGCCCTGCCCCCGGCTACCCGGCTCAGCCGGATCATACCGAGAAGGTCACGCTGTTCCGGCTACTCGATGCGGAGTCCAAGGCAGGCGTGAAGCTCACCGAGAGCATGGCCATGTGGCCGGGCTCCTCGGTCTCAGGTCTCTATCTCTCGCATCCGGAGAGCTACTATTTCGGCGTCGCCAAGGTGGAGCGCGACCAGGTGGAGGACTATGCCCGTCGCAAGGGCATGGCGATCGAAGAGGTCGAGCGCTGGCTCGGTCCGATCCTCAATTACGTCCCGGCGGCCTACGACAAGGCGGCCGAGTAACCGACCAAAGAAATCAGACCGCGTTGCTGATGGCAGCGCGGCCGTCTCCCGCGAACGCCTACTCGACGGCGCGTGGTTGGCGGGCCCCTGCCCTCGCCTCTCGCCAGAGGATCACCAGGTTCGAGAGGATCACCAGCACGCCGCCGATCCATACATTGAGCGTCGGCCAGTCGCTCCAGATGAACCAGCCGAAGGCCGTCGCCCAGATGATGCCGCTGTAGTTGAAGATCGTCACCACGTTGGCCGGTGCGTTCTTGTAGGCGATGGACAGGCAGAGTTGTGCCAGCGCGCCGCAGAGACCGATGGCGATCAGCAACGGAACCTGCTCCATGGTGGGCATGGTGAAGATGAACGGCATCGGCACGGCGGTCACGAGCATCCCGATCAGCAGGAAATAGAACGTCACGGTTTCAGGCGATTCCACCTTGCCCAGCTTACGCAGGAGGATCTGAAGAAAGGCGTGTATGAAGGCGGCGCTCAGCGCCAGGGTAACACCAAGAACGTTCACGTCGCCCGCCGGGCGCACCATGATCAGGACCCCGATGAAGCCCGCGGCTATCGCCGACCAGCGGAACCAGCTCACCCGTTCGCCGAGCATGAAAAAGCCGAGTGCCGGGACGATCAGCGATGTCGTGAACAGAAAGGCGGTCGTGTCCGCCATCGGCATGGCCGCATAGGCAGCAAAAGTCACGGCCAAAGACACAGTTCCGAGCACGGAGCGGAAGATCAGGAGTTTCACGTCTCCCTTCACGTTCAGGATGTCCCGCCTGCCCATCCCGAAGACAACGAACAGAAAGGGCATGACCGCGATAAGATTGCGGTAGAAGCTTATCTCCAGGACGCTGTGATTGACCGACAGCAGCTTGGCGATCATGTTCATCGCCGCCAGCAGAAAGAAGGCGAGGAGAGCAAACAGCATTCCCACCAGATAGTTGTCCACGTGCGAAGGCCTGTGCGGGGCTGCGTGGGACTTGTCGGAAGTATCGGTCACAGCGACTCATTCTCTTGCAGGCGGGGTCCGCCCAGCGTGTAGCACATGATGACGTGGCCCGGCACCGGTCATACCCCGTTGCATGCCCTGCCCTGGCAGCAGTGCGATGTTCGGATGCGAAGCGGCAGAGACGGTACCCGGTCTCCGGCGGATGCGGGCGGCGCGTAGACGGGCTCCGCTCAGAGACCCGGGATGCTGGATTTTGACATCAGGTCATTGATGATCTTGGCTGTCGAAACGAGGAACGGCAGGACCTGCATCGCCAGTTCGCCATTGAGATCCGACTGCTTCGCGATGACGGTAATGCTTGCGTTGATGCCGAGGTTTGGATCGTGGATCGGCGCCGCAATTCCTATCAGGCCGGGGTCCACTTCGCCCCTGGTGATGCAGTAGTCGACCCTGCGCAGGGCAGCGAGCTCCGCCTTCACGGCCTCATACTCATCTTCCGTTGCAAGATGCGTGCGCAGGAGGCGCTGGAGCTTGCGCGTGGGCATGTAGGCCAGAATGATCTTGGACGTCGCGCCCCGTAGCAAAGGCATCGGGCGTCCGCGCTCGTAGCTCGAGACGAAATCGACAGCCGGGTGGTGAAAATCGGCGATGCACATGACCGTCTCGCCGTAGAGCCGGCAGAGGGAGACCAGACACGGTACGCGCACCTGTTCTGCAAGCTGGGGCAGGAACCGCTCCCCGGTGCGGATGAGCGGGTCGGACAGGCGTACCCTGCGGTCGAACTCAATGATCGCCGGGCCGAGCCGGTACTTGTTCTCCACGGATGCTTCCAGAGATCCGTCAGCCAGCAGCTCGCGCACGGTGCGGTAGACGGAGCTCGTGGGTGTGTTCAGTGCCTGGGCGATTTCCGGAACAGTCATGTGCGGTCTCTCGTCGCCCAGCAGGCGGAGAACCGCGAGGTATCGGGACAATCCGCTCATGAATTCCTCAAAGGACTGAATATGCGCGCCAGTATCCGCATCTGAAGAAAGATGTTTCCCTTCAAGATGGCAGCGGCGCCAATGGGCACTCTGCCAAGCGTGTCGGGTGGCACGGATTTTTTGCGGGCGCATTGATCAAGCTCATCTCCGGTCTGCACCGCGACAACGGGAACGATCGTGCTGAAACCCGTTTGCTGCACCGGGCAACTGTTCTCTGGCCTGGGTTCGCAAAATGGGTATGAATCGTAACCACATGGGCCGATCATTCCCGCAAGCCGGGCATGAACCGTGCCCAGGTGTAGCAGCCGCGCCCGGGGATTTGGGAGAAGAGTGGCGAGCGTCGTTTGATTCTATGGAGGAGTTGGTGACACAGTCTTTTCAGGCGCTGATGATCGAGGACGTAGATGGCAAGCCGCGTGCCGGATTCAAACCCATTGCCCTATCCGATTTGCCGGATAACGACGTCCTGGTTGAGGTGGCCTATTCCAGCCTGAACTACAAGGATGGGCTCGCCGTCAGTGGCAAGGGCCGCATTGCGCGGCGGTTGCCGATGGTTGCGGGCATCGATCTGGCCGGCACGGTAGTCGAGTCCCGTTCCCCGGACTGGAAACCCGGCGATCAGGTTGTCGTCAACGGCTGGGGCATGTCTGAAACCGAATGGGGCGGTTATGCGCGCTACCAGCGGGTGAAACCGCACATGCTCACCAGACTCCCGGCCAAGTTTTCGCTCAGGCAGGCGATGGCGATCGGAACGGCGGGCTATACGGCCGCTCTCTGCGTCAACGCCCTCGAGGACTGGGGCACCATCCGGGAGCGGGAGGGCGAAGTTTTGGTCACCGGTGCGGCCGGCGGGGTCGGCTCCGTAGCCGTGGCGCTGCTCGCCAGCCGTGGCTACCGGGTCACCGCCTCGACCGGACGCAAGGAAACCCACGAGTATCTGGCCTCGTTGGGCGCCAAGGGTTTCGTCGATCGCGGCACCCTCGCCGAGAAGGGGAGCATGCTGCAGAAGGAGCGCTGGGTTGGCGCCGTCGATACGGTCGGCTCGACAACGCTCGTGAACGTGCTGGCCCAGACGGTTTACGGTGGTGCGGTGACTGCCTGCGGGCTAGCCGGAGGAGCGGACCTGCCCGGTTCGGTGATGCCGCATATCCTGCGCGCGGTGACGCTAATTGGCGTGGATTCGGTGATGGCGCCGCATGCCAAGCGTGACCGCGCATGGGCGACGCTTGCCGAGAGCCTGGACCTCGCCCTCCTAGATTCCATGACGACGGTCGAGCCGTTGTCCCGCGTACCTGAACTCGCCGGGGAAATCCTTGCCGGACGGATTCGCGGACGGGTGGTGATCGAGATCACCTGATGGCGGGGGACGAAAGTCCCCTGCCCTGCTTGCTGTAGGTGGACGCGGGAGCGTCAGACCTTCTGTTCGCGTTTCTTCTTGGAGCTCACGAAGTAGAAGAAGCTGCTGCTGAAGATCACGCCTGCACCGAGGAAGGTCCAGATTTCGGGTATCGTGCCCCAGACCAGCCATGTGACCGCCATGGACCAGACCAGCCCGGAATAGGCGAAGGGTGCAAGGTCGGACGCCGGCGCAAGACGGTACGCCAGTGAGTTGAGGCCTATGCCGAGACTGGAACAGAGGGCGGCACCCCCGAACAGGAGCAGATCGGCGCTGTCAACGTGGTTCCAGTTGGGAATCGCGACCGGCGCGACAAACAGGGCGGAAAACACCGCGCCATAGAAGCTGACGGTCCAGAGATGGTCTTCATGCGGCAACCAGCGCGCCGTCAGGGAGTTCATCGCATACAGGAAGCTTGACGCGAGGATGAAAAGCGAAGCGACCTGAAAGGTTTCCGCGCCCGGGCGTATCGCCACCAGCACGCCGCAGAAGCTGCAACAGGCGGCGGCCCACTTTTGCCAGCCCACCTGTTCCTTGAAAAAGATGGAGGAGGCTGCAATCACCACGAGCGGCGACGAAAAGAGGATGACCGTCGCTTCTGCTAGGCTGAGATATCGAAGCCCCGTGATGTAGAGGTAGGCCGCAGTGAGGTTGAGCCCTCCCCGCGCCGCGTGGAGCCACATCCGCCGTGACCAGCGGATGCGGGTTCGCCCAATGACCGCAGCGATGATGACGAGCATCGGCAGTGCCACGACGCTGCGGATGAAGATGATGACCGAGATGTGATAGTCGTCGATCAGGAACTTCGAGATCGTGTCGTTGAGCGTAAAGCTGAGCGAGGCCAGACACATCATGATGATGCCCCGCAGGACCTGTGAAATTGGTTGCATGGTCACTCCTCCCTTGACCATGGGCTTCTTGCTCAGGGGCGAATGGGGATGGGGGCTGGCCGCCGGCCGTAGATCCTCAGTGCGAGGAAGCCGATGAGCAGCAGGTTCAGCAGGTTCCAGCCGATGCCGTTGACGAAGGCTACGAAGTAGCTGCCGGTCTGATCGTAGATCCAGCCTGACAGCCATCCCCCGGCTGCCATGCCGAATTGCGTAGCGGTTGAAAGAAAGCTGACGGCCGCGCCGGCAGAACGGGCCGGAAGGTATTCGCGGACGATCAGCGGGTAGGACGGCAGGAGCGCTCCCTGCGCCAGGCCGAAGATGAGGCTGACGATGTAGAGGGGGGCAAAGCCTTCCAGTGGAATATAGCAGCACAGGGCGATGAGCTGCAGGATGGAGCCAGCCACCAGAATGGTGAGCGGTCCCACGCGATCCACGATCGCGCCAGAAACAAGCCTCGCGGCAATTCCTCCGAGCAGCATAGCGGAGATAAGCTCGCTGCCCTGCCGCACTGTCAGGCCAAGGTCAAGGCAGAGCGCGACTATGTGAACCTGAGGCGTTGCCATGGCCACGCAGCATGAGACACCCGCCACCGCGAGCAGCCACTTGATTCGGTTGGGCGCCAGTCCCGTCTGGTTGGAGCGCTCCGCGGACCTGCGGTCGGCATCGTCGAGCATGACTTCCGTCACGCGTCGCCGAAGAAGCAGGGAGAGCGGAATGATCGACAGGCTCGCGAAGCCGATCAGGAAATGAACGGTACGCCAGCTGTGTTCGATCAGGACATCGGAAATGATGGCGGACCAGAAAATGCCGGATAGATAGGCGCCGGATGACACGATCGCCACGGCCAGGCCGCGTCGTTTCCGGAACCAGTGTGAAAGGTCTGCCGTAAGCGGTCCGTGGCCCGCGGACGTCCCGATCCCGACAAGCACCTGCATGATGAGGAACAGGTAGAAATTGCTGGTGAGCCCTCCGCCGATGTAGGACGCGCTGGCCACGATCGAGGCGATGATCAGTGCGCGGGTGATACCGTGCCGGTCGCTGAAACGGCCCAGAAAGGGGCTGCCCATCAGGAATCCGAGGATGATGGCCACGTAGGGATAGGACGCTTCGGTGCGTGTGGTGCCGAATTCCGCCTGCAACGAAGGCATCAGCGCCACGGATGTCCAAAGGCTTGCGTTGCTGATGACCCCGATCAGAACCGAGTATAACAGGCGTCGCCAGGAATAGGGGCTATCTGTCCAGAAATCGTTATCATCTTTATGACCGCTGGTTATTGGGCCTGTCAGCATGCGACTCCCCTGCCCGCGCGGGAGCGTACGATTGCCGGCCGGCATTGCCGCGCAGAACGGCAATGGCAGCGGTTCACACCGATGCTCATGAACTCCTCCCAGTGGATTTTGTCTAACCGTCCAAAAAAAGTTGGACGTTCAACAAACGCACTTTACATAGCGGGTATCAGACTTTATTGTTGTACACAATAACAATCCGCAGATGGGGAGTGAGGATGCGGACAAGGGTCACCGACCTGCTGGGTATACAGTACCCAATCATCCAGGGAGGAATGCAGTGGGTGGGGCGGGCCGAGCTGGCATCGGCTGTCTCAAACGCCGGCGGACTGGGAATTCTGACCGCTCTGACACAGCCGACACCGCAGGCGCTGCGTGAGGAGATCGCGCGCTGCCGCGGTATGACGGATAAACCGTTTGGCGTAAACCTGACGATTCTTCCGACGACAAATCCCCCGCCCTACGAGGAGTATCTCGATGCGGCGCTGGAGAGCGGTGTCAGGATCATCGAGACGGCGGGTCGCAGCCCCAAGGAATTCGTGGCAAAGGCGAAGGCGGCTGGCGCGGTAATCATTCACAAGTGTACCGCTGTCAGGCATGCGCTGTCGGCCGAGCGCGCCGGAGTGGATGCTATCTCCATTGACGGCTTCGAAGCGGCCGGGCACCCCGGCGAGGATGATGTTGGCGGGCTTGTGCTCTTTGCGGCAGCGGCAAAGGCTGTCAGCGTGCCGCTGATTGCGTCCGGAGGCATCAGCGACGGCCGTGGCATGGCTGCAGCACTGATGCTCGGCGCAGAAGGCATCAACATGGGAACACGCTTCTGCGCAACGAAGGAGGCGCCGATCCATGAAAACATCAAGCTGGCTCTCGTGAATGCCACGGAGCGGGACACGAACCTCATTTTCCGAACCCTGCGCAATACCGGCCGCGTTCTCAAGAACGCCGTTTCCGACGAGGTCATCGGCATCGAGCGCCGGCCAGGAGGATGCGAATTCGCTGACATCCAGCCGCTTGTGGCGGGCAGCAGAGGACGCGCTGCCCTTGCCGAAGGGGATGTGAATGGCGGCCTGATCTGGGCGAGCCAGGCGGTCGGTCTGGTGCAGGACATACCAACCTGTGCCGAACTTATCGAGCGCATGGTCAAGGATTGCCGCGAGGCAATGCTCAAGGGACTTCAGTACTTCCAGCATTAATCAGGAAACGGGATGACCGTCCCGAAAGATGCTCGCTGATCGGGTGGAGAGAGGCGGCATCAATAACTGGCGCAGCAAAGGGGGCACGTCGCCGGTGCCCAGAGGAGGAGACAAATGAGAAACTATCGTGCCATCACAGCCGCACTGTGTCTGGCAGTTGCATTCCCGGCGTTTGCGGAGGAGGAGGTCAGCTACGCCTCTTACGGCGGCGCGTACCAGGAAGGTGTGCGCAAGGCCATCCTCGACCACCTGCCGCAGGATCACGGCATGAAGGTCGTGGATTACGTGCTTTCCGGCGGTATCCGCGACATCCGCACCAAGGTTAAGGCAGGGGCCAATCCGATCGACGTGGCCGAGCTCTATGGCGGTCTCTGCGACACCGCAGCCCGCGAAGGTCTTCTTGAGCCGCTCGATTACTCCAAGATTCCGAACGCGGAAGGCATTCCGGAGCATCTTCGCAATCCGTACTGGATCGGATTTACAGCCTATTCGACGGTTCTTGCCTGGAACAAGGATGTCTACGGCGACAATCCTCCGCAGAACTGGGCGGATTTCTTTGATGTGGAGAAATTCCCCGGCACGCGCGCCATCAGCGCAACTTCGCCCGCAACCAACTTTGAAATCGCCCTCATGGCGGACGGCGTGGACAAGAAGGACATCTACCCGATTGACTTGGAGCGTGCCGCCAAGAAGTGGTCGGACTTCAAGGACAATGTGACGGTGATGTGGTCTTCCGGCGCGCAGGCGACGCAGCTTGCCACCTCGCAGGAAATCGACATGCTGACCATCTGGGCGGCCCGCATCGAAGCCGCCATCGCGGAAGGCGCGCCCTACGAGTACACGCTCAACGATGCCGTCCTCGACGTGGAATGCCTCGTGGTTCCGAAGGGTTCGCCGAACCCCGAGGGCGCCATGCGTCTCATTAACCACCTGATCGACCCCAACTATCAGGCGCGTCTGCCCGACTACATCCCCTACGGGCCGATGAACCAGAAGGCGTTCGAGATGGGGCTGATTTCTTCGGAAAAGGCGGCACGGATCGTCACCAGCGGTGAGAACCTGGCCAAGCAGCTGATTACCGATATGCCCTACTGGGCCGAACATATCGAGGAAGCCCAGACCATTTGGGACTCCACGATGCAGTAATGCGCTGCGCCCCGCGCACGGGCCATTCACCACTCAAGAAAAGCCCAGGCTTTCTTGCTGGCCCGTGCGCTGGCGACCGGAACGCGCGAACCGCAGAGACGAACCAATCTCCCGGGTGTGGAATGAATCAGAGCGCCATCACAGCTTTGCCTGTTCAAATTCAGTCCTTGTCCAAGCATTATGGCGAGGTCCGAGCCGTCAACGACGTATCCTTCGACATCAAGCCTGGTGAATTCCTCACGCTGCTTGGCCCGTCCGGATCCGGCAAAACCACTTTGCTGATGATGATCGCGGGCTTCACGCGACCGACTGCCGGATCGATCCGCATCGGCGGCCAGGAGATCGTGCATCTTCCGCCGCACAAGCGGAACATCGGCATGGTCTTCCAGAACTACGCCCTTTTCCCGCACATGACGGTTGGCGAGAACATCGCTTATCCCCTCAAGCTGCGGAAGGTCGGCAAGGCCGAGATCGAGGAACGCGTACAGAAGGCGCTGGACATGGTTCAGCTCAGCGGCTTTGCTTCCCGCGGCATTCACCAGATGTCCGGCGGCCAGCGGCAGCGTGTGGCACTCGCCCGCGCCATCGTGTTCGAGCCGCGCATCCTCCTGCTCGACGAGCCGCTTTCGGCGCTCGACAAGCAGCTGCGCGAGACCATGCAGATCGAGATCCGCAAGCTGCATGACCGTCTCGGCATGACGACCATCTCGGTCACGCACGATCAGCGCGAGGCGCTGACCATGTCGGATCGCGTGGCCGTGTTTTCGAATGGCAAGCTCGCCCAGATTGCGACGCCAACCGATCTCTACGAGCATCCGGCAAGCAAGTTCATAGCGGAGTTCATCGGCGAATCCAGCTTCCTGCCGCTCCGGCGCACGCCGCGCGGATACGCCTATGGGGACCAGGTCATCCAGCTGGCTGACGGCGAGGCGCTTCAGGACGATGAAGCGCTGCTCATGCTGCGGCCGGAAAGGGTGCGCGTTGTAAACGGCGACCTGTCGCAGGACGGTGCCAACTTCTTCTCCGGCAGTGTGCAGAGCGTCGTCTTTCAGGGCGAAAGCCTTCTCTTCGAAGTGATGCTGGATGCGGGCCACAGTGTCTACGCGCGCGTCGGCAACCGGTTCGAGAACATCCGCAGCCTGCCTCAGGCGGGCGAACGTGTGACGCTCCGTCTAGACCGCGCGGATGCACGTCTCGTTAGTACCAAGGACTGAGTCATGGAACATGCGTTGCAACGATCCAACTGGACGCAGGTTTCAGCCGATCAGCTCGAAGCCAACCGCGTCGCGCTGGAGAAGGAAAAACGTGCCGAAGCACGTTCCCTCCTGCGCCTGGCCGTCCCCGCGCTGGTTCTGGTAGGCGTGCTGATGCTGGCGCCCATCCTGTGGCTCCTTTCCATGTCTTTCGTGGACCAGAACGGCGAGCTGGGTTTCGAGAACTACCGTCTTTTCTTCGCCGAGCAGGTCTACCGTGACATGTTCTTAAACACGTTCAAGATCGCGTTCATCGTGACGGCGATCTGCGTGCTGCTCGGTTATCCGTGTGCCTACCTGATCGCAAACACGCCGTCGCCCTGGTCGGGTCTGCTTATGCTCGCCGTGCTGGTGCCCTTCTGGACATCCGCGCTGGTGCGCACCTTCGCCTGGATCATCATTCTCCAGCGCACGGGCCTGATCAATACGACCCTGGTTTCGCTGGGAATTGTCGACCGGCCGATTCCGCTCGTCCACAACATGACCGGCACGATCATCGGCATGGTCCACATCATGGTGCCGTTCCTCGTCTTGCCGCTGTACGCCTCGATGAAGACCATCGACGGCAATCTGATGCGTGCGGCTGCCAACCTCGGCTCCAGCCCGGTGCATGCCTTCTGGCGCGTATACTTCCCCCTGTCCATGCCCGGGCTGGTAGCCGGGACCATCATGGTTTTCGTGATGTGCCTTGGCTTCTACGTCACGCCGGCGCTGCTTGGTGGCGGCCGCGTGAAGATGATCGCGCAGCGTATCGAGGAGTCGCTGTCGCTCTACCCGACCTGGGGCCCGGCGGCGGCACTGGCGGTCCTGCTGCTCGTGATGACTGCGGTGTGCCTGGCGATCAGCCTTTGGCTGGTGCGCCGGCTCTCGGCGGCACGATAGGAGGAGGCATCTGATGGAATCCCATATCTCCCATCGTTCCCGACTGTGGCTCTACATTCTCGTTGGCCTCATCATCTTCTTCCTGATGGCGCCGTCGCTGGTGGTCATCCCGGTGTCGTTCACGTCGACGACGTCGCTGTCATTCCCGCCGCCCGGCTGGTCGCTGCGCTGGTATGAATCCTTCTTCGGGCAGGAGAAGTGGCTCGGCTCGACATGGGTCTCGCTGCAGGCGGCTTTCGGAACCATGGTCCTGACGACGGTTACCGGTATTGCGGCGTCTTATGCCCTGCATGTCGGCGGCTTCAGGCTGACGAACCTGATCCGTTCGACGCTGGTGTCGCCGCTCGCGGTACCGTCGATCCTGATTGCGGTCGGCATCTTCTTCGTCTACGCGAAGATCGGCGGTCTGCTGAACACCCTGACCGGCCTGATCCTTGCGCACAGCGTGGTCGCGATGCCCTTCGTCATCCTGACCATGTCGGCAGGCTTCTCGTCCTTCGACATGACGCAGGAAATGGTCGCGCGCAGCCTGGGCGCCAGCCGGCTCAAGGCTTTCATGACCGTCACGCTGCCGCAGCTCAAGTTCTCGGTGGCCAGCTCGCTACTGTTGTCCTTCCTGGTCTCCTTCGACGAGCTGATCATTTCGCTGATGGTCTCTTCCGGCCCGATGGCGACGCTCCCGCGCGTGACCTTTGCCACCCTGCGTGACGACGTGGATCCGACCCTGGCTGCGGTCTCTACCATCATGCTCATCGTCACCTGTGTTCCGCCGCTGATCCTCCACATCGTGACAAGCCGTGCGGCGAAGCGGAAGGAGGCCTGATCATGCTGGAACAGCTGAACGAGGAACTCCGCGGCTTCGTCGAACTGCACCGTGACGGCCAAATCCTCGAAATCCGGATGGTCAAGCCGAAGGTGAACGCCATCTGCCGGCGGTTCAGCCGGTCACTCGAAATGGCGGCCCTCTACCTTCAGGAAACGCCGGACCTGCGCGTCGGTATACTGTCCAGCGGCAGCGAGAAGGCGTTTTCGGCAGGCCTCGACTTTCGGGAATCCATATCGTCAGGGTTCGAGAAGGGCCCCGGCGCCAAGGAAGGCGGATTTGGCGGGATCACCAAGCTGTGGCGGCTGAAGAAGCCACTGATTGCGGCCATCAATGCGCCGGCCATCGGCGGCGGCATGGAGCTTGCGCTCGCCTGTGACATCATCGTCATGGCGGAGGAAGCATACTTCCAGCTGCCGGAGTTGAAGCGGGGCCTTCTGCCCGATGGTGGCGGCCTGCAGCGCCTGCCGAAGCGCATTCCCTACAATGTCGCCACCGCGATGATCTGGACCGGCGAGCCGATGACTGCCGCCGAGGCGCTGCGCTGGGGCCTCGTTTATCGGACCGCACCGCGCGGCGAGCTCATGGATCTGGCCTGGCAGCTCGCGCGCCGGGTGGCGGAAGGCGCGCCGCTTGCGATGCAGGCGCTCAAGGAAACCCTGCGTTACACGGACTGCCTGCCGGATCGCGACGCGATGGAATTGCGGGCCGAGTCGGCCGGCGATCTCGAAAACTTTCGGCGCATGCTGGCGTCGAACGACATGATCGAGGGGCAGCGGGCATTTCTCGAAAAGCGCGAACCCCGATGGACAGGCACATGAGTGCCTGGAGCCAACAGACATTCTGCGAGGAGGAAACAATGTACAAGTATCTTGAGATCGAACGCCACGGGGGCGTTGGCGTGATCGCCCTCAATCGTCCGGACGCACGCAACGCTCTGGGCATGGCCATCACCATCGAGCTTCGCCGCGCGCTTCGCGAGGCCGCGGAGGACCAGAGCCTGCGTGCGCTCATCATCACAGGTCGCGGCGGTGCGTTCTGCGCCGGCGCCGACGTCAAGGAATGGGCCGCCAAGGCCAAGGGCGACGATCCGTGGCCGGACATGAACTGGGTGGAAGAGTCGCTGAAGCTCATCCAGCAGGTGAACGACATGCCGAAGCCCACGATCGCGATGATCGATGGCGCGGCTGTCGGCGCCGGCCTCGACATGGCCCTGGCCTGCGACTTCCGCTATGCGTCGCGTCGATCCAAGTTCATCTGCTCGTATACCAACGTCGGCTACAACCCCGATTGCGGCGGCACCTGGCTGATGCCACGCGTCATGGGCCTCGAGGCTGCCAAGCGCTTTGCCTACACGGGCGAACTCTGGACCGCCGATGTGGCGCTTGCCAACCGCCTCGTGAGCCATGTGAGCGATGACGACAAGCTCTGGGAGGAGACGCTTGCGTTCGCCCAGAAGCTGGCCTCCGGCCCGACTGTCGCAATCGCCCAGGCCAAGAAGCTTCTGAACACGTCGCATATGCGCAGCCTGTCCGACCAGCAGCTCGAGGAAGTCGCTGCCGGCAAGATCTGCGCGAAGACGAAGGATCATGCGGAGGGGCTTGCCGCTGCCAATGAACGTCGCGCTCCCCGTTTCATCGGTGCCTAGGAGAAAAAAATGGATTTCAGCCTGAGTTTTGAGCAGCAGTCGCTTATTGATGCGCTCGAAGAATTCTGCAAGCGCGAGCTTTACCCCCATGAGGCTCTGGTCGAAGAGCTTCGCTACGTGCCCGACGAAATCCGCCAGGAGATTCGCCGCAAGGCGCGTGAGGCCGGTTTCGAGGGCATGAACCTGCCGGAAGAGTGGGGTGGCCCAGGTCTCGACCGGCAGACCAAGATGCTGGCCGAGAAGGTGATGGGCAAGCCCTCCTCCGCCCTGAGCCAGTGCGTGAACCGTGGCGTCACGGGCATCCTGTTCAAGTGCAAGGGCGAGCAGATCGACGAATATCTGTGGCCGTCGATCCGCGGCGAGCGCAAGAATGCGTTCGCGCTGACCGAACCGGGCGCAGGTTCGGATGCGCGCGCCATCGTGACCAAGGCCGAGCGCCAGGGCAACGAGTGGGTCATCAACGGCGTCAAGCAGTTCATCTCTGCCGCAGACATCGCCGATTTCCTCATCGTCATCGCCGTCACCGGTGTGGACGATACGCCGAAGGGACCGCGCAAGCGCTACACCGCGTTCCTCGTGGACAAGGATCTGCCTGGCCTGCGCGTGGAGCCGATGAAGTCCATCGTGACCCGCGGCTACAACCCGAACATGGTCTACTTCGACAACGTCCGCGTTCCGGACAGCAAGATCCTCGGCGAGGAAGGCGGCGGCTTCGACATGGCGAACGAGTGGCTCTATGACGGCCGCGTTGCCCTGTCGGCCCACTGCGTTGGCCGTGCCGAGCGCATTTTCGAGATGACCAAGGAGTGGGCCGCAACCCGTAAGGCGTTCGGCAAGACGATTGGCGAGTTCCAGGGCGTCGGCTTCAAGATCGCCAACATGGCCGTCGACATCAAGCTTGGCGACCTGATGGTGAAGGAAGCCGCCTGGAAGATCGACCAGGGTCTGATGAACCGTACCGAGGCTTCCATGGTGAACTACTACTGCTCGGAGATGGTATTCCGTGTTGCCGACAACGCGGTGCAGATCTTCGGCGGAATGGGCATGATGGAAGACTTCCCCATCCAGCGGTTCTGGCGCGATGCACGCATTGAGCGTATATGGGAGGGTACATCCGAGATTCACCAGGACGTCATCGCGAAGGATATTCTTAGGCCATATCGTCAGTAGAGATACCGGCCAAAGAACAACTGAGTAGAGGGGTTTGGGTATGGCAAGGACCAAGGAGCGGCGGCAGATAAAGGAACTTCGCAAAGAGGAACTGATACTTGCCGCTCTGAGGTCCATCAACAAACACGGCTATGTAAATACGACGATCAATACGATTGCTGAAGAATCGGGTCTTTCTCGCGGGTTGATAAACCACTATTTCGAGAGCAAGCTCGACCTTCTGATCTCTGCTCATCGATATTACATTCGGAATGTCGATGACTTCATGAAGCATCTCCTGTCCAACGCGAAGGGGAACTTCCAGAAACTTCTGTTTACGGTTTACTCGCTGTTCCTGCGGGACACGGGATACAACAAGATGATGGTCCACTATTACAGCGGCGCCCTCATCATTCCGGAAATACGGGAGTTCCACCGGAACCGGATGCGGAAGTACAGAAGCAATATTGAGCGTCGTATCAAGATACTCGCAAAGGAGCGCAACCTCCAGATGGACTCCAGGCTGTCCGCTATCGCGGTGGCGCAGCTGGGCTTCGGCCTGTGGCTTGGGTGGGTGGTGGAAGACCGCTACACCCAGGAGGACTGCCGCCGGATCCTCAGGGAATGGATCTGCCGTCATTTCAACGAGAATCCGGAAGACCATCCGCTGACGCCTGACTTCGATCTGGTGAATTTCAAGACCAGCGCGCCTCTTGAGTATCTGACATAGCCGTCGCCGGGCTGGCCTCCCTCCCCTCTCTCATTCCTTGCCAAACCGTCGATCCGCGGCCCGGTCGCGGGTGAGCGTTCACGCGTACAAGAAAGAATCCGACCATGCAGCTTTCCGAAAGCGATATCCTGGAATCGCGTATCAGCCCGAAACTGAGGCGCAATTTCCAGCGCCTGCTCGCGCCTGAAACCATGGCCTTCATCGGGGGATCGCAGGCCGAAGCAACCCTGAAGACCCTGCGGGAGCAGGATTACAAGGGCCAAGTCTACGCGGTAAATCCGAAGCGTACTGAAATTGCGGGCTATCCCTGTGTTCCATCCGTCAAGGATCTCCCCTTCGTTCCGGATGCGGTGTTCCTGGCCGTTAACGCCGACGTCTCGATCGCCACGCTCAACGAGCTGCGCGAGATGGATGCGGGCGGTGTTGTCTGCTATGCCTCCGGCTTCGCGGAAACCGGCAACCACGAGCGCAATGCAGCCTTCATCAAGGCGGCTGGCGAGATGGCCGTGGTCGGCCCGAACTGCTATGGTCTCGTGAACTACGTCAACCATGGCAGCATCTGGCCCTCGCTCTATCCGAAGCTCAAGGGCAAGCGCGGCGCCGCGGTCATTTCCCAGAGCGGCAATGTGACAGGGCACATCGTGTCCAACGGCCGGTCTGTTCCGTATTCCTATCTGATCAGCGCGGGCAATCAGGCCGTTCTCGGCTTCGAGGACTACATCGACTATCTCGTCGACGATCCAAACGTGACCTGTCTCGGTCTGTTCATGGAAGGCATCCGCGACGTGCCCGCCTTCTCGCGCGCGTGTCTTCGGGCGGCGGCGAAACAGATCCCGGTCATCGTCTGCCGGTCGGGCCGATCGGACCTGGGCGCGGCCATGGCCGCGAGCCACACGAGCTCGCTCGCCGGTCAGAACGAGTATTATGATGCCCTGTTCCGGCGGCTCGGCGTGATCACCACCGACACGATCCCGCAGTTCCTGGAGATGATGAAAATTGCGTCGGTCTCGGCGCCGCTGACGGGCAAGAAGCTGTCGGTTTACTCCAGCTCCGGCGGCGACAACGGACTGGCCGCAGACTACTGCTCGTTCGCCGGACTCGAACTGCCGCAGCCGAACGCGGACCAGGTGGCAACCATCAAGCCGATGCTTCCGGATTTCGGTCATGTCTCCAACCCGCTCGACTTCACCGCGGGATATTGGGGGCAGGAGGCGCTGCTGACGCCGATGTTCACCAAGCTCCTTTCGGGCGAGTGCGACGCCGGAATGCTGGTTGTCGATTATCCGCCTGCGACGTCTCCGTACAAATACACCGGTGCGCACGAGGCGATGGACAAAGCGCTGGCGGCGGCCGGCAAGGCGACCGGCAAACCGGTTTATCACGCCTCCATCAACACCGAAGGCATCACGCCGGAAGCAAGCGAGCGCATGATTGCCCAGGGTATCGTGCCTCTTCAGGGTCTGCATGACGCCGCACAGGTGATCGCCAAGTGGGCCGACTACTGCACCAATGTTCGCGGCAAGGTTCCGCAGGGCGTGCCTTTCGCCGTCGAGGCACTGAAGTCGGAACCGCGCACGGTCAACGAGGCGGAGTCCAAGCGCAGGCTCGCGGCTTATGGTCTTCCGATCCCGGAAGGCCGGGTTGTCGCGGTGGATGAAGTGGCCCAGCTGCCGGAGCACTTCGATGTGCCGATGGTGCTCAAGGTTCTCCACGACGATCTGCCCCACAAGACCGAGGTGGGTGGCGTCGCTCTCAACCTGCGTGGCCGCGGGGACGCGGTGGCTGCGGCCAGCCGCATGCTGGACAACGTGAAGCAGCGCGCGCCGTCGGTGAAACTGGAGAAGTTCCTGCTGGAGCCGATGCAGTCTGCGCCGCTGGCCGAGCTCATTGTCGGCGTCAAGCGTGATCCGCTGTTCGGCCTCGTGCTGGTAGTCGGCGGCGGCGGCATTTTCGTGGACCTGCTGAAAGACGCCAAGCCGCTGCTGCTGCCGGTCACGCGGGAGGAGGTCGAGACGACCCTACGGGGTCTCAAGAGCTTTGCCCTGCTGAACGGTTTCCGCGGCCGTCCCTCGGCGAATCTCGAACTTGTGATCGATGCGATCATGGCTGTGGCTCGTTATGCCGCCGACAATCAGGCAACCTTGGCGGAGCTCGACGTAAATCCGCTCATGGTGCACGAGAACGGCGCGGTGGCAGTAGACGCGCTGATCGTTGAGGCGAACGCCACCTGACGGGCTAGGTCGAGGCGGCACGAATTCTGACGGTGTTTGAGAACTGGACGCCAAGGAGGAGGCGACGTGATTGAAAACAAGCAGACAGGCGCCGAGGCGCTCGTGCGAACGCTTATCGCCGGCGGTGTGGACACCTGTTTCGCGAACCCCGGCACGAGCGAAATGCACTTCGTTGCTGCCCTCGACCGCATTCCGGGCATCCGCTGCGTGCTCGGCCTGCAGGAGAATACGGTAACCGGCATGGCGGATGGATATTTCCGGGTGACCGGAAAGCCCGCCGCCACGCTGCTGCACTGCGGTCCCGGCTACGCAAACGGGATCGCCAACATTCATAACGCTCGCCGCGCGGGCAGCGGTATGCTCAACATCGTCGGCGATCATGCCATCCCGCACGTGAAGCACGACAGCCCGCTGACGGCTGATGTCGAGGCTCTTGTCGGGTCGACGTCCGAATGGCATGCCTTCGGAACCGACCCGGCTTTGATCGGCGCCGACGCCTCGCGGGGTCTCGAAGCGGCCGGCTATGCCTACGGCCAGATTGCCTCGCTGGTCCTGCCGGCGGACGTTTCCTGGAGCGAAGGCGGCGTGGCCGGTCAGCCCGGGACCCCTCTTCCGCCCCGCGCACCGGATCCGGAGGCAGTCAAGACGGTGGCCAGGGCGCTGCAATCCGGCCGCAAGGCGCTGATTCTGCTCGGCACCCCGGCAGTCCGGGTGGAACTGCACGAACTCTTGCAGGGCATTGCGAACAGGACGGGGGCAACCCTCAGGGGCAGCCCGATGATCTCGCGCATTCCGCGGGGTCGCGGCCGCCTTCCGCTTCCGAGTGTGCCGTACAACGTTGACGAGGCGGTTGAGCGGCTGAAACCGTATGACATCGTCGTCCTCGTGAATTGCCCGCCACCGGTCGGCTTCTTCCTTTATCCCGGCCGCCCGAGTCTCGTGCACCGGCCGGATGCCGAAGTTCTGGTGCTTACCGAAAAGGATCAGGATGCGTCAGCAGCGCTTCACGCCCTGGCGGAGGCGCTTGGTGCGAAACCGGCGCCCATTCCGGAACCTCCCGCATATGAGAGGCCGGACCTCAAGGGTCCGATCACGCCCGATACGTTCGCCGCAGCTCTGGCGAAGAACCTGCCCAAGGACGCGCTTGTCATCAACGAAGCCCTGACGCTCGGCAGTGGTCTGGGACCGGCGATTCCGCACATGGCGCCCGCCGACTGGATGACGGTGACGGGCGGAGCGATCGGCGGCGGTCTTCCACTTGCGACGGGCGCGGCTGTCGGCGCGAGGGCCATCGGGCAGGGAGACCGCCGCGTCGTTACCCTTCAAGCGGACGGTTCGGCCGCCTACACGATCCAGGCGCTCTGGACGCAGGCGCGTGAAAACCTGCCGATCACCACGCTTCTTCTCAACAACCGGTCTTACGCAATCCTGCTTGGCGAATATGCGAAGGTCGGAGCAAATCCGGGGCAGACTGCGCTCGACATGATGAGCCTCGACCGGCCTGCCCTCGACTGGTGCGCGATCGCACAGGGGTTCGGCGTGGCCGCCGTGGCCGTTTCCACGGTCGAGGCGCTGGACGAAGCAATCGCCAGGGCACTGTCGCGCAATGGACCCATGCTGATAGATGTGAGGTTTGCCTGACACCCGTCAGGTGCCGCAAGAGGAGAGAGTGGTCATGCAGATGAAGGGACAGTTCTACATCAACGGCCAGTGGGTCAATCCGTCACGCGAAAATACGTGGGCGGTCATCGATCCCTCGACCGAAGAACCCTGTGCCTTCATCAATCTCGCCTCCGAGGAGGATGTTGACGCAGCCGTGGCGGCGGCCAAGGCTGCACTCCCTTCTTGGCGCGGGACACCGGTGAGCGAGCGCAAGGCCTATGTCGAGCGCATCCTGGAACTGTTCGAGAGGCGCCGCGGCGAGATGGCGGAAGCTATCTCGAAGGAGATGGGCGCCCCCATCGATCTGGCCTACGGCGAACAGGCGGGGTCGCTTGCCTGGCATGGCCGCAACTTTCTGGAAGCAATCGACAGGATCGAGTGCTCAATTCCGCAGGGCGAGGACGGGGATACGATCATCGTGAAAGAGCCGATCGGTGTGGTCGGCCTCATCATCCCCTGGAACTGGCCCATGAACCAGCTGGCGCTGAAGGTCTTTCCGGCGATGCTTGCCGGTTGCACCTGCGTGCTGAAGCCTTCCGAGGAAGCCCCCCTCTCCTCCATGCTGTTTGCGGAACTGGTGCATGAGGCCGGCGTACCAGCCGGCGTGTTCAATCTGGTGAATGGCGACGGCGCAACCGCGGGACGGCGTCTCAGCACGCATCCGGATGTGGAAATGATCTCCTTCACTGGTTCGACGAGGGCCGGTCGTGAGGTTCTGAAGGCGGCTGCCGATACGTTCAAGCTGGTGACGCTGGAGCTTGGCGGCAAGGGAGCGAACGTCATCTTCGCCGATGCCGGACGGAAGGCGGTGGAAACCGGTGTCGTGCACATGATGGAGAATTCCGGCCAGTCCTGCAACGCGCCCTCGCGGATGCTTGTGGAGCGGCCGTTCTACGACGAGGCAGTCAGTATTGCTGCCGAAGTGGCGAATGCCACCAGAGTCGGACCGGCATCCGAGAAGGGCGATCACATCGGCCCCGTGGTCAACAAGCGCCAATGGGAAAACATCCAGCGCCTCATTCAGAAGGGTATCGAGGAAGGCGCGCGGCTGGTGGCCGGCGGGCCGGGCCTGCCGGATGGCTTCAACCGCGGATATTATGTGCGGCCAACGGTTTTCGCGGACGTGAGGCCTGGGATGACGATCGAGCGCGAGGAGATCTTCGGTCCGGTGCTGTCGATCATCCCCTTCGATACGGAAGAAGAGGCCATCCGCATCGCGAACGCCACGCCCTACGGTCTTGCCAACTACGTTGAGAGCGCCGATCCGGAACGCCGCAGACGGGTGGCACGCCATCTCCGCGCGGGCATGGTGCACATCAATCACAAGTCGTTTGCGCCCGGCACCTTCTTCGGCGGCGTCAAGGCATCCGGCCGCGCACGCGAGGGCGGCGTCTGGGGAATCGAAGAGTTCCTGGAGACCAGGGCCATTTCCGGCTGGAAGGACCGAGCGGAGACATTGAGGGTAGGGGAAACCCCTGCCCTCCCCTCTTCATTCCGGGTCCTCAGTTGTTGATGGCGATAATCCTGACGGTGTTCTTGTCGTCAATCCCGGAGAACCACACCTCACCATCGCCGATCATGACGCCCTGCCAGTTGGCAAACAGATCCGCATAGCGCTGCCCGAGGATGGCTTCCTTGACCTTTGGCGTAATGATCTTGGTGTAGTCGTCGACGAAATGCTTCGCATCACGGATCTTTACGGCTTTGCCATTCACATGGGCGGCAAAGGGATATTCCACCATGGACGCGACGGCCTGGCGATCATCGGCCTGGACCGCTTTCTGCAGCTTCTCGAAAAATTCGTGATATGGCGCTGATACACCGTAGAGTTCGGCCAATGTCTTGTCCATGTCGGCAGCGGTCTGCGCCAGGGCAGCATTCGGATCAGCTGCTAGCAGGAACAGAGACGCGACCATCGTTGAAACGGCTGCACGCATAGCCCCTCCTCGTGCGATTATTGGGCGATCTGAAATAGCGATGACAAATTAGCATATTCATGATTGGCGCATGAAGAGACCGAGAGAAGGTGTGGTTAACGGCCCCTTCTACTGGGGCGAGCGCGACAGGCGCTGCTCATCATCGATGAGGACCAGGATACGGCCGGGTTCCCTTCCCCACTTCCAGAGGACGATGTTCAGATCATCGGCACTTGTCCCCGGCGCAAAGCTACGCACCAGAAGGCCCGTGTAGCCGTCGGCCATCAGCTGGCGGGCAAAGCTCTGCGTGCGCGCTTCGCCGAATTGCCGCATTTCATCCCGCCACGTGTTGGCTGAAAGCGCCTCGATGCTCACACCGTATTCCGCGAGCGCGGCCGGGTCGCGGGTATCGAACAGGTTCTCCAGATCTGCGTGATATGAGACCAGCGTCGTGGGCTGAAGGTAGCCGACCTGGTTCACTTCACGAAGGGCCGTTACCGGAGAAAGCGATAGGTACAGGGCAGCAACGCCCTTCGGGTTGAAGCGCCCGCCGTAGAGTTCTGCGCCGCGACCGGATAGGGGCTCCCGCGCATAGACAGGGTTCAAGGCCCGGTACAGCAACCCGCGAAAGCTGGTCGCCATTTTCAGGCATAGACCCCGGCGTCAACGGCATCGATATAGTCAAGGACCTCCCCTGCCCTGCCCGAGAGGACGAGCTGCATCGCTGTCTGACCGGAGAACCCGGGGAGCGGCTCGGATCGATACCAGGCGTAGGCCAGGAGAGCGGACCCGAAACGCGGCTCGACCTTGTTGATGATTTCCATCATCTCTCGCAGGCGCCGCTGGGTTGCATCAGAAAGCACCCGGTCCTTCCGCCGAACGGCATCTTCACTCAGTCCGGCGCTGCGAGCGATCTCGTCGCTCGTCGTGCGAAGGGCGGACGCGATCTTTTCCGGGGCGAAGTGGCCGTCTTCTGCGTACTGGGCAAGTCCCATCGGTTGGACTCCTCGAGGACCAAGTTCCAGTGAAGATATAGCGTTACGGGGCTGCGGCAACAAGGTTGTCGGGGTAAGTTAGGCGGAAAGCGCTTCGGTTGGGGAGGTATCACGTTGGGGCCGCATCGACCTCGCAAGTTGACTGCAGTCAACTCAGGGCCGCGTTAACGTTCTGTTAACCTTAAAGTCCTTGCCCCGCCGAGAGAATCGTGGCTACATGCGGTTCTTGAAGACAGTCGCGCTCAAAATCGCATATGCGGAAAAATTCGATGAATGCAGTTGAAGAGGTGAGAGAGCAGATCGCGGAGGTGGATGTCCTGCTGACCCAGCAGGCGCAGGAACTTTCTGCGATGCTGAACGATCATCGCCTCGAAATTTTTCCTCCGAATGCGCAGAAGACTCTTCGTCCATTCCACCTTAATGAAGTTGCCCATTACCTGGGCGTGTCCCCGGGTTATCTCAAGAATCTTTCCCTTGAAGGCAAGGGGCCTCAACCCCTCGTAACACCGACTGGCCGCCGTTCCTATACGGCGGAACAGATGCTGGAAATGCGCCGGTATCTGGACCGCAACAGCCGCACGCCCAAATATGTGCCGCATCGCCGCCCTGGCGAACATCTCCAGGTCATCTCGGTGGTCAACTTCAAGGGTGGTTCGGCCAAGACTACGACGACCGCGCACCTCGGCCAGCATCTCGCGTTGACCGGACACCGCGTTCTCGTGATCGATCTCGATCCGCAGGCGTCGCTTTCCGCCCTGCACGGATTCCAGCCGGAAATCGATCACAACGAGTCGCTCTATGAGGCCCTGCGCTATGATGAAGAGCGCAAACCGATCTCGGCCCTCATCCGGCCGACGAATTTCCCCGGGCTTCATATCATTCCTGCGAATCTCGAGCTGCAGGAGTACGAATACGACACGCCGCTGGCGTTGGCCGCCAAGGACGGCTCGATGGGCAGCCTGTTCTTCGGGCGCCTTGACGAGTCGCTGGGGGAAGTGGCGGACGATTATGATTTCGTTGTGATCGACTGCCCTCCGCAGCTCGGCTACCTCACGCTGACGGCCCTGTCGGCTTCGACCGCGATCCTGATCACGGTCCATCCGCAGATGCTGGACGTGATGTCCATGTGTCAGTTCCTGCTGATGATGGGCGAGGTGCTCGGTACGCTCAAGCGGGCAGGAGCCAACATGCAGCTCGACTGGCTGCGCTATCTCGTGACTCGTTACGAACCGACGGATGGCCCGCAGAGCCAGATGGTGGCGTTCATGCGTTCGATCTTCAAGCAGCACGTTCTGGTGAACGAGATGCTGAAGAGCACCGCCATCTCGGATGCGGGCATCACCAAGCAGACTCTTTATGAGGTCGATCGAAGCCAGTTCAACCGCGCGACCTACGATCGCGCGATGGAGTGCCTGCATCGCGTCAATCAGGAAATCACCGAGCTCGCTTACAAGGCATGGGGTAGATGATGTCGCGCAAGAACCTCCTCACGTCCCTCACGGAGCGGAAGTTGACTGCAGTCAACAATCCGCCAGCGACGCCTGCGCTGACGCCGGCTATGGAGCGCAATCGGACGCGAGGAGCCTTCGGCGCGATCACCCGCTCCATCGATGAATTGGCCGAGCGCGCCCAGGCGGCCAAGGAATACGAGGCGAAACTCCTGGAAGGCGCCGCGGTGGTCGAGCTGGAGCCTGAGAAGATTGATGGCTCTTTCATCGCCGACCGAATTGGCGATGACGAGCAAGCTTTTCAGGAACTGGTGGAAGCCATCCGGGAGAGGGGGCAGGATTCGCCCATTCTCGTGCGGCCGCATCCGCACGAGGAGGGCCGCTATATGGTCGTCTTTGGGCATCGCCGCCTGCGTGCCGCGAAGGCCCTGGGCCGGAAGGTCCGGGCGGTCATCAAGCCCCTCGACGACACCCAGCATGTCATCGCCCAGGGGCAGGAGAACGCGGTCCGCGCCGACCTCTCCTTCATCGAGAAGGCTCTGTTCGCCCACAATCTGGAGAGGTCCGGCTATTCGCGCGACGTGATCATGGCGGCGCTCAGCGTCGACAAGACCGTCGTTTCCAAGATGATCTCCGTCGTGAAGGACGTTCCGGCCGACATCATCACCGCGATCGGCACGGCCAAGGAAAGCGGACGCGATCGCTGGTACCAGCTCGCCGTCAGGCTGCGTGACCCCGAGGCAGCTGGCTATGCCCGGGAGATCATCGGTACCGAAGCGTTCATCTCCGCTGGCAGCGACCAGCGCCTCAACATGCTGGCGGATGCGCTGCGGACGGAGAAACCACGGACGGCCCGGAAGGGGGAGTCGCTTACCTGGGCGCCTGCGGACCGTTCCGTCAGTGTGACACTCAAGTCTTCCGGCAAGCAGGCAACCCTGTCCCTTAAGGAACGGGATGCCGCTGCCTTCGCAAGGTTCATCGCCGACCGGATTGAATACCTCTACGAGGACTTCCGGAAGGCACAAACTTAAACAGGAGAGTGAGGAAGAGCGCGCAAAAGAAAAAGGCCCCCAAACGTTCCCGTCGTGGAAGCCCTTCTCGTGTGGTGTAGCGACCTAGAGAATCGCATTTCCACGAATCACTGTCAAGAGTCCTGAGCGTCATTTTGGCGGGCGGTTTTCTTTTGCCTGACGAAAGGTGAGAGAAGGAAATGCAAACCCAATTTGGAACGACCCCGTTCGGCGGTCGGCCGATGTCGCTCGCCCTCTTGGCAGCACAGAAGGCGGCTCAGGAAGCGGTGGCCGAGAGAAAGGCGGTCGACAAATGGGCCGTCTATCGCGACCTTTGCGAGGCGAAGTCCGTCATTGGCATTGGCGACCGTTCGCTGGCGGTTCTTGCCGCACTGCTTTCGTTTCATCCGGAGAATGAGCTGTCGGAAGAGACAGGCCTGATCGTCTTCCCATCCAACCATCAGCTGTCGCTGCGCGCGCACGGCATGGCCGGGCCGACGCTGCGCCGCCATCTCGCTGCGCTGGTGGAGGCCGGGCTCATCATCCGGCGTGACAGCCCCAATGGAAAGCGCTACGCGCGCAAGAGCAGGGGAGGGGAGATCGAGGAGGCGTTCGGCTTCTCGCTCGCGCCCTTGGTCGCCCGTGCGGCGGAAATCGCCACCGCGGCCGAACAGATCCGTGCGGAAGCCGCGGAGTTCCGTCTCATGCGCGAGCGCGTGACACTGCTTCGCCGTGACATCGCCAAGCTTATCGATGTCGCCCTGGAAGAGAAGATGGAGGGCGACTGGCACACCCTCTGGCAGGATTTCCGCCGCATTGTCGAGGCCATCCCGCGCCGGGCGACGCTCCGGGATGTCCGCGCCGCTTTCGATGAATTGCTCGAATTGCGCCGCAGGGTGGACAAGGCTTTGGAAATCAAGAATGATTCCGATTATCTGAGCGGCAAAGATGCTCAATCTGAGCGGCAATATACTGAATCAAACACCGACTCTTCTTTTGAACTTGAACTGGCTCACGAAAGAGCTCAGGTCGCGCCGGTTCAGCCAACTGGAACAGCCAAACCGCCTGCAACATATCCGCTTGGATTTGTCCTGAAGGCTTGTCCGGATATTGCCGAGTACGCCCTGAACGGAATTGAAAACTGGCACGACTTCAAGGATACCGCGGCGCAGGTGAGGGGCTACCTCGGCATCAGCCCGTCCGCCTACGAGGATGCCCTGGCGGTCATGGGGCCGGAAAACACCGCCATCGTGATCGCGTGTATTCTGCAGCGGGCCTCGCAAATCCAGTCCGCCGGCGGCTATCTGCGGGCGCTGACGGAAAAGGCCCGGGTGGGTGAATTCTCCGTCGGTCCGATGCTGATGGCCGGCCTCAAGGCGCATGGCGGCGGCTCACCGGGGCGGATGGCAGGTTGATCGTGCGATGCGGATGATGCTGCTACGGAAACGGGCCGCCTGGAGCTGGAGAGCGTAAGCGACCGGCTGAAACGGGTTGCCGGCGTTACTCCATTACTCGTAGCCCCGGCGCCGTTTTGCGGCCGCGAGCCTGTTCATGGCCTGACGGGCGGCTTCGGCGGTTGCATGAAGATCGAGGCGGCAACGTCCGAGCGTACCGATCCGGCCCCACTGGCGCATGAGAGCATGCTCGCCGAACAGCGTCGGCTGGATGCTGAGGACATAGAAGCGCGCCCGGTTGCGGCTGGGATCAATGGAGGTGAGCACGATTTCCGACGGAGTATCCATGCGGAAAAGCTGGCACAGGCGGGAGCGGCCGACCAACGAAAAGGATGAATCAGTCGCTGCAAACCGATTCACCCCGTAGATGGTATCCGGCAGGAGCGCGTGGTCGCCGAAGGCAAGCCAAAGGTGTCTTTATGCGCTCTAAACCTCGCAAAGCCAGGGGGCTAAACGGCCACGCGTCCCAGCATTGTGGCCGGGTGTGTTTCCGCCGGCGCCGGGGCAGTATGGTAGAGAGGTTCGCTGGAAGCCGGGAAAACCTTCCATTTCTTCGGGCGGAAGGCGATCCGGCTCCTCGTGGCGGCGGGATGCTCCACCGGCAACTCGATCTCGACGCGATGCTGTTCAGCGCCAATCTCGATCTCCACGTGCTTCGTGCCGGCCACGCGGCGACTGGCGACAACCGTTCCGGCGATGCAGCCGCCGCATCCATCGACGATCTCAATGTCGTGCGGACGGAAGAAGAGGGTGGCCGGCCCATCGGGGGCGTTGGGTTCCGTGAGCCCGATCGTCCTGTCCTGCAGCCAGACCTGGCCATTGGTGATCTTGACCGGCAGGGAGCTGGACTCGCCAATGAAGCTGAAGACGAAGGGCGAGACCGGATTGTCATAGATCTCGTCGGGTGTGCCGATCTGCTCCAGCCGTCCCTTGTTCATCACCACCACGCGGTCTGCGAGCTCCAGGGCTTCTTCCTGATCGTGGGTGACGAAGATGCTCGTGTGGCCGGTAGCGTCGTGGATTTCGCGCAGCCAGCGGCGCAGTTCGCGACGCACCTGCGCATCGAGCGCACCGAACGGCTCGTCGAGCAGCAGTACGCGCGGCTCGATGCAAAGGGCGCGGGCAAGCGCCACGCGCTGGCGCTGACCGCCGGAAAGCTGGTTCGGATAGCGGTTCTCAAGGCCGGTGAGTTGCACCAGGTCGAGCAACTCAAGGGCGCGGCGGCGAATTTCTGCGGCCGGCGGCCGGCTGCGGGCAGGGCGGATCTTGAGGCCAAAACTGACGTTTTCCAGCACCGTCATGTGCCGGAAGAGCGCGTAATGCTGGAAGACGAAGCCGACATTGCGCTCCTGCACGGACTTGGCCGAGGCATCCTCGTCGCCGAACAGAATCTGCCCGCTGGTGAGGAAGTCCAGGCCCGCGATGAGCCGGAGTAGCGTCGTCTTGCCCGAACCGGAGGGGCCGAGCAGGGCGATCAGCTCGCCCGAGCGGACATTCAGCGAAATATTGTCGAGCGCCGTGAACCCGTCGAAGATCTTCGTAACGTTTCGGATGGCGAGTTCCATGGTCGTCTCCTTAGTGTGTTCGGCCGCCGGGTGCGAGGTGATCGCCGTAGCGCCACTCGAGCCACGACTTGATGATCAGCGTCACCAGGGCCAGTCCGGCCAGCAGCGAAGCGAGGCTGAAGGCGGCGACGGTCGCATACTCGTTGTAGAACAGTTCCACCTGCAGCGGCATGGTCACCGTCTCGCCCCTGAGCTTGCCCGAAAGCACCGCGACTGCTCCGAACTCGCCCATGGCGCGGGCGTTGCAGAGCAGGACGCCGTAAAGCAGGGCCCACTTGACATTGGGCAGGGTGACATACCAGAAGGCCTGCCAACCCGTGGCGCCCAGAGAAATGGCGGCCTCTTCATCTCCGGTGCCCTGGTCCTGCATGAGCGGGATCAGCTCGCGGGCGATGAACGGGAAGGTGACGAAGATGGTTGCGAGCACGATGCCCGGGATCGCAAAAATGATGCGAATTCCGAAGTTCTCGTAGAGGAACCCACCGATCGGGGCGTTCGTGCCCAAGAGCAGAATGTAGATCAGACCCGCGACCACCGGCGAGACCGAGAAGGGAAGGTCGATCAGTGAGATCAGGAACGCCCGGCCCGGGAACTTGTGCTTGGCGATGGCCCAGGCGGCCGCCACACCGAAGACCAGGTTGCAGGGCACAGCGAGGGCCGCGACCAGCAACGTCAGCCAGATGGCCGACCGGGCGTCGGGGTTCTGGAAAGTCTCCAGAAACTTGCCCGCGCCTGCCCGGAACGCCTCCATGAACACGGTGACAAGGGGCAGAACCAGAAACAGGACGAGCAGCAGGATTGTAAGGCCGATCAGGATCAGCCGCGTGCCGCGCCTTTCCGTGACCGGCGAACGGTACGTCGCCGGCCCATAGGTCAGGCCGGGAAGATTGGAGGTAATATCAGCCAAGACCAAACCTCCTCTGCGACCATACCTGGATCAGATTGATGGAAAGCAGGATGGCAAATGAGACCGTGAGCATCACGGCCGCGATGGCCGCCGCCGCGGTATAATTGAACTCTTCGAGCCGGAACACGATCAGCAGCGGCAGGATCTCGGTCTGACGCGGGATGTTGCCGGCGATGAAAATGACGGAGCCGTATTCGCCCACGGCGCGCGCGAAGGCCATGGCGAAGCCCGTCAGGATGCTGGGAAGCAACGTTGGCAGCATGACGCGCAGGATCGTCTGGCGGCGCGAGGCGCCCAGCGTGGCCGCGGCTTCCTCGATCTCCCGGTTGAAATCCTGCAGCACGGGCTGCACGGTGCGGACCACGAAGGGCAGGCCAATGAACACCAGCGCGATCCAGATGCCGATCGTGGTGTAGGCGATACGGATGCCGAAGGGCGCGAACAGGCTGCCGATGATGCCGTTCGGCGCATAGATGGCGGTTAGAGCGATGCCCGCCACCGCAGTCGGCAGAGCGAAAGGGAGGTCGATGATCGCGTCACACACTTTCCGGCCGGGGAATTCGTACCGCACCAGCACCCAGGCGATCAGCAGGCCGATGACCACGTTGAACAGGGCAGCGAGGGCCGAAGTGACGAAGCTGACACGCAGAGCGGAGAGGAAACGGGGGCCCGTGACGATGCTGACGAACGTATTCCAATCCAGCTCGAAGGTCTTCACGAACAGGCCCGCAATCGGAATGATGACGATGATCAGCAGATAAAGGATCGTGAAGCTGAACGTCAGCCGAAAACCGGGTATGATGCTCGGTTGGCGGAAGTGGATACGTCTCATGCGCAACGTTTCCCCGTTGGCCAGTAATTCATGAAAAGATGGAGCATGCCGCGTTCACGGCAATGGTCAGGCCCAGACCCGGGTCCGAACCTGACCGTTTGCTTGCGGGTAGTAGAGCAGCCGGCAACGACCCCCTCAACTAGTTTGGCGAGTAGATCTGGTCAAAAATCCCGCCGTCGGCGAAATGCTCCTTCTGGGCCCTTTCCCAGCCGCCGAAGATTTCGTCGTCGATGGTCACCGTTTTGACCTCCGGGAAGCGTGCCCGGTCTTCCGGATCGGCGTGTTCCATATAGCGCGGCCGGTAATAGTTGGCGGCAATGATCTTCTGGGCCTCCGGGGAGTAGAGATACTGGAGATACTCCGTGGCGAGCTCCCGCGTACCGCGTGCGTCGACGTTCTTGTCGACGATGGCGACCGGCGGCTCAGCCAGGATCGACAGAGGCGGCACGATGATCTCGAACGATCCCGGGCCGAGTTCCTCGAGAGCGAGGAAAGCCTCGTTCTCCCAGGCCAGCAGCACATCGCCGAGGCCCCGCTGGGTGAACGTGTTGGTGGAGCCGCGGGCGCCGCTGTCGAGCACCGGCACGTTCTGGTAAAGCTTCGTCAGGAATTCCTTGGTGGCTTCCTCGTCGCCTCCATTCTTGTCCATGGCGTAGGCCCAGGCGGCCAGATAGTTCCAGCGCGCGCCGCCGGAAGTCTTCGGATTGGGGGTGATGACCTGCACGTCATCGCGGATCAGGTCGTCCCAGTCCTTGATGTTCTTGGGATTGCCCGCGCGGACGAGGAAGACGATCGTGGAGGTGTAGGGCGTCGAGTTCTCGGGGAACTCCTGCTGCCAGCCGGGCTCGATCAGGCCCGCGTTGACCAACGGGAAGATGTCGCTGGCGAGCGCCAGGCTCACCACATCCGCCGGCAGACCGTCAACGACGGTGCGGGCCTGCGAGCCGGAACCGCCGTGCGTCGCGGTGAGCTTCACGGTCTCTCCCGTCTTTTCCTTCCAGTAGGCGGCGAAGGCCTCGTTGTACTGGCGGTAGAGCTCGCGGGTCGGATCATAGGAGACATTGGTGAGTTCCCGCTGCTGGGCGAAGGCAAAACCGAGCCCACCGAGCTGAACCGACGCTGCGAGGATTGCAGTAAAGAGCATGGAGCGTCTGGAATATCGCATTATCGCCTCCGAACCGTGTTGGACTGGCCCTACAATACCCATGGTAATGCACAATACCGCGACCAGCTGACACTGAATTATCGCAAACCATCAAATATTTTTACCCCTGCGCACATCGATGGGCGAAAGGAATTTCCTTGGAGCACTTCTTTCACGGGGTCCGAAGCGCGGCGAATTGACCCTCGCGATTGTGCGCGGTGAATGGCTTCCCAAAGCCATCCCACTGGGTTGGCGCTTCGCAAGCGGGGCGCGTCGAGGAGCGAACGTGGAGGGATCCGAGGTCCGGTACGAGGAAAGGCGAAGGCCCGCGCAAGCCCGTACCATCCGTTGGCTCGGTGTCCGCGGTGAGCGCCGCATGTTCGGCACCGGCATGGTCCATGTGTCGATCGGGCAAAGCAATCAACCCGTGATACCAGTCAGACGATGAGCCGGGCGGCCTGCCCCAGCTCGCGTTCCGCGTCGTTGTAGTAGCGGGCCGCTTGCGAAACGGACCGGTGCTGGGACTGCTGCATGGCTTCCGTCAGCGGTATGCCACGCCGTGCCGTTTCGGTAAGGTAGCCGGACCGCAGGCCATGGGCGCTGAAGAGCGCAGGGTCGAGCCCGGCGAGTGCTGCCCTTCTTTTCAGGATCAGGTTCACGGACTGCGGCGTGAGGGCGCGCCGCTCCACATTTCCCCAGCGGTCGATGCGCCGGAAAACCCAGCCTTCCGTGATCTGGGCGCGCTCCAGCCATTGCCGCAGGGCATTCACCGGCTGACCGATCATCAGGACGTAGTTGTCGTCGTCCGCCTGGGTAGTCTTGGTGCGGCCGAGACGCAGCCGCACACAGGGCAAAAGCGGGCTCTCTGGATCCTCGGGATCCCGTGGTACGCTTTCCTGGGGAATGATCTGCTCGCAGCGCAGCGCAGCGACTTCGCTGCGACGGCGGCCGCCTGAGGCGAAGGCGGTGAGCAGCAGTGCGCAGTCGCGGACGTCGGCAATGCGGTCCGATGCGCAGGTGGCGAGCAGTTGGGCAAGGATGTCGCTGGTGACCGCCCGTTCGCTCTTGCGCTGTCTTGACCGTGCGCTGGCTCTGATCGCGAGTCGCAGCGCGCTTTTCAGGGCGGGCGAGTCGAATCTGCCGGTGAGGCCGCGCCAGCGGGTAAGCGTCGACCAGCTGGACAGCCGGCGCTGGACGGTCGAGGGGGCGTGCGGCCCGTCGCTGCGAAGCAGGCCAAGTGCCCGCAGTTCGTCGCTCACATGCTGCGGCATGCCGTGCTCCGGATCGCTTTCGCGGCGTACCGGATCCCAGAGGTGATGGGCGACGAACTTCAGCAGCAGCGCTTCTGGCGCGGGCCAGGGCAGCGGCTCGCCGGTGGCGGCCGTGCACCATGCTTCGAGATAGCCAAGGTCGGAGACAAGCGCCCGCAGCGTGTTTTCGCCCAGGCCTTCCTTGGCGAGATGGCGCAGCGTCTCGATGTCGTCGGTGGTGAGGATCTCGGCCAGGAAATCCCGCCGGTCGAATGGCAGGATGGATTCCAGCGCATCCAAAGCCTCGGCCTTCTGGATGGTGGACCCTGACATCATTCCGCTGCCGCTGATGATTCTGCTCATGGCTTCCACTGTAGCTCCTCTTCCTCTGCAACGGAATCCATCTCCCGGACAGGTTCCGAGCGGGCAAAGACCCGTTTGGCGCGATTTTGCACCTTCACAGCCGTCACTGTCGATAAGGGGAACTTATCGATAATGAAAGGCGAAATCTCAGAGATGAGATGTGACTCAAGTAAATAGCGGAATAACAGGCATAACGGTTGAAAATGTAAACAATGTCAATAAGGTGAAGCAATAGAGAGGCGGCTTTTATTCGTTAGATCTGCTGCTGGCCATCTAGCCGATGAGCGGTTAGGCCGCTCCGCGGGAAGCGCGGCAACCTTCAGTTCCCGGCCGTAACGAATTGGAATGGATGTTGACTGTCAGCGCGGAATCCGCCGCGTGATACCGCGCAAGTTGATCCGATTGGTGTACGCAAGCTTATGCGGTGGCGGCCGGCACATGAGACGGGCCCGGAGAAGGCATCGCCTTTGCACCGGCGTGCAACTTCCTCTGCGGAGGCTTTCTACTAGCGGCAGTTGTCGCGCCACCACCGCCTACCTGTCTTACGCCGCCAATGGCGATTCGGTGACTTGCTCTGTTCGACGAGGGGAGGGTCCCTTGAGCAAGACCGTTGCAAGCGGGGTGAGAGGGCCGTCGAATATTGGCGGAACGCCATCCGCAGACGGCGATGGCCGTTCTAGAAGCCGCGTCAGAAGCGTATGACGCAGTCATCACCTAGGCCGATGACGCGAGCGGAAATATTGTCTCGGCGCAGTGGAACAAACGAGACCCCAGGCTGCACAACCAGCTCAAGGGCGGCGGCAAGCTGGTGAAGGACGATCTTCTGCACCGGCTCACAGATCCTCGCGATTCAGAGGCCGTCGAGGAACTAATGCGGCGGATTCCGGCAACCCAATAAGAGGCATTGCCAGAGCATCTTCGATCCTCACCGGCCTCTGCCAGGAAATCAGCAAGATGCTCCGGGCGCGCAGTTTCAAGTGTCGGGCGCCTGCCTCAATCTGTGAGGCTTCTGTCCTGTCAGATGAACCAGAAGGCAACGATTGCAATCAGGGTCGGCGGGAGAGCCGACACGAGCAGCCCCAGAGGGTTGACCGTCTCGTCGTCGAAATGCCGGCGCAGGATGGAAAGACCCGCAGGGTTCGGAGCATTGGCGATCACCGTGAGACCACCGCCGGTCACGGCACCCGCGACAAGCGCGTATTTGAATTCGTCCGTCAGGCCCTCGACAAGGGAGCCGAGGTAGGTGAGGGCGGCGTTGTCGGTCACGGCGGTAAGTGCAGCCGCGCCGAAGTAGACCGCATCGGACGACATGCTCATCAGCACTGGCTGCAGCCACCACTGCTGCTGGCCGCCGAGCACCACCAGTCCGCCGAGGAAGAAGGCCACCAGCAGGCCTTCACGCAGAATCAGCCTATCCTGGTAGGAATTGTAGGCCTGGGCGACGCCGAGGAAGAAGAGGAAGATCGCCAGGAAGGTCGCGGGGTGGTGCGAGAACATGACCACCAGCGCGAGAAAGGCGAGGTGAATGGCAATCAGCGTCTTCGGCACGGGTTTGACAGCCGTTTCGGCTGCGGTCGGAAGGGTGGCGAGCTCCTTGCGGAACAGAAAGGCCAGTGCGGCGGCGTTGACTGCCACGGCAAGCGCGGAACGCCAGCCGAAGTGGGTCAGCATGTGGGCGAAGTCCCAGTTCCAGGTGCTTGCGACCATCAGGACGGGCGGCGCCGCGAAAGGCGTCAGTGTGCCACCGATCGAAACGTTGACGAACAGGACGGCGAGCGCGCCATACTTCAGCTTGGCCGAAATCCCGTGCGAAAAAACCGTCCTGGAAAGGATCATCGCGCCCACGGTCATCGCCGCCGGTTCAGTGATGAAGGAGCCGAGCAGCGGCACAAGGAACAGCACCGTGAAGAAATTGGAGATCTGCGTGGGCAGTGGTAGCAGCGATGCGAACAGTCGGACGAGCGCCTGGGCGAACTGCAGAACCGGCCGGGTGGCCGCGATCACCATGATCGCGAAGACAAACATCGATTCGGTGAAATTGCGGGTGTCGAGATAATGGACGGCTGTTTCCCGCCCTTCGATGGCGAACATGAAAAGCATCATCACCATCGCCCAGAACCCGAATACGACCTCGACCTCGGCAAGCAGGTGCCAGACTCCGCCGTGGCGGGGATCGCTATGGGCCAGCTTTTCGAACAACTTGACAGAAAACGTGTGCAGGATGGCGACGGCAAACAACAGCGCAGCGATAAGCTGAATGGTAGTCGGGTTCAATGTCCTGCTCCGTTATTTCAGAAGGCGGGAACGCCACGATCCGGGCGCTAACTGTTCCGCCCGGCGCTTCGTCTAGCGAAGGGGTAACTTCTTAGCGGGCACTTCGCAACGCTTAACCATCGCAAAGTGCACTTCTTCTTTATGTGAGGATGACTGATTGCTTCTCCGTGGGGCGCGCCATGGCCAGGTTGAAGTCCTTCATGAGGAGAAGGTCCTGGCAGTCAGTCAGCCTGTGAGCGCAGGCTGTGAGCGTAGATTGCTGCCGGAAGACGCTCTCCGCCACTGACGGCCGTGACGGAGATCACATATCAGGGAGAGTGCCCCGTTTCCTGCCTGTGCGATCAAACGGGCCGTTGTGGAAAGCGCTGGACCTGAAGTGGAATACCGCTCCCACAACCCCACCGGTCAGGCGCGGCCCGCAGCCCGCAGAATGGCCTTCGTCGCGGCGAGCGCCATCTCGGCCCGCCCCAGGGGATCGATGGTTGCAGCAAGCTTCCGGTGCGGGATCTCCACGCTGATGGTTACACCTTCCGGAACCGCCTTTGCCAGGCCCGTGAGGTCGATGCCACCCAGGCCCGGCATGAGACGTTCATTGCGCGCGACGCGGATCAGCTCTTCGTCGGAAGGAGCATAGGGGTCGGGTCCATCGCAGATCTGGACATAGTTGACCCGGCTGCGGGGCAGGGAAGCGATTTCCTCGAGCGGGGTCTCGGACCGGTCGTAATGCAGCGCATCCACCAGCACGCCACCATTCCCGCAGCCGGCACCCTCGACGATCCGGAGTGCAGCGGCGAGGTTGGGCACGGCCGTCCAGGGCATGAACTCGAGGTCGGCGGTCAGGCCGCGCGTTGCAGCCATGGTACAGAACCGGGCAAAGCTCTCGGTCAACCGCGCGTGGTCGGGGTCGTCGCCCGCAACGAGGACATGCCGGGCCTCAAGTGCGGCGCACCGGTCGCAGAACCGGTCGTACAGCGCCCAGTCGTTCTCCGGCTTGAGCCGCACGATTTCGACATCGGCGATGCGGACACCCGTATCCGCGAGAGCCGATTGCACTTCCTTCAGAAGACGGTCGTCGGTGAGCAGCGGATAGTCAGGCTCGCCGGAGGCTGCCGCCGGCAGGATGCGCACGCCGACAAGGTCATAACCGGCGCGTGAGGCAATTCTCACGGCTTCTACGGGGCCGACGTCGAAGACGGTCAGGAAGGCGAGGGAAAGCGGATGTGCCATGTCCAGCCTCACTGCAGCGGTGAGAAGGGCAGCGGCATGGCGATCTGACTCGTCATGTCGGGGCTCAGCCAGTCTGGTCCGCCCTTGGGCGGCCACTTGCCGTCGGCGACGGATTTCATTCGCGCCTCGGTGCGCGCTGCGAGGCTCTCGTAGGGCCAGATCTGGGTGAGCCTCGGCTCTCCATCCAGGCCGTACATGGCGACCGTGAGCTTTGAATATCTTTCCCGCTCCGGCACAGCTTCCCGCCATTTCTCAATGGTCGGGGAGAGGCCGTTAATCTTCGTGCGGTAGGTGCGGAACTCGTAGACCGGACCGAACTTGCCCGCCTCGACCGGCGGCAGGAAATCCAGCGGGCGGTAGCTCTCCATCTTGAGGGATACGAGATGATCGGTGCAGCCCCACGGATCGCTGCTCCGCAACGCGCGCTCGCGCTCATTCAGCAGTTCGCCCAGATCGTCGAAGGCGCGCAGCACGAACACCCGGTTGAGGGTGCCGATGTCGGTGCCCCAGGCTCCGCACAGCCGTCCCTTGCCCGCCTTCACCCAGGCCTCGATGCCGGGCGCGGCCTTTGCCGCTCCAAATATGACCGTGTCGAGCGTCGTCAGTTCGTAATAGGTCATGCAGCCTCCTCCTTCTGCTTTGAAATGCCCTTCACCGGCTGCCCGGCGAGCACCCTGCCGGCGATGTAGCCAAAGGTCATGCCCGGGCCGAGCGTGATGCCCCCGGACGGATAGTTCCCGCCCATGATGGAGGCCATGTCATTGCCAACCGCATGCAGGCCGGGAATTGGATTCCCTTCGGTATCCAGGACGCGGGTGAGGGGATCGGTCTTCAGCCCGGCGAAGGTTCCGAGAGAGCCCGGCACAATCTTGACGGCATAAAAGGGCGGCCGGTCTAGCGGCGCCAGCGACGGATTGGGCCCGTGCTCAGGATCGGCCTGGACGCGGTTGTAGGTGCTCTCGCCACGATGGAAGTCCGGATCCTCTCCCCGCACCGCGTAGCTGTTGAACCGGGCGACGGTCGCCTCCAAAGCGTCCGCCGGCAGATCGCAGGCCCGCGCCAGCTCGGCGAGCGTCCGGCCGCGCTTGAGATAGCCGGAACGAATAGCCGGACCGAGCGGGAAGGGGAAAGGCTTCGCCCATCCCAGCCCCCAGCGCCGCTGCGCGCGGTGATCGGCGATCAGCCAGCAGGTGGGAAGCTTGCCCGCGGGTGTCACAGCGATCAGGGCGCGCATGAAGTCGTGGTAGCTGTCGGCTTCCGAGACGAAGCGCTTCCCCTCGGGTGTGACGGCGATGATGCCCGGCTTGGCTCGCTCCACAAGGTGCGGAAAGTTGGCCACGGAGCCATCGCGGCGCGGCACGAGCGACACCGGCGCCAGCGCCACGCTGGAAGCCAGATCCCGTGCGACCGCACCGCCTTCCAGTTCGCCCAGGCGCAGGCCGTCACCCGTGTTCTCCCGCGGTGCGGCCGAATGGTGGCCGGCTCCGCCGCCGGCATGGGCGGCAAGTTCGTCGAGCCGCGGCGTGTCATGCGGAAAGCCGCCCGTTGCCAGCACCACACCCTTCGCGGCCCTGACGACGACAGTCCCGTCGGCCGTCGAAAGCTCGGCCCCGGCGATGCGGTTGCCATCGCGCAGCAGCATGGTCGCCGGGGCACTCTCGATGAGCGTGACCCCCTTGTCGAGCGCGGAGCGCAATAGACGCGCGACGAGCGCGTTGCCGTTGACGAGCTGCATGCCCCTTCCATGCAGGGCGAGGTCGCGAAGATGCTTCGCAATGCGGCGGGCAGCGTGCAGAGCCGAGCGGAGATTGCGTGTCGCCTTGAAGAAGTGGGCCATGTCCGCACCGCTGGCGATGCCCATGCCCCAGAGGCTCGTCACGTCCAGCGGCGGGCGCAGCTTGTTGATCCACGGACCGAGTTCGCGGCCATCGTAGGGCGCTGCGGAGACGGACCGTCCGCCCTTGAGCGCGCCGGGTCCCTCATGGAAGTCCGGGATGCGGTTTCCGTCGATCCAGCGGACTGCCGTGTGATCGCGGAAGAACGAGACCATCTCCGGGCCGTTGGCGAGGAAAACCGGCAGGCGCGGATCCCGGGCACGCTCGCCTAGCTCGCTCTCGAGATAGCGCATTGGTCCCTCCGGGGGCTCCTGGATGCCTGCCTCCACGGCCAGGGGATTGCGCGGAATCCACAGCCACCCGCCCGACCAGGCGGAGGTGCCGCCAAACACCGGGGCCTTTTCCGCCACGATGACCTTCAGGCCGAAATGCGCGGCGGTAACCGCGGCGGCAAGCCCCGAGGCCCCCGATCCAATCACCAGCACGTCGCAATTGAGCTCGCTCATTGACCGCGCGCCCATCGTCTCCTCCCCACGTCGTGCGCTATCGCCTTATGCTGCGGATGGAATATTCGCCCGTGCCCGGCAGTTTATGCGGGCTCCAGTTCCCGCACCTTCGATCGAAAATATTGCGAACCGGCCGCGGCATGGCCGATTTCATCCGCGGCCGCCTTGAGCCGCGGGGCAAGCCTCGCCATCCGCTCCGGATCCAGCCGGACAGCGGGTCCGGCAATGGAAAGGCAGCCGAGCACTGGTCCGTCACCGTGAAAGCGGACGGGAACGGCCATGGCCGCCATGCCCGGAATGTAGCTGTCCACCGCCACGGCGTAGCCACGCTCGCGTGCCTCGTTCAGGCGCTGCAGGAGATCGGCGAAGGTATGGGGTGCGTTGGGGCCTGCGTCCTTGGCATTCCGGATGAGCCCCTGCACGGAGACCCGGGCTATCGCCTCTTCGTCGGACATGGTTGCCAGCCACGCCTGTCCGCCGGCGGAACTGGCAAGATGTGCGACGACGCCCTGTTCCTGGCCGGGATCGTAGCGCAGTCCGTGCGTGGTGCCCTGCGCCACGGCCACCCAGGTCAGGTTTTCCCCGTCGATGACGGAAAGGCGGATGAGTTCCCCCGTTTCCGCCGCCAGGGTGTCGAGCACGGGCTGGGTAATGTCGGTAATACCCGCCCGCGCGAGGAAGCTCAGTCCCATCGCCGGCAGCTTGATCGTCAGCATGTAGTCGCCCTGCGCGCGCAGTTGGTGGACGTAGCCGAGCCGGGCGAGTTCCTGAAGCGTGCGGTGGACGCCGGACAGCGGCTGGTCCAGTGTGCTGGCGATGGTGGAAACCGGAAGCCCGGCTGGATGTTCGATCAAAAGCTCGATGATCGCGAGGGATTTCTCTAGGACGCTGCTCATTGTCTGTTTCCGTTAGAGTGAGCCAGTCCCTGGGGGGATAATGATGAAAGATCGATCGCAATCCGGCCGTCGTCGCCCGCGGCCCGCCTGATGGCATCAATGACGATCATGTTCGCGGTTGCGTCCCGCAAGCTGACGCGCGGTGACGTCTCGGCGCCTTCGATCAGATCGGCGAAATGCGACAGCTGCAATGAATAGGGGTTGGCCGGAGCGACCGGGATCGACTCGGGCCGCAGCTTTTTCGTCCAGTCAGGTTCCCCTTCCGGCAGCCACAACGTCAGGTCCGGCAGGCTCAAAGCGCCACGCGTTCCGGCATAGTGGTGCGCGGTCACGTGGTGGGCGGGGAAGCGGGCAAGGTTCTCGCCGGAGGTGAGGTCCCATGCCCAGGGGCCGGAAGCCGAGTCGGAGATGACGAGCGTGGCCAGAGCCCCGTTTGCGAAGGTCAGGCAGACGGCAGCGCCGTCTTCCACCTCAAAGCTTCTCTGGCGGTGGGACGTGATGGCCTTCACCTCGGCGATTTCGCCGAAGAAGTGCCGCAGCAGGTCGATCTCGTGGACGAGATTGATGAGCAGCGGGCCGCCCGCGCCAGGAGTCTTGCGCCACTTGGCGTCGAAATAATCTTCGGGCTTGTAAAGGGAGCAGACCACATTGGCGATCACCAGGTCCCCGATCTGCCCGGACAGGATGATCTCCCGAGCCTTCCGCACGATCGGATTGTGGCGCCGGTGATGGCCGACAAGAACCGGAATGCCCGTGTCGTCGGCGATCCCGATCAGCTTCAGGGCCGAAGCGAGGCTTTCCGCGACGGGCTTTTCCAGCAGAACCGGCAGGCCGGCGCGCAGGAGCGATTCCGTCACGGGCAGGTGTGTCTCGTTAGGAGTGGCGACGATCGCCGCCCGCGCGATGCCGGATGACAAGAGCGCCGGCACATCCGGGAACCATGGCACGCCATATGATTCCGCCAGCTGCGCGGATGTGGGGACTGGATCGACCAGCGCCGCGAGCCGCAGCCGGTCGTGCTGCGCGAGAGTCTCGACGTGCGTGCGTCCGATTACGCCCGCGCCGACTACCGCCACACCAAGCCGTTCCGACATTTGCTGCATCCTTATTTGTATGCGTCTTGGATAAACGGTTTTCCGACAAAACGGAAGCACTTTTTATTCTTGAAACGGTTTCCATTTTTTGTCATGGTTCTCCGGTCCGGAGGAGAGGCCGGCTAAGGAGGAGCTCATGAATCGCGGATTGCGTCATGCCGCGGACAGCTATGATGTTGTTGTTCTGGGAGCCGGCGCGGGCGGCATGTCGGCCGCGGTGTTCGCGGCGCTGGAAGGCGCCAGGGTGCTGCTTGTCGAGCGCACTGAATATCTGGGAGGTACGTCCGCCTTTTCCGCTGCCACGACGTGGATACCGCTGACGCATCACGCCAGGACGGTCGGCGCGGAGGACAGCTACGAGAAGGTTCTGGGATACCTCGACAATGCTGTCGGCAACCGAGCGCCACGCGCGATGTGGGAAGCTTTCCTCAAGGCTGGGCCCGGCGTGGTCGCTGAACTCGAGCGACGGACCGAGATGAAGTTCCGCCCGCGACCGCTGCATCCGGATTATCTCTCCGAACTGGAAGGGTCGACCGCTTGCGGTCGTGCGCTGGAGCCGGAGCCGTTCGATGCGCGCTCCCTGAGAGATGCACTCAAGCTGATCCGCCCGCCCATTCCAGAATTCACCATCCTTGGCGGCATGATGATCGACCGTGACGACATTCCCCATCTTCTCAAGATAGGCAAGTCGCTTGAGTCGACCGTTTACTCCGCGAAGCTCATCGGCAAGTACTATATCTCCCGCCTGCGCTACGGGCGCGATACGCGTCTTGTCATGGGCAATGCCCTGATCGGCCGCATGCTCGCGTCGGCGCTGCGCCTGGGCGTGCATATCCTGACGGAGACGGAAACCGTTGCGCTGCGCTCTGAGAATGGGGCCGTCACCGGACTGACCCTCCGCCAGAATGGGGAGACGCGCGACATCACCGTGGCGGGCGGAATTGTCCTGGCTTCCGGCGGCTTTGCCCGGCATCCCAGGATGCGGCAGGAAAAGCTGCCCCATCCGGTGCCGGAGTACAGTCCTTCGGCGCCGGGTCACACCGGCGCACTGCACGACCTTGCCTTCGAGCTCGGCGCCCATCACGGCGAGGAAGCCGCACAGCCCTGCTTCTGGGCTCCCTGCTCCATCCGCCGCAGGCCGGACGGAACCATGGCGGTTTTCCCGCACTTCGTTCTGGATCGATCGAAGCCGGGTATCATCGCCGTCGGCCGCGACGGCCGTCGCTTCGTGAACGAATCCACCAGCTACCATCTGTTCGGTGCGGCGCAGTTTGCGGTAAACCGCGACGGCTCGCACATTCCCGCCTACCTGATCGCCGACTCCCGCGCGCTCGCGAAGTACGGCATGGGCATGATCCGGCCGGGCGGTTCGGACATCAGACCGTTCCTCGCCGATGGCTATTTGACGGAGGGCGCGACTATCGAGGAGCTGGCCGGCAAGCTCGGCATCGACGCCGATGGCCTGAAGGACTCCGTCGCCCGCATGAACCGCTATGCCGAGACCGGCGTGGACGAGGATTTCCAACGCGGCACCACCGTCTACCAAAGGGTCAACGGCGATCCCTCCCACGGGCCGAACCCGACGCTCGGCAAGCTTGAGACGCCTCCGTTCTACGCCGTCCAACTTTGGCCGTGCGACATCGGATCGGCGATGGGTCTTGTCGGGGATGAGAATGCCCGGCTGCTGCGTCGCGACGGTTCGGTCATCGAGGGGCTCTACGCCTGCGGCAACGACCTGCAGTCCATCATGGGAGGCGTCTATCCCGGCCCCGGCATCACCATCGGCCCTGCCATCGTCTTCGGTGCAATCGCAGCGCGCCACGCGGCGGCCCGGGCCGGCGCGTCCCGGCGGAGCGAGGCAGCATGAGCAAGGTTCTCGTCACCGGCGGAAGTGGCTTTGTTGGGCAACCGACCATCGCCCGGCTGATGGCGGCCGGCCACGGGGTCCGCGTCTTCGACCTCAAGCCGCGGCAGGAGGCGCTTCCTGCCGGCGTGGAGGTCGTCGCGGGTGACGTGACTGATGCGAAGGCGGTATCGGCTGCGGTGGAAGGCTGCGATGCGATCGTCCATCTCGCCGGTCTGATGACGGTCGATTGCGCCCGCGATCCGGTGCTGGGTGCGCAGGTAAACGTGATGGGCAGCGTCAATGTCCTCGAGGCTGCGCGCCAACGCCGACTGCCGGTTGCCTATCTCAGCACGGCGGGCGTGTACGGACCGGACGATGCGGTCCATCCCCTGCCCATGTCCATTTACGGGGTTACCAAGCTCGCCGTCGAAGGTATCGCGCGTGTTTACTGGCTGGACCACCAGGTTCCGAGCCTCGGGCTGCGCCCCTACATCGTCTATGGGCCCGGCATCAGTTCGGGGATCGCGGCTGGTCCGTCGATCGCAATCGCTGCAGCGCTCCGCAGGGAGCCGGCGACCATTCGCTTTTCCGGGCGTGTCGGCTTTGTTTACGTGGGAGATGTTGCCCGCCTGCTGGCCGCCGCTGTCAGTGGCGGTCTGTCCGGGGCCCGCGTGCTCACGATGGCCGGGGATACCCATGCCATGGAGGACTTCGTGGCCGAGCTCGCGCGCCAGACGGGGTGGAGTGAGATCACCATCGAGGGCGCTCCGCTTCGCATCCCGGCTGATCTCACCTCTGATCCGGTTCCGCCGGATCTTGGCAGCCATCCCGTGACTCCGATCGCGGACGGAATATCGCAAGCTTTAACCGAGCTCAGGGAGAGAGCCCGTGCACTTTAGCACCCTACCGGCACACTGGCGTCCCGACGGGGCGGCCAGCTCGCACCGTGCCGCCTCCATTCAGGCTGAAGCGGGAGAAAAAGCATGACCGCTCCGCTCAGGATCGACGGGGAAACGAAGGTCTTCCCGATTATCGGCCATCCGATCGGCCAGGTGAAGTCGCCTGCGTCTCTCAGCCAGATCATGGCAGACCGCGGTTTCAACGGCATTGTTGTCCCCGCGCACATCCTGCCGGAAGACCTGAGCGCATGGCTGGACCAGGCCGGTGCCCTGCGCAACTGCGACGGCATCATCGTCACTGTCCCGCACAAGGGACCGTGCTTCGGCCACTGTACACGCGTTACCGCACGGGCCCGCGCCGCGGGAGCGGTCAACATAATGATCCGCGACAGGGACGGATGGCTGGGCGACGCCACCGACGGCCAAGGTTTCATGGATGGTGTTGCGGCGGAAGGCTTCGACGTTTCCGGCAAGCCCGCCCTGCTGGTGGGCGCAGGCGGCGCCGGATCGGCGATCGCCTACGAGATCCTGGCGCGCGGCGCCACGGAACTTGCCATCCACGACATCGACGCGGTCCGTAGGGACACGCTGATCGAGCGTCTCAAGGTCTTTTTCCCGGGCCGCGTGCGGGCAGGGAGCCCGGATCCGAGGGGCTTTGCTCTGGTTGCGAACGCGACACCCCTGGGGATGAGGGAGGGCGATCCGTTCCCGGTAGATGTGGATCTGCTGGTTCCCGAACAGTTCGTCGGCGATGTCGTCACCAAGCCCGCGATCACCCCGCTGATCGCGGCCGCGCGAAAGATCGGTTGCGCAACAATGCCGGGATCTGGAATGTTCAGCGCCCAGGCGGTTCTGCTCGCCGAGCTGCTGATGGGCGTACGGAAACTGGAGATAGCTGATTAGAGAACTGTGATCCCGCAAGGGAGGCGCGTTCTGGCGCAGGCAAGACGATCGGGAGGCCCCGTCACGCGAAGGGCGATGGTCAGTGGTCTGCGGCAGTTTCGGGAGGGCTGAGAAGCCTGCTGCTCGCGGTGTCCGGATGGTCGCGGATGCAGCTCGAGGAATATCCGGGGATATGGGAGGAATGAAATGCTGAAACAATTGCTGGCCACCACGGCCGCCGCACTCGCTCTGTCGGCCGCGACCGCTTCTGCTGATGTGAAAATCGGCTCGATCGTCGAGCTTTCCGGCCCCGGCGCTGCCGCGGGTGTCAACTTCCATGACGGCGTGAAGATGGGCTTCGAGGAGATCAACGCTGCCGGGGGCATTCTCGGCGAGAAGGTGGAACTCCTTGAGTATGACAGCCAGACTGATCCGCAGGTCAGCCGCGCGATGGTGCAGCGTGCCATTGACGACGGCGTCTATGCCATCACCGGCACGGTGTTCTCGTCCTCGACCGTGGTGAACATGCTGGTCGCCCAGCAGGCCGGCATTCCGCAGTTCACCGGCTCCGAGGCGCCGTCGATCGTCCAGAAGGGCAATCCGTACATCTTCCGCACCGCGTTCGGCTCCCAGAAGGGCATGCCGAAGGTGGCCAAGTACATGGCTGAGGAGATGGGCATCAAGAAGGTTGCTCTCGTCTGGGCGAACACCGAATTCGGCAAGGGCGGCTATGACGCCTTCATCGAGCAGGCCAAGGTCTATGGCTTCGAGATCGTTGCCGACATTCCCACCGAGCAGGCCCAGACCGACTTTTCGGCCGACGTGGTGAAGGCCAAGAACTCCGGCGCCGACGCCGTCTTCGTCTACCTGACGGAAGAAGAGAGCGCCCGCTTCCTGCGCGAGGCGCAGAAGCAGTCGATTGGCCTGCCGATGATCGGCGAGACAACCCTGATCGGCGCCAAGGTGATCGAACTGGCCGGTGATGCAGCCAATGGTGCGATGGGCCACGTGGGCCTGTCGGCTGATGCCGGCGTTCCGGCCATCACCGAGATGGTGGACCGCTTCAAGGTCAAGTACAAGTACACGCCGGATCATAACGCCATCAAGGGCTACACCGCCGCCTGGACCATCAAGTGCGTGACCGAGCAGATCGGCAAGTTCGACCGCGAGGCCTTCGTGGAGAAGATGCACGGGCTCACGTTGTCGGTCGAGGAATGCCCCGGCATCCTGATGACGACCAGCTGGGATGACACCGGCGAGATGTCCCGCGAGAGCTTCTTCGTCGTGGTCGAAGACGGCAAGCAGACCGTCAAGGCTATCCTCCCGCCGAACTAAGGACCGGCAGGCCGGCCGGCGGCCTTGCCGCCGGCCGGTTCCGAAGAACGGCAATCAATATCAACGCCCTCTACGAGGACGCTAATGACTGAGTTCCTTCAGCTCATCCTATCGGGCCTGGCTGCAGGGTCGATCTACGCCCTGGCGGCGGTGGGCTTCACGCTCCTGTGGCAGGCATCCCAGACCATCAACTTCGCGCAGGGCGAGTTTGTCATGCTGCCCGCCTTCTTCGTGCTGGTCGGGATGACCGTTCTGGGAATGCCTATGTGGCCGTCGGTGCTGTTCGCGCTGGTGGTGTCGCTTCTCATTCTCGGCGTATTGTTCAAGAAGCTGATCGTGGAGCCGATGCTGCCCCACGGGACGCTGCCGCTGGTCATCGCCACCATCGCTCTCGGTCTCCTGCTCAAGGAAAGCGTCAAGGAATTCTATGGCGCGACCGCCCAGCCCTTCCCGCCTGTTTTCCCGCAGACCGTGCACCAGATCGCCGGCGTGAGCGTGTCCATGCAGGATGTCGGCAACCTCATCGTGTCGATGCTCGTCATTGGCGCCCTGCAGCTGTTCCTGAACCGCACACGCACGGGGCGCTGCATGCAGGCAACGGCACAGAACCCGCAGGTGGCGGAAATTCTTGGCGTCAACATCAAGCGAATGGTGATGTACACCTTCCTCATCAACGCCGCGCTGGCCACGGTCGCCTCCGTCCTGATCTCTCCGATCTATCTCGCCAAGTTCTCCAATGGCGAGACGCTCGGCGTCGTCGCCTTCACCGCAGCCATCGTGGGCGGCTTCAATCAGATCCGCGGCGCGCTGGTGGGCGGTCTCCTGATCGGGGTGCTGGATAACCTTTCTGCGGTCTACATCTCGGCCCAGTACCGCTCGGCAATTCCTCTGATCCTGCTCATCATGATCCTTCTCCTTCGCCCGCAGGGCCTTCTCGGAACCGCGGAGGGACGCACGGTATGACCCCGCTCAAGCTTTTCCTCATCGCCGCTGGCATTGTCGCCCTCTTCGTGGCTCCGCTGGGCCAGGGCAACTACATCATCTACATCCTGTCATCCTGGCTCATGTTCTCGATCGCCGCGATGGGCCTCAACCTGACGCTCGGATATGCCGGTCAGGTTTCGCTCGCACAAGCTGGCTTCATGGGCATCGGAGCCTATATCACAGCCCTGATGACGCTTGCCGGCATCCACTGGGCAGTCGCCGTGGTGGCTTCCGTCTCGGCCTGCTTCGTCATCGGCCTGCTGCTCGGCTATCCGGCGCTCCGCGTCCAGAACCACTTCCTTGCCTTCGTGACGCTTGCCTTCAACACGCTGCTTTTTCTCGTCTTCCGCAACGAGGAGCAGATTACCGGCGGCTCGTTCGGCCTGGTTGGCATGCCGCGCCCGAGCTTCTTTGGCGTCTCGACCGCCAAGAACCTGCAGTTCTACTATGTCACGCTCGTCTGTTTCCTGATCGCGGCCGGCGCGCTCTGGTGGATCCTGCGCTCGCCCTGGGGACGGGCCTTCAAAGCGCTCCGCGAGAATCCGATCCGGGCAGAGAGCCTCGGCCTGAAGATCCGCCGCCAGACCCTGCTCGCCTTCGCCATCGGCTCCGCCTTCGGCGGCCTGGCGGGCGCCGTGCAGTCGCCGCTGGTGCAGTTCATCGAGCCGGGCAGCTTCGGGCTCATCCACTCGCTGAAGATCCTGCTCATGGTCGTCGTGGGCGGTGCAGGCTACTTCTTCGGGCCCATGCTGGGTGCGGCTATCGTTATCCTGCTTCCCGAGACGCTGCGCTTCACCGAGGGCTACTATCTCATCATCTATGCCGCGGCCGTGATCGTCCTCATGGTCTATTCCCCGGGCGGTCTGATCGGACTCGGCCAGAAGATCTACAACCGGCTGAGGCCGGGCTACGAGGCTCGCCGTGATCTGCAGCAGGGGGTGCAGCTGTGACGGAAACCATTCTTTCTGTACGCAACATGTCGAAGCATTTCGGCGGCATCCGCGCCGTGAACAACGTGAGCTTCGACGTGAAAAGGGGCGAAATCCTCGGCCTGATCGGGCCCAACGGCTCCGGCAAGTCCACGCTTTTCAACTGCATCCTCGGGCAGCTCAAGCCCACGAGCGGCCATTGCGAGATCAAGGGCAGGTCTACCGATGGAGTGCGGCCCGCCGATCTTTCGCTGATGGGCGTGGGACGCACGTTCCAGCAGCTCTCCGTCTTCCCGAAGATGACCGTGCTCGACAACGTCATTCTGGCCGGTCAGGAGCACGTGGGAACCATGTTCTCCCGCCTGTTCGGCCCGTCGGATGCAGGTCTCACGGAAAAGGCTGAGCAGCTCATCGAGTTTTTCCGCCTGACGCCCTATCGGGACACCGAGGCGGGATCGCTCTCCTACGGCCAGCAGAAACTGGTCGATGCGGCGATGGCCTTCATGGCCGGGCCGGACATCGTGCTGCTGGACGAGCCGGCGGGCGGCGTCAACCTCACCATGCTCGCCCATCTCAAGGAACGACTGCAAACCTACAACCGCGAGCACGGTACGACCTTCGTGGTCATCGAGCACAACATGGAATTCGTCATGTCGCTTTGCACGCGGATTATCGTGCTGGCGCAGGGCGAGATTATCGCCGAGGGCAAGCCGGAGGAGATCCGGTCGAACCAGACGGTCATCGACGCCTATCTGGGAGGCTGACATGCTGGAACTGCGCGACGTAACCGGCGGATATGGCCGGATCACCATTCTGAACGGGACCAGCTTCACGATCCCGAAGGCGTCGATCACCACGATCATCGGACCGAACGGCGCGGGCAAGTCGACGGTGTTCAAGGCGATCTTCGGCCTGCTGAGCATCCATTCCGGCCAGATCCTGCTGGACGGCGAGGACGTGACGCGCCGCACGCCCGCGGAGATGATCGCGCGCGGTGTCACCTACGTGCCGCAGGGCCGCAACGTGGTGCCGCAGCTGTCCGTCTACCACAATCTGGAGCTGGGCGGCATCACGTCCCGCGACCAGGCCAGGGTCAAGCGCCGCATCGAAGAGGTGATGGACCAGTTCCCGATCCTGCGCGAGTTCAAGGATCGCAAGGCGATCGAACTTTCCGGCGGCCAGCAGAAGCAGCTCGAGGTCGCCCGCGCCCTGCTGCTCGATCCCAAACTGATGCTGATCGACGAACCTTCCATCGGCCTTTCGCCCAATATCGTGCAGGAGGTGTTCCAGACACTGATCCGCCTGCGCGACCTGGGCGTGACGATCCTCATGGTCGAGCAGAACGCCAAGGCAGCGCTCGCCATGTCCGACTACGGGATCGTTCTGGAGCTCGGCCAGACCCGCATGCACGACAGGGCTGACAAGCTGCTCAAGGATCCGCGCGTCGGCCAGCTGTTCCTCGGCGGCCATGTCGAGGAGATAGTCTAGGAGGGCGCTTGCTGCGGTCCATGAGCCGATGAGGCAGGCATTCTAGAGAGTTGCCCAGTCCTGCCTCAGCTCTTCGCCCGTCATGCGCGGAATTCCCAGCCCCTTCAGCGATTCGGCCACCGTCGCCACGAGATCCCCGTTGCCGTCGGCCATGCGGCCATCAGGCAGGAACAGGTTGTTCTCGAAGCCCACCCGGAGGCCTCCGCCGAACAGGGCCCCCGCAACCGTGCAGTCCGCCTCGAAGCGGCCGAAGGCGCAGACCATGAAGCGGGGGAAGCGTGGCTGTCCCTCTGCCAGGAACGGCAGCAGGTCGCGTGGCAGGGAGGTCTGGTTCACGGTGTAGCGGCCCAGCACATAGAGAACCGGCGGCTCCTCGTAGGGGACCACCCCGCGCTTTCGCAGGTCGTCGAGCAGAAGGGCCTCGGATGGATCATAGAGGATGAACTGGGGGGCGATCCGCTCCATCTTCAGCCATTGCAGGAAGCCGGCCAGCGTCGCTTCCCCCGAGGACGATGGCAGCACCTCCCGCAGGGCAAGTGACACCGCTTCCGGACGGACGGCGCGTACGACCTCCATCTGCTGGTCAGGGCCGTACTGGCCCAGCGCCTCCGTCGTGATCTGAATGACCAGGCGGTCGCGGACCTCGGCGCGAATCGCCCCGATCGCCTGCCTGTAGGCTTCCGCATCCAGAAGATGCTTTCCGTCCCGGTCACGCACATGGACGTGAATCATCGCGGCCCCCGCATCCAGGCATTCGGCAGCGGTCCGCGCCAGCTCCTCAGGTGTCATGGGAAGAGCCGGATGGTCGGCCTTCGTGCGCCGCCCGCCGTTCGGTGCTACAGCGATGGGAACCGGAGGAAGGCTGTCTGGGGTGTGCTGCATCGAGTTTTCCTCAGGTGGACTTCACGCTCATATTTCATGCGATTTGCAATTGCGAAACTGGTATTGCATTGGTCATGCGCGAAGGCTAGCCTCTAGCCATGGAGGACTTGCCCATCAAACCCGTGCAGGACTTTATGTTCGTTAGTGGTCTTGTAAATCGGCGTTGTCCGGGTATGCGCACCGGCTGCCAGCAGCTGGCCGCGGCAGGACGGGAAAAGGCTCGTCCGTGCGGTTCCTCCAGAACCAACAGGATTTGTGCGGTACCGGCAGGCCGCCCGGATATTTCGCGTGGCAGGCTCGGTCGTGACCGGCTGCCGTGGCAGGCAGGAGCCACGGTTTCAATTTTTCCGAATACAGTTTGTGCAAGTAGGAAGGTCTGCGCCGCATGACGCGCTTGATGCATCGTTCTCTCCTTTCAACGCCACCTGTCGCAACCTCTGCCCGTGGCATCGAGATCTTTGATGCGGACGGACGTGCCTACATTGACGCGTCCGGCGGCGCGGCCGTTTCCTGCCTTGGCCATGGTCATCCGGCGGTCCTGGACGCGATGCGCCGGCAGATGGAGGCGGTGGCCTACGCGCACACCTCCTTCTTCACGACCGAAGCGGCCGAGCGGCTCGGCGAGCTGCTGATCGAGGATGCGCCGGAAGGTCTGGAGTACGTCTATCTGGTCTCGGGAGGCTCGGAGGCGGTGGAAGCGGCGCTGAAGATGGCGCGGCAGTATTTCGTTGAGATCGGTCAGCCGCAGCGGCGCCATATCATTGCGCGCCGCCAGAGCTATCATGGCAACACGCTTGGCGCTCTCGCCACGGGCGGTAACGAGTGGCGGCGCCAGCAGTTCCGCCCCCTGCTGATCGAGACGCATCACATCGACCCCTGCTTTTCCTACCGCTTCAGGGAGGAGGGCGAGACGGACGAGCAGTATGCAGCCCGTGCTGCCGGCGCGCTCGAGGAAAAGATCCTTGAACTTGGGCCCGACACGGTCCTGGCCTTCGTGGCGGAGACCGTGGTCGGCGCAACGGCGGGCGCGGTACCGCCCGTTGCCGACTATTTCCGGCGGATCCGCGAGATATGCGACCGCTACGGCATCCTGCTGATCCTGGACGAGGTGATGTGCGGCATGGGGCGCACGGGCACGCTTCACGCCTGCGAGCAGGAGGGCATCGCCCCCGACCTGATGACCATTGCCAAGGGTCTGGGCGGCGGCTACCAGCCGATCGGCGCGGTGATGGTGTCCGGAAAGATCTATGATGCAATCAGGGCCGGTTCGGGCTTCTTCCAGCATGGCCACACCTACATGGGCCATCCGATGGCGGCGGCTGCCGCGGTTGCGGTTCTTGAAACCATCCGGGGCGACAACCTTCTCACCAATGTCAGGGCGATGGGCGACCTGCTGGACGAGCGCCTGCGGGCCCGTTTCGGCAACCACCACCATGTCGGCGACATTCGCGGACGCGGACTGTTCCGGGCCATCGAACTGGTCGAGGATCGGGCGACCAAACGCCCCTTCGATCCCGCGCGCAAGGTTCATGCGGCGATCAAGAAGGAGGCGATGGCGCGTGGCCTCATGGTCTATCCGATGGGAGGAACCATTGACGGGGCGCGGGGCGATCACGTGCTTCTTGCGCCGCCTTTCATCGTCAAGCCGGAGGATATCGACCGCATCGTGGAGCGGCTTGGCGAGGCCGTCGACGCGGTGATCGGGTAGTCGGACATACGATGAAGCAATCGGGGGGAGTAAGCTTCGCCGATTTGCGTTAATATCAATCATTCGCCAGAAGCGAGCTCTGTGCACGGGAGCTGGCGCTGACGGGAACATTTTCGTGCCAAACAGGGAGTGAGTTGCATGAAAAGACACGTACTTCTCGGAGCTGGACTGGCTGCGGCCATGGTTGGGTCGCTGATGACAGGCACGGCCTCGGCTCAGGAGCAGCGCTTCATTTCCGTCGGAACGGGCGGCGTGACCGGCGTGTACTATCCCGTTGGTGGAGCCATCTGCCGTCTGATGAACCAGACCCGCCGCGAGCACGGCATCCGTTGCTCCGTTGAGTCCACGGGCGGTTCGGTCTTCAACGTCAACGCCATCAAGGGCGGTGACCTGGAATTCGGCGTCGTCCAGTCTGACGTGCAGTACAATGCCTATCATGGTGAGGGGGGCTTCGCCGAGGGCGGCCCGCATGAGAAACTCCGCTCGGTCTTCTCGCTTCATCCCGAACCTCTGACGATCGTTGCGCGCGCAGACTCCGGCATCACCGACTTCGACAGCCTCAAGGGCAAGCGCGTCAACATCGGCAACCCTGGTTCCGGCCAGCGCGCGGTGATGGATCTGCTGATCAACGAGAAGGGCTGGTCGTATTCGGATTTCGCGCTGGCAGCCGAGCTGGCTCCGGCCGAGCAGAGCTCGCAGCTTTGCGATAACAACATTGATGCCTTCGCCTATACCGTCGGCCATCCCGCGGGCGCGATCCAGGAGGCCACGACCACCTGTGATTCCAGGATCATCCCGGTTGAGGGCGAACTCATCGACCGTCTGGTCGAGGAGAACCCCTACTACTTCAAGGCGGTCATCCCGGGCGGCATGTACAATGGCAATCCGGACGACGTGAACACGTTCGGCGTGGGCGCTACGGTCGTCACCTCCGCCGATGTGCCGGACGATGTCGTGCGGGCGTTCGTGGATTCGGTGTTCCGAGATTTCGAGGCATTCAAGGGCCTGCATCCGGCGCTTGCCAACCTGACCCCCGAGAGCATGGTCAACCAGGGCAATTCCGCGCCGCTGCATCCCGCTGCTGAGGCCTACTACAAGGAGAAGGGCTGGCTGAAGTAAGCCTGCCGCGGGCGGGAGCAGGGCCCGTTGGGAAACGGTTGTGCGTCTGCCCATCGCGCGCCGCGCGCTTGAGCGCGGCGCCGCCTAGCAGTGAGGGCGTATTCCGGAGCGGTTTGGGCCCGGCGTATTTCCGCCGGCTGCCGGGGCCGGAAAGCCCCGGCTCATTCCCGGTCTGAATTTCGGGATGAGCCTGAGGCGGTGTCCTCGACTTTTTCTCCAATCGAGTACCGGGGAGGGGAACCCGATGGCAGTTGAGAACGGCAAACCTGGCTCGACGGCGCCTCTGAGCGAAGCCGAATTGCAGGATCTTGTGGCGGCGACCGATACTGGAGCAAGAAAGCCGGTTGGATATGCCGCATGGGTGATTTCTGGAGTTGCGCTGTGCTGGTCTCTGTTCCAGCTTTACATCGCGTCTCCCCTGCCGTTTACGCTGAGCAGCCTCACCGGTCTGCCGCTGGTGCTGAACGACACGCAGACGCGGTCGATCCACCTGGCGTTCGGCCTGTTCCTGGCTTTCATGGCCTATCCGGCGCTGGCCAGCAGCCCGCGCGACCGGGTGCCGGTCCAGGACTGGATTTTCGCGATCCTGGCCGCCTGCACCGCGCTCTACATCAGCGTGTTCTACGCTGAACTTGCCCGTAGGCCGGGCCTGCCGATCACGCAGGACCTCGTCGTTGCTGGCCTGGGCATCATCTTCCTGCTGGAAGCGACGCGGCGCGCCCTCGGTCCGCCCCTGTCCGTCGTCGCCCTTGTCTTCCTCGCCTATGTCTTTTTCGGCTCGTCATCCTGGCTGCCTGAGGTGATCCGCTGGGGCGGAGCGTCCTTCGGCCGCGCGATGGACCAGATGTGGCTATCCACCGGCGGTGTATTCGGCGTGCCTCTGGGCGTGTCATCAGCATTCGTCTTCTTGTTCGTGCTGTTCGGCTCCATGCTGGACCGCGCGGGCGCGGGCAACTTCTTCATCAAACTGGCTTTTGCCCTGCTCGGACACCTGCGCGGCGGACCGGCCAAGGCGGCCGTGCTTTCATCGATGATGACCGGCCTGATTTCCGGTTCGTCCATCGCCAACGTGGTCACCACCGGCACCTTTACCATCCCGCTCATGAAGCGCGTGGGCTTCACGCCCGAAAAGGCCGGTTCGGTCGAGGTGGCGAGCTCCGTGAACGGCCAGATCATGCCGCCGGTCATGGGCGCTGCCGCCTTCCTGATGGTGGAATACATCGGTATCCCCTACATCCAGGTTATCAAGCACGCCTTCCTTCCGGCGGTCGTCTCCTACATCGCGCTGCTCTACCTCGTGCACCTGGAGGCGGTTCGCAACGACATGCCCGTGCTGCCGAAGCGCGTGCAGACCACCGGTGTGCAGTCGCTCCTGCGCTTTGGCATCGTCACGGCGTCGATCTTCATCCTGGCCGGAGCCGTTTACTACTTCGTCATGTTCGTGCGCATGCTGATGCCGGAGATTTCAGGTCCGGCCCTGATTGCGCTTCTGCTGCTCGTCTATGTGGTCCTGGTGAGGTATGCCGCGCAGCAGCCCGATCTTGAGCTCGACGATCCGAATGCCCCGGTCCTCGAGCTGCCTCTCGTCAAGGATGTCATCAAGACCGGCCTGCACTACCTGCTGCCGCTGTTCGTGCTGGTCTGGTTCCTCATGGTGGAGCGTCGCTCGCCCGGTCTATCGGCATTCTATGCGGTGCTGATGCTCATCGTGGTGGTCATTACGCAGAAGCCTCTGAAGGCGCTGTTCCGCGGCCTACAGGGCTCGCTTCAGGTGGCGGCGTTCCGCGAGGGCTTCGACGACCTGGTCGCGGGTCTCATCTCGGGCGCCCGCAACATGATCGGCATCGCCTGCGCCACGGCGGCCGCCGGCATCATCGTCGGCACGGTCACCCTCACCGGCATCGGCCAGGTGATGGCGGAGTTCGTGGAGCTCCTGTCGGGCGGCAACATCTTCCTCATCCTTGTGTTCACGGCAATCATCAGCCTGATCCTGGGCATGGGCCTGCCGACGACGGCGAACTACATCGTCGTGTCGTCGCTGATGGCGCCGGTGATCGTCGAGGTCGGTGCGGCAAACGGTGTGCTGATCCCGCCGATCGCTGCCCATATGTTCGTCTTCTATTTCGGCATCATGGCCGACGTGACGCCGCCCGTGGGGCTTGCCTCCTTCGCGGCAGCCGCCATCTCTGGCGGTGATCCGATCAAGACGGGCATCGTTGCGTTCTTCTATTCGCTGCGCACGGTCCTGCTGCCCTTCATCTTCGTGTTCAACACGGACCTTCTGCTCATTGACGTGAGCTTCCTGGGCGGCGTCTGGATCTTCTGCCTGGCGACCGTGTCGATGCTCATCTTCGCAGCGGCGACGCAGGGCTTTTTCATGGCACGTAGCCGCATCTGGGAATCGGCAGCGCTGCTGCTTGTCACTTTCCTGTTGCTGCGGCCGAGCTTCTTCCTCGATCTGGTGCAGCCGCCATTCCAGACGGTGGAGCCGCGTACTCTCTACGAGAGGGTGGCGGCCGAGCCGGACAATGCCGAGATTCGGCTGCACATCGTCGGTCCGTCCTTCAACAATCCGGACCTGACCCGCGAGCGGACCATGTCCTTCAGCCTTGGACCTGCAGGTGAACCCGGTGACGTCCGCCTAGAGAAGGCAACCGGCCTTATTACGCACGTTGAAGGTGAAACCATCGCGCTCGAGGAGCCGATGGACCTCAACAGCCTTGCCGGCCGGGCGCTCTCGGACTTCGACTTCTATGCCGACGAACCGGTGCGGGTGTCAGCGGTGGAGGTGAGCGCGGATCGCATGCCGCGCGAGGTGTTCTACATCCCAGCCGTGCTTCTTCTGGCGCTGGTGGTTTGGTCGCAGCGCCGGCGGGGCGGAACGCTCGCCGGCAATCCGAAGGCCGTCTAGGGAATGCCCAGGGAGTAATGCCATGTACAAGAACATTCTGGTTTCGGTGGACTTGGGCAAGGCGGAGGCGGAAACGAAAGCCATCAACACCGCCGTCGAACTCGCGAGAATGACCGGCGCCAACCTTCACGTGCTGACGGTGGTGCCGGACTTCGGCTTCTCGCTCGTCGGAGGCTTCTTCCCGAAGGATCATGAGAAACAGGCTCTGGAGCGCGCGAATGTCGCGCTCCACGAGTTCACCAAGCAACATGTTCCGAAGGAGGTCCGGCATCGCCACATCGTGGCCCACGGCTCGATCTACCGCGAGATCCTGCACTATGGCGACGTCTGCAAGGCGGATCTGATCGTGATGTCCGCGGCAACGCCTGGACCCGAGGATTATCTGCTGGGCCCGAACGCCGCCCGTGTCGCCCGCCACGCCAAGGTGTCGGTTTACGTCGTAAGATAGACCCTCGGAAAGAAAAGCGGCCTGAAGCGCGGGGCGCTCAGGCCGCTGGATCAGTGCCGGGCCTGCCGGAATGGCGGGCCGGCGGCGAGGATGACTGACCTCAGGCGATGGCCGCTCCGCTTTCCTTCATGATTTCCTGCCAGGCCTCATAGGCGGCAAGAACCGTCTCGCACTGGGCGGTGTGGCCGGCAATGAAGGCCTCGCCGTAGATGGTCTCGTCCGGATACTCGGTGATGAGCGTCACCGGCACGATGCCGCGCTCGTCCTTCGAAATGAGGCACGGGAAGCCGTTGACCATCTCGAAGCCCGTCTCTCCCGCGTGTGTTTCGAACAGGGCGATCTGTTTCGCATTCATCTCGATGAGGCCCGGGATTTGAGCCAGACGGCGGGTGACGGCATCCGTCAGCGCGCGCGCCGGCTTGTCCCAGCCATTGTGATAGCGGACCACCAGGAAAAAGCCCTTCGGCACCGTCCACATGGAGAAATTGCGCGGAATATAGCCGGAAAGCGGGCGCGTCCACTCGTGCGAGGGATAGCCATGAAGGTTGACGTGCAGCGCCGCGCCGGTCTTGGCCTTCGCCTCGAGGCGGATTGCCTTCTCGAACAGGAAAGGTCCGGCATTCTCGGCGCTGCGGTACTCGAGATCGTCGCCGAGCGCGGTGTAGCGGGCAGCATGCGACATGTGCCGCGGATTGTCCTGTCGCAGGCGCTGGTGCAGCGCATAGCCGTCCGGATTTTCGCTCGGCGCAACGGTGAAGTGCGCGCCGGGGCGCTTGGCCAGGATCTGCGCGGCCCTGAGAGCGCCGACCACGCCGGTTGTCTCGTTGGCGTGCTGGCCGCCGCTGATCATCACCGGAATATCGGTCCCCTCGACGTAGGTGGCCCGGATTTGCCGGCCGGAGCGGGCGGAGGCATTGAAGCTGCTGCCGCCGATGGCGGCGAGCTCGGCCGCGATCTGCTCGGCCGAGAGCGGGGCGGTGGCCTTCTCGAGCTGCTGGTCGGGTGAGGGGATGAAATCGGTGGTGAAGTCCCGCAGTTCGATCCTGAGCGTCACCTCACCGGAACCCTGGACCACTTCCGGCACGATCTGGCCGGGCCGCAACGTGCGGTCGGTGAAGGCACGGCCGGTCTTGCGGGTGAAGAATTCGATGCCGGAGAAGTAAAGGTCCTCGTGCAGGGCCTCGCGCAGGCTCATCACCTCGTCACCCACCGGGAGGGGCTCGTCCTCCGCCGGGTATTCGATGCGGATGTTGAGCTCCTGGAAGAAGGGCTCCGTTTCTCCCCAGTCATGGGCGGCGATCGCCTCCATGGTGGCGGCGTAGACCTGCTCGTAGTCCGTCACCAGCCGCTCGCCTTCAGCCTCGCCGGCGGGGCGGACCCAGCCCGTCGGCGACACGGCAGGTTCGCCCGCCGGATCCTCGTGGACGCGGTTCGGGGCGAAGACTCGCACCTCGCGCACCGAGCCGTCGGTGCCGGTGAGCAGCACGTCGTAGTGGAAGTCTCCGTCCTCGCGCTGGACGAAGCAGATCCTGCGCTCACCGACCATGGCCGCGAGCGGATAGCACTCGAGCCGGAAGCGGTTCTTCGGCGCGTGCTTGTGGACCGGATAGCGCACTTCGATCGCGGCAATGCCATCAAGGTCGATCTCCTCGAGGAATGCGTGCAGTAGCGGCTTGTATGCCGAGCGGATGCGCGCCTTTACGCTCTTGGCAGCTAGCGCCTCTTCGGCCGCCTTGCGGGTCTTGCGGTCGTCGAAGACCCAGGCCTCGAACTCGTCGCCGGCCCGTGCTTCGGCGATGATGCGGTCGAGTGTGCGTTCAAACGTGCGTTCGGCAAGCAATGAAAGGGTCATGGTCTGGAGCTTCGTCCTGTCGGATCGAGGGTGTCGCGGAGCCAATCACCGAGAAGGTTGAGGCCCAGGACGGTGAGAAGGATGGCAAGGCCCGGGAAGACGCTGACCCACCAGGCGGTCTGCAGGTAGGTACGGCCGTCGGCCAACATGCCTCCCCAGCTGGGTGTCGACGGGTCGATGCCGAGACCGAGGAATGTCAGGCTGCTTTCGAGCAAGATGTTGTTGGCGACGTTCAGCGTCATCAGCACGATCACCGGGCCGACCAGATTGGGCAGCAGGTGCTGGAAAATGATCTTGGCGTTGCTGACGCCGATTGCCTTGGCCGAGAGAATGAACTCGCGTTCGCGCAGCGACAGCACCTGGCCGCGCACGAGGCGTGCGTATTTCACCCACTCGGAGACGATGAGCAGGAAGATGGTGTTGGTGAGGCTCGGGCCGACAATGGCGACAAAGGTCATCGCCAGCAGGATGAACGGCATGGCGAGCTGCACGTCGGCAAAGCGCATCAGCAGCATGTCCCAGAAACCGCGAAAATAGCCGGCCACGAGGCCGAGTACGGTGCCGAGGATCACGGCTCCGATCACCGAGACGACGCCGACGAGCAGCGAGACCTTACCGCCGGCGAGAACACGCGCCAGCACGTCACGGCCGAGCGGATCGGTGCCCAAGGGATGCGCCAGGCTGGTGAAAGGCTTGGTCAGGCGCGCCATGAGGTCGACCTTGGCCGCACCCCCCGGGAACAGGACATCGGAGAAGAGCACGCCCAGGACGATCAACGCGGTGAGCGAGGCGCCGAAGATGAACTCGAAATTGTTGAAGCGGGCCCGGCGGGCGGTGGCTGTTGCCATAGGTGCTACTCCAACCGGATGCGCGGATCGACAAGGCTGTAAGCGATGTCGACGATGAGATTGACGCCGACGATCAGCAGCGCCAGCACGGTTATGACCGCCTGCAGGACCGGATAGTCACGGGCGTTGACCGCGTCGAAGGCGAGGGTGCCGAGGCCCGGCCAGCTGAACACCTTCTCGATGACCACGAGGCCGCCGAGCATGCCGCCGAATTGCAGGCCGAAATAGGTGATCAATGGAATGGCGCAGTTGCGCAGCGCGTGCTTGTAGAGCACGCGGCGCTCGCTCAAGCCCTTGGCGCGCGCGACCATGACATATTGCGATTGCAACGTTTCTAGCATGGCGGTGCGCACGAGGCGGACATTGGTGGCCGTCAGGATCACGCCCATGGTGAGCGTGGGCATGATGTAGCTCTCGAAGCCGGTCATGCCGCTCGGCGGCAGCAAACCGAGGAAGATCGAGAACAGCAGCACCAGCATCGTGGCGAGCCAGAAGTTCGGAAAGGAAACGCCGATCAGCGAGAAAATGCGGATCACCTGGTCGGCCACCTTGCCCTTGGAGACTGCCGCCCAGATGCCGAGCGGGATGGACATGACGATCGAGATCAGCAGTGAGACAAAGGCGAGCTTCAGCGTCGACGGGGCCGCCTGGGCAATCAGGGTGGAGACCGGCGTGCCGCCCACGAAGCTGCGGCCGAGGTCGAGGGTGACCAGTCCCTTCAGGAAACCGAAATACTGCTGGTAGAAGGGCTTGTCTGTCCCGAGCGCGGCTCGGATGCGTTCGAGATCGGCTTCCGACATGGAGCCACCGCCGCCTGCAAACATCATCACTGCCGGATCGCCCGTCAGCCGCACGGCATAGGACACGAACAGCGTAACGACGATGACGACGAAGACGGCCTGCAATATTCGCTTGAGCAGATAGCTTGCCACGGTCCCAATCCTCGGGTGAGGGAGCGCCGCCAAAAAGCGGCGCTCCGATTGACGTTACTCGACGGTGATTTCGTTGAGCTTCAGGCGGTTGTCGGGGGCCGCCTGGAAGTTCTTCACACGCTTGTTCACGCCGTAGATCGCGTTGGTGTTGTAGAGTGGCAGCTCAAGCGCCTCGTCAGCGACGTACTTGGCGATCGCCTGCAGCATCTTCTCGCGCTCGGCGCGGTCGGTGACCGGACGCTGGTCTTCCAGCATCTTGTCGAGCACCGGATCGTTGCCATACGGGTTCCACTGCTCGCCGCTGTGGTACATGGCGTAAGCCGTGTTGTCGTAGTCGAACGTCCAGCCGCCCCACTTCTGCTGGAACATCGCGCCGGTCTTGCCCTGCGGGATTATGTCGGAGATCAGCGTGCTGGTCTCGTAGGGCTTGATCGTCGCCTTGAGGCCGACGGCCTCCAGATAGGCCACGATGGCCTGAGCGACCTCGTTCATGGCCGCGTCGTTGCTGCGGATGTCGATCTGCAACTCCGTGCCCGGCGCAACGCCCGCTTCCTCGAGAAGCTTCTTGGCGCCTTCCGGATCATAGGGCAGGCCCTTCAGCTCCGGATCGTAGCCGAACGACAGCGAGCTCTGGAAGCTCACGATCTCCGACGCCTGACCGGAGAGGATCGCGTCGACGATGGTCTTGCGGTCGACGGCCATGATGATCGCCTTGCGCACGCGCACGTCGGCGGTGATGCCGTCACGGGTGTTGAAGCGCAGCGCGTCAACCGTCGGTCCGGGGATGCTGATGACCTCGAGCTTCGAATCGCTCTCGATGACCGGGATCATGGAGATCGGGATGGTCGGCGGGACCACGATGTCGACGCGGCCGGCCTGCAGCTCAGCGACTGCGGTCGACGGCTCGGAGATGAAGCGGTACTCAAGCTCGGAGATCTTCGGCGCGCCGCCCCAGTAGTCCGGGTTGGCCTCGAGCTTGATGCCGACCTTCGGCTCATAGGAGACGAATTTGAACGGGCCGGTGCCGACCGGGTTCAGGTTGAACTCCTCGCCCTTCTCCTGAACGTACTTCGGCGGAACGATCATCGCGCCGTAGCCGGCGAGCTTGGTGAGCAGCACCGGATCCGGAGCCTTCAGCTTGAAGTCGACGGTGTAGGGATCGATGATCTCGACGCTGTCGATCGAGACGTAGTTCGAGCGCTGCGGACCCTTGGCGCCTTCCTCGCCGAGCAGGCGGTCAAAGGTGAACTTCACGGCCTCGGCGTTGAAGTCCTCGCCATTGTGGAACTTGACGCCCTCGCGCAGCTTGAAGCGGATGCGCGTGCCGTTGTCCAGCTCTTCCCAGGACTCGGCAAGGCCGGGAACGATCTTCATGTCCGGACCGCGGTAGGTCAGCCCGTCATAGATGTTGGTGGCGACAGCCGCCCAAGCGACCAGGAAGGTGTCGATCGGATCCCAGCTGCCGGCGTCCTGCGGCACGGAAACCGTCACCTTGCCTTCGGCATATGCAGGCAGTGCGGAGAACGACACGCCGCCCAGTGCGAGCGCGGTCAGTCCCGCCAGAATTCCCCGTCTGATGATTTTCATGTGTTCACTCCTCTGTGAGCTGTTAAGCGGGCACTCTCGCGACGAGGTGGCCGGGGGCTATCTCGTCGTGCATGACAATTGCAGGCTCGTCCCCCACGCGCCGCACCGGGTTCGGGATCTCGCCCTCGATCTGGACCGGTGGACGCTCGCGCGTCGGGTCGGCGATCGGAACGGCTGAGAGCAGCCGCCGCGTGTAGGGGTGAGACGGGTTCTCGAAGATCTGCTGGCGGCTTCCCATCTCCATGATCTGGCCCAGATAAAGCACCGCGACGCGGTGGCTCATCTGCTCGACAACAGCGAGGTCGTGGCTGATGAAGAGGTAGGAGAGGCCGAGATCAGCCTGCAATTCCATGAAAAGGTTGATGATCTGCGCCTGGATCGACACGTCGAGGGCCGACAGCGCCTCATCGGCGATGATCAGCTTCGGGTTCGAGGCGAGCGCGCGCGCAATGCAGATGCGCTGGCGCTGGCCGCCTGAGAACTCGTGCGGATAGCGCGAGGCCACCGAGGGGGAGAGGCCCACGCGCTCCAGCAGCTCGTGCACGCGCTTCCTGACCGCGCTGCGATCGGTGATGAGCTTGTGGGTGTGGATCGGCTCGGCGATCGAGAAACCCACGGTCTTGCGCGGATCGAGCGACGCGTAGGGGTCCTGGAAGATGTACTGCACTTCCTGGCGCAGGCGGAACAGCTCGGCCGGAGTCATGTCGGCGAAACTCTTGCCGCGGAAACTGATCGTGCCCGACTGCGCCCTCTGCAGCTGCTGGATCGTGCGGCCAATGGTCGATTTGCCCGAACCGGACTCGCCGACCAGCGCCAGCGTCTCACCGGGATAGATGTCGAAGCTCACCTTCGACACGGCGCTCAGCCGGTGCGTAACCTTGCCGAGGAACGTCTTCTTGATGTCGAAACGCACTACCAGGTCGCGAACGGACAGCAACGGCTCATCGCTTCGCACGGTGTCCTGCGCGCGCTCGTCGCCTATGATTTTGGGCTGACCATCCTCGATGACGGTGAGCGCGCGGCGCTTGGGCAACGGCTCGCCCGTCATGCTACCGAGGCGCGGCACCGCCGAAAGCAGTGCGCGGGTATAGGGATGTTTCGGATTGGCGAAGATCTCGCGGACCGGGCCTTCCTCGACCTTCTTGCCCTTCCACATGACGACCACGTGGTCGGCCATCTCGGCCACCACGCCCATGTCATGGGTGATGAAGATCAGGCCCATGCCAAGCTCTTTCTTGAGATCGCGCATGATGTTGAGAATCTGCGCCTGGATCGTCACGTCGAGCGCGGTGGTGGGCTCGTCGGCAATCAGCAGCTTCGGCCGGCAGGCGAGCGCCATGGCGATCATCGCGCGCTGGCGCATACCGCCCGAGAGCTGGTGCGGGTAACGGTCCATCAGGTTCGCCGCATCCGGTAGGCGAACCTTTTCCAGGAGCTGACGCACCTTCTCCCGCGCCTCGGCGCGTGAAATGTTCTGGTGCAGCAGGATCGCCTCGGTGATCTGGTCGCCCACGGTGAAGACCGGGTTGAGCGAGGTCATCGGCTCCTGAAAGATCATCGCGATGTCGTTGCCCCGGATCGAGCGCATCTCGCGCTGCGTGGCCTGCGCGAGATCGCGGCCCTCGAACATTATCCTGCCGCTCTCGAAATGCGCGCCGAGATGGTCGGTCAGCCGCATGATCGAAAGAGAGGTGATCGACTTGCCGGAGCCGGACTCGCCGACGACGGCGACGGTCTGCCCGGCCTCCACGGTGAAGCTCAGGTTCTCCACGACCCGGGACTGGCCGAAGGCGACGGTCAGGTTCTCGATCGACAGGAGTGGCGTCGAAGTCGTCATGCTGGTGTCGGCTCCTGGGTGCTGTGTGAAACGATACGGCCGAGTTCGTCGCCCGCGCCAACAGGACTGCCCGCGGCGACCGTCGCGGAGAAGATGCCGTCGCAACCAGCCAGGATCGGGGTTTCCATCTTCATGGCTTCCATTACGCCCAGAACGTCGTTCTCCCGCACAGCCGTCCCGCTTTCCACGCGCCAGGCGACGAGTGTGCCCGCCATGGGCGCCAGTACGCGGCCGGGATCTTCGGACGCAGCCTCGGGCGTTGCCGCGAGGCCGTCATCCGCGCCGGCGCCAAACACCGACCAATAGGCGCGCGGCACCTCGACCTCGATCATCCTGCCGTCGATCTCGACTCTGGCACGCCGGGTCTGCGGTTTGCGCGCAGGTTTCGGACGGGCCTCGGCCTCAAGCTTAGCCGCGAAATCGGTCTCGATCCATCGGGTATGAACGCGGAACTCCGGTCCGACGAAATCGGCCTCTTCGAGCACCTGCCGGTGGAATGGCAGCACGGTCGGTACGCCTTCCATCCGGAACTCGGCGAGTGCACGGCGGGCACGGGCAATGGCCTGCTCGCGCGTTTGCCCTGTCACGATCAGCTTGGCGACGAGGGAGTCGAAGGTGCTCGGCACGATTGAACCGGCTTCTACTCCGCTGTCGAGGCGGATGCCGGGGCCTGCGGGCGGGTCAAAGCGCGTGATCTCGCCGGAGGCAGGCAGAAAGCCGCGGCCCGCATCTTCTGCGTTGATACGGAATTCGATGGCATGGCCGTGCGGGGCGGGCGTCTCGCTGATCGAAAGCGGCAAGCCATCGGCGATCCGAAGCTGCTCGACCACGAGGTCGATGCCTGCGGTTTCCTCCGTCACCGGATGCTCGACCTGCAGGCGGGTGTTCACCTCGAGGAAGGAGAGCACGCCTGAGGCGCCGAGAAGGTATTCCACCGTTCCCGCGCCCACATAGCCGACCTCGCGGCAGATCGCGGCGGCGGACTCGTGAATCGCGGCGCGCTGCGCCTCGGTGATGAACGGGGCGGGGGCCTCCTCGACCAGCTTCTGGTTGCGCCGCTGCAGCGAGCAGTCGCGGGTGCCGACCACGACCACATTGCCGCAGGTGTCGGCGATCACCTGCGCCTCGATGTGGCGCGGCCGGTCCAGATATTGCTCGATGAAGCATTCGCCGCGGCCGAAGGCGGCGAGCGCCTCGCGGCGGGCGGATTCGAACAGCTCTTCGACTTCCGCAAGGTCATGGGCAATTTTCAAACCCCGTCCGCCGCCGCCGTGGGCTGCCTTGATCGCGACCGGCACGCCGATCTCGCGGGCAAAGGCAAGAGCCTCCGCCGCGCTGTCGATGGCGTTCTCGCTGCCACGGGCGAGCGGCGCGCCGATCCTGGCGGCAATGCGCCGGGCCTCGAGCTTGTCGCCCAGCGCGCGGATGACGTCGGCGGGAGGTCCGATCCAGGTCAGGCCTGCGGCAGTCACTGCTTCCGCGAACTCGGCACGCTCGGACAGGAAACCATAGCCCGGATGCACGGCATCCGCGCCGCTGCGCTTCGCAATGTCGATGAGCTTGCCAATGTTGAGATAGGTGTCCTTCGGTGTCGATCCGCCAAGCGCGAAGGCCTCGTCGGCATGGCGAACGAACAGGGCGTTGACGTCCCCGTCGGCATAGACGGCCACTGATTTCACGCCATAGTCACGGCAGGCGCGGACGACGCGCAGCGCAATCTCGCCGCGGTTTGCGATCAGGACCTTTTTCATGGTCTGCCGCCCTTTCTCATGCAGTCTATGGCGTTGAAGCGGATGCGCGCTCCTGGCGGAATCTGGCTGGCAAGACCGAGTCGGTCTTCGCTTAGCGTTGCAATCACCGGGTATCCACCCGTCACCGGATGATCCGCCAGGAAAAGTACCGGCTGGCCGTTGGGCGGCACCTGGATGGAGCCTGGCAGCGTTGCCTCGCTCGGCAACTCTCCCTGCCGCCGCCGTTCAAGCGGCGTGCCCTCAAGGCGCATGCCGACGCGGTTGCTCTGCCGGCCGACCGTCCATTCCTGGGAGAGGAACAGGTTGACGGCCTCGTCGGTGAACCAGTCGTCGCGGGGACCGAGGTAAACGTCGAGCGTCACGGTCTCGCCCGCCCCCGGCATGGCAAAGGGCCGCTCCGCGGAAGGCTGCACGGCAACCTTCATTTCTGCTGACCTCACGAAAACCCGGTCGCCCGCGCGGATCGGATCGGGTCCGAGCTGGGCCAGCGTGTCGGTCGAGCAGCTGCCAAGCACCGGCTCTAAGGCAAATCCGTCGCGCACGGCAAGATAGGAGCGCACGCCCCGCCGCGGCCCCTCGATGGTGACCATGTCGCCATCGTTGAGGGCGAGCGCGGTCCACGGGGTGAGGCGTACCGTCTCGCCGTCGGTATCGCGGATGACGATTACTTCCGCCGCACCTGTCACGGCGGCAACGAGATTGCCCGTCACCCGGAACGTGAACGGTGCCGGGGGAATTTCCAGTGCGGCGGTGGATGGCGGGTTCCCCACGATGCGGTTGGCTGCGGCAAGCGCGCCGCGGTCGGTCGCACCGGACAGGCTGATGCCCTGGGATGCAAGGCCGGGCCGCCCGAAGTCCTGCGCAAGGGCAGGGAGCGGCGCGCTTACCACTTCGATCCATTGGTCCGAGGACGTTGACGTGTTCGCCGGTTTCGTTGGCTTCGACGGTGTTTTGCCCGATAGCGTCTCGACGCGGCGGAAACGGACACCCATGCCTGGGCGCAGCAGCGCGGCAGGTTCACGGTTGATGTCGAACATGGCGACATCGGTGCGGCCGATGAGCTGCCAACCGCCGGGGCTTGCCTTGGGATAGACGCCGGTGAACTCGCCCGCCAGTCCCACCGAGCCGGCAGGCACTACCGTGCGCGGTGAAGGCCGCCGCGGAACGTGCAGGGCGGAGTCTTTTGCGGCAAGGTAGGCAAAGCCCGGTGCGAAGCCGGTGAAGGCGACCGAGAACAGTGTGTTCGTATGCCGGCGGATGACTTCCTCAGGGTCGCAGCCGAGGAACCGCGCGACGTCCTCCAGGTCCTCGCCGTCATACAGAACAGGAATTTCGACGACGCTGCCCGGCTCTGCGGCCGAAGCCTCCCGGCTGCGCTCGATGATCTGGCCGAGCAATTGCTCGGGGCTCGTCTCGCGGGGATCGTGGCGCACCAGCAGGGTGCGGGCGCCGGGGACAAGTTCGCGAATGCCTTCGACGGGATGATCGGCCAGGCCAGTGCTCGCAGCCATTACCTCTTCGAGCGTGTCGAACTCGACAAGAAACGCGCCCGGCCGCATGGCGCGGATCCTCGGCGCGGATGGTGGCTGCGATAGGTTGGTCATTTCAGGGGCGGGCCGGAGCAAAGGGCGCGACTTCGATGCCGGCTTCGTCCAGCGCCTTGCGGACTGCCCGGGCCATCGCCACCGCATTGGGGGAGTCTCCGTGCACGCAGATCGACTGCGCGGTGATCTTCACGGTCGAACCGTCGATCGCCTGGACCACGCCGTCGCGCGCCATGACCAGCACGCGCTGGGCGATCGTCTCAGGGTCATGGATCACCGCGCCCGGCTGGCGGCGGGAGACGAGCTGCCCGTCGGGCATGTAGGCGCGGTCGGCAAACACTTCCTCTACGACCGTGAGGCCCGCGGCGCGCGCCTGTTCCACCACCGGCGCGCCGGCCAGCGCCAGCAGCACCAGCCCGGGATCGATGGCAAGGATGGCGCGGATGACGTCGGCCGCCTGCCGCTCATCATGGGCGATGGTGTTGTAGAGCGCGCCGTGCGGCTTGACGTAGGTGACCCTGCCTCCGGCAGCCTTCGCAATGCCCTGCAGCGCGCCGATCTGGTAGATCACGTCGCCAAACAGCTCTTCGCTGGTCGGCTCCATGTTGCGGCGGCCGAAGCCCACCAGGTCCCGGTAGCCGACATGCGCGCCGATGGAGATGCCGCGCTCGACCGCTGCCTTCACGGTGCGAAAGATTCCGGCCGGATCGCCGGCGTGGAAACCGCAGGCGATGTTGGCGCTGCTGACGACGTCGAGCATGGCGACGTCGTCGCCCATGGGCCACGGGCCAAAGCTTTCGCCCAGGTCGCTGTTCAGATCACAAGCCAATTGAGCCCCTCACAAACTAGAGCCGTACTTGAGGATTGGAGGCTTATTGTTATCAAACCCTAACAATCTCCCACAACCTTGTCCAGACTGTTCAACAATCTTGTAAATGGAATTGGGGTGGCGACACGCCGCATCTGATTTTGCTAGATAATCCCGATGAGTCGGAGGCGGTCTGTTGAGCACCGTCCGTATCCGGCTCTTTTCGGAAGGGCCCAGCGGCAGCGTAAGAGTAACATGCCAGCACCAGCAAAGATCGTGACACCGATCGCCAGCGCCGGCCAGCAACCGCTGGCTGAAACCGTTGCCGCGAGGATCCGCGAAAAGGTCATCTCGGGCGAGCTGCAGCCGGGGGAACACCTGTCCGAAGTGGCTCTGGCCGAGGAACTGCAAGTTTCGCGCAACACGCTGCGGGAGGTGTTCCGCCTTCTCACCAAGGAAGGCATCCTGCGGCACGAGGCGAACCGCGGCGTGTTCGTCACGACGCCCAGCATCTCGACGATCATCGACATCTACCGTATCCGCCGGCTGATCGAGTGCCAGGCGCTTGCCGAGGCCTATCCGCGTCATCCGGCCATCCGGAAGATGCGTGAGGCGGTCGAGGCGGCGAAGGCCTCCCGCGAGGCGGGACGTTGGCTCGCGGTCGGCAGCGCCGACATCGCTTTCCACAGCGCGATCGTGGAGCTGGCCGACAGCCCGCGCCTGTCCGCCTTCTATTCACACGTTTCGCTGGAGCTGCGCCTGGTCTTCGGTTTGCTCAAGGATCCGGAGTACCTTCACGCGCCATTCGTCGACCAGAACGAGAAGCTGATCGAGCAGGTTGAGGTGGGCAATTTCAAGGAAGCGGCGAAGATGCTGGAGGCCTACCTGTTGCAGGCCGAGCGCTTCATCCTTGCGGCCTACGCCAAGGCGATCGAAAGCTGAGGCCGGCGTCCTGCGTCTGTTGAAAGTGTATACGTCCGGCAGCCTTCGTATGGATAGCGTGAGGTGCTGGCGTGGTAACGGATACCTGAATACATATTCAAGCGGACGCCTTGGACTTTGTTGCAAGCAGTACCGGGGCTTCACCAGTATCCTATGGTCGCATCGGTAAACTCCGGAAAGCATACCTCTTCATAGCGCTACACTTCGGGCGGCTGGCCGATTGCCTGACCTGACTCCGCGTCTTTCAACAGGCCTGCATCCGCATGCCTTGATTGCCAGACAGCGCCGGATGGCGGATTACCGCACTCCTCTTCATCTGTTAACTGCAGCCGGGAAAACATCTGGCTCGGGTTGCGAGGATCATGTCTGTGCAGCTTCGGCCATAGTCGCAGCCGAGGCTCGGAGGGTATGGCCGGTTGTGTAAACAGGAGATGTTTACATTATCCTTATCTTAGATAACTATTGCTAATTGTTAAGATCTGAATGAAGGCATCGGGGGGTATCGCGATGCGTGCACGCAGGCGCCGTATACGGTCGTTTGATCTTCTTCTCGGAACGACCGCTCTTTCCGTTCCTGTAAGCCTGCCGGCGTATGCTGCCTGTACTGTGATGCAGGATGCCAGCACCATCTATTGCGATGGCGGCGCGCCGGCTGTCTATGCCAATCAGTATCAGACCATGGAGGTCGGAAAGGTCTCGGGCAAGGTCCAGGGGCCGTTCATCATTTCCTGGCAGGGGAACAGTCCGGGCGGAGACGGCAATCCAGGCGGTACAACGCCGGCCATGACGCTGGACTATGACGGAAGGGGCGGCACCATCACGGGTCTGTCCGATGCTTATGGCGCGCGAAACACAGCCCTTGGTGTCAGCGCCCGGGGCGGCAACGGATCGGCCGACGACGGCGATACGTGGGGCTTCAATGCCCGGGGCCATGATGGTGGGGCAGGCGGAAAAGCGGGTACCGTAACGCTGGACTATGCCGGCGGAACGATCAGGATTTCGGACGCCTACGCGTCCGACAAGATGGACTCGCTCGTTCTGCTGCGGGCGACCGCCATCGGTGGCCACGGCGGCAAGAGCGGTGGGGCCCGTTCGAGTTTGGCCGGTTCGGCTCATGGCGGTACAGGCGGTTCCGGTGGTGACGGCAGCCGCGTGGCAGTGAAGATCGATTCAGGAGACCTGTCCCTGAGCGGTTCGGTGGCGGGTCGAACCTATTCCGTGGTTACCGCGACCTCGCGTGGTGGGTCAGGTGGTGACGCCGGAAGAGCATCTGCCATTTTCGGTAACGCATGGGGCGGTGACGCCGGCGGCGGCGGCAGAGGAGGAGACGCCAGTGTCGAGATCGGCAATGCGGCTCTGTCGCTTAATGCACGGCAAGGTGTTGTGGTCCATGTGGGGTCCTACGGCGGCGATGGCGGCACCGGTGGCTATGCGAAAACCGAGACCGCTGCGGCCCATGGTGGCAGCGGCGGGAGCGGCGGCAATGCCGGCGCTGCGTGGGCCTCGCTCGGCTCTGCAAGGATTACCGCCAGCTCTGGGGCATCGGGCGTCATGGTCGTGAGCCAGGGCGGCAACGGCGGTAACGGTGATTTCGGAGTTTCGGACGTTGGCGGCAATGCCCACGGTGGCGCGGGGCAGAGGGGTGGCAATGGCGGCACGGCGTCCCTGTCGCTTGGATCGGGCTCCATCACGGTGGATGCGGGCACGAGCGGAATTCTCGTGCAAAGCCTTGGTGGCAGGGGCGGCACGGGCAGCAATGCCGATAGCAACATGGGCGCAGCCTGGGGCGGCGATGGCGGCCGCGGCGGCGATGCTGGCGCGGTGAGCGTCACCCGCGGCAGCGGCATGATCTCCATTTCGATGACGTCGACCACGCAGAGCCAGCAGGCGATCCGGCTCGAGAGCATCGGTGGGACGGGTGGCAATGGCGGCAATGCGCGGTCCGGCTTCGCAGGAAATTCGTATGGCGGCGATGGCGGGCAGGGCGGTAGTGGAGGCGACGTGACGGCCGACATTGCCGCCAACATCACCACCGCAGGCCACCGCAGCCAAGGCATTGTGGTGCGCAGCTATGGCGGTGCCGGCGGCGACGGTGGTAACGCGGATTCATTTGCCGGCAAGGGCAAGGGTGGCGCCGGTGCGGGGCCCGGCCCGTCGGGCAACTCGACGCTGACCTTTACGGGCAGCATCACGACGACCGGCAGCGAGTCGAATGCGATTCTCGTGCAGGCAGTTGGCGGCTTCGCGGGTGACGGCGGTGGCGCTGGGGGCTTTGTGGCCTTTGGCGGCAGCAGTGAGAGTGCCGGTGATGGCGGCACGGTTCTCGTAACCTTGACAAGTGGCACGAGGCTGCAGACCGCGGGCGACCATGCCTATGCGCTTCAGGCGCAGTCGGTCGGTGGCGGCGGCGGCCGGGGGGGCTTCGGCGGTGCCATCTGGGGCCTGGGCGGTGACGGTTCTGCCGGTGGCTCTGGCGGCGCGGTCAGCGTGACGGTCGAGCGTGATACCCGCCTGCTGACAACGGGCGCGCGTGCGATTGCACTTCATGCTGCCAGTATCGGCGGTGGTGGCGGTGACGGCGGCAGCGTGCCTGGCATTGTCAGCTTCGGGGGCGAGGGCGGCACCGGTGGCCATGGTGGCGCGGTGACGGTGACGAACGATGGCACGATCAGCACGTCGGGCGAGGGGGCCGCTGGACTCGTTGCCATGAGTGTGGGCGGCGGTGGCGGTTCGGCCCATACTTCCGCCGCATCGGTCCTGGCGGTCGGCGGCAAGGGCGGCAAGGGTGGCAACGGCGGCGAGGTGACGGTCAGCAACTCTGGCGTGGTGACCACGGCAGGGCATTTTGCCGATGCCATAACGGTTCAGTCGATCGGCGGCGGTGGCGGCAAAGGCGGCGGTGCGTTCGTTTTGCCGGCCGGTATAAGCGTCACCATCGGCGGTACCGGTGGCGACGGCGGCAACGGCGGTGCGGTTCTGTATACCGATGGCGGTAGAGCGGGGAGAACCATTTCCACGGAAGGTGTGGGCTCCCGTGGTGTGTTCCTGCAGAGCGTGGGCGGTGGCGGCGGCGTTGGCGGGTACGCAGCAAGCGCCGGCGTAACCCCGGTGGTCAACGTCAACCTTGGCGGAGAGGGAGGAGCAGGTGGCAATGGCGGTACCGTGCAGTATCTGAACGGCACTGCCAATATCAGCACCAAGGGCCATCTTGCCGGGGCCATCGTGGCGCAGTCCGTTGGCGGTGGCGGTGGCAGCGGCGGTATCGCAATCGCGATGGCATTGGCCAGCCCCGTGACGGGAGAAGCCTCCGTCGGTGGCAAAGGTGGGGATGGCGGCAATGGTGCGGCTGTGACAGTCTCGGGTTACGGGGCGCTGTCGACCGAAGGGCACCTCTCTTCCGGCATTGTGGCTCAGTCGGTCGGCGGCGGCGGTGGCTCCGGTGGCTGGGCTGTCAGCGCATCCGAAGCGACCTACTACGCCAGCATCGACTTGTCGCTCGGCGGTTCGGGCGGTCGCGGGGGCAAGGGTGGTGAAGTTACCGTTGACTGGGGCAGCGTGATCACGACCGCTGGCGACCTTTCCGCGGGCATTCTTGCCCAGAGCGTTGGTGGTGGTGGTGGTACAGCCGGAGCGGGGCTCTCTGAAAGCAGCGTGACCGTGTACGGCTCCGCGAACATTGCCGTCGGTGGCACGGGCGGCTCTGGCGGCTCCGCCGGAAAGGTATCGGTTCGTCAGGCGGCGGATATCGTTGCCACTGGCCGCGGTTCGGCGGGCATTGTTGCCCAGTCGATTGGCGGCGGGGGTGGATGGGGCGGCATGGCGATGGCTGGCTCGTTTATCAGTGCCCACGGCGCCCTGCAGATTGCGGTCGGTGGCAACGGCGGTGGGGGCGGTTCGGCGAGCGACGTATCCGTGCAGCAGACCGGGGTGGTCGCGGCGTCGGGTGATTACTCCGCCGGTATCGTTGCCCAGTCGATCGGCGGTGGCGGTGGTGCGTCCGGAATGGTGCTCACGGGTACCGGCTATACGGAACAGAGCGATATCAATCTCGGTATCAGCTTGAAGGGTGGGGCCGGCGGTTCTGCGGGACGGGTGTTCGTGCAACAGACAGGAAGCGTCTCCACAACGGGCAAGAGCGCGGCGGGCATTGTTGCCCAGTCAATCGGCGGCGGTGGCGGACATTCCGGACTGGTTCTCGCCGTCGCGGGCGCACAAAGAGTACAGTGGTTGGGCGGGTCGCTAACGATGGCGGTCGGAGGCTCGGGCGGCAAGGGCAGCAATGCTGATGCCGTCCACGTGATTGCGGGTGATGTTTCAACCCGCGGAGATGCCTCGACAGCGATTGAAGCCGTGAGCGTTGGCGGAGGCGGCGGTGCAGCCAGTGCCACCGCTGCGGTGGACATCGTCTCCAAGTGGAACGTGAATATGGCCCTCTCCGCAGGGGGCGCGGATGGCGGCAACGGAGGTGACGTCACCGTCTCGCTCAACGGTGCTGTGAACACCGCCGGCGTCGAATCCAAGGGTATCAAGGCCATGAGCGTCGGCGGCGGCGGTGGCTCCGGAACGCTGGTGCTCGCGGGCACGGTGAAAAGTGCTGGATCCGCCAACATCAATGTTGGCGACTACCGAACCGGCAATGGTGGCTCGGCCGGTACTGTCACAGTGTCCACGGCCGCTGGAAGCAGCATTCGAACTGCCGGCAATCTTTCCGAGGGCATCCAAGCTATCAGCGTTGCCGGGTCAGGCGGCACGGTCGGCCTCGCGATTTCGGGTGAGGTTTATACGGCCATTGATCTTAGTGTAACGCTTGGCCGCGGCGACGAGGTTGGCAGCGGCGGTACGGCCGGTGCGGTGAGCGTCACCAACCTCGCGACGATCGTCACCCTGGGCAAATATTCGAGCGGCATCGAGGCATCATCGATCGGCGGTAGCGGTGGCACCGGCAAGGGTGCAATCCACGTAGCCGCGCTGACGGCCATGGCCAATGGCTCCGTCATCGTGGGTAGCGATGGCGGACGCGGCGGCAAGGGCGGGGATGTCGCAGTTGTAAGCGATGCCACCATCCAGACATTTGGCTACCAGGCGCACGGCATCTTGGCCCAGTCTGTCGGTGGCGCAGGCGGCAATGGCGGCCTGATGGCGAACGGAAGCTTTACGAGCAGTCTCGACGGCGCAAAGGAAATCAGCGTCGTGGTTGGCCGCTCGGGCGGGGATGGCGGAAGTGCCGGAAATGTAACGGTGGGCGCCTACGGGAGCATTTCGACAGCCGACTATGGTGCGCACGGCATCTTTGCCCAGTCTGTGGGCGGGTCTGGCGGTTCCGGCAGTTATTCGTACCTGGCCACGTTGTCGGATGACCATCACCAGGAGAAATACTTCGACATCAACGTGGGGGTTGGCGGCAGTGGCGGCAGCGGAGCCCGCGGCGGCATGGTCATGGTGTACAACGCTGCCGCGATTACCACTGACGGGTACGATTCCAACGGCATTTTCGCCCAGTCCGTCGGCGGCGACGGGGGCAAGGGTGGCACCACCCACTCCCTCATTATGACCAGGCATCAGGAATTCGGCTGGAACGTGAACACCACCGTTGGAGGCTCGGGTGGCGATGCAGCCGACGCCGATCAGGTGAGGGTCGAAAACGCGGGCAACATCACAACCAGGAAGAGCGGTTCCAGCGGCATCTATGCCCAATCGGTGGGAGGCACCGGCGGCAAGGGCGGCAATTCCGCCAACCTGATCGCCACCCCGATGCCTGCCAGCCCGGCTCCTGGAGAGTGGAACGAGCCGAATGCAACGGAAAGACGCAGCATCGACGGCAACATAACCGTTTCCGTCGGAGGCAGCGGCGGCAAGGGGGCGGACGGAGATGTGGTGACCGTGCGCAACACGGGCACGATCACGACAGTCGGTGATCATTCGACCGGCATTTTCGCCCAGTCGGTTGGTGGCGGAGGTGGTGACGGCGGCACGGCCTCGGCCGACACCATTTCCTTCAATGGCGTCTGCACGGCTCTCAGCGGTGGTAGATACCAGTGCCGGAACCTTTTCTACGATGAAGACGAAACCTACATCACCGCAACACTTGACGTTTCCATCGACGGCCGCGGCAACGCCGCCGGCAACGGCGACGACGTAATTGTCATGCACGACGGAGACGTCATTACCTATGGCATCCAGAGCCATGGCATCTACGCCCAGTCGGTCGGTGGCGGTGGCGGTATCGGCGGTGTCGGTTCGCTTGGCATTCGCGGTTGGTGGGACAACGATACCGCGGATGCGATCAGCAGGGCCTGGCATGATATGACGTTTATCCCGACCTTCACCGAGGTGACCGTCACTGTCGGCGGCTCGGGAGGGGCTGGCGGCGATGGCGGCAACCTCCTGGTGGCGGGAACTGGCAGGATCACCACCTATGGCAAGCAGGCCTTTGGTGTGAGAGTCCAGTCGGTTG